>Ga0157373_10000002_pt1 | contig 750094 bp, 672 predicted proteins | sample C65metaG_FD_113460 | JGI IMG/M metagenome (GOLD analysis project Ga0157373, IMG submission 113460) | Corn rhizosphere microbial communities from Kellogg Biological Station, Michigan, USA - C6-5 metaG | ecosystem: Host-associated > Plants > Roots > Rhizosphere > Soil | place: USA: Michigan...
CAGCTTCTGGCTGTGAAAGTGCTACAAGATTAACAGTTGACGTAATTGTAAATGATCCATCGACACCAACATTGGTAACAGCAGGAACTCAAAACTTCTGTCAGGAAGATGCACCGACATTTGTAAGCATTCAGACAAATGAAACAAATATTGTCTGGTACACAGCTTTAACAGGAGGAACTTTAATTCCATCAACAACAGCTTTGACAACAGGACAGTATTTTGCCGCTATTTTAGATCCAGCTTCTGGCTGTGAAAGTTCTGCAAGATTAACTGTTGATGTAATTGTGAATGATCCAGGAACACCAACATTGGTGACAGCAGGAACTCAAAACTTCTGTCAGGTAAATGCTCCTACATTTGCAAGTATTCAAACGAATCAGGCTAATATTGTATGGTTCACAGCTTTAACAGGCGGAACAGTTATTCCATCTACAACAGCTTTAACAACAGGACAATATTTTGCAGCAATTTCTGATCCAGTTTCTGGCTGTGAAAGTGCTACAAGATTAACAGTTGATGTAATTGTAAATAATCCGGCAACACCAACATTGGTAACAGCAGGAACACAAAATTTCTGTCAGGTGAATGCACCTACATTTGCAAGCATTCAGACTAATGAAACAAATATTGTCTGGTATACAGCTTTAACAGGAGGAACAGTTATCCCATCAACGACAGCTTTAACGACAGGTCAATATTTTGCAGCAATTTTAGATCCAGCTTCTGGCTGTGAAAGTGCTGCTAGGTTAACAGTTGATGTAATTGTGAATAATCCCGCGACACCAACAACAAATGCCGCAGCACAGACATTCTGTTCAGGAACAAATCCGACAGTTGCTAACATTCAAGTGAACGAAAGCAACGTAGTTTGGTATACAACTCAAACAGGAGGAACTGCCTTAGCTTCGACAGCCGCTTTGACAACAGCAACTTATTTTGGAGCTATAAAAGATCCTGCAACAGGTTGTGAAAGCAGTGTGAGATTGCAAGTAGCAGTAACAGTTGGAAACACAATAAATCCAACAACTAACAATACCGCTCAAACTTTCTGTTCTGCAAATGCACCAACAGTTGCCAGCATTCAAGTTAATGAAAGCAATGTAACTTGGTTCTCATCTGCTACAGGCGGAACTGCAATACCAGCTACGACAGCTCTTACTTCTGGAGTTTATTTCGGAAATATTGTAGATGCTGTAACAGGATGTGAAAGTACAACACGTTTACAAGTAACAGTTACAGTTGTTGATCCAAGTGCGACACCAACAACAACTAGTACAACGCAAAATTTCTGTACTTTAAATTCACCAACAGTGGCGAATATTCAAGTAAATGAAGCAAATGTAGTTTGGTACAACACACCAACAGGAGGAACAGCAATTCCAGCTGCAACAGCATTGACAACAGGTACTTATTATGGTGCAGTTTCTAGTGCTATTGGTTGTGAAAACCCAGCAAGATTAGCAGTAACGGTAAATGTAAATACACCAAGTGTAGTTACAACGCCAAGAACGACTCAAACATTCTGTTTGAATGCAGCTCCAACGTTAGCTAATATTCTAGTAAACGAAGCAAATGTAGTTTTCTATACTAGTGCAACAGGAGGAACACCATTAGCAGCAAATACACCGCTTACAGCAACAACGTATTACGCAAGTTCATTGACAAATACCTTTAATGGTTGTGATAACGGACCAAGATTAGGAATTACTATAGCATTCGAAAATGATGCTGCGGTTCAAATAGCAACTACAGATGATACTCCATGTGTATTCAAAGGAGTAACGTATTCAATCGCAAATGGAAAATCTAATTATGTTTGGACAGTTAATGGAGGAACAATAATTACTGGTGGAGGTACAACCGACGGATCTGTTACAGTTTCTTGGTCTGATATTGGCCCTGGTACAGTTACAGTAGCTTATGTTAATAATTGTGATGAAAGAACAATCAAAACATTAAATGTTAGTGTAACAAGCTGTTCAGATTTAACAATTACGCATACAGTAGATAACCCAACCCCAAATTTTGGCGATCAAGTAACCTTTACTATAACGGTTAACAATGTTGGAGAAGGAGATTTCATAAATACTATAGTTAGTGATTTACTTCCAAGCGGTTTAGAATTAGTAAGTTCATCTGCAACTTCAGGAACATATGATCCGACTACACAACTTTGGACAATACCAAGTTTAAATGCTGGCCAAAGTGTAGTATTAACAATTGTTGCAGAAGTATTGCCTAACGGAAATTATACAAGCGTTGCAGCTGTAGAAATTTCAACTCCTTTAGATGTTGATGCTTCTAACAATTCAGCTTCGGTTACATTAGTACCAATTTGTTTAACAGTTTACAATGAGTTTACGCCAAACAATGACGGGAAAAATGATCTATTCAGAATTGATTGTATTGAAACTCATCCAAACAACGAGTTGAAAGTATTCAACAGATGGGGAGCATTAGTGTACAGCAAAGTGCATTATGAAAATGATTGGGACGGTACAGCAAATGTATCCGGAGTTGTTAATAGAGGAGATATGCTGCCAACAGGTACTTATTTTTATGTGATAACCATTGGAGATGGAACGGTTAAAAAAGGCTGGTTGTCTATTATGAGATAATCCACTTCTATTAATCATCTAATTAATTAAACTAAATAAGTATCGTTATGAAACTATATATAAAATCATTAGAAACGTATTTCATTTTAATATGTTCTTGTATCACGTTTTGTGCCACAGCGCAACAAGATCCTCAATATACACAGTATATGTATAATACTATGGCGGTAAATCCAGCTTACGCTGGATCTACCGGAACCATAGAAGCAGCACTTTTATATCGTTCACAATGGATTGGAATCGATGGAGCTCCAGAAACACAATCCTTTTCCATTCATTCTCCTCTTCGAAATGAAAAAATAGGTTTGGGTTTGAGTGTTGTAAATGATAAAATTGGTCCTTCTGATGAACTGTATCTTGATGGAAATTTCTCTTATTCAGTACCATTAGGTTATGAAAAAAGACTTGCTTTTGGATTAAAAGCAGGAATGAGAATGTTAAACATAGATTGGTCTAAAGGAAGATACTACGACAATGATGATGTTTTGTTAAATCAGAACATCAATAATCAAATGAAATTAGCAGTCGGAGCCGGAATTTATTATTATACTGATAAATGGTATGTAGGGCTTTCTGTTCCAAGTTTTATTAGAAATGATTACTATGACGATGTTCAGGAATCTATTGATTATGATCGTCTGCATTACTTTTTAATGGGAGGTTACGTTTTTGATTTGAATCCAAATTTGAAATTTAAACCAGCATTTTTAGTAAAAGCAGTAAGCGGAGCACCACTTACGGCAGACATATCAGCAAATTTTATGATTCAGGAAAAGTTTGTTATAGGAGGAGCGTATCGAACAGATGATTCTGTGAGTATACTGGCAGGTTTTCAAATTTCACCAAGTTTTTATCTTGGATATGCTTTTGATTACACTGTAAGCCAATTGAATAAGTACAATGATGGTTCTCACGAAATCATCTTGCGTTATCAATTTGTTAAAAACCAAAGCAAAATTAAATCTCCTCGATTCTTCTAAAAATAAAACCTATGAGAAAACTATATATCCTATGTTTAATTTTGAGCCTTACTTTTAGTTTCGCTCAAAAAACAAACTTAAAGAAAGCAGATGCCTTGTTTAGAAACTTTTCTTATCTAGATGCTTCTAAAGCTTATGAGGAATGTTTGCAGAACATAAAAGATCCTTCAGCTCAAACCCTGAAAAATGCTGCCGATTCTTACTATTTCATTTCAGATTCTAGAAATGCACTTAAATGGTATAGAAAGCTGTATGAAGTTCAAGGAAATAATTTGACTGACATTTACTATCTGCGTTATATCCAATCGATGAAAGCCGTTATGGATTATGATGAAGCAGATAGAGTTACAAAAGAATATCTGGATAAAAAGGGAGATAAAAAAGAGATAAGCAGATATGTTGCCCAAAAGAAATATATGGACAGCGTGGCAAAAGCAAAACCTCTTTATACCATTAAAAATTTAGATATTAATACTAGTAAATCAGATTTTGGAGCCACTTTTTTCAAAGACAATGTGGTTTTTACATCGGCTCGTGACACTACTAAGTTTAGTGAAAAACTATATACTTGGAACAATCAGCCTTTTCTGAATTTATATCTTGCGGAAAGAAATCCTGCCGATGGAAGTTTGTTTAATGAAACAGTATTTCTTCCGAATGTAATGACTAAATATCACGAGGCAACAGCAAGTTTTGATACTCAGGGAAAAACGATTTACTATTCGACAAATATTGTAAAGAAAAACAAATTAGTTGTTGACGATGCAAAAATCAATAATTTTCAGATTATCAAAGGATCAATTGTTGATAATAAATTAGAGAATCCGCAGAAAGTATTTTTTGACAGTGATGATTATTCCGTAGGACATCCAGCATTAAGTGAAGACGGGCAGTGGCTTTTCTTCGCATCAGACATGCCGGGAGGATTTGGTGAAACAGATTTGTACGTGGTAAAAATCGCAGCTGACGGAACTATGAGCTCGCCTTTAAATTTAGGACCTAACATTAATACAATTGGTAACGAAGTATTTCCATTTTTTCAAAACGGGACTTTGTATTTCTCTTCAGACGGACATTATGGCTGGGGAGATTTAGATGTCTATGAAAGTAAATTTCTGGGAGATGGAAATTTCACGACCCCTAAAAATCTTGGTGCACCAGTTAATAGTAACAAAGACGACTTTTCTTTTATAATTGACAGAACAGATGGTTATGGATATTTTTCTTCTAATAGAGCAGGAGGAAAGGGCGATGATGATATCTATTCTTTCGTAAAAGGAAAACTAGTCTGCAATCAGAGTATTTCTGGAATGGCTATAGATCGTAAAAGCAAAAAACCTTTGACTGATGTTACGATAATGGCTTATAACTCTTTTAGCGAAGTTCTTGGCGAAACAAAAACCAATTTCGATGGAAAATATGCCATAGAAGTTCCTTGCAACAAAGTAATTAAAATGATCGCGGCAAAACCGAACTACAGCAGTGATGATAAAACGGTTGAAACCACTAAAGAAAATGGAGGCGAAATCAAAGATGTAAATTTTGAATTGAGTAACTACGATGACTTAGTTGTTAAAAAACAAGGGGTTGAAAAAGTCGATGTAAATCCAATTTATTTCGATTACGACAAATACGACATTACGCCAAAAGCAGTTGAAGAATTGTCTAAAGTAGTTTTTATTATGCGAAAATTTCCAAACATCAGAATCAAAATTGAATCACATACAGATTCTAGAGGAAAAGACGCCTACAATTTAAAACTTTCAGACAACAGAGCTAAATCTACAAGAGATTATATTGTCTCTCAAAACATTGATCCTTCTAGAATTGAAAGCGCAATTGGTTATGGCGAAACTCGTTTAATTAATAAATGTAAAAATGGTGTAAAATGTAAAGAAGAAGAGCACCTGTTAAATAGACGTTCAGACTTTATCATTATTCAAAAATAGTTTTATGTTTTCTTGGTAATATATTGATTATCATTCTAAAACATGTAACGTCGAAACCATTTGGAAGTTGGTTTTTATTAATTCTTTTTTTAAGAATAATGGACAAGGAGAAAATCAGACTGCATGAATTTGCAGTCTGATTTTTGATTTTTTAAAACTTTCAATTTTTATGCTTTTGAACAAAAATAAATTCTAATTTTGATATTCAGTTTAGCACAATTATAATTTGCAATATTTTATGAGCATTCAAGAAACCATTCAAACATTACGAAATGAACTTAATCAACACAATTACAACTATTATGTGTTAGATAATGCAACGATTTCAGATTATGATTTTGATATAAAACTGAAAGAACTTCAAGATTTAGAAAATAAACATCCAGAATTTTTTGATGAAAATTCACCAACACAACGCGTTGGCGGAACAGTTACCAAAAATTTTAAAACCATAGCACATCAATATAGAATGTATTCTTTAGATAATTCCTATTCTAAAGAAGATTTGCTGGATTGGGAAAACCGCATTCAAAGAGTGCTCGGAAATGTTAATCTGCAATATACCTGCGAATTAAAATATGATGGTGCTTCAATTAGTATTTCCTATGAAAACGGAAAGTTAGTTCAGGCGTTAACGCGCGGAGACGGTTTTCAAGGCGATGAGGTAACCAATAACATTAAAACGATAAAATCAATTCCTTTACACTTAAAAGGAAAATATCCAGATAAATTTGATATTCGAGGAGAAATAATTCTGCCGCTTGCTGGTTTTGAAAAAATGAACCAGGAATTAATCGAAATTGGAGAAACACCTTATTCAAACCCAAGAAATACAGCTTCAGGAAGTTTAAAATTACAAGATAGTGCTGAGGTTGCAAAACGACCGCTAGAATGTTTGTTGTATTTTGTAACGGGAAATAACCTGCCTTTTTCGTCACAATTCGAAGGCTTAGAAGCCGCAAGAAGCTGGGGATTCAAAGTACCGAAAGAAGCAAAACTAGTCAATAATATGCACGAAGTTTTTGACTTTATTGATTATTGGGATGTGCACCGTCATAATCTTCCTTACGAAACAGATGGAGTTGTAATAAAAGTAAACAGCATTCAGCATCAGGAAGAATTAGGTTATACTGCAAAATCACCGCGCTGGGCAATAGCTTACAAATTCAAATCAGAACAGGTTTCAACCAAATTAAAATCAATTTCCTATCAAGTAGGAAGAACTGGCGCCATAACTCCAGTTGCGAATTTAGAACCTGTGCAGCTTGCTGGAACAATTGTAAAAAGAGCTTCTCTTCACAATGCCGATCAAATCGAAAAATTAGATATTAGGGTAAATGATACTGTTTTTGTAGAAAAGGGCGGTGAAATTATTCCAAAAATCATTGCAGTAGATTTAGCCAAACGCCCAGAAAATTCAGAAGTAACACATTATATTTCCTATTGCCCGGAATGCCAGACTGAATTAGTTAGAAATGTGGGTGAAGCCAATCATTACTGTCCTAATTTCTACGGTTGTCCACCGCAGATTATAGGTAGAATTCAACATTACATTTCTAGAAAAGCTATGGATATCGAAGGTCTAGGCGGAGAAACTGTGGCGTTACTTTTCAAAAATGGCTTAGTACACAATTATGCAGATTTGTATGAATTGAGAGTAGAAGATATTCTGCATTTAGAAAGAATGGCTCAAAAATCTGCCGAAAACTTGGTAAATGGAGTTCAGAAATCAAAAGAAATTCCGTTCGAAAGTGTATTGTTTGCACTTGGAATTCGTTTTGTCGGAGAAACTGTAGCCAAAAAATTAGCCAAACATTATAAAAATATCGATGCTTTAAGCAAAGCTTCATTAATGGATTTAATTTTGGTTGATGAAATTGGAGAAAGAATTGCAAGAAGCGTTGTTGAATTTTTTGAAAATGAAGAAAATCAAAAAATCATTGAGCGCTTAAAAAATTATGGAGTTCAGTTTCAAATTGAAGAAAGAGTAAATCCAAATGCGACCGAGAAATTTGTTGGAAAAACATTTGTGGTTTCTGGAGTATTTAGTCAATTTTCAAGAGATGAATTGAAGAAAGCCATAGAAGATAACGGAGGAAAAGTTGGAAGCTCTATTTCTGCAAAAACAGATTTTGTTGTAGCAGGAGATAATATGGGACCAGCGAAATTAGAAAAAGCCACTAAATTAAATATACCTATATTATCAGAAGAAGATTTTATAAACAAATTAAATGAAACCGAATAAACCGTCGTTAATTTTGTTTTTTCTGGCATTGTTATGTACAATCATTTTTGATTATACAGAACAAGACTTTTTTGCGACGTATGCCAAAGCAATAGTTCTCCCGGCTATTTTTATTTATTTTTTAATTAGCAATGAATTCAAAATTGGAAAATCAGAAGGTGTGATTTTCTTTTTTTGTTTTGTAGGGCAGGTATATGACTTAATGGATATTGAAAGTTCTGAAATAGGGGGAGTAATATGTTTTTTAATCGTTTACCTTTTAATTATTAGAATCTTCATTCGAGAGCACGAAAGAATAAAATTAACAAAACGCGATATTCTGCCTATTTCTATTGTGGTAGTTTTTATTGTCTACTTACTAGTTTCTGTCTTGAGTTTACAATTAGACAGTATGAAACGGTTTCACATAATTTACACTTTCTACGGAATCGTTTTAAGTGTTTTAAGTTATTACTGTTTTGTAAGTTACATCACCAAAGGAACGCATATTACTTTACTGATGTCATTAATGGCAGTAAGCTATATCTTCTCAGATATTTTCTATATTTTCAATGAATACTTCTCGTACTCGATTGTTTTGGTTTTAATACGAGACATAACTCAAATTCTAGCTTATTTCTTTATGGTAGAATACTTTTTAGAAAAAGCTAGAATTCAAAATAAACCTACACCACAATAGTTGTACCTTGGTTTGTATGTGCTTTGTCTTTATCAAAATAAAAATCTATTCGACCTAAATTGATTCCGTAACAACCCACCTGATTTACCAATACCTCTTTACCAGCTTTGTTTTTTACAATAGTTGGTTTGTCTAAAAAAGTATGAGTATGACCGCCAATAATTAAGTCAATATCTTTAGTTTGTTCAGCAAATTTCAAATCGCTTATTTTAGTTGGATCATCTTTATATTTATATCCCAAATGCGAAAGACAAATTACTAAATCACATTTTTGTTCCTTTTTCAAAAGCTGTGTCATGTCCTGCGCAATTTCTACAGGATTATTATAAACAGTTTCCTTGTATAATTGCTTGTCTACCAAACCTTGTAATTCAATTCCAACTCCAAAAACACCAACCTTAATTCCGTTTTTATTGAAGATTTTGTACGGTTTTACATGTCCGTCCATAATAGTATTTTTAAAATCATAGTTAGAACAGATAAAATCAAAAGTGGCGTGAGGAAGCTGAGCGTATAAGCCATCAAGGCCATTATCAAAATCATGGTTTCCAATAGTCGAAGCATCATACTTCATCATACTCATCAATTTAAATTCCAATTCACCGCCATAATAATTAAAATAAGGAGTTCCCTGGAAAATGTCTCCTGCATCTAAAAGAAGAACATTCGAATTTTCTTTACGAATAGACTCTATTAATGCCGCACGACGAGATACACCGCCCATATTAGGATTACGCGGATCATCAGCAGGAAAAGGATCAATGTGGCTGTGCACATCATTAGTATGTAGAATTGTCAAATGCTTAATATCGTTAGTTTCAAAACTGCTTAAAGACAATCCTAAACTTAATAGGGCAGTACTTGCTGCTGTTTTTTCGATAAACTCTCTTCTTTTCATTTTATATTTTTTTTGCAGGAATGCTTACTTGTTTCTTTGATTTTTATTCTTCTGTAATTCTGATATTTTTCGGAGCCACAACTGTGTCTACATCTTTAAAATAATCAATCAATACATTTCTAAGTTTATAGTTTAAGTCAAACTTTTGGGTGCCTTTAGCAAAGAAAGTCATACTATCACCTCCATTTGCCAAATAATCATTTGTAGCTACATAATACGTCTTGTTCAGATCTAGCGGTTTTCCTTGAACTAGGATGTTTTTTGCAGTATTGTCTTTTGCAATTGTAAAAGTCATTCCAGACAGAGGCTGCGGTTTTTTCTCCTTAATAATATAGGCTGCAATTTCTAAAATTTGTTCCCCTTTTAAAGCTATAACAACCAGATTGTTTTCGAAAGGCATAATTTCAAAAGCGGTTCTCGTAGTTACATTTCCTTTAGGAAGAATTGCGCGGATGCCACCATGATTTAAAAGACACAAATCGATATCTTTATTTTCACGGGCTTTAAAAACCGTATTTCCTCTTTGAAGGCAAACATCAGCCAATAGACTTCCAATGCTGGTCTGCCATTTTCCTGTACTCTTGTCTAAAGTTTCAGGAGCATAAGCCAAAACATTATCCAAATCTTGGTTAATGTGATCACGATAAGGTTTAATAAAGTTTTCAATTGCTGGAGTTTCAGCAGTTTTTTCAGTAACAGGAAGTTGTTTCCCTTCAATTTTGTTTAGATTGTAATTTTTTTGACTACAGGAAACTGTAAAAAAAAATGTTAAGAATATAACAAAAAGTTTCAAAAATCCGTTATACTTTTTTAGTTTTACCATTTTAAATGCAACTTAAATAATTAATTTTGTAATCTAGTAAAAGTACTATGTTTTTAAATTATATAAAGGAATTTTTTGTAAAAAAATCATTAAAAAATAACTTAAGTAACAATAAAAACGAGGTCTTTTCTAAGAACGTTCAAACAATTGGTTTATTGATAGATGAAAGTAATTTTGACCATTCTGAAGCGCTGATTAACGAATTAAAGCTTCATGGAATTGCTTCAGAAAACATAAAAGTTGTTGCATACAGAGGAAAAATTAACGAGAAAGAAACGTATTTAAGACCTACTTTTGGTAAAAAACATATCAATTGGAAAGGAGAAATTACCGAAGATTTTTTGAACAAATTTGTCAATTCAGAATTTGATCTTTTGTTGAGTTATTATAATGTCGAAAATGTCATTTTAATGATGATCACCAATAAATCAAAAGCTAAATTTAAGGTCGGATTTTCTGCTATAGATCAAAAATTGAACCGCTGGATGATTAGTACAGAATTAGAAAATTACAAACTATTCGTTTCAGAATTGTTTAGGTATTTAAAAAATATAAAATAAATTACAATTAAAATATGCAATCATTAATAGGAACTGGTGTTGCTCTTGTGACTCCATTTAAAAAAGATTTTTCAGTTGACATCGAAGCTTTACAGCGAATTGTAAACTTCTCTATAGATGGCGGAGTGGAGTATCTTGTTGTTATGGGGACTACAGCAGAAAACGCTACCCTTACAGCAGAAGAGAAAGAATTGGTTATAAAGACTGTAATCGATGTTAATAAAGGAAGACTGCCTTTAGTTTTGGGAGTTGGCGGGAATAATACTATGCAGATTGTTGAAGAATTAAAAACAAGAGATTTTTCTGCTTTTGAAGCAATATTATCTGTTTCACCATATTATAATAAACCAACACAGGAAGGAATATACCAGCATTTTAAAGCAATTGCAGAGGCTTCTCCAATTCCTGTAATTCTATATAATGTTCCAGGAAGAACATCAAGTAATATGCTTCCTTCAACCGTTATACGTCTTGCAAATGATTTTGAAAATGTTGTAGCAATTAAAGAAGCTGCAGGAGACATGGCGCAGGCAATGCAAATTATTAAAAATGCACCAAAAGATTTTCTAGTTATTTCTGGAGATGATATGCTGGCACTACCAATTGTTTTGGCTGGCGGCGCTGGTGTTATTTCTGTAATTGGACAAGGTTTTCCGAAAGAATTTTCAGAAATGATTCGTTTAGGATTGAATAAAAAAGTGGCAGATGCGTTCAAAACCCATTATTTCTTGTCAGACAGTATTGATATGATTTTTGAGCAGGGAAATCCAGCAGGAATTAAACAAATCTTCCAAGCCCTTGGAATTGCTGATAATACCGTTCGTCTTCCTTTAGTAAGTGTAGATGATTCGCTGGCAGAAAGATTAAATGAATTTGTAAAAAACAGTATTAAATAAACGTAAGTTTTACGGGATTTTATTATACTAAAAAATATTTTGTAGTAGCTAAATTAATAACTAAATTTGCCACCGAAACTTCGGTGTGATTTTGCTTTGGCAAATTGTCTGAGAGATCATAATAAAAGTAAGAAAATGAAAAGAATAGTATCGCTGTTAATTGTTGTGGCCCTTTTTTGTTCTTGTAGTGAGTATCAAAAAGCATTAAAAAATGAGGATGTTGCGGCTAAATTTGAGATGGCAACCAAAATGTATGATGCTGGTAAATATTCAAAAGCGATTCGTCTTTTCGAACAATTGGCTACATCTTATAGAGGAAAACCTCAGGCAGAAAAGCTATTTTACATGTTTTCGCAATCTTATTATAAAACAAAACAATATTATTTAGCTGGTTACCAGTTCGAAAGTTTTGTTTCAGGTTATCCACGAAGCGAGAAAGTGCAGGAAGCTGCTTTTTTAGGTGCATACAGCTATTCAAAACTTGCACCAGTTTACAGTTTAGACCAAACAGATACCGTAAAAGCATTAGAAAAATTACAAGCTTTTATTGATAATTATCCAAATTCAGAATATGTAGCTCAGGCAAATGAAACTGTGCAGCTGTTAAATGGTAAATTAGAGAAAAAAGCATATGAAAATGCTAAAGGTTACAATACAATTTCAGATTACAAATCAGCTTTAGTTGCTTTTGATAATTTTATCGCTGATTATCCTGGAACACCTTTTAAAGAAGATGCGCTGTTTTATAAATATGATTCAGCATATCAATTGGCAATCAATAGTGTACCTTCAAAAATGGAAGAACGCCTAAATGTTGCCAAAGTAGCTTACAATAACTTAGTTAAGTTTAAAAGCGACACAAAATACAAAGTTAAAGCAGACGAAATGAATGCTAGAGTTGAAACAGATTTACAAAAATTTACTAAATAAATAAAGTCATGGATTTAAAAAAGACGAATGCTCCTGTTAACACAATAACTTACAACAAAACAGTTATTGAAGAGCCAACAGGAAATGTGTATGAGGCAATTACCATTATGGCTAAAAGAGCAAATCAAATTAATTCTGAGATTAAAAAAGAATTGACTGAAAAATTAGAAGAGTTTGCTACTTATAATGATAGTCTAGAAGAAGTTTTTGAAAATAAAGAACAAATCGAAGTTTCTAAATTTTACGAAAAATTACATAAACCACACGCTTTAGCTGTTCAAGAATGGTTAGACGGTAAAACTTACCACAGAAGTTCAAACAAATAACAGTATAATGTCAGTTTTAAACGGGAAAAAAATTTTACTGGGAGTTTCTGGTGGAATTGCAGCCTATAAAACAGCCTCATTAGTACGACTTTTTATAAAAGCAGGTGCACATGTCCAAGTGATAATGACACCTGCTTCTAAGGATTTTGTAACTCCATTAACGTTATCTACGTTATCTAAAAATCCAGTACATTCAAGTTTCTTTAATCAAGATGATGAAGATGCAGTTTGGAACAATCATGTTGAATTAGCACTTTGGGCTGATCTTATGCTGATTGCTCCCGCTACAGCCAATACATTATCGAAAATGGCTACAGGAAACTGTGATAATCTTTTAATTGCAACCTATTTATCGGCTAAATGTCCAGTTTATTTTGCACCTGCAATGGACTTGGATATGTATAAGCATCCCTCAACTTTATCCAGTTTTGCAGCATTAAAACAGTTTGGAAATATAATGATTCCAGCTGAAAATGGCGAATTGGCTAGTGGTTTATCTGGCGAAGGACGAATGGCTGAACCTGAAAACATAATTGCTTTCTTAGAAGCTGATTTAGAGAGTAAACTGCCCTTAAAAGGAAAAAAAATACTAGTTACTGCAGGACCAACATACGAAGCGATAGATCCCGTACGTTTTATAGGAAATCATTCTTCTGGGAAAATGGGGTTTGATATTGCCAATGAAGCTGCAAGTCTAGGAGCAGAGGTGTTTTTAATTGCGGGTCCAACACACTATAAGGCCAAGAACGCTTTAGTTAAAGTTGTGGATGTTGTATCTGCTCAAGAAATGTACGATGCTTGTCATTTGTATTTTAATGAAGTCGATGCGGCGATCGCAGCGGCAGCTGTTGCAGATTACAAACCGAAATTTGTTGCATACCAAAAGATTAAGAAAACTGCAGCTGAGTTTTCGATAGAACTTGAAAAGACAAAAGATATCTTGTCTTCTTTGGGAGCTATTAAAAAAAATCAGTTTTTAATTGGATTTGCATTAGAAACTGAAAATGAAATTGAAAATGCTAAGTTGAAAATTCAGAAAAAAAACTTAGATTTGATTGTTTTAAATTCCTTACAAGATAAAGGAGCAGGTTTTAAAAAAGAGACCAATAAAGTAACCTTTATTGATAAAAATTTTGAAATCGAACCAATGGAATTAAAATCAAAAGAATCTGTAGCGGCTGATATTTTGAATAAAGTTATTCTGCATTTTTCAAAATCTTAGATTTAAAATATACGCCGAGAACATAAATCCCAACAATTTATGTTTAAATTTAATATTTATACAATTATGAATAAGATAGTTACGCTGTTAGTATTTCTAAGCTTTGGTTTTGTGCAAGGGCAGCAGCTAAATTGTACAGTAACTATTAATACAGAGCGACTTACGAACCCGAATAATCAGGTTTTTAAAACGCTTCAAACCTCATTGTCTGAATTTGTAAACAAAACAGACTGGACAGGTTCAATTTTAAAACAAAACGAAAGAATTAACTGCTCGATGTATATTACTTTATCATCTAACAGTTCAGATCAATTTACAGGAACTATTCAAGTTCAATCTTCAAGATTGATTTTTAATTCTACGTATTCTTCACCGGTTTTAAATTATAACGACAAAGATTTTAATTTTAGATATACAGAATACGAGCCATTGTTATTTAATCCAAATACCTATGACTCGAATTTAGTTTCTGTTATATCTTTTTATTGTTATATGATTTTAGGTATGGATGCTGATACTTTTCAAATGGGTGCAGGAAATCAATATCTCCAAACTGCTCAAAACATTGCTAACGTTGCGCAACAAGGCGGATTTAAAGGCTGGAATCAATCAGATGGGCTTCAAAATCGTTATTATTTGATTAATGATATGATTGCGCCGACTTACAGCGATTTACGCCAAACTATGTATGCTTATCATACTGGATTAGATGGTATGAGTTTAGATTTAAAAGCCTCAAAAGAAAAAATAAAATCTGCATTAATGCTTATAGGTAAATTAAATTCAGTTAAACCAAATGCGTTTATAACCCGAGTTTTCTTTGATGCAAAAGCAGATGAAATTGTTTCTATTTTTTCTGGCGGACCAAGTATATCTGTTACCGATTTAACAGATGTTTTAAACAAAGTTTCGCCATTAAATTCTACTAAATGGTCACAGATTAAATATTAAATCTGTTTCATTTTTAAAAACCTACTTTAACCTTTATTTTTACAAAATTGCTCTATGATCACGTCACTGTCAATTAAAAATTATGCTCTTATTGAAAAACTAGCAATAGATTTTTCTAAAGGTTTTTCTATAATTACAGGTGAGACAGGAGCAGGAAAATCAATTATTTTAGGTGCTATCGGTCTCGTTTTAGGTAAAAGAGCAGATCTTACTTCTTTAAAAAATAAAGAAGAAAAATGTGTTATTGAAGCACATTTTGAAATTTCGAAATACAATTTAAAAGACTTTTTTGAAGCTAATGATCTGGATTATGAAGATGAAACGATTATTAGACGTGAAATTTTGCCTTCTGGAAAATCGCGTGCTTTTATAAATGACAGTCCTGTTAATCTGCAGGAACTTCAAGATTTAAGTTTGTATTTAATAGATATTCATTCGCAACAGCAAACTCAGGAATTGTCAGATGAAAATGTGCAATTCAAGATTATAGATGCTATTGCCAATAATGGAGGAGTTATTGCAGAATATCAAAAATTGCTTAAATCTTATAAAGCGGATAAATCAAAATGGAATGCTTTGATTAAAAAGCAGAGTGATTCAGGAAAGGAACAGGAATACAATACATTTTTGTTAAATGAATTAGTGTCTGCACAATTGAAATCTGGCGAACAAGAAGAGTTAGAGGCTGATTATGAAAAGCTGAATAATGTTGAAATAATCAAAGATTCTCTTGATAAATCGCTTACAATAGCAAACGAGGAACAGTTTGGTGTTTTTCATAATTTAAATGAAATTAAAGCAGCTTTGCAGAAAGTGGCTCCATTTTCACCAGAATATCAAAATTTATTTGAAAGAGTAACAAGCTTAGCTATTGAATTTGATGATGTTTCTAAAGAACTGGAAAATTGTTCGGAAAAATTGCTAAATGATCCGGTGCAATTAGAGTTAGTAAATCAGAAATTGCAATTGATTTATAATTTGCAGAAAAAACATCAAGTAAATTCTGTTGATGATCTGCTTCAAATTCAAGCTGAATTAGGTAACAGTTTATTGGAACTCGATAATATGGATGAAGAAATAGCAGCTTTATCTAAAATTATTGAGGAGAAAACTATAGAGCTAGATAATTATGCAGTTCAAATTCACCAAAACAGGGTAAATGCAATTCCGAAGCTTTCAGAACAATTAATTTCTATTTTAGAAACTTTAGGAATGCCAAATGTTCGTTTTAAAATGGAATTACTACCTTCTGAAGTTTACTTTCAAAACGGAAAAGACGAATTGCAATTTTTATTTTCTGCCAACAAAGGAACGGATTTTGGTTTGTTGAAAAAAGTAGCATCTGGAGGAGAGATGTCTCGTATTATGCTAGCTGTAAAAGCTATTTTAGCAAAATATTCGAAATTGCCAACCCTTATATTTGACGAAATTGATACAGGAGTTTCTGGAGAAATTGCGATTAGAATGGGTGAAATTATGAAAGAAATGAGTGCAACGATGCAGATATTTGCCATTACGCATTTGCCGCAGATTGCAGCAAAAGGAGATTCTCATTTTAAAGTTTCAAAATCGACAGTTGGAGATGATACGCAGTCTGAGTTAAAGCTTTTATCGCAGGAAGAACGAATTTTAGAAATTGCGCAGATGTTATCTGGAGCAAATATTTCTGATTCGGCTTTAAACCATGCAAAACAATTATTGAATTAAAAACATAGGAATGGAAAGTTTGAGTTTTTACGAAAATCAATTTATAAAAGCAGATGCGTTAATTTCTGAGGGAAATTCGGCAGACGCAAAAGAATTACTTGAAGAAATTTTAGCGCAGTATCCTGATTTTGGAAAAGCTCACAATCATTTAGGATGGATTTATTACAATAAATTAAGTGATTATGAGAAAGGAATTTATCATTACAAACTTGCGATGAAGTTCGATACTAAATATCCTGCCCCTTATTTAAATTATACTTATTTATTAATTGATATTGGCAGATATGCCGAAGCAAAAGAGCATATTAATTTTACTTTGGCTAATTTAGAAAATGCAGATAATTCGACTTACAATAGTGAATTAGGTAGAATGGCAGAGTATGAAAGTCAATATATTATGGCTTATAATTATTATAAAGCAGCAACCAAAAATGCATTAAACCCAAATTTTATTGACAATATGAACGCTAATATGAAAAGGGTTAAGGATAAAATGTCTATTTTTGAAAAATTAAAACTGAAATTGAAATAATACAAAAAAAATAATTGCAAGATGATTATAGAACCTAGAATGAGAGGATTTATTTGTTTGACTGCCCACCCAACGGGAGCTGAGCAAAATGTTAAAAATCAAATTGAATATGTAAAATCTAAAGGAGAAATTGCTGGTCCTAAAAAAGTTTTAGTGATTGGTGCTTCAACAGGTTTCGGATTGGCCTCAAGAATTACTAGTGCTTTTGGTTCTGGTGCTGCAACAATTGGAGTGTTTTTTGAAAAACCGCCAGTTGAAGGAAAAACTGCTTCTCCAGGATGGTATAATTCTGCAGCATTTGAAAAAGAAGCTCATAAAGCAGGTTTATATGCAAAAAGCATTAACGGAGATGCGTTTTCAAATGAAATTAAAAGAGAAACTCTAGATTTAATCAAAGCTGATTTAGGACAAGTAGATCTTATCATTTATAGTTTAGCTTCGCCAGTACGTACAAATCCTACTACCGGAGTTACACATCGTTCAGTTTTAAAACCAATTGGACAAACTTTTACAAACAAAACTGTTGATTTTCATACAGGAAAAGTTTCTGAAGTTTCTATCGCTCCAGCAAATGAAGAAGATATTGAGAATACAGTTGCTGTAATGGGTGGTGAAGACTGGGCAATGTGGATCGATGCGTTAAAAAATGAAAATTTATTAGCAGAAGGAGCTACAACTGTTGCTTATTCTTACATCGGGCCATCTTTAACAGAAGCGGTTTACCGTAAAGGAACTATCGGACGTGCAAAAGATCATTTAGAAGCTACAGCATTTACAATTGGAGATTCTTTAAAATCTATTGGAGGAAAAGCTTATGTTTCTGTAAACAAAGCTTTAGTAACTCAAGCAAGTTCTGCAATTCCTGTAATTCCGTTATACATTTCTCTTTTATACAAAATAATGAAAGAAGAAGGAATTCACGAAGGTTGTATCGAGCAGATTCAGCGTTTGTTCCAAGACAGATTATACAATGGTTCTGATGTTCCTGTAGACGAAAAAGGAAGAATTAGAATTGATGACTGGGAAATGCGTGAAGATGTTCAGGCTAAAGTGGCTAAACTTTGGTTAGAAGCAACTACAGAAACATTACCAGAAATTGGTGATCTTGCAGGTTATAGAAATGATTTCTTAAATTTATTCGGATTTGAATTTGCTGGTGTTGATTATAATGCAGAAGCAAATGAAGTTGTTCAAATTGAAAGTATCAAATAACAATATTTACTTACTAGTAAGCAAAAACCATCAACCAAAAGTTGATGGTTTTTTTGTGAATATACCATATCTTTGTTAAAATTTTGAAACCTAAAAAATATACCCTTTAATAACGCGCATTCTGCTATGATTTTTTCCTTAATTATACCCGTGTATAATCGTCCAGATGAAGTTGATGAACTTTTAGAAAGTCTCTCAAAATCTGATTATAATGAAGCTTTTGAAATTGTTCTTGTCGAAGATGGATCTTCAATACCATGCAGAGATGTGGTAATGAATTATCAGGGAAAATTAAATATATCCTACTATTTTAAACAAAATTCAGGACCTGGAGATTCTCGTAATTTTGGAATGCAAAAGGCGAGAGGAGATTATTTTATCATTTTTGATTCAGATTGTATTATTCCTTACAACTATTTGACGGAAGTACGTAAAGCATTAAATGAAAAATATGTTGATTGCTTTGGAGGACCAGATAAAGCGCTTGATAGTTTTTCGGATATTCAGAAAGCAATCAATTTTGCAATGACTTCTTTTTTGACTACAGGAGGAATTAGAGGTGGTTCTGAGAAGATCAATAAATTTCAGCCGCGAAGTTTTAATATGGGAATTTCTAAGAAAGCTTTTGAAGCTTCAAAAGGTTTTGGAAACATTCATCCAGGTGAAGATCCTGATTTATCTATCCGTTTATGGAATTTAGGATTCGAAACAAGACTGTTTTCTGAGGCTTATGTGTATCATAAACGTCGAATTGACTGGGAAAAATTCTCTCTTCAAGTAAAAAAATTTGGTATCGCAAGACCGATTTTAAATAGTTGGTATCCAGAACATAATAAGCTGACTTTCTTCTTTCCAACTGTCTTTATATTAGGTTTATTATTAGCTTTTTTATTGTTAATTTTTAATATTGATATTTTATTACAATTATATTTCGTATATTTCGTTATAATTTTTCTTACATCAAGTGTCCAAAATAAAAGTATTAAAATTGGATATCTTTCTGTAATAGCAGTGTGGAAACAGTTCTATGGCTACGGAACAGGATTTTTGGAATCTTTTATAAAAGTAATTTTATTAAAAAAGAAACCTCAGGAAGCTTTTCCACGTATGTTTTTTAAAGTATAATAATGACAAAAGTTATTGGTCTTACAGGAGGGATTGGAAGCGGTAAAACAACTATTGCAAACTATTTTACAGCAATGGGAATTCCAGTTTATATCGCAGATGATGGAGCCAAAAGAGTAATGCAGTCAGATGTTATTCTTAAAGAAGTTAAAGCTGTATTTGGCCAAGATATTTTTGACGGACAAGTTTTAAATAGAGCAAAGTTAGCTCAGATAGTTTTTAATGATAAAGAACAATTAGCAAAATTAAATGCAATTGTGCATCCAGCAGTAAAACAAGATTTTGAATTATGGATGCAGGAGTATAAAAATTTTGATTATGTAATTTACGAAGCTGCCATTTTATTTGAAAGCGGACGTTATAAAGAATGCGATATAATCATAACGGTTACAGCTCCAGAAGAAGTAAGGATTGAGCGTGTTATTGAACGAGATAAAACTACAAGGGAACAAGTTTTAAGCAGGATGAAAATGCAATGGAATGACGAAAAACGAATTTCTATGAGCAATTTCGTGATTAATAACGATAATCTTAAAATTGCTAAAGAAGAAGTTGTTAAAATTCTTAAAATTTTGAATATAAAACAAAATCAGTCTTAAATGTTAATATTTGGTTAATGTATTATTTAGTATATTGTTAAAATATTAATTTTGTTTCGATGAATAAATTATTTTTTAGAATACTTGTTTTATTGATGAGTTTGTCCTTAATCGGGATAATTCTGGTACAGGTATTTTGGTTTAATTCTTCGTTCAAGAATAATGAAGAACAATTTAAATACCACGTTACTCAAGTAATTGGAAATGTTGCAGACAAACTGGAACAACAAGAAGAGTATAGTTTCTACGACAAATACAACCGTATAAAAGATAGTACGGGTAAAATTCCAAAAAAAGAAGATTTACTTGAAGTACTATACGTACAGAGAAACACTAAAACGAATAAAACAATTGTTTATTCGAATACCTTGACATCTGAAGATTACGATATTAATGGTTCTATTTTTAACAAAAAGTTCAGCAGTGAACGTTTTAAAAATTTTAGTTCAAAAAGAGTAACTGAAGTTTATAATAACAATGGGATTGATAACAATAGTTTAGGACAAAGTATTATTCCAGATATAAGGGATGAAAAATCTGGAAGTTTGGATATTTTAAATAAAGTTCAACAGCAGATTCAATATAAAGACATTGCCTCTTTGACTCCAATTGAAGGAAGAATTACAAAAGACAAGCTTTCTAAATTATTAAAGAAAGAGCTGGAAGAATATGGTGTTAAAACCAAATTTGAATTCGGAATTTATAGCAGCGGCGTTCCAACAAAAATAAAATCTGACGGATTTCATTATGACAAGGATGCTACTTACAATATTCCAGTTTATACAGATAATGAGGGAAATAGCAAATACGAATTGTCAGTTACTTTTCCACATAAAAAGAAATTTTTATTATCTGAATTATTAAGTATCACTATTTTATCGATAGTTTTTACCTTAATTATAATTGTTGCTTACACGAGTGCATTAAATCAATTATTGCGTCAAAAACATATTTCTGAAATCAAAACAGATTTTATAAACAATATGACGCATGAGTTTAAAACTCCAATTGCAACTATAAATTTAGCATTAGATGCTATTAAAAATCCAAGAATTATAGAAGATAAAGAAAAAGTTTATCGCTATCTTCAAATGATTCGAGATGAAAATAAAAGAATGCATGCACAGGTGGAAAATGTTCTTCGTATTTCTAAATTAGAAAAAAGAGAACTTGACATCACCAAAGAGCCAACTGTAGTTCATGATATTATTGATGATGCAATTGAACACGTGAATCTAATTCTAGAGGATAGAAAGGGTACTGTAGTGAGGCATTATAATGCAGCAAGAACAACCTGTTTGATAAATGAAGTTCATTTTACAAATGTATTGGTTAATATTTTGGAAAATGCCATCAAATACTCACCAGGTACACCAGAGATTGAAATCTTTACAGAAAATGTAAAAGATATGATTTTGATAAAAGTAAGAGATCATGGTTTGGGAATGAGTAAGATAGCTCAAAAACGAGTTTTTGAGAAGTTTTACAGAGAGCATACAGGAGATTTGCACAATGTAAAAGGCCACGGTTTAGGTTTGGCCTATGTTAAGAGAATTGTTGAAGACCACAACGGTCAAGTATATGTAGAAAGCGAAAAAGGAAAAGGTAGCACCTTTATAATAAAAATACCATTAATAAATTAAAATATGGAAAATACTAACAAAAGAATACTTTTAGTAGAAGATGACCTAAATTTTGGGGCAGTTCTTAAAGATTATCTAATGTTAAATGACTTTGAAGTTACTTTAGCTAAAAACGGTATGGAAGGTTTCGAAAAATTCAAGAAAGACGTATACGATCTTTGTATTCTTGACGTAATGATGCCTTATAAAGATGGTTACACTTTGGCCAAAGAAATTAGAGAGAAGAACAGTGAAGTACCAATTATCTTTTTGACAGCCAAGTCTATGAAAGAAGATGTTTTAAAAGGATATAAAGCTGGTGCAGATGATTATTTAAATAAACCTTTTGATTCTGAAGTTCTTTTAATGAAAATTAAAGCAATCATTCAAAGAAAATCAGCAGATACAAAAGCAGAACAAGTACAATTTGAATTTAACATTGGTAAGTTTCATTTAAATTCAAAATTGAGATTCTTGACTTTCCAAGATGAAGAGCCAATCAAATTATCTCCAAAAGAGAATGAATTGCTTAAAATGCTTATTCTTCATGAAAATGACTTAATGCCAAGAGAGTTAGCTTTAACAAAAATCTGGAGAGATGACAACTACTTTACTTCAAGAAGTATGGATGTTTACATCGCTAAACTTAGAAAATACCTAAAAGCTGATGAAGATGTTGAAATCTTAAACATTCACGGTGAAGGTTTTAGATTAGTAGTAAAAAGCAAAGTTACTGAATAACAAATTCACACTAAAAAATATAAGCTCTGAGAAATCAGGGCTTTTTTTATGCTCCATTTTTTAGCGTACAACTCTAAATCTTGGATTCGTATTATTTTTTTCTTGCTGAAAAGAGAGAAAAACACATAGAATTATTGCTAGAGTTAGGGTTTTGATTTTTAGATAGATAATCTAATTTTTATATATTTAGAATTCATCAATTATTTTTTTAGATGTATTTTCTTTAAATAAATTTGGAAAATCAAAAAACAATTCTGAATATTTGCAGACGAAAAAAATAATAACCCTTTAAAACGAAGAAAAAATGTTTGTACTTACATCGACATCACAAAGCTTCACACCAAACAAATTTGGTGCAGCGCTTCTTCGTGGCTTATTTCAATCTTAGAAATACATTTTTAGATATATAAAAAAGCCCGAAGACATTTAGTTTCGGGCTTTTTTTATTCTAGACACTTCAAATTTTCCCGAAAAAAGATTCAAAATAATTATCCGGAAGGATAAAAAGTTTGTATGCTTAAATTTTATTTAATCCTTTTTGTATTAAGTGGACTTGGGCATGCTGTAAATAGTAGTATAAAAAATTTATGGGAAATAAATTATCTGGAAAAGACCTGATCAAATTAGGCTTTCCAAAAAACAATTCAATAAATATCGCCTTAGGGCAGATAAACAGATATAGAAAAAGAGAAAAAAAGGAATCTATTCTAACAGAAGCAAAAGACGTCTTGCTAAATCCTGAAAAGTACGAAGGAAACGGAACTTGGGGGAAAGTAGCCGAAGGCTTAATAAAACCAGTTCAAGTAAGGATGCATCAGTTGAAAACAACCAGAGCTCCTTTTACAATTTTTGGTGAAAATGAAATCGATCAGCAGGCAAAATTTCAATTGTATGATTCTTTGAAACTGCCAGTCTCGGTTGCAGGAGCTTTAATGCCAGACGCACATTCTGGATATGGTTTACCAATCGGCGGTGTTTTAGCAACCGATAATGCTGTGATCCCATACGGAGTTGGGGTTGATATTGGGTGTAGAATGAGTCTTTCAATTTTTGATTTGCCAGCTTCTCATTTTAAAGGGAGAGAGCATCAGCTTGAGGCTATTTTAAAAGACAATACTAAGTTTGGGATGTATGAAACGCATGCATCAAGAGTAGACCATGACGTTTTTTATAAAAGTGAATTTCAAGATATTCCGCTGTTGAAGAATCTTTTACCTAAAGCTTACAAACAATTGGGATCTTCAGGCGGAGGAAATCATTTTGTAGAATTTGGAATTGCTAAAATCGATAACCCAGAAAACGAGTGGAAGCTCGAAAAAGGGGAGTATTTCGCTGTTCTTTCGCATAGTGGTTCGCGTGGTTTGGGCGCAAACATTTCCAAACATTATACTTATTTGGCGACAAAGCAATGTCCGTTACCAAAAAATGTGCAGCATTTAGCATGGCTGGATTTGAATACACATGATGGTCAGGAATATTGGCTTGCAATGAATTTAGCTGGAGAATATGCAAAAGCTTGTCATGATGATATTCATAGAAGAATTGCCAAAGCTATTGGAAAAAGAGTAGTAGTAACGATAGAAAATCACCACAATTTTGCCTGGAAAGAAATGGTAAATGGTCAAGAATGTATTGTTCATAGGAAGGGAGCAACGCCAGCAGCTGAAGGTCAATTGGGAATTATTCCGGGTTCGATGACTGCGCCCGGCTACATTGTAAAGGGTAAAGGAAATGCAGAAAGTTTAAACTCTGCCTCTCATGGAGCTGGCCGTTTGTTTTCGAGAGCGAAATGTAAAAGTACTTTTACGCAAAGTGAGATCAAAAAGGTTTTGAAAGCCAATGATGTAACCTTGATTGGAGGAAATATTGACGAAGCTCCAATGGCGTACAAAGACATTACAAAAGTTATGGCGAATCAAACCGATTTAGTAGAAGTTTTGGGAACTTTTACGCCAAAGATCGTTAGAATGGATCGTTAAAAAGAGATTAAAAAAAAATGGAAAGAATAATTCAGATAACAGCGGGTCGCGGACCTGCAGAATGCACTTGGGTTGTTGCCCAAGTGCTTAAAAAAGTTTTGGAAGAAGCTCAAGATCAACAATTAGAAACCGTTTTACTGCAGCGAGAAGCAGGTCAGGAAAATGGAACCGTTGAAACGGCTTCAATTGCTGTAAAAGGGAAAAATGCTGAGCAATTTGTAAAATCATGGATTGGAACGATTCAATGGATTGGGCAGAGTCAGTTTAGAAAAATGCATAAACGCAAGAACTGGTTTATTGGAATTTTTGAAATCGAACCGCAGAAAAAGACAGCGGTTTCAGAAAATGATATTCAATATCAGGCCATGCGTAGTTCGGGAGCGGGCGGTCAGCATGTAAATAAAGTGAGTTCGGCAATTCGGGCAACACATATTCCAACAGGAATTGCAGTTGTTTCGATGGACAGTCGTTCGCAGCACCAAAACAAAAAACTAGCAACAGAAAGATTATTAAAAAAATTAGAAGAAGAAAAACTGATTCAGCTTAAAAATCATGTTGGTAAACAATGGGAAAATCAACTCAATGTTGAGCGTGGAAATCCTATTAGAGTTTTTACCGGAAGTGATTTTAAAAAGAATAAAGTGGAGAAGAGTTACAAAGGAACTCGTCAGAAATTAAAAAACGATTTACGAAATGAAAACAACTGATAAATATCTTTTTCAGGCCTTGGATAATTATCCGTTTTGGCTTGAAGGAACAATAGAATCTTTAGATTACGCTTTTTCTTATGATGATAAAAACACAATGGTTTTGTGTTTATACGCACGAATTCAAGCAGAACAATTAATGAATTACGAAGAAGCAAAATCTTATTTTCAGCAAGCGTTAGCTATTAATATTCATGCTCTTGAAGTATATCCGTATTATTTGCAGACATTGATTGTGAATGAAGATTATGAAGAAGCTGAAAAGCTAATTGATTTTGCTTTGACTGTAAAAGGAATAAACAAGTCTGAAATTTATATCAAAAAAGCAATTTTATTAGAAGTACAGCATAAATTTAAAGATGCTTTAAAAGAAATTAAGCAAGCAAAATTACATTCTATTCAACATGATTATGACTCTGGAATTAGTGAAGTTGAGAAAAGAATTAAAGGTAAACTTGATTTGTTGAAAAAGAAGAAAGATAAAAAAACAAAAAAAGATTCTAAAAAGAAATCGAAATAATTTTAAACAAAAAACGATGCAATTTTGCATCGTTTTTTGTTTAATTAAGTTACAAACAAAGTTTGTCATTTCGACGAAGGAGAAATCTTCGTAAGTAATTCCACAAGCAAAATAGTCAATCTTTGCAGAGCTTCTCGCGAAGATATCTCCTTCGTCGAAATGACAAGATTGGGCAGATATTGTTAGGTTAAAGAAATTTTATTTCCAATGCAATTCCAAAGCAAAACACGTTTTTTCGCCTTTTGTAATACTGAATGTTGCTTTTGTATGATCGTCATCTTCACTTTCGTGAATGACAACATTGTCTTGTAATGAAAGCTCTTTCATGAAGTTCATTTCGAAACTTTTCACTTCTTGTTTTAAAATTCTTTTCGGATCAACGTGATCTAGGCACCATTCCAGATATTTTACGTTATTAACATGATTTACAATATCCAGATCTGATAAATAAACTGTTTTTTCAAAAACAGCTTCTTTTTCGTGGTTGATGTTTATTTTAGAAAAACCTTCTTCTGTAGCTCTATTTTCGGGAAATAATTCAAAGTGTTCATATGGTAAAGCCAACGCTTCTGGACGGCGCGCCTGCGTATTGAAAACAGCCCAATAGGTTTCACATCCTACAATTTTTTTTCCGTTTACATACATTTCAAGAGCACGAACTGAACGTGAATTTTCTAAACTATTGATCCATGTTTTTACGGTTACAACATCCTGCCATTTTGGTAAAGCATGCACTTCAACGCGCATTCGGCTTAAAACCCACGCTTGGTGAAATTCCTGCATATCATAGAAACTAATGCCGCCAACTTCTGAATGTGCTGCAGCAGTCAATTGTAAAATATTACACAAATCGGTATACTTTAAATAACCAGCGGGCGTGCATTGTGTGAAATTGATTTCCCAGTCTTTACTTAAAACTGATGTGAAATTTGGAGATATTGGCATTTTTTAATTTTAGATTTTTATTTTAGAAAATAGAAGAAAGATGAAAGAAAATAGATTTTTACTTTAGAAGATTTTCTATATAGCTTATAATTTCTTTTCTATCTATCGCGTAATCAAACCATTTTGTAGTTTCATTTCTTTTGAACCACGTTAATTGTCTTTTGGAAAATCTTCGAGTATTTTTCTTGATTTCTTCTATTGCAAAAGGCAATGTAAATTCTCCGTCAAAATAACTAAATAATTCTCTATAACCGACCGTTTGCAGAGCATTTAACGCTTTATTAGCATACAAGGTTTTGGCTTCTTCAAGTAAACCTTCGTTCATCATAATATCAACACGCTGGTTGATTCGGTTGTAAATGATTTCTCTTTCGGCATCTAAACCAATTAGAATAGGAGTGAAGCCTCGATTATTTTTCTTTTGATTTAAGAATGAAGAATACGGTTTTCCTGTTCCAATGCAAACTTCTACAAATCGCATCATTCGCTGCGGATTTTGTAGAGTTTGAGGATTTTCGATAGTTATTTTTTGGTAATAATCTGGATCTAGATTTTTTAGTTGTTCCTGAAGATATTCAATTCCGAGTTTTTCGTAATTTGAATTTACTTCTGAGCGAACTTCTGGATTGATTTCTGGAAATTCATCAAAACCTTTTAAAATGGCATCTACATATAATCCTGATCCACCAATAAGAATCGCATAATCGTTGGTTTGAAAAAGTTCTTCAATTTTGGATAAAGCTTCTTTTTCGTAATCTCCAACAGTGTAATTTTCAAAAATGGATTTATTTTGAATGAAATGATGTTTGGCAGAATTCAGTTCTTCTTGATTGGGAACGGCTGTACCAATAGTCATTTCTTTGAAAAACTGACGGCTATCGCAAGAAATGATCTCGCATTTAAAATGTTGTGCCAAAGCAATACTTAAGGCTGTTTTGCCTATGGCTGTTGGTCCGACAATGGTTATTAGGTATTTCATATTTTTTAGCCCAGATGGAAATGAAAACCCCGGACTTATATTTGTTCGTTTTTTTTGGTGTAAAAGAGCGACCAGCGGAAGCTCCTTTTATACCTTAAAAAAACAACAAAGATAAGGAGGAGTTGCAATGTACAGCTGGATTAGCTTCTAAAATTAATTATTTGGCAATTCGGTTCCACATTCGTAACAATATTTTGCGCTGTCAAAATGGACTTGGGAATTGCAGTTTTTGCATGTTTTTTTGGTGCTTACTGCACTGTTCCTTAAACTGCTTTTGGCGAATTCTGCGGTAACAATTCCGGTTGGAACCGCAATTATTCCGTAACCTAAAATCATTACTAATGCTGCAATAAATTGTCCTAAAGGAGTTTGTGGTGAAATGTCTCCATAGCCAACTGTCGTTAAAGTTACAATTGTCCAGTAAATTCCCATTGGGATGCTTGTAAAACCAGATTCTCGGTCTTCGACTAAGTACATAATTGTGCCAATAATTACAGTACTGATGAGCACAAAATATATAAAAACTAGAATCTTTTCTTTGCTAGCTTCTATTGCCTCTTTTAATTGCAAGGATTGATGTGAAATTTGCGGAATATGTAAGATTTTGAATAATCGCAAAAAACGTAAAGCTCTTACGATTGATAAAATACTTGCTCCAGGGAAAAATATAGATAGATACATGGGTAAGACTGCAAGCAAGTCTATAATTCCGTAAAAACTGAAGATATATCTAACGGGTTTTTGAATGGATATGATTCTTAAAATATATTCGATTGTAAAAAATACTGTAATAACCCATTCGCAGATAAGAAGTTGTTCATGGTATTTTAAACTTATTCCTCTAACTGTGTCCAGCATGATTAAAAGAACGCTCAATAAAATCAAACCTAGCAGGACTAAATCAAACATGCGCCCTAAAATGGTATCGGTGCCATATAGAACTACCTTGACTTTTTCTCTAAAGATTTCGTATTGTGATTTTTTATTTTTCATATCTCTAAGATAATGAAAGTTTTATATTGTTAAAAATTTAAAATCTTAATAGATTTACTTTTACGGAGGTAGCTTTGGAGAATGTTTTTTACATCGCGGTTGTGCTCCATCGGAATCAAGATGTTTTTGAGAATTTCAATGTTCGTAATTTGATAATTAAGATCATAGTAAGCATAACCTTTATAGATTCCATTTTCGATTAAAATGGCGCTTCGTTCGTTTACGTTACGGCCTTTGTCAATCAGAATCATACTTTTATTTTCAAAACTATTTTCGGAAATAAATTGCTGTACTCTTAGATTGTAGACTTCAGGAGTTATTTCACCAATACAGGCGCCGTCACATTCTTTGATTGAATATTGAAAACACTCTTTCTTGCTATGATACAACCCTGTTAACTTTTGGCATAAATGGTATTTTGCCGTGAATTTAAAAAGTGCATTTTTGCCTTCTTGCAAAGAAACAAACGATGTGATGTCTTTTTTTCGTCCGTCAGCTTTTTCAAGTTTTAAATTGAGATAACCATTCGAGTCTTTCTCGGCATATAATGCAAAAGGAAATACTGTTTTTTTCTGAGAACGGTTATGTCTTGGACGATTAATTTTAACTTCCTGACTTTCTTTTAAAAGTGCAATTAATTCACTTCCCGTTTCATCGTAGGTTATGGTAAAAACTTCGGCCTGGATTCTTTTACTTTTAGTTGTAATTCCAGTAAAATGCTGGTTGACTCTTTTTTTTATGTTATGGCTTTTGCCAATATAAATTAAGGTGCCGCTTTCATTATAAATATAATAAACACCAGTTTTAGCCGGCATTTGACTTAAAAGATCTAAGAATTTAGGGGCAATTCCTCTTTCGACTTCGAGTTTTATAAAATCTTTTACGATTGTTTTTTCTACGTCTTTTTCCAAGAGCATTTTAAACAGTTTTGTCGTAGCCATTGCGTCTCCGCTGGCGCGATGTCTGTCTGCCATTGGAATTCCAAGTGCACGAACCAATTTTCCTAAACTGTAAGAAGGTTGTTCAGGAATTAGTTTTTTGGCTAGTTCGACAGTACAAAGTGTTCTGGCTTCAAAATCGTAGCCTAAACGTCTGAATTCTGTTCTTAAAATTCGGTAATCGAAAGAGGCATTGTGAGCCACAATAACGCAGTCAGAAGTTATTTCGATAATACGTTTGGCGACTTCATAAAACTTTGGTGCAGAACGCAGCATAGCATTATTGATTCCGGTTAGCTTTACTACGAAAGGCTGAATCGGAATTTCAGGATTGACAAGGCTTATGAATTGGTCAATTACTTCGTGTCCATCAAATTTATAGATGGCGATTTCAGTAATTCCTTCTTCGTTAAACTGCCCTCCAGTTGTTTCTATGTCTAGTATTGCGTACAAATTTAGTGTTCGGTCTCAGTTTTTAGTATTCAGTTTTTGTATAGGCGCGTATCCGTCCTTACGAAATGTGGTTTTTGATAATCAACGGACTCCAAAAATGCTGCTTCCAATGCGAACCATTGTGCTGCCGCATTCTATTGCAAGCTGATAATCTCCAGACATTCCCATAGAAATTGTAGAGACGCACTGCAATGCATCTTTACCATATCCGTCAATGTTTTTTAATGAGTCAAAAATGGATTTTAAATGGGTAAATTCTTTTTTAATTTGGTTTTGATCTTCTGTGAAAGTTGCCATTCCCATTAAACCTAAGATACGAATATTTTTTAACTCTTTGAATGCTGAAGAAGTTAAAAGTTCGTTTAATTCGTTTTCGTCAAGACCAAATTTAGTTTCTTCTTCGGCAATATACATTTGAAGAAGACAATCTATTGTTCTATTGTTTTTTAAAGCTTGTTTGTTGATTTCTTGTAATAATTTCAAACTATCTACACCATGAATTAAACTCACAAATGGTGCCATAAATTTTACTTTATTCGTTTGCACATGACCAATCATGTGCCATTGAATATCTTTTGGCATTTCTTCCCATTTTTCAGTCATTTCCTGGATTTTATTTTCTCCAAAAATGCGCTGGCCGGCTTCATAAGCCTGCATTAAGTCTGAAACAGGCTTTGTTTTAGAAACGGCAACAAGAGTTACATGTTCAGGTAAACTTGCTTTGATTGTATTTAAGTTTGATTCTATTGACATTTTTCTATTTTTTCTTGGATTCTCATTATATACAATTTTTCGTCGAGTATAATTTTTTCTCCTTTATACTTCTTAAATTCATTAAATATTTCGACTATTTGCTCATCCGAGAATGTCTGGAAGGAATTTATAGTGTATTTATCTTTTTCATTTTTTAAATTAATATAAAAAGTCACACCAGATAAACCTGATCGAGAAGGATTTCCTTTAACTTCAATTTTTGCTTCTTTTAAAGGAATTGACTTTTCCCATTCTTTATTAAAAACTTCGCCTTTTAGTAATATCTCATTTTCATTAATTGTTACTAAATTAATAATACTTTTAGACGTATTTATAGTAAATAAAATAAATAATATTAAAAGAATGAGCTCAAGAAAATATGCGTAATATTTTAAGTTTTCATTTTTAAAAAAAAGAGAGATAATAAAAGAATATAGAAGATAGACAAATAAAAAGGCAAAGCTATTTTGGCTAAAAAATCTAGCATTTAAATCTTTATTGTCTCCCTCAAATGTAATCATATCTAAGACTGAATAGTTATAAAATATTAAACAAATTGTTTCGAGATTTTCTCTGCTTTTTTACTTTCGCTGTAATCGTAAAAACCTTCTCCAGATTTAACGCCTAGTTTTCCTGCTCTTACCATATTAACCAATAGTGGACAAGGAGCATATTTTGGATTTTTGAAACCTTCGTACATTACATTTAAAATGGCAAGGCAAACATCAAGACCAATGAAATCAGCTAATTGAAGTGGCCCCATAGGGTGTCCCATTCCTAATTTCATTACAGTATCAATTTCGTAAACTCCCGCAACTTTATTGTATAACGTTTCAATTGCTTCGTTTAGCATAGGCATTAAAATTCTGTTGGCTACGAAACCAGGATAATCATTTACTTCAACAGGAACTTTTCCTAATTTCTCAGATAAATCCATGATGATCTTTGTGACTTCATCGCTTGTGTTATAACCGCGGATGATTTCAACTAATTTCATAATTGGCACTGGGTTCATAAAATGCATTCCGATAACACGTTCAGGATGAGTTACAACAGAACCAATTTGTGTAATCGATATAGAGGAAGTATTAGTTGCTAAAATAGTATTATGAGAACAAGCTTCGTTTAATTGCTTGAAAATATTTAGTTTTAATTCTACATTTTCTGTTGCAGCTTCAACTACTAAATCAACCCCCACAACACCATCTTTAATATCTGTATAGGTAATAATATTGGTAATAGTTTTAGCGACGTCTTCTTGTGTAATTGTACCTTTTGCAAGCATACGGTCTAAATTGGCCGCAATAGTTGCCATTCCTTTATCTAATGATTTTTCTGAAACGTCGATTAGTTTTACGGTAAAACCACTTTGTGCAAATGTATGAGCAATTCCGTTACCCATTGTTCCTGCACCAATTACAGCTATAGTTTTCATTTAATTTTGGTATTTAAATTTTAAAAGTTAAGGTTTAAAGTGACTTTTCTGCCAGCTTTAAACCTTAAAAATAATGAGTTATATTTTTTATTATTTATCGAAACAATCAATAATATGGTAGGCTACACGCAAAGCATCTGTTGCTTGTTCTAGTGTTACAACCGGCGTTGTATCTGTATTAATTGCATGTGCAAAAGATTCTAACTCGTCCAGAATAGCGTTGTTTTGTTCAACATCTGGATTAGTGAAATAGATTTGTTTTTTTACACCTTCTGCATTTTGTAGAATCATATCAAAATCTCCAGGAACTTCTGGGGCATCTTTCATACGAACTACTTCACATTTCTTTTCTAAAAAGTCAACAGAGATATATGCATCTTTTTGGAAAAAACGAGATTTTCGCATATTCTTCATCGAGATTCTGCTGGCTGTTAAGTTGGCAACACAGCCATTTTCAAATTCAATTCTTGCATTGGCAATATCTGGCGTATCGCTGATAACAGAGACTCCGCTTGCATGAATATCTTTTACTTTTGAATTTACCACACTCAAAATGGCATCAATATCGTGAATCATTAAATCCAAAACCACAGGAACGTCTGTACCACGCGGATTAAACTCTGCCAAACGGTGCGTTTCTATAAACATCGGGTTTTCGATCATGTTTTTTGTTGCGATAAAAGCAGGATTAAAACGCTCAACATGACCAACTTGACCTTTTACATTGTACTCTTTAGCTAAAGCTATGATTTCTTCAGCTTCTGCTACAGTATTGGCAATTGGTTTTTCTATAAAAATATGTTTTCCTGATTTGATTGCCACTTTTGCACATTTATAGTGCGAAAGCGTTGGAGTCACAATATCGATTACATCGACAGCATGAATAAGTTTTGCAATTGTGCTGAAGTTTTTATAGCCAAATTCTTTAGAGATTCTTTCGGCATTTTCTTGATTTTCGTCGTAAAATCCAACTAATTCGTATTTGTCAGATTGTTGTAATAAGCGTAAATGTATTTTACCAAGATGACCAGCACCTAAAACTCCTACTTTTAACATGAGAATGTATTTTAAACAAAAATATAATTTATTTGTCGAAAGTGAAAATGAATTTAACTAATTGTGAGTTGTGAGTTATGAATTGTAAATTATCAGCTAGGGCTTTTGATTTTCGGCTTTTGACTTTCGATATTATTAATTTAATAATTAAAAATCAATATTTGATTTCCTTTTTAGATTCTTTACTTTTGCGAAAATAAAACCTACCCATTTTGAAAGACACTGCCAAACATCAAGGACTTCGTAATCAATTAGTAAGCACTTTAGAGCAAAAGGGAATTACTGATAGAGCGGTTTTAGAGGCGATAAAAAAAATCCCAAGACACCTTTTTTTGAATTCAAGTTTTGAAGATTATGCTTATCAAGATAAGGCTTTTCCTATTGGAGCGGGGCAAACTATTTCGCAGCCTTACACAGTTGCTTTTCAATCGCAGTTGTTAGAAGTAAAAAAAGATCACAAAATTCTAGAAATTGGAACTGGTTCTGGATACCAAACTGCAGTTTTGTTTAATCTTGGAGCAAAAGTTTATACTGTAGAAAGACAAAAAGAATTGTTTAAACAGACTTCTATTTTGTTTCCAAAACTAAATATTCGTCCAAAACATGTTTCTTTTGGTGATGGCTACAAAGGGTTGCCAAATTATGCTCCTTTTGACAGTATTATAGTTACAGCTGGTGCACCATTTATCCCGAAACCGTTAATGGCTCAGCTTAAAATTGGAGGAAGGCTTGTGATTCCGCTTGGAGAAGATGTTCAGATTATGACTTTATTAATTAGAAAGAATGAAACGCAATTTGAAAAACATGAGTTTGGAGAATTTAGGTTTGTTCCTTTATTAGAAGATAAAAATTAAAGAGAAAGCCCAGTTTATACTGGGCTTCTTTTATTTTTCGACTAATTGTATAGCCTTTTGTAGATTTTCCTTTTCAATTTTCAAGATATGATTAATAAAGATAGATTTATCGTTCTTAATTTTGCTTTCTTCTATAATAGATAGATATTCATCTATAGTATTTTGATTCTCTTCAACTGAAGCATACACATAATCATGTTGAAGCAAAATCCAATTTAATATCAAATTTGATATTTGGAGATTTCCGTTTTCAAAAGGACTAATTTCAAGTACTTTTAAATGTGCTTCAGATGCAAGAATTATTGGATGAAGGTTATTTTTATGTGATTCATACCAATTAAAAAATAAATTCATTTCTCTTGTAATCAACGAATCATTTTTATATTTTCCTGAATTTTCATTTTCAATTCCTTTAAATATTAGATTATGAATAAAGATCAATTCCTTTTCGTTTATTGATGTTTTCTTTTGACTTAAATCTTTAATATACAATGTTGTTTCTGAAAAATTAATTGCTTCAAGATGATTCTGTATACTTTTTCCAGCAATAGTTGATCCATCATTTATAACAGATTTAGTTTCTTCTAATGTTAAACTGTTTCCGTTTAAACGAATGCTCTTAAAAATAAAATCTAATTCTAAAGTTTTTGAAATTTTGCGTAATTCAAAATGATTAAAAGATTGAATTTTATTTTTTAATATTTCGATCTCATCTAAGATTGTTCGAATCGAAGATGATAGAATAGTATTAATTTCTTTTTTATTATTGTGAATTTCTTGTTCAGCTAAAAGTAGAGCCTTCAAAGCAAATTCTTCATCACCAATTTCATAAAGTATTTTTTCTTTAAGCCAGGCAATCATTAAGGTTTCATAATCAATTTCTAAAAGTTGTGCTAATTTTGAAATCTGTTCTTTAGTCGGTTTTCGGGTTCCCGACTCAAATTTGCTGATTAATGCCTGATCTATTCCTGCAAGCTGAGCCAGTTCACGGGTTTTTAAACCTTTTTGTTCTCTTGCACTTTTTAAAAGCGATTTCATTTATGAATTATTTAGTCTTGACAGATTTAGTCATTTTTTTGTTTGTAATAAAAGCGACTTTAAAGTCGCTTTTATTAATCTTTTATTTTGGAGGTAAAGAACCGTCTTTTCTCATTTCTTTTACTACAGCCTGCATAATTGCATCAACTGTTTGTCCTAAATCTGTGACATATTGAGATTCTGTAGTTCCTGTCCAGATTAATTTATTTTCTTTTAATGAAAAAATATTGGTCTCTACCATATAGGATGTTGTTTCCTGATAATATCCCGGATCGTAGAAGTTTGGGGAATACATTCCGTACCAATTCCCAAAACCATAACCATACATTCCTGCATACATGCCGTCAAAACCTCCATAATACATTCCAGTGTAAGTTCCAGGAACATAGGTTGTTTCTTTTTCTTTACTAACTAATCGCATGGTTATTACTCCATCAAAATTTTCATCTTGAAGGATTTTTAACTTCTGTTCTTTAGTAAGGTCTTTGGTAGATTCGTTTAAGTATTGGTAAGAAGTTTTGAAAATTTCGTTACCAGCAGCAATTCTGTTTTCCGTAACTCTTCGTGAAGCTTCATCTTTTACCAAAGCGACGACTAAAACCTTCTTGAAGTTTTCTTGAGAAACGGTAATTTTTGGATCTCTCCAGCTGTTTACGATCGAAGTATTACTGCTGCAACTTGATAACACCACTATAGTGAAAAACAAAAATAAATACTTTTTCATATTTTACAGTTAAATTGGTTATAAGTAAAAATAACGATAAAATATTAATAAATAGGAATTTACCTAAATTAAAAAAGCTTTTTAATTAAAAGCTTTTTTAATACGGTCTAAATCACGTTTAGTATCTTGTTCTTTTAGTGATTCTCGCTTGTCGTAATTTTTCTTTCCTTTACACAGACCAATCTGAAGTTTTGCTAAACCTTTTTCATTTGTGAATAATTTTAGCGGAACGATAGTAAGTCCTTTAGCCTGAACACTTTTGTGAAGTGTTTTTAATTCTTTTTTATTTAAAAGCAATTTTCTTTCGCTTCTAGATTTATGATTGAATTGATTTCCAAATGAATACTCTTCTATGTAAGTATTGATAGCAAAAAGCTCCATACCGCTAAACTCGCAAAAGCTCTCTGTAATGTTCGCTTTTCCTAAACGTATCGATTTGATTTCGGTACCCGCTAAAACAATTCCAGCAGTATACGTGTCGATTATTTCATAATCAAATCGGGCTCTTTTATTTAATATATTGACTGATTTTAACATGTGTGCAAATGTAAGACAAAAATGAAAAACTTTATGAAGAGCTAAGATAATTAAAGTTTTTTTTTAATCTATGATTTTAATCAGCTGCGAAAAAAATGCTTCCTTTTAAGTTTGCTTTATAATTCAAAAACAAAATTAAAATGAAAAAAATTGTAACACTGGTAAGTATTGTATTAATTAGTTTAACAGCTAAAGCTCAAGATTCAGGTCAAGGTTTAAAAGGTACTTGGTTTGCAACGTCTCAATTTGGTTATCAGCAGACGAAATCGGCTGATGCGAAAAACACCACTTTATCTGTACTGCCAATTGTTGGAACATTTGTAACGCCATCAGTTGCTGTTGGTGCAGGAGTTGGATATATTAATATTAAAGCAGATTCTGATGCAGGAACAGCCGCCAAAACAGATTTGTTTGTTGCGCAGCCGTTAGTGAGAAAGTATTGGAATGTTGCTGGTTCTCTTTATTTCTTTGGACAATTGGCAGTGCCAATTATTACAGGTAAAGAAAAAGAAAGTGAATTAAAAGTAAATCAGGTTGGTGTATCGCTATCAGGAGGATTCGATTATTTTGTAACTAAAAATTTCTCTGTCGAGTTTTCTTATGACTTAGCCAACTTTACATCGACTACAATTGATCCAAAAACGGGAGATAAAACGACAGTTACTAATTTTGGTTTAGCTCATGTTGCAAATGTAGATCCGTTTTACAATACAGCTTTAGGAGGAAGTAATCCTAATTTAACATCTCCAATTTCTGTTGGATTTAAATTCTTGTTCTAATTATTTTTTATTTGATTGATGTAAAATTCTATTTAGTAATTTTGCAAAAAAGAAAGACCGTACTTTTTTATAGTACGGTCTTTTCATATAATTTAAAAAGTATAAAATGCAAAATCAATCCAAAGATCCTTTACACGGAATCACACTTCAAAAAATTGTAGAAACTTTAGTAGATCATTATGGTTTTGATACTTTAGGAGAGTTAATTCCAATTAAGTGTTTTCAATCAAATCCAAGTATTAAATCGAGTCTTACTTTTTTAAGAAAAACAGATTGGGCTCGAAAAAAAGTTGAAGAACTTTACGTAAAATCGTTGCCTAAATTCTCTAATTTATAATTTATACGAAATCATTACTCCGCCACGGTAAGGAAGCCATTCGCCGCTTTTGTTCCAATTCACTGCTTTTTCATATCTTCCTGGAGTTCCATCGTTGTAATACCCATGATAAAAACCTTGATGCCAGCCTCCGCCAACGAAAAAGTCTAGTAAAAATTTGTCGTTTAATTTTAGGTTGTAACCTACAGTAGCACCAAGCCTATAACCGAACCCATCTTCATAATGATTACTATTCCAGTAATTCCATTTTTGTAATTCATATTTATCAGCTCCTATATGACCACCTACATAAAAGCCATTATATTTTTCTTTAAAATGGTAACGAATTTCTGGAGTTACAGTAATAAATTTCATTGGATTATGACCATTAAATGATTCCCAAAAAGAAGCCATTACATCAGCACTAAAAGTCATTTTTTCGCCAATACTTGTTTCAATTCCAACATTTGGGATTGCAAGCAAAGCAGTTGCTCCATTAAATTTTACAAAAGTCTGACTTTGCAACTGTATACAAAATAAAAGAACAAATAAGGCAGGTATTTTTTTCATAAAAGTGTTTTCAGGTTCAAAACAAGCAATTTTAGCTAATTTCGAGCGCAAATATAACGTATAATGGTAGATAACTATTGTGTAAAAAGTTACTTTAACAAGAAGAAAAGTTTATCTTTCTAGTAATGAATAAATTACCTTATCAAGAAATTTTCCTTCATAAAATTCAGCTTCTCTAAGATGGGCTTCCTTTGTAAAACCACACTTTTGGAGTACTTTTTCTGAAGCATAATTTTCTGGATCAATAACAGCTTCAATAGAGTGCAGTCTCAAGTCTTCAAATCCGAATTTTATAAGTCGAGTAACAGCCTCTGGAACTAAACCTTTTCCTTGAAATTCAGGTAAAATAATATAGCCAATTTCAGCACGGTAATTTTCTGGCTGTAATCTGTAAAAACCAATAATTCCGAGAAGTTTAGAATTATCCTTCAATCGAATAGCCCAATTTATTCCAGTATTATTTTCAATTTTTTCCTTGATCATTTTAATATGTTCCAGCGCATCTTCATGGTCCTTTACCAAAGGTCTTGGAATATATTTCATGGTTTCAGGATTAGAGCGTAGTTCAAAAACTTCTTTTACGTCTCCATCATTGACTTCATCCAAAATTAAACGCTCGGTTTCTACGACTGGGAACGGACTAAAATTAAAATCTAACATTTTGTTGTGTTATAATATTGTGATACTAAATTTTGCAGAGAAGTTTTTATTTTCTTCTAAAGTCAAAATTCCTTCTTTTTTATATAAATCTCCTGAGTTTTCGTCAGTATCAGAATATCCAAGCCATGGTTCAATGCAAATAAAAGGTGCATTTTCTTTGGTCCAAATTCCTAAACTTGGGAAATCATTATAAGCTACTTTTACATAAGGTTTTGAATCTTTAAGAATAGTCAAAGATTTTGATTCTAATGTTTTAAAGATCAAAGCATCATTTTTAAATAACTCATAATTCAAAGGCACAATATTATGAGTAGTTTCTAGAATTTTGGTTTGAGATGAAATCAAATCATTTTCAAGAATATAATATTTTAGTGCTTCTTCTTTTTCGAATTCAAGAGCGTAATCATCGAAATTTCCAGGAAGTGCAATTGCAGGATGTGCACCAATAGAAAAAGGCATAGTGTTATCTCCTTTATTAATAACCTTGTATTCTAAAGTTAGTGAACTTTCGTTAAGCGTATAAATAAGTTGTAGTTCAAATTCGAAAGGATATTTTGTCAATGTTTCTGTAGAAGACTGCAGTGAGAAAACTACTCTATTTTCGCTCTTATCGATTAATTCGAATTCCATATCACGAGCAAAACCATGACGGGGTAAATGATATTCCTTATCGTTAATTTTATAAGAATTGTTTTTTAAAGTACCAACAATCGGAAAAAGAACAGGGGAGTGCTTGCCCCAGAAATCTGGATTGCCCTCCCAGATATACTCATTGTTTTGGTTGTCTTTTATAGAAAATAACTCAGCTCCAGAATGTTTTATAGAAGCGCTTAATATTGAATTTGATATAGTTGTAGTCAAAATAATAAGGATAAAATGAATGTGTTTATATACTGATGTAAATATATTTTATAAAATTTAGTTTTCTAAGAAAAAGGCTTAAATTATTTTATTGATAAAATTTTGCTAAAATTGAATTTATGTTTTAAATTTTCTCTGTGAATAGCTTTTTTTTTCATTAATTTGCTACATAAACAGCTAAAAAATATGAAAAAGCAATCTGCAAAAGCCATTTTAACCGCGGCTTTATTTTTTGGGATTTCATCTGTTTGGGCGCAGCAAACTCCGTCAGCGACAACAGCAAATCCAGTCAATAATTACAATTATCATGATGCCTTTGGTCCACATTTTTATACAAAAAATGGAACTACAACTCGTGCTGCGAGCGGTCAGCCTGGGCAGGAATATTGGCAGAATAGAGCCGATTATCAGATTACGGCAAAATTAAATGCAACTACAAATGAGATTGTAGGTACAGACGAAATCACATACACAAATAATAGTCCAGATAAATTGTCATTTGTATGGTTGAATTTAGATCAAAACTTATTTAAGGAGGATTCTAGAGGAAACGCTGTTGTGCCATTAACAGGAAGCCGTAACGGAGCTCAAGGGCAAGTTTTTGACGGTGGAAACAAAATTAAATCAGTAAAAGTAATTTCTGTTGGAAAAAAGAAAACAGAAGTTGATGCAAAATATATTGTAACAGATACAAGAATGCAGATTTTTCTTCCAGAAGAATTGGCTGCAAAAGGAGCATCTGTAAAAATTAAAATCGAATTCTCTTTTATCGCGCCTTTCGAAGGGTCTGATAGAATGGGGGTTTTAGAAACTAAAAACGGAAAAATCTTTACAATCGCACAATGGTACCCGCGTATGTGTGTGTATGATGATGTAAGAGGGTGGAATACTGCACCTTATTTAGGCGCTTCTGAGTTTTACTTAGAATATGGCGATTTTGATGTGAAATTGACTGTTCCAGGAAATCATTATGTAGTAGCTTCTGGAGAATTATTAAATGGTCAGGAAGTATTTTCTGGTGATCAATTCAAAAAATACAAAGAAGCATCTGACAGCGATAAAACAGTTACAATTCGTTCTGCAGAAGATGTGGCAGCGACAGCAAATACAAACGCTGGAACAGAAAAAACTTGGCATTATAAAATAAAAAATGCACGTGATTTTTCTTGGGCATCGTCTCCAGCTTTCATTTTAGATGGAGCAAAAATAAACTTGCCTAGCGGTAAAAAATCTTTGGCATTATCTGCTTATCCTGTTGAAAGTGCTGGTCAAGGTGCTTATGGACGTTCTACAGAATATGTAAAAGCATCGATTGAGCATTATTCTAAACAATGGTTTGAATATCCTTATCCAGCGGCAACAAACGTTGCAGGAAATGAAGGAGGAATGGAATATCCTGGAATTGTTTTCTGTGGATGGAAATCTAAAGGGCAGGATTTATGGGGAGTTACAGATCACGAATTTGGTCATATCTGGTTCCCAATGATTGTTGGTTCAAACGAAAGATTATTCGGCTGGATGGATGAAGGATTTAATACATTTATTAACTCATTAAGTACAGAAGCGTTTAATAATGGAGAATACAAAGAGCCTGCAACAGATTTACATGAATCAGCAGAATCTTTTACTCGTCCTGATCTAGAAACAATTATGAGTTCTCCTGATAATATGAAGGAAGCTAATATTGGTATGTTGTGTTACTTCAAGCCAAGTGCAGGTCTTATTCTGTTAAGAGAACAAGTTTTAGGGAAAGAGCGTTTTGATATTGCTTTTAGAACTTATATCGAGCGTTGGGCTTATAAACATCCACAGCCAGATGACTTTTTCAGATCTATGGAAAATGTTGCTGGTGAAGATTTAAGCTGGTTCTGGAGAAGCTGGTTTGTAAATAACTGGCGTTTTGACCAAGGAATCAATTCGGTTAAATATGTGAAAAATGATCCGTCAAAAGGAGCTGTAATTACAGTTGAAAACTTTGATAAAATGCCAATGCCGATCGTTTTAGATGTTAAAGGAAAAAGCGGTAAAGTAACAAGAGTTAATCTTCCTGTAGAAATCTGGCAGAAAAATAAATCTTGGTCTTTCAAACATAATTCTACTGAAGAAATAGAAAGTATAACACTAGATCCAAATCATGCTTTTCCAGATAATAATGAATCAAACAACGTTTGGACAGCTGGAAAAGGTAAATTAGAGAAAGATATTATTCTAGATGGATATTTAGGAAATTATACTACTTCTAAATCACCTCTAACAATTGAATTGACAGAGAAAAACAGTGTGCTAAATGCAGAACTTCCAAATTATCCAAAATTTGCTTTAGATCCTGTTGCAAATGAAAAAGATACATTTGAGTCGCAAAGAGCTGGATTAAAATTTAAATTTAATGAAGCCAAAACAGGTTTTGATATGATACTTTTAGGAAATGGTCAAGTAATTCCGTTTACGAAAAAGTAAAATTGTAAAAATATAAAATGTTTAAAACCCGATAATTAGAAATAATTATCGGGTTTTCTTTTTCTGTATATTCACAAAACGTAAAAAAAATGTTAGAATTTTAATTTTTTGTCTTGTAAATAAAAAAATAATGTACTTTTGCACCGATGAATAAAATAAGTTTACATATAACTTCTTTGTCACGGACAAACTCACCGATTACTTCTCCCGAAGTACGGATACTATTTCTATAGTATTCACTGAGTTTTATAGCCGTATATTTATTCATATCCATTTTTCATTTTGAAATCACATAATTTGTCCATTGGACAAACATATCCTAAAAGTATTTATTATTTTGTAAATTTTCTGAATCAACTTCTTGATTTTGAATATGTTACTTCTATTTTGCTTAATTTTATTGGATTCAATTCTGGATTTCAAACCAAACAATATTCTTTAATTTTTAACTCTAACTTCAATTATTGAAATGAAGATCTCTATTGTTGTTACCCAGGAAGAACACTTCAAATTCGCACAAGAAATCTGCGATACGATAGAATCATCTGCCTTGTTAAGAGGTACGGGGATTGCTAAAAGAACTCCTGAGTACATTCAGAAAAAAATGTCGAATGGTGATGCAATGATTGCTCTGGCAGACGGGAAATTTGCAGGTTTTTGTTATATCGAAAGCTGGCAGCACGGAAAATTCGTGGCACATTCGGGATTAATTGTACATCCTGACTATAGAAGTTTAGGTTTGGCAAAAAAAATTAAGTCGAAAGTGTTTGACTATTCTTTGAAGAGATTCCCAGATGCTAAAATATTTGGTATCACAACTGGTTTAGCTGTAATGAAAATTAACTCTGAATTAGGTTATAAACCAGTTCCTTTCTCCGAATTAACAACCGATCCAAGCTTTTGGGCAGGATGTAAAACCTGTACTAACTTTCCAATTTTACAAAGCAAAGAAAATAAAATGTGCCTTTGTACAGGAATGTTATACGATCCGAAGGAAAAACAAAAAACACCGCCAAGACATCCTTTTAATGAGGCTGTTTTAAGCAGACTAAAAAAAATCAAACAGGCTTTATTCTTAAACAAAATATTGTCATTTGTTTTTTTATTCAAAATTTAATTAAAAAGAAATCTCACTGCTATATACGAAAGTATTAGCCTAAATTATAAAAAATGAAAAAAGTAGTATTAGCTTATAGCGGAGGATTAGATACCTCGTATTGTTTGAAATATTTAAAAACGAAAAAGGTTATGAAGTTCATACCGTTCTTGTTGATACAGGAGGATTTAGTGCAGAGGAATTATCAGCTATAGAAAAAAGAGCTTACGAATTAGGAAGTGCACAGCACGCCAACTTAACAATTTTAGATAAATATTACGATAAAGCTATAAAATATTTGATTTTCGGAAACGTATTAAAAAACAATACTTATCCGCTATCAGTAAGTGCTGAACGTGTTTTTCAGGCAATTGAAGCTATAAAATATGCGAAAAAAGTAGGAGCAACTGCAATCGCTCACGGAAGTACTGGTGCAGGAAACGACCAAATTCGTTTTGATTTGATTTTCCAAACTATTGCTCCAGAAATCGAAATTATTACGCCAATTAGAGATTTAAAATTGTCAAGACAAGAAGAAGTAGATTATCTAGCTCAAAATGGAGTTCATTATTCTTGGGAAAAAGCACAATATTCAATCAATAAAGGACTTTGGGGAACAAGTGTTGGAGGAAAAGAAACTTTGACTTCAAGCCAACCGTTACCAAGTGAAGCTTATCCTTCTCAATTGCAAAAAGAAGGTGAAGAAAAAGTAACGCTTCACTTTGAACAAGGAGAATTAGTTGGTTTAAACGGAAAAACAGATAAACCTTCAAACAATATTGTGGCTCTTGAAAAACTGGCAAGCGCTTATGCAATTGGTAGAGATATTCACGTTGGAGATACGATTATCGGAATTAAAGGAAGAGTTGGTTTTGAAGCTGCAGCTCCGTTAATTATCATCAAAGCGCACCATTTATTAGAGAAACATACTCTTGGAAAATGGCAACAATACTGGAAAGAACAACTAGGAAACTGGTATGGAATGTTATTTCATGAAGGTCAGTTTTTAGATCCTGTTATGAGAAATATTGAAACTTTCTTGCAAGACACTCAAAAAACAGTAAACGGAACCGTAACAGTTTCATTAAAACCATACCATTTCTCACTTGACGGAATCGAATCTGAAAATGATTTAATGAACACAGGTTTTGGTCAATATGGAGAAATGAACAACGCATGGACATCTGATGATGCAAAAGGATTTATCAAAATTCTTGGAAATGCACAAAACATATTTTCATCTGTAAACAAATTAGATCATGATTAATGTCGGAATTATTGGTGGTTCAGGCTACACGGCCGGAGAGCTCATCAGAATTTTAATGTATCACCCCAAAGTAAACATCGACTTTGTTTACAGTACTACAAATGCAGGGAAACCGCTTTCTGTGGCGCACCATGATTTGATGGGTGATATTGAAATGAATTTCACAGCTGAAATAAATCCTGACGTAAATGTGGTATTTTTATGCTTAGGACACGGAAAATCAATTTCGTTTTTACAGGAAAACAAATTTGCAAGCCACACTAAAATCATCGATTTAGGAAATGATTTTAGATTGAATAAAGATGCTCATTTCGAAGGAAAAGATTTTATTTACGGTTTGCCAGAATTGAACAAAGCTGAAATTAAAAAAGCAAATTATATTGCAAATCCAGGTTGTTTTGCTACGGCGATTCAGTTGGCTTTATTGCCTTTAGCGAAACATAACGAATTAAATAATGATGTTCATATTAATGCAACAACTGGAAGTACAGGTGCAGGCGTAAGTCTTTCTGAAACTTCGCACTTTAGCTGGAGAAATAATAATATGTCGCATTACAAAGCTTTTGAGCATCAACATTTAGGAGAAATCGGAGAAAGTTTGGTGCAACTGCAAGAAGATTTCGAAAGCGAATTACTTTTTATTCCGAATAGAGGAGATTTTCCAAGAGGGATTTTTGCAACACTATACACACTTTCTGATGATAGTTTGGAGCAATTGGTGGCTAAATACGAAGAGTTTTATAAAAATGAGCCTTTCGTAACGGTTACCACAACAAACATCAACATGAAACAGGTGGTGCAGACGAATAAATGTATTATTAGTTTATTGAAAAAAGGAAACCGGGTTTTAATAACATCAATTATCGATAACTTAACCAAAGGTGCTTCAGGGCAAGCAATTCAAAACATGAATTTAATGTTCGGATTAGAAGAAACCACAGGTTTACATTTGAAACCAAGCGGATTTTAGTAGAAGTAAGAAGTTAAAAGTTAGATGTTAAACGTTTTTACTTTAGCTTTTTACAAATCCATTTAACTTTTTTCAAGGTTAAAAGTTGTAAGTTGATGTAAATGTATTGCATTGAACTTCTAACTTCTAACAATTAACATTTAACTTTAAAGAAATGAACTTATTCAACGTTTACCCATTATATGACATCACTCCAGTAAAAGCAATTGATTGTACAATTATTGACGACAAAGGAGTAGAATACTTAGATTTATACAGCGGACATGGTGTGATTTCTATCGGACACACACAGCCTGATTATGTAGTAAAATTGAAGAATCAATTAGACCATTTAGGATTTTATTCAAATGCAATTCAAAATCCTTTACAAGTTGAATTGGCTCAGAAATTGGGAAAACTTTCAGGTTTAGAAGATTATGAATTGTTTTTATGCAGTTCTGGTGCTGAAGCTAATGAAAATGCATTAAAATTAGCTTCTTTTCATAACGGAAAATCAAGAGTTGTAGCTTTTGATAATTCATTTCATGGAAGAACTTCTGCGGCAGTTGCTGTTACAGATAACAAAAAAATTGTAGCACCATTAAATGCACAGCAAGTTGTTACTTTTTTACCGTTAAACCAAATCGAATTAGTTGAAGCTGAATTGGCTAAAGGCGATGTTACAGCAGTAATTATTGAAGGAATTCAAGGAGTTGGAGGTTTAGACCAAGGAACTACCGAATTTTTTCAGGCTTTAGAAAAAGCATGTAAAAAACATGATGTGGTTTTGATTTTAGACGAAGTACAATCAGGATACGAAAGAAGCGGGAAATTCTTCGCTTTTCAACATCACGGAATCAACGCTGATATTATTTCAGTTGCAAAAGGAATGGGGAACGGATTTCCAGTTGGAGCTATTTTAATTTCTCCAAAATTTGAAGCAAGTTTCGGATTATTAGGAACTACTTTCGGCGGAAGCCATTTATCTTGTGCTGCAGGAATTGCCGTTTTAGATGTAATAGAAAAACTGGATTTACAAAAAAATGTAAATGAAGTTTATGGATATTTCTTAGAAAAAATCAAGGAAGTTGACGGTATCAAACAAGTAAAAGGAAAAGGACTAATGCTTGGAGTGGAGTTCGATTTTGATGTTGCAGCTTTAAGAAAAAAACTAATTATCGAAAAACACATTTTTACAGGAAGTGCAAATAATAAAAATCTGTTAAGAATTTTACCGCCTTTAACTGTGAAAAAAGCGGATATTGATACGTTTGTAAAAGCTTTAAAAGAAAGTTTAGAAGAATTAAAAAACTAATTCTCGTTACGTTAAACCTGACGGGTTTTTAAAACCTGTCAGGTTTCGAAAGACAAAGTATAGTATCCTAACAGATTTTTAAAACCTGTTAGGTATCAATAAAGTTTCGATAAAAAGAAACAGCCAAAAAACAACCAACCACTAGAAATTATGAATCCATTATCAATTGAAAAACGCAATCTGGTTTTGCGTTCCATGGCAAAGCTGGTCGAGCAGGAGCGGAGTCAGATTATCTTGACCAATCAGGAAGATCTTGCTGATTACGACGGCTCAGATTTAGCGATGGAAGAACGCTTAAAAGTAGATGATAAAAAAGTCGACGAGATGATTTTATCGTTAAACCAATTGGCTTCTCAGGAAGATCCCGTTGGAGTGGAGCGTTTTCATTTTACTCATGATAATGGAATTAAAGTCATTAATAAAACGGCTGCTTTCGGAACGATTTTAATTATTTACGAATCACGTCCAGACGTTACAATCGAAGCCGGTGGAATTGCTTTTAAATCCGGAAATAAGATTTTATTAAAAGGAGGAAAAGAATCTTTAAAATCAAATTTGAAGATTGTGAGTCTTTGGCATCAAGCTTTGGAGGAAAATGGTGTTTCGAAAGAATGGGTGGAATATCTGAATTATAATCGTGCAGAAACTCAGGCTTTCTTAGAAAAACCAACTCAAAAAGTCGATTTAATTGTGCCGAGAGGAGGAGAAAAATTAATTGAGTTTGTAAAAGCACACGCCACTTGTCCGGTAATTGTTAGCGGACGCGGTAATAATTTTGTTTACGTTCATGAACATGCAGATACTGATTTGGCTTTAAAGGTAATTCTGAATGCCAAAACAGCTAAAATTTCAGCTTGTAATGCGGTTGATAAAGTTTTAATAGATTCTAAGCTTCCTAATTTTGAAGGTTTTACAGCCATTTTAATAGAAACATTAAAGGAAAATAATGTTGAAGTTATCGTCGACAAATCTTTAGAAAATTTTGAAGATACAGAAACCCTTCAAAACGAAGATATTTGGTACGAAGAGTTTTTGGATTATAAAATTGTAATCGGAACAATTGACTCTGAAGAATATGCAATCGAAAAGATCAATAAATATTGCGGCGGACATTCGGCAGTAATAATTACCAGAGACGACCAAGCAGCAAAAGAATTTATGGATGCAGTTGATGCTGCTGCTGTTTATCAAAATGCTTCAAGCCGTTTTACAGACGGAGGACAATTTGGTTTAGGTGGAGAATTAGCCATAAGTACTGATAAACTTCACCAAAGAGGTCCAATTGGTTTACAGCATTTAGTAACAAACAAATGGTACGTTTACGGAGAAGGACAAATTAGATAATTATTAGACTTTCTTAGATTGTTAGACTTCTTAGAATTTTAGATTTTAGAATGATGACTAACAATTTTAGAATATTGGAATTTGGAATTTATTTGGACAAAGCTTTGCGAACTTAGCGTTTGTAAACACAAGCAATATAAAAAAACCTTGCGGACTTTGCGGTAAAAAAAATCGCGAGCAAAACTATAACAATGGCAAAAAAACGGATTTTATTAAAAATAGGAAGTAATACTTTAACCAAAGAAACCAATCATATTTCGCGGGGAAAGATTGAAGACCTCGGAATTCAGATTGCGGCTCTAAACGACGAATACGAATTTATTATAGTAAGTTCTGGAGCAATTGCAGCGGCAAAACAGTTTGTAAAGCTGGATAATCAAGATAAAGATGTTTTTGTAAAACAGGCTTTAGCCTCTATTGGACAACCTCATTTAATGCGGATTTACAATGAAAATTTTAAAGATTTAGGATTAAATACCTCACAGTGTTTGCTTTCTTATTCTGATTTCGAAAAAGAACAAACCAAAAAAAACATTGTAAATACAATTAATGTATTAGTTAAAAACAATTACATTCCGATTATCAATGAAAACGATACTGTTGCCACAGATGAGATTCGGTTTGGTGATAATGATAAATTAGCAGCTTTAACGGCGGTGCTGCTAAATGTTGATATTCTGATAATTGCCACTAATACAAACGGAATTTACACCAAAGAATCCATTCACAATGAAGTTCCAGAAACAATCAAATTGGTAAATGATTTGAAAACGCTCGAAAAAGAAATCGGTGAATCGAAATCATCACACGGAACGGGAGGAATGCAGTCAAAAATCGAAGCAGCCGGAATCGCAAAAGCAGCAAATATCGAAACCTGGATCGTAAATGGATTAAATGATAATTTTATATTGAAAGCATTAAAGGAAGAAATTTCTTTCACAAAAATTGTGTAGATTTATACGCGGATGACACGGATTCACTTCGTGAAAACGCGGATTTTTACGGATTTTTAAATGTTGAAATATGAATTTATTGCATGAGGAGTTGACGGATACTATAATTAAAACTTTTTATGAAGTGTATAATGAATTGGGATATGGTTTTTTAGAGAGAGTTTATCAAAATTCATTATACTTAGAACTAAAAAGTAAAGGATTGAAAGTTGAAGCTCAAAAGAAAATAGAAGTTTATTATAAAGGAATTGAAGTTGGACAATATTATGCCGACTTAATAGTAGAAGATTTAGTTATTTTAGAATTAAAAGCAGCAGATTGCATAGTGAAAGAATTTGAAAATCAAATTTTGAATTATCTAAGAGGAACAAATTGCGAAGTAGGTTTGCTTTTAAATTTTGGTGCAAAACCAGAATTTAGGCGGAAAATTTTCGAAAACAATCGCAAAGTAAGAATAGAAAAATCCGTATAAATCAGTGTCTTCGCGATAGCGAATCAGTATAATCAGCGTCTAATTTTAGACAACTAACAAAAATAAAAAAAACAAATGAACTATATCTCAATAAAAGACATAAACTCATTATCAAAATGGGTAAAACAAGCGATAAAAATCAAAAAGAATCCGCTTAAAAATCAAAGTTTAGGGAAGAATAAGACTCTTGGAATGTTATTTTTCAATCCGAGTTTAAGAACGCGTTTGAGTACACAAAAAGCGGCTTTAAACTTAGGAATGAATGTAATGGTAATGAATTTTACCAACGAAGGATGGACATTAGAATTCGAAGACGGAGCGGTTATGAATTCTGGCGCTTCAGAACACATTAAAGAAGCGGCAGAAGTGGTTTCTCAATACTGTGATATTATCGCAATCCGTGCCTTTGCAGGTTTGGTTGACAAAGAAAAAGATTACCTAGAAACAGTAATTTCAGGATTCTTGAAATATGCCACAGTGCCAATTGTAAACATGGAAAGTGCTGTTCGTCACCCGCTGCAATCTTTGGCAGACGCCATTACAATGGAAGAATTCAAAACGAAACACAAACCAAAAGTAGTGCTTTCATGGGCTCCACATCCAAAAGCCTTACCTCAAGCCGTTGCTAATTCATTTGTAGAAATGATGCAAATGCAAAAAGATATGGATTTTGTAATCACACATCCAGAAGGTTACGAGCTAAGCCCGGAAATTACAAAAGACTGCAAAATAGAATACGATCAAAACAAAGCTTTCGAAAATGCCGATTTTGTTTACGTAAAAAACTGGAGTAATTTCAATGATTACGGAAAAGTAATCAACAGCGATCCGAACTGGACGGTAACAGCTGAGAAAATGGCTTTAACCAACAACGGAAAATTCATGCACTGTCTTCCTGTTCGTCGTAATGTAATTGTAAGTGACGAAGTTTTAGACGGAGAAAATTCAATTGTTATTGAACAAGCGAATAACAGAACGTATTCAGCACAATTAGTTTTACAAAAAATTCTTAAGAAATTGTAAATTTAGGTGCAAAGGATCAAAGTGACAAAGGTTCAAAGGTTTTACAGCCTTGAGAAAAAACTTTGTTCCTCTGAACCTTTGTCCCGTGAACCTTGAAAGAAATGAACGTATCAGTAATAAAAATAGGTGGAAACATCATCGATAATCCAGCAGAATTAGAACAATTCTTAACCGATTTTTCTAAAATTGAAGGATATAAAGTTTTAGTTCATGGTGGTGGAAAATCGGCTACAAAAATGGCTCAGAGTATTGGTTTAGTTCCGCAAATGATTGACGGACGCCGAATTACAGATGCTCCAATGCTGGATGTTGTAGTAATGATTTACGCGGGACAAATCAACAAACACATTGTGGCAAAATTGCAGGCTAAAGACAATAATGCAATTGGTTTTTCAGGAGCTGACGGGAATTTAATTCAATCGGTAAAAAGAAACCACCCAACAATTGATTATGGATTTGTAGGCGATGTAAAACAAGTCAACACCAAATTATTGGCAACTTTATTAGAAGCTGGAGTTATTCCTGTTTTCTGTGCCATTACACACGATAAAAACGGACAATTACTAAACACAAATGCGGATACTATTGCAAGCGAATTATCAATTGCACTGTCTGAAGTTTTTGATGTAACGCTGACATATTGTTTTGAAAAACAAGGTGTTTTGCAAGATTCAGAAGACGATTCCTCTGTAATAACAGAAATTAACGAAACATTATATAATAAACTAAAAGAAGAAAAAGTAATCCATTCTGGAATGATTCCGAAATTGGATAACTGTTTCAATAGTTTGTCAAGAGGTGTGCAGAAAATCAAAATTGGACATCACAGAATGCTTCAAAACTCAAATATTCCGCATACAACGATTACATTGTAAAAAATGTTGCCACAATTTGACTCTGTTTTTTTTAGTTAAAAGAGAAAATAATTTTAGACTTACATGAAAAAGTTTATTTTGATTTTAAATCTGTCACAAAAAGATAATTTGTGAAAATTCGTGCAAGTAGTGGCAAAAAAACGGAGCTGTGCAGTGCTTTTAGGATTTAATTTTAGAAATTTGCGCCAATCAAAAATGTCACAGATTTAAATTAAAACTTTGTGACTTCGCGCCTTCGTGGCAAAGAACCCAAACTTATGAAAAGTATAGATACGCTTACCCAAGAAGCAATTAGTTTATTAAAAAGCTTAATCGAAACCCCTTCATTTTCAAGTGAAGAAGATCAGACGGCTCTTTTAATCGAAAATTGGTTCAATCAGAATGAAATTCCTTTCAAGAGGGAAAACAACAATGTGTGGGCTTTCAACAAATATTTCGACGAAAATAAACCAACACTTTTACTAAACTCACATCACGATACCGTAAGCCCCAATCAGGCGTACACCAACGATCCGTTTAAAGCAATCGAAAAAGACGGAAAACTATTCGGATTAGGAAGTAATGATGCAGGCGGATGCTTGGTTTCCTTATTAGCAACGTTTGTGTATTTTTACAAAAACCAAAATCTATCGCATAATATTGTTATTGTGGCTTCCGCCGAAGAAGAAAGCAGCGGAAAAAACGGTTTAAACAGCGTTTTAAAGCATTTGCCAGAATTAGATTGTGCGATTGTAGGAGAACCAACTTTAATGCAATTAGCCGTTGCCGAAAAAGGTTTATTGGTTTTGGATGTAAAAGTCAAAGGAACTGCAAGCCATGCCGCACATCAAAACGACGATAATGCTTTATATAAATCAATTCCGGTAATGAAATGGTTTAAAAACTATAAATTCGACAAAATCTCAGACGTTTTAGGTCCTGTAAAAATGACCGTAACGCAAATCAATGCAGGGAAACAGCATAATGTTGTGCCATCTGAATGTGACTTGGTTGTCGATATTCGTGTAACAGACCGTTATACCAATGCTGAAATTTTGGAAGTTGTAAAAGCAAATGTAAACGCCGAAGTAACACCAAGATCAATGCATTTAAATGCTTCTTCTATTCCAGTTGCGCACGGCTTAGTTCAGGCTGGAATTGCTTTAGGAAGAACAACTTATGGATCTCCAACACTTTCAGATCAATCGGTTTTGAGTTGTCAGTCTTTAAAATTAGGACCCGGAGAAACATTGCGTTCGCATTCAGCAGACGAATTTATTTTTGTAAATGAAATTGAAGAAGGAGTCGATTTGTATATCAAAATACTAACCGATTTCTTTAAATTATAATATTTTTTAGGAGCTAATCCCGCTATCCGTTCCAATCTTTTATTTTTTAAAGAAAAAAATAAAAGGATTTCCACTGCTATCGGGGCTAGAACACTCAAAAACTTAGAAACATTAAGTGAAAAGAAACTTTGTGAATCTCTGAGAACCTTTGAGTATCTCTGTGAAACAAAAAACATACATCTTATGAAACTTTGGGAAAAAGGAATACCAACAGATAAACAAATCGAACAATTTACCGTTGGAAACGACCGTGAACTGGATTTGGTTCTGGCAAAATACGATGCTTTAGGTTCAATCGCTCACGCCAAAATGCTGGGACAAATTGGTTTATTAACTGAAGAAGAAACAACTTCTTTGGTTGATGCGTTAAACGAAATTATCGCTGATATTGTCGTTGGAAATTTCGAAATCGAAGACAGTTTTGAAGACGTACATTCTAAAATTGAATATTTATTAACGGTAAAACTGGGCGATGCCGGAAAAAAAATACACACCGCGCGTTCTCGTAATGATCAGGTTTTGGTAGACGTTCATTTATATCTTAAAGACGAATTAAAAGCGATAAAAGAACAAGTAAAAACACTTTTTGACTTGTTAATGGAATCTGCGGAAAAGCATCAAAACGTTTTATTGCCAGGTTATACACATTTACAAATCGCCATGCCATCGTCATTCGGAATGTGGTTTTCTGCTTATGCAGAGAGTCTTATTGATGATATTACGATGCTGAACGCCGCTTCAAAAATTGTAGATCAGAATCCGTTAGGATCTGCTGCAGGTTATGGAAGTTCATTTCCAATCAATAGAACATTTACAACAAAAGAATTAGGATTTGAAACCTTAAAATACAATGCCGTTGCAGCACAAATGAGCCGTGGAAAAGCGGAGAAAACAGTTGCTTTTGCGATGACAAGTGTGGCTGGAACGTTATCAAAATTTGCGATGGACGTTTGTTTGTATATGAGCCAAAACTTTGATTTTATTGGTTTACCGGCACATCTTACAACTGGTTCAAGCATTATGCCCCACAAAAAGAATCCTGATGTTTTCGAATTAATCAGAGGAAAATGCAATAAGATTCAGGCGCTTCCATACGAAATCACTTTAATCACCAATAATCTGCCAAGCGGTTATCATAGAGATTTACAGCTTTTAAAAGAAGGTTTATTTCCAGCGATTCAGACTTTAAAATCTTGTTTGGATATTGCAATATTTTCTATAAAAGATATTACAGTTAAAGATCATATTTTAGAAGATAAAAAATACGATTATTTGTTTACGGTTGATACTTTAAACGAAATGGTTGTAGCAGGAATGCCGTTTAGAGATGCTTACAAAGCTGTTGCTGAGCAATTAGAAGCGGGAAAGTATAAATCTCCAAAAGAAACCAAACACACGCACGAAGGAAGTATCAATAATTTATGCCTAGATGCTATTAAAGATAAAATGAAAGCAGCTTTTTAGTTTTTGTGAAATGTAAAAAGTTGGATGTAAAAAGTAAAAGGTCATTGATTTGTTTCAATGACCTTATTTTATGAAGTAAATTTAGTTTTTTACCAGTTTAAAAGTTTTGCTTCGGTTTTCTATTTGTACTTTACAGATATATAGGCCTTTGGTAAGATTTCCAACATTCAGTTCTAATTTTTCATCGCCAGAGATATTTTTTGATTGCGAATATACTTTTGCACCATTCGATGAAAATAAATTAACCTGAGCCAATCCATTATCTGTACTTGAAAAATCTATATTTAAAAGACGATTAATAACCGATGGATAATATTTTAGATCTAAGTTATTTGTATTTTCATTCAATCCTAAATTATTGCAGCTTGTAGATAAAACACCTTGAGCAGTAACTTGAAGTGTTGCTCCAGCACCACAAGAAGAATTCGAAACGAATCCTGCAACGTTAGCGATTGGTAAAGTGCTGTAAGTATAAGAAGGTTTAGTTACGGCATTTCCTGAGCTTGTTGGTGCATTTAAACAATCTGAAAAAGCAACGCCAATTGTACCGCCATCTGTACTTACATAATTTTTAAATGCAGTTCCGATTTTAGCAAAGTCAGTTCCTTCGACATAACAAGTCGTATTATTATTTCCTCCACCCAATCCAATTGCAAGCGAACCCGATACTGATGTATTGTAATAACAGTTTAAGATATGAAGTTCGGCATTTCTTGCTCTAGGCATTCTTTCTTTACAGCCTTCAGCCCAATAACAGTTTTTAAAAGTAATGCTGTAATGACCGTCAGAAGGAGCGTCGGTTTTAGAAGAGCCTACTAAATCTGAAAAACGGTGGTCATCTGCACCGCCGGATCCGCCAGATTTTGGAGCCTTTAAGTAAATAAACTTACACCAAGAAACAGTTACATTATCTGCTGCACCTTTGTTGTCAAAATTTCCATCCATTCCATCTTGAAATTCACAATGATCAACCCATATATTGGTTGCTTCAGAGGTTAGATTATCGCGTCCGTCAACATCATAAGCCCCAGGACCTTCAAAAATTAAATTTCTGATAATAATATTATTCGAACCTGCTTTTAAATTTAAAATTCCAGAACCTGCTGCAGTTTGATCCAGATTAACTAATCGAGCACCGGGAAGTCCAATAATGGTTTTATCATTTACCTGAAGGCTAGTGTAGGTACAATTTATAGTGCCTGAAACTAATATTACTTGTGGAGTAGTTAATTTTAATTTTGCTGTTAAATCGGATAAAGTAGAAACTGTTACAGGCGTGGAGGTTCCTCCGCCAGTTGCAGAAGCTCCAAATCCTTCGGGTGAGCTCATAAAATAATTTTGAGCATAAAGAAAAGAGCAAGGCAAAAGCAATACGAGTAGAATAAGTTTTGTTTTCATTTAAGCGTGGTTTTTTGTGGTTTAATAGCTAATGTAATCGATTGCACAAATGTAAAAGAATAAAAATTATTTCAAATTAATTTATCAATTTTTTATCATTTAATGTTTTGATTACAAGTATTATAAGTGTTGTTTTTACACTAATAATTATTTCATGATATTAATAATCAGGTAAAAGATTCGGGTAATGATTGAAAAGGTTTTGAAGTAAAAGGAGAAAATTCATGCTAAATACATATATTTGATAATCACTTTAAACAATTCGAATGAAAAAATTTGACGAGCAGTCTACTTTAAGTCTTTATGAAAAAGGTTTAATTACAGAAAATCAGTTTGAAGAAGTTAAAGCATATCGAAATTTAAATATCTTTTCGGTAAATGCAGAATTAAAGTTATTTCTTTATTTATCTGTTTTATTATTTACTTCAGGAATAGGAATTCTGATTTATGAAAACATAGACACGATTGGTCATATTGCTATTCTTTCCCTTCTTTTAATCGTAATAGCAATTTGTTTTTATTATTGTTTCACGAATTCAAAAGGTTTTCAAAAAACAGAAACAACTTTCGAGCATCCTGTTTTAGAATATCTGGTTTTATTAGCTAATATTTTAACCTGTATTTTTATTGGTTACCTTCAATTTCAATACAAACCTTTTGGAGAACATTATGGATTAGCAACTTTAGTTCCAACAATAGTCAGTTTCTTTTGTGCATACTATTTCGACAATAAAAGCGTATTAACAATTGCCGTAACCGGTTTAGCAGCTTATATCGGACTTTCGGTAACGCCTCAGGATTTATTAAACGGGAATGATTTTTATGCCAGCGATAGTTTGAGCTATTCTGCTGTTATGCTGGGAGTTTTACTCATAGTATGGACCATTTATAGTAATCGAATTTCCCTTAAAACTCATTTTAGTTTGATCTTTCTAACTTTTGCTCTGCATATTATCAGTATTGCGGCAATAAGCAATTTACTGCATCATTATATTTTAATTTGGCTGATTTTCGCAGGAGTTTTAATTGGTTCAACATTTTATTTTTATAAAGTTAGTTACGAATTCAAAGCAATGTCGATCTATGTATTTATGATTGTGTACGGTTATGTTGGAATAAATATATTGATATTTAGAATTTTCGAAAATGTTGATTTCTCCAATATTTGGGAATTATTTATTTTCTTATTGCCGGCTTATTTTATCGGTTCAATTATAATGTTCATCAAATTAATCAAAAACTTTCATAAAGAAATCGCAGAATGATAGTATACGACAAACAAATATTAAAGAATGATGCATTAGTTGATGAAGCCGATACTTTATACAAAGGAGGTTTTATAAGTAAAGAGCAGAGGAAGTTTATAAAAAAAGAATTACCCGTTTTTAAAAGTCAAGACAATATATTGGTTAGAATTGGTTTCTTTTTGCTGGGGAATTTATTGTATAGCTCAATATGTGGGGCGATTTCTATTTTAGGATTAAGTTCAGAAGATATCTTTCTTGAAATCTGCTGTTACTTATTTGCTGCTGTTGGTTTTGCAGGTTCAGAATTATTAGCAAAACAGAATTTCCATAACCATGGTTTAGATGATTCATTTATATTAGGAGCACTTTTAAATGTGGGATTTGCTATCGGAATCACTACAGAAGGTTATGAAATAGTTATTGCTTTCTTTGTGGCTGTTGTGGCCATTTTTATGTTTTTGAGATATTTACATTTACTATCGATGCTGGTGTTTTGTCTAGCTGTAACAGCTTTTTTATTTTTCGGAATGTTTGAATTCGGAGATTTAGGAAAAGCTATTCTGCCTTTTACAGCAATGATTTTAGCTGCAATTTTTTATTTTGTAACAAAGAAATTAATTAATAATTTAGACGAAAGTTACTATTACAATGGACTTCTATTAGCCAATAGTTTTTGTTTAGTGCTGTTTTATCTTTCTTGTAATTATCTGGTAGTTAGAGAGCTTTCTGCAGAACTTTTAGGAACAGAAGTTAAACCAGGAACTGATATTCCATTTGCATTTTTCTTCTACGGATTTACTTTTATTGTTCCAATTGTGTATTTGGTTCAGGCTTTAAAAACAAAAGATAGGATAATGTTGTGGATCAGTTTTTTAGCTATTGGATTTTCAATCTATACAATCCGTTTTTATTACGCAGTTTTACCTATAGAAGTTGCGCTGACTCTTGGCGGGCTTATTTTATTTGCAATTGCCTATTTCTCCATTAAAAAATTAAAAGGAAAGGAAAGTGGCTTAACTTTTAAACCTGATAGAATCAATCATTCAGATGCTATTTTAAACGCTGAAGCTTTAGTAGTAGCTTCTACTTTTGGAATGAAACCGGAAATAAAACCACAAGCTTCTCCTATGGAGTTTGGAGGTGGAGGCTTCAGTGGAGGAGGTTCTGATGGAAGTTTTTAGAAATGTAAAATGTGACATGTAAAATGTGAAATGTGAAATGTGAGAAGAAATAACTATTACTCCTTAACTGTCTCACATTTCACATTTTACAAAAAAAATTACACTTTAATTTTTAAAGCTTGTGCGTCAATATCGCTGTGTGAAACATTATAAACAGCTTTTCCATTTTTAATTAAAATTAATTGCGGAGATTCGTGATATACACCGAATCGGCTTGCAATTTCATTTGAAATATCGCGATGAGCAATCAAATCTAAGAAATACGCATCGACAATTCCTTCAAGATCATAATCTCTTTCAAATTGTTTTAATGCCATTCGGCTGATACTGCATCTTGTACTATGCTTAAAAATAACAACTGGTTTTTCATTTGATATTGCTTCGATTTCCATTAATTGAACAATATCTGTTAATTCTGTCCAGTTTACTTTACTTTTTGGAGCTTCTGAGTTCTCTGAACTTCCGAAGATTGAATTAAAAAAACTCATATTTGACTTGTTTTATGACTTTTTGGCATTTAAAAATGATAAAAATCATCTTTTTAATGTCATTTTGTCTTTATTTTTGATATGGAATATAATTTGTCTATTCGAGTACAAAGTTAGAGTATTTGAACTAAAAAAGTATCTCAATAAGTTGTAACTTTAATCTTATTGAATAGCAGACAAATAAAATCAATCAAATTGAAAAAAATATGAATATTAACAAGTTTACTATTAAATCGCAGGAAGCCATTCAGTTGTCACAGCAAATAGCACAACGAAATGGCCAGCAGCAAATTGAAAATGAGCACATTTTCAAAGCAATTTTTGAAGTTGATGAAAACGTGGCGCCTTTTATATTGAAAAAATTAAATGTTAATGTGCCCTTGTTTTTACAAATTCTAGACAGTACAATTCAGAGTTTTCCAAAAGTTTCAGGAGGGGACATTCTGCTTTCGAGAGACGCCAATAAAGCTTTGAATGAAGCTGAAATTATTGCACAAAAAATGAACGACGAATATGTTTCGATCGAACATTTAATTTTAGCGATTTTCGACTCAAAAAGTAAAGTTTCTCAGATTTTAAAAGATCAGGGAGTTACTGGTAAAGGTCTAAAAGCTGCAATTGAAGAATTACGTAAAGGCGAAAGAGTAACCTCGGCATCTGCTGAAGAAACCTATAATTCGTTAAACAAATATGCGAAAAACTTAAACGAATTAGCACGTACAGGAAAACTAGATCCAGTTATTGGCCGTGACGAAGAAATCCGTCGTGTATTGCAGATTCTGACTCGCAGAACAAAAAACAACCCAATGTTAATTGGTGAACCAGGTGTTGGTAAAACTGCAATTGCTGAAGGTTTGGCACACAGAATTGTAGATGGAGACGTTCCAGAAAACTTAAAAGATAAGATCGTTTACTCACTGGATATGGGGGCATTGATCGCTGGTGCAAAATTCAAAGGAGAATTTGAAGAACGTTTAAAATCTGTTGTAAAAGAAGTAACTTCTGCAGAAGGTGATATTGTTCTGTTTATTGATGAGATTCACACGCTTGTAGGAGCGGGTGGAGGTGAAGGCGCAATGGACGCGGCTAATATTTTGAAACCAGCTTTGGCTCGTGGTGAGTTAAGAGCAATTGGAGCAACGACTCTAGATGAATATCAAAAATATTTTGAAAAAGATAAAGCATTAGAAAGACGTTTCCAAAAAGTTCTAATCGACGAACCAGATACAGAAAGTGCGATTTCAATCTTACGTGGAATCAAAGAAAAATACGAAACGCATCATAAAGTACAGATTAAAGATGAGGCTATTATTGCAGCCGTTGAACTTTCTCAGCGTTATATAACAAACCGTTTTTTACCAGACAAGGCGATTGACTTAATGGACGAGGCGGCTTCTAAACTGCGTATGGAAATCAATTCAAAACCAGAAGAATTAGATGTTTTGGATCGTAAAATTATGCAGCTTGAAATTGAGATCGAGGCCATTAAACGCGAGAAGGAAGAAAGCAAATTGAAGATTCTTCACATGGATTTGGCGAATTTGAAAGAAGAACGCAACGAAATCTACGCAAGATGGAAATCTGAAAAAGATATTGTAGACGGCATTCAAGCTGTAAAACTTGAAATCGAAGACTTTAAGTATGAAGCAGAACGTGCAGAACGTGATGGTGATTACGGAAAAGTGGCCGAAATTCGTTACGGAAAAATAAAAGAAGCACAGGAACGTCAGGAAGCTTTGCAAAAACAATTACTTGAATTCCAATCGGGTACATCTTTGATTAAAGAAGAAGTTACCAGAGAAGATATTGCCGAAGTTGTAGCAAAATGGACAGGAATTCCAGTAATGAAAATGCTTCAAACAGAAAGAGAAAAACTCTTGCATCTTGAAGATGAGTTACACAAACGTGTAGTAGGACAGGAAGAAGCGATTGAAGCCGTAAGTGATGCTGTTCGCAGAAGTCGTGCTGGTTTACAGGATATGAAAAAACCAGTTGGAACATTCTTGTTTTTGGGAACAACAGGAGTTGGTAAAACAGAGCTTGCAAAAGCATTGGCCGAATATCTTTTTGATGATGAAAACGCCATGACGCGTATCGATATGAGTGAGTACCAAGAACGCCACAGTGTGAGCCGTTTAGTTGGAGCGCCTCCAGGATATGTGGGTTATGATGAAGGAGGTCAATTGACAGAGGCTGTTCGTAGAAAACCTTATTCTGTAATACTGTTAGACGAGATTGAGAAAGCGCATCCAGATACATTCAATATCTTATTGCAGGTTCTTGACGAAGGCCGTTTAACAGATAACAAAGGTCGCCTTGCCGATTTCAAAAACACAATTATTATCATGACTTCAAATATGGGAAGCCAGATTATACAAGAAAAGTTTGAGAACCTAAAAGGCGGTGTTGAAGCAGCAACAGAAGCAGCTAAAAACGAAGTTTTAGGATTATTAAAACAAACTGTTCGTCCAGAGTTTATCAACCGTATTGATGAAATCGTAATGTTTACACCGCTTACCGTTGAAAATATTTCGAAAATCGTAAGCCTACAACTTAAGAGCGTTACAAAAATGCTGGCATTACAAGGAATTACAATGGATGCAACCCCAGAAGCAATTGCTTATTTGTCAGACAAAGGATATGATCCTCAATTTGGGGCAAGACCTGTAAAACGTGTTGTGCAGAGAGAGGTTTTAAACCAGCTTTCAAAAGAAATTCTGGCAGGAAATATAACAACAGAGAGCATTATTTTATTAGACGCTTTCGATGGCAAATTGGTTTTTAGAAACCAGACAGCTAATTAATTTTTTTTTTCATTTTTAATCTTAAAAGCATCAGTATTTTACTGGTGCTTTTTTTTATCCGTGAATTCTGAAACTTTTACCCTCATTTGTGTAACAACAGATTTATTAAAAACATAGAATTTTATAATTAATATAAATCAAACAAATTCAAATAATTAATTTAAAAAAAAGAAAAGCTATGAATAATATATTTAGAGGTTTAATCGCAGGATATGGTGCAAAAAAGTTAGGTGGAGGATGTTTCGGAACTATTTTAGTTTTTATTATTATCTGGGTTATTTTAGGACAATGCAGTTAATTTTTCTGCAGATTGTAATACAGAAAATTACGAATAAATCGATAAATTTTGACAAGATATTGTTGGGAAGATTAAGTCAAAATGTCTAGATTCGCATCACTAAAATAAATTTAAAAAATGGCTTCAGGTTTTTTCGTTCTATTAGATGATATAGCAGCAATTATGGATGACGTTGCAGTAATGAGTAAAGTTGCTGCAAAGAAAACAGCTGGAATTCTGGGTGATGATTTAGCAGTAAATGCTGAAAAAGCATCAGGATTTGCTTCATCAAGAGAACTTCCCGTTTTATGGGCAATTAGTAAAGGTTCGTTGCTGAATAAAATAATTATTCTTCCAATTGCATTTTTATTAAGTGCATTTTTTCCAATCGCAATCATGGTAATTTTAGTGCTTGGAGGATTGTTTTTAGCTTACGAAGGAGCCGAAAAAATATACGAATTCATATTTCCGCACAAACACGAAGAAGCAGAAGGAATTACTGAAGAAGTTTTAACCGAAGAAGAAATTCTAGTTGTAGAAAAAGCAAAAGTAAAATCTGCAATTGTAACCGATTTTATTCTTTCTGTAGAAATTGTGATCATTGCTTTAGGGACTGTGATCGGAAAACCATTATTGTCGCAGATTATTACAGTGTCTATTATTGCAGTAATTGCAACAGTTGGTGTTTATGGTATTGTAGCGCTTATTGTTCGCATGGACGAAGTAGGTTTCAAAATGATTCAGCACAGTAAAAAAGAAAACAGCCTTTTAAAAACTGTTGGAAACATTTTAGTTCAAGCGCTTCCAAAAGTAATTAAAGCACTAACTATTATCGGAACCATTGCATTAATATTAGTTGCGGGCGGATTATTTGTTCACAACATTGAATTCTTTCACCATCTTTTCCCATCATTGCCCGCAATAGTAAAAGAATTTTCCATTGGACTTGTAATGGGATTTATTGTTCTGGGAGTTGTAAATCTCTTCAAAAAGCTTTTTAAAAAGAAAACAGCTTAAAAAAAAAAAAAAATATATTTAAAAGAAACATCAGTTAACGCTGGTGTTTTTTTTGTTTAGAAGCACGCCAATTCGTTTTCAAAAGTACTTCTTGTCCCGCTATCCGCTATATCTTTTCCCCGCTAAAGAAGCGGGAAAAAGGATGCCGCTTCTATCGGGGCTAAGTAAGATCTTTTTATTTTCATAAGAATTAACGGTAATTGTAAAACTTTTTTTTAATAAATAAGTTTTTGATTTATAAGTGTTTAATGTCCGGTTAAAAATTTTTAACATTTTTTCAAAGCAACCATTGCAACCAACCCGCATCTTCATAGTAATTAACAATTAATTATTATTTTATATGAAAAGTTTTAGATTAAAATCAGTTTTGGTAGTATTATTTTTATCAATTGCATTTGTTTCATGCAATAATGACGACGATGAAAAGCCAGTAAACCAAAATACAAAGGCAGCATTAGTAACAGAAATTAAAGGGCCAGCGACAGGAAAAGTAAATGACGAATTGAGCTATGAGGTAACGTATATTGTAGATAACGCTTGTGCTGAATTCGACAAAATCTCTGAAGTAACAATTGGAACAGAAAAAGGATTACAAGTAATTGCAAAATATCCATCAGAAGTTTGTACACAACAAGTTCCAGAACCTAAGAAAACAGTTTATAAATTTAAATCAACAGTAAAAGGAACTTTTGAAATTAAATTCAAAAAATCAGAAACAGAATTCTTAACTCAAAAAGTAGTTATCGAGTAACAACTTGCATAGTTGATTTTTTAGGTTGTAAAACCATTTTGCAAATGTTTAATTTTAAACTGCTGTGAAATGGTTTTTGTTTTTGATGAATTGTAAGAATGTTTCTTTTGTGATTTTTTGTAATTTCATTGCATTTAAATAAATATATATATTTTTCTTACATTTGTCTCATAATTCAAAAACAGCCATGGAAAAAACTATAATCATACAGCCAAATGATAAGACAGTTTCTGTTCTTAAAAAAATGGTGGATTTAAAAGAAAAACATCGAAAGGAAGTTTTAGCAAGATTAAAGAAAAAATAGAATTTCTTTATGTATCAATATATTTCAGAAGAGGGTTTAGACCCTCTTTTTTATTTTACCACAAAATACGGTTTACAGTATTTTGTTACTTTTAGAAAGATGAATTTTAATGATTCTTTTGAAAAATTGTATTCAATAGATTTTTATGAATCTAATAATCAAAAATTTTTTAATGATCCATTAATAGAAATCACAATTACTGCTATTATAAATAATTACTTTCAAGCTTATCCTGATATTATTCTGAATTATGTTTGCGATAGTATAGATTTAAAGCAGGATTTTAGAAAAAAACTTTTTGATAAATGGTATAGAAATACACCTTACAATGAATTTTCAAAAATTAACTTTGAATATCCTGTGCAGGACGAAAATATTGTGTACCATTTAAGTTTTATTTTTAGACCAGAATTTTACGTTGCAGATAATATTATTGAAAAAGTTAATTTACAATTGGAAGAATTTTCTACCTTGTAAATAGATATTATATTAAAAGCATAGAGTTTACGCACTTTGAGATTCCTCTAAAATTTACTATTTTTGCACTCTAAATTTTATGTCATGCCGAAAAGAAAATATAAAATATCAGTAATTCAGTTAAACCTTAATGATGTTGCTGAAAATAATCTTAAAAAATGTATCAGCTGGGTAAGAGACGCTGCAAGTCAAGGAGCAGAAGTTATTTTACTACCTGAATTATATAGCAGTCATTATTTCTGCCAAAGCGAAGATGTAGATAATTTTGCATTAGCAGAACCACTTTACAGTACTTCATTTATTGCTTTTAGCGAATTGGCAAAAGAATTAGGGGTTGTAATCATTGTTCCTTTCTTCGAAAAAAGAATGGCTGGAATTTATCATAATAGTGCATATATCATTGATGCAGATGGTACAGAAGCAGGTTTATACCGTAAAATGCATATTCCAGACGATCCGCATTTCTATGAAAAATTCTATTTTACGCCAGGTGATTTAGGTTTTAAAGCAATTGAAACTAAAAAAGGAACAGTTGGAACTTTAATCTGCTGGGATCAATGGTATCCAGAGGCTGCACGTATTACAGCTTTAAAAGGAGCAGAGGTTTTATTCTACCCAACTGCAATTGGATGGCATCCTAAAGAAAAAGAACAATACGGAGAAAACCAATACGGAGCTTGGATGAACGTAATGAAAGGTCATGCCGTTGCAAATGGTGTTTTTGTCGCTGCAGCTAACAGAATTGGTTTAGAAAAATACATTGAAGGAACAGAAGGAATTCAATTCTGGGGAGCTTCTTTCATCGCTGGACCTCAAGGAGAAATATTAGCTCAAGCTTCTCACGATAAAGAAGAAATCTTAATTGCAGAAGTTGATTTAGATTTACAAGAAAATGTTCGTCAAAACTGGCCGTTCTTTAGAGATAGAAGAATTGATGCTTTTGGCGACATTACAAAAAGAGCAATTGATAAATAATTAAATTTATTTTTATAATTGAAAAGGGACAAAGCAGCTTATACTTTGTCCCTTTTTATGTGCAAATAAAAAGGCGGTTTCAATAATTTGAAACCGCCTTTTCTATATTTAAATTCTTTAGAATTATCTTACTTGGAAAGTAACTCTTCTTACGATTTGACGTGCTTCTTTAGAATTTTTGTTCACAGAAGTATCTTCACCGTTAGCAATTACATTTAATCTAGAAGCGTCAATTCCAGCATTTGTTGCTACTTTTTTCACAGCTTCAGCTCTTTTTCTAGATAATTCAGTATTGTAGCTTGAGCTTCCAATTTCGTCAGCATATCCAATGATATCTGCAGATTTACCAGGATTGTTTTTCAAGTATTTTACTAAGAAATCAACACCAGATAAAGAAGCGTTTGTTGGTTTAGACGAATTGAAATCGAAATAAACGTTTACATAACCACCGTTAATTAATTCTTCAACAGTATTGTTTGTAGCTGTTCCAGCGCCTTTCTTTTCGTAAGTTTTGTCTAAATAGCTTTCTAATTCATCCGGCACACCATTTTGATTCGTATCAATAGATTGTCCTTTTGTATTAACTGCTACACCTGCAATTGAATTTGGTTCTAAATCGTATAAATCAGCAACTCCATCTTTGTCTGAATCGATAAGACCAGTTTCGATTAAGTCCACTCTTTTTTCCAATTCACCAATTCTATCTTCTTCACCAACCCAGTCAGCATGTTTTTCATTTTTACCTAGGTAGAATGTCAAACCAACAGAAGCATTTAATAAAACACCGTCAAAAGATCCAGTTGTTGTATTACCCATTCCGTCGAAGTTCCAGTTTTGTCTTCCGTTAACAATTCCTGTAAGGTCTCCTGTTAATGCAACTCTGTTACTTAATTTGATTTGTCCAGTTAAACCAGCGATTCCATGAGCCATGTAATCTTGTCCGCCAAATCCTGTTTCAGTACTAATTTGAGAAACTCCAAAACCACCATGTGCCAAAACACCAATAGTGTTTGTCCAAGTTTCAAAATTTAAAGCACGTCCAACATTAATAACTCCTTGTAAACTCGCTCTAACGTAACGGCTTTCAAAATCTGGAGTATTTTTTTTCTCTTTAAATTGGTCATATCCAACATCTAATTTCAAACCAAATTTTGGATTAAACATATATCTCACACCCAAATCTCCGTGGAAAAAATTCGCAGATTCTGTAGTGTAACCAGGAGTCATTGTTCTCGTAGGTTTGTTAACACCACCATTAAGTTCGATAGACCATTTGTTATATTCTTGATCTACACTTGGTGTGGTAGAAGTCGGAGCCATATTTTGTGCGCCTGCCGCAATGGATAGTAGTAATAAAGATACTGATACTAATTTCTTTTTCATGATATCAAAAATTAAATTGTTTTTATTTTAAACTCATGACAAAATTAGAGGACGTGTTTCAGAATGTGTTCTATATGCTCTTACATAATTCCCACCTTTTGGCATTTAATTATGTAAATACGTTAATATTAGTATAATAGAAACCAAAAAAAAAGAACAAAATTCACATTTTGTTCTTTTAAGTATTTGTTAAAATAGTATTATTTCAAATCTGGCTGATAAATTTTAACCGTTCCATCACCTTCACTGCTTACTATTAATAAGCTTCTTTTTGTAGGACTTTTCGAAGCTGGAATGAATAATAAGCCTTCTGGTGCGTCACCTGTTTTTACAGTTTGTAAATATTGCGGCGAGTTTGGATTAGTAACATCATAAGTCATAAACGCATCAGATCTTTCTAGACCAACAAACAAAATGTTTTGAGATCCCATTTTTGCCACATATACGGCTTCGGGTTCAGAACCTTTATCGTCACTTCGTTTATCATCGTAAGTTCCTAATTCGTTAGTTTTTTTATCTACATCATTTTTACTGTCATAAACGATTTTTCCAGTGTTTCCATTCCAAATAGAGAACGATCTTGCGCCAAAACTTACCATTTCGTCTAAATCTCCATCGCCATCTGTGTCTCCCATATCAGCAACAAGATTTAATCTTCCTAAATTAGCGTCTAGTTTCAAAGTAGCTGCATCAGGAAAAAGAGTTGCATCAAGTTTTAAACTTTTCATACGTTTGATATCTGTGTTGACAGTATATTCTCTTGCATCACCTTCGTTTGCAGTCACAAAATAAGGAACATTATTAGCAGAAAAATGACTAATAGCATCTGGCATAAACATTCCTTTTACTTTCCAAGGATTAAAAGCAATTTTATCATCACTGTCGCTTACATCAATTGCATTCTCAGCAGTATTGAAATCTTTAAAGCCTAAAGGATAAATAGCAGTAATTGTTTTAGAAGTTAAATCAACTTTTGCTATACCGTTGTTTTCTTGTAAAGTAACCCAGGCAGTTTTTGAATCATCAGAAATTGTAATATATTCTGGCTCAATATCCTGAGCGAAGCTTTTAGCAGCTTTTGAAATTCTAAATCCATCCTTTGCTAATGCAGCAGCCTGACCGCTGAAAGAAGCGAAATCTAAAGTTGTTACAGTATAAGTACTAGTTTCGATGATTGAAATCGTTCCGTTTGGATCTTGAGAATAATCTGTATTCGGTTCACCCTCATTAGCAGTCATAATATATTTTCCGTCTGGAGAAAATGTAATCATGTCAGGCAAGGCGCCTACTGTAACTTGTTTGATTAAACTGTAATCTGAAGTATTGAAAACAGCAACTTTGCCGTTTCCTTGTTTGTTTGCTGTAGATTCTAAAGCCACAGCTAATTTTCCGTCAAAAACAGAAACACTATTTGCTGCACCTTCGTAAGCTACCAGATCAATTTTTCCAATTTTTGTTGGTTTTGTTGGATCGGTAATATCAATAACATCAATTTGGTTTACACCACTATTGTTTACAGTAAATAATCTTTTTGTTTTTTCGCAGTAAGCAGAGATTTCAGCAGCAGCTTCGCCTCCAATAGTAATAGAGCCAACTTCTTTAAAAGCTGCAGGGTTTTCGTTTACCACAATTTCAGGTTCGTTGTTTGTGTTTTCATCATTATTACAGCTTGCCATTATAAAAAGAGCTGTTAATAGAGAAATGGATATTTTTTTCATGTGTTAGTTTTTAGTTCCGGCAAAAGTAATTACAGCATTTCTGTTCAAGATTAAGGATGTATTATTTAATCTTTAACTTAATTTTTGGAAGATATTTGTTTTGAAACCCCAATCAATTTTAATCAATAGTTTTATAATCCTAGCGAATGCTTATCTTTGCACTTTCTAAATTAGAACCTATTTATGTCAACAAATAATAGAAGATTTCCAGCAGAATGGGAAAAGCAGCAAGGAATTGTATTGTGTTTTCCACACAATGGCAACGATTGGCCAGGAAAATACGAAGCAGTTCAATGGGCTTTTGTAGAATTCATTAAAAAAGTAGCCACTTTTGAAACGGTTTTTTTAGTCGTGGCCGATGAAAAGCTAAAAGAAAAAGTTGCCGAAATGCTTGAAAGAGCCCGCGTAAACATTCAAAACGTTTCTTTTATTATTCATAAAACAAACAGAAGCTGGATGCGTGATTCTGGACCAATTATAGTAAAAAATGGATCTAAAAGAGAAGCCCTAAATTTCAACTTCAACGGTTGGGCAAAATATAAAAATTATCAGCTGGATAAATTTGTCCCAGGTAAAGTTGCTGATTTTATTGATGTTCCATTAACTCAGGTTACTTACAAAGGAAAACCAGTAATTGTTGAAGGCGGCGCTATTGATGTAAACGGAAAAGGAACATTACTTACTTCTGAAGAATGCTTAATGCATCCAACAATCCAAGTTAGAAATCCTGGTTTTACTAAAGAAGATTACGAGGCCGTATTTAAAGAATATCTTGGAGTTACCAATGTAATTTGGCTTGGAGACGGAATCGAAGGTGATGATACACACGGACATATTGATGATTTATGCCGATTTGTAAGCGAAGATACGATCGTTACAATTGTAGAAACAGATAAAAATGATTCTAATTATAAACCTTTGCAGGATAATTTAAAACGTCTGCAAAATGCAAAATTAGAAAACGGAAAATCACCAGTTATTGTAGCTTTACCAATGCCAAAACGTGTTGATTTTGAAGATTTAAGACTGCCAGCAAGTTATGCTAATTTCTTGATTCTGAATAATTGCGTTTTAGTTCCAACTTTTAATGATAGTAACGATCGTGTAGCTTTGAATATACTTTCAGAATGTTTTCCAGACAGAGAAGTAATCGGAATCAGCTGCATTGATTTCATATGGGGATTTGGAACGTTACATTGCTTAAGCCAGCAGATTCCTTTATAGAAATAACTGCTGCTATCCAATACAGTACAAAATTTATTTTTTTGTCAGGCTCAGCGAAGTTGAAACCCACGCAAAGTTTTTTCTCAAAGTTTGAATAATATAATAATCTAAACCCGAAAGGTTTTTAAAACCTGTCGGGTTTTATTGCGTTTACTATAAAATGAAACAAGAATAAATTATGCAATATTCAAAATAAAAAAAGCTTGTTAGAGTAAACTAACAAGCTTTTTTATAATTTATCGATACCATCAACCATCAACCATCAACCATTAAAAAAATTAAAAATTAAAAATTAAAAATTAACCATTAACAATTAATGTCTTTTCTCTTCATGGTCTAATAAATGGAGGTAAAAGCTGACTGCAAACTTCTCCGAAACCAATTCTTACTTCTGCATTTTCGCAGAAACCTCTAATGATTACAGTATCATTATCTTCAATAAATTTACGTTCACTTCCGTCATTTAATTTCAACGGATTTTTTCCGCCCCATGTTAATTCTAACATAGAACCAAAACTATCAGGAGTTGGTCCAGAAATAGTTCCAGAACCCATCATATCACCAGAATTTACACGGCATCCGTTAGAAGTGTGATGCGCCAATTGCTGACTCATCGACCAATATAAATACTTGAAATTTGATCTTGAAATAATAGTTTCTTCTTGATCCTCAGGTTTTAGAGATACTTCTAAATGAATGTCAAAAGTCTTTTTTCCTTTAGTCTGAAGATAAGGAAGCGGTGATGGATCTTGTTTCGGCCCCTTGGTTCTAAAAGGTTCTAGAGCATCCATAGTAACAATCCATGGAGAAATAGAAGTTGCAAAGTTTTTAGCCAAGAATGGTCCAAGCGGTACATATTCCCATTTTTGAATATCACGCGCACTCCAGTCGTTCAATAAAACCATTCCGAAAATATAATCTTCGGCTTCATAAGTTGGGATATTTTCTCCCATTACATTTACATCTGTAGTAATAAAAGCAGTTTCAAGCTCAAAATCTACTAAACGAGACGGTCCAAAAACTGGATATTTTTCTCCAGCCGGAAGCGTTTGCCCCATTGGTCTGTGCACCGGAATTCCCGATGGAACAATTGTAGAGCTTCTTCCGTGATATCCAACTGGAATATGAAGCCAGTTTGGCAATAAAGCATTTTCTGGATCGCGGAACATCTTTCCTACGTTTGTAGCATGCTCTTTACTAGAATAGAAATCAGTATAATCACCAATCAAAACTGGTAACTGCATCTCTACATCTTCGATTTTAAATATAACAATATCTCTGTGTTTTGTTGAATCTCTTAGCTGTGGATTGTTTTCGTCGAAAATATCAGCGATGCGATTTCGCACCAGACGCCATGTTTTTTTTCCGTCAGAAATAAAATCATTCAGCGTATCCTGCATGAACATATCATCGGTTAAATCAATTCCTTCAAAATAGTTTAATTGTTGTAAAGCCCCTAAATCTATAGCATAGTCGCCAATTCTTGTTCCTACGGTAACGACATTTTCTTTGGTAAGAAACACGCCAAAAGGAATATTCTGAATAGGGAAGTCGCTATTTTCTGGCACTTCTAACCATGATTTTCTACTGGTGTCGTTGGCGGTTATAGGCATGTTTAATGTTAATTATTTGTTGAAAAATTACATGTCAAATATATCATAATCTAGCAGTTTGACAAACGTTTTTTTGTATTTTTGCGTGAAATTAACGAAAAACAAAGAAATGCAACGCGACGAACAAATTTTTGATCTTATCCAAGAGGAGAAAGAAAGACAAATTCACGGACTAGAACTTATCGCTTCAGAAAATTTTGTAAGTGATGAGGTAATGCAAGCAGCTGGGTCTGTTTTAACTAATAAATATGCAGAGGGTTATCCTGGCAAAAGATACTACGGCGGTTGTGAAGTAGTTGATGTTATTGAGCAGATTGCTATTGACAGAGCCAAAGAATTATTTGGAGCTGAATATGCAAACGTACAGCCTCACTCTGGTTCTCAAGCAAATACTGCTGTTTACCATGCATGTCTAAATCCTGGTGATACAATTTTAGGTTTCGATTTATCTCACGGAGGTCACTTAACTCATGGTTCTCCTGTAAACTTCTCAGGTCGTTTATACCGTCCTGTTTTTTACGGAGTAGATGCTGAGACTGGTCGTTTGGATTATGATAAAATTCAAGAAATTGCAACAAAAGAACAGCCAAAATTAATTATCGCTGGAGCTTCAGCTTATTCTCGTGATATGGATTTTGCTCGTTTCAGACAAATTGCTGACAGCATAGGAGCGATCTTATTTGCTGATATTTCTCACCCTGCAGGTCTTATTGCTAAAGGATTATTAAACGATCCAATTCCACATTGTCATATTGTTTCTACAACAACTCACAAAACATTGAGAGGACCACGTGGAGGTTTGATTTTAATGGGGAAAGATTTCGAAAACCCACAAGGGTTAAAAACTCCAAAAGGAGAAATCAGAATGATGTCTTCATTATTAGATTTAGCTGTTTTCCCTGGAAACCAAGGTGGACCTTTAATGCACATCATTGCTGCTAAAGCGGTTGCTTTTGGTGAAGCACTTAAAGATGAGTTCTTTACTTATGCAATGCAATTACAAAAAAATGCAAATGCAATGGCTGATGCTTTCGTAAAAAGAGGTTATAATATTATCTCTGGCGGAACAGATAACCATATGATGCTTATTGACTTAAGAAATAAAAACATTTCTGGTAAAGAAGCTGAAAACGCATTAGTAAAAGCAGAAATTACAGTAAATAAAAACATGGTTCCTTTTGACGATAAATCTCCATTTATCACTTCTGGAATTCGTGTTGGAACAGCTGCAATCACAACTCGTGGTTTAGTTGAAAAAGATATGGAAACTATTGTAGCTCTTATCGATAAAGTTCTTACTGATCACACAAACGAAGATCTTATTGAAGAAGTTGCAGAAGAAGTAAACGAATTAATGAGCGAAAGACCAATTTTTGCGTATTAAGAAATAGTTTCAAGTTTAAAGTTTCAAGTTTAAAGTTTTACGCTGTTCGAAAGACAGTTTGAAACTTTAAACTTTTTTCGTTCCTAAAAGAACCTGAAACCTGAAACCTGAAACAAAATAACAAAAGACTATGGGCGTACTAAGATTACAATTGCCAACAGATCCAAGATGGGTAAATATTGTTGAGAAAAACATAGAAGAAATCTTGACAGATCACGCGTGGTGCGAGCAGAAAGCTGCAACAAACGCGATCACAATTATCACAAATAATTCAGAACATCAAGATTTAGTTCAAGATTTATTGGCTTTGGCCAAAGAAGAAATCGATCATTTTGAACAGGTTCATAATATCATTATCAAAAGAGGACTAAAACTAGGTCGTGAGCGTAAAGATGATTACGTAAATGAATTATACCAATATATGAAAAGAAGCGGCGACGGAAGCCGTGTTTCTGGATTGGTAGAAAGATTGTTATTCTCTGCAATGATTGAAGCCAGAAGCTGCGAACGTTTCAAAGTTCTTTCTGAAAACATAAAAGACGAAGAATTAGCTATTTTCTACAGAGAATTAATGGAAAGCGAAGCGGGACATTATACAACTTTCATCACATACGCTCGTAAATACGGAAAAGGAATCGATGTTGAAAAACGCTGGAGAGAATGGCTGGAATTTGAAGAGTCTATTATTACTAATTACGGAAAAGGGGAGACTATTCACGGATAAGTTTTAGTTTTCAGTCTCAGTGGCAGTTTTCAGTTTTTTCGTTTGTCAGGCTGACCGGAATCGAAACCCATCTTGTAAATAAAAAAATCCGTTTTAATCAGCGTTTTCGCGAAAGCGAATCCGTTTAATCCGTGTTCTATTTACGCAATAATTTAATAAAATCTACAATCTAAATTCTAAAATTCCTTACATTTGAGAGTAACCAAAATCTTGAAACATGAGAATAGAAATGGATTTAAAACTAGGTTTTAAAGATGTAATGTTTAGACCTAAAAGATCAACGCTAAAAAGCCGTTCTGAAGTTTCTTTAGAGCAAAATTTCAAGTTTTTGCACAGCACAGCATCTTGGACAGGAATTCCGATTATGGCTGCCAATATGGATACCGTAGGAACTTTTGAAATAGCGAAAGTCTTAGCGGGAGAAAAGCTCTTTACTGCAATTCATAAACACTATACTTTAGAACAATGGAATAGTTTCTTGAAAGACGTCACTCCAGATTTCTACGATTATATTGCTGTAAGTACAGGAACAGGGAAAGAAGATTTTGAAAAGATTGGAAAGATAATTACCGCAAATCCGTTGTTGAAATTCATTTGCATCGATGTTGCAAACGGTTATTCGGAGCATTTTGTTCAGTTTTTAAAGAAAACCCGTAAACAATATCCGGATAAAATCATTATTGCAGGAAATGTAGTTACGGGAGAAATGACAGAAGAACTACTTTTAGCTGGTGCTGATATCGTAAAAGTCGGAATTGGGCCAGGTTCTGTATGTACAACTCGTGTCAAAACGGGTGTTGGCTATCCGCAATTATCGGCAATTATCGAATGCGCCGATGCTGCTCATGGTTTGGGCGGACATATTATAAGTGATGGCGGATGTACAACTCCAGGCGATGTTGCCAAAGCTTTTGGCGCTGGCGCTGACTTTGTAATGTTAGGCGGAATGCTTGCAGGACATTCTGAAAGTGGCGGAGAACTGATCGAAGTAAAAGGTGAAAAGTTCAAACAATTTTACGGAATGAGTTCTAAAACCGCAATGGACAAACATGCTGGTGGTGTAGCAGAATATAGAGCAAGTGAAGGAAAAACAGTTCAGGTTCCGTTTAAAGGAGATGTGATTCATACTGTTTTAGATATACTAGGAGGAATAAGAAGTACCTGTACTTATGTAGGAGCTTCAAGGTTAAAAGAATTGACTAAACGAACGACTTTCATCCGCGTAAGCGAACAGGAAAATCAAGTTTTTACAAAATAAAATATGATTACAATTACCGAAGCATCAATTGAAGATATTACTAAAATTCAAGAGATTGCAAACATTACATGGCCGATAACTTATGGTGAAATTCTAACAAAAGAACAGTTAGATTATATGCTGGATTTGATTTATTCTGATCAAGCGTTATCGAAACAAATCAAGAATAAAGAACAGTTGTTTTATTTAATTTCAGATTCAGAATCCATAATTGGATTCATTGGAATTGAGCATAATTATAAAAACGAGGCAATTACCAAAATTCATAAAATCTATCTTTTGCCAGAGACACAAGGAAAAGGTTATGGTAAAATTGTTTTTGAAGAAATTGGAAAAATGGCTTTAGAGAATAATTCAAAAGAACTTTTATTAAATGTAAACCGATTTAATACGGCGTTGAATTTCTACAAAAAACTTGGTTTCGAAATCAAAGAAACGGTTGATATAGAAATTGGGAATGGGTATTTAATGGAAGATTATGTGATGGGGAAAAATATTTAAAAGTAGTTTTTTCTTAATCTTGTCATTTCGATCCCGAGGCTTCGGGAGAGAAATCACACAAGTATTTCTGCAAAGTAAATCGCCAATCTTTGTCGAGTGTGATTTCTCTCCCGAAGCCTCGGGATCGGAATGACAAACTGTACGTATTTGGCTCATTCAACTCACAATCACATCATGCTTAAACAATAATCCTTTAACTTCATTCAAAGAAAAAACAGCTTTCTTTAATTTAGTTTTAGAAGGATCAATAGTATAATTATAACTCGTTTTAAAATCGGCTTTGTTGGCTATGGCTTTTGCAAATTCAGCGCGGTACAAATCGCAGTTGTCAAAAATTACACTTGTTAAATCTACTGCCATAAAGTCAACTGCTATCAAACTACAATTCGTAAATACTGTTCCTTTTAGTTTTAAGGTATAAAATTTAGAGAAATCCAAAATGCAGTTATTAAATGCAATTTCAAAAATCAGTTTGTCACACATTGCAAAATTCACATCTTTAATTTCACAGCGGTTAAAAGTGGCTGTTCTAAAGGCAACATAATTAATTTTTGCTTCATTAAAAATACAATCGTTAAAAATGCAGTCAATAAAGGTTACAGCAAGAAAAGTACAAGCAGAAAAATTACAATTATTAAAAACGCAGCATTCAAAATCTTTAAAATTAAGATCGTCTTTGTCGTAAATAATCGTATTGTATTCTTTATCAAGAAAATATTCGCTTTCTTTTTTCAACTGTATTGTGATAATTATTTGAGGCTGAAAAGGTAATAATTTACCACAAAATATTCTTCGTTAATTGTAAATGATTTTGATTTCATTCATATTTTTATCCATAATTTGATGTAGCTTTACGCTTATTTTTTTTAGTCAAAACATATTATTTTATTATATGGAACCAACAAGAAAGGAACATGATTTTTTAGGGGAATTAGAAATTCCGAATCATTTATACTACGGAATCCAGACTTTTAGAGCTGTAGAGAATTTCAATATTACAGGAATTCCGATTTCAAAAGAACCTTTGTTTATCAAAGCTTTAGGTTATGTGAAAAAAGCTGCAGCTCTTGCCAATAAAGACTGTGGCGCAATTGATCCTAAAATTGCTGAAGCAATCTGCTACGGAAGCGATCAGGTTATTGCTGGTAAATTTGATCAGGAATTTGTCAGCGATTTAATTCAGGGCGGCGCAGGAACTTCTGTAAACATGAATGCAAACGAAGTTATTGCCAATATCGGACTAGAATATTTAGGTCATAAAAAAGGAGAATACAATTTTCTTCATCCAAACAATCATGTAAACTGTTCACAGTCTACAAACGATGCGTATCCTTCGGCATTTAGAATTGCTTTGTATTTGAAAATGGAAAGTTTTATTAAAACTTTTGCAGGTCTTGAAGTTGCTTTTGCGAAAAAAGGAGAAGAGTTCAAAGAAGTTTTAAAAATGGGAAGAACGCAGCTGCAAGATGCGGTGCCGATGACTTTAGGACAAGAGTTTAAAGCTTATGCCACCACAATTGGCGAAGATATTCAACGCTTAAAAAATGCTCAGGATTTATTATTAGAAATCAATATGGGAGCAACGGCGATTGGAACAAAAGTTAACGCTCCAGAAGGATATCCTGAAATTTGCGTAAAATATTTAGCTGAAGAAGTTGGAATTCCTTTAACGCTTTCACCAGATTTGATTGAAGCAACGGTAGATACAGGCGCTTACGTTCAGATTATGGGAACATTAAAGCGTTCTGCGGTTAAGATTTCTAAAATCTGTAACGATTTACGATTGTTGAGTTCTGGACCAAGAACTGGTTTTAATGAAATCAATTTGCCAGCGCGCCAGCCAGGTTCATCAATTATGCCTGGGAAAGTAAATCCAGTAATTCCAGAAGTGGTAAACCAGACTTGTTTCTATGTGATTGGACAAGATTTAACGGTTACAATGGCGGCAGAAGCAGGACAATTACAGCTAAACGTTATGGAACCTGTTATTGCTTTTGCGATGTTTACGTCTTTAGATTATCTTTCAAATGCAATTCAGACTTTAATTGATAAATGTATTAACGGAATTACAGCAAACGTTGATCATTGTTATAATATGGTGATGAACAGCATCGGAATTGTAACGCAGTTAAATCCAATTATTGGTTACGAAGAAAGTGCAAGTATTGCGGGTGAAGCTTTAAAAACAAACAAAAGCGTACATCAAATTGCAGTTTTGGAAAGAAAATTAATTACTCAGGAAAAATGGGATGAAATTTATTCTTTAGAAAATTTAATTCATCCAAAGTTTATTACGAAATAATATTTATTATAACATTAAAAAGCCGTCAATTACTAATTGACGGCTTTTTTAATTTATTCAGTGATTATTCTTAGTTGATTATTTTATAAAATAAACCAGCCATAAAAGCAAATGCAATGAGACATAATATATTAACTCCAAAAACTTTTAAGTATTTTTTTACGGCAGTATCATCACTTCTAAAAAAAGTATAATTCATAACGGTCGCAACCCCGCCAATAAATCCGCCAATTGCTCCACCACTAAGTACAACAAGAATAGGGAGTCCGCCGATAATATATTCGTGCCATTTTAATTTCGCTGCCATGCGGTATTTTTGACCATTTATATTTAAGCATTGTGCAGAAATATCAGGAATATTGGCTTTAGGAAAAGCTTTAACTATTTCATCATTAGCTCTTTTTATTAAAAATGGTTTTCCTTTTTCTTTGCTTTGTTCTACCAAAACACCATTTTGTTTTAAAGTTGCTTTTCCTGAAAATATATTATTTTCATATTCAAATTTGTCATTTGGAAAATCTGTCAGGGTAAATTCAAAATTATTTTTCATTTTATGTATGCTTTTTTTGTTTTTTAATGTTCTCAAAATGAGATCAATACTTGTTTTGTAAATATTTTACAAAATTACTCTGTGCTGATTTTCAATTATGTTTCTAAAAGCCAAAAAAATAATAGAATAAGATTTTTTATTATATAAATCTGAAAAATCTAAAGATTTGTTTTGTGTAAAATGTTGAAAATAAATACTATATTTACTATAGGTTACTGGTTTTTATTAAAATAAACTTTTCTTAAATGGTGAATTTTTTAAAAAATAATGCCTTTCAGTACAAGTATAAAATCTTAGGATTATTGTTTTTTATTTCATCTAATTTATATTGCCAAGAAGAAATAACGAATCCAGAGCTCTGTCCGCCCAAAACTATTTTTGATATTTTTAAAAAACAAGACGATGCTTTAGTCGTTAAACCCACCAAAAATAATTTCTTTTTAGTAATTCCAGCTATTGGTTCACAGCCAGCAACTGGATTTTTTTTTGGTGCTGTAGCGCAGTATACTTTCAAAGGAAAAGAAGAGAAAGATAAATATTCCATTGCTAATGTTGGGGTTACATATACATTAAAAGATCAGTGGCTGGTTAATATCAAAAACAATATCCTGCTAAAAAATAATAAAATCTTTTTGAGCGGCGATTATCGTTTGTACTTGTTTTCTCAGCCCAATTATGGACTTGGAACAGATATTATTCCGCCAAGACGCGATAGGAGTCCAAGCTTTAGTATTGATTCTATTGCACAGGATATGGATTATAATTATTTGAAATTTCACCAAACCGTTTCATTTGAAGTAAAAGAAAATTATTATGTAGGCGGAGGAATTAATATTGACTGGTATTCCAGTATTAACGATAAAAAATTGGATGTTGAAAATGGCGTATTCACCTATCATTATAATTACAGTCAGAAATACGGATTTGATAATTTAGAGTATTTCCTAAATGGAGTAAGTTTGAATTTGGTTCACGATTCTCGTGATAATCAGGTAAATGCTTCGCGAGGCTGGTTTGCAAATATCAATTATAGATTTAATCCTGTTTTGTTTAATAATCAGGAATATAGTAGTGTATTGTTTGCAGAGTATAAGCATTTTATACCTGTTTCGCATAAAAATCCAAATTATATTTTAGCCATTTGGACTTATGGTCAGTTTGTAACCCGAGGAAAAGTTCCATATTTAAATTTGCCTGCAATTGGCTGGGATCAGCGAAGCAGGAGCGGGGAGGGCTATACGCAAGGGCTTTTTAGAGGAAATGGTTTGGTTTATTTATCTACAGAATTTAGATTTCCAATAACCTGCAATCAATTATTAAGCGGCACTGTTTTTACCAATTTTGTTACTGCCAGTAATTCAGATACTAATTTGGAGCTTTTTAAATCGATTCAGCCAGCTGCTGGGATTGGTTTGAGGCTTTTAATTGATAAAGCGACAAAGACAAATTTGATTTTAGATTATGCGTGGGGTAATAATTCGAAAGCTTTTTATTTAAATGCGGGAGAGACTTTTTAGGTTGTTAAGGTTTTAATATTCAATTATTTGAGATTTAATATTTAAGTTTTTTCTTTCTAAAAATATTCTTTTTTTGAAAGAAAAAAGCTAAATTTGATTATCCATTTAACAATCAAAATCAAAAATTATGAAACAGTACAGTTTATTATTAGTTGTATTTCTGTCGGCGATAGGAATGCAGGCTCAGGATGCAAGGTCTTTTTCGCTTAATTTGTATGGCGGTTATAATTTTTCAGATAAGCTGGAGTACGACGGTTATTCTGCAACAATAGAAGACGGTTTTCAATATGGAGCAGGGTTTGAATATTTCTTCTCTACAAATAACTCAGTTGAATTAAAGTACTTAAGATCAGATGTTAAAATACCCTTATATAATCCTTCTGGAGCTCAAATCAACACAAACGATAAAGGAGCATTTAATTTTATTTTAGCAGATTTCACCCATTATTTTGATACAGGTTCAAATCTTCTGCCTTATTTGGGTGCTGGTGCTGGAGTTGGTATCGTAGAATCACCCCAAGGCGGAAGTGGCACTTATTTTGCCTGGGATGTCAAGGGCGGGGTAAAAATCAAAACTGCATCATCTGTTTCTGTAAATATTAATGCTTATTTACAATCCATGTCGGCAGCAGTGGGTGAAAGTTATTATTGGTCCTATTGGGTAGGTCCAGTAGCATTTGAAGATTATATTTCTACTTATCAGTTTGGACTTGGAGCGGTTGTTAGTTTTAATTTCAAAAATTAGTAATTATAAGGCATTAAATGCAAGATAAATATCAAAAAGCAGACTATTAGGTCTGCTTTTTTTATTCTTCATAATTAAATCATAATTTGCAAATATGTGCCGTTTTTGTTAAATTCAATTCTTATTTTTGTTGTATATACAAACTTCTTAAGATGAAATTACTAATAGTCGAAGACGAACCAAATCTATTATCTATTCTGCGTAAAGGATTTGCCGAAAATAATAATGAAGTAAGTGTGGCTCTAGACGGTAAAACTGCTCTGGAGATGATTCATAATTATACTTTTGATGTTGTAGTTTTAGATGTAATGCTGCCAGATATTAACGGAATTGAGATCTGCAGAAGACTTCGTGCCAGCAAGAATTTTGTACCTATTTTACTTTTAACAGCTCTAGGAACTTCAGAAAACATCGTGACTGGTCTTAACGCCGGCGCAGATGATTATTTGGTAAAGCCTTTTAAATTTGGAGAATTAGATGCTCGTGTAAATGCACTTTATAGAAGATCGCATCAAGAAACAGAGAAAATTGATACTATTACAATTGGTGATCTTGAGATCAACGGACGCGCCAAATCGGTAAAGAGAGGTGGAGAAAACATTGTTTTAACTGCAAAAGAGTTCAAACTATTGTATTATCTGGCAAAAAATACGGGTCGAATTGTTTCCCGCGATCAGATTTTAGATAATGTCTGGGATATTAATTTTGACATGAATACGAACGTTGTTGATGTATATATAACCTATTTAAGAAGAAAAATTGATAAGCCTTTTGATACCAAACTTATTCATACAATGAAAGGATTGGGTTATGTTATAAAATCGTAAAATGGACATTAGAAAAAAAATTACTTTTAACTACGTTGCCCTTTCTACCTTTAGTACATCACTATTGTGTATCATTGTTTTTTTCTTGTTTAGAGAAAACAATCGTTATCACTTTTTAAAACGTTTAGATGACAGATCAAAAATTGTAGCTTCAATACATTTTCAAAAAGATCCGGAGAAAATAAAATATTATAAGAATCTTCAAAAAAATGGACTTGAAGAATTAATCGAAGAAGAAGAATATGTATTAAAAATCAACAGCCATAATAGTTTTGATTATAATACGAATCTTAATCTTCCGAATACTTTTTATACCAATATTTTAAGCACAGGAAAAGACTCATACGAAAAAGATAATAAATATTATTTAGGTCAGATTTTTGAAGAAAACGGACAAAAATATATTGTAATTGTAGGTGCTAGAGATCGTAAAGGAAAAGATACGACTATTTATATCGTTAAAATTATGCTTTTTGGCGGAATTGGTTTTGTGATTCTTGCCTTTCTTTTAGGACGTTTTCTAGCCAAACGTGTCATTAATCCAGTAGCGCGAATTACCAAAGAAGTAAAAAGAATTAGTGCGTCGAATCTTCATAATCGTCTTCCTGAAGTTAAAAACTCTGATGAAATATCCGATCTGACCAATACTTTTAATAATATGCTGGACAGGCTGGAAACCTCTTTTGAAATCCAGGCTAATTTTATCAATAATGCTTCTCATGAATTAAAAACACCAATAACAACTATTATTGCCGAAGCAGAAATTATGCTGCTCAAAGAGCGAGATGTTCAAGAATATGTACAGTCTTTAGAAAATATTTATAGCCAGGCATCTAGATTAGGAAACTTAACGGAAAGTCTCTTAAAATTGACTCAAACAGGTTATGACGGTCAAAAACAAGTATCTGACATTGCCAGAATTGACGAATTGCTAATGGATGTAAAATCGGATTTGGATAAAATATTTCCAGGAAACCGAGTGAGCATTAAGCTTAACTTTGCTCCAGAAGATTCTAATTTATTATTGCTTCCGTGCAACAAACCATTGTTGGAATTAGCAATCAACAATATTATTACCAATGGTGTTAAATATTCTGATAATAATGAAGTATTCGTAAATCTTTCGGCAAACGAAGAAATGATTAAAATTACGATTAATGATATCGGTATAGGAATTCCGCCAGAAGATATTCCGCATTTGTATGAACCTTTCTTTAGAGGTAAAATTGCGGCAAAATATATTGGTTACGGTTTAGGATTGCCGCTGGCTTCTAAAATAATTCGTATGCACGATGGAGAATTGCAAGTACAGTCTGAGCAGAATAAAGGTACAATCGTCACGATTATCTTTAAAAAACTGAAGATTAAAAAATCTAATGTTTAATCTTAGAAAATTCTAATTTTAAATTAATAAAGGTATAATTAGCGGATAGTTATTTTGTAGGTATAAAACTAAACAATTATACTTATGAAAAATTTTCTTATACCTACGACTTTAAAAGATGACACAATCTCGGCTGTTAAATCTGCGGTGAATCAGTCAAAAGATACTGAATCAGAAATTATTTTAGTATTAGTTTCAGAATCACCAGACACATTTTCGACTTCAAGTTTTTTACGCGAAATGCGATCAGGATTAACCAGAAGCCAGGAAGAGGTGTTGGAAACCTGCAGATATATTATCGACCATTCTCCAAATACAAAACTGAAAGTTCACAACCAATATGGACTTTCGGCTCCAATTTTCAAGCGTCTTATCGAAGCTTTTTCTGTAAAATTGGTTATTCTCACACATTCTTATAAACAAGAAACCAAAAGAATTCATCAATATTTGGTTCAGCTGGCTGGAAATCAAAAATGTCCAATTCTGCATTTAAGTACAGAAATTAATAAAGAAGTCTTCAGCAAAGCTCTTTATGTAGAAAATTCAAGCAAAAGCATACATGTAAAAGATGTACAGCAGTATTTAAGTGAAAATTTCTCTTTCGAAATAGTAAGTCAGACTGCCAATTTTGAAGACAATTACGAGAATGTTGCGCCATTTTTATCAGAAGCCATTTCAAAGCATAATATCGACATGCTTGTAGAAACTCGAAAAGGCGAAAAAATCAAATTCAAAAAAGTAAAAAAAGAAAACATCAATGAGAAGCTGGGACTTCCAGTTCTTTCATTGTACGAAGAGATTGTTTAAGTCTTTAGTTCTTAGTTTGTATTCCTTAGTCCTTAGTTGTTAGTTTTTAGTACTCAGTTACTAATATTAACGGAATCCTTATAATTACTCGATTTTGCAATGTAATTATTGATGAAATATTAGTGTAAACTATTTAAGTAACAACTAATGACTAATCACTAAGTACTAAGTACTAAAAAGCTATAAATATTTAATTTAAAACCGAAAATATGTTATTAAAGAAAAGAATACCAATGAAGTACGTTCTCGGGAAAATTAAAGTAGAAATCGTTCTAGTATTGGCTTATACCATACTATTTGAAATATTTCACCACTATTTTGTTACCCTTCCCGTAGATATTCCAATTGCGATTCCAACCATGATTGGAACTATTATTTCCTTATTATTAGCCTTTAAGTCTAATCAGGCTTATGACAGATGGTGGGAAGCCAGAATTGTTTGGGGCGCAGTTGTAAACGATTCCAGAACATTAATTCGTCAGGTTTTGACGTTTTATAAAGACCCTGATTTTTCTGTCGAAGCCAGCGAATTCAAAGAGAATTTTGCTAAAAGACAAATTGCATGGTGTTATAGTTTAGGGCAGTCGCTTAGAAATAAAGATGCCGTAAAACCACTTGAAGGTTTGATGAGTGAAGAAGAAATAAAATACATTAAGAATCATCAAAACGTTCCAAATGCTATTTTAATGCTGCACGCCCGCGATCTTAGAAATGCTAAGAACGAGAAGAAAATCAATATGTATCAACAGGTTGAAATCGACAATACATTGTCAAGATTATGTGATGAAATGGGAAAATGTGAGAGAATTAAAAACACCATATTTCCAACAACATACAGCATGTACATCAGGCTTACATTGTGTTTGTTTATTTTGTTACTGCCTTTCGGATTAACAAGTGTTTTAAGCTGGTTTGCAATTCCGTTAATTACAGCTATTGGCGGAGCTTTCTTTTTGATCGAAAGAATGGCGATTCATTTACAGGATCCATTCGAAAACCGACCTACAGATACGCCTGTAACGACGATTGCAAATACAATTGAAAAAAATATCAAGCAAATGCTCAATGAATATCAAAGTGAATTTGATATTCTGAATGAATTTGAATTGAACAACGAACCTAAGAAAGTCGAAAAAGGCGCTTATTTCGTCTTATAACTTTTTAATTTTGGTCTTCTTTTAATTGTTGGCTGGACAGTGTGTAGTTGCGCTGTCCAGTTTTTTTATTTTTTATAGGTGTAGTTTGTCATTCGATGAACGAAAAATCACACTCGCAAATCCATAAAGATTAGAGAATATCTATACAGAATTTCTAGTTCCTAGAATGACAAAAATTTGCTCTACAATTGTGTTTGAGCTAGTCTTCCAAGCGTTTGAATAGCAGTTCTTAACTCATTTGACCACGGCAGACCAAAACTCAATCGCATACAATTTGAAAATTGATCTTGAAACGAAAAAATCCTGCCTGGAGCAATACTGATATTGTGTTTCATCGCTAAATGATAAAAAGCAGCAGTATCAATTTTTTTATCCAATTCGATCCATAGAAAAAATCCACCTTGAGGCTGACTTACTTTTGTTCCTTTCGGAAAAGATTCCAGAACTGTATTAATATAATTGTTGCAATTATGATTTAATATTTGGCGTATTTTTCGAAGATGATTTTCATAACGTCCGTTTTTTAAAAAATCCCCCACGACTTCGTGCGTAATAGTAGGTGAGGAGAGCGAATGATAAATTTTGTTTCTTAAGATTTGTTTTTTGAATTTCCCAGGCGAAACCCATCCCACGCGATAACCGGGAGCCAATGTTTTGGATACAGAGCTGCAGCAAAGTACAATTCCGCTTTCATCATAAGTTTTGCAATTTGTTGGTCGGCTCGAACCAAAGTACAAATCGCCGTGAATATCATCTTCAATCAATGGAATGTTGTAGAATTCCATCAATTTCACCACTTCTATTTTATGCTCTGCCGGCATCATACTTCCAGAAGGATTGCTAAAATTACTCATCAGTAAACATAGTTTTACTTTTTTAGAAGAAAGCGATTTTTTGAGTGCTTCTAATTCTATTCCAGTTGTCATGTTTGTAGGCAGTTCCATGATATACAATCCTAAAGATTTGGCCAACTGCAAGATGCCAAAATAAGCAGGACTTTCTGTAATTATGGTATCGCCGGGCTGTGTTAACGTCATTAAACAATGTGATATAGCACTTGTACAGCCAGGCATTGTAATAATATCTTCTTCTGTTAGCGATCCTCCCCATGTAAAAGACCATCGGGCAATTTCTCTTCTTAAATTAAGATTACCTTTTACTTGCTCATAACTCGTTCCGCTGTTTGGAAGTTGACGCATCGCCTGAACCATTCCCTTATTTAATTTAGCAATAGGAAGAAGTTCGTTTGACGGAAACCCCAAAGAAAGCATCGTAATATTTGGATCTGTCATATTGCCGTAAACCTGATCGATTAAATCTTCCCGGTCAATATTGGCACATTTTAAAATCGGACTGCTGGGCGATGGTTCTGGAATCGTTCTTGCTGAAATATTACTCACATAATATCCCGACTGCGGTCTAGCTTCAATCAAAGAACGACTTTCGGCTTCATAATAAGCCTTACTTACAGTGCTCATGCTGTAACCCGTTTCTGCGCAAACTTCTCGAATAGAAGGCAGTTTATCGCCAACGCTCAAGACGCCAGATTTAATTTGTTTTTCGATGCGGTCAGCAAATTGAAGATATAAGTAATTAGAATTTTTCATAAAAAAATAAAACTGTTATGGTGCAATTTACAAAAACTGTATCTGTATTGCTGTTTTATTTTTTAGAAATTTGCTTAAATAGAAAACGAAACAATAAACAACATCTCGTGAAAACAACAAAATACTACATCGCTGCTATTACATGTTTTGTAATCTGGGGATTTTTCAGTTTGGTTTTGAGACCAATACATGACTATCCTTCTTTAGATATTTTATTCTATCGTGTTTTTAGCTGTAGTATTTTAATGCTTCTTATTGCATTTTCTTTCAAGAGAAAAAGAATGAAAGAAGCTGTACAAACTTTTAAATCAATGCCGGCTTTTGAGAAACGTAAAACAATTCTATTAAATATTGGCGGAAGCGTTTTTCTAATGGCGAACTGGTTTACATTTATTTATGTCATGAACCATGTTAGTGTAAAAGCGACTTCTTTGGCTTACTTGGTTTGTCCTATTTTAACCACGCTGCTGGCTTATTTTATTTTGCATGAAAAACTAAATAAAACACAATGGATTGCGGTTGGATTAAGCATTTCAGGATGTATTCTGTTGTCTTATGCAAATATTATGGATATGCTTTTTAGTATTATAATTGGGTTTACATATGCTTCATATTTAGTAAGTCAGCGTGTTAATAAGGGCTTTGATAAATTTATAATTCTAACGTTTCACATCACAGTAGCAGCCTTATGTTTATTGCCTTTTTATCCATTTTACAGTGGGACAGTTCCAACAGAATTTAAATTTTATTTCTGTATTGAAACCATTGCCATTTTGTTTACCATTTTTCCATTGTTTCTTAATTTATATGCCCTTTCGGGAATAAATTCATCGACAGTCGGAATGCTTTTAAATATTAACCCAATGATTGCTTTTTTATTAGCAATGTTTTTATATAAGGAAAAATTCGGATTCATACAGATTGCTGCATACGGAATTATTTTTGCCGCAGTTGTAGTTTTCAATTCACATCATATTTTTGCAGCCAAGCAAAAAAGAACCGCAATATCCAAAGGTTCTCAGTAGTAGTTTTCATATTTTTTATTGGTTTAAAATCGAAAATTACCAGAATCTTAACAGGATGTTTAAACAGGAATGATTATTTTTCATTCCTGTTTTTTTTTATTGCATTTGAGTTTCGTTTAGTTGAATAAAATCAGTTATAAATTTTAGTACATTTCCTTTTTTATCATATCCAACATATCTTGAATAAAGTCCATCACCATATCCTGAACCAAACATAATAATGTTTCTATCAGATTGTTTAAGGTTGTAATTAATCCAGTCTTTACCTCGTGAGCTTTTAGGGATAAATTCATTTTTATCAAAGTATGATGCTAGAACATCATTATAAAAATTAGCTTTTTTATCTATATTGTAGAAATCCTTGATTTCTTGTTCATAAATTTTGAAGGTTTCGAAATCCGAAAAACAACTTAAACCTGTTTCAACGGGATATAAGCCATTCATCTTTTTTTCAAAATCATCGGATAATAGCTCTTCTGAAATTAAGGATAATTCCCAAAATGCTGGAACTTCATCTTTAACAACTAACTCAGCATACGCAACACGACCATTAAAATCATCTTCCAATCCTATGTATAGATAGACGGGATATTTGCCCTTATCGATTGTCCAGCTTTGTGGCAATCCCAATTCCTTATATAGTGGATCTGTGCATACGACCTTTCCACTTGTAATATTTAAGTTGCCAGCCAAAAATCGGTCATAATATCTATTATTTTTTAAGTCATTAAAATCAGAATAATTAAACTTTGTTTTTTCTCCAAAGACAACTTGAGAAACCACCTTGTTTTTAGGATCTTGTTCAGACTGAAGATGAAATTTTTGATATTGTTTATCATTACAAGAAAAGAATTTCCAAATTGAAGCCATAATAAATACTATTTGAAATTTATTCATAATATATTTTTTCGCAAAAGTAAAATTTTTATAATATTTAGCTTGTTAAAATTATGAATTTTAATGTATGACTTTTGAATTTTTAGATTATCAAATATCATTTTTTACGATTTAATTAACGTATCAGAAAATTATGTTAGTAAGGAAAATTCATAAATTTAACCAATGCTAAATTATTCCTTATAATATGAAAAATACCAAACTTCAAGCCTTTACTCCGTTATTTTATTTAGTGTGGTCAGATGATTTATTGACACAAAAAGAATTTGGAACATTAAAAGAGTTTATAAATTCTCTGAATGCTTTATCTGAAGAAGAAAAAGAATATTTGCGTTCTAAAGTAGATATTTCAAATCCGCCTTCGCGAAATGAACTCACACAATGGAAATTGGATATTGAAAAAAGTATTCAAGATAAATCTTCTATCAAATCAATTTTTGATATTGCAAAAGCACTTTCAGGAAACGATTTGGATTTAACACCAATAGAATCAGATTTCAAAAAATTAGAAAATGATTTAGGAATTTTAGGAGAAGAAGCGCTTCAAAATTTTAAAACAAAAGCAGGTTCTTACACGGTAAATTCACATACCAATGCCACTTTCGATATCCAGAAAATTACCAAAATTTTAAACGGAAAAGAAGCAGCGATAATCGAAAAAGTAAAATCGGTCATTTCCAGACCTGAATTTGCTTATGAAACTTCTACCGATATCAATGTTTTTAGGCAGACTGTTTACAAATGGTGCAAAATTTTAGCCGATGAAAATCTTGGAAATATGGCTTATCCAAAAGAATATGGAGGAGGAGAAAACATAGCCGATTATTTTGCCATTATGGAGACGCTGAGTTACCACGATCTAAGTTTAGTAATAAAATTTGGAGTTCAGTTTGGATTGTGGGGAATGAGTGTTCAATCTTTAGGAACAGAAAAACATTACGGTAAATATTTAAAAGATATTGGCTCGCTAAAACTTCCAGGATGTTTTGCCATGACCGAAACACATCACGGATCAAATGTAAAAGGTTTGGAAACTACAGCAACTTACAATCATAACAATCAGACTTTTACCATTCATACGCCAAATAAAAACGCTCAGAAAGAATATATTGGAAACGCAGCTGTTCATGGCCAAATGGCAACTGTTTTTGCTAAATTAATTATTGACGATCATGATTATGGTGTCAATGCATTTGTAGTTCCGTTACGTGATCCTAATGGAAATGTTGTAGAAGGTGTTACGATTGGCGACTGCGGTCATAAAATGGGATTAAACGGAGTTGATAACGGTACCATTAGTTTTGATCAAGTTGTGATTCCGAAAGAAAATATGCTTGATCGTTTTGCTTCGGTAAATGAAAATGGAGAATTTGAAAGTCCGATTCCGAGTGATAACAGAAGATTTTTTACCATGTTAGGAACCTTAGTTGGAGGAAGGATCGGAATTCCGCGTTCGGCTCTCGCTGCAGCTAAATCGGGGTTAACAATTGCCATTCGCTACAGCGATCAAAGAAGACAATTTGGACCAGAAGGCGGATCTGAAGTGCCAATTTTAAATTATAGAATGCATCAACGCAGATTGTTACCCCATTTGGCTAAAACCTATGCCGTTCATTTTGCACTTCAATATCTGACCAATAGATTTTTAGACAGAACAGAAAACGAAATGCAGGAAATTGAAGCTTTAGCAGCGGGAATGAAATCGTATTCTACTTGGAGTACAAGAGATATTCTGCAAGAATGCCGTGAAGCCTGCGGTGGAAAAGGTTATTTGTCTGAAAACAGAATTGATGCTTTAAAAAATGACACCGAAATCTATACGACTTTTGAAGGTGATAATACAGTTTTAATGCAATTGGTGGCCAAAAATCGTTTGTCTGAATTCAGAAAATCGTTTGGAGAAATGGGTTCTTTAGGCATTATTAATTATGTGTATGAAAATGCTAAAACTGCAATTACAGAAAAGAATCCAATTGCAACAAGAAAAACAGACGACGAACATTTATTAGACAGCGAATTTCATTTACAAGCCTTTGTTCACCTAGAAAAAACAATTCTAGCTTCGGCAGCGAGACGTATTAAAAAATTGGTTGATGGCGGATTAGAAGCGTATGATGCTTTTAATGTCGTACAGCATCAAATGATAGATGTTGCTCAAGCCTATTTAGAAAGAGTAGTTTTAGAACAATTTCAACTTGCAATAAAAGAAATTGAAGATGAGGAATCTAAAACAATTTTAACGAGATTGAATCAATTGTACGCACTTTCGCAGATCGAAAAAAATAAAGCTTGGTATTTAGAAGACGGTTATATGGAAGCGGTAAAAACCAAAGCAGTACGTAAAATGGTTAATCAGCTTTGCTGGGATATTCGTCCAGATGCAGTAGCTTTAGTAAAGGCATTTGATATTCCTGAAAGCTGTTTAGCTGCGCCGATTGCAGTATAAAATAAAAAAAGCTTTGTCATCATTTAAATTCAGACAAAGCTTTTTAGTTATCTAAATGAAATCAATTTATTTATAGATAAAGCTAGATGTTATTTTATTTTTTATAGCAAAAATAAAACACCCCTCATATTATGTACATTTTTTACCCAAGTAAATAATTCGCATTATATATTTTTGCTTTTCTATATTTGTAATTCCCTTTATATAAAATCAGCTTGAAAAATTATTTTTTATTTCTCTTAATCCTTATAGTAAACTTTCCGGTTTTTGCATTGGAAAGTACCGATGTTATTTTAAAAGAATTAAATAATGCGATAAAAAATAAGCAGCAGTATGTAAAACTTAAAGAAGAAAGAATTCTGAATTTTAAGAAAATAAAATCGGATAATCTTACGCCGGAACAAGAATATAATTACAACAAAACCTTATATCTTGAATACCAAAAATTAAACTCAGATTCGGCTATTCGATATGTTAAAAAGAATCTTAGAATAGCAGAACAATTGCAAAACAAAGAACTTTTTAATTTAGCACAGCTGCAATTGGTAACGCTTTATTCTTCATCAGGAAAATACCGCGAGTCTGAAGCTCTTCTAAAAAGTATAAACAAAAAGAATCTGGCAGTTTCATTGCTTCCAAATTACTATATTTCGTATCGGGAGTTTTTTGAACATTATGCAGCGAATAGTGATAATCAAGAATACAGAAAACAAATAGGAAAATATCGAGATTCGCTATTAAGTATTTTAAATCCAAATACACTGGAATATCAAATTAATAGGATTCAACAAGATATTTTTATTCATAAAAAATTCGAAAAGCCAAAAAAGGAGCTGCTTACTTTATTGAATAAAATAAAAGAAGAAGATCCGAAATATGCCATGATTACCTATTTGCTGGGTAAAATTTCAGAAGCAACCCATCAATTAGAAGAAAGAAAAAAATACTATGCGCTTTCTGCTACTTCGGATATTAAAAACGCCAATAAAGACAATGCTTCACTGCAGGAATTAGCATTGGTTTTTTATGAAATTGGAGATGTTGATATGGCGTATAAATTGACACAATCTGCCATTGAAGATGCCCTTTATTGTAATGTTCAATTTAGAACGCTCTTAATGTCAGAAGTATATTCGATCATCAATACCGTTTATTTAGAGCGTGAGGCACAGCGAAAAAGCGAATTACAAATCTATCTGCTTTGTATAAGTCTGCTTTCGTTATTTCTGTTAGTTGCTATTATTTATGTTTACAAACAAATGAAAAAAGTTTCGAGAATTCGAACAGAACTTTACGAAACCAGTCAAAAATTAGCAGAACTAAATAAAGATATTACAGAAACAAACAGTCAGCTTCAGGAAAGTAATCTGCAATTGTCTGAATCTAATTTAGTTAAAGAAGAATATATTGCACATTTCTTTAATCTTTGTTCGACTTACATCAATAAATTAGAAAACTATCGCATTATTTTAAACAAAAAAGCAACTGCGAAACAGTTTGATGAAATTTATAAAATTTTAAAGTCAACTACTTTGGTTGATAATGAGTTAGAAGAATTGTACAAGAATTTCGATATTATTTTTCTAAACCTATATCCAACATTTGTAAAAGATTTTAATGCATTATTAATTCCAGAAGAGCAGATTGTTCTCAAACAAAACGAATTATTAAATACAGAGCTTCGAATTTTTGCACTTATTAGACTCGGAATCACCGATAGTGTAAAAATTGCAGCATTTCTTCGTTACTCTTTAAGTACAATTTACAACTACAGAACCCGAGCTCGAAATAAAGCGGCAGTTTCGCGAAATGATTTCGAAGAAATGGTCATGAAAATTGGTTCAATATCATTGAAAGTATAGATATTTATTTTAAATCTACTACTTTTTTTGATGTGTATTTTTAATTAATATACTGCAAATCAATATTTTAATTTTTTAATTTACTACTTTTTTGTATCCAAAAATGTAACATGTACGATAACGTTTTAGTTTTACCATATGATAAATAAAGTACTTTTATATGAAGTTACTTTTATATTATAAACTAATGCTTTAATAAATACTGTTATGTTTAAAAACGTTAAAACAATTGTTGTTTTACTTTTGCTAAGTTCTTTGGGAATGAATGCCCAAAACAAAGTGCCAGTTTATCTTGATGATAAAAAGCCAATTAATGAGCGTGTAGAAGATGCACTTAAAAGAATGACAACTGAAGAGAAAATTGCCATGATTCATGCGCAGTCTAAATTTAGTTCTCCAGGTGTAAAAAGACTTGGAATTCCAGAGAACTGGATGACTGACGGACCACACGGAATTCGTACAGAAGTAAAATGGGACGAATGGGATCAGGCCGGATGGACAAACGATTCTTGTATTGCTTTCCCAGCTCTTACAGCACTTTCATCGACATGGAACAAAGAATTGGCTTCTTTATATGGAAAATCAATTGGAGAAGAAGCACGTTTCCGTAACAAAAATGTTTTATTAGGCCCAGGTGTAAATATCTACAGAAGCCCATTAAACGGTCGTAACTTCGAATATATGGGAGAAGATCCGTTTTTAGCTTCTAAAATGGTTGTTCCCTATATTAAAGGAGTTCAATCGAACGGAGTTGCCGCTTGTGTAAAACATTTCGCTTTAAATAATCAAGAAACAAATCGTAATTCTGTAAACGTAGTTGTAGACGATCGTGCATTATATGAAATCTATCTTCCAGCTTTTAAAGCGGCAGTTCAAGATGGTGATGCATGGGCAATTATGGGATCTTATAATAAATACAAAGGACAACAGTGCTGCCACAATGAATATCTATTAAATGATATTCTTCGCGGAGAATGGGGCTTCAAAGGAGTTGTAGTTTCAGACTGGGGAGGAGTTCATGATACCAAACAAGCAATTCATAATGGTTTAGACATGGAATTTGGTTCTTGGACAAACGGACTTTCTTGGGGAACTAGTAATGCTTATGACAATTATTATCTAGCAAAACCATATTCTGAAATGATCAGAAAAGGTGAAATTGGAACTAAAGAATTAGACGAAAAAGTACGTCGTATTCTTCGTTTGTCTTTCTTGACTACAATGGATAGAAATCGTCCTTTTGGATCTTTTGGAACAGAAGAACATGCTTTAGCGGGACGTAAAATCGCTGAGGAAGGAATTGTATTATTGCAAAACACAAATAACATTCTGCCAATTAATCTTTCTAAAACAAAAAAGATTGCTGTAATTGGAGAAAATGCCATCAAAATGATGACCGTTGGTGGAGGAAGTTCTTCACTTAAAGCAAGATATGAAATTACTCCTCTTGAAGGATTAAAGAAAAGAATCGGAAACCAAGCTGAAATTGTTTACGCAAGAGGTTATGTTGGTGATCCTACAAGTAATTATAACGGTGTTGTAGCTAAAGTTAGTTTAGAAGAAAAACGCCCGCAGGCAGAATTAACTGCAGAGGCTTTAAAAGTAGCTAAGGATGCTGATATTGTTCTTTTTATTGGAGGTTTAAATAAAAGTGAAAATCAAGATGATGAAGGACACGATCGTAAACATTTAGAATTGCCTTATGGTCAAGATAAATTGATCAGCGAATTAGCTAAAGTCAATAAAAATATTGTTTTCGTAAATATCTCTGGAAATGCTGTTGCAATGCCTTGGATTAAAGAAGTTCCAGGAGTTGTTCAAGGTTGGTTTTTAGGAACTGAGGCTGGAAATGCCTTAGCAAATGTTTTGGTTGGAGATGTAAATCCGTCTGGAAAACTTTCTTTCACTTTTCCTGTAAAATTAGCTGACAATGGAGCGCACGCTTTAGGAGAATTTCCTGGCGGTGATGAGGTAAAATATAATGAAGGAATTTTTGTTGGATACCGCTGGGTGGATAAGAATAAAATTAAACCTTTATTCTCTTTTGGCCACGGTTTAAGCTACACCACTTTTGCTTACGGAAAAGTGACAGCTGACAAAAAGCAAGTTAATGCAGGAGACAAAATTACATTCTCTGTTAATGTGAAAAACACAGGAAGCAGAGAAGGAGCAGAAGTAGTACAATTGTACATTACAGACCTGAAATCTTCTTTACCGCGTCCGATAAAAGAATTAAAAGGTTTTGAAAAAGTTGCGCTTAAAGCAGGTGAAGAAAAAACAGTAACTTTTACAATTGATAAAACAGCTTTGAGTTTCTTCGACGATAAAAAACATGATTGGGTGGCTGAACCTGGTGATTTTGAGGCAATTATTGGAGCTTCATCAACAGACATAAAATCTAAAGTGAATTTCTCACTTAAATAAGTTTTTATTTCTAAAAATTGGTTGGTTTGTAAAGCTGCAAGTGTCAAAATTTGCAGCTTTGCTTTTGTCTTAAAAAGTTAGATCTAAAAATGTTAAATGTGAAACGTTATAAGTTTTGCTTTTTTTTAAAATAAATAATCAAATTATAAATGAAACGAATATTATTATTAACGATTGGTTTTGTATTGTTTCAGAACCTTTCAGCGCAGACTTTAAATAAAATGCAATGGTTTAATGAACCTGAAAAATGGGAAATTAAAAACAATGCATTAATAATGAACGTAACAGCAAACAGCGATTACTGGAGAATTTCGCATTACGGATTTACTGTTGACGATGCACCTTTTTATTATGCTAATTATGGAGGCGAATTTGAAGCCAAAGTAAAACTAACTGGAAATTACATTGCCCGTTTTGACCAAATGGGATTAATGATCCGAGTTGATGAAAAAAACTACATCAAAACTGGAGTTGAATTTGTCGACGGAAAATTTAATATCAGTACTGTGGTTACGCACGACAAAAGCGATTGGAGTGTTACAACTTTAGAAAAAGCACCGCCTTTTATCTGGATCAAAGCCGTGAGAAGATTAGATGCTGTTGAAGTCTTTTATTCTTTTGATGATAAAAACTATATTATGACTAGAAATGCACCATTACAGGACAATACGCCAGTTATGGTTGGCCTAATGGCTGCTTCTCCGGACGGAAAAGGTTTTGAAGCCAAATTTGAAAACTTCTCTGTAAAGCATTTACCAGATCAAAGAAGAACAGAGTGGCTTAAAAATCACCAATAAATTAAATCACAATTTAAAAACTCCAAATTCCAAACTTAATTTTCAAATTTTCAGAGTGCAGAAAATCTAAAATCTGAAATCTAAAATCTTCAATTAAAACCTAACCTAACTGAAACCCAAAACAAATGAGTTCAATTTCATCTGATATAAAACCAAAAAAACATTATGAAATTCTTGATGGATTGCGTGGTGTAGCAGCAATTTTGGTAGTTGCTTTTCATATTTTTGAAGCTTTTAGCGGTGGAAACCGCTTCGTACAAATTATCAATCATGGTTATTTAGCTGTTGACTTCTTTTTTCTTTTATCGGGATTTGTTGTAGCGTATGCTTATGATGACCGCTGGGAAAAAATGGGACAATGGGAATTTTACAAACGCAGATTAATCCGTCTCCAGCCAATGGTAATTATGGGGATGATTATTGGCGCTATATTTTACTATTTTCAAGCATCTGATATACTGTTTCCAATGATTGGAGATATGGCCGTTTGGAAAGTTATTTTAACGATGATAATCGGTTTTACATTATTACCAATCCCGCCTTCATTAGAAATTAGAGGCTGGGGAGAAATGCATCCTTTAAATGGTCCGGCATGGTCACTTTTTTTCGAATATATTGCAAATATCTTGTACGCCTTAATCTTTCGTAAATTTTCGAATAAAGTACTATCAGTTTTTGTATTGATATTTGCCGGACTGTTAATTAATTATACTGTTTTCGGGCCAAAAGGCGACGTAATAGGTGGCTGGTCATTAAATCTGGAGCAGATGAATGTAGGTTTTACACGTTTGCTTTATCCGTTTTTTGCTGGAGTTTTGTTGTGCCGTTTAGGAAAATTAATTCATGTAAAAAATGCTTTTTGGGTTTGCAGTATTCTAATAACTATTGTTTTAGCTTTACCAAGATTTGGAGACGAAAACAGCCTTTGGATAAATGGGTTATATGAATCTTTCTGTATCATTTTAGTTTTTCCAATTATCGTTGCCATTGGCGCAGGAGGCGAAATTAAAAATGAGTTTTCGCTTAAAATCTGCAAACTTCTTGGTGATATTTCGTACCCAATTTACATTACACATTATCCGTTAATTTATTGGTTTACAGCATGGGTTGTAGATAACAAAGTTTCAATGGAAAATGGATATTTAGAGGGTATTGGAGTTTTAATCGCTAGTATTGTCATGGCATTTGTATGTTTGAAATTATATGACGAACCTGTTAGAATGTGGCTTCAGAATAAATTCCAAAAGAAAAAAGTTTTTTAGAGTGGCAAAGAGGCAATGGGATAAAGGCTCAAAGGAAAAACTTTGTCCCTTTGGACCTTTGTTTCTCTGAGCCTTAAATAAAAATATTGAATCTCTTAATTTTGTTAGTTATGACATTCAAAAAAGGGATAAACTTAATTGTTTATCCCTTTTGTCTTTATAAGAAACCAAAATAAAAAAGGTAAAAAGGAAAAACTTTGTCCCTTTGAGCCTTTGCAACTTTGAACCTTAAATAAAATATTTTGTTAGTTATGACATTCAAAAAAGGGATAAACAATTAAGTTTATCCCTTTTGTCTTTATATAAGGAACCAAAATAAAAAAAGGCTCAAAGGGAAAACTCTGCCCCTTTGAACCTTTGTAACTATGTACCTTTTAAAAAAAACCTTATTCTAAAACCAATTGTCCCAAAGCTTCTTTACTAAAACCTTTTAATTGATCTGTTTTTCCAGCTTTAATTTTAGCAACCCAATTCGGATCAGATAAAAGAGGTCTTCCAACAGCAACTAAATCAAAATCGCCTCTGTCGAAACGTCTGTTTAGTTCTTCTAAAGAAGTTGGCTGTGAACTTTCCCCGGCAAAAGCACCAAAGAAATCACCAGAAAGACCAACAGAACCAACAGTAATAGTTGGCGCTCCCGTTACTTTTTTAGCCCATCCAGCAAAATTCAAATCAGATTCTTCGAATTCAGGTTCCCAGAAACGGCGTTGTGAAGCGTGAATAATATCAACACCCGCATCAACAAGAGGAGTAAGCCAAGCTTCTAATTCCTGTGGGTTTTTAGCCAGTTTATAATTGTAATCAGAAGGTTTAAATTGAGAAAAACGCATGATAACAGCAAAATCATTCCCAACTTGTTTTCTAATTTCTTTTACTACTTCAATAGCAAAACGGTTACGTTCCGGCAGTGTTTTTCCACCGTAAATATCTTCACGCAAATTCGTTTCAGCTCTAAAAAACTGGTCAATTAAATAACCGTGTGCACCGTGAATTTCGATAGTGTCAAAACCTAATCTTTTAGCATCAGCAGCTGCTTTACCGAAAGCTAGAATAGTATCTTCAATATCTTTTTCTGTCATAGAAACGCCGTTTCTAAAGTCAGGACGATTTAATCCAGACGGACCTTCAAAAGGAACTGGCGGCACCCATCCTGATTGATGATTGTCCATAATTCCCATATGCCAGATCTGCGGTCCCATAGAACCTCCAGCTGCGTGAACTTCGTCTATAACTTTTTTCCATCCGTTTAAAGCTAAATCTCCGTAAAAATGCGGCACATTAGCATCGTTTGATGATGAAGGTCTGTCAATTACAGTTCCTTCAGATAATATTAAACCAACTTCGCCTTCAGCTCTTTTTTGGTAGTAAGCGGCTACTTCGTTAGTTGGAACTCCGTTTGGAGAAAATGAGCGCGTCATTGGCGCCATTACGATTCGGTTTTTCAGATTTAACGTTTTTAAGTTAAATGGAGAAAACAGGTTGTTTGTACTCATAGTAATTTTACAAATTAGATTGAATTAATTTACTGAGTGCTTCAAAGGCACCTTCGTTGCGTTTATAGTAAGTCCATTGTCCAACACGTTTAGACTCGATAAAGCCGGCGCGCTGTAAAATAGACAAATATTCAGATACTGTAGATTGTGTCAAACCAGCCTTGGCTTGAATCTGACCAACACAAACACCATGTTCAAATCCTGCATGCTGCAATTGATCAGGAAAATTGATTTCGGGTTCTTTAAGCCACTCCAGCATTTGCAGTCTGGACTTGTTTGACAAAGCTTTAAATATTTCTATCGTTTCCATGCTGCAAATATATCGACTTTTCCCGATATACCAATTAAGTATAATTTATTTTAGGATAATTTTATGATGGAGGAGAAGATTTATGAAGAAGTATTTATATTTGTTTGGAGATTAAAAAACAGCCCCAAAAACAAAAACTTAATCAATTATGAAGAAAATATTACTTATTTTAGGATTTTTATGTTGTGTTATAACCAGTGCAAAAGCTCAGGTTGTTGGAGTTGATGTAGGCGATATTGCCCCAGAAATAGATCTTCCTGATACGAAAGGAAATAACATTGCACTTTCTTCCTTAAGAGGAGAATTGGTTTTAGTAGATTTTTGGGCTTCTTGGTGCGGACCCTGTATTAAAGAACAGCCAACATTACTAAAAATGTATAATGCTTATCCTGATAAATTTACAATCTACAGCGTTTCTATGGATACTAAAAAACCGCTTTGGCTGGGAGCAATTGCAAAAGGAAAATTACCGTGGACACAAGTAAGTGATCTAAAATATTGGACTTCTCCAGTTGTAGGAGATTATATGCTGCAATCTGTTCCCTTGAATTTTTTAGTAGATAAAAACGGAATTATTCTAGCCAAAAATATTCACGGAAAAGCCCTGGAAGATATGGTAAAAAGTATTGTTGAATAATAAATGATTTTGTTTCACGTTTCAGGTTTCACGTTTTATGCTGTGCGATAAACCAATACACTGTAACTTGAAACCTGAAACAAAAAAAGAAACCTGAACAAAAAAACATAGAATATGATTCAAAAAGCACTTGTAATATTGTTTGTTTTGATTGCAGTGAAATCTAATTCGCAAACATTAGAAACAGTTTCAAAACTGAAAGCAGAGTATGAGAAATGTTTAGATAAAGGCAGTGCGATGAGTAATTGTTCTTACGCCTATTACAACCAGTCAGATAGTTTGCTAAATGTTGTGTATAAGAATTTAAAAAATAAAATAAGTCCGAAAGAACAGTCTAAGTTAAAAAAAGAGCAGTTAGACTGGCTCAAAAAGCGCGATCAATATTTTCAGCAGTTATATACAGACACCAAAAAGCAAGGTATTTTTACCGAAGGAACCAGAGATTTTGATATGGTTATTTATGATGAAGAGGCCAATTATGTTTTTGCTCGGGTAAAGGAACTTATTCGAAAAATTTAAAAAAGTATTTTAAGCTAATAACAAAAAAGTTTGCCAATCAAACTTCAAATCGGAATTAATGGAATCAAAATTAAGTATCGCTGAATTCCGAACAAGATTAAAAGACAATACAGAAATTGGTTCTCCAAAAGAACTCTTAGGACAATCGAGAATATTTCCTTTATCAGGACCAATAAAGCCCTTTTATGGATTTTTTGATGATAGAAGTTTTAGTTTAACAGTAAATTCAGCAAAGTCTTCAGCAGTTTTTCTTGTAAAAGGAAACTACGAGAATATTAACAATAGACTTCAAATAAATTACAATGTCGAACCTGTTAGTACACTTCAATACGCTTGGGTGAAATATGCTCCAATTGTTCTGATACTGGCAATTAATATATTTTTTCTTTTTTTTGCAAAAGGACTCAGACGTGCCTCTACAATCGTTAATTTATTTTTACTTTTTATGGCTTTCTATTCCAGATGGAAAGAAGAGAGGAAAAGGAAAAAATTAGAAGAAAAATTTATTCGGATATTTGAAATTAAATAAAACATGTGACGTTTCATTTTTTTTAGGCGATTTTAAAAAGCAATTCCGAATTGAAAACCAACAGTTAAAGATGCGGGATGATCGTTGCCAAATCGAATAGGAACAGGAATAGCTGCAAAATAACTGCAATTCTCACTTTTTATAATCGTTTTGTTTATTACTGGAGTAATACCATATCGTCCGCTGCTTTCAAAAGCTGCTCTTCCTGCAAATGTATAGCCGTTTCCTAGTGCGACTAAAACACCTGGATGAAATAATAAGTTCGTCACTTTATCACTATTTCCCTGCACTCTAATATTAGGTACAACTTCAAAAGAGAAACCAATTTTCTGATTTTTCCAGATATTGATTCCAGTTGGAAATCCAACAGCATAATAATCTCTAAAATTTACGTTTGTTTGTTCACTGCTAAAGGTCACGATAGGGTGAAGAATTCCAAAATAACCTGTGATTTTTGGATAAGTAGTTTGAGAAAATATATTCAAACTTAAAGCGAATAAAGTGATTGCGAAAAGGCGTCTCAATGAAATCATAATAGTTTTATTAATTAAAAAACAAAACTATTAACAATGAAAATCTATAAATAGAACACTATTTACCTTTTGTATCTGGATTACTTTTTAGCGCATTTTTTCTATAAGAAGAAGGATTTTTTCCAGTTTGTAACTTGAATATTCTGGTGAAATGACTTTGGTCTGAAAACCCAGTCATATAAGCTATTTCGGTTAAAGTATAAGTTGTATTTTGAATCAGGTTTATGGCTTTTTCAATTCGTAATTTTCGAACATATTCACCGAAATTTAAGTCTTCAAAATACTTAGAAAACTCTCTTGATAAATAAGATGGATTCAATTCTAAATCACTAGAAATTTTCTTTAAGTCAAAAGTAAACTGTGCATCTATTTGATCTTGAATAATATTTTTTAATTCTTTAACCCATGCAGGTGTTTTTTGATTCGATTTTTTCTCAATCAAAAATTTATTATAAACTTCGTGCAGTAAATTTTCGAACGGACTATTTTGCAGATGATTTTGTTTATACAGATATTTCGCCCAGCTGTATAGAGCATCGTAAAGCTTTAATCCAGTTTCGAGTAATTCAATATCATTAGTAATGTTATGCGAAAGTCCAGCTGAAATTGCCCAAAGTCCAGCTGCTTCTTTAGCAAGATCGTGACGATCTGTATCGGCGCCACGAACAATTTTTGCCATAATTAAAACCGCTGGATCAACAATTTTATACTTTTTTATAATATAATCAAAAGTACATTCTTCATTATAATGCGTGAATTCTACATTCGGGATATCAAACGGAATGGCGTTTAATTCTTTTGCTTTATGCAAAACTTGATCAAACGGGACATAGATAAACTCGGCTTCTGAATCAACAAAATTCAAGATCAGCCAAGGACAGGCAATTCGGTCAATTTTAGGTCTTTCCCTAGTGATCCATTTCATTTAAAAAGTATAAAGCATTATTTTATAAAACAATTAATTTAGTCTGTCCATATGATGCCTCACTCCGCCATAATTCGTTTTCAAAAATTCTCTAATTTGAAATTGTGTCTTGTTACGCGTAACATTTTTCCATTCATTAAAATCAAAAATATGAATTTCGCGTGCATTCGGATTGGTAACAAAAGAAAGTCTTGAAATAGAATATTTATAATATTTTAGTTCGTGCGAAATATGTCTGTCTGGCACAACAACCAATATAGTTTCCCATTTTAGAAAATCCTTTGGTACGTCAGCTCTTTCAGTTAATCCAAGTGCATCAAAAAAAGCAATTATCTTTTGATCATTTAATTTATCTATCTTCTGATCGATGTTTTTAATGGTACTATGCAGCAATTTTTCATCTTTAATAACACTCATAATAGTACAGTTTTTATTGAATTCAAATATAAAATTACATCAAAAGAGAGAAATTTAACAGAGTAATGTCAATAGAATGATTCTAAATTTTTATGATCTACTTTTTAAGTAGAGTTAATTATCGGTAAGTAATTATAAACGATTATATTTTGATAAAATACTATTATTTTAATCGCTTTAAAAAGAATATTTTTATAGCTATTTGCTAACCATTCTTACTAACCACATTATTTATGAAAACTATTTCTATAAGAGGAATCCTGATTTATTGTATGTTTTTAATCTCTTTTCATGCTTTGGCACAAAATAAAACAGGAAGGGAATTAATTTTAATAGATAAAGAATGGAAGTTTTCGTTTGGACATTTATACGATACAAAAAAAGATTTCGGACATGCAGAAGGCTACTTTTCCTATTTAACCAAAACAGGATTTGGCGATGGTCCTGCTGCAAAAGATTTTGATGATCGTGCTTGGAGAAAACTTGATTTACCACACGATTGGGCGGTAGAACAATCCTTTAGCGAAAGTGCCAGTTTCAGTCACGGATTTAAGGCAGCAGGTAAAAATTTCCCTGAAAAAAGTATCGGCTGGTACAGGAAAAAAATAACCATTCCAAACGAAGATCTCGGACGAACTATTTCATTAAAATTTGATGGTGTTTTTAGAAATTCAAAAGTATTTTTTAATGGATTTTATTTAGGAACGGAACAAAGTGGTTACAATGGTTTTGAATATGATGTAACGGCTTATGTTAATTATGGTGGAGAAAATACGATTGTGGTTCGAGTAGATGCTTCAATGGAAGAAGGCTGGTTTTATGAAGGTGCAGGGATCTATAGACACGTTTATCTGCAGAAAACAAATCCGATTCATGTTCTTACAAACGGAACTTATGTAACTTCTGAACTCAAAAACAACGATGCCTCGGTTAGTGCAGATGTTACAATTGAAAATAAAGGAAATTATAAAGGATCAATTGAGATTTCTCAAACCATCTTTGATAAAAAAAATAAACAGGCTGCTACTTTTACTGAAACTATATTGGCTCCTGGATTTTATAAAACAATCACACATAGTACAAAACTTCATGTTGAAAATCCGCTTTTGTGGGATATTGATTCTCCCAATCTATATCGTTTGGTAACTCAAATCAAGCAAGATGGAAAAATTATAGATAGTTATGAAACGCCTTTTGGAATCAGAACTATTGAATTTAATGCAGAAAGTGGATTTTTCTTAAATGGAAAACCACTAAAATTAAAAGGAACAAACAATCATCAAGATCATGCAGGAATAGGGACAGCGCTTCCAGATGAAATTCAGTATTATAGAATTAAAAAGCTGAAAGAAATGGGATCAAATGCATACCGTTGTTCGCATCATCCGCCGACTCCCGAATTACTGAAAGCTTGTGATGAATTGGGAATGCTGGTTATTGATGAAACCCGTTTAATGGGAATCAATGATTATCATTTGAATGATTTACAGCGAATGATAGAACGTGACCGCAATCATCCGAGTATTTTTTGCTGGTCGGTTGGAAATGAAGAATGGAATATCGAAGGCGGTATAGTTGGGGAAAGAATAACAGATGTGATGCAAGATTTTGCCAAAAGTATCGATCCTACAAGGCCTGTAACGGTTGGAATTAGCAGTGGTTTTAAAAGCGGTATTTCTTCTGTAGTAGAAATTATGGGTTATAATTATCTCGGAAATGGAGATATTGACGCGCACAGAAATCAGTTTAAACAACAGCCAGGAATGGGAACGGAGGAAGGTTCTACTTTTGCAACCCGAGGAATTTATTTTACAGATGATGCCAAACACTATCAAAGTGCTTACGATAAAAAACCGCGTCCGACTTTTTACAGTATTGAAGAAGGCTGGAAATTTTATGCCGAGCGACCTTATTTGGCTGGAGTATTTTTTTGGACGGGTTTTGATTACCGCGGAGAACCAACACCTTATGGCTGGCCGTCTGTAACCTCGTATTTCGGAATGATGGATGTCTGTGGTTTTCCAAAAGATAATGTTTTTTATCTGAAATCATGGTGGGGGAAAGAACCTGTTTTACATCTATTACCGCATTGGAATTGGACTGGGATGGAAGGAAAAGAAATTGATGTCTGGGCATATTCAAATTGCGATGAGGTAGAACTTTTTCTAAACAAAAAAAGTCTCGGCAAAAAGAAAATGGAGCAAAATGGACATCTGGAATGGAAAGTAAAATATACGCCTGGAACTCTGGAAGCAATAGGTTATAAAAATGGAAAAAAACTATTAACTGAAATCCAAAAAACCACTGGAAAGGCAGAAAATGTAAAATTGTCTTTAGATAAAGAAAACGTTTTGAAAGGAAATGTATCTGTTGTAACTGTTGAAGTTACAGATAAAAACGGTTTACATATTCCAACAGCAAATGATGAAATCAGTTTTTCTATAAAAGGTGGAAAAATTTTGGGTGTAGGAAACGGTGACCCAACTTCTTTAGAAAGCGATCAATTTATTGATGACATTTCTTTTTCTGCAATAACTAATTTTATGGAACAAAAAGGTGAAAGTTCATCTCTTCCTAAGGAAATGACCAACTATGACGAAAGTAAATGGACAGAAGCTTTTAAAGAACGTGATTATAAAAAACAGGCATCATCGTATATTTATAAAGGAGAATTTGAATTGAAAAATAATGCATCTTCAAATGTTGTGAGTTTCTTTTACAAGAAAATAGGAGTAGAGACAGTAGTTTTTGTTAATGGAAAAAAAGTAGAACCAAGTACAGAAGATCCTCAAAAATATACTTTGAATACAGCTATTTTGAAAGAAGGTAAAAACACAATCCATATTGCTGCGACACCGTTACAAAAAGTAAAAGACTGGGACGTTATGAACACAGATCCTGGAATTATTCAAGTAATTACGCCAGCAGCACCTTGGGAAAGAAAGCTTTTCAACGGATATGCACAAATCATTATCCAAAAAGACGAAAATGCAAAAGAAGTTGTTTTAACCGCTTCCGCGAAAGATTTACGAGCAGGAAGTTTGAATGTAAAATAAAAATTCTCTCAGAGATTTTGCAGATGACACAGATTATTAAAAATTAAACCTGCTTAATCTGCGAGCAAAATAACTTAGCGACTATTGTGTTTAAACCTGAAACCTCAAACTTGAAACCTGAAACAAAAAAATAACAAAATAATATTGTTTGATTTTCATAACTTTGCAAAATGAATAATCAGACAGAAACTCAGAATTGCGATTTTACTTCAGATTTAAAACTAAAAGGTTTTAAAGTATATCAAATAAATGGAGATCAAAGCAAAATTCCCGTTTACAGCCGCAGGGATTTTTATAAAATCTGCATCAATACTAGTAAAAGTATCATACAATACGCTGACCGCGGTATAGAAACCGACGGAACAATTCTGTTTTTTGGAAATCCGATTATTCCATATTCATGGGAAACAGTTTCAGAGGGATATGAAGGTTACGCCTGCGTTTTTACAGAAGAATTTTTGAAAGCAAAAGACCGATCAGAGACACTACACGAATCACCGTTATTTAAAATAGGAGGAACCCCAATTTTTTCTTTAAATGCTGAACAAAAGGTGTTTATAGATTCTTTATTCCAAAAAATGATCAAGGAATATGAAACAGATTATGTTTTTAAAGACGATTTGATGCGCAGTTATATTAATTTGATTATTCACGAATCGATGAAAATGCAGCCTTCAGATAATTTCTTTAAACATAAAAATGCTTCTTCCAGAATAACCTCTTTGTTTTTAGAATTGTTAGAAAGACAATTTCCGATAGAAACAAAAAACGAACCTTTAGCATTAAAAACACCGCAGGATTATGCGCAAAGTCTTGCTGTGCATGTTAATCATTTAAATCGTTCGGTAAAAGAAGTTACAGGAAAACCGACAACAGCCCATATTACCGAAAGAATTATAAACGAAGCAAAGGCATTATTACAGCATACAGATTGGAGTATTTCAGACATTGGTTACTCACTTGGATTTGAATATCCGAGTTATTTTAATAATTACTTTAAAAGGCTTACAGGAACAGTTCCGAAATCACTTCGAATGTAAATTGTTTCAATTTCATAATTTTTTGTTTGAATATTGTTATTTCTAAGAAGCATTATTATCCTAATTTTGCCCTTGAAATTACAGTATTAATCATTTATCAGTTTTAACGACTAAATAAATACTTCATAAAGCGCCTTCTAGCTTTCCAAAATTTAGTTTCCTGATTCTGATAATTCCAAAACAAAGAATTTTATGAAAACATCAGATAATCCATATAATGACGCCATTTTCCCTAAAGGAGATTTAGCACCTTCAGAATATTTTACAGGAAACGCATGGGTTAAAATGCTTGTTCCAAACGATGAAGTTTTAAATACTGCCGTTGGAAATGTTGTTTTTGAAGCCGGTGCAAGAAACAATTGGCACACACATCCCGGCGGACAAATTCTTATTGTCACACACGGAACAGGATATTATCAGGAAATTGGAAAACCAATTCAGTTATTGCAGGTTGGAGACGTTGTAAACATTCAGCCCGAAATAAAACACTGGCACGGCGCGTCTCCCGAAAGTGAATTTACACATATCGCCATCAGCACCAATACTGCAAAAGGAATTGTAGACTGGCTGGAACCCGTTACAGATGAAGAATATAACAGTTATCAACAAAATTAATCTCAAAAAATAACTAAATTTATGTCAACAAATTATGCAGCCGTTATCGAAGAAGGAAAAGTCCCGAGCACATATATGACGGGTGACGTTTCCTATAAAAAACAGAGCAGTGATATTCATCCTGAAAATACTGTTATTAAGGAAGTTACTTTTGAGCCTTGTGCTAGAAGTAATTGGCATAGTAATGCAGGTCTGCAAATGCTAATTGCAAAAGAAGGAACAGGCTATTACCAAGAAAGAGGAAGTGCCGTTCGTAAACTTCAAAAAGACCAAGTAGTTACAATTTTACCAGGAATAGAACATTGGTACGGAGCAACTCCGTTTGAAAAGTTCTCTTATGTTGCGATCATCACAGAAGTGGATAAAGGCCACGGAGTATGGTTAGAAAAAGTAACTGATGGAGAGTATTTTCTATTAAGCAGTCACTAGGTTAAGGGGCTAAGGTTCTGAGATACTGAGAGTCTAAGTTTTTTATCTTAATAAAGAAAATTTCCCTTGTGTACTTTGCGTAAATCTTAGCGCTCTTTGCGTGTAAACCTGAAACCTGAAACTTCAAACTTGAAACAAAACAAACAAAAAAATATGGGAACAAAAAACATAAAAGCCTTTGGTACTGAGGCTGCCGAAGCACCATTGCAGACACTTGATATTAAACGCCGTGAAGTACTTGCCCACGATGTAGAAATTGAAATTTTATACTGCGGCATTTGTCATTCAGACTTGCATTCTGCTAGAAACGAATGGCACGGAACTATTTATCCAATTGTTCCAGGTCACGAAATTGTTGGTCGTGTAACTAAGGTTGGTGATCACGTAAAGAATTTTAAAGTTGGACAATTAGCTGGAGTTGGTTGTATGGTTGATTCTTGCAGAGAATGCGAACATTGTAAAGAAGGTTTAGAGCAATTTTGCGACCCAGGAAATACATTGACTTTTAATTCTCCTGACGTTCATTTAGGCGGACAAACTTTTGGAGGTTATTCTCAAAGTATTGTTGTCGATGAAAATTATGTATTGCATATTTCAGATAAATTAGATCTTGCTGGTGTTGCACCTTTACTATGCGCTGGAATCACAACTTATTCTCCCTTAAAACATTGGAAAGTTGGTCCAGGCCAAAAAGTGGGAATCGTTGGAATTGGTGGTTTAGGACATATGGGAATCAAATTAGCAAAAGCTATGGGCGCTCATGTGGTTGTTTTCACTACTTCATTATCTAAAACTGAAGATGCAAAACGTCTTGGAGCGGATGAAGTTGTTTTGTCTACAGACGAAGAACAAATGGCACAACATGCTAAAAGCTTAAACTTTATTCTGGACTGCGTTTCTGCAGAACATAATATCGATGCTTACTTAAATTTACTTAAAGTTGACGGAACGCTAACTTTGGTTGGTGCGCCTATGGAGCCGCTTCCTGTAACTTCTTTCAGTCTTCTTTTAGGAAGAAGAAGCTTCGCAGGTTCAAATATTGGCGGTATCGCTGAAACTCAGGAAATGCTTGATTTCTGTGCAGAACATAATATTACTGCAGATATCGAATTAATTGGTGTAAACGAAGTAAATGACGCTTACGAAAGATTATTAAAAGGAGATATCAAATATCGTTTTGTGATTGATATGGCTTCTTTAAAGTAAGGTTCAAAGTTGCAAAGGATCAAAGGTTCAAAGGTTTTTTTGCTTCACTAAAAAAAAATGATTCAAATTGTAAAAAGAATTCAGGTTTTAAAACCTCTGAACCTTTGCTACTCTGAACCTTTGTACCTCAAATAAAAAAACTCAAAACCCCTTAAGCAATTCAACTCTTAAGGGGTTTTTTAAAAATAAATAATAACCAATTAAATTTATTTTACTTTTTGTCTAGGTTTTGTTTCAACAATTTAGCATGTTCTAAATGTGCAGTTAAACCCGCAATATTGTTTGATGCCCAAGTTTTTACATCTTCGTCGTGAGCATCTTTAGTAGCGTCTTGAAGTTTTTTAATCGCTTTTTCGTGACCATCGATCATCATGTCTGCGAATTTTTTATCAAAATCAACTCCTGTTTTTTCATTCAATTTATTGTATTCTTCTTGACCTTCTTCAGTCAAAGAAGTTGGTAATGTAAAGTTTTTAGCTTTTGCTAATGCACTTACTTCAGAAGCAGATTTAGTATGCTCATCAACTAGCATTTTACCAAACTTTTTCACTTCTGCATTAGTACTTTTAGTTTGTGCCAGTTTACCTATTTCGATTTCAGCTAGATTAATTTCCGCTTGATCTACTAAGAACTCAGAATCATCTTCTTTGCTGTCAATAGAATCAAATTTAGCCTCGTTTGCATCTTCAGCAACTTCTTTTGGATCTTCTTGTTTGGTTTCGTTTTTACAAGATTGAAGGAATAAAATAATTAATCCTGCTCCTAAAATGGCTTTTCCGGCTAATAGTAACTTTTTCATGATTTTAATAGTTTAATGTTATAATGTAAAATTATTGAGAAGTTACAGGAATGTCTTACAGGATTTTTAGAGATTGTTATATGATTTGTATGCTGAGTATTTTTTGAGTGAAGACAATTATATTTTTACCAATCTCGATTCTTATCAATTATTTCATTTGATTCTAAATCATTCAGTCCAAAGCTTATTGATAATTTTATTATTTGATCAACCAAACTTTCAGCTTCAATAGTTGTTATAAACTGCAGTTTTTCATTTAACTTATTAAGTGCGACAATACATTTCTTTAATGCCTTTCGAGTGTCTTTTGTTTGACTATCTAGTTCAAAAGAGGTTAAAATTTTCTCTGTTTTTATAATTGCATCAGCTTCAACATATTTAAGCCATTCATTAAAATATTTTGGGAGTATTTCTTTCTTCTTTTCATTTTGTTTCTCTTCATCCTGAATAAGTCTGCTGTAAATCCAATTTATATCGTCAGGCGAATGAGAGATTGTAAAACCTTTTTCATCAGATATATTTCGAGAAGGCAAGGTAAACTCTCGAAGAATTACGGGCTCAAATTTATTTGTAACATATGTGTTTCCAAAATAAACGAATTTATATTTTTTATGTTTGGCGGAATCTATTCGTCCATCTTTTACTTTGATTTCTGGAATTTCATTCCAATGGCTTACATATAAAATAGCTTTTTTAGGCTTAGATTTTATCTGATACACTCTATTTAAATCTAATTCCTCAATTGTTTGTGGGAGTTTAGAAAAAGATTTTTCAAATACTACCATGAAATAGCCATAATTATATTGCCCATTATTATATGGAGATGGTAAGTTGGTTGTTATATGAATTATTTGCATAAAGAAAAACTTTCTATTTATTTGAGTATAAAATAGATCTCCAACTTTTGGATTTTTTATTGAATTCATTGGACTTATTTTAAGAAATAATTTAATTGCAAATTTAAACTGTATGCAAATCATATTATTTCTTTTAAAGTCATAATTGTATTAGGATAAGTTTAAAAGGAAAGAAGAATTATGAAAATATTAGAAATCCCAATTCCCCAAGAATTGGGATTTTTTTTAAAAATTAAATCAAATCCAACAATTAATAACTTATAATTAATAATTCACAATTATCCATAACCTTAATTATGAAATTTCTAACCAAAATTCTATAACGAATTTCTTTCACTTTTAAAAGAACTTTGAATTATGAGATTTAGAAAATGTTAAACCTTAAAAATATATAGTCATGCCAGATCCAAGAATTAAAAATGAAGAACAATATGAGGCGCTTGTAAAAAAGGGATACAGCAAAGAAAAATCTGCTAGAATTGCCAATACGCCTCATGCAGGAAAAAAAGGTGGTGAAGCAAAACCTTATGAAGAATGGACGAAAGAAGAACTTCAAAAACAAGCCAGTAAAGTTGGCATAGAAGGAAGATCTTATATGAATAAAAAAAGTCTAATTGATTCTTTAAGAAATAATTAAAAATTGATTAAACCGATCCCAGTGATAAATAATTAAATACCATGAATGCAGCGGCCAAAAAAGAAGTTTTAATGAATCAGTTAATTAAGACTCCACATTTAGTGATTGAAAAATTAGATTTGGAATATATTAATGATCATCAGCTGACAATTGTTCGATGTCGTGAAGGAGAAAATTTCGTTTACAAAAAAAATGGAAGATCTCTAAAAAATAAAAACGAAATAAAAAGAATTAATAGTTTGGTGCTTCCGCCGGCATGGGAAAATGTTCGAATTACAGATGTTACAAACGGACATTTACAGGCTGTTGGAATAGACCTTAAAAATAGAAAACAATATCGCTATCATCCAAAATGGAATCTGCTTAGAAACCAAACTAAATTTTACAAAATTGCTGAGTTTGGAGCTAAACTTCCATCCATTAGAAAACAAGTTGATATTGATTTGGAAAATAAAGAATGGTCGAAAGAAAAAGTTATTGCTTTGGTCATTCGTTTGATGGAAGAGACTCATATTAGAATTGGAAATGAAAAATATGCCAAAGACAATAAATCATATGGACTTTCAACTTTAAGAAAACGTCATATCAACATCAATAGAAATTCGCTTCGATTTGAATTTGTCGGCAAAAAAGGCAAGCAGCATACGATTACAACCAGAAACAAACAATTGATAAAACTGGTAAGCCGATGCGAAGAAATTCCAGGCTGGGAAGTTTTTAAATATTACGATAAAAACGGAGAAAGAAAAGTACTTGACAGCCATATGGTAAACGAATATCTGCACAATATTTCAGGTGAATATTTTAGTGCAAAAGACTTTAGAACATGGGCAGCGTCAATTATTTTCTTTGAAAGCTTAATGGAAATCGGAGTTACTTCTGATGAAAAAGAAGCTAAAAAAAATGTGGTTACCGCATTTGATTTAACGGCAGAAGCATTAGGAAACACTAGAAAAGTCTGCAAAGATTATTACGTTCATCCGCTTTTAATTTCGACTTATGAAGACGGTTCAATTCAAAAATATTTTGATTTAGCTAAAAAAAGCCGAAGTACGAGAAAGTATTTTACGAAATCAGAAATTGCATTTTCTGAGTTAATCCAAAATTATGAGATTAATTTAGAATCGTCATGCAGTTAAAAAATAGAGTTACAGCATCTCTTAAAAGCTGAAAAGTTTGAAAAACAAACAAAATCATTATTAACTAAAAAACTATTATTATGTTACGTTGGACAGTCACATTTATTATTCTAGCCATAGTGGCAGGAATATTTGGTTTTGGTGGAATCGCCGCTGGAGCCGCAAGTATCGCTAAAATTTTATTCTTTATATTTTTAGTCTTATTCGTTATTTCATTAATCAGCGGAAGAACGAGAGTTTAATAAAAATTCAGTAAATAAAAGAACAAAAAAACGACACAGTTATTTTTATAATGTGTCGTTTTTTGCAGTTTGAATAAAAAAAATAACAGTCATGGGAACAAAAAGCGGAGCTTACCAAGATGTCTATATTAAAAGAGAAGATGTAATGGTAAGTTTGAAAAATGATGTTACAGATTTTTGTGAAAAATATATAAAACCCGTTCATCCAGAAAATTGGGATTGGTCGGTTCGAGATTTTGATAATCCGGAAAATGATCCTACGGTTGCAGAGGCCAGAGCAATTGCAAATGTAGTTTATAAAGATTTAAGTGACAGCACACAAACTGACGTAGATCTTTCGACTATGAATAATGTGCATGCCATAAAAGCCTATTTGGATCCGAATAGCAAATACGAAGCATTTAACATGGAAGAATTTGCTTTTGCCTTAAAAGTAGAATTGGAACATGGGAAAATTAAAGATGTCAATGTTACCAATAATCACCCTTTCTTAACAGCAATGATTGCACTTGCACACATGACCGAAAGTCTCACTTATTACAAAAGATTAAAAGTGATGGAAGCAGAGGGCGAAATCTATGAAATTTTAAGAAAATTGGAACATTCGACAATTGAAAAAGAAAAATGGTATAAAGAATTGGGTAAAGCTGAAGAAGAACTCAATGAAGCAAGAGCTGGACTAGCAGAACGTCTGGCTAAAATGGATGATATTCCAGTATTGAAAATTATTGGAGATTAGTTGAATTTTAAACTCAAAAAAAACCGTTAAGTAATTAACGGTTTTTTATTTTTTTAGAAGCAGAGAAATTTACAATCGGCGTGGATCGTTTTGCGGATATTCTGGTTCTTCTTCCTGAACATCATCTTCAATATAATCGTTGTCTTCATCGTCTTCGTCTTCGTCGTCAATATCTTCCAAATCGTCTTCGGTTTCATTAAAATCGTTTTCAAAAGTATCGGCAGGATTATCGAATTCGTCATTTTCTACTTCTTCATCAAGATCTTCTTCAACATATTCATCCTCATCTTCTAAATCATTTTCATCTTCTAAAACAACTTCAAAGACATCATCATTGTCTTCAAGATCTCTATCGGTATGAAAATCATCATTAAGATCGTCTAAATCGTCATCGTATGCTTGATCTGGATTTGGTCTGTCTGGGTTATATCCATCTCTAACTGTATAACCGCGTTCTGCATCTTCTGCTCGGCTTTTCTGAGTTTCTCTTGTATTTAAGTCATAAAGTTCCTCATTCATTACAGTATTTCTGTCTGAACTATTTGGATTTCCTGGATCTCTAGGAAAAGTACCGTTTGTTTTATCTGTAGTATTCATGATATTGAATTTTAGTAATTTATATATACAAATCTAACCCCTAATGCTCTGCCGTATCTTATAGGATTATTTAATGTAATTGCATAATTAACAGATGCTTAGAATGAAATTTATATTTAAAATAGTATAACCAGTCTGGTTCTGCAGGCAGTACTTTTATCATGTTATTAATTATAAAAAATCATTACCATGAAAACTACAGATAGTAAAAACAATACGTCCAAAAAAGAGACAATCGAAAGAGGAGTAGCAAAACCAAAATCAAACGCAGCTTCTGGATTAACTGAATTATTTGAAGACAGTTTAAAAGACATTTATTGGGCAGAAAAAGCCTTGACTAAAGCCTTACCGATAATGCTTAAAAATGCATCGTCTGTTGAATTGAAAGATGCTATTGACAACCATTTAACAGAGACAGAAGAACAAATTTCACGTTTGGAAGAAGTTTTTAAAATTATAGGTAAAAAAGCCACAGCAAAAAAATGCGACGCTATGGAAGGTTTGATCGAAGAAGCAAAAGGATTGCTTGAAGAAACCGAAATTGGAGTAGTGCGAGATGCGGCAATTATTGCTGCAAGTCAAAAAATTGAGCATTACGAAATTGCAACTTATGGTACTTTAAGACAGTTTGCAGAAACGCTAGGTCTGCCAGAAGCGGCAACTTTGCTGGAACAAACTCTTGATGAAGAAAAAGGAGCAGATAAAATACTGACGGAAGTCGCTGTAAATGCTGTAAATCTTGAAGCAGCAGAAATTGAATAAGCAATAAGAATGTACTCAAAGTGCAGTTTTCGGACTGCACTTTTTAGTTTAATTAAAAATAAATTTTATGCCCGAAGGTCCGTCTATAGTAATTTTAAAAGAAGAGGTACAGCAATTTACAGGAAAAAAAGTAATTTCTGTTTCTGGAAATACCAGTATAGATATTTCTCGCCTAAAGGATAAAACCATTCATGATTTTAAAACTTGGGGAAAGCATTTTTTAATATGTTTTGACTCTTTTACTGTCAAGATTCATTTACTAATGTTCGGAACATACAGAATAAACGAACGTAAAATATCACAACCGAGATTGAGTTTAGGTTTTGATGATGGTGAAATAAATTTTTATACCTGTTCCGTAAAAATATTAGAAGGAAATATCAACTCTCATTACGATTGGAGTGTAGATGTGATGAATGATGACTGGAATCCGAAGAAGGCACAAATTAGTCTAGAAAAAATGTCAGACAAAATGATCTGCGATGTTATTCTAGACCAAGACATTTTTTCTGGAGTTGGTAATATTATAAAAAATGAAGTTTTATATCGCTGCTACATTCATCCAGAATCAATTGTTGGAAAAATTCCACCAGAAGAAATGAGTCAGATTATTGCTGAATGCTCAACATACAGCTTTGAATTTTTATACTGGAAAAAGAAATTTGAACTCAAAAAACATTGGGAGGCTTATACAAAATCAGTTTGTTTAAGATGTAATCTTCCATTTCATAAAAAACAGACAGGAGAACGAAAACGAAGAAGTTTTTTCTGCACTAATTGTCAAAAAAAATATACATGAAAAATAAAGTATTAATAGGATGTTCCAGTTTTTATAACAGCTTTTGGAAGAACATTTTTTATCCGCAAAATCTGCCCTCCAAAAATTGGTTTGATTTTTATTGCCAGCATTTTAACACATACGAATTTAATGGTAGTTTTTATAAATTTCCTACTCTTAGAATTTTTCAAAACTGGTACGATAAAACCCCAGAATCTTTTTTGTTTTCTATTAAAGTTCCAAAAGAAATTACGCACATCAAAAAGTTACAGGATTGTGAAGGTCTTTTAAATGATTTTTACAATGTTTGTAAATCTGGTATGAAAGAGAAACTCGCTGTTATTTTATTCCAATTTCCTCCCAGTTATGCTTATAGTAAAGAGAAATTAGAAAATATAATAGGCAGTCTAAATTATGAATTTGAAAATGTGATCGAATTTCGTCACGAAAGCTGGTGGAATGAAGAAGTATGGAATTCGTTCAAAGAAAACAAAATTACGTTTTGCAGCGTTAGTCATCCGGATCTTCCTAAAACAATTTTCAAGGATTTTCCATTGGTTTATGTACGATTTCATGGTGTTCCTAAAATGTTTTATTCCAGTTATTCGACAGAAGAATTAGAAGCAGTAAGCAATAAATTAGATTCGAAAAAAGGATTTGTTTATTTTAATAATACTGCGAGTGAAGCAGGTATATTAAATGCATTAGAATTAAAACGAATGAATACTTAGACATTAATTATAAAAAAATTTAGCCACAGAGTAAAGAATCATAGATTTTTGAAATCCTAGTAATCTTTACTCTGTGGCTAAATTTTTTTGTATTAAATAGAATTGAAAACTATAGTTTCAAAGTTCCTTCAATTCCATCATCCATTGTTTTTCCAGTTACAAACGCGGCAGTCATTTTAGCAATAGCTACGATTTTACCGTTTTTATTGTTCCAGTAATATCCATCTTCAGGAACTACTTTAATTACACTTAAATTCGGATCATCTTCGCCGCCTGGCATCCAGACTTTAACAATTGGGTCGTACAATTCTTTGATAGTTTCTCTATCATACTGGATCGTTGCTGTTCCATGAAGGGTTAAAAACTTATCATGCGGTTCAGCAAAAAATAATTCCACCATTGGATTTAAAGAAATTTCAGCATTATGACTGCTGTTTCGATCTGATAAAAACCAAAGGTTTCCTGAATCATCAATTTTTTGAACAGACATAGGTCTCGACTGCAGTCGGTATTCATTGTAAGTACAAAACATACATGTTTTGATATTCTCTGCAAGATCTTTTATTTTATCTACTGCAAATTCATCTGTAAGGTCTTTATGATCGCCCATAACGTTATATTTTAAGTTTGTATTTGTTTAATTTCATACTAGTAAAATTGGTTATTTTTATCTTTTTAGGCTTATATAATTAAACTTATAAATTATGAGATTTCAATTTATATTTTTGTAAGAATATATACTCATATTGATTGTTTTGCAAAAATGTTTTATATTTGAGTATTAAAATCATACTCGAAAAATAATGACAAACTATACTATCTTTTATACTGATGATGACGAAGATGATTTAAGCATTTTTGCTGATGCAGTAGAGTCAATAAAGCAAAAAATCACACTTCAGACTTATACTGGAGGAGAAAAATTATTGGATGCTATTTTTAATCCGCCGCCAACACCGCACGTTGTTTTTCTGGATTTAAATATGCCTGGAAAAAACGGTTTTGAAGTTTTAGAAGAAATTAGAAGTTCGGAGGATAAAAAAGATATCCCAGTAGTAATCTATTCGACGTCAAGTGAGCCCAGCATTATCGAGAAATGCCGAAATCTTGGAGCGAACTGTTTTATAACCAAGCCCGTTTTAATGAGTGATATTATAAAATCAATAGAGCACGCGATAAGTATAAATTGGAAGCAGTTTGTGCCAAATAAAACCAATTTTGTTTTCAAATATTGATTTTAAGACATATCAGGAATATAAATATTAAACACAGAACCTTTGTCTTTTTCGCTGGAAACGGTAATTATACCTTTATGGTTTTCAACGATTTTTTTCACGATGGCAAGACCAATTCCTGTTCCTCTATATTCACTTTCTGTATTCAGGCGCTGAAAAACTTCAAAGATTTTTTCTTTATAAACAAGATCAAAGCCAATTCCATTATCAGCAACTTGCAGATGATGATACATTTTATCTTTAAACTCAGCATTTGGCAGAGAACTTCCTTTTACCAATTCTGACGATATTTCTACTCTTGGAGGAACTCCTTTTCTAGAAAATTTAAGCGCATTTTCTACCAAATTATGAAGCAGCTGTCTAAATTGAAACTGAATCAAGGTTGCTTCTCCTAAATTATGATATTCTACTACTGCATTTTTTTCTTCAATTCGATCAGAGAAATCACTGATGACTTCTTCTGCAATTTCGTCAATATTAACCGTTGTAAAAACGCGTTCTGCAGAATTAGCTCTAGAATAGGCGAGCAGGTCTTGTATTAAATTCTGCATCCTTTTGGCAGAAATCTCAATTCTGGCGAGATATGTTTTAGCATTTGCCGATATGTTTTGTTCATCTAAATCAGATAAACGGCTGGCAAACGTTTGTATTTTTCTCAAAGGTTCCTGAAGGTCATGGCTCGAAATATATGCAAACGACTGCAGTTCGATATTCATGTTAACGAGATCTCTGTTTTTAAGTTCCAGCTGAGTAGTACGTTCAATAATCTGCTCTTCAAGCTGATTGGTGAAGTTTTTTTGATCTTCAATATCTGTACTTGAACCCACCCACATTTGAATATTTTCCTGTTCGTCCAATTGTGCAATAGCGCGGCTCAACTGCCATCTGTATTCACCATCATAACGTTTAAAACGGTGAATGAATAAAAAATCATTACCTGTTTTTACAGAATGCATCCAGAGTTTAACATTTTCTTCCCGATCGTCAGGATGTACAATTTGCAGCCATCCATTTTTATCGATTTCTTCTTTAGATAATCCAGAATACTTGTAAAAAGTTTCATTAAAATAATTTAGATTTCCCAAAGTATCACTTGTCCAAATAAGCTGAGGCATAGAATCGGCCAGAAGTCTAAATTTTGCTTCATTCTTCATCAATACCTGCTGGCTGTTTTTCTCGTCAGTAATATCCATCAAAGTCCCGATCATCTTTGAAGGGTCTTTATTTTCATCAAAAAATATCCTGCCGTGCACTTTTATCCAGCTGATAGAATCATCTAATTTTTGAATACGTGCTTCGTATTTATAAATACCAGTTAATAGTGCCTTTGCAAAAGCTTCTACTAAGATATGCTCGTCTTCGGGAAGCACTCGGCTTCGAATATCCTGATGTACTATTTTTGTTTTTTTTTCAAAGCCAAAGATATCCAGGATTTTATCACTATAAATTAATTTTTTATTCTGAAGATCAAGATCCCAAGTCGCAATTTCTCCAATTTCGGCTGCTAATCTTGCTCTTTCTTCGGCAGTTTCTACTTTTTTTCTTGCTTTAACTTTAGACGTTACATCGTTAACAGTAACCATAACGCCAGAAGCCTGCCCATTTTTGTCAAGAAGCGAAGTATACTCGTAATCCAAATAGAATTTCTTTAGTTTCCCTTTAATATCAACATAAGCAATAGCTTCGTTCTCTTGAATCGTTTTTCCATTAGCAATAACTTCATTTAACAATTCGGGATATTTTTGATTTTCCAATTCTGGGAAAACTTCCAATAAAGGCTTTCCAATTGTATTCTTTTCTTCTTTCTGCCAGATATTGCGCATCATCGAAATATTGGCCATTTCGATAATATGATCTTTACCTCTAAATATTGCCATTGCAATGGGAGAATCCATTACAATATTTCGAAATGCTTTTTCGCTTTCCGTTAATAAATGTCTCGCTTTTACCTCTTCGGTAACTTCGTAGGCAACAATAATAACACCTGTAATGGCATTTTCTTCTTTTAAGGGATAAAATACAAGATTAAAATAACCTAATTCCTGTTTGTTGTAACGATTTAAAGTAACAGGAAGTTCGTCTGTATAGTAAGGAACACCGGTTTCAAAAACGTTTTTTAGTAGTGGAAAAACAGTCTCTTTTGCTTCAGGAACAGAATCAAAAATTGGCCTGCCTAATATATCTTCTTCATTTTTATCAATAATATGCAGATAAGTATCATTCGCCATTTCTACAACGAGATCTTTCCCTTTAAAAATTCCAATCCCGAGCGGAAGCTGTTTTACAATATTTCTAAAACGCTTTTCGCTCTCCTCAACAGCAGTGCGGGAAAGGACCTGCAGCGTTACATCATTGGCAATAGCCAGAATACCAGAAATAGTACCATCGGCTTCTTTTAAAGCTTCATAAGTAACATTTATAAAATTAATTACCGGTTTTCCTTTTCGGTTTAGACTTACAGGAAGTTCGTTGGCGGTAAATTTTTCACCAGTAGTATAAACATTTTTCAGAATTTCTTCTAAACCCTGATTGGTAACTTCGGGAAGTGCCTTAAAAACAGGTTTATGAAGAACCTCTTCTTCTTTTCGCTCCCAAATTTCCAGCATCAATTTATTGGCAATTTCTATTGTATAATCTTCACCTCTAAAAATACACATCGCATTTGGAGCCTGAAGAATGTTACTTAAATAGCGTTCGTTGCTTTCTTCGAGCCTTTTACGAATGTTTACTTTATCGGTAGTTTCGTTGCAAATTACAAGAACTCCATTTATTAATCCTTCATCATTTTTTACAGGGCTATAACTGAATGTCCAGTAAACATCTTCGATTTTGCCATTTCTGTAAATCGGAAGCAGCTGATCTTCATGCCAGGTAGCTTCTCCTTCAATAAGTACTTGATCCAGTAAAGGTTTAATAAAATGCCAGATTTCCGGCCATGAATCGGCGCCTTTTTCACCAAGGATTGAGGGATGTTTACCATCGTTTCCAAGACTAGGACGATAGGCATCATTATAAAAACAAATATGATTTGGCCCCCAAAATAAAAACATGGGGAATTTGGAGTTTAATAAAATTCCTAAAGTAGTACGAAGACTTTGCGGCCAAGATGCTTCTGGTCCAACCTCAGTTTTACTCCAATCTTTGGCACGGGTAAGCTGTCCCATTTCTCCTCCATTGGCCAGAAATTCATAATTGTTAGTGTTCATTAAATGTGGTATTTATTCTCTTATTAATAAACAGAGTTTTATTAATTTTTAAATGTAGTAATTCTTGCCTAAAGTTAGGCTTCGTTAAAATTAATAAAAAATAAATATTCAAAAAGTCTCATTTTTGAATGAGGCAAGATTAAAATCGTTTGAGTTAATTTTATCTGGTTTCAATACGGAAATTTGATAAAGAGATTAAAAATAAAAAAGCCATGAAAAGAGAAGATTCAAAACACGAAACCGATTATATTAAAAGATATCAAGAAGAAGGATATACAGTGAATTATTTATTTGAAAATGATCAATTAATAGATTCAGAAACTAAAACAGCATACAAACCAGAAGATATTTTTATTGTAGCCCACCATCGTTATGAAGGTATGAGCGATCCAGATGATATGTCTATCTTGTATGTTATTGAAACAAAAGACAACAGAAAAGGAACCCATTTATTAGGATACGGACCAACAGCTGATTTAGAAGAAGCTGAATTTTTTAAAGATATTCCGAAAGCTAATTATTCTAAAAATGCTGATATAAGCGAATTGACATAAAAAGTAAAAATAGATTGGTATTTTTATTTTGCTGATGAGCAGTTGTTCCAAATTTATTTGGGGCAGCTGCTTTTTTTTTTGAGGTTCAAAGGTTCAGAGGTTCAGAGGTTCAAAGGTTATATTTAAAGAGACAAATTGTAGTAAGGGGCAAAGTAAACCTTTTAGCCTATAAAAAACCTCTGAACCTTTGCGACTTTGAACCTTTGTCCCTCTAAAAGAAATCTCTGAACCTTTGCAACTTTAAACATTTGTCCCTCGCAAATAATAATTATGAAATATCTCTCCAAAATTGTATAAAGATTTGACAGACAATATAAACGAAATTTGAATTATAGAAATAAGATAAAAACCAAAGTTAGTTTTTGTACGTAAATAACTACTAACCGTTTTATTTAACCAAAATATTATAATGAAAAAACTTTACATAAATACTGGAGGATTTGACGATGTCTTTAACAATCTTAAAGATAGTTTTGGCGGTGATTTATTGATCAGCGCAAACGAATATAAATTAACATTCAAATCGAAATGGGCAACAGGAAGCATTTCAGGAGTTCGTTTTGAAAAAGAAATGACGTACTTAAATTTTGACTTAATGTTCAATCACGATGTCAATTTAAGTATAGAATCAAATCCGTTATCACCGGTATTTTTTGTGTATTGTGAAAAAGGAAATGTAGTGCATAGTTTTGGTGCAAATGGAGAAATTAGATCTTTAAAGAAACAACAGTCTGGTATTATGAGTAATTCCTCAGTAATTAACAGCGTATTGTATTTTAAAAGTCACCAGCACATTCAATTTTCATTGATTGGAATGCCAACCAATATAGAAAGTAAAGTAACCGATTTCGATTTTACATCGCAGGTAAGAAAAATATTTACTCATGAATCTGGAAATTATATTTACATAGGTCCAGAAAATCAAAAGATAGGCGAGAAGTTCCAAGAACTTAAAACGATTCCACAGCAAGGCACAGTTCGTTATTTATTAATGAAGAGCATTTTGCGTGAAGTTTTAGAACTAGAGATAGCGCAGCATAGTTACAATTATTTAACTACGTTTCAGCCTATTTTAAACTTTGCCGTTAAACAATTAAGCGAAATTAAAAAATTGTCAAATTTGAAAACAATTATGGCGCCTGTATTATTTTTCAAAAGAAACCTGCAGCCTCGAACTTTAAAAGAAAAATACCATTTGACATTCAAACCATACAACCAAAAATTAGCTAGCTAGTAAGCATACCATATTCTTCACTCTCAAAAAAACAGCTTTGTCGAGCTGTTTTTTTCTTTTATAAAATCTTATTCTTTTTCATAGTAAATAATAAAATAAACCATAATTAGATTCAAGATCAGCGAAACGCTATTGGTAATAATAATTGCTAAATCGTTTTTCAAAATACCATAAACGACCCATACCGCGATTCCAAAAGTAAGTGTACCAAACATTTTAAGCGAAATTTCTTTTACTTTTTTAGTTTTCCAAACTTTTAAAATCTGCGGAATGGTTGCTATAGTAACGCAAGTTCCAGCAAAAAGACCGATGATGTCTACGTAGTTCATTTTTTTTTTAAGATTCTGAGGTTCTAAGATTCTGAGGTTCTAAGTTTTTTTTTAATTGAAAAACAATTAGAACTTGGTGACTTCTTGTTTTTCCGAGATTAAAACAAATCCCACGTAAAAACTTTGTATGATTAATGATCTTCTAAAGACAGATTTATCCTCCAACCAATTCACCTCCATTGATATGGATAAACTGGCCTGTAATATAACTGCTGTCTTCGCAGGCTAAGAATACATAAGCAGGCGCAACTTCAGAAGGTTGTCCGGCTCTTTCCATCGGATTGTCTTTTCCAAAATCGGATAATTTATCAAAACTGGCGACGATTAAAGGCGTCCAAATAGGACCAGGCGCAACGCCGTTGACACGTATTTTCTTTTTGGCCAGCATGCTCGAAAGTGATCTCGTAAAACTTACAATTGCACCTTTTGTACTCGCGTAATCTGCCAGATGTTCGCTGCCGCGGAAAGCCGTTACAGATGTGGTATTAATTATGGTATCTCCTTCTTTTAAGAACGGAAGAGCTGCTTTTGTAATATAAAAATAAGGGTAAATATTGGTTTCAAAAGTTTTATGCAGCTGAGATGCAGTTATCTTTTCCAATTCATTTTGAGGAAATTGTACCGCAGCATTATTTACTATAATATTAATATCCTTAAAAGTAGTCTGGCATTTTTTAATGGCTGCTTTGCAAAATTTTTCATCTTTCAAATCACCGCTTATCAAAAGGCATTGTTGTCCTTCCTTTTCAACCATTTCTTTAGTTTCACGTGCATCTTTATCTTCCTTTAAATAAACTATGGCAATATTAGCACCTTCTCTAGCAAAATGTACAGCAACACTTCGGCCGATACCGCTGTCGCCTCCAGTGATAAAAGCAGTTTTACCTAGCAATTTACCGCTTCCAACATAATTTTCTCTAATTATTTCTGGTTCAGGTTTCATCATGTGTTCATTACCAGGAAGATTTTGTTTTTGTTCAGGGAATGTTTTTGTCTTTTTCATGATTCTTCTTTTTTTAGGCTGTTTTTTGCTTATTAAAAGTAGTGCAGTGTTACAATTTCCCTTGTCTTAAAAGAAATTTTGTTTGCCCCAAAAGATAAAATAACGGGATCTTGTATGAAAATACGTTAATTCATTTTCAATATTTGAAAAATATAGCATTTATAAGGGCTTAAAGATCATAGTGAAACGGAAACAATAGAATCAAAGGTGGGAATTTTGTAACGAATTTCGATTTAGATAAAAAACCATCTGATATTTTTTTTTATACATTTGAGATTTTACACATAAATTTTAATAGTTAGTTGTGCAATTCAATAAAAAAATAAGAAAATTTTTAAATTTCATTTTAAATTCAACAATTGTGATTCACAATAAATTTAGCTTCAAAACGGAATGGTATTAATTGTAGACGATATAAGGGCCAATATCATTGCCTTAAAGAAAACATTAGAGCTGCATAATATCGATGTCGATAGTGCCGAATCTGGAGAAGAAGCTTTAAAGAAAATATTAAAAACAGATTATTGTCTGATTATTATGGACGTTCAAATGCCGGGACTCGACGGCTTTGAAGTGGTTAAAATTCTCTCTGGAAATAAACGCACAAAAGATATTCCTGTTATATTTCTTTCGGCACTTAATACCGAGAAAAAATATATTTTCAAAGGATATGAAACGGGAGCTGTAGAATATATTACAAAGCCAGTTGATTCTGATTTATTGATTTTAAAAGTAAAAACTTTTATTAAAATCTATGAGCAGCAAAATGAACTTAAAGCCATAAAAGACCTTCTCTCTAAAGAAATTAAAATTAGAAAAGAGGCTCAGGACAATCTTGAAATTAAAATTGCAGAAAGAACAAAAGAATTGGTTCAAAAAAATGAAGAATTAGAACTTCGTAATCACGAATTACAACAGTTTTCATGGGTTGTTTCACATGATTTAAACGAACCTATTCGCAAGATCCAGATTTTTATTAAAATAATAAAAGACCTTTATCTAAAAACCGATGATAAAGCAATCGATTATGTAAATCGAACAATAAAATCGGCTGAAAGGATGCAGACTTTGATTACAGATCTTTTGGCATACTCCAGACTTTCAGCTCAGGTAAAACCAGAAAAAACAGATCTCAATGAGGTTTTACAAGAAGTACTTTCAGATTTTGATTATCTGATAGAAAACAAAAATGCTGAAATAAAAACAAACGAACTTCCTACTGTAGATAGTATTCCGAGCCAGATGCGACAGGTTTTTCAAAATTTGATTGGAAATGCCTTGAAATTTTCTGGAAGTGAGCAAAAACCAGTAATCGAAATTACCTCAGAAATAATACTCGAAAAATCATTTGACAGTGTAACCTCGCCAGATGGAAATTTTTGCAGAATCACGGTAAAAGACAACGGAATTGGGTTTGATGAAATTTATTTAGATAGAATTTTTATTATCTTTCAAAGTTTAAATGACCGCCAAACCTACGAAGGAACTGGAATTGGACTGGCAATCGCCAAGAAAATTATTGAAAAGCATAACGGATTAATTACCGCTAAAAGTAAACAAGGCGAGGGGGCAAGTTTTATAATTATACTTCCTTTAACTAGTAAATAACCAAATAAACAAAATAGTACAGAATCTCTATGGACAGTAATTTTAAAAGAAATTTACTAATCAGTTCGTCAATTTCCCTGCTGATTTTAATGATTAGTTCGACTGCATCTTTTTTAAGTATTAAAAGTCTTCTCGACAGTAATGCCTGGGTTAATCATACACAGGATGTTATTTATAACCTAAATACCGCTTCATCTGTTATTACAGATGCCCAAACCAGTATGCGCGGCTATTTAATAACCGGAAACAAAGATTTCCTGCAGGAACATTATGACGCAGAAAAAGAATCTGCTGTTTATTTTGAAAAGCTGGATGAATTAACCGTCGACAATCCCACACAGCAAAAAAGATTGAACGAATTAAAACCGCTTCGTTCTAACTTTTTTAAATATCTCCACAATCAAGTTGTGAAAAAACAGCTTGGAGGTAAAAATGCCACTTTTGATCTTGAAGAAGGTAAAAAGATGATGGATGAACTTCGCAGTAAATTTAAAAGCGTAGAAAATACGGAGCAGGCCCTTCTAAGAGAACGAATCGGAAATTCTGAACGATACGGAAACTATAGTTTTATTTTAATTATTACAGCATTCATAATTGCAATGATTATTACTGTTGTATTTTTTGCAAGAATTTTAAGAGATCATAATGAAAGAGCCTTACTGCAGAAAGAATTAGAGCGTAAAGATATTGAAACGGCTGAAAGACTTGAAGTTATAAGCAGTATTGCAACACAAATTTCTAATGGAAATTATGATGTGCAGATTGATGATAGAAAATCGGATACTTTAGGAGCATTAGGTTCATCACTTCACGAAATGAAAGACTCGTTAAAAGGTTCTTTCGAATTATTATCTCAGAAAGAATGGCTGCAGTCTGGTATTGCATCATTAAATGATAAAATGCTGGGCGAAAAAACGATTCAGAAACTATCAAAAGATGTCATCGAATTTTTATGCCAATATACCAACAGCAGTGCTGGGGTTTTGTATGTTATTGATGGCGAGGAATTAACAGTTACGGGTGGTTACAGTTATATTCCGAGTAAAAATCGCGAAAGAATTAAAAAAGGAGAAGGTTTAATTGGCCAGGCCATCGTTTCAGGCAAAATGCTGGAATTAAAATCTTTATCTCCAGAAGATATTCAGATCAATTATGCTTTAGGTGAAATTAAGCCAACGCATGTTGTTGCTGTTCCATTAATGGATTTTAAAGTAGAAGGAGCAGTAGAATTAGCCAGTATTTATGGTTTTTCTTTACTGCAATTGGAATTCTTAAATTTGGTTTCTAATAATATTGGAATCGCTTTAAAAGCAACTCAGAATCGCAAAAGAGTTATGGAACTCTTGGAAGAAACCAAATCGCAGTCTGAAGAACTTCAAATTCAGCATAGCGAATTGGAAGCTATTAATGCAGAATTGGAAGCACAGACTGAAAAATTACAAGCTTCTGAAGAAGAACTTCGCGTGCAGCAGGAAGAATTAGAACAAACCAATGAAGAATTATCTGAAAGAAGCGTTTTATTGGAAGAAAAAAATACTGAAATTCAGAAAAAATCAGAAGCTTTAGAATTAACGACACGTTACAAATCGGAGTTTTTGGCCAATATGTCGCACGAATTAAGAACTCCTCTAAATTCTATTTTATTGTTGAGCCGCTTGTTGTCTGAAAATAACAACAAAACAATGAACAAAGAAGAAATCGAATTTGCACAGGTAATTCAGAGTTCTGGAAACAGCTTATTGGGATTAATTGACGAAATCCTTGATTTATCTAAGATTGAAGCCGGAAAAATGGATTTAGAATTTTTAGAGGTTTCAACAAAAGAAATTACAGATAACCTGCATAATTTATTCTATCTGGTTGCCAAAGAAAAAGGAATTAATTTTGAGATTATAGACAAAGACGCACCAATTGTTATTAAAACTGACAAAATGCGTTTAGAACAAATCCTGAAAAACCTTATTTCTAACGCTATTAAGTTTACCGAAAAAGGAACAGTTTCTCTTGAAATTAAAGTAGACAGCGATGATGATAAAATTATTTGCTTTATTGTAAAAGATACAGGAATCGGAATTCCGCTAGAAAAACAACCATTAATTTTTGAAGCTTTCCAGCAAGCCGATGGTTCAACGAAACGTAAATATGGCGGAACTGGTCTAGGATTATCAATCAGCCGAGAATTAGCCAAATTATTAAGAGGAGAAATTATTCTGCATAGTAAAGTAAATGAAGGAAGTACATTTACACTATGCCTTCCGGTATTAGGTTTTGCAATTAATAAAGTTTCTGTCAACAAAATTCCAGAGGCTGAACTAATCGAAGAAGAAACAGAAGATCAAGAGCCAAAACCAAGATATATTAGTGAAGTTGTTCCTGCAGAAATTGAAGACGACCGTGATTCTATTGTTGAAGGTGATAAAGTAATTCTAATTGTAGAAGATGATATCAATTTTGCAAAGTCATTATTGGCTTTCACACAGAAAAAAGGATATAAAGGAGTTGTTGCCGTAAGAGGAGATTATGCCTTGAATTTTGCTTTAATTTACCGACCAATCGGAATTTTATTGGATATTGAACTTCCAATTAAGAGCGGCTGGGAAGTTTTAGAAGAATTGAAAAATCATTCTCATACCAAACATATTTCGGTACACATAATGTCTTCTCACAAACTAAAACAAGAAAGTTTGTTAAAAGGAGCTGTAGACTTCTTAGACAAACCAGTTGCTTTTGACAGAATTCCAGAAGTTTTTATGCGCATTGAGCATATCATCAATAACGAATCGCAGAAAGTTTTAATTATTGAAGATAACCCGCAGCATGCCAAAGCACTAGCTTATTTCTTAGAGACATACAATATCAATTCTGAAATTAAAAGTGATGTTTCTGAAGGATTAACTATTTTAAACAAAGAAGATGTTGACTGTGTAATTCTAGATATGGGAATTCCAGATAAACAAGCTTACGAAATTCTAGACGGAGTGAAGAAAAACCCAGGTTTAGAAAATCTTCCCGTAATTGTTTTTACAGGGAAAAGTTTGTCTATCAAAGAAGAATTGAAAATTAGAAAATATGCCGATTCAATTATTGTAAAAACCGCACATTCATATCAAAGAATGCTTGATGAGGTTTCGCTTTTCCTTCATCTAGTAGAAAGCAAGAAAAAAGAAGGAAGTGACAAAAAAGAAAGTGCTAAAAAACTAAATTCATTAAACAATATTTTATATGAAAAGAAAGTATTAATTGTTGATGACGATGTTCGTAATATCTATTCACTTTCTAAGGCTTTAGAAGCTTTTAGAATGAATGTTATTACAGCTTTTGATGGAAAAGAGGCTATTAAAATTTTAGATGAGAATCCAGATACAGATGTTGTATTATTAGATATGATGATGCCAAATATGGATGGTTATGAAACAGCAGAAAAGATAAGAAGTAACCCTAAATTTCTTAACTTAGCAGTAATAGCTGTAACAGCCAAAGCAATGACCGGCGATAGAGAAAAATGTATCAAAGCGGGAGCTTCAGATTACATTACAAAACCTGTCGATGTAGATCAGCTGTTATCACTGCTTCGAGTTTGGTTATATGATAAAATCTAATCTTTAAAAATACTGTAAATGGAAAAGAAAAAAGTATTAATTGTAGATGACGATTCTAGAAATATTTTTGCTTTAGTGAATACTTTAAAAGCAAAATCTTTTGACTGTTTGTCTTGTTTAAGCGCAGAAGAAGCTTTAAAAATATTATCAAATGACAATTCTATAGATGCCGTTTTGATGGATATGATGATGCCAGAAATGGATGGTTATGAAGCAATTCCGCTGATAAAAGCAATTCCGTCACAAGAATCTACTTTTGTCGTGGCAGTAACTGCCCAGGCAATGAATGGAGATAGAGAAAAATGTTTAGAGGCTGGAGCTGATGCCTACATCTCAAAACCCGTAGATGTTGATAAATTACTTCAAATCTTGGGTGAAATTTAAATGAAATTATGATTGAAGATATTGAATTAGAAACTCTTATAAATGAAATTTACGAATATTATGGTTTTGATTTTGGAAGTTATTCCAGAGCCTCACTTAAAAGACGCGTAAACAGGGTTTTTTATTTGGATGGCTTTAAACATTTTCATGAATTTTTGTCAAAAGTTCGAAGAGATCCGGAGTATTGTAAAAGAATGATTGATGAAATAACGGTTAATGTTACAGAAATGTTTCGTGATCCGTCTTTCTATATGGCACTTCGAAAAGAAGTTCTCCCGCTCTTAGGAACTAAGCCGTTTATAAGAATATGGCATGCAGGATGTTCTACAGGCGAAGAAGTGTATTCTATGGCTATTATGTTGAAAGAAGCAGGTTTACTGCATAAATCAATATTGTATGCAACAGACATCAATGCAACCGTTTTAGAAACAGCAAAAAGCGGTATTTTTCCGTTGAGAATGATAAAAGACTACGCCGATAATTATCGAGATTCTGGAGGGCAGGAAGATTTTTCGGATTATTATATTGCAAATTATGGTTTTGCGAAGTTTAATGAAAACCTTTCTGAAAAAATGGTTTTCTCTCAGCATAATTTAGTGTCAGACACTTCTTTTAATGAGTTTGACCTTATTTTATGCAGAAATGTTTTAATTTATTTTGATAATAATCTACAGAAAAGAGTTATAAGCCTTTTTGATGATAGTCTGGCTCCACTAGGTTTTCTGGCACTCGGGACAAAAGAAACAATCAAATATTCTATCTCTCAAACCAAATACAAACAATTTGATAAAGAGAAAATATGGAGGAAAATAAAATAATAAATCATTATAAAGTAGTTATAATTGGAGGCTCTGCAGGAAGTTTACAAGCACTATTACAGATTTTGCCATTTATCGAAGATTCTATTTCTTTTGCCTTGGTAATCGTTGTACATAGAAAAAGTACAGACGAGCAAACCTTGGAAGATTTAATTGCTTTGAGATCCAAAATAAAAGTAAAAGAAGTAGAGGACAAGGTAAAATTAAGAACTGGATTCATTTACATTGCACCTTCAAATTATCATTTGTTGTTTGAAAAAGACGAAACTCTTTCGTTAGATACTTCAGAAAAAATAAATTACAGCAGACCAAGTATTGATGTTTCTTTTGAATCTGCAGCCGAAATATATGGCCCAGATTTAATAGGAATACTGCTTTCTGGTTCAAATTCTGATGGAACTGTTGGATTAAAAGCCATTCAGGCGGCGGGCGGTAAAATTGTGATTCAAAACCCGTTGTCTGCAGATATGCCTTTTATGCCTAACAACGCCATTTTACACACAACGCCAGATTTTGTTTTAAGTACCGAAGAAATCTTAGAATTCATAAAACAAATAAATAAACTTTAGTTTTTGTCTTCCGGCAGTATAACCTTATTCATTTCGGCATTTTTTTCTGCTCTTCTTTGTGCTGCTTTTCCTTTTCCAATAGGGATTCCAGCTGTCAGGTACAAAGATCTGTTGTAGACATTTGGTCCGTCACCTTTCATAACAGGAACCAATCCGTAGTAATATTGAATTGTTATATTTAATCCGTTGCCAACATTCATATGATAGCCGGTTCCCAAAGCAATTCCAGCATCTATAACACGAATCTCGTCTCTGATTTTTTTCTTATAAGTAACATCGTTTTTATTAATCTCGTTGGTAAACTCATCAAAAGCCGAAGCCAGAAGTCCAAATTGAGGTCCGGTTTTGAGATAGATCCTGTTCTTAAATTGGTATTTAATTAAAATCGGCACATTAAAATAGCGTATTTCACGATTGACACTTCCACCTTCAAAAGTATTATCCAAGTTAATATCATCTAAAGAGTAAACAGGAAGGTGGTGCGCACCCATTGGCGATTTAACAATAACACCTGTATTAATCATCCATGCGGGATTTTTTTTCGATCTAAAATCAAAATAAAAACCCAGATTAAAACCAGGATTAGTTCCAGAACTTTCGAGCCCAGAAATATCAGAAAGGTTGAGTCCGCCTTCTAGACCAAATTCTAAAAAAGGCGAATTTAGTTTATCTCCAAAAATTAAGGAAATTAAAACCTGAGACCGCGCTTGAGCAATGGAGAAAAGCATAAAAAGCAATAATAAACCTTTTTTCATATTCTAAGATTAAAGTCCAAAACGGTATTGAAGACCTCCTAAAACCTGTGTACGACTTCCTAAAAATCCTGTTTCAAGTCTAAGCATTACATGTTTGTTATACTGAAACTGGGTTCCAACAATAAAATTCCACATATCTTTTGGTGACTTTTGGAGTGAATATTGAATTGTCGAAGAATCTGCAGTACTTAAAGCTCCGTCTAGAGTAGTTAAAAAAGTACCTGCTCTTTCTAAAGCACGGTTTGCTGTATTATGTTTAGCAACATTTACTGGATTTGCCTGTTGGGCCGGAGTTAATCCATTCCACCAATTATCCACTTTTGTTTGGTTTTCAGATACTTTTGTCAAACCGTCATCAACTTTGGTCTGAGCATTGCTAAGATCAAAAATATCCGATAAAGCTATATTTCCTTTTGTTCCTCCTTCAATATGAACTCTAAAACCGCCAACCCATACAGCGATATTTCTTTCGGGTTTACGAAGTTTAAAAGTTTTACCTAATCTTGGACCAAATATGTAAGAGAAAGCCGGTTTGTCCAGCGCATCCACATCGCTCCAGGACATATTCATATCCAGTGCCAGCCAGCCTCCGCCAATACCAATGGTTGGAGTCATACCAATTCCGAATGTGGTAGCGTCAAAATTTGCTTTTGTATTAAAACTTGCAATCTGAGACCAATTATTATCAGCGTCAGGAATCCAAATTCCAGCATTGATTTTAGTTGTTGGTTTTGCTTTACCAAAAATTCCGTAAATATTTAAGAAAGGGAGCAGCCAAATATCTGGTCTAATAGTTATAGCACCTGCTTCTACAGAAGATTTATCAAATCGAACAATTTCGTCTAAGTTGTAAAGTGGACCGTTATTGAACCCAACCTCCAGATTTTTTATGACGATTTCAGAATCCTGCCAAAAGTAATTTACAGATAATCCGGCAGAGTAAGGTAAATTATAACCTTTTTGGGCCACCTTCTGACCCCAAATTGGTAAAGAATAAGGATATTCCACTACTTTAAGACTGTCTTTAAGCTGTTGGTTTTTCTCTCCTACGATTTTGTCGGTATAAACCTGACCAAAGAATTGAATACTTGATAATAAGAAAAAGGCTGATATTAATCTTTTACATTTCATTTATTAGAGGTATTAGATAATTAATAAAACTGCGTAAAATAAAATATGACTTGTGTATTCTTAAAATATAATTTGGGCTGTAATTTTACTTTTGTTTGTTTTTGGCGTAGATTTTTGAATAAAAAATATGTTATTTCATGTTAAAGTTAGCTAAATTTTCTTTTGCCGAAAATAAAATTTAAAGAAATATGATTAAAAGTCAATTGATTATGTTTTTTTTCAAAACGGAATTAAATAAAGTATTATTTTTACACTCATGAGATGGATAGCAATTGTAATGTCAATTTATTTGATGGCACTTTCAAATATGCCCTGCGCAGATATGGAAGTAAACAGCGCTATGCATAAAACAGCTCAGTTTTCATCTGAGGATAATCATTCTCATGACAAACACAATGATTTGTGCTCTCCATTTTGCACCTGCAATTGCTGCAGTGCACAAGTTTTAAGCTATCAATCAGTTTTAAGTCTTGAATTTCCTGCCGCATACATTCTTATTTCTATTCCTTTACCCAATTATCGTTCTGTTTTTGCTTCTAATTTCTACGGAAGCATATGGCAGCCCCCTCAAATAGCATAGTGATGCCTGTTTCCGAAAATTCGGAATTCGGGTTAGAGAGTTGTGGACTTACCACAGGTTTATAAGACATATTCTTGTCTCATTTCTCATGTCATTATTTTATTATTCAAATGCTAGATAAAATCATTCAATTTAGTATACGAAACAAATTCGTTATACTATTATTTACCCTTGTTTTAATAGCTTGGGGAAGCTATTCACTTAAAAATTTACCGCTAGATGCTTTGCCCGATGTAACCAATAATCAAGTGCAGATTATTACAACAGCCCCAACTTTGGCAAGTCAGGAAGTGGAGCAGTTAATTACGTATCCGTTAGAACGAGCTGTCAAAACCGTTCCAGATATTATCGAACTCCGCAGTATTTCCCGTTTTGGACTATCTGTTGTAACCGTTGTTTTTGAAGACGACGTTGATATTTACTGGGCACGCGAACAAATTTTCCAGCGTTTAAAACAAGCCGAAGAAAATATTCCAGATTATGTAGATTCTCCAGAATTAGCACCAATTTCAACTGGTTTGGGAGAAATTTACCAATATGATGTTTACGCTAAAAAAGGGTATGAAAACAAATACAGCGCCGTCGAATTAAGAACCATTCAGGATTGGATTATTATTCCGCAATTGCAGGGAGTCCGTGGTGTTGCTGAAGTAAGTGCCTGGGGCGGAAAACTAAAACAATACGAAATTGCCGTTAACCCTAACATGCTGAATAGTTTAGGAGTTACGATTACTGAAATTTTTGAGGCATTAGAAAAGAACAATCAAAATACCGGCGGGGCTTATATTGAGAAAGATCAATATACTTATTTCATCCGTGGCGTCGGAATGGCAAAAGGGGTTAAAGACCTTGAAAATGTAGTAGTGAAAAACCGAAACGGTTCACCAGTTTTGGTGCGTAATGTGGCTCAGGTTCGCGAAGGTGTTGCATTGCGCTACGGCGCTTCTACAAAAGACGGAAAAGGCGAAATCGTTTCGGGTTTGGTATTAATGTTAAAAGGAGAAAACTCAAGCGCTGTTGTCAACAGGATTCACGACAAAATGGCTCAAATTAATGAAAGTCTTCCCGAAGGAGTTGTTGCAGAAGCCTTTATCGACCGAGGAAAACTCGTTGATAATTCTATTAAAACAGTTGCAAAGAATTTGCTAGAAGGTGCTTTAATCGTAATTTTTGTACTGATTTTATTTTTAGGAAATCTTCGCGCAGGACTTATTGTAGCATCTGTAATTCCGCTGGCAATGTTATTTGCGGTGATTTTAATGAATGCCTTTGGCGTAAGCGGAAATTTAATGAGTTTGGGGGCAATAGATTTCGGAATCATTGTCGATGGTGCCGTTATTATTGTAGAAGCAACCATGCATCATCTTCAGAAAATCAAAAATAAAAAGGAATTGACGCAGGAAGAAGTGGATGATGAAGTGTATAATTCGGCTTCAAAAATCAGGAATAGCGCTGCTTTTGGAGAAATCATTATTTTGATTGTTTATCTACCTATTCTAGCCTTGATTGGAACTGAAGGAAAGATGTTTAAACCAATGGCAATGACGGTTAGTTTTGCCATTATTGGAGCTTTTATACTTTCATTGACTTACATCCCGATGATGAGTGCTTTATTTCTGTCTAAAAAAACAGAGCACAAATCCAATTTTAGTGATAGAATGATTGCGTGGCTCGAAAATCGTTATACGCCTTTACTTAATAAGGCTTTAAAATTTAAAAGAGTTGTTCTTACAACTGCACTGGCATTATTTGCTTTAGCATTTATTATTTTCCAAAATATGGGAGGCGAATTTATCCCGACAATTGAAGAAGGTGATCTAGCAATAAATGCTACGATTATGACAGGAAGTTCGCTGACGCAGATGGTAGAAACTGCAACCAAATATGAACAGCTACTAAAAGCAAAATTTCCTGAAATAAAAACCATCGTAACCAAAATTGGAAGCGGTGAAATCCCAACCGACCCTATGCCGATTGAAAGCGGTGATTTGATTATTGTTTTGAAAGACAAAAAAGAATGGAGGAGCAAATATCGTAATTGGGAAGAATTGGCAAATGCGATGAAAGAAGAAATGGAAGTGATTCCCGGAGCGAATATTGAAATTTCTCAGCCCATTCAAATGCGTTTTAACGAATTAATGACCGGAAGCCGATCTGATATCGCCATCAAGATTTTTGGCGACGATTTAGAGATTCTAGACGCGAAAGCGGCAGAATTAATTTCGAAAATAAAAAGTATTGAGGGAATAGGAGATTTAAAGGCCGATAAAGTTACAGGACTTCCTCAGATTACCGTTAAATACGATTATGACAAAATTGCACTCTACGGACTCAATATTTCAGAGATCAATCAAATCATTCGTTCGTCTTTTGCTGGTGAAAGTGCTGGTAAAATCTACGACGAAAGTAAAAGATTTGATGTCGTGGTGAGAATGGATGAAAACAACCGAGCCGATATTACAGATGTCAGCAATTTGTTTATTCCGCTTCCAAACGGCCAGCAGGTACCGCTTTCTCAAGTCGCTTCAGTTGAATACGAACAAGGACCAGTGCAGGTCATCCGCGAAGACGGAAAAAGAAGAATTACAGTTGGATTGAATGTTCGCGGAAGAGATATTAAAAGTGTAGTTGAAGAAATTCAAGCAAAACTCGATAAAAACTTCAAACTTCCAGTAGGATATTACGTAACGTATGGCGGACAGTTTGAGAATTTAATCGAAGCCACACAAAGACTTTCTGTTGCTTTGCCAATTGCGTTAGGGCTGATTTTGGTATTGCTTTATTTTACATTCAAAAGTATCAAACAAGCCCTTTTAATTTTTACCGCAATTCCGTTGTCTGCGATCGGAGGAGTTTTTGCGCTTTCGCTGAGAGGAATGCCTTTTAGTATTTCTGCCGGAATTGGTTTTATTGCCTTGTTCGGAATCGCAGTGCTGAACGGAATCGTATTGATTTCGTATTTCAATCAATTGAAATCAGAGGGAATTTTAGATCCGCTTCAAAGAGTTTTTATCGGAACCAAAACAAGATTACGTCCCGTTTTAATGACAGCTGCCGTGGCTTCTTTAGGATTTCTGCCAATGGCATTATCGACAAGCGGCGGGGCAGAAGTGCAGAAACCTTTAGCAACAGTAGTAATCGGCGGCTTATTCTCAGCAACAATATTGACATTAATCGTTTTGCCGATTTTATATTTAATGCTGGAAAGTGGTTTTAAACGCAAAGAACACTAAGGTTTACGCAAAGCACACAAAGAAAAATTTTAAAGAAATGAAAAAATTACCATACAATCTAAGAAAAACAACCTTTGCGAACTTCGCGCATCCCTTGCGATCTTTGCGGTTAATTGCATTCCTGTTAGCAAGCACGCTAATATCAGCGCAAACCAAAATATCTTTAGAAAAAGCAATAGAACTTGCCAAATCAAACAACATCGACTTAAAAATTGCTGATAAAGAAATTGAAAAACAAACCGTTTTAAAGAAAACTGCTTTTCAGCCAGATCCGTTACAAGTTCAGTATCAGGGCGGGCAATTCAATAGCGTTGATTTTGATCATAATGTTTCTGTACAGCAGTTTTTTCCGTTGGGAAACATTACCAAAGCCAACAGACAATTACAGGAGGAACTGGCAAAATTGGCTGAAAAACGAAAAGCTTTATCTTCTTATGAAGTCGAAAAAGCAGTCACCTTGGCTTATTATCAATATTTGTATGGAGTTTCAATTCAGAAATTAAACTCAGAATTAAATGAGATTTATACCAAATTTTTAAAGAATGCCGAGCTCCGTTTTAAAACTGGAGAAAGCGGTAATATCGAAGTTATAAGTGCGAAAGCGAAAGTAAAAGAAATAGAAACCCAAAAAGCACAGCTAGAATACGACTTGGCTATTTACCAGAAACAGCTTCAGTTTTTTGTTCAGACCAATGAAAACATTATTCCAGATGAAAATACAGCTTTGCAATATACTTTCATAGAAAATCAAGAAACCTCGAAAGCAGAACTTCTGATGACCGATTTCTATCAACAGCAAATTTCGGTTTATCAGAAAGAAGCTAGAACTTTTAAAGCTTTGCGAACTCCGAAAGTAGGTTTAGGTTATTTTGCGCAAACCATTAATACAGAATCGTTGTTTCAAGGTTTTACAGCAGGATTACAGATTCCGTTATTTGGAGGTGTTAACACAACCAAAGCGAAAGCGGCTGAAATCAGTATTTCACAATCCCAAATGGCTTTAGACAAAAACAAAATGATTTTAAATCTGCAAAAAGAAGAATTACAGAATAATTTTAAAAAGCACCAGAAAAACTTAGCTTATTATCAAAATGAGGGTTTGCAGTATGCAAATCAGATTATTGATACAGCACAAAAAAGTTATGGCAACGGCGATATGAGTTATTGGTCGTATATCAGTTTTTTAAATCAGGCGATTGATATTAAAAAACAATTTGCAGAAGCGACTCACAGCTATAATCAAAGCGCAATCGAACTCCAATTTCCAACCATCAAAAACAATTAAAATGAAAATAAATTTAACCGCAAAGATCGCAGAGATTTTATCACAGAGTCCGCAAAGAAAATTAGCCTATAGCTTACTGCTTATAGCTTACTGCGGAATTTTAAATTCTTGTAATGAAAAAAAGACAGAGGAAATACACGAAGAAGAAAAATCACAAACGGAAGTTGCTTTAACCGAATCTCAATATAAAACTGTAGGTATTGAAACAGGATTTGTAGAAAACAGAAACCTGAATAAAATCATCAAAGCCAATGGCTACACGACAGTTCCACCGCAAAATTCCGCTGAAGTTTCGACTTTAATTGGCGGAACGGTAAAAGATATTTATGTTTTGGAAGGAACATTCGTCAACAAAGGAAAAGTTTTAGCAACCATTCAAAATCTTGAAGTAATTGAGATGCAGGAAGATTATCATTCGGCTTCTGCCAATGTCGAATATCTACAGTTAGAATATAACCGCCAGAAAACCTTGAGTGATGAAAACGTAAATCCGAGAAAAGTATTTCAGGAAGTAAAAGCAAAATTAGCAGCCGAAAGAGCGCGTGCGCAGGCAGCCAAAAACAAATTAGAAGCTTTACATGTTTCCATAAAAGGAAGTTCGTCTCTAGTTCCAATTGTAGCTCCGATCAATGGTTACGTTGGAAAAATCAATATTGCTAAAGGCGCTTTTGCCAATACTGGAGTTTCGCTTTTTGAAGTGGTTGACAACAGCCAGATGCATTTGGATTTGAATGTTTACGAGAAAGATTTGGGTTCTATTTCGGTAGGGCAGGTAATTGATTTTGTATTAACGAATCAGTCCAATAAATCCATTAAAGGAAAGATTTTCGGAATCAATAAATCTTTTTCTAACGAAAGTAAAACCGTTGCCGTTCACGCCAAAATCGATCCTGCCGATGCCAAAGGTTTGATTCCTGGAATGTATGTTTCTGCCAATATCAATATTACAAATGCAACCGTTCCTGCATTACCAAAAGATGCTGTAGTTCGAAATGCAGATAAGTATTTTGTTTTTGTACAAGAAGAATCGCATACTGAAGAAAAACACAAGCATACCGAAGGCGAAAAAGAAGAATCTCATGAAAAAGAAATTCATTTTAAAGCAGTTGAAGTAATGCCAGGAACAACAGATTTAGGTTTCACAGAAGTAAAATTTGTAGATAAAATTGATTCAGAAGCAAAAATAGTTACTAAAGGGGCTTTTTATCTGCTTTCTGTCATGAAGGGCGGTGGAGAGCATGAACATTGATTGTTTTAAGATTCTAAGGTGCTAAGATTCTGAGATGCTAAGTTTTTTTAATGCTGAGATTTGGTAGCAAAGTAGCAGATTCTCCAATTTTTCATTTAATAATTAAATTGAATTGCCTACAGCTTTAGATGGAGGCAATTCAAAATATAAAACTTAGTGCCTTAGCGCCTTTGTGGCAACAAACAAAATGCTTAAATTTAGAACATTAATTTATTCAAAGGTTAAACTTGCAGCCTGAAACAAATAAACTTGAAACTTTCCCATGATACATCAAGATAAAGAAGTTAAAAATATAAAAAGTAAACCCAAAACTACCTGCTGTTGTTCGCATGACGAACCCGAGCATTCTGATAATGATGGGCACGACCACGACCACGACGGACACGATCATGAACATAATGTAGAAGGCAGCTGGTTTAAATTGTTTTTACCTGCCATAGTTTCATTTGTTATATTATTGATCGGAATTGCCTTTGATAATTACTTTCCACAAAGCTGGTTTACAGGATATGTGAGAACTATTTGGTACGCCATTGCTTATCTTCCAGTTGGGCTTCCTGTTTTGAAAGAAGCTTATGAAAGTATCGTAAAAGGAGATGTTTTTTCAGAATTTTTCTTAATGTGTATTGCCACAATTGGGGCGTTTGCTATAGGAGAATATCCAGAAGGTGTTGCCGTGATGTTATTTTATACGATTGGAGAAACCTTTCAAGGAATGGCAGTTAATCGGGCTAAATCTAGTATTAAAAGTTTATTAGACCAACGTCCTGATGAGGTTCATGTTTTAGAAAATAATGTGTCAGTAAAAGTCAAAGCCAAAGATGTTCAGATTGGCGCTGTTATTCAGCTGAAAGCGGGAGAAAAATTAGGTTTAGATGGCGAATTACTATCAGACTCGGCTTCGTTCAATACAGCTGCATTAACAGGAGAAAGTAAACCTGACACCAAAAAGAAAGGTGAAACAGTTCTAGCCGGAATGATAAACGGAAACACAATTGCAGAAGTAAAAGTTACGACTGCTTATAATGACAGCAAATTGTCTAAAATTCTAGAATTGGTACAGAACGCTACTACAAAAAAAGCCCCTGCAGAATTATTTATTAGAAAGTTTGCTAAAATCTATACGCCTATTGTTGTGTATCTGGCGATTGCTATTTGTCTGGTTCCAATGCTTTTTGTGGACCATTATGTTTTTAGCGATTGGCTGTACAGAGCTTTGGTTTTCTTGGTGATTTCTTGTCCATGTGCGTTGGTAATCAGTATTCCGTTGGGTTATTTTGGAGGAATCGGTGCTGCCAGTAAAAACGGAATTCTGTTTAAAGGCAGTAATTTTCTAGACAGCATTTCGACGATTCAAAATGTTGTTGTTGATAAAACCGGAACCATGACCGAAGGTGTTTTTAAAGTGCAGGAAGTCATTATAAAACCTGAATTTGATAAAGAAGAAATCCTGAAGCTGGTCAATGCTTTAGAAAGCCGAAGTACACATCCCGTTGCAACTGCAATTCATAATTATGCGGGACAAATTGATACTTCAGTTGAATTGAAAGATATTGAAGAAATTTCTGGACACGGATTAAAAGCTTCATATAACGGAAAAGAACTGCACGTAGGGAATTTTAAGCTTCTGGATAAGTTTTCTATTGCTTACGACATTGATCCGACATCAATAGTGTACACTACAATTGCAATTGCTTACGACCAGAAATTTGCGGGCTATTTAACCATTGCCGATGAAATAAAAGAAGATGCCCAAGAAACGGTTACCAAACTAAAAACTTTAGGAGTTAAACTAACCATGTTGAGCGGCGATAAAACCAATGTAGTACAATTTGTTGCAGATAAACTCGGAATTGTAAAAGCTTTTGGGGATTTGCTTCCAGAAGATAAAGTCAACAAAGTCAACGCAATTAAAGCCAGAAACGAAACTATTGCTTTTGTGGGCGATGGCGTAAATGATGCACCCGTAATCGCTCTAAGCACAGTGGGAATTGCAATGGGAGGTTTAGGAAGCGACGCCGCAATTGAAACTGCAGATATTGTCATTCAGGACGATAAACCGAGTAAAATTGCAATGGCCATAAACATTGGGAAGCAAACCAAAAAAATCGTCTGGCAGAATATCACTTTAGCTTTCGTCGTAAAAGCTTTTGTTTTAATTCTCGGCGCGGGCGGACTGGCAACAATGTGGGAAGCTGTTTTTGCTGATGTTGGAGTAGCTTTACTAGCAATTTTGAATGCTGTTAGAATTCAGAAGATGAAGTTTTAATTTGTACCAAAAAATAAAAGCCCATTTCCAAAAAGAAAATGGGCTGATTAGATTTACAGATTTAGGACAATTTACAAACTAACTAAATTATTTCGGCATTTCAGGAACCATAATTCTTCTTGTTGGCGTACTCAAAGTTTCAATAAAAGCCAGAAGATCGCTTATTTCTTCTTTATTTAAATTCAGTTTTTTAAGTGCAGGATCTACTTTTGGAATTAGCGAATCTCTTGGAGTTCCCAGATATTTTTTCTGAACGGGAGAAGGATTTCCTCCATTATACAATTCTACCACATCTAAAAGAGTTGGAAAATGCCCGTGATGCATCCACGGTTTTGTGTTTACCACTTCGCGAAGCGTTGGCGTTCTGAATTTGCCAATATCTTTTACATCTTTCGTCACATTATAACGCCCGAAATCTTCATTTTTTGTTCCGAATAAAGTCTGACCGTCATTATGAAACTGATTATCGCTGAAATAAGGTGTATTATGACAATTGATGCATTGTGCCTTAGTTCTGAACAAATGCATTCCTTTAACCTGAGAATCAGTATAAGCCTCTGATTTTCCGCTCACAAACTGGTCAAATTTACTTTTCGGACTATTGATTGATCTTTCAAAAGTCGCTATCGCATATTGAATTCGTTCTAAAGTCACTTTTTTATTTCCAAAAGCGGCAGTAAATAGTTCATTATAACCTTTAATCTTCGCAATTTTATCAACGGCAATCGTCAGTTTTTCATTCATTTCTAGCGGATCTGAAACAGGAAACTGCGCCTGATCTTCTAAACTGGATGCGCGTCCGTCCCAAAATAGAGAAGTGGCATACGCTGAGTTTAAAATCGTCATCGAATTACGTTTTCCCGTTTGGCGATCATGCCCGAAAGAACGCGTCAAATTATCCGTCCAGCCCAATTCCGGATTATGACAGGAAGCGCAAGCAATTTGTCCGCTTCGCGATAACCTCGGATCAAAAAATAAAATCTTTCCCAAACTTTCTTTTTCCTTAGAATACGGATTATAAGCTGGATAAGGAACCGCAGGAAGTACTCCAATATCCTGAAATTTAGTTTTATCGATACTTTCATGCAATTCCGCAGCAGGCCATTTGGAAGCATCACCGCCAGAATAAATTTTTCGTAATTCCTGAACATCAATATAATCTGGTTCTTCAACGCTTTTATAAGCCGACAAACCCAGCAGGAATAGGAGAGGGAAGATTAGTTTTTTCAATTTGCTTTGTTTTTTTATGTTTTTGTTTTTTTATGTTTTTGTTTTTTTGTTTTTTTTGTTTCAGGTTTCAGGTTTCACGTTCTGCAGCAACCTGAAACCTGAAACTTGAAACTTGAAACTTTTTTTTTACCCGCCAAAAGCTTTGTCAAAGTTTAAAACTTTGACAAAGCTCTATCGCGATCAACCATCAACCATCAACCATCAACCATTAACCACTAAAGCGTAACTTCTTTCGGGCATTCAATATTTAAAGGAGTTGGTTTGGTATAAACTCTATTATTGTACATTCTGTATTGCGTAGAAACAGTTCCTCCAAAAAGTTTATCATTTGTTAGTTTTAGTTCAAATGAAATTTCGTATAAACCGTTGCCGATTTCTTTGTAAGTTCCATCTCCGGAAATAGCGATAACATGTGTATTTGTGGCACTTGATCCGATTGTAATATCCTGCGGAATTACGAGAACTGTTCCTTCTGTTTTGCTGTTTCCGTTTGCTGGGAAAAACTCTAACGCTGAGGTGATATTAAATCCAGGAGAAACTGCAGCCGAATTACTTTCATTTGAAAACCACCTTTTTAAGCCAAAAGAATTAACTGTATTAGTCCCAGTTGAAACATTAAATCCTATTTTGAAAGCGTCGTGGTAAACATCGTCATTTGGATTTGCTGTTCCTTTATCGCTGTACAAAATAGCATTTTCGTTGTCTTTTGTTACAATAACCGGAAAAGTTAAAGCGTTAAAAGTCTGCCATGTACAGTTTCCATTATTATTGAACCAATGTTCGCCGTATGTCAAATAAAAAGCATTGGTTGGATCTGTAAATTTTGATGCGGGATACGCCTGAATATCTCTTGGCGATTTTATAGGTTTTACAATAGTAAGATTAATACTTCCGGTGGCGTTATAATTTGGAATATTTACTAATGTAATTTTTGATTCATAGCGGGCATCATCATTTTGAATATCTTCCAGAAGTGTTAAATGATAATTGATTGAACTTCTGTTCTCACCAAAATCGTCATGCGTTAATGAATATTCAAAACCATTTTGGAATTTGAAAATAGATGCATTTTCTATTTCAGAAGGGAAAAATCCGTTAGGGAAATTTACTTTAAAGTCAATAGTTTCGCCAACTTCTCCTTTGATCACATATTGGTTAACAGGAAAGGTGTAATTGGTTGCAATTGTTCCTAAATCAATTTTAAAAGTATCATTTGGATAGGTTGAATTTAAATTTCCGATATGAATTTCTGGATCTGAAACGGTTTCTAATTTTAAAGTAATACTTTGGTTAGCAGTCCATCTTTTGTCAAAAGAAACTGCGATCGTATCTGTTACTTTACTTCCTTGAAAAATTAATTGATTTACAGGATTTACCGTAAAACTTTCGCTGTCATTTGCTGATGAAACAGCGCTAAAATTGGCAGTAACCGTATTTTTTAAGTTACGAGTTGTTAATGCAACTGGCACTTTCAATGTTTTTACTGAAGTATTTACGTAATTAGACACAGGAGCTAAACTTCCGTTTACAGTTGGATATTCTACAGGTGTATTATCGCTTTTTACCAAGAAATTGAATCTTAAAAACGAATCAATTTCAGAACCTAATTTATAGTCATCTTTTGAACAGGAAATAAATAGTACTCCTATGAACAATATGCTAAATATCTTAATACGAGTCATTTTGTTGTAAGTTAGGGTTGAGATTAGTGTTGAATGTTGGTATTGGCAATACAAATTTTAAAGAAGGATATGTCAAGCTGCAGCTAGTTGAAATACAGCCGTCATTTCTTGAAATGTTCTTGTGACTGCGAACAAGATCAAAAAATAAATGTCCTTCAAAGCAAAGTTCTTTTCTTCTTTCTAATAAAATATTTTCTTTAAGATTCACTGTATTAGTTAATAAGGCAGCATTTGCACGGGCGCGGATAATGTTGATATCTGCCATAGCGATATCGGCCCTGTTCGTTTCATAAGCAGCTTCGGCACGTATTAAATACATCTCACTCAATCTGAATGCAACATAACCCGCATTATTTTGGAATTTTCTAGTGAAGTTATAATTTACAGGAGCTAAAACGCCATTTACTAAAGTCTGCAATGGCTGCGTCAGGAATAATTGTTTTCTTAAATCCGAATTTTCATAGAGATTAACCAAATCATCAGATGCGACATATTTATTATAGCTTGTTGCCGATGTATATCCAAAATAGCTTGCCATAGAACTACCAGCAACACCCTCAGAATCTTTTGGAATTGAAAATTCTAATAAAATTTCAGATACAGGAAGATCTGTTTTTGCCCATTCTGTAAGATAATTGTCTTTTTCTACTAGTTTAACTCCAGAATTTGTAATGACATCATTTGCTGTTTCATAAGCGTTTGTCCAGTCACTTTTCTGTAGATAAACTCGTGCAAGTAATGCTTTTGCACTGTTTACGTTAAAATAAGAATACGTTGGACCACTAAGTACTAAATTTGAAGAATAGTTGCTAATAGCCTCTTTTAAATCGCTTATAATTAGACTGTAAGTAGATGAAGCCGTTTCTCTCGCTGGGTATTGTATTCCTGCTTTAATTGATTTTGTGTTGTAAATAATTCCTAAGTGAGAAGCGTCTGTGGTATAATTATAATCCTGACTGTAAACAATTGCTAAAAGAAAATGTGCATAAGCTCTTATTGTTATGGCTTCTGTCATAATTTGTTTTTTCTCTTCTTCGGTAGCGTCTTTTAGAGCAGGCGTATATTCTAAAATTAAATTGGCTTGATTGATAATATCATAACTTCCGTCGTAAAAAGATTTGAAATTACTAGTCAGTGCTAAATCATCAAAAGAATAAACCTGCTCTAGGTTTGCAGTTGGCGATATTTGCCCTCTATTTGTTCCTGAAGCTGTTGGTGTAAATTTTATATTTCCTCCTTGTAAATCGGCATAAACAGCAAAACGTTCGCCTCTTACATTGGCTTCAAGTTCTGTATAAAGACCTGTTAAGGCAGTAATTACACCTTGCTTATTCTGCAAAAGCTCATCAATAGAAGTTTGTGTTCCAGGTTCTTGCTCCAAAAAATCACTACAGCTTTGTAATGAGAAAATCAGAAAAAATAATGTGATGTATTTTGAATATTTCATTTCTTTAAAATTTTGCATTAAGTCCCAGAGAAATTGTTCTTGCCTGAGGATAAATAAAACTATATTCACGTATTCCGTTCATTCCTTTCGGACTTTTTGCGTTATACCAATATGCCACATTTGAAGCATCTGCAAAAACAGCAAGCGAATCCAGAAAAGTATTTTTCAGGGGCACATTATAACTCAAATTAATATTGCTGATTCTAACATACGTACCATCATAAACATATTTGCTTAAGTTAGAAAGAATAGGAGAGGATGTAACTGCTGACTGCGAAACAATATCTCCAGGATTTCTCCAGTGATCTGCTGCATTTACAGAAAGATTTCTATTTAGAGTATTGGAATATTTATCGATGTAAACATCAGAAATAAAAACATCTCCTCCAAGTTGAAAATCTCCTCTAACCGATAATGTCAGATTATTGTAAAATGTGAAGTTGTTGTAAAAACCTCCATATGCATCTGCCTGAGTATCTCCAATCGGCACCCAGTCTGCAACGGTATGACTATCGTTATACGTTTTAGCATCATAAACTTGTCCATCTTTTTCTACAAGATCACGTCCTGTTGCAGGATCAACTCCAACCCATTTTACCCCCCACAAAGTGGTAGTGCTGTAACCAATTTTTTGAGCTAAAGCGACGTTTGCTAATGCATAGTCACTTCCCAAACCTTTTAGATCTGTTACTTTGCTTTCTACTGTAGAAATATTAAATGTCGTAGTCCATTTAAATGGCTCGCTTTTGATCCATTTAATTCTGGTAGTAAGCTCGAAACCTTTGTTGTACATACTAGAGGCATTTAATTGAACAGAATTATATCCAGTTTCTGTAGGAATATCTCTAGTCGTAATTAGATCACTTTTATTATCATAATAATATTCAAGTGTTAATTCGATTCTTTTAAAAATGTTAAAGTCAAAACCAACATTAAACTTTGTATTTTTCTCCCAGCTTAAATTGCCGTTTGGCGCGGCTCCCGTAGTTGCTCCAGAGTTGCCATTATAACCGTTTTGACTAATATTATATAAACCTTTTGATCTGTATGAACCAATTCTTGAGTTACCTGTAGAACCGTAACTTGCTTTAAATTTTAAGAAATCAATCCAAGTGTTTGATTGTAGAAAGTTCTCATTACTGGTAATCCAGCTTAAACCAGCACCTCCGTTGAGGGCAACATTAGTATCATCTCCAAAAACCGAGCTCTCGTCGCGTCTTAAATTGGCTAGAACATAATAACGTTTTTTATAGTTGTAATTTACCTGAGATAAAAAGGAAACTCTAGAATTATAACTGATTTCATTTCGATACGTCTGACCGCTTTTCGATTCGTCAACTAAAGGCGTTGCTAAATTATCGTCTCTAATAGCATCTGTAACTTTATTAATTTGATCCGGATTGACAAACCCTACTCCAGACTTAAAATTAAAGTCGGTTTTATCTTCTGATAATTCAAAACCCGCAACACCATCAATTTCATGATTTTCATTTAGTTGTTTATTAAACAAAACCTGTCCCTGCCAGTTCCATTTTGTAGAATTTCTTTGATTTAAAATTCTGCGTCCCCATGCAGGATATAGAATTCCGTTAAGTGTAAAAGTTCCATTGAACTGACCACTTTCGTTTGCAGCAGAAAAGTAACGATCTTGCTCTTTATCAGTGTAGTCCATTCCAAAAAGTGTAGAAAATTTAACTGCTTTACTAAGCTGATACGATAAATTCAAACTTCCTAAAAGACCATATGTCTGTGTTTCATTTTTATTTTGTTCAATAGCTGCCAGCGGATTTCCTCTCGTCATACCGCTCACTCCTAAATCTGCGTAAGAACCGTCATTATTGTAAACTGCAAGAGTTGGTAAATAGGCAAAACTAGCAAAAATGTTTGGAGCATCTTTTTGAACATAACTTGGGTTAAGCATTAAATTAGCACTCCATTTACCCGAATTGTATCCTAAATTGATTCCTGCATTTAGTTGTTTGGTTTCATTTCCTAATTGAGGTTCGTCAATTTTTAAGTAACTTACATTAGTACGGTATGAAAATTTTGAAGTAGCACCAGAAACATTAAAATTATATTTATTATAAATTCCTGATCTGTTTAAAACATCAAACCAATCTGTATTAACACCGTTATAAGCAACAGGAACATAGCCCGTAGTGGTATTTTTCATGTACTCATTTCTAAGATCTGTAAATTGCTCGCCACTTAGATATTTTATTCGGTTAATAGCTGATGAAACACCAAGCTGGTTAGAAAAACCGAATTGTGTTTTCCCTTTTTTCCCTTTTTTAGTAGTAATTAAAATTACTCCATTAGCACCATCTGCACCATAAATACCAACTGCTGCAGCATCTTTTAAAACCGATATGGTTTCGATATTTTCTGGAGCAATTTTCATCAGCGGATTGGCTAAATTTTCTGCAGAATCTCCTTTTCCATCAAAAACATCACTGTCTATTCCAAATTCCTCGCTCATTACCACACCATCTACAATTATTAAAGGCTGAGTAGAAGTTCCCGTTTTTGCTCCTGTTAAAGATGATAATGTTCCCTGACCACGAATATTAATTTTTACCGGACCACCAACACCAGAAGTATTTTCAACCATTACTCCGGCGATTTGTCCTGTAATCATTTTGTCGATGCTTTCTGAAGCTTGTTCTACCGCAATATCTTTAGCATTTAAAGTTGAAATACTTCCAACAATTTCTTCTTTTAGTTTTGTGGTTCCATAAGATGAAGTAATAACTACTGGATTCAATTCGTCTGTAGTTTCTTGTAGATAGAAAACAAAATCTTTATTATTTCCGGCTTGTCTTGACTGCGTTTCCATTCCTAAAAATCCAACTTCAAGAATAAGATTCGGAATGTTATTTCCTTTTAACTGATAAACAAATTTCCCGTTAGAGTCAGTTATAGCACCCATTCCAGTTCCTTTTATACGTATAGTTGCGCCTGGAAGCGGTTGTTTGTCTGTGGCATTATAAACCGTTCCGCTGATGAATCGTTCGGTTTCCTGCACTATGCCAGAATCATTTGTAGAACTTGCACTGGTCAGTAAAACCTGCTTTTTCTGAATGTAAAAAGAGATATTTTTTCCGTCAAATAACTTAGTCAAAGTGTTTTCCAAAGATGCATTATCAACATTAATATCGGCTAATTGTTCCGCATCAATTTTTCGGGCATTGTAAATAATCCTATAATCGGTCTGCTGTTCAATCGATTTGATAATTAGGCTTATAGGTTTGTTTTTTACATGTAATGTAATAGTTTTATTTTGAGAAAAAGCTGAAAAACAGGATAATAGGAAGCCTAAGAAAAATAGAATTTTTCTTAAATTGGAATGTATCGTAAATGTCATGTTTTATTTAGTTATGGAAAATTGGTGTTATGGTTATGGTGTTTTGTTTAATAGAATAATTGAATGGCGTGTCACGTTTTAGAAGCTCTAAAATATTGGCGACACTAGACTCACTGATTTTTATTGAACCTGTAAAACTCTGTTTGGCCAAAACAGTATTTTCGTTGATAATTTCAACGTCATAAGTACGTTCGATAATTTTTGCAATAGTAGAAAATGGGGTATTTTGAAATACAAGTTCGCCTTGAGTCCAAGCTTCATAAACAGCTGTGTCAACTGTTTGTGTTATGATTTTTTGCGACTCATTCTGCCACACTGCCATTTGGGACGGCTTAAGCAAAACGGCATTTAAAGGATTGTCTTTTTCAGACATTTGAATACTTCCTTCAACCAAAACACTACTCACAGTTTTGTCTTCAGGATATGCACTCACATTAAATTTTGTTCCGAGAACTTCAATATCAACTTCATCAGAATGCACTATAAATGGATGCTGTTTGTCTTTGGCAACCTCAAAAAAGGCTTCACCAGTTAAATAAACATTTCTTTTTCCATTTATTCCAAATTGCTCCGGATAACGCAAAGTAGTTCCAGAATTCAAACTCACAAACGTACCATCTGAAAGTGTAAGCTTAAATCTTTTGCCATAAGGAACTGTAAGGGTATGGTAAGAAACTTCCTTATCAAGAACTTTTCCGAAATAAATAATTCGGTCTGAAAATTTTCGGGCGATTAATTCGCCTTTACTATTGACTAAATTATTCTCATTTTTCTGCGTGAAATATTCAAAACTTCCATCGCTTAATTCCAGAACAATTTCTTTAGAAGCTGTTGTTCTTTCATTAAAATAAAAAGCGAGCCCTGCTAAACCAATTAAAACCACAAGAACGGCCGCGTATCTAAAATACTTTCTTGCATTGTTTTTTGGTTTTAATGCCATTACGGAAGCAGTATTAGGTGAAATAGTTCCACTAATTGCTGTTAAAGTCCAAGTCTTTTTTAAAGTTATAAATTGCTTTTTATTTTCTTCTGAGGCATCAATCCAATCAAAAAGTTGTTGAACTTCTTGTTCTGAAGCTTCATTAGATAAGTATTTATAAATTAGTTCCGATGTCATAAATGCGTTTTTAAACTTCTCGCCATAGTTAGTACACCTCAGAATTAAAATACCCTACCTTTTATTCTTAATTATTATAAATAAGGATAAAAATTAGAAACAAATAGTCCGATAATTTAGTCTTTAAAATCTTCAAAGCCTTTGTCATATGGGCTTCGACAGCTTTTAAAGTCACTTGCATTTCTTCGGCAATTTCTGCGTTTTTTTTATTCTCAAAGCGTTTTTTAATAAAAACTTCGCGGGTTTTGGGCGGTAATTCATTAATTGATTCCTGAATAATGCGCTCCAATTCTGTTAATTCTAGTGTGTTGAACTGAAGTGAGTTTAAAACCTCAATATCCAATTCTCGTTCTTTGTGGTTAAGCAGGTCATTCTTAAATTTATCCTTCACTTTATTGTGGCGGATTAAATTCAGACATTTTGATTTGGCGTAGGTAAATAAGAAAGCTTGAATACCGTTAATAGATTCTACGTTTTCTCTATTTTGCCATAAGTGTAGTAAGGCTTCTTGAGCAAGGTTTTCAGCTTCGTCCTGATCATAAATAAACTGAACGCTGAAAGATTGAATTCGCCTAAAATATTTATCGTAAAAAAACTTAAATGCAGTTTCGTCTCCTTCTTTAAAGGATTTGAAGAGATCTAATTCGAAACTGGTATTATGGTTCATTAAACGAAATTTACTTTGGAAAAGCAATATTAAGTAAATTTTAAAAACTACTCAGATTTGCTAGGAAAGCGGCAAATATAAAAGTTTATTTATATTAATTCTAAATAAAATAAAATTATTGATTGTTTGCAGAAATTTTATTCAGAATAGGTTTAGAAACAAGAATTTGCTTGTGTTTTTCTAATGCAAAATTGTTTGATAGGCTGATATTTTTAACGCAAAGAGCGCAAAGATTTTTTGACATGCTGAGTTTTATTAAAACACAAAGTTCGCAAAGCTTTGTAAGAACTTTGCGAACTCTGTGTAAAACCTCTGTGTTCTCTGTGGTTTAAAACGTTTTACCTATCCAAAGCTAAAAACTTAGCGTACCGAGGCTTCGGGATTGCGTAAATCTTAGCGTTCTTTGCGGTGAAATTATGCGGTTAAAAAATTAAATTGCTTCACGTTTAAAATTCCTCCATCCAAAACCAATCAAAACTAAATTGAAAAGCAGTAATGGTAAAAACGCTTTTACGAAACTTATTTTAGTTGGATCATTAAACGTTTCTACTTTAAACTTATCCCATTTTTCTGCATTTACAGGAGCTTCTGAGAATATTTTTGGATAAAAATACAATCTCATTTTTTCATGAAAATGCTTCGTTTCTTTCAAAAATAAAAGCTGATTTCCTAAATCGGCGTGGGCGATTTCGTTTAGCTGCAACTGCGTATGAAGAGTTGGTATAAATTGTGCAATTCTCTGACTGGCAAGGTTTCGCTGCTGTAATTTGGTTTCCAATTCGCGGGATTCAGCTGCCGACTCATCGTCGCCCATTTGCTGCATCGCGTAATACCAAAGCCAGCTGAATTCTTTTTCTGGTAAAACATAACTTTTAAACTGCGGGTAATGTTTATAAAACTTCTCCACAGTCTCATTTTTATCCATGTCCCATTTTTCGTGATACGCATTTCTCTGTTTCAAAGTCAGTTCTAAAGCTTCTGGAACTTTGTATTGATTAACGATGTAAGCATTAATTCCGGCAGGAACAATGATTATTAAAAACAACCAGACCGTCAATAATAAAACAGAATTAAAATTAGAATGTTTTTGAAGTGAAACAATAAAAAAGCATACCGAAAACCAAAACAAAATATATAGAATCCCTAGTCCGTAAAAGAGGATAAAAGTCTGATCCAGTGGAATATTCAAGAATAAAACAGCTGTCAAAAGTAAAATAGTAAACAATGCGATTAAACTCAAAATTCTAACGTAAAATAACTGTAGAATGTAAATGAAGGTATTCTGACTTTGCGTTGCTACAATTTTCCAAGTACCGCTTTCTTTTTCTTCTGAAATAAGATTGTACGAAAAGGAAATAATTAAAAGCGGAAAAAGATAAATCAGTACAAAACTGAAATCGATATTTCCTGCCAGAAGATTATTAGGGTTATTGAGTTCTGAATCGTATTTCTGACCTTCCAATCCACGAATCGTAACACTTTGAATAGAAGGATTAACATCGCGTTGTCCGATCGCTAAACTGTTTATAGGCAGTGTTTTATTAACTAAGGAAAACTTGATGTAATACAGTAAAAGTCCGATTTCATCTTTATGAAATGCGGCATTTCTGGCGATATGTTCTTTCTGGTAAATGGCAGCTTGTTCAATATTACTCTGCTGTTTGTTCTGAAATTGTTTTCCAATTAAAAGACTTATAAAACCAATGCACAACAAGAAAAGCAACCCAATTTTGGTTCCTTTTGACCGAATGAAATTTTTATATAATAATGCTAACATATTAAATGGCTTTAAGTTTTTTGGATGCAATTCGAACTAAAATGAAAAGCAGTGAAATCCAGAGAATAATTGAAAGAATCGAGATAATTTCGTTTTTAAGAACCGTTCCGATTTTTTTAGGTTCGTAGTGAAATTCTTCTACATCGGCCCAATGTTCTTTACCAATGGTAAGCGGTTTATCATTTTGTCCAGGTTTTTTATTGCTGATGTATTTAATCTGCAATCCATTCATTTTCTGCGCCATTGTATAACGATAATCTTCGGCTTGTTTTTGAAAATCTACATACGATTCGTAATCGGTATTGGATAAACCCATCGATAAGTTTTTCATCGCGATATACGGATTCAAAAAGGAAACTGTTTTTGAAAAGCTATTCTGCTTTTTGTAAATTTTCAAAAGCTCGGCTAAATGCTCATTATAAATTCTGGAACTAATTTTTTCTCCTTCGGTCATAATATAACCCGAATAATTAAAGGGAAGTTTTTGCACAGAATCGACTTTATAAGCGCGAAGTAGTGAATCTTTTATAGCCTTGTAATGCGGATCATTCGGATTATGGCTGTCTCCCTGCTTCAAAATATCTTTTTCGATATCGCTGTTAAATTGGATCTTAGAAGGCGCTTCGTAAATATATGCCCCAATTGCCTGCGTTGTTCTTGGCAGAATAATGGTAAAAAGAAGCCAAATCCCAATAAGTGTGATCAAAGCTTTTTTAGATGTTTTGCTTGCTGCCGAAATTAAAACCGCAATAACACAGAAGAATAGGAGATAAGCCAAATGAAAAAGAACAAATAAAAGCATTTTTACGGTCTCGTCTGTCGTAACGGCGAAGTCTTGTAGAAAAAGCCAAACCAAAACCAAAACAATAATTGTTGGAACAAAAAGCATCATAATGACACTTGCAATTCCTAAAATTTTTCCAATAAGAAGCTGTTTCCAACTGATTCCCTGCGTTAAAAGGATTTTTAAAGTTCCGTTTTCACGTTCGTATGCAACAGCATTAAATCCAAGGAAAAAAATAAGAAGCGGTAACAAAACCTGCAGCACCATTGCAATACTGATTTCGCCAAAACGAAGCATGCTGTTCGAAAATCCAGCTTCAGAGAAATTGGCTGTATTTTGTTTGTGGGCTTCCAAGAAAATTGCATTTCCAAAAAAAGGTTCCATTCCAAATTCGAAAACACTTAATGGTGTACTTTTTCTAAAAGCAAAGTTTCCATAATGGGCCATTCTATGCGGATTCTTATCTGGATTTTTCAGCCAGTCTTCTCGAGATTCATGCTGATATTTTTCGCTGGTTTCATTTTGACTCTTGTAATTTTCCCAGCCTGTGAATGCGGCATATAAGAGCAAAATTCCAATAAAAATGGTAATAATATAAACTGCCTGATTTTTAAAAATCGAGTTTTTAAAATGTCTGGCTATAAGGAGTTCTGTGTGAAGTAATTTCATATAAATTAAAATTTATAAGTTACGGTTAGGCTTACGTTTCTAGGACTTCCCGGAAACAAACGCAGGTAATTCTGCGCGCCCAGCCAATAGGTTTTATTCAAAAGATTGCCTGCGTTTACAGCAATCTGCATATTACTATTATTAGGTTTGTAATAAAGAGCAGCATCAAAAATGGTAAAATCTGGAAGTGTAAAATCTCTTGTAAACCAAGGTACTTTACTGCTTTGATACTGCATTCCAAAACCAATTCCGAAATCATCCAGAGCAGAGTCAGAAGCAAAATTGTAGCGTGTCCAAAGATTGGCGCTGTTTTTTGGTGTATTCTGTTTTCGCTGTCCAATTAATGAGGTATTGGCATCATTTGTAATTTCCGCATCAATGTAACTGTATGAAGCATTAATCTGCCAATCTGGAGTAATATATCCAGCCAAATCACATTCAAAACCACGGCTTCTTTCAGAACCTCTCGTTACCAATAAATCTGGGTTAGCAGGATCATTGGCGTTCATTAATATATTACGCTGATTGATTTCGTAAACAGCAGCATTAAAACTTACGGTATTATTGAAGAAAACAGCTTTTAGACCAACCTCTTTTAAATCACTTTCCAAAGGTTTGAAGAGACTTCCCGCAGGTAAACTTCCTGTCTGAGGCATTAAAGTAGTTGTATTGGACTGAGGCTGATAACCCTCCAAGTAAGTGGTGTATAGATTAATAGCATTATTAACAGCATACGTAACGCCAATTCTAGGCAGTAATGCAGATTTTTTAACTGTTATCTCGTTGTTCGTTTCATAATTGGTAATATCTTCGAACCATTCGTTTCTCAATCCTAATAAAAAAGTAAATTTTTCCCATTGAATCTGATCTTGAATGTAAACTGCGTTTGTTGTTGTAAGTGCAGACGGAAGCGCTGTACGAACATTTAAAACATAATCCTGTGTATTTCTTAAAGCGTAAGAAGGATTGTTTAAATCAAAGAAATTGACGTTTGGTTTGGGTAAAACAACACCGTTTACAGTTACAGTTTGGTAATTTGATGCATTTGCAGGAACAAAAGTACTCGCCACAGTTCCGTCATTTAATAAATAACCTCTCGCAGCATTTTGCCCGCCGCCGATGTTCTTGTTCCAGCTGCTTAAATCGTAACCACTTAATAGTTTATGATTGAGTTTGCCTGTTTTAAAATCAAAATTTAAATAAGCGCTTAGATTATCGATATCCCAATATTGCTGGCGCTGCACAAACTGCATCATGGCAAGACTCGTAACAGGCTGATTGTTCATATCTACGGCAAAACCATTAGTGGTGCGGTGTTCCTGCAGGTTTTCTGTCCAGGTTTGTTTCATGTACGAAGCATTGAAACCAATTTTTGATGTGAATTTATGAGCAAAATTGGTCATCAAAATCATTTCTTTCGATTTAAAAAAGTCTCCTGAAGCGCCTAGATTGAGACTTATTGGCGTTGTATGTAAATTGGTTTTACCTGAAACAGCTCCAAAAATCGGTTGTCCGCGGTCTAGAACTCCAGTCATGTCGCTTAAAATCAGCTCAGTATTGATCGCGGTTTTTTCATTTGGAATATAACTAAAAGAAGAAGAAATCAAAAAGGACTTATTATTGACTAAATCCCGAAATGATTTGGCTTCCTGATACGCTCCGTTGACACGATACAAAAGTGTTTTAGATTCGTTTAACGGACCTGTAAAATCAAGTGTTCCTCGTAAAGTACTAAAGCTACCAACAGTTAGGCTAACTTCCTTTCGGTCTACTGCCAAAGGTTTCTTGGTCACCATATTAATACTTCCGCCAGGATCGACAGAAGAAAATGTAGCACTCGACGGACCTTTGATTACTTCCACACGTTCAATATTACTAGTTAAAGGCTGTAAAAAGTAGTATTGTCTGGTTCGCATTCCGTTAATAATCTGTCCTTCTTCATTTTGACTTATACCGCGAATCGTATATTGATTGTAATAACTGGCCGGAATTACACCGCTGGCCATTTTTACTACATCAGCAAGATAAATTGCTCCTTTATCGGCAATTAATTCTTTGGTAATAGTCGAAATAGACTGCGGAATATCTTTATTTAAGGCAGCAGTTTTGGTTGCCGAAAAAGAGTAGTCACTATTGTATTTTCGTGTTGAGCGTCCTACAATCTCAACAGTCTGCAATTCATTTCTCTTGGTTTCCAGCTCAAGGGAATCCTTAATGATGCTGTCTCTAACTTTTTGGTTGGTTTGGGCATGCACAATAGAAAAAGTGCTTACTAAAAATAGTAAGGAAAGTAAATGTTTCATTTTTATCGAGATGGAAATCGGTATTTCCTTTTAAACAGTTTGTAAATACAAATCTTCCAATTCGTTTGCAGAAATTTTTGAGGCTTCAATTACGGTAACTAGATTCCCCTGCTTCATGATTCCGATGTGCGAAGCTACTTCACGCGCTCTGAAAATGTCGTGAGTTGCCATTAAAATTGCCGTTCCATCTGCAGAAAGCTCTTTTAAAATTTGAGAAAACTCGTTAGAAGCTTTTGGATCTAAACCGCTTGTAGGTTCGTCCAGCAAAAGCACTTTAGCTTTTTTAGCAATTGCAATTGCAATTCCGACTTTTTGACGCATTCCTTTAGAATAGCCGCCGAGATTTTGGTCGTGTGCTTTGGTCTGAAGTCCAGCTTTGTTTAAAAAATATTCCAGTTCACCTTTTGAATATTTGAAACCTGCCAGCGAGGAGAAAAATTTAAGATTTTCTATACCCGTTAAATTCGGATAAAGCATGACAGTTTCTGGAATATAGGCGACAAATTCTTTAGTAGTTTTTGCGTTTAATGTAACGGGAATATTATTGATAGTTAAAGATCCTTCTGAAGGTTCTATAAACCCTAGAAATAAATTAATAGTAGTTGTCTTTCCGGCACCATTCTGCCCTAAAAGAGCAAATATTTCACCTTCTTTAATAGTTAAGTTTAAAGCATTTAAAGCAGTGTAATCACCATATTTTTTGGTTAGATTTTCGGCTGTAAGCATAATTATATTATTTGGATTTGGATATATTTTGAAAATGACAGCATTCTAACTATAGGAATAGGCTAGAATTCTGAATAGTATTAAATGAGGGTAAATTTACAGCGGTTTATTCGCGAAAGCGCAGATAGAGAAAGGAGCAAATAAGATCTCTTTGCATTAATCTTTAATTTGAAAACAAAGATTTGACGCGATAAAATAAAACTAGTAAACTAAAATAGAGCAGGAGGTGCTCGTAAAGCAAATAAGCTTCCTTTGAAGAATGTTGAAACTGATTTGGTATAAGTAAATACCAGTTTAGTTTCTACATATGTTTTTTGAAAAATGACAGTCTGAAAAGCATTTGGAATAAATGTGCTGAAAGAAAAATGAGAAACATGACATTTTGTATCAGTAGAATGACTGTGTGTTATTTGTTTCTGATTGGCACTTGAATGATGTTGACAAGGTCTTTCTGAAAGTTGTTTAAAAAAATGTTCATAAGAGTGCACAGTTTGAAACAGCATTGCGCACAATACTGCAAAAGATGCTATGAAATTTACAACTACGATTCTCCTTTTCATTCAGTGGTATTTCTGTGCAAATCTAAGTATCTAATACTGAAATAAGTAATTGCAACAATGTTGCAAATATAGATATCTTATTTTTAAATATTCCAAAAAGCTGTTATTTTTTATACAAATTTAAAGTCAAAGCCTTTAAATACAACCAATTTACAGGTTATTGTACAACAGCTGAAGTGTATGAAAATCAGACGATCCATCAAAATATTTATGCAGAACTTCTTGAAAAATAGGTTCTGAATTTTGAACACTTGCAAAAAGTGTCATGGAGGATTGCAGTCTTTCGGCATCAGTACTTCCGAATATATCGTTTACCTTTTCTTTTTCTTTTTTGATTAATTCGGCTGTAATTTCAACCAAATGTTTACCTAAAATTGGATGTTCAAGAAAAGCAATTGCTTCGTCGGCATTTTTAATTTCATAAAATTTAGAAGTATCACTTGAACCCATTCCTTTTATTTGTGGAAAGATAAACCACATCCATGGAGATTCTTTTTTGCCTTTTTTTATTTCGTCTAGAGCTGTTAAATACAATTTGTTCTGAGCATCTAAAAATCGGACTAATTCATTTTTATTGTAAGCCATTATTTACTGATATTAACTTGGGGTATCAGGCTGTAAATCTACTGAAAATATGTTTAGTTGTATATTACCAAATCCTTTTTTTAAGGTATTTTTTATGTATGAAATTAGCTTAAAAAAGATAGTTTTCAGTGAGAAAAATTACTTCAAATTATCTCATCAAAAAAATTTCATTAGTAATAAAAAACCGACTAACAACTTCGTTTTTTGTTATAAAATCTAAATTTCGTTGGAAGTTCTGTTATGATTTTCCTATTTTTACTCAAATGACAGCTTGAAAACTGTTTTTATGAATTAAAATTCGAATTGATATTTACCACTTTACAATATCAATTTTTTCTAACGAGCCTTTCAGCTCATCTAAAAACAAATGCTTATGAAAATAGGATTAATCGGATTCGGAAAAACTGGAAAATCAGTAGCTTCAATATTATTAGAAAATAAAAAATTCTGCTTAGAATGGGTTTTAAGACAAAGTACAACTTTAGAACACAGATCGGTGCCTGAATTTTTTGGAGTGCAGTCAGACGAACCCGGCTTAATCTATTCTAGTTCCAAAACTCCTATTGAAGAATTGTTGGAAAGCCATCCAGTAGATGTAATTATAGATTTCTCTTCTCATCAGGGAATTTACACGTATGGTGAAGCTGCAGCAAAAAAGAACATCAAAATAATTTCGGCAATTTCACATTGTAAAGACAAGGAATTGCAGTTTCTAAAAAAGTTAGGTCAAAAAACAACTGTTTTTTGGTCGCCGAATATTACTCTCGGCGTTAACTATTTATTATTTGCCGCTAAATTTTTGAAGAAAATTGCGCCGTGGGTTGATATTGAAGTAAATGAAGAACATTTTAAAGCTAAAGAAGGAACTTCGGGAACTGCCATTAAAATTGCAGAAGCGCTCGATGTAGATAAAGAGAACATCAATTCTGTGAGAGCTGGAGGTATAGTTGGAAAACATGAAGTAATTTTTGGTTTTCCTTTTCAAACGGTTCGAATTATACACGAATCAATTTCTAGGGAAGCTTTTGGAAACGGAGTAATTTTCGTAGCAGAAAACATCAAAGAAAAAGAAAAAGGATTGTACAATTTTGAAGATATCTTGACACCTTATTTTGCGGTTTAAGATTTTTGGTTTGCCACAAAGACACTAAGGCACAAAGTTTTATCCTATTTTTGTCATTTCGATCCCGAGGCTTCGGGAGAGAAATCTCCGTTAGAAGCTCTACAAAGATTGGATTAACTTTGCGGAGTCACTTTGCGGAGATTTCTCTCCCGAAGCCTCGGGATCGAAATGACAATTAATACGTTTTATTTTAAATAATAAATTGACAAATTTATTTCCTAAAAGCTAAAGCTTTCATATATTCCAGATTCATTTTAGCAATTGAAAGCACCGAAATTCCCTGTGGGCATTCGATTTCACAAGCGCGTGTATCAGAGCAGGCTCCAAAGCCTTCTTCATCCATTTTCTTTACCATTGTAATGGCACGTTTAGAAGCCTCTACTTTTCCTTGTGGAAGCAAAGCTAAGTGTGTTATTTTGGCACCTACAAATAAAGCTGCGCTGGCATTTTTGCATGAAGCCACACATGCCCCGCATCCAATACAAGCAGCGGCATCAAAAGCTTCTTCTGCAGTTTCATAAGAAATCGGAATACTGTTAGCCTCAGGCGCCTGACCTGTAGATGCGCTAATAAAACCTCCAGCTGCTATAATAGAGTCAAAAGCTTTTCGGTCTATTTTTAAGTCTCTTAAAACAGGAAATGCTTTGGCGCGAAAAGGTTCAATATAAATGGTATCGCCATCTTTAAAACTTCTCATGTGAAGCTGGCAGGTTGTAGTATTTTTTAAAGGACCATGAGCTCGTCCGTTAATCATCACACCACATTGACCGCAGATACCTTCACGACAGTCGTGATCAAATTCGATAACACGCTCACCTTGCTGAATAAGAGATTCGTTTAAAAGATCCAGCATTTCTAAAAAAGACATATGTTCAGACACTTCATCAATTTCATAATCTGTCATTTCTCCTTTTGATGAAGTATCAAATTGACGCCAAATTTTAAGATACAGCTTCATGTTTTTTTTATTTTTTAGTTTTCAGTCTCAGTTTTCAGTCTCAGTTTTCAGTCTCGGTTTTCAGTCTCGGTTTTCAGTCTCGGTTTTCAGTCTCGGTTTTCAGTCTCGGTTTTCAGTCTCGGTTTTCAGTCTCGGTTTTCAGTCTCAGTTTTCAGTCTCAGTTTTCAGTCTCAGTTTTCAGTCTCGGTTTTCAGTCTCGGTTGCAGTTACAATTTCACAATTCACAACTCACAATTCACAATTCACAACTCACAATTCACAATTCACAACTCACAATTATTTATAGCTTCTCACAGCCAGTTCAACCGATTCAAATACCAAAGGTTCTTTGTGTAACTCAGGCTCTTGATTATTTCCTTTCCATTCCCAAGCCGAAACGTAACAGAAATCTTCATCATTGCGAACAGCTTCGCCATCTGGAGTTTGGTATTCTTCCCTAAAATGTGCGCCGCAGGATTCTTCACGTTGTAAGGCATCGTAACACATTAATTCAGCCAATTCAATATAATCCGCGATTCGTCCTGCTTTTTCCAATTCGCTGTTTAAAGTGTTGTCGCCGGTAATTCGAAGATCTTTTTCAAACGAAGATTTGAGTTCTCTAATTTCAATGATCGCTTCTTCAAGTTTTTCCCTGCTTCTCGAAAGTCCGCATTTCTCGTATAATAAACGTCCGATTTTTTTATGAAAGTAATCTGCAGAAAGCGTTCCGTTGGTATGTAAAAAACGATCCAATTGTCTTCTAACGCTTTTTTCCGCTTCATCAAAAGCAGGATGGGAGATGTCAAATTTTGGCGCGTTTAATTCGCCAGCCAAATAGTTCGGAATTGTATAAGGTGCAATAAAATAGCCATCTACACAGGCTTGAAGTAACGAATTTGCTCCAAGACGATTAGCGCCATGATCTGCAAAGTTCGCTTCGCCTAAAGCAAATAATCCAGGAATAGTGGTCATTAATTCATAATCAACCCAAAGTCCGCCCATTGTAAAATGCGCCGCGGGCGAAATCAGCATAGGTTCTTTATAGGCATTAATGCCGGTAATCTTTTCATACATCGCAAAAAGATTGCTGTATTTAGCTTCTATTTTATCTTTTCCCTGGGCATTAATGGCATCAGAAAAATCGAGATAAATGGCATTTTTCATAGGTCCCACGCCGTGACCTGCATCGATTCTTTCTTTTGCAGCTCTTGACGAAATATCTCTTGGGGCCAGGTTTCCAAATGAAGGATATCGGCGCTCTAAATAATAATCTCGTTCTTCTTCTGGAATTACATTTGGATCACGGTCATCGGCAGCTTGTTTAGGAACCCAGATTCGTCCGTCATTTCGAAGCGATTCTGACATCAAAGTCAATTTGGACTGATTTGCTCCGTGCTGCGGCAATGAAGTAGGATGAAACTGAATCCAGCTTACACCTGCCATAAAAGCGCCTTTTTTGTGCGCACGCCAAATTGCGGAGCTGTTGCAGCCCATTGCCAAAGTAGATAAATAATATACTTTTCCGTAACCTCCAGAGGCTAAAACTACTACGTCTGCAGTATGGCGTTCTAAAATTCCTGTTTCAAGATTTCTTGCAATTATACCTTTGGCTTTGCCTTCAATAACTACTAATTCAAGCATTTCATGGCGTGTGTACAAAGCTACTTTTCCCAAAGAGGCCTGTCGTTCTAATGCTTGATAGGCACCCAGTAAAAGCTGTTGTCCAGTTTGACCTCTGGCATAAAAAGTCCTTGAAACCTGAACGCCTCCAAAAGATCTATTATTCAAATAACCAGCATATTCTCTTGCAAATGGAACGCCCTGAGCGACTGCATGATCGATGAGAGCAGCAGAACATTCGGCTAAGCGATAAACATTGGCTTCTCGCGATCTAAAATCTCCGCCTTTAATGGTATCATAAAACATCCTAAAAGTGCTGTCACCATCATTCTTGTAGTTTTTAGCAGCATTTACACCACCTTGCGCCGCCACAGAATGTGCACGTCTAGGAGAATCCTGAAAACAAAAAGACTTTACATTATAACCTTGTTCAGCCAGCGATGCGGCACACGAAGCGCCTGCAAGTCCAGTTCCGACTACAATAACATTCAGTTTTTTTCTATTTGCAGGATTTACAAGTTTTGCTTTTGCCTTGTAATTATTCCATTTTTCTGCAAGAGGACCTTCTGGTATTTTTGAGTCTATCATTTTTTTTACGGTTTAAAATGAACTTGTCTTTTAGAAGCTGTAATTTACTACAAAAAAATGAATTTGTAAGGCTGATTTTATTGTTTACTGATAGAAATTGCTTTAGAAGCAGCATTTGTTTTTACAAAATAGATACCCGTTGGATATTCTGAAATAGAAATTAAATTTCCTTTTCCTTGTTTTACCTTAGTTCCTAAAGGCGAATAAACAGTCCATTCTAATTCTTTAGATAAGTGGAATATTCCAGTTGAAGGATTTGGAAAAACAATGATTTTATTGGATTCTCCATTTGGATTTTCAACGCCAAGACTGCAATTATGCACCATGTAAGCAATTTCTTTTTTATTGTTTCCAATGGTATTGCTAACCGTTAATGAAACCGTTTTTGTTCCTTCGGTTGAATAAATTACGCTGTGAGGACCAATTCCTGTTGCAGTTGCGGGCGTCGCATTTTCACCAAAATTCCACACATAATTATCAACAGTTCCAACCGAAACAGAAGTAAAAGTAACGGCAGTATTAAGACATCCCATTTGGGTATTAACTTCAAAATCTGCAATTGGTGCAGTTGTGCTTCCCGTTAATACAAATTCCATTTTATTAACGTTGATGTCGCCTTCTTCAAAAAATAAAGTAATCACACGCGTTCCCTGCGTTAAAGGAATATTTGGAATGGTAACTGTCTGCCAAGCCTGAAAGCCAGTAGTATTTGGAATATTTACCGTTCCAGTTACATTTACACCATCGACTTCAAGATGTAATTTTCGGGTATTATAAGGCGATGCGACTCTTAGATTGATATTATAATTTCCTGTTGTATTTACTCTTGCAGTGTATTTGAGCCATTCGTTTTTAGCCACATAAGCCAGATTAAATCCGCCTTCGCTGCAAGCTTCAGTTCCTACGCCATCGCCAGCTCTGTAAGCTGTGTCACCGCCGCCATTGCTGTCAAAATAAGCACTTGGACCAACGTCATAATTTTCAGCTTCGATAATGCCTGGAATTTGAGCTATTGTTCCTAAATAAGGTGCGTTTGGAAGTGTTGTTGCCGTATAAACAGCCGTGTAAGCTGCGGTTCCTGTTGCAGGTGCTTTGAAGGTTTGATTAGCCGCTCCGCCATGATCCCAATGATCAAAGTCATATCTAATGTTTCCAACATATTGCGGAGTTGGAGCATTTAATGTCTGCAAAGAGGCATTGGCTACAACTTGTTTTGTTGATGGTGCTGTAACTGGTTTTTGGTTGAATTCTAAAGCCAATAGAGCAGGAGAGCTTGTTATAGTTACATCGACTAAATTTGGTTTAATGTCTACAAAGGTTGATGCTGTTAAGCCATTGCTGTCGGTTACTTTTACAGTAAAACGATACCAAACATTTGGTGTTTTTTCGCCTTGATTAGATGCTGTAAAATCACCAGATTTTACGCCTTGCGGACTTGCACCAGGATGTGAATGCCCAGCTCCTGGAATATCTTCGTGGAAAAGATCAATATTCCATGAAAATGCACTTGCTGGTAATGTTCCATCTTCAATATCTGTTGCTGTTGCTTCAAAATGAACTACATCATCGGCATTCCATTTTAAAGTTGGTAAAGGAGAAACAATCGTAACTGTTGGAGCATTACTAAATGGTGTTACTGTTAACGTTGCAGGATTACTGGTTACATTGCCTGCAGTATTGCTAACTATCACTCTATAAGCACCTGCATTTGCTGTTGTAACATTCGAAATGGTATAAAAAGCAGCATTTGCTCCCGAAATATTTACATTATTAAACTGCCATTGATAGGAAAGCCCAACGCCGCTTGCAGAAACCGTAAAAGTTACAGGAGTAGTCTGCATAATACTTTGAGAAACAGGATGATTTACTATTGTTGGCGCAGCAGTTTCTATATAATCAAGTTTAATTAGCGAACCATTATTTCCGTAAGCGCAATAATAAATATAACCATCGTTGCCTAACATCATTCCGAGTGCTTGCTGGTGTGGTGCGGTATAAAACTCAGTTGAAGCTGGATCTGGAATATTAGGATCGAAAGATCGAATAGCATTTCGAAGAAAATCTTTTATAATAAATTTTCCCTGAAGATCAGGGTAACGAGGCGTTGTTGGATTGTATAATAAGCCATTGGTCAAAGCATTTCCGATACTTCCGGTTGCATAAGTAAATATCGGATTGGTAAATAAATTGGTTTCTGTTTGTTTTCCATCGCCGCCTTGTGGGTGTCCCCAGGCATAATTGCGAATTGCTGGATTGCTGATTTCGTTTACTTCTTCCCATGAAGTTCCAACATCCAGTACAAATAATTTATTGGCTGTTGTATTGGCAACTAACCTCCAAGGATTTCTAAATCCATAAACCCAGATGCTTTGTCTTTGTACAGAACCAGTTCCATAATACGGATTTCCAGGCGCGGGCAGACCGTCTTCTGTTAGCCGAAGAATTTTTCCTTTATAAGTATCAAGATCTTGTGAGTTTGTATTTTGCTGACTATCTCCAACGGTTACATATAGAAATCCGTTAAAGAACTTTAAATCACCACCATTATGAAATCCACCGCCAATAGGTTCTAAAAGTAGAATTTCCTGTCTGCTGACTACTTGATTGGCATTATCGATTTTGACTCTCTCAATACGATGTCGGATTACACCGCCGTCGTTAATGGCGTAGAATACATAAATGTAACCATTTGTGGTAAAGTTTGGATGCAGGGTTAATCCAAGTAAACCTTGTTCACTGTCAGTTACAGTAGTTACGGTAAAAACAGTCGAGACAGCATTGTTTTGAAATACTTTGACAATTCCGCCTCTTTCTGCAATAAAAATTCTTCCATCAAAAGATTGTTCCAGTGCGAGCCCTTCTTTAATGACCGCTGTAGGAGCTAGGTTTTGGGTAATATATTGTGAATAGGATTGCAGCGAAAGTAATAAAGCAAAAATTGATAAGAAATAATTGAACAATCGCTTTTTGATATTAAAGGGTAGATTTTTTCTCATAATTATTCAGAATTTAGATGATTTGGGTATTTCAAATTTAATCTTTTTCTGTACAATATATTGATCTTCAAATGTTATGTTTTTTACATATTGAGTATCATAATGTCAAAACACGAGAAACGCTGCGATGACAAATTTGCTGTAAAGTTTTTGTAGTGTTTTAGTTTTTAGCCAAAAGGTTCCACAGAAGGAACTGCAATTCCTGATTTCGCAGAAAATGTTTGGCGAAAGCCTTATCTTCTGTTGAAGAATTTGCTTTTTAAAAATTTAGTAAGATTCTTTTTTACATATTAAACCCGACAGGTTTTAAAAACCTGTCGGGTTTATTTACATTAGAAAAAATTATTTACCATATCTTTTATCAAAATGCGCACTTACATCAAATTGGTTATTCTCAATTTGTTCTAAGATTTCAAGAAATGTTATTTTCATTTTAAGAATCATTGGCTCAGCATCGTGAATTAAAGAGTATACATTTTGTTTATTATCTACTGCAATATAATTTCCGTCTTCTAAATCGTAAATGACATAAAAAGTTCTTCCATTAAAATCAATATCAAATAATTCATTATAGTTTAGTTTTTCTCTAATATTACTATCTAAGCTATCATAAAACAAATCAATTTCGTTTGGAGGAAAATCAAAACGTGTCATTGAAAAATTTGTATTATCAATCGATGATAATTTAAATTCATCTAATTGATAAGTTGAATTTGTAATTTTTAAACCAGCGACCAAATTATCCTGAATTAAAAGTTCTATTTTTTCGAAATGATTATTCTGTTTTGAAAAAATCCTAAGCCCTGAAATATGATAATTATTACCTCTTTTTTTGTATTTAAAAACGGTGTCTCCAACATAACCTATGGCAACATATTTAAAATCAGGATATAATTCCCAATTTGTTAAGTCATAAAAATTACTATTTATAGTTTGATTTTTTATTTCAGATAATTTTTCAGGTAATGCTTCAATTATAGTATTAAAAAGTTTTCTTTGCTCTTTTCTAATTGCATTGTATTTGTATGGAGGGAAAATTGCTCCTAATGCTTTTTGTAAAATATTCATTTATTTCTCGATTATCATAGTAACGCCTTGTCCACCAGCGGCACAAATAGAGACAAAACCTCTTCCAGAACCTTTTTCGTTAAGCAATTTTGCCATTACGCCAATGATTCTGCCGCCAGTTGCAGCAAAGGGATGAGCGGCTGCTAAGCTGCTTCCTTTTACGTTTAATTTATTTCGATCAATAGATCCTAAAGCTTTTTTTAAACCAATCGATTCGCTGAGTTCTGGACTTTCCCAAATTTTTAAAGTAGCTAAAACCTGTGCGGCAAAAGCTTCGTGAATTTCATAATAATCAAAGTCCTGAAGATTTAATCCTGCTTTTTCGAGCATTCTGGAAGCAGCAAATAGTGGAGCTAATAAAAGATTCTGCTGATTTTTAACGTATTCGATAGCAGCAATTTCTGCAAACGTAATGTAAGCCAAAATAGGAAGCCCTTGTTCTTTTGCCCATTCTTCGCTTGCTAGAAGAATACAAGAAGCCCCATCTGTTAACGGCGTAGAATTTCCTGCCGTCAAAGTACCGTTTACTTTATCGAAAGCTGGATTTAGCTTGGCTAATTTTTCAATTGTGCTGTCTTTGCGTAAATTGTTATCTTTTTCTAATCCGTTGAAAGGCGTAATCATATCATTAAAAAATCCTTCATCATAAGCTTTTGCCATATTCAAGTGACTTTTTAAAGCAAATTGATCTTGATCTTCTCTTGAGATTTTATAATGTTTGGCAGTGATTTCGGTATGCCCGCCCATTGAAAGTCCAGTTTGCGATTCTTCATTTTTAGGAACTAACGGACTGAAATCTTTTGGGCGAAGTTTTAGAAATAATTTGATTTTTTCTCCCAATGATTTTGCTTTTCTAGCATCTAATAATATTTTTCTAAGCTTTTCGCTGACAGCAATCGGCATATCACTAATAGAATCGACACCACCTGCAATTCCAGATTCAATTTGTCCCAGGGCAATTTTATTAGCGATATAAACTGCGCTTTCAATTCCAGTGTCACATGCCTGCTGTAAATCGCACGCAGGAGTTGCAGGATCAAGACTAGTCTGCATCACACATTCTCGGATCAAATTATTGTCATAGGTATGTTTAATAACCGCTCCGCCAGCAACTTCGCCTAATAATTTTCCTTTCAGCCCGTATTTATCAATAAGACCAGTGAGTGCTGCGGTCATCATTTCTTTATTGCCAACATTCGAATAAGCCGTATTGGCTCTTGCAAAAGGTATTCTATTGTAACCTACAATGGCTACTTTTCTTATTGTATCTGGCTTCATGTCAATATTTTATTAAGTGAATTTTGTGTTGAATTTGGAATCATAAAGATAAAAAGAGATTCTGTTATAAATACTTAACCTAGATTAATTTATCAGGAAATAACTTAATAAGGATGTTTGAATCTAGTTTTACTGCTGATTTTTTGTAAATTGTTATATTTATTTAGAACGGATAAAAATAATTTGGAAAACCGAATATTTGAAATTACTTTTGCCCAGCAATTTAAAATCAAACCAAAATGAAAATAATTTTTAATAAAGGAGTTTACATTTTTGCGCTTCTATTATGTTCTATAACTATGATGGGACAGGACTTTGGAAAAGTAGCAGGTAAAATTTCTTTAAGCGGTAACACTGCTGCCGAAAATATAGCTGTAACACTAAAAGGGACTAAATATTCTGATGTTACGACTGTTTCAGGACAATATGAAATTACGAGAGTAAAACCAGGAAATTATACTATTGTAGTTCGTGCGGTGGGAATTGCTCCAGTGGAAGCCAATATTGTAGTGACAGCAAAACAAACTACGACTAAAAACTTTTCGTTAAACGAAAGTCAAGAAGATCTTCAGGAAGTTGTAATTACGAAAAACAAATACAAACAGGATAAACCATCAATGTCTTTGCGTCTTCAGACACCAGTGCTTGAAATTCCGCAAAACATACAAATTGTAAGTGCTCAAACTTTAAAAGATCAGCAAATTACAAGTATGAGCGATGGAGTAATCCGTAACGTGAGCGGTGCTGTGCGTTTGGAACATTGGGGAGATTTGTATACCAATATTACCATGAGAGGTTCACAGATTCAGGCATTTAGAAACGGATTTAATGTTGTTTCTTCTTTCTGGGGACCATTGACAGAAGATATGAGTTTTGTAGATCATATCGAATTTGTGAAAGGGCCGGCTGGATTTATGCTTTCGAGCGGAGATCCAAGCGGACTTTATAATGTGGTGACTAAAAAACCAACAGGCGTTACAAAAGGAGAAGTTAGTGCTTTGGTTGGAACCTATGATTTTTACAGAGTAAGTGTAGACCTTGACGGAAAATTAGATAAAAAAGGAAAATTATTATACCGTTTTAATGGAGCTGCACAAAAGAAAGGTTCATTCCGTCCGTTTGAGCATAATGACCGTTACGTAATTGCTCCAGTAATTTCATACCAATTTGATGACAAAACAAAATTGACATTTGAATACAATTTTCAATATGCAAACATGACAGAAGTTGGTTCTTATTATGTTTTTGGACCTAAAGATGGTGGTTATGCTACACTGCCGCGTGATTTCACTATGACAGCGCCAGGTTTACCAGATACCAACATACAAGATCACAGCGGGTATTTGCAGTTTGAACATAAATTTGATGATAACTGGAAGTTAACGGCTCAGACATCTTATTTTAAATACATTCAACAAGGTTATAGCTCATGGCCAAGTACTGTTGGTTCTGACGAAAATGCGCTTGGAGCAGGGAATATTATTAGAAATGTTGGTATTTGGGATGCAGAAAGTAATATGTATTTAGGACAGATTTTCGTTAATGGAAAATTCAATACAGGTAGCGTTTCGCACAAAATATTAGGAGGAATAGATTTAGGGAGTAAAGATTACATGGCAGATTGGGGACAATCTCATGATTTAGATACTGCTGCAAGTCCTTTCAATGTATATAATCCAAATTATGGCACACCTTCTAACGGTTATCCTGCTTTCGATCATGAAACTCCTTTAAGCCAGAGAGCAGGAGGACTTTACGGTTCGAAGTATGCAGCTGGATATTTGCAGGATGAACTTGGTTTTTTTCAAAATAAATTAAGATTGACTCTTGCTGCAAGATACACTTGGATTAGCCAGACTAGCGCCTATGATGTACCTCAAGAAGACAGCCACATTACACCTCGAGCAGGTTTAAGTTATTCTATTACTGATGATTTTGCGGTTTATGGGCTATATGATCAAGCCTTTACACCTCAATCTGGAATTACTCAGAATGGAGATCCTATAAAACCGCTCACAGGTAATAACATTGAATTTGGTATCAAAAAAGACTGGATTGATGGCTCATGGAATACTACTTTGTCTGCTTACAGAATTATAAAGAAAAATGAGCTCACTGCCGATCCAACAAATGGACCGAATGATATTTATAAAGTTATCTTGGGAGAAAAAAGGGCAGAAGGTTTGGAGTTTGATATTAGAGGAAAACTTTTTGACGGTCTTAATTTAATTGCCAACTATGCTTTTACAGAATCTATTGTAACAGAATCAAGATTAACTAGTATTACTGTTGGAAGCACAGTTCCGGGATATGCTAAACATACAGCAAACGCCTGGTTAAATTATACAGTCCAAAACGGAAAATTAAAAGGTTTTGGCGCTTCTATTGGAGGAACTTTCCTTGACGGCCGCCAGACAGATACTTGGAGTGAAGGTCTTCAAAAACTGCCATCTTATTTTAAACTTGATGGAGGTTTATCTTATGAAACAGGGAAAGTTAAAGTTACAGCAAACGTATTTAATATCTTAGACAAATACTTATACAGCGGTTCGTACTACAAATGGCTAGAGGCTTATTATTGGCAGGCAGAACCTGGAAGAAACTTTAGAGTGGGGGTTACTTATAAGTTCTAGTATTTAGTTATGAGTTATAAGTTATGAGTTATAAGTTATGAGTTATAAGTTATGAGTTATGAGTTAGGATTGAAGTTATTAGTTTCAATTCATAACTCATAATTCACAATTCAAAACTATCCCTTTCTAATTAAAGGAATTAATTTTGTTCCAATTAATTCTATGGCATTCATTAATTGTTTGTGTGTTAATCCGGCGTTGTCCATTTGAAAAGTAAATCGATCTACACCTCCAAGTGCTTCACTGTGGCGCAGGATTTTCTCTGCAGCTCTTTCTGGACTTCCAACAATTAAAACACCTAAGTCATCAATTAATCCGTCAAATTTATCTTTTGTAACTGGAGGCCAGCCACGTTCTCTTCCTAATTTCGTCCATAACTCCGCATAACCTGGATAATAATCTGCAATGGCACTTTCTGTTGTTGAGCCAATATATCCTGGCGAATGCAATCCCACTTTTAATTCTTCTGGTTTATATCCTGCAGCTTGTCCAGCCTGACGGTATAAATCAATTAAAGGTTTAAAACGATGTGTCTGCCCGCCAATAATGGCAACCATTAACGGAAGTCCAAGCGAACCTGCCCTAATAAAAGATTCAGGCGTTCCGCCAACTCCAAGCCAAATGGGTAATTTTTCTTGTAAAGCTCTCGGATAAACAGGAAGATTATTAATTGCCGGGCGAAATTTTCCTTCCCAAGTCACAAATTCATTATCGCGAATCTGTAAAAGTAAATCTAATTTTTCGCTGAAAAGCGCATCATAATCATTCAGATTATAGCCAAAAAGGGGATAAGCTTCAATAGAAGAACCACGCCCTACAACAATTTCCGCCCTTCCCTTTGAAACCAAATCTAAAGTTGCAAAACTCTGGTACACCCGTACAGGATCTGCAGCACTTAAAACCGAAACAGCACTTGCCAAACGTATATTTTTTGTTCTGGCTGCCGCCGCACTTAAAATTACTGCTGTTGCAGAATCTAAAAACTCTTTTTTATGATGTTCTCCTATTCCGAAAACATCAAGACCAACCTGATCTGCAAACTCAATTCTTTGCAGCAATTGCTCCATCGCATCAACACTGCTCAAAGTGTTATTATCTCCATACATTGCCGAAGCAAAACTGTCTATTCCTATTTCCATATATTTATTTTTAGCTATAAGCTTTAGGCTGTAAGCTTTAAGCATTTTAGGAAGTCCTACAGCCTATAGCTTAAAGCCTATTGCGAATATTAATGTGAGAATCCGAATGAAATACTGATAATGATGATCGTAATTACAATTAATGTTATCCCCACATATAGATAATCCTTTTCTACTAAAAATGAAAATAACGAAAGTAATACACGTAAAACGGGTGTCATGAACAGCAAAATAATTCCTGTAAAAATCAATGATTCTCCATTTCCTTGAATTGCTCCATTGTAAATATCTGCGATTACTTCAAATATATTGCGGTCGTTTTCCTTGAAAACAGAATAATCTTCTATTTGGCTTCCGTTGTGCATTAAGTACACAATTCCTCCAATAAAAGCTACTGCTAACGAAATCCAAACACCGTAACGAAGTAAGTTTCCTATGATTGACTGAAAGTCTTTTTCTCCAAATTTTTCTTCTTGTACCATATTAGATTTTTCCATTTAGTCCGTTATAAATCATATTTACTGCCAAAACGAAAATCAGACAGGCAAAGAAGATTCTCAATTTTTTTGGATTGGTACGCACTAATATTTTAGCACCTGCCATAGCTCCAAACAAAACACCAATTACAACCGGCATACAAATCCCAGGTTCAATATATCCTTTTTGAATATAAATTACAGAACTCGCCATTGCTGTAACACCCATCATAAAGTTACTGGTTGTGGTTGAAACCTTAAACGGAACTCTCATAATATTATCCATTGCAATTACTTTAAAAGCACCAGAACCAATTCCGAGTAAACCAGACATCATTCCCGCAACTCCCATCATGCTGAAACCTCCTAGAATATTTTTGGTTCCGTAATGAATGATTTCGCCGTTATGTGAAGGATAAGTTCCGTCTAATTTTAGCTTTTTAGCCAGCGGACTAGATTCTAAAACGATATGTTCTTCTTTTTTTCGAAGAGAATTAACAGCCGAAAAAATCAAGGTTAAACCGAATAAAACTGCTATAAAAGAAGTAGGAGCCACAGTAGAGAGCAATGCGCCGCAAACAGCACCAATTGTGGTTGCGATTTCGAGAAAAATTCCCATTCGCATATTGGTAATTCCTTCTTTTACATAAGCTGCGGCAGAACCTGAAGAGGTCGCAATCACAGAGACCAAAGCGGCTCCAATTGCATAATGAATGTCGACTCCGAGAATAATAGTAAGAAGCGGAATAATTATAATGCCGCCTCCTAAGCCTGATAATGAACCGATAAAGCCCGCTAAAAAAGCGCCAAGAATCATTATAAGCGTAAAGGTAAGTATTGTCATTAAGATATGTTTTTGTATCTGCTAATTTACGAATACATATTTGTTCGAAACAGGATTGTGACCTTAAATATACCTTAAAAATGTTTTTTTTAGTTTATAGTTGATGGTTGATAGTTTACAGTTTATAGTTTATAGTTTATAGTTTATAGTTGATAGTTTATAGTTGATAGTTGATAGTTGATAGTTGATAGTTGATAGTGTTAAGTCCTTAGTTTGAGTGTAAGGTTTTTAGTTTTATTTGGATTGGCAATCATCAACAATTAATAAATTGACCATCAATCATCAACCATTAACCATTAACCATTAACCATTAACAATTAACCATCAACCATCAACCATTAACCATTAACCATTAACCATTAACCATTAATAATCAACCATCACCTAGATTCTATTATCAACTGCGTAAGATGTTTTACCAATATTAGCCAGCAATAAAGCTGCTGCCGCACTTGTCCAAACCGAATAATCGAAAGGTGCTTTTACCGAAACCGAAACAGCCATTGCGAAACCGAAGAAAAACAATAAAAAAGCAGTTCCTAAAGCTGCGATTCGAGTTTTAAAACCAAAAATCAATAAGAGACTTAATATGACTTCGAAGAAAGTGGCCGCAATGCCTAAAATTTCCGCTGTCGCTTTGTTGGCATAAGGATTTAAGGTCTGGGTGTAAATAACGAAGTTGTCCCAATTTCCCCAGGCTACTGCATTGGAGCCAGGTGCGCCCCAAAGTCCAAATCGATCAGCTACGGCTGAAAGCATTGTGATTGCTAAAACTATTCTTAAAATTAAACCTGCTTCTAATAGGGTTATGTTTTTCATTCTATTACTAATTTATTTCAATATCATTCAACGAATTTCTTTTTAAAAATTAAAAAAAGATCGCCTGGTTATTTTTTAATAACGGCAGAATCAACGTCAAATTGTTCGAAATAATCGTTAAAATGCATAAAAAAAGGATAGAGGTTACTCTATCCTAACTTATTTGAAGATGCTCAAGCCTCTTGCCAACTAAAGTTTTTTCTCCCACGATCTTAAAACCGAGTTTTAAATAAAGGTTCTTTGCCAGCGGATTATCTTCTTCAACCAATAAACCCAATGTTTGTCGTTTGGTATAAACATATTCTTTAATTAGAAACTGAAGTATTTTAGAACCAATTCCTTTTCCTTGATGATTCGGATTAACGCCTAGCGAATCAATGTAGAATTCTCCTGCGCGGGTTTCAAACTCTGGATCAAATATCGGGTTATAATGATTTCTGACGTATTCAATTATTGGAATTCTTAATATTTCTAAATCTGTACCATCATAAACATTTACCGCGCCAATGATTTCATTATGCTCTTCTGCTACGTAACAATTTTGATAAGAATACTGATTGTTTTCCCTTTCAATAAAGTGCAGCAGAAAATCTTTCGCGGAAGCGTAATCTTCTTTTGCAATAAACTTATAAATGATATCCTCCATTGCTAATAATAAAATTGGAGCAATATTTTCTGCATCTGATTTTTCGGCTTTTCTGATATTCATTTTGAAAGAATTTTAATAAGCAAATTTAAGGCTTTATTTAAAGACATAGAAGCATAGTCTTCTTTTCTGTTCCCAAATTTGAGTGAAACAAAATCCTTATTGCAGAAATTTTACCGATATTGTATCAAAATATACCAATTATACATTTTTAACTAGACCTATCTTTGTATTATACTTTAATTAAAAAAATTAAGTCATGAAAGCAATTGGATTCAAGTCATCGCTACCCATAGAAAATCAAGAAAGTTTTATCGAATTTGAAGCGTCAAAGCCAATACCTGGTGATCGCGATTTATTAATAAAAATCGATGCAGTTTCGGTAAATCCAGTAGATTTTAAAATTCGTCAGAGCAGTGCAAAAGATACAGTTCTAGAAACACCCAAAATTATTGGCTGGGATGCTGTTGGTATTGTACAGGCAGTTGGAGAAAAAGTTACACTATTTGAAATTGGAGATCTAGTATATTACGCAGGAGATATTACCAAACAAGGCAGTAATGCGGAATATCAAATAATCGACGAAAGAATTGTTGGCAAAAAGCCACAATCACTAAGTATCGAGGAAGCGGCTGTAATTCCGCTGACAGCTTTAACGGCTTGGGAAATTTTATTTGACAGAGTTAGAATCAGCGAAGAAAAAGACAAAGGGAAATCAATTTTAATCATTGGAGGAGCAGGAGGAGTAGGTTCGATTGCAATTCAACTGGCCAAGAAAATTGCAGGTTTAACCGTTATTGCAACAGCGTCTCGTCCAGAAACAATTGACTGGTGCAAACAGCAGGGCGCCGATTTTGTAGTAGATCACAAAGACTTGGTTTCTTCTGTCCGTGAAGCTGGTTTTGAAAATGTAGATTTTATTTTAGACTTTGTAGACACCAACGCCTATTGGGATACAATGGTAGAATTGATCAAAGCACAAGGACATATCGCTTCGATTACTGGAAGCAGTGATCCTGTTGTGTTAAACAAATTGAAAAGTAAAAGTGCCTCTTTTTCTTGGGAACTAATGTATACACGCTCGATGTACCAAACAGAAGACATGATCGAACAGCATCATATTTTAAATAAAGTTGCTGATTTATTAGATGAAGGCGTGCTAAAAACAACTTTAAATTTAACACTAAACGGACTAACTGCTGACAATTTTAAAAAAGCACATCAGCTTTTAGAATCGGGTAAAACGATTGGAAAAATTGCAATTAAATTTTAAAAAATAAGCACTAAGATAGCTGGAGATAGTTATGTAGAATGTTTTAAATAATAAATTTGAAACCTAACAAAATTTTGTATTTTAGTTGTCTTGCAAGTCAAAAATGCAGGTAAATTTTAAACCAAAACTAAATTGTTATGATTTCAAAAAACACAGACTTAGGATTATTAGTATTACGTATCAGCATCGGTGGATTAATGCTTTTTCACGGAGTTTCAAAAATCCTTCATGGAATTTCTTTCCTTGTAGAAAACATGGGAACATTTGCATATGCTGTTTATATTGGTGAAGTTTTAGCTCCGATTGCTATCTTAGTAGGATTTAGAACTAGAATTGCAGCGGTTATTTTTGCCATAAATTGTATCACAGCCATTGCTGTTGCACATGCACAAGATATTTTCTCTATAAGTGATCATGGAGGTTATGCTAATGAACTATTAATGCTTTATCTTTTAGGGGCAATCGCATTATTTTTTACTGGGGCTGGCAAATACGCCGTTTCTAAAACCAATAATTGGGACTAAACTCAAACAAAATATATAAAAAGCTCTAAATTAAAGTTTAGGGCTTTTTTTGTGAATTAAAAATTAAAAATTATGAATTAAAAAATTAAAGATCACTATCAACCACAAACCACAAACCACGAACCCCAAACTACGAACCACCAACCATCAACCACCAACCACCAACCATCAACCATTATCTCTTATCGTATGAAAGAATGTTTTCACGGAGAAAAGTACTATTTCTACCGATCAGACTTTTAGTTGATATACTCTCGATATACTTTTGATTAAAATTAAAACCTTAAAAATCAAAATTATGTCACCATTATCACCGCTTCTCTGGATATTATTAATTTCTCCTTTTGTTGTTATTGCACATTTCAAAACAGAAAAAACAAATTATAAATACTTAGCGTTTTTTGTTCTTTATTTTCTTAGCGATATGCTATTGCAGCATTACGGAAAAGAGCTGTTGCCATTAGATTTCCTTGGATTAAAGTTCAATTGGTCAGGAAAAATTTTGAGTTTAGTTTTATCTTTAATTATACTGTTTTCAGTTTCAAAAGAAGAAAGAATCAAAATCGGATTTACTGCTCAAACCAATCCAAAAACCACTTTAAAATTTGGTTTACTGATGTTTATTGGCTTTACATTATTTGACATAGTTTTTAAACTGATATTGTTTCCAAAAGGAGGAACATTCGATTTAGAAACTTTTATTTTTCAAGCGACAATGCCTGGATTAACAGAAGAAATTGCTCTTAGAGGAATATCGCTATGGCTTTTAAATAAGGCTTTTGCTCCAAAATGGAATTACCGTGGTGTCGAATTGGGCTGGTCATTTATAATTATTACCATTTTATTTGGCGTTTCGCACGGCGCGGTTTTAGATCAGGATTTTCATTTAAAGTTTGACATCATTACAATTGTGTATCTTACTTTAATCTCTTCTTTTAGTTTAGGAGTTCTTAGTGTTTTTTCAGGGAATTTAATCTTTTCAATCCTTGGCCACAACATAATTAATTTAATCAATGCAGTTATTAGAATTTTATAAAAAGTTATATTTGAAACTGCTTTACAATTATGCCAAATACCACAACAACTTCAGGATATTTTTTAGACAAACTTGTGTCTTTAAACTTTGATCAGTTTTTTACTAAAAGAAATCGGGTTTTAATGCACATTTGCATGTGGCTGGGGTTTTCTATTTTACTTTTTTTGAGTTATGTAATTGGATATCATTTGGTTTATTTTGATGCTATTCTTCTAACTTTCCGAATGGCAGCAGTAAATATCATTGTATTTTATATGCTATTTTATCTGCTGCTTCCCAAGATTTTTTCGGGAAACAAAACCAGAATTGTAATTCTTTTATTAATACTTTTTCCGCTTTCGATTTTTGTCTGGATGGCAGCAACATACTTTTTCTCCTTGTTTTATTATACCTTAGGTCTGGAAATTACTTTTGGGGAATTAAAAGGCGTAATTAAAATGAGCGCAGAACAGACCTTTTTGGAGGCAGTTTCATTAAAAAGAATGCTTTCGCAGACAATCATTATTATTTCGCTTCTTTCGCCTTTTTGTTTTGCTAAAATTTTAGTTGAAATTACAAGGCTTTACAATAAAAAATTTCAAATTCAGAAAGAAAAAACAGCTTTAGAAATTCAGAATATTCAAATTGAAAAAGATTTTTTGAAAGCACAGCTTAATCCGCATTTTTTGTTTAATACCTTGAATAATTTGTATGGACTTACAGTTAGAAAAGACAATCTCGCTCCAGAATTAATTCTGAATTTGTCTGATATTATGAGTTATACTTTGTATGAATCTAATACAGATATCGTTCGTCTGGAAAAAGAATTGGATTTTATAAAAAATTACATCGCTTTAGAAAAAATGCGTTATGCAGATGATAAAGATATTCAGGTAAATATTGAAGGAGAAGACCAAACAGCAGGACTTTTTATCGCACCGCTTTTGACTTTTACTTTCATTGAAAATGCTTTTAAATATGGCTTAAAAAGCACTAAAAAGGCATTTGTAAAGCTGGATATAAAAATTGAAAACAATACCTTTTGGTTTTCTTTAGAAAATGATTTTGAAGAAAGTCCTGCAGTTAATAATTTTGGTGGAATAGGAGTAGAGAATTCCCGTAAACGATTAGAGCTCCTATATTCGAACCATTATAAATTAGAAATTAAAAAACAAGATTCGTCTTTTAAAGTCGATCTAAAAATAGTTTTAAGAAAGTAATGGAAAACTTAAAATGCATTGTCGTTGATGACGAACCAATTGCGAGAGATATTATAGAATCTTTTATCAGCGAAATTCCATTTTTGGAGCTGCAGGCTTCATTTGGCGAAGCTTCTAAAGCCTTAATATATCTGGAGGAAAATACTATTGATATTATTTTTAGTGATATCGAAATGCCCAAATTCACAGGTTTAGAATTGGTACGATCACTTACAGATCCACCAGTCCTTATATTTATAACGGCACATCGCAATTTTGCTTTAGACGGATTTGAAACCGGCGCAGCAGATTATTTGGTAAAACCCGTTCGTTTTGATCGTTTTTTAAAAGCGGTCAATCGTGCAAAAGAATATCTTTCGTTAAAGAAAACAACCTCAGTGCATCAAATCAATTCTGATCGTATTTTTATAAAATCAGAAGGAAAACTGATCAAGATTCTGCTCAATGAAATTCTTTATGTAGAGGCGCAGGGCGATTATTTAAAATTTGTAATTAATGGCGCTTCTTACACCACCTTAGGAACATTAAAAGCAATGGAAGACGTTTTGAAGCTTCCAGCCTTCTTTCGCGTACAGCGTTCTTTTATTTTAAATCTCGAAGCTGTCAGAAGCCTCAACGGAAATGTAGTGGAGTTAATCGACGGAAAAACAATTTCGACTGCTCTGAATAAAAAAGACGATCTATATCAATTATTGGGAATTAAAACCATAAAGTAAAGCAGCTAGACATATATTTATATCTTACATAACGCAAAAAATGTTGATTTATCTAAACCAAATTTATCGTCATGTGTTTGTTTAAATAAGTTTATTTAATTTATTGGTAATTAGATTTTTGGTTTTTTAAATTTAATAAGATATTTTGTTTTAAAATAGATGCCAATAGAAGGTTTAGCATTGGAGCTGATTACGAAGCTTAATATTCTTTTAGCATGTAAAAATTATTAAACAAGCATTTTTTTAGTTTTGAAGTGGTTTTTAAAACTGACAGAAGGTTTATTGTCTAATTTATTACTGTAATTTATTGCTGAATGATGGGGAGGGAATAACTTGGATTAATGGCATAGATTAGTTTCTTTTTCTGAGATCAAAAAATGAACTTATAATATAAAAATCACTTTTTATAAGTAATTTTTCGCTATAAATTTTATCTATAATGTTTGTTTAAGTATCTAATTATTAAACGTTTAATAAGGATTATTTAATTTAAAAGTTTAATATTAAAAATACCGATGCTAACGCTGATTTTAATTCTCTTTTGGTGCCAAAATTGTTAATTTAAATTCAATTACTGCTAAAATTCAATTAGATTTTTCTGTTTTTTTTGGAAGTTTTGCCAGCGATTTTAACTGGTATTAAAAGGAGATATAATTTAAAAAATTGTCTATTTCAGATCAGATTCGTAAATTGTTGAAAATTACAAATTATGAGTCGAAATATTGAAGATCTAATTCCACACAGAGCCCCATTTTTATTTGTTGATGAAATTATATCTTACACACCTGAAACAATTATCGGATTAAATACTTTTACCCAGAAAGACAACTGGCTTCAAGGGAGTTTTCCAGACTTTAATTTTGTTCCTGGAACTATTTTAATAGAGGCAATGGCACAATGCGGAGGTGCAGGTGTAAAGCTGTTAGGTCTTGCTGATGGTGTTTTTGGTTTAGTTAGTATGGATCATATAGAATTTTTTGCAGGTGTTGAATTTGGAAAACTCGTTAAATTTGTAGTAAAAAACATTCGTGTAAGTGAAAAAATCATAAAACAATCTGGAGAGGCGTTTTCAGATGGGAAATTGATTTTAAAAGGCGAATGGATGTGTGTTAAACTTCAATAATTATAAAGTATATAACTTGAGTACAACAGAATTCTTAACACGGCTTGTGGTGGCTGCAATTGCGGGATTAGCCATTGGTTTTGAAAGACAATGGCATCACAAAGAAACAGGAGTAAAAACAAATACGCTTGTTGCTATTGGGGCAGCAGTTTTTGTGCTTTTGTCTATCAAAGTTGCAGAAACAGAGCCAAACATCGATGTTACTCGTATCACTGCTCAGGTGGTTATGGGAGTTGGTTTTCTAGGTGCGGGAGTTATTTTTAGAGAAGGTGATAATGTACATGGTTTGAATTCTGCAGCTACAATTTGGTGCAGCGCCGCTATAGGAAGTACCGCTGCATCTGGTTATTTTATTGAAGCTTTAATTTGCACGCTCTTAGTTATTCTGATAAATACTGCTATTGAACCCATAGATAATTGGTTGAAAAATAGGAAAGGGTGATCTTTTAATTAAATTAAAGCTTCAAGTCTGTATTTTACAAGAGATTATAAATTTGCTCCTTTGAATATTGAAACCAATTTACCCAAAGCTTCTTTAGAGTGTATTTGTACTCCATTTTCTAGAGTTTCTTTCGTGGCTATGGCAGCTCTTTTCAGCATTCGTTTTTCAAAACTAGAAATAGCAGTTTTGATATCTATAAATTCATCATTCGTTAAAAAATCTGCCAGATCCAGGGCATCAAGCATGGCGAGATTGGCTCCCTTACCGGCAAACGGAGGCATACGATGTGCCGCATCTCCAATCAGTGTTAGGTTTGCTTGGGTTTTCCAAGCTTGATTTAAAGGGAAATAATATTGCGGACGCGGTATAAAATACAATTCATTACTCTTAAAAAGTTCGTGCCACTTCGGACTCCATTCTTTATAAACTTCATTGAACCATTCAAAAATCTTTTCATTGTCTTTAAAGTTTAAATCACTTTTTTTAATCCAATTTTCAGGAATTTTACTGCTTAATAAAAACATAAGCGAGCCATCTCCTTTTGTGCCGTACATTATTGTTTGTTCGTTACCGAGAGCCAGAACTTTTCCTCCTTTAGAAAATTCAAAAAGGTTTGGAGCGTTTTCTTTTGCATTGTAAATAGTTCCTTCAACCATCGTTATTCCAGAATAAATAGGTTTTTCGGCATTTATATAAGAACGAACTTTAGAATTGGCGCCATCTGCAGCAATGACTAAATCGGCATAAACGTTAGTTTCGTTTTTGAAATGCAGTCTCCAGCCTTCATTTTCTTTTTCCATTGAACTAAATTGACTGTCCCAGCTAATTGTATCTGATTGAAGTGAGTTCAATAAAATGTTGCGAAGAATCGAACGATCTATTTCTGGGCGAGGTTTCGAAATGTCTCGCAGTGAATTTTTATCTGTACCTGAAATTTGTGCTGCAGTTTTTTCAATACTGTGCTCATCAAATTGCAATTGAAAATCTTTATCTAGAATTCGAGCTTTACTGGCGTTTGGACGAATATTGGCGTAAAATTCATTTAATAAATCCGCATGTTTCATGGTCTTTAATCCGGAATCTTCATGTAAATCCAAAGGAGAACCTTGTACTCGAATCTCTTGGTTAAGGTCTCTTTCGTAAACTTTTACATTTGCATTTTTCATTTGTAAAAGTCGGGCAAGTAATAGTCCGCCCATTCCGCCGCCAATAATGGCAGCTTGTTTATCTTGTAACAGCATAGTTTGATTTTTTAAAATCTATCCCGCAAAATTATTTTGAAGAAAGAGCCGATAATAGTATAAATCGGTCATTTTTGTTTTGGAATAATTCTTTAGGAAGAGAACCAGAAATTTTTTTGACCTCTCTAATAAAATGCGTCTGGTCTGAAAAGTTTTCTTCGGGAAAAAGTTTTCCTTTTGCAATATGTTCCAGCGAAGCACGGAAACGAAGGATAGAGCAGAATCCTTTTAATGAAATTCCAAAATACGTATTAAAATAACGGTTAATCTGGCGGCTGCTCCAGCTGGATTTTTCAGATAATTCTTTTACCGTCATTGCGCCATGTGTTTGATAGATAAGGCTGAATAGTTTTTGTTTTCGAGTTTCTATTTCTTTTAATAATAAAGACTCAATTTTAAGAGAGGCTTTTTCACAGAACAATTCAAAATCTTCTAAATCATTTTCATTGAATTCCCAAAAATTGTTTTCTAATTTTTTTCCAGAATTTAAAAGATCTGAAATAGATTCATGAAAAACATATTCAACAGCAGGAAGTTTGAAGCTGATAACAAAGGTAAGGCTGTTGGCAGGAATTCTTCCTTTTTCATATTGTTTCGTCCCTAATCCAAGAAGCATAATTCTAAAAGGTTCCTCAGGAGATTGAAGCAAAGATAGATCAATACGGCCGTCGGGCAGACCAATTGTTTCCAGAGTTTTATCAGAGGCATTATGAATGCACCAAAAGCTATCCACAAAATACGAAAGATCTTGTTTAGGCTGAATTGATTTGTATTCTAATTTGTCGTGCATTGCAATAAAAACAATGATTATAGAGGTTTTCTTATTATCGAAAGACGAAATTATACAAATTGTTCTTCAATTTTATAAATAGAACAGGCTTTTAATGGCTTGTAAAAGCTTGTTTGTCTTTTAAAATTTAGACATAAAAAACTTAACATTGGGTAACGTATTGATTATTAGTTATTTGTATTTGATTTTTGGTTTGGATGAAAAACTTAACATTGGCGAATGTCTTTTTCAATCTATCTTTGGTTATTATTTTTTAATGTTAATTTAACAGTTTGGTAACATTGAAAATTAGTATAATTCAAAATTGATTAAAATAAATTTTAAAAATTAAGATAATAATGACGAAAAATGTACTTACGAATGAAGTCGATCAAGAGGTAGATGTTAATCCAGTTATCTCTAATGATGAAAACGAGCAAAATCCCACTCTAAATTCAGAAAATGAATCAGTTTCTACAGAAGGTGATTCCGAGTCAAAAACTAAAACTAAAAGGTCTTCAAAAAAAACAGCACAAACTGATGAAGTAATTGAAGAACAGAAAAAAGAAGAAGAGATAACAGATGATGCAGTATCATCAGAAACTGATGAAGAATCAGTTGAAGAAAGTGGAGATAAATCTAAAACCAAAAAGAAGAATAAAAAGATGAAAGAAAAAGAGAAAAAGCAGTTAGCTGAGAAAAAAGAAAAACTGAAAAAGAAAAAAGCAGCAGTTGCTAAAAGAAAAGAAAAAGCGAAAGACAAAAAGAAAGAAAAGGCTAAAAAAGCAAAACTAAAAGCTAAAGCTAAAAAGAAAGACAAAGCCAAAAAAGCCAAGGATAAAGCTAAAGCGAAAAAAATCGCGAAGAAGAAAGCGAAAAGATCTAAAGCAAAAAAGAATAAGAAAAAATAGGGCTGAGTTAATGGTTAATTGTTAATGGTTGATTGTTAATGGTTGACATTGATTGACATTGACATTGAAAAAACAAAAAGCGCTTCAGATTAGGCGCTTTTTGTTTTTTTCTTCTCTATAGTCATTTTGTCAATTTTCTGAAGGAATTCTGGGTCGAATTCAGAGTAGGCTCTTAATCTGTACTTTTCATCCCTGATTTTCATTACCAAACGAATTTTCTGCACCATCAGCCAGATGGGTTCGTATCTTTTGTGTCCTAACAAATATTGAATTTTAAGAATGGAAATTTTTCGATGCGTCAGCGTCATTAATTCGATGCAGATCATCCAGTATCTAATGGGTAAGTTAGAGTTTTCCATCACAGTTCCAGAGCGCAGACTAATGCGGTTGCCACACTTTCGGCACTGAAATTTAAGATCATTTCTTCTAAAAGAATGAACATCATGACTGCATTTTCTGCAAGTCAGCCCGTTTTCTAAACGTTTATTTTTAAGCTCTTCTATACAAGTGGCTTCATCTGGGTATTTTTCAAAATAGGCGCGCAGCTCCATGTTTTCAGCTTCTTTTTTTGTCTAAATATATTAACTTTTATACAAGTTCGAAATCTGACGTAAAAAAAAAGGAATATTCAGAGTGAATATTCCTTTTAGGGCAAAAAATTACAGGTACTACAGTTTTGTCGCGATCTCTTTTTTATATTTATTTAAAATAGATTTAGTCATTCCTAAATTGGCTTTAGTAGAGTCTACTGCTAGATAAATAAAATAAAGCTGATTGTCAGATACGTCAATAATGTGTATTTGAGAACTTAGCGTAATCATGATGTTATCAACAACCTGACCTTGTAGATTTAAAGCCTTAATTGCATTCATTTTTGCTTTGACCACTTCTAGGTTATAAGCCGATGCTAATTCTGGATCAAAATCTGCAACAACAGATTGAGAGTAATATGACATACCACTTGCGATTTCAGCTACCGAAACTGCGATAAAACCTGGGACGTTTTTTTTTAGGTCTTCACCAAATTGGGTTAAAAAATCTGACATAATGTAGGACTTTAATGTGTTGTAATTAAGATTGAATTATTTTGGATTCCACAAAAATAATTATAACATATTATTTAATTATCCGCTTTCTGTACCTATTTTTGTTTGGAATACAAAAAATGTACTTGGTAAAAAGTGGTTTTTACAGATTTGTTGAATTGAAATTTATTTTTGACACAAAATGTTTAAAATAAAAATGCTTCTGAAAAAGCATATATGCAATTTCAGAAGCAATATTAACAAACTAAAAAATATTTTTTCACTTGATTTCTGTAATAAATTCGTCTTTTGCTGTTCTCACTTTTTTCAAGTTTACCAGCCAGTCGTTAGCTTCATCTCTATATCCAAGAGGTAAAATTACAACGCTTTTAAGACCTTGTTCGCTCAAACCTAAAAGTTTATCCACTTCAGCAGGAATAAAACCTTCCATTGGTGTTGCATCTACTTGTTGTTCTGCAGCAGCGGCAATAGCTACACCAAATGAAATATAAGCTTGTTTTGCAGCGTGGTTTGCGTGCCATTCTTGTCCAAGAGGTTCGTACATTCCCCAAAGTCTCTCTTTGTACTCATCCATCGCGTTAGCAGGAATTCCTCTTTCTGCTATAGTTTTATCAAATACAGCAGAAATTTTATCTAAGCTATAACCGTCCCAAGCTGCCCAGATCAATACGTGAGACGCATCAGTAACTTGGCTTTGGTCAAAACTAACCCCTCTTAATTTTTCTTTTAACTCTTGGTTTGTTACTACAAAAACCTTGTAAGGCTGTAATCCAGACGAAGAAGGAGCTAATTGAGCAGCTTCAAGAATATAATCTACTTTTTCTTGCGGAACCACTTGTCCGTTCATTTTTTTAGTAGCATAACGCCACTTTAGTGCATCTATTAAGGCCATTTTTTTTCAATTGATTAAAATTTCATTCAAATGTAAAAACTTTAAGTGTATTTTTGTCATCTGATTACCAAAAGTAACTGTAACATCGAGGTAACTTACTAACATATGATGATAAAAGAGCCAGAACACGATCGAAAAGCATGCAATCAAAACATTATGGCAGTGCACGATGCAATGGATATTTTGAACGGAAGATGGAAAATTTCTATTATTGCATCCCTTTGTTTTAATACTTTAAGATTTACCGATTTGCTGCGAGAAGTAGAAGGAATTTCGGGAAAAATGCTGAGCAGGGAATTAAAAAATCTGGAAGAAAACCAATTGGTTACACGTACTGTTTTAAAAACTCAGCCCATAACTGTCGAGTATCAACTGACAGAATATGGGCATACATTAAAAGACGTAATAGATTCTTTAGCAAAATGGGGAGTTAATCACCGAAAAAAGATTACGGGAAGAGGATAATGTCAGCTTTTGAGTTCAGATATTCTTTGAAAAAATCCTTGATTGGCTAATTTTTGTTCAGCTTCTTCGATGGCTTTCAAAAGATTATTTTGATTATCTGCAATTTCGTTTAAGGTATTTTTCATAAGATCCCATACCGGCTGCATTTTTAAAATCAACTCTTTTCCTTTCTCAGTAAGTACAATCAATCTTTTTCGTTCGTCTAATTTATCTTTTCTAGAACTGATTATTTTTTGCTTTTCCAATTCTTTAAGCAGACTAATTGTTGACGGATGGCTGTAGCCAATTTCACTGGCAATTTCTACAACGCTGAGCATTTCTTTTATATGAAGCGTATAAATAACAGGAAACCATTTAGGCTCAAAATCAATATCAAAAGATTTGTATACAAGTGCCCCATCTTTGCGTAATTGTTCACTAAGACGCTGAAGTCGTGTAGATAGGGCTAATATGCCAATTTCGTCAATTATATTCATTACTTCGAGTTTAGCTGTAAATGGCGGAATACATTATCTGGTTTCATTAATGGAAAATCGACTGGCAGCGCTTCTTTAGAAATCTTTACAAAATTGTTTTTCTCATAAAAACGCAAAGCCGCCTGCAATATAGAAACAGTCCCTAAATATAAGTTTTTAATCCCATTTTCTTCACTGTAGGCAATTAATTGCTCTAATAAATGCTGCGCAATTGCAAATTCTTTTCCTCTGAATTCTTTCTTAACAAACATTTTTCTAATCGCACCAGCTTCGGAATTGAATTTTACCAAAGCAATAGTTCCAACTAATTTCTCCTCTATAAAAGCACCTAAAAATGTTCCTCCAGGTTTATAATAAAAATTCTCAATCTCTAATAAATCCGGCTGATCTTCTATTGTAATAGGAACGTTGAACTCTTTTTGCTGAATGTTTAAAATCAAATCTACGATTTCATTTTCGTACTCATTTTGTATAGGCTTAATATGCATTGTATTTCAAAATTTAATATAGGTACAAAACTACGTAGTTAACTACATATATACAAATAAAAAACTGCTGAAGTCAGCAGTTTTAAGTGTTTTTTATGATTTTGAATTGTAGTCGAGTGAAGATTTTATTCTTTAACTAAAACAATTACAGCTTTATAACCCGTTCCGACATTCCATTCGCTGGCAGAAATAACAGCACCTTTGTCATCGATAACTTTAAATTCGGCAGTATTTGGAGAAGCGAATCCTTCGTTTAAAGCTTCAATATCAATTTTATTGATTCCTTTAACTAAATTTATTTTAACACTTTTAAATTCGCCATCCAAGGAAACTTCAGGTTCAATAACTTTATCGTTTAAATATACTTTTACTTTATCGCCATCTACAAAAGCAGCATCTCGATACATAACAGTAGAAGTAACCGCATTGGTATTAAAGTTTCCTAAAAACTGGTTTCTTCTATAAAAAATCCCATCGACATTCGATTCCTGTTTGTATAGATTGGTGTCTTTGAACAATTCGTCTGGATTAACCTGTAGTGGAGCAGGTTTTTCTACGACTGCCGGCGGATTTTCTTTTGGAGAAACTTCTTTCGGTGGAATAACTTCTTTAACGGCAGGATCTTTTGCCGGAATTGATTTGAACTTATTGTTTAATTCCTGAGCATAAATCTGCGTTGAAAACGAAGCAATAGCAGTTATCAAAAATATTTTTTTCATACTTTGTAAATATTAATCTTGGGGTAATAATTATTAAAAAATGACCAATTAGGTCTTTCTATATAAACATTTTATGGGGCTAATTATTGTATTATTACCAATTAATTGTCGAAAATTTAACTTCCATCTCATTCAGGATTTGACATTTTATCGCTGAAACTGGCTTATCTTTATGTATGAAATCAGAATCTGTTTTGCAAGATTCTTTTTCATACAAAAATCAAATATTATGGAATGGAAAAATAATTTAACAGACTTGTTTAAAATTGATTATCCAATTATACAAGCGCCGATGCTTGGTGTTACAACTCCAGAAATGACTGCTGCAGCTTCTAATGCAGGTGCCTTAGGATCGCTGGCTCTTGGAGATCTTCCAGCAGACAAGTGTATCGAATTGATTAAAGCCACAAAAGAATTAACGAACAAACCTTTCGCAGTAAATATTTTTCTAAATAAAATTGATGCGATTTCACCAAAACTCCAGGCCGATTATGATAAAACAAAAGCATTTTTGAAAGATTTTAGTCAAAAATCAGGAGTAGTGGCTGATTTTCCGCTTTTAAGCGAAATTAAACTGACCGATTATCACGATCAAATTGAAGTGATTCTGAAAGAAAACTGCCGTATTGTTAGTTTCACTTTTGGGAATTTAGATGCTGCAAGTATTTCCAAATTAAAAGAAAATAATGTGCTTTTAGTAGGAACTTGTACATCTGTTGAGGAAGCTGTTGTATTGGAAAATAGCGGCATTGACATCATTTGTGTACAAGGAATTGAAGCTGGCGGACATCGAGGAAGTTTTTTAGAAGAAACTATTCCGCAGATAGGAGGAATGCCACTGTTGTCTCAAGTAACAGAAACTGTAAAAACACCTATTATTTATGCAGGCGGTATTTACAATGCTAAAACCTTATTGGCTGCTAAATTGCTCGGTGCCGATGGTTTTCAAATTGGAAGCTTATTTTTAGGTTCTGCCGAAAGTGCTTTACATGATTTTGAAAAACAACGTCTTAGAAATTTAAAAGAAAACGAAATTGTGTTAACTAAAAGTTTTTCTGGCAGATACGCCCGAGGTATTAGAAATGCTTTTATCGAAGAGGTTGAAAATACGGAATTTGTTCTCCCATATCCTTATCAAAATAAATTGACTGCCGAATTGAGAAAGGCTTCTAAACTGGTAAAAAATCCAGATTTTGTAGGTATTTGGGCGGGCCAGTCAATTACTGATTACAGCGAAATTTCAACAGGAAATCTTATCAAGAATTTAATCGAAGAGGTAGAAAAGTTTAGTGTAAAGTAGCAGTAAGATAGTCGAGTTATTTATTTTTGATATATTTTAAAATATTGATTATTAATGTTTTATATTTGAATGTCAATTAAAGAACTGGATATGATCAAATTTAGTTTTACCTTTTTTCTTTTTGCATTGGGAGTTTTTGCACAAGAAAATAAAATAGATTCGAATGTTCGCAAGCAGATAGAAAATTACAATTCTTCTTTTGCAGCAGACTTTACTGGAAGAAATAAAGAAGCTTTACTAAAAGCCTATACAGAATAAACCATTTTAATGCCCGAGCACAGCAGGCAAAGAACTGGAAATAAAAGCATTGCTGATTTCTATAAACAATGGCTGGATCAGGCAAAAGTTATTTCTTATCAAAGAACTATTCTTGAACTTCAGGATTTTGGAAGCTATGTTTTGGAAATTGGAAATTTTACGGAACATTTGGATAAGCAAAACTTAAAACCCTATACGTATTCGGGAAAATATATGGTTTTATGGAAGAAAGCTTCCAAAAATAAACCAATGACCATTGCTGCAGAAATATGGGGATCAGACAGTTATTTTGATGACAGATTTATTCCTGAAATTGATGATGCATTAGTTCCTTCCACAAAAGAATTTGTTACATCTGATAAATTAAATTTGGAAGTAATAGAAAGGAACAATTCAATAAAAAAATTGGTGCAAAATAGGTTAGGTGGCGAACATGCAAAAATGTTTCTGCCTGACGCCATGTATTTAACCTATTACACTCCGATTTTATCTGGCGAAAAAGATATCACAGCTTATTTTATAGAACATGAAAAACCAGGAACTTTAAGTATCGATCAAATTTCGATTCGCACTTCTGGAGTTATTAATGCGCAAAAAGCAATTGTAGAATTTGGTTATTACAGTGTCGATTGGAGCGATGGAGATAAAAAAGGAAATGTAAAAGGAAAAAGTATAAATGTTTGGAAAAGAAATAGTAACGGAGAATTAATGCTTTTTCGCCAAATGGTAAATCATGATTAAAACTAAAACCATTCTTGTTTAAAAGAATGGTTTTAGTAAATAAATTTTAGGCTAAATTTTTTGCAGCAAAATCTCTGCAATATTCTTTTATTAATTCTCTTACAGTTCTAAACTGTTCTTCGATTTCGACATCTGTTCCAGTTGCTTTGGCTGGATCTGGGAAATTATAATGAAATTTTTGTGCTTTTGTTGGAAAAAATGGACAGCGTTCTTTAGCATTATCGCAGACCGTAATCACAAAATCAAAATCAATATTAGTGTATTCATCAATATTGTTTGAAGTATGATTTGAAATGTCAATTCCATCTTCTTTCATTATAAAAACAGCCTTCGGATTTACGCCGTGGGTTTCAACGCCAGCACTGTAAACTACAGCTTTATTTTTGGCAAAATGTCTCATATAACCCTCTGCAATCTGGCTTCGGCAGCTGTTTCCTGTACAAAGTATAAGTATTTTCTTTTCCATGTTTAAACGAATAACCAAATGATATTAATGATGCAAAATTTGGGTTCAAAGCCAAAAATAAGTTGCAGCACAACAACGGAAGTGGTAATAATAATAGGTTTTTTATATTTAATAATTAGTGCTTTCATTATTAGCAGCATCCAGAATTTGGTGTACAGCAAGAACTGTTATCGATTGATTCTCTTAGAATTATTTTTTGTTTTTCAGATGGAATACCGCACGCATCTTGTGCTAAACAAGCTGTTGTTTTATTTTTAAGAACAAAGTTTTTCCCATTAAAATCCAAATCATATTTTCCAATAGTTGCGTTTTGATATTCTACTTCGATTTCAAGATCCTTAATATGTAACTTATCTTCCGAAAGCTGGATGATATGCAGTAGTTTATTTGGTTTTAATCGATGTTCAAAATCATTGGCATTCCAAAGCTGGAAGTTTACCACTTCCTCATTTCGTACAACGCCTCCGCAGTCTATAAAGTTCTTTTTGATAATTCCCACTTCGGTGACATGGAAATGTTCTGGAACAAAGGTTCCATTTTCTAACTGAAATTCAACATTTTGTAATGTTGGTAAAAGCTGTTTGATTTCTGATAGTTTCATAATTTTTTATTTGTTTAATGCAATATTACGATAGAGTTTTGCAAAAAAATGTTTAGCAGCATTTAGATTGTGAAAGGCTTTGTGTGATTTTTAAGAAATAAGTATTTAAAATAGCAATAGCTTTTTCATCAATACAATAGCAAATTGAGTTTCCTGAAATATTTCCTTTAATGATACCTGCATTCTTAAGTTCTTTTAAATGCTGCGAAACTGTTGGCTGTGCAAGCGGAAGTTCGTTTACAATATCACCGCAAATGCATTCATTCACCTTAAGCAAATATTCTAGAATTGCGATTCTGGCAGGATGTCCCAATGCTTTAGCAATTGTAGCAATCTGGTTTTGTGCATCTGTAAAATGTTCTGTTTTAGTTGCTCCCATTTTTTTGTAATTTAATATTGCAATATTACGATAATAATTAATTACAATATAATTTTTAAAGTTAAAATTCTTCGAATGAAATAACGACACAATAATTACATTTGTTTATTAATTCTATAGATAATATCAAATAGTGCCAAAAAATACAATTGCAGCATTTTCCATTTTCTGTTTTTTTACCGCAATTGGTAATCACGTCAACGCACAGCAAATCGATACTATAGCCAGGCAGTTTATATTAAATATAGAAGTTCGTCCAAGAGCAGAATATACTTCAAACTACATACTGCCTCCAAACGATTCTATTGATCCTTATTTTTATATTACACAACGAAATAGGATTTCAATGCAGTATTCCCAAGAAAAATGGCTCTTAAAAGCTGACGTCCAAGAAATTCATCTTTGGGATAATGAAAATTCTAATTCTAAAGTCGGAAGTATTAATTTTTATCAATTGTTTTTAGAAACTAAATTTAAGAATGTAAATTTTCGTTTAGGAAGGCAAAGTGTTTTATTGGATAATGGGAGATTGTTTTCTGATGCTCCTTGGGCACAGCAGGGAAGATCGCATGAAGGAATTCGAATCATGAAATATTCTAAATATTTTATGAATGATCTTTTCTTTTTGTTTACACGAAATTACAATACTAGTTTTGAGGCAGCTTATTCGCCTGTCGCATCCAATAAATATAAGTACATGCTGGTGTATAATTTTAGTTATAACTCACATCAAAACTTCTCTTTCAACTCGAGTAGTACGGTTGATTTTTTAGAAAAAACAAATGGAGAAACTTTGTACGCACGGGCAACCACAGGAGGGAGAATCGAGTTTAAAAAGAATCAGTGGTATTATACTTTAAACAGTTATTTGCAATTTGGACAAAATCAGAAAGGACAGCATTTGCTGGCATACTATTTTCAGCCGGAGGTTAAATTGTCACTGCAAAAATCAACATGGCGTTTGGGTGCAGAAATTATAAGTGGCAGTAGTGCTGCTTTAAATATTGATAGAACCGCAGATTTTGACGTTTTATATGGCGTTACCTGGAAATTTAATGGAAATATGAATGTGTTTACCCGCTTTCCCGCTGATGTAGGAGGAAAAGGTTTGGTAAATCCTTATCTATTTGCTTCTTTTCCTTTAAACACAAAATTATCGCTTCGTAACGATTTTCATCTTTTTTATACCCAATATCCGTTAGTAGACGGTTTAAATCAGGATATGTCTAGATTTCTGGGATTTGAGAATGATTTTTCAGTAAGATATATTCCGTTAAAAGAGCTGGAAATTAACGCCGCATTTTCATTTTATAAAGCAACAGATTCAATGAAAAACCTTCCAAAAGTGCAGGATGAAAACAAATTATCATTTTGGAGTTACTTGATGGTTTCTTATTCTTTTAATGCTGTTAATTGGAGAAGAGCAAAAAAATAATAAAATAAACCCCATTACATGAGTAATCAATAAAACCTCTTTCCTAAGGGATTAATGAGATTTCGATTAAAAAGATCATTATATTTACTTTTAAAACTATTTACTTATGAAAGCATTGATAATTGGTGCAACGGGCGCAACAGGAAAAGAACTGGTTGAAAGGCTTTTAGAGGATAATAATTATGCCTCTGTTTCAGTTTTTGTGAGAAGGCCATTTGGGAAATCGCACCCAAAACTTACGGAGCATATTGTTGATTTTTCAGATGTAAATTCGTTTCAGGATTTAATTACTGGAGACGTTCTTTTCTCCTGCCTCGGCACCACATTAAAAGATGCAGGTTCAAAAGATAATCAATGGAAAATAGATTTTGATATTCCGGCAGCATTTGCAGTTGCTGCAAGAAAAAACAATGTAAATTCTTTGGTCTTGGTTTCCTCTTATGGTGCATCAGCAAAAAGCAGTGTTTTTTATTCTAAAATGAAAGGAAAGCTTGAAGAATATATAGACGATCTTAATTTTTCACAATATATAATTTTCAGACCTGGACCTTTAATTCGTCAAAATACGGATCGATTGGGCGAAAAAATTTCAATTAAAGTTATTAAATTATTCAATGCCATAGGCCTTTTCAAAAACGTAAAACCTATTTCGACCTCATTTCTAGCAGATAAGTTACTAAAAGCTCCAACAGCACTTTCAAGAGGAACAACAATACTAGAATTGGATCGTATTATTGCGCTTTGATTTTTTATCAATTTCCAGAATTATAATTCCGTATATTTATAATGTTATTTATTTGATTTTTAATAACTTATAATTAGGAATGTAAATGGAGACGAATAAAAATACTTTACCGACAGAGTCTGATGATGTGTTTTTAACAGATGGAGGACTTGAAACAACCTTAATTTTTTTGGAAGGATTTGATCTGCCTTGTTTTGCTGCTTTTGATTTATTGAAGCATCAGCCGGGTTATAAAGCAATCAAAAACTATTACAAACGATATTTAAATATTGCCAAAAAATACAAAACCAATTTTATTTTAGAAACTCCAACATGGCGTGCAAACCCAGATTGGATTCAAAGAATTGGTTATCCTAGGGATGAGTTATCGGCCTTAAATAAAAAAGCAGTAGTATTGCTTGCTGAGTTAAAAACAATATTTGAAAAAGATATACATTCTATTCTTATAAGCGGTTGTATTGGCCCTCGTGGCGATGGATACGTACCTGAAAATTGTATGAGTATTGAAGAAGCAGAAGCGTATCATTCTGACCAAATTAAGGCATTAAATATCGCTCCAGTCGATTTTGTTTCTGCACTTACTATGAATTATGTAGAAGAGGTTATTGGTATCGTGAAGGCTGCAGAAAACGTGAACACCCCTGTTGTTATTTCATTTACAGTTGAAACAGATGGAAAATTGCCAACTGGCATGAGTCTAAAAGAAGCAATACAAAAAGTAGATAAAAGTGTATCAGTTCCGCCTTTGTATTACATGATTAACTGTGCACATCCAGCCCATTTTTTTAAAGAATTGAAAGAAGATGAAAATTGGATCAAACGAATAAAAGGTATTAGGGCAAATGCGTCTTGCAAAAGCCACGCAGAACTAGACGAATCCACAGTATTAGATCGTGGAATTCCCAAAGAACTAGGAAAAGAATATAAAAAATTGAAAGATTCCTTTGATCACTTAAACGTTTTTGGAGGCTGCTGTGGCACAGATGAAGAACATTTGGTAGAAATTATTGAGCAAATAAGGAGTTAAGTTTTATAAGAAATTAATAGCTAGGTAAATGTCATATTTTAAATTAGCTTATCTTTGTATGCTTTACCTATTAATAAAATGAATAACGATTTCCCCATACCAGAAAACGAATTACAACGTTTAGCAGCTTTAAAACGCTATAATATATTAGATACACTTCCCGACCACGCTTTTGACGATGCAACAAAGCTTGTTTCTTACATCTGCGGTGTTCCCATTGCTCATATTTCGTTTATAGATGAAAACAGACAATGGTTTAAGTCTGAAATTGGAATTGGAGCATCTGAAGTGCCTCGAGAAATCTCTTTTTGCCGCTATACGATTATGGAATCGAAAATGGTCGAAATAAATGATACCCATTTAAATGATAGATTTAAAAACGATCCTAATGTTACCGGTGGTTTTAATGTTAGATTCTACGCAGGAGTTCCCCTTACAACGCCTGATGGCTACAATATAGGAACTTTGTGTGCTATAGACCATGTTACTAAAGAACTTAACGATAATCAGCGAAATGCACTTTCAATTATTGCTAAGCACGTAATTGCTCAATTAGAATTAGGCACAAAGAATGCCCAGTTAGACGCCCAGAAAAAAATTGCTGAAAAAGCAGTATTAGCTAGAGATAGTTTTGTGGCCAATATGAGCCACGAAATCAGAACACCTTTAAATGCCGTAATTGGTTTTACTGATCTTCTTGCTCAGACTGATTTAGATGATGTTCAGCGCGAATATATTGAGAGCGTGCAGATAGCAGGAGAAAATCTGCTGTTGATTGTAAATGATATTTTAGATCTTTCTAAAATTGAATCGGGGAACCTGGCAATTGATTCGGAGCCATTTAATTTAAAAAAGACCCTTAAACATGTTTATGATTTATTAAAAGTAAAGAGGCAGAAAGAAGTAGAGTTCAATCTATTTTTAGATGCAGAAATGCCAGATGTTGTGGTTGGCGACCAAGGTAGACTCAACCAAATATTGGTTAATCTGATAGGCAATTCCCTTAAATTTACCAATGAAGGTGAAGTAACCGTTTCTGTCAAAAAAATTGAAGAAACAGAAGATAATTATACATTAAAGTTTTCAGTAAAAGATACCGGAATTGGTATCCAGAAAAACAAGCTGACAACTATTTTCGAACGATTTACTCAAGGAGAAGAAAGTACCACGAGAACTTACGGTGGTACAGGACTTGGTCTTAACATCGTAAAGCAGTTAATAGAATTGCAAAATGGAGAAATTAAGGTAAAAAGTGAACTGAACCGTGGTTCTGAATTTATCTTTATTCTTAGCTATAAAAAGGCACAAGTCATAGAAGCTCCAGTAAAATCAATGTCTAAAAATGACCTTGGTCATCTTAAAATACTTCTTTGCGAAGACAATGTTTTAAACCAAAAGCTGGCAAAAAGCGTAATTAATAATTTCGGATTTGATTTGGATATTGCGCATAATGGAGAAGAAGGAATAGAACTTTTGTCTCAAAATGAATATGATTTGGTTTTGATGGATCTTCAAATGCCTCTTAAAGATGGTTATCAGACAACAGAATATATTCGTAACGAAATGAATTCGTCAATTCCGATTATTGCCATGACGGCGCATTCTTTAGTGGGAGAGCAGGAGCGCTGTTACAAAGTAGGTATGAATGCGTATGTGCCAAAACCATTTAAACAGTCAGTTCTTTTAAAAGCAATAAAAACGGTAATGAACCCAGATAATGACATTTCGCATAAAAGAGTTTTAAATCTTTCTTTTCTGGATGAAATGTCTTGCGGAGATCCCGATTTTAGAAAAGAAATGATCAATCTTTTTATAGAAAAGATACCAGCTCAAACAGCACAATTAGAAGAAGCATTTCATAATACCGATCACGATACCGTAAAAAAGCTAGCTCATAATATGAAATCGAGTTTAGATATTTTTATGCTTGAAGATCTTAGTAATTGTGTTAGTATAATTGAAGAAGAAGCAAAAGCGAATGAATTTACCAGCGAAACTCTTGATAAAGTGAATATTTTACATTGTGGAATTGCAGAAGTCGTTAAAATTCTGAAAGCGCTATGATAAAAGAGAAATATATTCTAGCTTTACAATTATGATGTCATAATATAAAGTTTGCCCCAAAGATAAATATAAAAAAAATGAGAATTATTTTAGCAGAAGATAATGACATCCTACGCAAATCATTATCTTTTTTCTTAGAATCTAAAGGATTTAGTGTTGACCAATTTTCAGATGGAAAAGATGCATTGGAGGCAATAGAGGCCAATCATTACGATCTAATTCTGACAGATATAAACATGCCCGGAAAAAGCGGAATGGAAATCACGCAATATGTTAGAGAAAGCATTAACTCCGATGTTCCCATAATCATACTTACTTCTTCGGGTGTAGAACAAACCGAATTAGATTCTTTCGATATAGGCGCCAATGAATTTATTGCCAAACCAGTCAGTCCGGCTGTACTTTTGGTAAGGATTAATAAATTACTAAACAAACGTTTCTAATGAAGTTTATCTATTACTCCATTTTTATACTCTTTTTTTCGTCCATTGCAATTGGGCAGGAAGTCAATGTAGACGAGACTTTGGCAAATGTAAAACGAGAAGTAGAAAAAGAAAACTACGATAAAGCATTGTCGCTAATTGAACCATTACGAGCTAAGTTTCCAGAAAATGAAGATATTCAAGTCTACACCGGACGTATTTACAGCTGGAAAAAAGATTATAAAACAGCAGTAAAAATTTTGTCTCCAATGGCAGACAGAGTTAATCCAAATTCAGAAGCACTGCAGGCTATTATTAATATTTATTTTTGGTCTGAAGATTATGAAAAGTGTATTACTTACTGCGATAAATATCTTGTAATTGATCCAAAATCCATTGATGTTTTAAAGATAAAAGCCACTTGTTTAGAGAAACTCAATCGTGACCAAGAAGCATTAGATTTAATAGAAAAAGCATCTTTTATCGATAACAGCACTCAGGCATTCAGTGGAATACGTACACTCATAGGACGCAAAGCAAAAAATACCGTTTCTGCTTCTTACTTGAATATTTCAACTTCAGAACCAGGACAGTCGCCATTTCATTATGGTTATGTAGAATATTCACATAAATTCAGCAAATCTGCCATTGTCGGCCGTGCCAATGTGGGGCATATTAATGACGATACACAAATGTTGTTCGAAGCCGATTATTATCAGACTTTCTCCAACAAAAGTTATTTATATGCAAATGGTGGAATTTCTACCGGCGAAACAATATTTCCTGTCGCAAAAGCAGGTTTAGAATATTATTTTGCTCCGCATAAAAAGTTTGATTATTCTCTGGGAGCCAGATTCATGCATTTTGATACAGATGATATCACTTTACTAACGGGACAAATTGCGTATACAGCTGGAACTTATACTGTGGCATACAGACCGTATTATGATACTTCAAACGAGTTGTTTTCTCATGTTTTGAGCTTACAGAAAGTAAATGAAGAAAAAGAACGTTTGATAAGATTTGAATTGCAATACGGAAATGTTCCGTATTTATATCTCTATAATAGTTTTACCCAGCCTTTAAAAGCTTACAGAGCAGGAATACAATATCAGCATCGTTTTGGCGAATCTTTCTTTGTGCGTCCTATTTTCCTGTATGAGCGCGAAGAATATATTCCAGGAGAATACAGAAATAGGTATAATGTTCAGTTAATTGTAACTAAACGTTTTTAATATGACAGATATCTGGGAAATATATAAAAACGGCAGCTGGGAAATACCTTTCCTTACTTTTTCTATTTACGCATTTGTTTGCGTTTCATTTATTTTGTACTTGTTAATTGTAGCAAGCCGAAATAAGAAAATTAAAAGAGAAAGACTTAGAAAAGAATATAGTGCAGAGATTGATCAATTGATGACATCAGTAATCTTTAACGATGTTTCATTTTCAAGCATCAAAGAAAATAAAAACTTTTTAGTGCTTTTTGATACTTCATTTTTCAAGGAAGTATTGACAGAATCAATTATAAATCTGCATAAGAATTACGAAGGTATTTATGCACAAAAGCTTGAACAATTTTATAAAGATTCTAATTTGATAAAAGGCTCTTTTAGAAAACTTAAAAGTCTAAAATGGGAAGTAAAATGCAAAGGAATCACAGAACTGGCAGAGTTTAATATTACAGAAGCTTTTGATGAAATCATAAGTTATTCAAAAGCTCGAAATAAAACTTTAAAAATTACTGCCATAAACGCCTGTATTAGACTTGCGGGCACAAAAAGCGTTGTATATCTGGTCGAACATTCAGATCCTATTGATGATTGGACTCAGCTGAACATTATCGCAGCGTTTAAAAAACACGATATAGGAGATACAAAAGGAATTGAGCTTTTATTAGAATCTCAGAATACAACTGTTATTACGCTGGGGTTAAAACTGATAAAAGAATTAAAACTGACACAGAAAATTCCGTTTGTAGCGCAATTGGCTGCAAAAGCTCCAAACACAGTAATAAAATACGAAGCGCAAAGTATTCTACAGACATTAACCGTTTAACTTTATAAGAAAATGACTTTTTTTACTACTGAAATAACATGGTTTTTGGATGTATACATACTTCTTATACTTGGTTATGCCATATTAATCATGTCTTCTTATTTGTTACTGGCTTATCTTTCTACAAAAGAACTGCGAAGTTACCTTAAGAAAAATAGTTTTGTTGATTATGAAGTGCTTCTTACCAGTGAATTTGCACCAAAACTTTCGCTGATTGCTCCTGCATACAATGAGGGTTTAACTATTGAAGAAAATGTAAAATCACTCCTTTCTCTTAATTATAATCATTATCAAGTAATTTTAGTGAATGACGGCAGTAAGGACAATTCAATGGAAATCTTGATCAAAACCTATGATCTTGCTTTGACTGAATTAGATATTCATCCGCAAATTGAGACTAAAAAAATAAAAGGAATTTACACTTCAAGAAACGCGGCTTATAAAAAACTAATAGTTGTCGACAAAGAGAATGGTGGTAAAGCCGATGCTCTAAACGTTGGACTTAATATTGCCGAAAACCCTTATGTAGTTTGTATAGATGTTGATTGTATTCTCGATAAAGATTCGCTTTTAAAACTGGCAAAACCATTTTTAGAATCACACGGAAAACGTATTATCGCCACAGGCGGTGTTGTTCGAATTGCCAATCAGTGCATAATTAAAAACGGACGATTGGTTGAGGTTAATATTCCAGATCGTATGTTGCCAAGAATTCAGGTTTTAGAATATCTAAGAGCTTTTTTGTTAGGTAGAATGGCATGGGGAAGATTGGACGGTTTACTGCTTATAAGCGGAGCATTTGGTGCATTTGATAAAGAAGTAGCCATAATGTGTGGAGGCTATAGCACAAAAACGGTTGGGGAAGATATGGAACTCATTGTAAGAATGCGCCGTTATATGCTGGAGAACAAACTTCCGTATGCGGTGAGTTATATCCCAGATCCGCTTTGCTGGACAGAAGCTCCAGAAGATTTTAAGATTTTCAAAAAACAGCGCAGCCGATGGATGAGAGGAACAATCGAAACCCTTAGTATTCACAAAAGAATGTTTTTGAATCCTAAATACAAATTATTAGGAATGTTAAGCGTACCATATTGGACTTTATTTGAGTTTTTAGCTCCTGCAATTGAGTTTATTGGTCTTATAATAACTCTTTTCTTTATAATATTTGGTCTTCTAAACTGGCATTTTTTCTTTTTGCTTTTGTTATTTGTGTATTCATTTGCTGTTTTCTTTTCAGTTATTGCTTTGTATAGCGAAGAACGAACGTATCATAAATATCCAAAACAAATCGATTTTTTTAAGCTCCTTATGGCAGCTTTTATTGAACCGTTGTATTTTCATCCACTTACTGTTTATGCAGCTTTAGTGGGGTACAAAGAAAAAATTATGGGAACGAAAGGCTGGGGAGAAATGACACGAAAAGGATTTACTAAGAAATAATGGTTGATTGTTGATGGTTGATGGTTGATTGTTGATGGTTGATTGTTGATTGTTAATGGTTGATCCCATTTTTTACCACTACAAAAGAAGGTGCGGGGATAGGTTTAACTTTATCTAAAAACATTATAGAAGCCCATGGAGGCTATATTCTCTACAAAAATGAAAAGGAAAAAACTGTTTTTGAAATTTGTTTGATCGCAGAATAATAAAAAATAATACTTTGATCTTACAAACGTTTATTTTTAAAATTATTACTAATGTTTTTTTTCTAAATTTGTAGAGAGACTCGCCATAGATTCCTCCCAATAAGTAATAGTAAAATAATGAATACAAATTCAACTGCAGTAGCCTCAAGTTTTCTTAATGATTTGAAAACAAAGACTGCTGACTCACATAAAAAATTAGAAGAACTTCCTGTTTCCATGTCAATTATGTCACCAGATATGAAAATTGAGGAATACGCTAAATATCTAAATTTAATGCATGATGTTCATGCTGATACTGAACAAACGGTTTACCCATTATTTTCTGGACTTTTAGGTGATTTGGAACAAAGAAGAAAAAAACAACTTATTGAGGCTGATCTTGCTTTTCTAAACTATGATTTGAGTAACTCTGAGAAAGTTTTTAAAACTGAAAACATTTCAGTTCCTTTTGCTCTTGGAATTTTTTATGTGGTTGAAGGTTCTACGCTTGGCGGTAGATTTATTTTAAAAAATGTTTCACGAGTACCGCAACTTTCTGGAGATAAGGGTGTTTCTTATTTTAATGGTTACGGAGATAAAACAGGAAGTTTTTGGAAATCTTTCCTCAACTTTCTATCAGAATACGAACAACAGAATAATTGTGGAGATGCTATAATAGAAGGAGCTGTATTTGCTTTTGATAGTATTTATAATCACTTTGAGAGCAGATAAAAGAATGAAGATTAAAGATATAGTTAATCGGGATATTGTTACGTTGACCAATTGTGAGCATGAACCGATACATATACCAGGTAAAATTCAGCCTCACGGTTTTTTAATTGGCGTTACTTCCAATTGGAAAATAGATTTTTGTACAGAGAATATTGCTGCATATTTAAATTTACTTCATACTGAGGTATTAGGAAAAGACTTTAAAAGTGTTTTTGGTACCGAAGCAGAAAAACAGCTGTTAGAGTATATCAATGAAGATAAAATTCAAGATGTTTTTCCGCTCGAAATAAGCCTTTTAGGAAAATTATTTCAAATTAGTATCCACAAAAGTTATGATATTTATGTTTTAGAAGCTGAACCACAGTTTCCAGACAAAGAAAAATTGGCGGACGTCTACACACAAACGATTCAGTTTGTAACGCAGATGAATAACACCAAGTCGCTTAAAGATCTGTGTGCATTAGTGGCTCAGGGAACACGTGAAATTACAGGTTACGATCGTGTAATGATTTATCGTTTTGATGAAGAATATAATGGGGAAGTCTTTGCCGAAAGCTGCAGGGAAGACCTAGAACCTTTTTTAGGACTCCATTATCCACATACCGATATTCCAGCTCAGGCAAGGGAATTGTATATTAAAAATCAGCTGAGATTAATTGTTGATATTAATTATGAGCCAGTTCCAATTTACACGGTAGATGATAAAGAAAATAAAAATCTTGATTTAAGTCTTTCGATATTAAGAAGTACGTCGCCAATTCACGTAGAATATTTAAAAAATATGGGCGTTGGTGCAACATTAACAATTTCGCTTATCCATCATGACAGATTGTGGGGATTAATTGCCTGCCATCATTATTCAGAAAAAAATATTTCACCCGAAATTAGACTTGCTGCAAAACTTCAAGGACAATTTATTACCTCACAAATCGATATACGCCAATCTAATGATGAGAATATAAATGCTCACAAATCAATTTTAGCGTTGGAGCAATTAACAAGTATTGATCTTCCGATTAAACAAGAATCATTAGAAATAATTAGTGAGGCACCGCAATTACTAGAACTTTGTAATGCAGCTGGTGTTTCTATTATATCTAGAGGAAAAATCTATAAAAGTGGAATAGTTCCTTCTGATGAACAAATTACGGAGTTGATTGAAGGTATAAATGCTAAGTTTTCCAACGAAATATTTACCACTCACAAAATCAGCGATGATTTCCCGGAACTAGCTCAAAATTCAAATTTTGCTGGAATTATCTATCATTCTCTTGGAAATAATGATCACATAATTTGGTACAGACCCGAAACTATTTCTGAAATTAACTGGGGTGGTGATCCTGAAAAAAGTATTATTAAAGACAGCAGCGGACTTCATCCTAGAAATTCATTCAATATCTGGAAACAGATTGTCAAAAATAAAAGCAGTGTGTGGAAGCAGTATGAAATTAATGCAGCTATTCAATATGCACACGCCTTGCACAATCAGCTTATTTTGATTATGTTGAGTGAAGAAGAGGAAAAATATCGCAGTCAAAGTGAAATATTAAAAGAAACAAATTCAGAACTCGAAAATATTAACTGGATCAGTACGCATGATTTGCAGGAACCATTGCGTAAAATTCAGCTTATCACCTCAAAAATGTTATCTGAATTGGATGTTATTTCAACCGATTCAATTTCAAATTCCCTACAACGTGTTTCGAAATCTGCCAATAGAATGAGCGGTTTATTGGAAGATATTTTAAAATATACCCGAATAAAAAACACCAGGGATACTCTTCATGAAGTAGATTTAAATGAAATTTTAGAATCTACAATTAAAGAAATGTCTGAAGCACTTTCAGAAAGTAATGCAGTAATTGAGTCTGAAAATCTTCCAAAAATTCATGCTATTGGGTTTTTAATGAGACAATTATTTATTAATATTCTTCAGAATTCATTAAAATACGCTTCAGTTGAAAGACAGCCAAAAATTAAAATAACAGCTTCTCAAGAACCTGTAATCATACATGACAAGTATAAAGTGTATTGTCATTGGGTCCGATTTTCTGATAACGGAATTGGTTTTGAGCAAAAATATGCCGAATCTATTTTTAAGGTTTTTACAAGACTTCATACTCAGGAACATTATACTGGCTCAGGTGTTGGTCTGGCATTATGTAAAAAAATCATGCAGGCCGTTGGAGGTGATATTCATGCAGAAGGAAAACCTGGCGAAGGAACTGATATAGTTATTTATTTTCCATGTGACCCAGAAGATACACTTTTACCTATATAATGGATAAAAAAAACTCTTACTTAGAAATTAAAATAAGAGTTTTTTTTTGACTGTTTTTCTCGTAAATCTCACAGATTACGCAGATCAAATGAGAATAAATCTTCCTAATCTGCTTAATCTTCGAGAACCATTTTTATGTGTAGATTTTTCTAATCTTTTTTAGCCAAAAAGCTAATTTTAGAACTTTTAAAATTTACTTCAGAAATTATAGTTGCGGCAAAAATGAGAGTTCCTCCCAATAGCAGACGCCAAGAAAGATTTTCTCCCAAGATAAAAAAAGCGCCAATTGCACCAAAAACAGGTTCAAATAAATAGATTACCGCGACACGTTCGGCAGATAAATAACGCTGAGAAATATTCGAAACCGTATACATATATGCAGTAGAAAAAAGTGCGCAATAAACAACACCAAGCCAAAATGTATCATTTTTTGGAAACCAAACCGCTTGAGAATCTGTAATAGCCAGACAAAAAGTAAACAGTGCGCAAAATGCAAACATGGGAACAATCGAATACAGCAGATTCTTTAAAACTGAATGTTTTTCGACAGTAATCAAGTAAACGGCAAAAGCAAAAGCACCCGCAATAGTAAATAGATCGCCAATATTTATTGTGAATTTATCTTGTATGGCTATAATAAATAAACCAGCTAAAGCAGTTAAAGCGGCGATCCATATTTTTAAGGATGCATTGGTTTTATAGACCGCCAGTTTCATTAACGGAATGATGATAACCGTTAATCCCGCAATAAAAGAACATTGCGAAGCATCGCTGTATTTAAGTCCAACTGTTTGAAGCTGAATTCCTAAAAACATTGGAAAAGCTAAAATTGCACCTGTCTTAACAGCTTCTAAATTTGTTTTTCTAACGTATTTCCAAAAAATAATAGTTAAAACTATAACGGCCAAAAGGAAACGATAAAACAAAAAAGTGTTAGGAGAATAATCTCCAATTGCCATTTTAGTAACTGAATAGGAGATACCCCAAAATGCAGTGCCAATGATTAGTAAAATCAGTAAAAATTGTTTTCTTTCCATTAAGTTATAATTCGTAAAAATTGCCTTTTTAATTGATTTATAAAACTTTCTTCATCAATAAATCAGTTTGTTCGTCGTCGCCCAATTTGAAAATATGAGTATCAAATTGAATAAAACCATTTTTAGTATAAAAGCTAACTGCCCTAAGATTATTTTCCCAAACGCCAAGCCAAATATATCCAGCTTTGAGTTCGGCAGCAGTTTGTAAAGCCTGAGCATACAGTGCCTGTGCAACTTTTTTACCATGAAATTCTTTTGCGACATAGATGCGTTCTATTTCAAGAGCATTACGATCTTGTTTTTCGGTTTGTGCATCGCCGGTATTTAATTTTAAATACCCAATTATTTTGTTGTCAAGTTCGGCTAAGTAAAAGTGGGAATCTGGATGATTGAGTTCAGCAGTTAATTTTTCGTCGGCAAAACTTTCTTCCAAATATTTAATCATATTTTCTGCGCTGTTTACCTCTGCGAAAGTTTCTGAAAAAGTTTGTCTTCCAATTAATTGAAGAGCTTCTAAATCTTTAACAGCTGCTTTTTTTATTTCTAGTGTGCTCATTATTTTATTCTTTAATGCATTAAAACCTATTTTTTTGTTTTTAATAAATGCGTAAATTGCATCAATGGATTTACAGCAAATTAAATATTTTCTAGCTTTATCTCGTGAACTTCATTTTTGGAATACCGCAGGAAAAATGAATATTACCCAATCTGCATTGAGCCGCCAGATTCAGTCTCTCGAAAATCAGCTTGGCATTCAGTTGTTTGAACGTAACAAACGCAATGTTAAACTCACAGCAGCCGGCCATTTTTTAAAAGAAAAATGGGAAGTCGAAATGAGTAAACTCGAATTCATTCATCAGTCGGCACGCCAGATTCAGTTAGGCGAGAGCGGTACTATCACTATTTCTCATCCCGATTCTATTTCGGCTTCGCTTATGCCTGATATTTTGTCTCGTATTTCGAATGCTTTTCCAAAACTAAAAATCAAATTGGTCCAAGTTCTGTATGAAAATCAGCAGGAATATCTCCAAAATTATAAAATCGATTTGGCTATTACCAGAGATATTAATAATTCGCGTGATATTCGATCAGAAAAAATCCATACTGATAATTTGGCGATTGTAGTTCCTGAAAACCATCCGTATCAAACTGTCGAAGATCTTACCAAAGAAACACTTGCTTCTCAAAAGTTCATATTGCCAACTAACGATGAAGGCAGCAGTTACAGCGATTTAATACAACGATTATTCAATTCTTTTGAAAATGCGCCTGAAGTGTATCTTCATTCCGAATTTGGTTCTGCAATTATTGCCTTGGTTAGAAAAGGACTTGGAATTGCAATTCTTCCAGATTCTTATCTTTTCCATGAAATCTCGGGTATTCGATTTATAAAACTTCCTTTAGAAACTGATTTGTATATCAATTGGAGAACCGAAGATCATAATCCTGTATTAGCCAATGTTTTAAAACTGATTCTGCCGTAATTTATTAAGTTCGGAGCATCTCGATATGCGGAATTCCGTCTTCATCATAAACTTCACCTTGCTCAACAAATCCAACTGATTGGTAAAATTTCGACAAATGATATTGCGCACTGATTCGAATTGGGCCTTCGCCAAATTTTTCCTGACAGCCAGCAATCGAAGCTTCCATAATTTTTACTCCTAAACCCAATCCGCGATGTGTTTTGTCAATCACAACTCTTCCAATTGCTATTTCAACATATGATAAACCTGCAGGAAGTAAACGTGTACAGCCCGCTAATTGGTCATTTACATAATATAAAAGATGAAAACTCTTTTGGTCTTTATTATCCAGATCTAAATAAGGACAGTTTTGTTCGACAACAAAAACTTCACTCCGTAAACGTAACATTTGATACAATTCATGATTGGTGAATTCCTCAAATGATTTAATGGTATGGCTAAACTTCATGTGTTTTGTAATGCTTTTTTTGACAAAGATAAAAGGAAGACTAATGATATAAAATGCTATTTTTTTATCATGTGATGCTGAAAATGCATTAGTTTTTTAAATTCCAAAATTTTAAATCCCAAATTCCAAGCTGAAAACACAAAACTAAAGTGGAAACTTTGGGCTGTATTTTAAAGCTTTACGAACAGTTTGTCATTCCGAGGAACGAGGAATCACACTAGAAACTCCACACAAAATGCCTACAATCTTTGTCGAATCCCACGTGTGATTCCTCGTTCCTCGGAATGACAAGATTGGGGTAATTCCTATGTGTTGAAAACAAAAAAACTTTGTCAAAGTTCGAAACTTTGACAAAGTTGTATCCAATTAGTATAATAGTTTTTTAGTGAGAAACCGCTTTTAAACCAACAATTGAACCTACTAAAGTTGCCAAAAAGAATAATCTCCAGAAAGCAGCAGGTTCTTTAAAAACAAAAATACCAACTAGTACCGTTCCAACTGCGCCAATTCCTGTCCATACCGCATAAGCAGTTCCAAGCGGAAGTGTTTCTGTTGCTTTCATCAGCAAAAGCATGCTCAGGGTTAAGGAAATAAAAAATCCAATATACCAATAGTACATTTCTGTTCCTGTAGTTTCTTTTGCCTTTCCCAGACAGGCTGCAAAAGCTACTTCAAATAAGCCTGCAATGATTAAAATAATCCAGTTCATATCGTTAAAATTTTGTGGTGCAAAGTTCCTTTATGAAGTTCAGAAAAAATTTAACAAATGATAAAAAATAAATTTATTTTAACTCCGCTCTTATGCGGCTTAAACTGACTTGCGTAATGCCCAGATAAGAAGCAATATGTCCTAATTGTACTCTTTGAAGCAGTTCTGGATGATCTTTCATGAGTTCGAGATAACGTTCTGATGCGTTTTTGAATTGTTTGGAAATCAAACGTTCTTCCGTTTTTATTAATTCTTTTTCAGCAAATTTTCGTCCCCAGTTCGCAATATGAACATCTTCGTTAAAGAGTTTTCTAAGGTTTTCTGTTTTTAATTCGTATAATTCGCAGTCTTCCAGAAGTTCAATCGTTTCATATCCAGGCTGTTCTTCGACATAACTTTTCATCGAAATCACGGTTTCGCCTTCTTTTCCAAACCAAAAAGTAACTTCATTATCCCTTTCAATAAAAGCTCTGACCAATCCTTTTTTTATAAAATAAATATTTGATTCTATTTTGTTGGCTTTCAGTAAAATATGACCTTTAGGAAAAGCCATTTCTCGGACATTATTTTCTAAAGCCAGTTTAGAATGCTCGGGAAGTTTGTAAATATGATCAAGAATATGGGCAATATCCATTGTTGCTTTTTTAGTAATTTAGAATAAAGATAGTAGTTGTAACAACGAACAGAAAATTTCGTTCAAAAAAAAATCCCATCTGCCGAAACAAATGGGATATAAAACTGCATCCTTGATGAGCTAAAAAAAAGAGCAGTTTTTGACCAATATATAAACTAATTAATTCCTCCGCCTAAAGCTTTGTACAATAGTACTTGAGAATTGGCATTTCGCAATTGAATATCAACAAAATCAAGTTCTGCCTGCAGTTTGTTTTTCTGCGCATTAATAATTTCGAGATAATTGGCATAACCGCTTAAATACAAATCGTTAGAAACGTTTACAGCAATTTCAAGATGATCAATTTCTTTTAATTTGTATTTCAAAACATCTTCAAAAGCTTCATTTCTATGCAATAAAGCACTCAATTCGTTGAAAGCGGTTGTGATTGTATTTTGATAGTGAAGAAACGAAATTTCCTGTCTTCGGTTAGAGACATAAAATTCCTGTTTAATTTGTCCTTTATTGAAAACAGGAGCTGTTAAACCGCCTAAAATCTGCCAGGCGAAAGATCCAACATCAAAAAAAGTATTGAAAGAAAATGAATTGAAACCTGCATAACCGCCTAAATTTAAAGTTGGGAAAAATGCAGCTCTTGCGGATTTTGCATCAGCGTTGCTGGCTAATAATTCGAAGTATGCTTCTGCAACGTCTGGTCTTTTGTGAATAATAGAATCTACGCTTATTTTTTGGTTTAAAACTTCTAAATGTCCCGATAAAAAGTCACTGCTTCTATCGATTTTTCCGCCGTATTCACCCAAAAGCGTCAACAAAGCTTTTTCGGTTTGGTCGATGCTTAATTTCAATTCCGAAGCTTGGGCATGGATGTTATTATTTTGCGCATTAAACTGCTGTACAGCCAATTCCGTAGCTTTTCCAACCGATCTTTGAGCTGAAACAATATCAAGTGCTCTTTCTTGGGTTGTGAGGTTTTTATCGTAAATCGCAGCTTGTTTGTCTAAGGCAATAAGCTTGAAATACAAATCGGCTGCATCGCTTAGAAGGCGGGTCTGCAATAGTCGCATTCCTGCCTGAGAAGCAAAATATCTTTGCTGTGCCGCTTTTTTACGGTTACTTAGTTTTCCCCAAATATCAGCTTCCCACGAAACTTTTCCGCCTAGAAAAAGGTTGGGAGTAAGGTCTTCATTAATTCTTTGCTTGTCGCTGATATTTTGTGAAAAATTGGTATCAAAATTACCAACTCCATCCATTGTATATTTTCCATAACGCGTTCCAGAAGCATCTGCAACTAAATCTAAAGAAGGGAGAAGGGCTAATTTTGCCACTTTTAAATGCGAATTGGCAATTAAAATCCTTTCCTGCATAATTAAATAATCTGGATTTTGAGCGATAGCTTTCTTTAATAACTGCTCTAATTTTGGATCTTTAAAAAAGGTTTCTGTTTTTAATGGAATAAAAGGCGAAGCATTATTTATACTGTCTTTTCTCTTCGCGTCAAAATTCTCAGGAAGTTTTGCAACAGTCAATTTATCACTGACTTTTGGCGCAGAACATGCCGTTAAAAGTAAAACTCCAGTTATTATAACCGCACTTTTGGTTGTCCTTAAAAACTGCGTATTAGCATTTTTATATTGATTTAATATCTCTTTCATTGTTTAATTTATTTGTTTAATCTGCAGCGTAATTTATTCAACACATAGAAACATAGTTTTTTTTAGAAAAGGTAACTGAAAGAAGCTTCTTTCTAACACATAACTATGTGACTTTAAAAAAATTGAAACACCTTTTTACTATTTCTAAATTCAATGAATCTATGTGTTTTAAAAAAATTACACTTTAGATTTATTCATTGCTTTTTCAAGTTTGGCAAACAAAATGTAAAGTCCTGGAATAATTACCAGACCAAACACAGTTCCAATTAACATACCGCCTGCAGCCGCAGTTCCGATAGAACGGTTACCCACAGCCCCCGCACCAGAAGCAATACACAGCGGAATCAATCCTGAAATAAAAGCAAAAGAAGTCATCAAAATTGGTCTGAAACGAAGTCTGGCACCTTCAATCGCGGCTTCTGTAATATCTCTTCCTATTTTGTTTTGTGCCATTGCAAATTCTACAATTAGAATCGCATTTTTGGCGAGCAGGCCAATCAGCATGACGAGTGCTACCTGCGCGTAAATGTTATTGTCTAATCCAACCATCAAAAGGGCAAGATAAGAACCAAAAACTCCCACAGGAAGACTTAATAATACAGGAAACGGAAGCAATAAACTTTCGTATTGTGCGGTCAATAATAAGTATACGAATAGTATACAAAGCGCAAAAATGTAAATGGTTTGGTTTCCTGATAAAATTTCTTCACGCGTCATACCAGACCATTCCAGTTCAAAACGGCTAGGAAGTTTTTCTGCAGCGATTTTTTCTACGGCAGCAATTGCTTCTCCAGAACTGAAGCCTTCTGCAGGTTCTCCGTTAATCATTGCCGACATGTACATATTATATCGTGTAAGTACTTCTGGACCGTAAACTCTTTCTAATTTGATAAAAGTGGAGAACGGTACCATTTCGCCAGCATCATTTTTTAGGTACATATCCAAAATACTTTCAGGATTTTTTCTAAACTGCGGACTTGCCTGTACCATAACTTTATACATTTGAGAAAAACGGATAAAATTGGTCGCATAAAAAGAACCTAACATCGTCTGCAAGGTTGCCATTGCATTGTCTACTGAAATTCCTTTTTTAGCCGCCTGATCGTAATCAATATGAATTAAATACTGCGGAAAAGTGGCGTCAAAACTGGTAAAAGAGTTTTGTATTTCGGGCGAAGCATTTAATTCTTTAATAAAGTTTTTCGTCACTTCATCTGTATTCGTAATGCTTCCGCCGGATTTATCCAGTAATCGAAGTTCGAAACCACTGGTATTACCAAAACCAGGAACGGTTGGCGGTGCAAATATTTCAATCTGTGCATCAGAGATACCTTTTGTTTTTTCAGTAAGCTGCGCTATAAATTCATTTACAGAAATATCACGATCGCTCCAGTCTTTTAGGTTGATCATTCCCATTCCGTACGAAGCACCTGCGATTTCAGTTACGATACTGTATCCGGCGAGCGTAGTTACGTTATCGACACCTTGAATTCCTTTGGCAACTTTAGTTACTTGATCCAATACTTTTTCGGTACGTTCTACAGTTGCACCCTGCGGTGTTGTAACACTTACGTAAACCATTCCCTGATCTTCAGACGGAATAAATCCTGACGGTAAAAACTTGCTTGCTCCCCAAGTAAAGAGGCAGAAAAGAACCAGTAAACCAACAGTAACTGAAGTTCTGTCAGCAAACTTTACTAATACTTTAATATATTTTGAAGTTACATTATCAAACCAATTATTAAATCTCTGGAAAAAACGATCTAATAATGATTTCTTTTCTTTATTCGGATCATGCGCTTTTAGCATAATTGCACAAAGGGCAGGAGTAAGGGTAAGGGCGTTAATTCCAGAAATGACAATACTAATCGCCATTGTCAAAGAGAACTGCCTGTAGAAAACCCCAACTGGACCGCTCAAAAATGCTACGGGAATAAATACAGCAGCCATAACAATTGTAATTGCAATTACGGCTCCGGTAATTTCTTTCATGGCACTTATGGTGGCTTCAAGCGGTGCCATATGTTCTTCGGAAATTTTGACGTGAACGGCCTCGACGACAACAATAGCGTTATCGACTACAATTCCGATCGAAAGTACTAAAGCAAACAGAGTCAGTAAGTTGATCGAGAATCCCATCATCGACATAAAAGTAAACGAACCAATAAGTGCGACAGGTACTGCCAAGACTGGAATTAAAGTAGATCTCCAATCTTGCAGGAAAATAAAAACTACAAAGGCTACTAAAAGAAAGGCTTCGATCAAAGTTCTTAAAACTTCATGAATAGAAGCATCAAGAAAACGAGAAACGTCATACGCAATATTAAATTCCATTCCCGGAGGAAAAGAAGTTCCTTTTAATTCGGTCATTTTTTCTTTTACGCTCGCAATAACTTCAGAAGCGTTAGAACCCGGACGTTGTTTCAACATGATGGATGCTGATGGTCTTCCGTCGGTTTTAGAAACCATTCCGTAACTCATCGAACCAAATTCTATTACAGAAATATCTTTTAATCTTAATATCGTTCCATCAGAGTTGGCTCTTAAAGGGATTTCTTCATATTGTTTTGGTTCAAAAAATTTCCCGCCATATTTAATTACATATTGTAACTGATTATCAAGCTGTCCAGATCCTTCACCCACTTTACCAGGTGCAGCAGAAATGTTTTGTTTTTGAAGTGAGCTGATTACCTCATTTGCCGAAATATTATACGAAAGCATCTTTTGTGGATCCAGCCAGACACGCATAGAATATTCTTTTTGCCCCATAATTTCGGCACGTCCAACACCATCAATACGTTTTAATTCCTGCAGGATATTAATATCTGTAAAGTTGAAGATAAACTGCTCATCCTGAGTTTTGTCTGTACTCGTAATGTTCAAGTACATCAGCATACTGTTCACCTCTTTTTCGGTTGTAACACCCGCACGAATTACCTCTTCGGGAAGTTCGTCCAATATAGTTGTTACACGGTTCTGCACATTTACAGCCGCTAAATCGGGATCGGTTCCGACTTCAAAGAAAACCTGAATTAAGGTTAAACCGTCATTAGAAGTTACGGTCGACATATACGTCATTCCCGGTACACCATTTATCGCTCTCTCGAGCGGAAGGGCGACGGCGTTGGCAGAAACCTCTGCGTTTGCTCCTGTATATTTGGCTGTTACAGTTACAGAAGGCGGTACAATATCTGGGAATTGGGTAATGGGAAGCTGAAACAAAGCCAGTAATCCCAAAAGAACTATCATAACCGAGATGATTAATGACAATATTTTTCTTTTGATAAATAACTCTATCATTATATTTTTTTTAGATCAATAATTAAATAACTGCTTTACAAGTCGATAACCTACATTTGTTTGATGTTGATTTTATCGCCGTCTCTCAATGATTGCGTACCTTCCTGTACAATCAGGTCGTCATTTTTTAGACCATCATTTAGGATATAAACATCATCTAGAGTACTTCCAATTGTAACATTGGTCATTTTAACTACTCCATCTTTTTTTACCAGAAATACGTATTGTTTGTCCTGAATTGAAAAAACAGCCTTCTGCGGAATTAAAATTGCATTGGTTTTTGGTTCTGAAATAATCAGTTTACCCGAAGTTCCGTGTTTGATAAATCCCTGCGGATTGTGAAATTTGGCTTTATATTGAATAGAACCCGTTTGTCTGTCGATTTCTCCGTCGGCAGTTCTTAGTTCTCCTTTTTGATCGTAAACCATTCCGTTTGGCAAGACAAGTTTTATATCTCCTTGTGTATTAAGTGTTTTGTCTTCCATCATTTGGAAATATGTATTTTCAGGAATTGAAAAATAAGCGTAAACGTCATCCAACTGAGAAACGGTAGTCAATAATGAACCATTTTCTACTAAACTTCCTTCTTTAAACGGAATTCTATCTACAGTTCCGTCAAACGGCGCACGGATTGTCGTAAAACTAATCTGCTGGTTGATTGCTTTTCTTTCTGCGGCAGCGTGGGCTAATTTCGCAGAAGCCGCTTCATGTTTTGCTTTAGATAATTCTAATTCTTTGTCGGCAATTACTTTTTTATTAAAAAGAGTTTGTGCTTGTTCTAATTCTACGGTTGCGATTCTTAAATCGGCTTTTGCGCTTTTGAAAACAGCTTCGGCTTTCAGCAGCTGAATTTGAAGTTCGACATCGCTTATTTTAAATAAGATTTGTCCTTTTTTAACTTTTTGTCCTTCGCTTACATAAACTTTTTCTAGCAAACCAGGAATTCTAACGTGGATTTCTACATTGTTTTTAGCATGTACATCGGCAACAAATTTGCTCGAAACAATGGTGTCTTTTAAGGTGACTTTGTATACAGGAAGTGTTTTAATGTTTTCGGAATTCTTTTTTGCTTTGTCACCGCACGAGACTAAAACGAACAATGATAAGGTGAATAAAAGGAATGGATTTTTATAAATATTCATGATTAGGTTTTAAAAATTAAATAAAAATGTAGGCTCCCTAATGGAAGAAAAGGAAGTTTGAAATCTATGTAAATATTGAATTTAGAAATGTTTTCGGATTACTTCCCTTTTGGATAGAAGCACCGTTCGTAGAAAAAATGTTTTTATAACAATGATACTCCATACGCCATATAGGCACATGAAAAGTCGTTTTAGAAACATCTAAAATATAAAAACAACCAAATTTGGAGTCCTAGAATAACTGATACAAATGAAGATAAGTATGCCTTTGAATTTGGTATATTGAAGCTATACCATAAATTAAGCTCTTTTTGTAAAGCTTGAAGTTTATAAGATTACTAAAATAAGGAGCTTTGATTGTACTTTGTTCTAAAGTAGTAGCTCTGGATTTTATTTTCTTTTTGAGTTTATAATGAACTTCTAAATTTTTAGAAGAAGAATAATCCCAAGAATTAAAGAGTGTATCATCTGCGGTAACACTGTCATGAGTGATACAGCTGCTAAAATGTACAGGCTGCTGATACGTTTCGGTGCCTCTAAAGAAAGAAAGCAACGAAAGTAAAACGATATATATGAACTTAATAGGTTTCATTTACAGAACAGCAGGATTATATTTGTTACTCAAAAACAAGGCTTATAGTTGTTGAAAGTGCGCCAAATATAGCAATTTGAAAAGTAAGGATTCTTAAAATTTTTCTAAAAACCATAAGAATTAAAAATTTGATAATAATTGAAGTTGATTTTTAGGGTTTTAAATTTTTGTCGGTATTTATTTTAATAAGTTAGAATTGCTATATTAGTTGACCACTTTAAAACGTATAAAATGTCAAATCAATTCCAAGACGTAATCAGAAAAGCGTATAATGCTTTTAACGAAAGAAATATAGACAAATGCTTATCGACAATGCAAGAAAATGTACAATGGTCAAAGGCTTGGGAAGGCGGCTATATTAGTGGACACGACGAAATTAGACAATATTGGACAAGACAATGGGCAGAAATTAATCCGAAAGTAGATCCAGTTGGTTTTGCTGAAAGGGAAAATGACAGTTTAGAAGTTTTAGTACAGCAAAATGTAAAAGACCTGCAGGGTAATTTGATTTTTGACGGTCTAGTTAAGCATGTTTATACTTTTGAAGATGGGTTGATTAAGACAATGGATATTGAGTTGGTTCAAGAAGATTAGTTATAAATGAGTTTAATGACGCAAATAATTTTAATACTGCTTGCAATGATAGTCATTGGCGCTGCTATATATATCTTTAGATATAAAGGTAAAGGTAAAGGCAAGCCAAAGGTGGGAATTAAAAGAGATAATAATTCAGAATATTTTCAAGATTATATTAATTTGAAGTTGTATTGGACTTCTTTGGGTTTTATTTTTCTGGGTGTTACACTTTTAATTGTAATATTAATATTGGAATTTGTTTAATCATTATACATTAAAATTGGAATTATATTAATGAAAAGATGAAAAAATAAAAAAAATAAGTAACAACGAGTGAACACATAATTGATTATATATATTACAGGCTAGCAAAAAAGATTATTTTACTAAGTTAGAATTACTATATTATTTGACCACTTTAAAACGTATAAAATGTCAAATCAATCCAAGACGTAATTAGAATAGCGTATAGATTAGACTGCTAAAAAGAGAATTTTGACTATCTAGATGGTGATCCAAGTTTACCGTTAGGAGATGAAAGATACATAGAGAGAATTGCATATGAATTCGAATAGGGATTTAGGAAATCATAGTTCATATGTATCAGAAGGAATTGATAAATATAAATATAAATATAAATAACATAAATGCGGCATGTGCTAATGTAGCAATTTTAAACATTAGATAACAAATTAAAAAATGAAGCTAAAAATGACTTTTTGGAATCAAATTCAAGCACTATTTGATTTAATATTGATATCATGTTTATATTTTGGATTTTGGATTTTTAACATAGAAATTTTAAATCTTAAATTTGTGATTTATATAGCACTACCTTTTATTGTAATTTTTGTTGTACCTGTACTTTTTATTCACCTAAATTATTATTTATTAAGTGCGCACATAGTTTATGAAATTCATCAGGAAGATCTTATGATAATTGAAAAAAATAAGAATATAAAATACAATATTAAAGATATCATTAGAGTTACCATTTACATGACTCCAAACAAATTAAAAGATAGTGCTGTGAGAAGTTTTCCTTTTGAAAGTTATTACTATGTTGAATTACAATTAATAAATAATAAGAAACTTATAATAACTTGCTTGCATTCCCGCAAAATTGATAAGATTATAGAAAATTATTTTAAAAAAATTGAAATTGTAAAAATTAAAAGCATTTTTCCACTTATCAAAAAAGATGATTGAAAACTCATCACTCAGAAATACTCAATATTAGTAAGGAAATTTTTTCCCTGCCAACAAAGGGAATGTATAAATTATATAAAAGTAAAATCTCGCAAAACGCGAGGTTTTTTATTACACCAACTTATTTTTTTTCTAGTTTATTCTTGATCTCTTTGAGGACTATTTGAGTTGTTAAGAAGGCACCAGAATTCACTGTGATGAGTAATATGCTTATATGCAAAATCTGCGTTTAAAAAAAGCAAAAAAAAAGGTTTATACTTTTCAGCATAAACCTTCTAAATATTGTAGAAACAATTTCTTAATTCGTTCCAGCAGCAACTTTATCCACCAAAAACAATAACTCACCAGAAACTGGTTTAATCAATTGCATTGGATATAAAGTCGGATTGTATTCTCCAGTTGTAACTTCTTTCAAAGCATTGATTTTCTTCTCTCCAAAAGCCACTACAACAATTTTTTCTGCTTTGTTGATTAACGGAGCAGTAAGCGTAATACGGTGCATTTTTTGAGGGGCTAAATAATAAGCATCAACCCATTTGGTTTGCTCTTCTAAAACTGCTTCACCTGGGAAAAGAGAGGCAGTATGTCCGTCATCACCCATGCCTAATAAAATCAGGTCAAATTTTCCTTCTTCGCCTAAAACCTTTTTAATAGTCTGCTCGTATGTTGCAGCATATTCTTCTGGCGTAACACCGTCTTTGTACATTTCAAAGATATTTTCCTGCGGAATAGGAACGTGGCTTAATAATGTCGAGTAAGACATTTTAGCATTGCTAAGATCGTCATTTAAAGGCACCCAGCGTTCGTCGCCCCAAAAAATATAAACTTTGCTCCAGTCTATTTTGTTTTTGTACGTATCAGAAGCTAATAATTTATAGATTCCTGCAGGAGAAGAACCTCCCGTAAGAACGGCCGTAAATTTACCTTTTGCAGCAATTGCTTTTTGTGCCGATTCTACAAAAAGATCAGTAGCTGCAATATTAATTTCTTCTGTATTATTAAATATCTGTATCATTTAAAACTTCTTCTTCTTTTTTAACGTTTTGTGTGTTCGGAATCCATTTGTGTCCTTGACGTGCCAGTAGTTCGTCGGCTTCCTCTGGTCCCCAGCTTCCTGCTTTGTAATTTGGGAAATTGGTTGGCGCAGTTGTTTTCCATACTTGCTGGATTGTATCAATAGCATCCCAAGCTTCTTCTACCTGATCCCAACGCATAAATAGGGTAGGATCTCCTGCTAAAGCATCTGCTAGCAACGTTTCATAAGCTTCTGGTGACATTGTAGAGCAGGCGAAATAATCAAAAACCATTTCGGCAGGTCTTAAAGCCAGAGATAAACCTGGTTTTTTGGTCATAAACTGCAATTTAATATCCATTGCAGGCTGAATATTGATAATCAGTCGGTTTGGTGTCATGCCTTCTTTTCCATAAGAAAATGCAGAATGTGGCACTGGTTTAAACTGGATAATAATAGAGGATTGTTTTTCTTCCATTCTTTTTCCAGAACGCAAGTAAAACGGAATTCCCTGCCATCTCCAGTTGTCTAGATATATTTTCATTGCCACGTAAGTTTCTGTATTAGAATCTGGTGCAATTCCTTTATCCTGACGATATCCCGGAACCGGTTTTCCGTTGATAGTTCCAGCATCGTACTGACCTCTAACAATATAGTGGTCAACTTCTTCTGGTTTAATACGACGAATCGATTTTAAAACATCTGCTTTACGATTACGAATATCATCTGCTGCTAGTGATGCAGGCGCTTCCATTGCAGTCATACATAAAATTTGAAGCAAATGGTTCTGAATCATATCTTTTAAAGCACCAACTCCTTCGTAAAATCCGCCGCGTTCTTCAACACCGACTTCTTCTGCTACGGTAATCTGAACAAAATCAATAAAATTACGGCTCCATAAAGGTTCGAACATTGAATTTCCAAAACGGAAAGCCAAGATATTCTGTACGGTTTCTTTTCCTAGATAATGGTCGATTCTATAAATCTGCTCTTCTTTAAATGTCTGCGAAAGCATTTCGTTCAATTCAATTGCAGAAGCTTTATCGTAACCAAAAGGTTTTTCGATAATAATACGATCCTGTTTCGAATTTGCTGCAAGGCCGATTTTTTTAATATTACTAGAAATTGTAGAGATAAAAGAAGGAGTAATCGACAAATAGAACAAACGATTGGCACGTTCGCCAAAAGCAAGGTCAAAATTGTTGATTTTCTCGTTCAATCCGATGTACGATTCTTCTTTATCAATATCTAGACTGTGGTAAGTGATATGTGAAAGAAATTTTTCAGTTTCTGGATCAGAAATTCCTTTTTTTCTTGAAAAAGCATTTAGATTTTCTAAGACATAACTGCGAAAATCTTCATTCGATTTTTCTGCTCTTCCAAGGGCAATAATCTGAAACTTCTCAGACAAACGTCCGTCAAGGTACAGATTTTGAAAAGCAGGAAAGAGCTTTCTCTTTGCCAAGTCTCCGGTTCCTCCAAAAATAACAATGATTGTTGGATTTTTTAGTTTATTTTTAGTCATTGTGTGTAGTTGTGTTGCTTTAATTTCTTATTCAGACCATTGTGTGTGGAATACACCTTCTTTGTCAATACGTTCGTACGTATGAGCTCCGAAATAATCACGCTGTGCCTGAATCAGGTTTGTTGGAAGATTTGCAGATCTGTAAGCATCAAAATAAGCTAACGAATTCATAAGTCCTGCCACAGGCAATCCTTTTTGAACTGCAAATTGAATAACAGCTCTCATTCCGGCTTGGTTATCATTTAATTTAGAAGCAATTCCTGAATCTAAAAGTAAGTTTGGTAAATCTGCTTTTGTAACATACGCTTTTCTAAAATCTTCCAAGATATTAGCACGAATGATACAGCCGCCGCGCCATATTTTGGCAACAGTTTCTAAATTTAATCCGTAGTTATATTCTTTAGAAGCTGTATACAGCTGCGCTAATCCCTGTGCATAAGTTACCACAATAGAAAGGTATAAAGCCGATTTTAAAGCTTCGATTGCTTCGTTTGTGTTTACTTCAGATGCATCGCCATTCCAAACTAGTTTTTTAGAAGCTTCAATTCTTTCTGGTTTTGTTTTAGACATATCGCGCATAACAACCGCAGCATCGATAGTTGGAACTGGAACTTGTAAATCCATTGCGTTTTGCGAAGTCCATTTTCCTGTTCCTTTTGATTTAGCCCAATCTGAAATTTTGTTGATTAAAAGACTTCCGTCTTCATCTTTTTCTTTTAAGACGCTTGCTGTAATTTCAATCAAATACGATTTAAGGTCATGAGTCTGGTTCCATTCTTCAAAAGTTTTTTGAATAGTGGTATCATCCAGATTATAACCTCTTTTCATTAGGTCATAAATCTCAGAGATCAACTGCATGATTCCGTACTCAATTCCGTTGTGAACCATTTTTACGTAGTTTCCAGCAGAACCATTTCCAAGATATTCTACGCAAGGTTCTCCATCCACTTTTGCAGCAATGGCTTCAAAAATAGGGCGAAGTCTTTCGTAAGCTTTTTGATCTCCTCCAGGCATCATAGCAGGACCGAATCTCGCGCCTTTTTCTCCGCCTGAAATTCCCATTCCGAAGAAATGAATACCTTTTTCAGATAATTCTAAAAATCTTCTGTCTGTATCAGTAAAATATGTGTTTCCACCATCAATTATAATATCTCCTTTATCTAAGTGAGGCAATAAGCTCGCAATAGCGCTGTCTACTGGTTTTCCAGCTGGAACCAACAGCATAATCGCTCTAGGCTGCTGAATAAGTCCTACAAAATGTTTAACATCTGTTGTAGCTTCAATAGTATGGTCGGCATCGGCTTCTTGTTGAAGAGAATTGACTTTTTCGGTGTCTAAGTCTAAACCTGCAGCCGCAAAGTTGTGGCTTGCGATATTTAAAAGTAGGTTACGACCCATTACGCCAAGTCCTACAATTCCAAAATCAAATTTGTTCATAGTTTTCAATTAACTAAATTATTAGAAGGATGTTTTTACAGCAAAAAGTAAGAGAAAGTATGGTAATTCTTTTTCATTCAATGCTTTGCAGAAAAACAAGTTTGTTTTAATCTTACATTTCAAAATGTAGAGCGCTAAGTTAGAGAAAAATGCTGAAAAGTAAGGAGTAAAATAGTTCACTTTTAGTCTTTATTGTGATACTTTTTATGTGTAAAAATTACGCTTATTTTGATTTTGAAAAAGTATTTAAAGTTTATTTTTATGTTTCTACGTGTTTAAGCATTTAAGGATAAATCATAAGAAACATAAACGCAAATAGATTCACTAAAAGCACAACTCCATAAACAATATTTGATTTTCCTTTGCTTAAAGACAGCATTACCGTGAAAACCGATAGAGCCAAAAGTACAATAGATTTAATATCAAGTCCTAAAACAATCGGCATATTCATGGCTATACAAACCGCCGCAACACTCGGAATCGTTAATCCGATACTTGCTAGGGCAGAACCTAAAGCCAGATTTAAACTCGTTTGAAGTCTATTTTTTCTCGCTGCAATTATGGCTGCGATTGCTTCGGGTAACAAAATAATTATCGCAATGATTACCCCAACCAAAGATTTGGGAAGATTGTAACCGATAATAATAGTTTCGATAGTTGGCGATAGGGTTTTGGCTAGTAATACTACGATTCCTAAACTAACCAAAAGAAAAACCATGCTCGTGTAAAATGTTTTATTATTGATTTCAATTGGGTGCGTTTTAGCTTCATCGTCACCTCCGTTCGTTAGAAAATACTGTCGGTAGCCTTTGGTTTGTGCGAACAAAAAAGAACCGTAAATAACCAGACATGCAATCGACGCAAAGATAAGCTGCGGTTTTGAGTAATAAGAACCGTGAACACTTTCGGTAAAAGTGGGAAATACTAAAGTAAATACGATTATAGAAATCAGTGAAACTAAACCAATAGTTACAGAAGAAGTGGAGAAATTCTGTTCGTAATGTTTGATGCTTCCAATAAGAAGGCACAATCCTATAATACCGTTTAAAATAAGCATTGTTGCGGCATAAACCGTGTCTCTGGCTAAAGATGCAGCTTCTGATCCTTCTGAAATCATTAATGACACGATAATTGAAACTTCAATAACAGTTATTGATATGGCCAAAATAATCGTTCCGTAAGGTTCTCCAACACGTTCTGCGATGATCTCAGAATGATGTACGGCAGACATAACGCTAAGAATAAGTAAAATGCTGGCAATAATTTGAAAGATACTGCTGTTGTCTACAAGTCCGCTAAAAAAAAGAACCCACGATAAAATTGGAATAATGATGGTCCACTGTAATAATTGTTTCATTTTGTGTTTTTTAAAATTATAGCAATAAGCGCCGATAGGGCCAACAGAATCGGCTTTTTATTTATGTAATATAGGGCTTTTATGGCTGTAATTCATTAAAAAACTACATTTTTAAGTACTTTTTAAGTTCATGTGGATCTTGTTTGATTCAAAAATGATCATTCTGACGAATAGAATTATTTCTTTTTTAAGATTTTCTAATGATCTCTTTTCGATGCGATTTTCCCCATTTTATCATTTCTTCGATAACAGGACCAAATGATTTGCAATAGGGTGTGGATTCGTATTTGACCTGAATTTCGGCATCACGGTCTTCTGTTCTTTTAATAAGCATGTTGAGTTCCATTTCTTTGAGCTCTCTCGAAAGCATGCGTGTAGTAATTCCCGGAATACTGCGTTCGATTTCTCTAAAACGATGATTTCCGTTACAGATTGAATTGATAATTGGCAGCCGCCATTTACCGCCCAAAACGTGCAATGTATCTTGAAGTGCTTGTACTTCTTCCTTCTGATTTCTTTCCATACTAAGTTCCATTAAATTAGGAAAAATAATTGGTTACAAAGTTATACCATTTTACGGTTTAAATTTGTTCTCTAATCCTAAAATAATGGAAAAGAAAAGCTTTCTTCAGGATAAAAAATGAAATTAAGCTTCAATAATACTTAAAATAGTTTTTGGGATTTCCGCGAAAGCTTCAAAAGAATACGGCTTAATAAGATAGGCTTTTACGCCCAGATCATCGCATTTTTCCTTGTATGAAGGATTTATACTTGTCGAATAAACGAAACACGGAATGTTTTTCAATTCATTGGTATTCAGAATTTCCTGTAAAGCTTCGATTCCGTCAATAATAGGCATATTGATATCGGTAAGAATAACGTCTGGACTTTCGTTTGCGGTATTTTTTAGATAATTCAGCAGTTCTTCGCCATTAGCCACAAGGCTTACTTTGCTAAAATTTGGATTTTTGGTAAAAGTTTCTGTGATAACATCAGCATCATCAATGTCATCTTCGGCGATTATAATATGTAAATTATTTTTTTCTGGCATTTTATAAGATTGGGAAGTAAAGATTAAATGTTGTGCCTTCGTTCAATGTACTTTCTACAGTAATATTTCCAGAGTGGTTTTCCATAATCTTTTTACAGATGGCAAGACCGATACCGTTTCCTGAATATTCATTTCGGGCATGCAGACGCTGAAAAATGATAAAAATTTTCAGCAAATGACTTTTTTCCATTCCAATGCCGTTATCTTTTACCTGAACTTTTACAAATTTACTATTTTGATTTGGTATTTCAGAATTTAAATTTTCTTCCTGAAAAATTTCTATTACTGGTGGAGTGTTGGCTTTGCCGTACTTAATGGCGTTTGAGATTAGATTAGAAAAAAGCTGTCTCATTTGAACTCTGGAAGCTTTAATGATTGGTAATTTTCCAATTTTAATTTTCGCATTTTTATCAGAAATTATGATTTCAAAATCTTCAATTACTTCAGAAATTACAGATTTCAGGTTTATTTCTGTGCGTTCTTCCTGCGCGGTATGTGAGGAATACGAAACTAAATCGTCCACCAGCGAATTCAATCGAAGGGCAGATAATTTCATAACGTTTATCGCTTTCGTGTCTGCTTCTTTAAAATAACTTCCGTCGATTCTGCCCGTATTCATCACAATTTTTCGAAGCGGTTCCTTAAGGTCATGTGAGATTACGTGAATAAATTCCTCCAGATTACGATTTGTTTTATTCAGTTCGTGTATTTTTTCTTCTAATTCCTTCTGATGCCTAATTAAGGCTTCTTCGTGTTTCTTCTTCTCGGTTAAATCGGTAATCACGATTCCAATTGCTTCCACAGAAGGCTCAAGGTCTGTTAAAGCGATATATGCAGGGAAAGTCTTCTCAACATTATCTGATTTTAAAAGAATCTCATGAGTGGTAATGCCATAACGAAGCGCTTCAATTAACTGAGTGAACTGTTCTGGATTAGCAAAATATTCATTAAGATAATTTCCAATTATTTTTTCAGACGGTATTCCGACCAATTTAGAAAAATACTCATTGCAGTAGAGTATAAGTCCGTTTCTTGAAATGCTCAGTGCGCCCTGTCCAAATTTTTCAATAAGAAGACGATAGGTATAATCTGCAGTTTCGAGAGAGTAAAGTTCAGGAACTCCATTGCTGCTTACTACCAGCGCATCGACATCTCCCTGCTTTATAGCATTAATGATGCTGGTTGACTCATAAAGTTCTTCCTTTAGCGACTCAATTTCTGCTAATAATGCGTTTATATTTTTTTTGTTGTCTTCCAAATTATTCGCTTATATTAAGTATGTACAATACTTTTTCTTTATCTGATAAATCCCCTAAAATAATCCTTTTAGGTTCTGGATGCGTTTTTATCAATGTAGGAATAGCTACAATTTGATGAATCACGGCTTGCTCTTTATCACGGCTGATATCTATTATTTCTAATTCATAATTATCTGTGAGGTATGTATCGCAGATTTTGCGCAAATTTTCGATTGCATGTCCTGATTTAACAGACATACCTGAAACAAAAAGTATGAATTTATGTTTGGTTGTACTAGTGCCATCAGATGAATCTTCCATAATTTAAGCAGTTATAGGTTTGATATTAAGTCCTACAAGCACTCTTTCTTCATTAGAAAGATCTCCAATAATTTTACGTATTGGTTCAGGAAATTTTCTCACCAAAGTAGGTACAGCCAAAATTTGATCGCCTTCTGCCAATTGCGGATTCTTCAGCAAATCGATAATCTCGATGCTGTACTTTCCTTTAAGATGTTCTTCGGCATACTTTTTTATATTTTCAAGTGCTTTGATCGATTTTGGCGTTTGCCCTGCTATGTAAAGCAATAATTGCCATTCGGCTACTTCTTTTTTCATCTTATTTGTTTTTGTTAGAAGATAATTTAGCCTGTAATTCTTCTGTTGCTTTCAGGATGCTTAATTCTTCTTCTGCCGATTCAAATTCGTTTCTTAAAGCTTCAATATTAGCTTCAAGGACTTTGCGTTTACGTTCAATTTCCCTGTCTTTTCGGCTAATTTCGTTTTGAAGTTTAATATCAGAAATAGTTTTCTTGAATTGATGCGATTTTCTCGCAGCACCAGTCAGGATTCCCTGTGGTCCTAATTCTACATCCAATAATTCTATTCCGTTGCCGGTTATAACAAATTCTCTAACCTGATTAGAATGCCCCATTCCTCTGGCTTTGATAATAAAGATACCGCGGTTTCTTTCGCCTACACCTTCCATATCACGAACTGTGATCCAAGTATCTACCAATGACGAAACAGATTCTTCTGCCAGATCAGGTCTAAAATTATCCGTCTGTTTGTTCAAAGATGTAAACAATGCCGTAATATTATTTGCTTTAAGCATATCAATAAGTCTTACGAGCATAGATCTCACTTCTTGTTCACTTCCGACCGTAATTAAATTACTAATTGGATCAATAATAATAGTTGTTGGCTGAAAATCTTTGATCAATTTTCGCAGCGTAAGCAAATGCAGTTCAAGACCATTTAATGATGGACGTGACGAATGAATTTGCAAAATGCCTTTCTTGATATGTTTGTCCAGATCAATCCCAATTGACTTCATGTTGCGAACCAATTGCTGGGGCGATTCTTCGAACGCAAAGTAAATGGTTTTTTCGTTCTTTTGGCACTGTTCATTGGCAAAATAACAAGCCACTGTAGTTTTTGCCGTTCCAGCCGTTCCAGAAACTAATATGTTGCTGCCACGGTAGAATCCGCCGCCATTAAACATTTCGTTCAATCCAGGAACGCCCGTCGGAATTACATCTGATGAAACTTCGTTGTCCAATTTTAATGATGTAATAGGAAGAACCGAAATTCCATCCTCATCAATTAAAAACGGATATTCGTTTGTTCCATGCGTTGAACCTCTATATTTTACAATTCGAAGTCTTCTGGTCGAAACCTGCTCAATTACACGATGATCGAGAACAATTACACAGTCCGAAACATATTCTTCCAAACCTTGGCGGGTTAACGTTGCTTCACCGCGTTCTCCTGTAATTACTGCTGTTACACCTTTGGTTTTGAGCCAATGAAATAATCTTCGCAATTCGGCCCTAAGAATCGCCTGATTATCAAGACCTGCAAATAGAGATTCGATCGTATCCAAAACAACACGTGTTGCTTTTATAGAATCAATAGCATGACCTAATCGAATAAAAAGGCCATCGAGATCGTATTCACCTGCTTCTTCAATCTCCGATCTTTCGACACGAACATGATCTACTACAAGTTTCTTATCTTTTTTAAGCTGCTCTAAATCAAAGCCAAGCGATTTAACGTTTAAAGTAAGGTCATCCGAAGGTTCTTCAAAAGACATGAAAACTCCAGGTTCATTGTAATCTGTAATTCCTTTAATAAGAAATTGCATAGACAACAATGTTTTTCCGCATCCGGCACCACCGCAAATTAAAGTTGGACGTCCTTTAGGAAAGCCGCCACCTGTAATCTCGTCTAGTCCGTCGACTCCAGTTGGAGTTTTTGGAAATATAAAACTATGTGATTTTGTTTTTTCTTGCACGATAATATAATTCTGTGTTATCTCAAATATACGTTTTCTTCGAAGATTTTCAATTAATTCTTGTTAACTTTTAACAGCTGTTTAATGAAGTTTTAGAAATAAATTAAGATAAATGAATGAAATATCTAAATAAATCGGATTTTTTTAACCTAAAAACGGCATTATAGTTAGTAGATATTTAACACTAAATTCTCCGTTTTGAATAAAATTGATTTTTTGCTGCTGTTTTACTGTTAAAATCCATATCTGGTATACTCTATGATACTGGTTACAAAGTTATACCAATTTGAATTTATCTTTGTTTTATTAATTTTAAAGGACATACAAATGGACAATTTAGAGAATAAAATTGTAGTAATAACGGGCGGAAACAGCGGAATAGGTTATGCTACAGCTAAACAATTAAAAGAGCAGGGTGCGCAGGTTATTATTACAGGAAGAAGAAAGGAAGCGATGGAAAAAGCAGCTTCAGAATTACATGTTACTGCCATTACAGCAGATCAATCAAATATTTCGGATATCGAAAACCTGGCCGCTCAGGTAAAAGCTAATTTTGGTTTGGTAGATATTTTATTTATCAATGCTGGAATTGCAGGTTTAGGAACAATCGAACAAACCACAGAAGAACTATTTGACAATATTATGAATATCAATTTTAAAGGAGCTTATTTCACGCTCAGCAAATTTATTCCGATTCTGAAAGACGGCGCTTCAGTAGTTTTTCTTTCTTCGAATACTGCTAGTATGCCGGGGCCGGGATCTTCCGTTTATTCGGCAAGTAAAACGGCTTTGAATTCAGTAATGAAATCGGCGGCATTAGAATTAGCGCCAAGAAAAATCAGAGTAAATTCAGTAAGCCCAGGACCTACTGAAACCGAAGTCATGAACAAAGTAGGTCTAGACGAAGCCACCTTTAAAGGTATTATGGATGTCGTAATAGAAAAAGTCCCGCTCAAACAAATGGGAAGGGCAGAAGATGTCGCTAAAATGGTTTCTTTTTTGAGTAGTGATGCTGCGGTTTTTATTACTGGTGCTGATTTCATTATGGATGGTGGGATGAGTTTGGGATAATTTTTTAGTTTTTAATGAATGAAAAAAGAGCTTGCTGATGCAGGCTCTTTTATAGAACCAATATTCTTTTTCTTGCTTGATTAGAAAGTAAAAAAACAAAACCCCCAACCCCAATAATATACGCTTATAACATTTGAAACCCATATTTTCAGAAACGAAAATTTACGGTTGGGTATTGAAAAATGATTCTTCGGTGAGTAAAAAAAATAGTGAAGCGTTTAATTGGGCAATTTTGCAGAACAAATACTTTAATCCAATTTTATGATTCCACCACTTACTATAATAGCTGCTACCAACTTTTCGGCTATAGCAAATAATGCGGTTAATTACGCCGCGGGACTTGCAAAAGCTACTGGGGCAAAATTAGTTTTATTTAATTCGTTTTCCTTGAGCGTGCACAGCGCTAATTCGCACATAACTGCAGACGCCATGCAGAAACAAATCGAGAAAGCTACTTCGAGACTTGAAACTTTAGGGAAAGAAATTGCCGATCTGTTTAAAATCGAGGTGAATTCGATCTGTAATTTCTCCTTTTTAGAAGACGAACTTCCATCTATAATTTCTCAAACTGAAGCCAGTTTAGTAGTAATGGGAATGGCAGAACGTTCTTTTGAGCAGGAATTGCTAGGAAATACCACAACATCAATCATTAAGAATTTAAATATTCCAGTTTTAGCAGTTCCAGAAAAAGCTCGCTTTGAAAATGTACAAAGAGTACTTTACGCGTGCGATGCTTTAGGTTTTTCGGCTATTAAAAAGTTCAGCTGGATGAAAAGAGTAATCGGAAATCTTGGGGCTGAAATTGAATTTTTCAGTGTTGATGAGAAATTGGATGCCCTTAAAGAAGAACAGAATAGAATTTTATTAAACTCAACGCTCGAAAAAGAGTTTGAAGAAGTGAAATATCTCTATAAAACAGTCCGCTCAAATGCTGTGATTAATGAGATAAAGAAAGAAATTAAAAGTTATGAAGCTGATATTTTAGTTATGGTGCCCCAAAAATATGGTTTTTGGGATTCTCTGGTTCATAAAAGTAAAACCAGAATAATGGCAGCAGGATTAGACATCCCATTATTATCGTTTCCGAATTATTAGTGTTATTTTTGTACCCGTTAAAAATTCCAAACAAATGAATGCAGTTATAACAGCTATAGGTGGTTTTGTACCATCATCAATCCTAACCAATAAAAAAATTTCAGAAACCGTTGATACATCAGAAGAATGGATCGAAAAACGAACTGGAATAAAAGAACGTAGAATTGCAGATTGTAATACAGCAACGTCAGACCTTGCCAGTGCTGCAATTGAGAACCTTTTAGAAAATTATAATGTAGACCGTCTAGAGGTTGAAGCTTTGCTTGTGGCAACAGCAACTCCCGATCATATTTTGGCACCAACTGCTAGTATTGTGTGCGAAAAAAGCGGTCTTGCAAATGCTTTCGGATTTGACATGAATGCGGCTTGCAGCGGCTTTTTATATGCGCTGGAAATGGGAGCAAATATGATCGAAAGCGGACGTTATTCTAAAATAATTGTCGTTGGAGCAGATAAAATGAGCTCGATCGTAGATTATGAAGACAGAAATACGTGTATTCTCTTTGGTGATGGAGCAGGAGCAGTTTTGTTAGAAAAAACAGAATCGGATAACGGATTAATGAAAACTATTTTGAAGACAGACGGAAGCGGAACGTCTTCATTATTGGTGCCTTCAGGAGGATCTAGAAATCCAACTTCAATGCAGAGCCTTTTGCACAGAACCAATTATTTAAAACAAGAAGGTGCTTTTGTTTTTAAGAAAGCAGTTGCTTCTATGAGTCAGGTTTCGCAAGATGCTTTGGCTAAAAATGAATTACACGCAGAACAAATTGACTGGGTGATTCCGCATCAAGCTAATTTAAGAATCATAAACGCAGTAAGCGAAAGCCTTAATATCGATTCTGAAAAAGTAAAAGTGAATATTCACCGTTACGGAAACACAACATCTGCAACAGTTCCGTTGTGTTTATGGGATTTTAAAGAAGACTTTAAACCAGGTCAGAATTTATTGATTACTACATTTGGCGCAGGATTTTCGTGGGGAGCAACTTGTTTAAAATGGGGTGTTATGCGCGAAAAGAAAGCCGTTAAAACTATTAAGACAGTAACTGTAAACGAGAATGTTTTAGTGGAGCATTAATGCAATAACAGCATCTGCTCGAAAAGTTATATTTAATGGGAAGACAAAAACAAAATAAAAAATCAGGAAAGAATTTTTTCTATAAATACTACAGAATTATAGTAATTCCAGCTGTTTTTTTAGTGTATTTGTCTTCCTATTACTTTTTAAATCCTTATAGAAATTTTGAAGATCAAGGTTTGCTGGACTTAGATCAGACTTTCGATATTTTCATTATTCTACTGTATTGTGCCATACTTACCGAGCTTACTCTTTTTGTCGGCAGAAAATTAAATTATTACATACGCTGGGACCAAAATCCAGTTTTTAGGGCTATAGCACAATTTATATGTCTAATAGCTGGAAATATTCTTTTAAATTATCTTTTTTTCTGTCTGTGGGATTATCTATATCCCCGGATAGATTTTGAAGAAAATGAATTGGTTATCATTTGGCAGTCAAAAATTATGGCTGCTATTATTTCTCTTTTTATAAGTGCCATTCATACGGGAATATTTTTACTGAACAGATGGCGTTTAAACTCTGAAGAAACAGCCGAATTAAAAATTAAAGCATCGGAGCTGCAGGAAGCGGTTACGAGATCTGAACTCGAATCTTTAAAATTACAGTTAGATCCGCATTTTATTTTCAATAATTTCAGTACGCTGACGGAGTTAATTTATGAAAATCAAGACGAAGCAGCCTCTTTTTTAGAAAATATTACAAGGGTTTATCGTTACATGATTTCTAACTTGAATAAAGATACCATAAGTGTAAAAGAAGAAATAGAGTTTTTAAACGCCTATTTTTATCTTTTGAAGAAAAGACTTGGAGAAAAAATCGATTTAAAAATACAGGTTGATCAATCTTGTATGGGACTTCATTTACCACCTTTGACTTTGCAATTACTGGTTGAAAATGCTGTAAAACATAATATGGCGACTTTAGCTTGTCCGCTTACAATTTTGGTATATTCCGATTTGAAAGATATTATAGTTCGAAATAACTTGCAGCGAACTGCTGGAAAAAGCCTGACTTCTACCAAAATTGGAAATAAAAACATAGAATTTCGGTATAAAATATTATTTGACCGAATGCCAGATTTTTGCGAGTCTAACGGAAATTATTATGCACGTCTGCCATTAATTTAGAGGAAGGAATATGAAGATTTTAATTGTAGAAGATGAAAGTATAAACGCCAACCGTTTAAAAAGACTGCTCGAGGAATTGGAACCCAATTGTGAAATTCTAGGGATTATCGATACGGTTGTAGATACTGTGGCGTGGCTGCACTCAAATCCTGCTCCAGATATAATTACTATGGATATTCGATTGGCAGACGGATTAAGCTTTTCTATTTTTGAAGAAATCAACATTACTTGTCCAGTTATTTTTACGACTGCTTATGATGAATATGCCATTCGAGCTTTTAAGGTAAACAGCATCGATTATTTGATGAAACCAATTGAGAAAAGCGAACTGGAATATGCTTTAAGCAAATTCAAATCTTTAGCCCAAAAAGAAATTGGCGTTCCTAATATTGCCGGAATCATAAAAGAGCTGATTCACAAACCCAAATACAGATTACGCTTTTTGGTGACTTATCGTGACGGCTATAAAAGCGTAGATGTTTCGGATATTGATTTTGTGTATTCTGAGTTTAAAACGAGTAATTTGTTTCTAAAATCGGGTGTAGTAATTGCTATTCCGCAGACCATGGAAGAATTGGAACATGAATTAGATCCGAATATCTTTTTTAGGGCCAACAGAAAGGTTTTTATTCGTGCCGAAAGCATTTATTCTATTGCCAATTATTTCAATTCCAAACTTAAAATTCAATTGAAATTAGATCCGGAACGCGAAGTAATTATCAGCAGGGAAAAAACACCTTTTTTTAAGCAGTGGATGGATAGGTGATTTTTTTAAGGTTCTAAGATTCTGAGGTTTTGAGGTTCAAAGAGGCAGAGCGGCAAAGGTTCAAAGGTTTATGACTTTAACTTCTTTAGTTTGGGATAGCTTTTTTTAGATAGATTTGTTTGGAAGTGGTTTCATTTTCCTCGAAATCAAATTTTTCATACCCATTAGATTCTAAAGTTTCTTTTAGAACAACATCAAATTCAAATAGTTTTACCCAGATTAAATCGTTTTTTCTTTGTTTTGCAATTACTTCTGCGCGATCGGTAAGTAGCAGAATTTCTTCTGGGTTTGAATAAATAATGAATTCCACACAAATTGGTTTTTCTGCTTCGATATTTTCATTAAAAATCCTGGAAGAGTTTAATTGTAGGAAAGATGATGGATTTTCATTTTCATACACCATCAAAACTTCAATATTAAAATCATTTTGAACTTTAAAAAGTTCTGAAATAGAAAGGTTTTTAGCAGCGAACCTTTCTCCTTCTTCATCTGATGGAAATAAAGCAGCATAAAACTTTTGAGCCTGGCTTTCCATCCAAGAAGCCGTTTCCATTATGATAACTACAAATTGCGCTTTTTTAGACATGATTTCTTTTATTTATATACTTGAATTGTTATTTAGCAAAACTGCTATAATTTGTTATATAAATAAAGGTTTAAAAGTCTGATATGTTGGTCAGAAAGTCAGTTCGAATCTAATTGTTGATTCGGTATTCTAAGGGAGAAATTCCCGTTTGGGTTTTAAAGAATTTTCCAAAAACAGATTGATTTGAAAAGTTTAAAGTATCACTTATTTGATTGATGGTTAATGATTTATTATGAAGTAAAACTTTAGCTTCGAGAATTACCATATTATCAATCCATTCGCGTGTCGTTTTACCACTGTTGTTTTTAATTACTTCAGAAAGATATTTTCGAGTCACATTTAAATGATTTGCGTAATATGTGGGAGATCGATGTTTTGTAAAATCTTTCGCTACAAGCTCTTTAAATTTTTCGAACAAAGGATTTTGGATTTCTTTATTGGAAAAAGCTTTTTTTATAGTATCCAGTTCAAATATGAGAATGTACAAATAACTTCTCAAAATAGAAGCTTGATGAAAATGTTCGACGCTGACTGTTTCTTTAATTAAATTAAAAAGCTTTTCGAATTTTGATTTTGTTTTTTTCTCCAAAGGAAATACATGCATATCGCTGTTTTCGAAAAAATCAAATTGAGAAAGAAAGAAGATATTACTCTGGCTTTCGAGAAAAAACTCAGGTTTAAAAAATATAATATCCATTAAAATTTCTTCGCTGTTTTTGGTAAAACTTCTAATAACATTTGGACCAATCGCAAGTATTGCAGGCGCTTCAATAACAATTTTATCCAGTCGCGTCTGCATTATAATGCTCCCTTTCTTAAGAAATTCAATTGCGTAACTTTCTGCACGATAGGGAACATCTATATAAGGATGATCTTGAATCTGCACATAGAAATAGTCTTTTGGATTAATTTCGTGTGTAAATAAACTTTTATGATGTTCGAGTGAATAAGTGCTGATTTTGCTCATTTCTATGAAGCTTTGCCGGGATTTTACTTTGCATTCAAATATAATTAATTGATTTGATTAGAATGGCACTAAAATCTGGTCACAATTGACTACTAAAATGAAGGAATAAAGAAAATTATTATTTAATAAAATTTTAGTATAAAATGTCGCTTTTTCTTATATTTGATTAAGGAAGCTGGCAGATTATAATCTATAACCGAAATCATTATAATTTTGAATTGTTTAGATTTCGAAGTACTGTCAAATATTTTAATAACTTATAGCATAAACACACCTTAAATCGATAACCTATAAAGTTCTAAACGAAACGTCTAGACATTACAAGCAGCAATGGAGTTAATACATAATTTAGAGCTTTTTCAAACCGTTTTTAACTCTGTGCCAAATGGTATTGTAGTTCTAAAGTCTTTGTATAATGATGAAGGCCGAGTAAAAGATTTTTCAATTGTTTTACTCAATACTTGTATGTTTAACTGGATTGAAGATTCTGGCTATCAAGATAAAAATTACAGCGAAATTTTTCCTAACGTAAACAGAAGCGATATTTTTCAAAAGTTTATCGAAACAGCCGAAACCGGCCTGACTGCCAGTTTTGAGCAGTGGTACGAAAGTAATGAAACCATACACTGGTTTAAATTTACTGCAACAAAACAAGGAGAGTTACTTGTAGTTACCACAGAGGATATTACAGAAAAAAGACAGGCAGAAATAGCCTTAAATAATGCACTTACTGCTGCTGAGAAACAAAAACGTCTATACGATTCTGTTATAAATAATACACCCGATTTAGTGTATGTTTTTGATCTCAACTATAAATTTACCTATGCCAATAAAGCTTTATTGACAATGTGGGGGAAATCTGCAGAAGATTCTATTGGTCTGGGTTTAAGAGAAAATGGTTATGAAGAATGGCATGCCTTGATGCACGAAAGGGAAATTGATTTTGTAGCCGCTGAAAAAAGATCAATCCGAGGAACAGTGTCTTTTCCTCATGCAGAACTAGGAAAGCGTATTTATGACTATATTTTTGCACCAGTTTTTAATGAAAAAGGCGAGGTTGAAGCCATTGCAGGAACAACTAGAGATATAACCGAAATAAAACAGGCGGAAGAAAAACGTCAGCAAAGCGAAAACAGGTTTCGCCACATGATTGAGCAGTCGCCAATAGCAATGTTACTGTCTAGAGGAGAGGAAGTTATTATTGAAACAATTAATAAGCCGATGCTCAAATTCATGAACAAAACCAATCCAGATGAGGTACTAGGAAAAAAAATGATTGATGCTTTACCAGAACTTTTAGGACAGCCAGCACTTCAAACTGTTATTAATGTTCAAAAAACAGGAGTTCCTTTTCGTGGAGAAGAACAGCCTGTAGATTTAGTAATAGATGGTATTCTGGAACGTCGATATTTCAATTTTTCTTATGATTGTATTAAAGATTCAGATGGGAATTCGGCGGTTTTACATGTTGCATTGGACGTAACAGAGCAAGTACTTTCCAGAAGAAAACTAGAAGACAGCGAAAGCAGATTAAAATCTATGATCGATCAGACCCCATCTCCAACATTAGTATTAAAAGGGGACGATTTGGTTATTGAGCAGATTAATAAACACATGCTTGAACTAATTGGTCGCGGATACGAAATTATTGGTATGCCATTAATTGCCGTTCTTCCTGAGCTTGAGGGACAATACGTGTGGGAACAGGTTAAAAATGTGTATTTTAAAGGAATCCCTTTTGATCAAAGTGAAGTGCTTGTTGTGCATAACCGCACTGGTCAATTAGGAAAATATTATTATAATTTAGCATATCGTCCTTTGCTGGAAAATGGGCAGATAACAGGAATGATCCAGGTAGCAATAGATGTTACACAGCAAGTTACAGCCAGACAAAAAATGGAAGAAAGCGAAAGTCGTTTTCGAGCTTTAGTAAATGCAGCCTCAAATGTAGTATATCAAATAGATGCCGATTGGAAAATCATGCGAAGTCTTGATGGAGGAGGTTCTCTTTCTGATTCTGAAGAACCTGTATCAAAATGGTTAGAACATTTTATTCATCAAAATGATCGTGAAAAGGTAATGAACCTTATCGCTAAATCTATTGCGGAGAAAAGTATATTCGAACTTGAACATAGAACTATTGCGCCAGATGGTACTGTAGGCTGGACGTTTTCGAGAGTAGTTCCAATATTAGACGATCAAAATAATATAATTGAGTGGTTTGGTGCTGCGAGTGATATTACTTCGCAAAAAGAGCTGCAACAGGTTATCAAAGAAAGTGAAGAGAAATTCAGGCAGCTTGCAGACCTTGTTCCTCAAATTATCTGGACTGGTAATCCAGATGGTTATATAGATTATTACAATAGACGCTGGTATGAATACACTGGTTTTGAAGTAGATGAATATGGAGATCTAAGCTGGGTGCCAAAAATACATCCAGATGATGTGACATTTGTTCTCGAGAATTGGTATCAAAGTGTTCAATCGGGGAATTTTTATCAAACAGAATTCCGATTGAAAAATGGGAACACTGGAGAATATCGATGGTTTTTAAGTAAAGCTGTTCCAATTAAAGAAAAAACTGGAGTCATTAGTAAATGGTTTGGTACTTGTACCGATATTCATGAACAAAAGACAATCACAGAAAAATTAGAATTTTTAGTAGCAGACCGCACCAAAGAATTACAGCGTTCTAACGAAGATTTACAGCAGTTTGCCCATGTCGCTTCGCACGATTTAAAAGAACCAGTTAGAAAAATTAAGACATTTGTCGGCCGACTTGAAGATCATTTACAAGATCAGTTAGATGAGCCTGCTTCTAAATATATTGGCAGAATTAATGTAGCGGCCGAGCGTATGTTTAATATGATCGATGGTGTATTAGCATATTCTAAAATCAATGCAGATTCACAGAAAACGGCATTAGTAGATTTAAATGAAGTTATAAAAAATATCGAAACAGATTTAGAAGTTTCACTGCAGAGAACAGGCGGAAAAATCTATCATGACAATCTTCCAGTTTTAGAAGGAGCATCGGTTTTACTTTATCAGCTTTTTTACAATCTCATCAATAATTCTATTAAATTTGCAAAAGAAGGTACGCCCCCAGAAATAAAAATTTCTTCAGAAAAAATTATTAAATTAGATAAAAATTGGGTTGTAATTACACTAGAAGACAACGGAATAGGGTTTGATGAGAGTCAAGCCGAAAGAATATTTGAGACATTTACCCGTTTAAATTCTAAAGACAGCTACGAAGGTACAGGTTTAGGATTGTCACTTTGTAAAAAAATTGCAGAACGCCATGGCGGCACAATTAGTGCTGATGGTACTGTAGGCAAAGGAGCTGTATTTGTTATTACATTGCCATTTGAGCAAAATGAGAATGATATTTAATATTAAAGAAATGGATCAAAAAATAATTTTACTGGCTGATGACGATATGGATGACACAGAAATGTTCTGTGAAGCATTAGCAGATATCGATGAAAGTATAATATGTCATTGCGCTGTGAATGGCAGTGATGCTTTGAGAATACTGGACGGACTGAAAGAACTTCCAAGTGTCATTTTTCTAGACTTAAACATGCCAATAATGAATGGATGGGATTGTCTTATGCACTTAAAATCAGATAGCCGTTATAAAGACATACACGTGATCATGATCTCAACTTCATCCCATAAAAATGATCTTGAGACCGCATCAAAATTAGGTGCAGTTTGTTATTTTGTCAAACCAAATAGTTTTAGTGATTTAAAACACGTTCTCCGTTCCATTACTTCAAATATTGACAATGGACTTAAAGATGTAGTTGTAACTCTACAAGAAAATGGTTTTAAACATGTTTTTAATTGTGACGATAATAATTTGTAAATTTTAATATTTCCGTCACAAAATATAATTAGCTCATTTGCTGTTCACTAGCTGCTGTGTCTAATTCAGTATTATCTAATTCGATATCAGATTGGGTAGTAGTTTCAATTTTATCATCCCAATGTCCCCAATCTCCGCGATAAGATCTTGTGAATACCAATTCGTCATTGTCTCCTTTAGACAGAATTGTCGTGCATATAAAGTTTCTTTTACTATTGTTGATTACGGGAGTTTCCATGGCTGTAAAATATTAAGTTAAGTATGTCAAAAGTAAAAAGACCTTAGACGAATTAGTTACATAATAATTGTAATTTGTTATCAAATTATCACATAACCTTCTTTTAATCAATAGTTTTATGTAAACTGAATCGCAAAATTTTTATCCTCAAAATTAATTTAGATTATAAAAAACACTTTTAGTTAAAATAAATACAAAATAGTATGTATTTTTGTTGCCAAAATAGAACAACAAGCAGTTGAAAAGGGTAATTATAATAGCACTTTCGATTTTAATCTTATCGCCATCATTTGGCAGCTTGTTCGTATATGCTTCATTTAAAATCAATCAGAAAGAAATAGCTAAAACAATTTGTGTACAACGTAAACTGGCATTTAATAGTTGTAATGGCCGATGCGAACTTCAAAAAAGCATCAAAAAATACTCTGATAACGAAAGAAAAATGCAGGACAGCCTAAAAGACAAATTAGAGCTAATTTACGTTCAAAGCACTCCAGAAATTAGCTTTGACATTGTTCCCGTTATTGAATCAAAAGAAAATACTTCTACTTTATTCGAAAAGAAACCAATTTCGGCTTCTAATCTTACTTTTCACCCTCCAGTCTAGTTATTTAGATCAATATTTCAGTTTTAATTTTGTTTAGAAATTATATCATTATTCATATTTAATGATATAAAACACTTGTGGTAGTATTTTTCATATGATATGAATTTTACAATTGAGTTTTTAACGAACACGTACATCTGCAAATATTATTTTCTACAGAAATCATTGATCTCTATTCAATAATTGAATAAATATACCCTGAAATGTATTATTTCAATTAAAAAACACATTCAAACTTCACAGCACTTTCGCTTTTTTGATTTTCGAAATCTGACTGCTTTATGCTGTGTTTTAAACAGTTTTCTAACATTCATTACAATGAAATCTTTTAAATTTTTAGTCATTGCACTATTGTGTGTAATTACTTCCTGTACAATCGATAAAACAGATTACGAAGCTGAAATAGGTTCTCAAGTTCCAGAATATTATGAATTTAAAGAAGCGGTTTCATTAACCAGCGGTCTTTATAAAATAAGTATTGAAGCTTTAAACGGGACATTTTATAAAGGGTATAATGAGCTTCATTTGAAAATTACAAATACGCAGACCAATCAAAATGTAAGCGCATCTGAAGTAACTTTTTTACCAATCATGAGCAATACAGACGGAAGCAAAATGTCATGTCCGCATGAGTATAATCTGCAATACGATATGGCTAATAAATATTTCGCTGGATATTCTGTATTTACCAATGAAAGCGCCGCAGCAAACAGCTGGAAACTGTATGTGAGTTTTAGTGCCGACAATCAAAAATATGAAGTGACTAAAGACATTTCTGTTGAAAAGCAAAGCAATAAAAACCTCAATATGACCAGCTTTACAGGAAAAGATGACGAGCAATATGTGATTGCATTAGTTTCGCCGCAAAAACCTACCGTTTCTGAAAATAAATTAGTCGCAGGTATTTACAAATACAATAAACCAGCTGATGCAGGTGGAACTTTTCCAGATCCTTCACAATTTTCTTATTCAGAAGTGATTGGTTATACTTTAAAATTAGATCCAAGAATGCCAGAGCCGTCAATGGGAAATCATTCTTCGCCCAATAATCAGGATTTGACACAGCAAAATGACGGTTTATATCACGGAGTTGTGAATTATACGATGACGGGAAACTGGACTTTGAATTTAATAATGATGAATCAAAATGGGTTGATCATAAAAGGAACTGTCGTTCCAACAGATTTTACGCCTGGAGTTGAAGGCGTGAAAAGTGAACTTTATATTGATACATTATTTTAAAAACATGAAATATATAGTAATGTTACTTTTTTTAGGAATGTCTGTAACTGCTCAAAATGTGCACGTTCATCACGACAGCATAAAAAACTTAGAAGAAGTACAAGTAAAAAACGCAACGAGAAAGAAAATCGAAACCGAAATGAAAATGGCGGTTTCAGTTGATGAATTTTTGTCGTCATCAGATAATATTAGTTTTATAAAACGTGGGGCTTACGCGTGGGAACCGCTGCTCAATAATATGAGTTCCGAACGTTCTACCGTTACAATTGACGGAATGCACGTTTTTGGAGCTTGTACGGATAAAATGGACCCAATAACGTCTTATGTAGAGAGTAATAATCTTTCTACCATTGACATAAAATCAGGGCAGGAAGGAAGCCTACACGGTGCAACTGTTGCGGGAAGTATCGATTTAAAAAGAAAAAGCACTCCTTTTGGTCTCGCTAAAAAGTGGAATGGAGTCTACCAAAGCGGATTCGAATTTAATAACAAACAGTTTTTTAATCTTGGAAATGTAGCTTATTCTGGAGAAAAATTTGTGGCAGAAGGAAGCATCTCTTATCGAAAAGCGGATGATTATTATGATGGAAATAATGATGAAGTCAAACATTCACAATATAAAAAATTCAACACCTCATTAGGTTTTGCTTATAAAACAACTGATTTATCCTCAGTAAGATTGGATGCGATTTTTGATATGGCAAAAGATGTTGGATATCCAGCGCTGCCAATGGATTTATCGCTTTCACGTGCGCTTATTACATCGGCTTCTTATAAACAATTATTTGAAGAAGGTTTAATAAAAGTTGTAGATACAAAGATTTATTTCAACGCAATCGAGCATTATATGGACGATACCACTCGTCCCGAAAATCTAGTTCATATGGATATGCCGGGATGGAGCACGACTTATGGTCTGGTTTCTAAAGCAAATGCAAAAAAAGGTAGTTATTCTTCTGAAATACAGTTGAATGCCTACGATAATTTATCAATTGCAGAAATGCGAATGTATCCGCAGGATCGAAGCAAAAGAACCATGTTTGCGTACAGCTGGCCGTGGGTAACGACGCGATATGCTGGACTTTCGATGAATAATTCTTGGGATCTATCAGAGAAAAGCCAGGTAAATTTAGGGGGTTCTTTAGGCGTAAATTACAATTATTCCAAATATGTAGAGTTCAACTGGATTTTTCATCCTGGAGCACCTCAGGAAAAAACAAGATTTCTGCCAAGTTTACATGCAGGTTATAATCTGGATATTGATCATTTTAATTTTTCTGTAGGAACAGGTTACGGGCATCGAGCGCCTTCTGTTTCTGAAGGTTACGGTTATTATATCTATAATAGTTTTGATCGTTACGATTATATCGGAAATCCTAATTTGAAAAATGAGATTTCATACGAAGGAAATGCAAGTGCAGGTTTTAAAAACGAAAGGTTAAGTATTCAAGGAAAAATAAATTACTTCTACATTGAAAATTACATCATTGGAAGGATTTTAAGCATGGGAAGTCCGATGAATTATCAGTCCGTTGGAGTAAAAGGTTATACTTCTTTAGACAATGCAACGCTTTTAAATATGTCCATGAATGCCAGTTATGATATTTTACCGCATCTGCATTGGAAAGGAATACTGACTTATGCACGCGGAATGGATGATAAAGGAGGAAATCTGCCTTTTATTCGTCCGTTGAGTTATCAGACTTCGCTTCATTTTATGCATAAAAATTTTGGAATTCAAACTTCTGTAAATGGTGATTTTGAGCAGATTAATTACAGCCCGGAATACGGAGAAGACTTGACATCTGCGTACACAATCTGGAATATTTCTGCCGATTATTCTTTTAAAATCAATAAAGTAAAAAGCGTTGTGCAGGTTGGAGCAGAAAATTTATTAAATGAATATTATAGCACTTATGCAGACTGGGGAAATATTCCGAGAATGGGGCGTAATGTTTTTACCTCTTTAAAATTCAATTTCTAATAAAAATGAAAAAAGTTTTTAGTTTCACAATGACAATGCTGTTTCTGCTGGTTTCTTTCCAGCAGGCATTGATTATTGTACACTTTAAACTGAATCAGAAGAACATAGAGCAAGAGTTTTGTGTCAACAAAGCCAAACCAGAACTGCAATGCCATGGTAAATGTCATTTAAAGAAAGAATTAGAAAAATCAGATAACAACGATTTGGAACTTACGAGTATCGGTAAGAAAATCGATATCACTTTACTATCGAATTTCCAATTTGCAGTCCCTATTTTAAAACCTATAAATTCTAATAAGATATTGACTTATAAAGAATTGGATTTAGTTGAGCCTTGTCTTGAAATTTTTGTACCGCCGCCTATTTTATTTGGTATTACCTAATCTCATTAATAAAAATAGAAATACAAAAATTAAATTAAAAGAAATGCAAAATTTTAAAAAATACTTATTACTATCAATCGCTTCATTGGCATTTGTATCGTGTTCAAGTGATGATGATAATCCTGTTGCAAACAATGTAACGTTAGAATTCAATAATACATTTAAGAATACGACTATTGTTTTAGGTGCTGCAACTTCAACTTCTGCAACGACAAATACTTCTGCGGCTGGGCAGGTACATCATTTTTCAGAATTAAAATATGTGATTAGTAATATCCGTCTTGTAAAAGATAATGGAGATGAAGTTCCATATAATGTAAATGATTTGGATAAAGGCGCAACAGTTATCGATCAATCAAAAACGGCAACATTAAATTATGTTTTGAGTAATGTGCCATCTGCAACTTATAAGCAGATTAAATTTGGTTTGGGTATTAAGCCAGAACAAAACACTTTAGACCAAGCAAGATTTCCAAATTTCTATGCTGCAGCTGGCGCTAACGATACCGCAATGATGTGGGAATGGGGAAGCGGCTACCGTTTTACAAAAGTAGAAGGCTTTTATGATACTGATAATAAAACAATGTCTATTCACACAGGAAGTACTGTACAGGGAACTGCAGGCAGTTATACGCAAGGTGTAAATGCTTATAGAGATATTACTTTAAACTTGACAACAAATGCAGTTGTTGGAAGCAAAGCTCCGAAAATCAAAATTAAAGCTGATTTTGATAAAATGTTAAGCGGAAAAACAAATACAATTACGCTATCTACTGGAACAGGAGATGCCGACAACGCAACTCCAAATATTCATACAGCTGCTCAAATGGTAAAATTTGTTGATAATTTCGGAGGAAATGGTTCAAGCGATATTACAGGAATGTTTTCTGTTACAGGTGTAGAAAACTAAAATCATATTTTCAGAACCGTCTTAATTTAAGAATTGGCGGTTCTGTTTTAAATTATTTATAATGAAAAAAATAGCCGGCTTCATATCTCTATTATTATTGTTTGCGTCATGTAACAGCGATGATTCGGATATGATTTCTATTGATAATCCTGAAATTTCGCTGAATATTCCGTCTGGATTTCCAGAACTAAATAGTTTTGTAAGTCTAAACAAGCCGACAAAATACGGTGTGGAATTAGGTGAAAAGCTTTTCTCAGAAAAAAGATTTAGCGCAGATAATACCATTTCCTGCTCAAGCTGTCATATTCAGGCAAATGCTTTTACAGACCAGCATGCACAAGCAGTTGGAATTGAAGGCAGAATTGGACTTCGCAATACGCCATCCATTCAAAATTTGGCTTTTATGAAATTTTACAATTGGGATGGAAGTAAACTGCAGCTGGAAACGCAAACGTTAGTGCCTATTATAACGCACGAAGAAATGGATTCCTCTATTTTAGAAGTTATAGTTAAAATTAAAGATGATGCCGTTTATAAAGATTTGTTCCAAAAAGCCTTTGGAGATGAGAGTATTACTCCTGAAAGGATCTATAAAAGTATCGCACAATTTGAATACACTTTAATTTCTGCTAACAGCAAATATGATAAAGTAAAACGAAATACGGCATCTTTTACAGAAAGCGAATTGCAGGGTTATCAAACTTTTCAGCAAAAATGCGCGAGTTGTCACAGTTCAGAATTGTTTACAGATCAGAGTTTTAGAAATATTGGTTTTCCTTTAAACACCGATACCAATGAAGCAGGGCGTGGCAGGGTTACTGGAATTGCTGCTGATTTTATGAGTTTTCGTGTGCCGACGTTAAGAAATATAGAATATACAGCTCCTTATGGAAGTTTTGGACAATTTGCAACTTTAGAATCTGTTTTGGATTATTTTGATAGTGGAGTGTTAAATGCAGAAAATTTAGATCCAATTTTTAAAGAAAATGGCAAACGAATTCCGCTTACTGAACAAGAAAAAATCAATCTTATTGCTTTTATGAAAACCTTAAGTGATACTGATTTTGTCAAAAACTAAGTGCATTTAGATTTCGAAAAGAATGAAAAAGCTAGACTGAAAAGTTTAGCTTTTTTTTATTTAAATATTGAAAATCAATTATTTGTTTTGTTTTTTAATGCCTTTTTTTGTGCTATAATAACTATGGTTTTCATATAAAAACTAATTCATTAGTTAAAAAACTAAAGAATTAGTTTGTCTACTAATTAATTAGTAGTATCTTGCATCAAAATATTCAACCATGATAAAATTAGCCAAAAGAGAAGAACAGATCATGCAGGTTTTTTGGGATCTGGATAAAGCCTTTATAAGAGATATTATTCCATTGCTGCCAGATCCAAAGCCACATTACAATAGTGTAGCCACAATTGTGAAGATACTTGCCGAAAAAGGATTTTTGAATTATGAAACTGCTGGAAATATGCATTGCTTTTTTCCAATAATCAGCAGAGAAGAATACCAGCAATTTGCTTTAAAGGATATCGTAAGTCAGTATTTTGATAATTCGTATCCGAGAATGCTAGCCTTTTTTGCAAAAGAACAAAAGCTTTCAGAAAAGGAGTTGGATGAAATCGTCAGCATCATTAAAAAAGAAAAAATATGATACCTTATATTTTATATACAGCACTTATTCTTTCAGCTTGCTTTGCGTTTTACAAACTGCTTTTGCAAAAAGAAACTTTTTTTCATTTAAACAGATATATACTGCTGTCTTGTATGGTACTGGCTTTTATTCTGCCATTAGTTCCAGTTCCTCAGCAATTGTCTTTTAGAAAAATTGATGCCGAAAAGAACATTACACTTGTCAAAGCTCCAGTTGAAAATCTTACTTCAACAGCAGTAAAAGAGCCTACAGCCCAGCCAACACTTACAGAACAGACGAAACAAGTAATCAATGTTGATGTCTTATTAAAGTGTTTGGTGTATTTGTACTGGTTTGGAGTCGTAATATTTGGACTTAATTTTTTAATGCAGGCTGTTATATTACTATTTAGGGCCAATTCTAAATCGGTTATTCAAGATGGTAAATTTCGTATTGTGGAAATAACAGGAGATAAAGCTCCGTGCTCTTTCGGCAATAATATTTTTATTAATCCTGAAAAATACGAATGGGAAACCTACAGCCAGATTTTGCTTCATGAAAAAATTCATATCGAACAGAAACACACTATCGATCTGCTGCTTGCCGAGATTGTGCTGATCTTTCAATGGTTTAATCCTTTTGCTTGGCAATGGAGAAAAGCCCTAGAGACCAATCTAGAATTTTTAACAGACGATCAAATGCTGCAACAAGATAACGTTGAAAAAGAAAGTTATCAGTTCAGCTTACTGCAGGTTGCTGCGCCGCAATTTCCATTGAGTCTTACAACCAATTATAATCAATCATTATTAAAAAAACGAATCATCATGATGAACTCAAAAAAATCAAATGTGCACACCACTTGGAAATATTTTTTCCTAGTGCCGCTAATGGTGCTTTTTGCCTGCCTTTTTAATCAACCGGCAGCGCAGAGTCAAACCCTAAATTCTAAAGGGGAAGCACAAAAAGAAACAGCCATTCAAAACGGAATGAAAACAGACGGAAACTGGTTTGCTACCATTAAAGGCAATTCTATAGAAATCAATTTTAAAAGTGATGAGAATAATTCTTCCAGTACTTTTCAATTGAGTGAAATCAGTAATCTTCCAAGAGACAAACAAGGAGAATTTACATTGACGCGTGAAGCAGGAACGATGTATTTTACAGGAAAATTTGAAGGAGACAGAGGAATGGGAACTTATAAATTTACTGCAAACAAAGATTACAGCACAGCAATGCGCAAAGAAGGAGTAGAGCTTGCAAATGATAATGATCTTTTGGTTTTCTTTATGATAAACGTCAAAGTGTCTTACGTACAGATGCTTAAGAAAAATGGTTATACCGATTTAGACAAAGATCAAGTTATTCCCCTAGCGGCTTTAGATGTAAATGAAGCTTATATTACTTCAATAAAAAAAGCAATTCCAGAGATTGATTTAGACAATCTTGTTCCTTTCAAATCATTAGGAATAGATAAAGCTTTTATTGAAGAAATACGCAGTTCTGGGTATAAAGATGTTAGTCCAGGTAATATTATTGCATTAAAATCGCAGGGAATTGATGCCAAATATATTAGTGATTTTCGCTCTGCTAAAAATAATAACGATAGCAATGATAAAGAAGTTAGCAGCAATAATAATGACAACGATAATAGCGACGATGATATTATTGCATTTAAAGCATTAAATATTGACAAAGCATATGTTGATTCTTTTAAAAAGCTGGGATATAAAGATATCTCAAACAGTGATCTTATTGGTATGAAATCACTGAATGTAACTCCAGAGTACGTAAAAAGTTTTCAAAATGCTGGTTTTCAAAACATAGAGGCAGAAAATCTGATCGCTTTGAAATCACAAGATATAACGCCAGATTTGGTAAAAGAATATAAAAGTCTTGGTTTTGAAGATCTAAATTTAGAAGATATCGTTGGAGCAAAAGCAACAGGCACCACACCATCTTATATCAAATCAATGAAAGCAAAAGGCCATAATTTTAAAAGCCTGGACCGATATGTTGCATTGAAAGCTCTTGCTAATAATTAAAAGAAAACTAATTATTTGAATTAGTTAAAAAACTCAAGTTGTAAGACAAAATAAAGCCCAAACCAAATAGGAATGGGCTTTTTTATTTATTAAATTATTGAAGCTTTATTGCTGTTTCACTTCCGTTCTGCTTTTTAATTTTTGAATAATTTCTATAGATCTTTTTTCAAAAATAGATTGGTCTACAGGTACAACAACCGATTGAAATAACTGCATCAATTCATCAGAATGATTGGCTGTTTTTTGAGTTTGAAGATTAAAATGCACAAACTTTATCCATAAAACAGATTTTAGTTCGGTTTCACTTTCGTTCCACATTTTCATCTCAACCAGCAGGAAATTATCCGTATATTGAATTAATTGCGAATCAATTAAAACCGTTTCCATTGTAAATGCTGGTTTTATATAACTTATTTGATTTGATGCCACAACCCAGCTGAGACCTGTTTTTTTCATGTATTTAAAAATATCAAGGTCATAATGCTCTGCGATTTGATCTTCTCTCACATTAATAAAGTACTCTAGATACTTTGAGTTATTTAAATGATTAAAAGGATCACAATCCTGAAATCTAACTTTTCTTTTTGTCTTTAATATTTTTTCCATTTTATAAATGTATTGCATCAAATACCGATCGGTATTTGAAAGGTTAAAAAATTTTTATTTGGTAATAGCGGCAATTATAGTACTGTCTATAAAGTCCATAGCATTGGCTATGTAACTTTCATCGTTATGGGTAAATGCTAGAAGTGAACTTCCTTCAATGAGGGATAGAATTATTTTGGAATATTTAACCGGATCTGTATTTTCATTAATTTGATTAGCAGTGATTCCATCATTAATAATAGTAGTAAGACCGATAATAAATTTTTGAGATAATTGCTGTGCGACCTTAAACAATAACGGATTAATAAATTTTGTATCTATTCCTGCTCTCAGCATCGGACATCCGCCTCTGTCTTTCACTAAATCATAATAACTACGCTGATAATTGGTTACGGCATGAAGTTTATTTATACTGCCTTCTGTAGCAGCGACTAATTTAAACAAAGGTGTTATTGCTGCATTTATATTGTAGCGAAAAGCTTGTAATGCTAAATCTTCTTTATTAGAAAAATTACAATATATAGCGCCCTTTGTAAGTCCAGTTGCATTTGTAATGTCGGTAAGACTGGTTCCAACATATCCTTGTTTGTTGAAAACTGGGGCAACTTTTTCTAATATAAACTCAGAAGTATTCATGATTTTTAAGTTGAGTTAAAAAATATTTCAGTAAATATAATAATAAATACCGATCGGTATTTAAAAGGTTTTAAGTATTTCAAAAATAATTAATGATTATATTTATTAGACATTATAATTTGTAAAACCCGCCAGATACATAAAGCATAAGGCGGGCTGTCCATAAACATAATCTTCCATTTTATGTTTACTACAAAATCTTTATAGTGAAGGGAAATTATTTCAAAGTGTGAAAAAAGTTTAATAATTTGATGCAATTATAGTTATTTATTTAATAATTATCACCAAATTTAAGAAATGGGTGCTATTATTGTCATTTTTGAGAAATATTGTAGGGGAATTTCATCAGTTATAAGATTTGATGAAAGAAAAAGTACACGATATTTATTTTAAAATTAGAATAGAAGAATTTTAAGCTTCTTTTTTCTTCAAACAACGTCCTCTCGGTTCATTGCCTTCGTGAAGTACGATTTCCGAATGGAGAAATTGTGCTGCGTCTGCAGAATCTTTTACTTTAATAGCACTGCGTTCTAACATTTCTGTTTCAAAGTCGGTTAAAACAGTTTTTCTAATTCCTTTTTTTCTCCATTCAGAAAGCGGTCGGCATTCTTTTGAAATTCCTCTTGCGAGTGTGAGTGCATCCAGTAAAGCTTGATTGGCTCCTTGTCCTTTAAACGGACTCATTGGGTGGGCTGCATCTCCAATTAGTGTAACTTTTCCAGCTTTCTCCAGTAATTCAGATTGGAGTAATTCACGGTCATATACCGGATATCCAGAAATTTGAGCTTCCATTGTCGCTGATAAAATTTGAGGAATAGGATTATGCCACTGCGTTCTACGGCAGGCTTCTTCTTTAAGTGCTTTTGGTCCAAGTGCGCTTAACGCTTTAGCATCTTCTTCCGGCATTGGAAAACTAAGCTGCCACATTACAGAATCTGCCGTGTAAGGCATTATATAAATTCGTTCATTTCCATTGGCAGTTTGAAATACAGTTGCTGAATCTAATAAACAACTCTCAACATCTATTAGAGCGCTTAAAGGACAAATTCCTAATATCACAATACAATCGAGATAGCGAAGAGGCGTAACTTCGTCACCAATCAATAATCTGCGAACCGAGCTGCGAATACCATCGGCAGCAACGATAAGGTCGGCTTTAGATGTTTTAAGTTCTCCATTTACTTGGAAATTTAGTTCAATATCATCATCATTTTCTTTAAAATCAATTAATTGATGTCCCCATTGTACAGTATCATGTCCGTCGAGCTGCTCAAGTAATGCTAATCGTAAAGATTGTCGTGCGATATGCATATTGGTGCGTTTCGAAGATTTTTTAGCATCCTGCTGCAGCCATTTACGAATTCCCCATTCTCCAATCACTTTTCCTTCTGTAGTATGAACCAAATGTCTGGTTGAAATTACTTTTTCATTCAAAGAAAAAATACCTAATCCTTCGATTGCTTTGCTTGCTTGCTGCAAAGTAAGTCCGTAACCCTGAGATCGAGCTGCAAAATTAGCATCACGTTCGTAAAGCGTAAAAGGAATACCCCGATGTAAACAGGCAACAGCTAATGCTACTCCGCCAATTCCGGCGCCAATAATAGCAACATGGGGATAATTTTCTGTATCTGCTTCAGGATGATTGTCAGAAGGAATCAATCCAGATCCATTACAATTTAAGCAAGTATGTTGGTGAGCCTTAGGTCGAATAGGAGCTGTTCCTTTGCCATTTGTTTTTTCAAATTGGTCTAGTGCATGCTGGTATTGGCGTCGCGCTTTGTCACTAAGACCGCGGCTTTTTTTGCCACGTCCTTGACACTCATTACAAATAGTCCAGCTTGTTTTATCTCTTTTCTCTTTTTCCACTTTCGTTGATTTGCTGGATCTAATTGTATTTCGAAACAATTTAATGTGAAAAATATTTTCTCATGTTTTTACAGCTGTGCAAATTTAAGGCAAAAGATTACCAGTACAAAATGAGTTTCTAACTTACGGTTAAAACGTGATGATTTTGATTATATGCATATATCTATAAGAGTATTTTATAACTTTTTGCTAGGATTATATAAGTGCTAAGGCACATATTTCGACTAATTTTAATAAAAATTAAAATGTAGAAATTATGAAAACAAATAATCAAAATCAGAATATTACTAAAGATAATAGTTCTGATAATCGCAGTGATACGAGAAAACATCAATATAAAGATCATGATGAAGTTCTAACAAACGATGAGAATTATGATGTTGATACTCATAAGTTTAAAGGTGAAAAACCTGATTTTGACGACAAAATGAACAATGAAGAAAAAAAATAAAAAATAAAGCGTCTTAAATTTAAGGCGCTTTATTTTTTTTGGACCTATCTACTTGTTATTTAAGCAGTATTACTCACATTTTAAAATTTTTCAAAAAAGTTCAGAACTAAAAAAAGAACTATGAATTGATTTTTATAGATTTGTAAAACTGTATATTCCAAAAAAATGGTGCAAACCAATTATAAAAATTTAAATTCGATGAAATCTGTCAGTTCAATATTTTTACTTTTAATGTTTGTCTATTCAAGTTCTTATTCACAATTAAGTGCAGATAAAATATTCGAAAGCTTTAAACAAGGAGAACGCACAAATTGCTCGTCAATTGCTTTTATTAAAGCATCTTTAAACGTTTATGGATTGGATAATCTTTTTGTTACTGAAAAGATAAATGATAGTTTACAAAAGATCACATTAAAGAATAACGCCTCATTTCTTCTAAAAGATGAGGAAATTAAAATAGCTAAAACTTCAGCTGGGTTTGTTTACATTAAAGACAATTGCGAAAGTGAAAAAATAACAGACTACGCAATATTGACCTATGCCGTAATGGGAAAATACAAGCAGATTATCGATAAAGAATCGACTTTTGATAAAGCATTAGAAGATCTGGAAGACGGTACAGTTTATACACCTACAATCTACAAATACTTAGGATTTACAAAAGGCAAACAAGTGCAGAAGCTGAAAAGACAGTCTGGAAGTGAATACTGCGGTGTTGTGGCCTGGTCAAAAGCGCATGCCGTTTTTGTATGCGAAGAATTTATGGATTACTATGGCAACAAAAAAAGTATCTGGATAAAATACCCAAGTCGTTTTAGGATAATAAAACCAACAGAAGAGATAGAAAATAATACTCCTAAATTGGTGCAATCGTACTAAAAATACAGCTTCTGACTGAGTTAATATTGATTTGCTAAAATTTTCAGAAAAAAAGAAATCAATAAAGTTGCAATTTAAGTTAAATTATATATTTTTGTCATTAATCAACAACCAATTACATTAAAATGAAAAGCAAAATTATTTTACTAAGTTTCCTTTTCTTCTTGACGACTGGCGCTATATCAGCACAGGCAAAAAATGCCCCAAGAAGTATTATCAGTACAACAGCCTTAATCCGTAAATACCACGACCAAAAAGAATTGAGCGGTATGCAAAAAGGAGAACTTTTAGAATTGTACATTGAGCGTATTAAAGTTCTAGTAAAAACTCTTCCATATATTGCTTTGGTTACTAAACCAGGTGTTACAATGGCAGATTTAGGTATTCCAGACGATAGTGATCACAAGAAAATATTAGATAATCAAGCAGTTGGTACTACAACTTTCTTAGATACTACAGTAGAGTTTCAAAGAAAAATGATGCCTTATTCAGATAAAGGAAATCTTATCGCTGCGATCTTATTTTACGAAAATACATTAAAATCTTTACACGAGTTTAACGACTTAATGTAATATATTTTAAACAAGCTATTAATAAAAAAACTCCAAAGTCATTTGATTTTGGAGTTTTTTTTATTTGATAAATTTTTAATTTTAAAATAATTCTAATTGATTATTTGGATTTATAGGTTTGTTTTTAGGAGGTTTAGCTTCTCCAAAAATAGTTCTTCCTCCATATTTATAAGATTCATCTCTTTCTCTTTGAATTAAAGCATCAAAATTGGAATTTGGTGTAAAATTCTCTTCTGCTTTTCTAGATATTTCAGATAATTTTTGAATTGCAGCCATTTTGTCTGAGTTGCCAATTTTAGCTCGGTGAATTGCTTTTTGCAGAGTATCAATCGTTTCATCATAGATTTTGACAGGAACAGGAAAAGGATGTCCGTCTTTTCCGCCGTGAGCAAATGAAAAACGTGCAGGATCTTCAAATCGGGTTGGGGTGCCATAAATTACTTCACTAACAAGTGCTAATGATTGTAAGGCTCGCGGTCCCATTCCTTTTAAAAGCAATAGCTCTTCAAAATCTTCAGGTTTATTCTCGTGAGTTGCCCAGAGCATAGCGCCGAGTCTTTTCATGTTAACATCTTCCATTCTCACATCATGATGCGCAGGCATAGAAAGATATTGCATTTCCTTCATTATTTTGGTTGGAGATTCTTTCGCTAATTCTAAAATTCCTTCTCTGGATTTTGCCGCCGCCTGAGCAGTAAGATTTAAAATAGTTCCTTGATTTTCACCATAAATAAAAGTATGAGGTTCTTCAATAAAAGATTTTAAACCCGGCGAATGCCAATGGTATCTTCTCGCAGTTTTAGAATCAGGGTTCATTCCTTGTTGTATTACGGCCCATTGGCCTTTATTATCAACAATAAAATTATGCTGATACAATTGAAATCCATCCTGAATAGCAGTATTATCAACTTTAGCGGCAAGTCTGCTGCAGTTGGCAAGATTATTACCATCAAGTCCTGTTTTTTCACCCACAAACAAAAGTTCCTGCGGTGTTAACATAGAATGTTTGCCTTTGCCGCCGCAGATATAGATTCCTAATTCTTTAGAATATGGATTTACAGATTTTTTTAGTGCTCCAAGTACAGAAGTTGTAATTCCAGAAGAGTGCCAGTCCATTCCCATTACGGCACCAAAGCTTTGAAACCAAAAAGGATTACTAAGCTTACTTATAACTTCAGAAGTTGAAAATTCTAAAGCAATCGTTTCAACAATTGCAAAACCAAGTTTAGACATCCGTTCGGAGAGCCATAATGGAACTTGTCCATAGTGTAGTGGGAGATCAGCTGTACCAGAACGCTTCATTTGAAAGTATTTTTACAAAAATAGGCAAAAATGGTTTTAATAATTTTAATTGTTTCTTAAATCTTCTCGTCTCGTTTTTGCATCTTTTTTGACTGCATTTTGACTTTTAGATGCAAAAAAAATGCAAATAAAGTCATTCACTCAGTCAATATTTTTCATTTTTTAATTTTGTTTTAAATAAAAATCTTACATAAACTGTAAAAATTCCTTATTCAATAACTGTCTTGTTTATAGTAGTTTAAAATTACTAAAACGTTTTTGTTAACATTTTTTTTTCAGAAAATTAAATTAAAATTTGGGAACTTAAATATTTAATTTACTTTTGTTCTATCGAATTAGTAGAGTTTAAAAAATAAGTTGAAAACATTGAGATTAAGACCATTTGTATGTTTATTTCTGAATACAAAAGACTCATTTATCATTCTATAGCTTGTGAGTTACTACGGTTAAACCTTCTCTTTTTTAATTCATATAAAAATTTAAAAAAAATGAACCTGAAAGGGTCGAAATATTGTATAGGCCAAAATAATAGTAATCAAAAAAAAAAGTAAAAATGAAAAAACGAATGTGTTTGTAGATACAAAAAAACATTTCTGTTGAAGCAGAAATGGCGAAGCTTAAAGAAATTGTACATCTCTATAAGGAGCTTGAAAATGATATATCCGTTTCGATCTGCCTTATTTATAAAACTAAAATTAAGTAATGAAAAAAAAATTAAATAGCTATATCTGGTTATGTGTTTTGTTGATTTCCATAGGAGTTAAAGCTCAAGAAACAAAACCCTTGATCCAGTCTAAACTAGAAGGAACAGTAATAGATGCGGTTACAAAAGACCCTGTTATTGGTGCTTCGGTTAATATAAAAGGAACTACACACGGAGTTCAAACAGATTTTGACGGAAAGTTTTATTTTCAAACTGGACAAAAATTCCCTTATACTTTAATAGTAAGTTATTTAGGCTACAAAAAAGCAGAAGTTCTTGTCGATAAAAACGCTGTGGTTATTGAGCTTACTGAAGAACAAAATCAATTATCAGAAGTTGTAGTGACTGCACTTGGTATTTCAAAAGAAAAGAAATCTTTAGGATATACAACTCAAGCACTTAAGAATAAAGATATTGCAGAGACAAAAGAAACGAACTTTTTAAACAGTCTTAGCGGAAAATTAGCTGGTGTTCGTATTACAAATTCTCAAGGAGATATGGGATCTTCTCGTATTATTATCCGTGGAGAAACTTCTATCGCAGGAAATAACCAGCCATTATTTGTGGTAGATGGCGTTCCTGTTGATAACTCGCAGTTAGGAAGTGTGGGTGGAGCTACTCGTGACTTTAAAAATGCAATTGCCGATTTGAATCCAAATGATATTGAAACATTAACAGTATTGAAAGGACCAAATGCTGCGGCTCTTTACGGATCACGTGCTGCGCATGGTGTGGTTTTGATTACTACTAAATCTGGAAAAAGTCAAAAAGGATTGGGAATTACTTTAAATTCTGGTATTACGATTTCTCAAGTAGCTACACTGCCAAGTTTTCAAAATACATTCGGACAAGGATCAAACGGAAGATTTAGTTATGTAGATGGTAAAGGAGGCGGTATTAATGATGGTGTTGACGAAAGCTGGGGACCAAAAATGGACGGACGACTTATTCCTCAATTTTTCTCAAATGGCGAGGCAGTGCCTTTTGTTGCGCATCCTAATAATGTAAAAGATTTCTTTAATACAGGTGTTACTTACGACAATAGTATTTCTGTTGCCAGATCTGACGAAAAATCAGATTTCCGTTTAGGAGTAAACAACCAAAAACAATTAGGGACGGTACCTAATAGTGAAGTAAACAAAACAAACTTTACAATCAACACAAATTATCAAATATCTAAAGGAATAAGAGTAGGGGTAACGGGTAATTATATTACAACTAATGCTCCAGCGCTGCCAGGTGGTCCATCTGGAAACCGTGCTGCTGGTGTAATGCTTCAGTTTCTTTGGTTTGGTCGTCAGGTTGATATCAATCAGTTAGAAAGTAATAGAGATGTTAACTGGAACAACAGCTACTACAGTAATCCGTATTGGAATGCTTACTATAATACAACAAGCCAGCAGCGTAACCGTATAATTGGTGACGTTCATTTGGATGCAAAATTGGCTGAAGGACTTAATTTTAAATTCCGTACAGGAGTTGATTATTATAACGACCGTAGAAAATACACCATTAAATATGGTACAAATGGAACTCCTTTCGGATCGTATGCAGAAGATGCTTACACTGTAAATGAGCAAAATACAGAAGGTATTTTTACTTATACTAAAAAACTAAATGATGATTTTAGTTTAGATGCTCTTGCTGGATTCAATATTCGTAATCACAGTGATGCAAATAACTATCAAAAAGCGCCTCGTTTGGCAGTACCAGATTTGTATACATTAACAAATTCTAGGGACCCTTTAACTTCTTCAAATTATTTGTCAAGATTGAGAGTTTACAGCGCTTATGCATCTGCTCAATTAGGCTATAAAAACTATGCTTATTTAAACCTTACAGCTCGTAATGACTGGTCATCTACATTACCAAGCAGTAACCGTTCTTATTTCTATCCTTCTGTTAATGGAAGTTTGATTTTATCTGAAGCTTTGAAACTGAAAAGCAGTACGCTTGATTTCTTAAAATTACGCGGAGGATGGTCTGAAGTAGGTAACGATGCAGATCCTTATCAATTATCGACTGTTTATAATTTCCAAACTGCATTTGATGGAAACCCAATTCAAACTTCTTCACAAAAGAAATTGAATGAGAATTTGAAACCAGAAACAACGCGTTCAACTGAAGTTGGTTTAGAAGCTTCTTTCTGGAAAAATAGACTGCATTTTGATGTGGCTTATTACAACACGAATAGTTTCGACCAGATTTTGGAAATTAAAACAACTGCATCTAGTGGCTACAACTCTCAGTTAATTAATGCTGGTAAAATCAACAATAATGGTATAGAAGTTCAATTGGATGGAAGCCCGATTCAGACGGAAAATTTCAAATGGAATATTGGTGCCAATTATTCTAGAAACAGAAGTAAAGTGGAGATTTTGGATTATGCAAAACAGATTCAAAACTATACAATAGGTACATCAGGAGGTGTTGATGTATTAGCATCTGTAGGACAAGCATACGGAGCACTTTATGGAACTGCTTACCTGCGTGACGCTAGCGGAAATATCGTAGTAGGAGCAAATGGATTGCCAAAAGCTGATCCGACTAAGAAAGTTTTAGGACATTATACGCCAGACTATTTAGCTGGTGTTACGAATACATTGACTTATAAAAACCTTGAATTATCATTCCTTGTTGATGCAAGTGTAGGTGGAGAAATTTTCTCAGGTACTAACAGAACAGGTACTTATACAGGAGTATTGGCGCAGACACTTCCAGGTCGTGATGCTGCAAATGGCGGTTTAAGCTACTACTTGAATGGCACTACGAAAACGTTAGTAACTGGAACTCCTCCAGCTGGAACGACTGTATATGATGATGGAATGATTTTTAATGGAGTATACGATAATGGAACTCCAAATACTCAAGTTATTAGTGCTCAAGAATATTACAAAGCTTCATACAACATTAGCGAGGCTTATATCTACAGCTCAACTTTTGTAAAAATGAGAGAAATAAAATTGTCTTACAATTTAAATAAGGCATTTGCCAAAAGACTGGGGTTAGAAGGAGCAAGTATTACTGCAGTTGGCCGTAACCTGTTCTTTATCTACAAAGATGCACCAAATATTGATCCAGAAACAGCTTTCAATACTGGAAATGCTCAAGGTTTGGAGAGTTTATCTTTGCCAACAACCAGAAATTTCAGTCTTAATGTTAATCTTAAATTCTAAAAATACAGAATCATGCTAAAAAAAATAGCCTATATAACTCTATTTGCATTAACGTTGACCTCTTGCAGCGATACGTTGGATGATATCAATAAAAATCCAAATGCAACTGAAACACCATTGGCACCTTACCTGTTAACAGGATCGTTAAAACAAGGGGCTGATTTATACTGGGGCGCAGATAACAATTTTAACTCGTCTCTATTGTTTGTACAGCATTGGGCTAAAATCCAATATACGGAACCAGACAGATATGATGTTTCGAACACTTCTTTCACTTCTTTGTGGAATACTGGATATGCAACTTTAATTACGGATTTAAATACAATTATTAATTTCCCAGATGGACAGGCAAATCCAAACTATAAAGGAATTGCTTTAACGCTGCGTTCTTGGACATTTTTATTGTTGACAGATGCTTACGGAAGTATTCCTTATAAAGAAGCAGGTCAAAAAATAACTCCTGCATATAATACTCAAAAGGAAGTTTATACAGGATTACTTGAAGATTTAAAACAAGCTCAGTCATTATTAAACGCATCAAGCGGTGCTGTAACGGGTGATTTGGTTTATAAAGGAGATATTTCAAAATGGAAAAAACTGGTAAATTCATTCCGTCTTCGTATAGCTTTGAGAATTTCAGACAAAGAACCTGAATTAGCTAAGCAGGCTGCTATTGAAGCAACATCTGATGCTGCTGGTTTATTAAGCAGTAACAATGACACTTTTAAGTTTACTTATATCAGTTCGCCTCAGCAAAATCCAGCATCAGCTTGGTTTGAAACTCGTGATGATTTCCGTATTTCGAAAACAATGGTCGATCAGTTAAGTGCATTATCAGATCCGCGTTTACCTGTATATGCTCAGCTTCCGTCAGATGCGAGCGTTGGTAAATATGTTGGCGGCGCTAACGGATTATCAAATAGTGATGCTAATAGTCAAGGTTTTGCTAAAACATCAAAACCAGGTACTTATTTCTTAACATCATCATCACCAGCTGTTATTGCTTCTTATTCAGAAACACTTTTTAATCTTGCCGAAGCTGCAGCCCGCGGTTTCATTGCGGGAGATGCAGAACAGTTCTATAATAATGCAATTACAGCATCATTAAATCAATTTGGTATTACAGATGCAGCAGTTATTTCTACTTATCTTAATCAAGCTTCAGTAAAATACGATGCAACAAACTATGCCAAATCTATAGGAACTCAAAAATGGATTGCATTTTACGGGCAAGGTCTTGATGCTTTTACAGAGTGGAGAAGACTTGATTACCCTGTATTGAAAGCTGGTCCTGCGACAGTTTTAGACGGGCAAATACCTTCTCGTTTCTTCTATCCAGGTACAGAACAATCATTGAATGGAGTTAGCTACCAAGCGGCAATAACTGCTCAAGGAAAAGATTTGTTAACTACAAAATTATGGTTTGATGCCAAATAAAACTAGATTCTGAAAAGAATACTTTTAAGTAGCATTCATAAATATAAACCCTTCAAAGTCATTTGATTTTGGAGGGTTTCTTTTTGTATTCCATTTTATGCTCTACAATTTCTTATAGCAAATAACCATGAATACAGGTATTGTTTCTAGAATCTACCAGTAGTAAATTTGTTATTAATCAAAAAAATATACAATGATGAATAGCAATAGTCTTTTAATAACGAAGTCAGCATTAAAAAATAAAACAACAAGTTTATTTAAAAAACTTTTTTATGTATCAGTTTTTGCGGTACTATTATCTGCTTGTTCAAGTGATGATGGCGGATCTGATAAAACGGCATCCGATTATTATTTTAGAGCAGCTCTGGATGGTCGAAAAATAGATTTTTACACTGTAAACTTTCAGGGAGGCGGTAACGATGATCGTTTCGAGCAAATCGTAATAGGAGGATTTGAAGCGCCCCATCCTACGAAAGTTGGGGAACAGCTGCCACCTTCACTAGATTTTGAAATATGGAAATTAGGAGGTAACATTACTGCTGGTACTTATTCAACACCAGTCGATGAAGGAATGGTTGCACGATATGCAATTCAAACTCCAAACGGAACTATACTTTACAACACACGAACTGCTGATGATATTTTTACTGTAAAAATTGAATCTATAAGTAAAAGCGGAATTAAAGGTACATTTTCTGGAAAGGTTAGAAACATGGAATCAGGTGCAGTAATAAATATTACAGATGGTAGTTTTAATCTTCCGTATATGGATATTGTCAATCCATAATAATATACAATAAAAGTATTTGTATCACTTAAAAACACTAATCACTTCTGCAATTTTTTGTATTTGCGGAAGTGATTTTTTTATGTATGCAAAACAAAATGCCTTTTAGCATCTATACTTATTCTTGATTCTTTTTTATCTCTTTAAAGTGTATTGTATTGATATATAGGATTTTGTCATGATGAAATCATTGTATGAATCTTGATTTTTAACACATCTTTTCTTTAATTTATTTTTTAGGTCTAGTTTCGTTATATCCTTATTTAAGGAACCTTACTAATTAAAAAACCAAAAATTATGAGAAAACAATTACATGCTATTTTTTTAGAAAAGGGCAAATGCTGTCCTATTATAATGTGGATCTTTTTCATCCTCTTGACCTCCAATTTATATGCGCAGCGTGGATATTATGATGCGCCGTATAAAAGATATGAAGCAAACTTAGGACAATTGTCTAACGGCAGTACAACTACTTCAAAATCATACAATCAAGCCGATCTTCAATCAGAAGCTTCAGACCAGCAATGTGTAAACATGTCTGCGACTAATGCAACTGTGCAATGGACGTTAACAGAAGCTGCTGATGGACTCGTACTTCGATACAGTGTTCCCGACGGACAAACGGCTACTCTGGGCGTATATAATGGAAACACAAAAATTACAACACTGACTTTGACTTCAACCTGGTCTTGGGAATATTTATGGAGCAATGGAAATCCGAATAATAACGGAATTACCAACCAAAACCCAAGGATGCGATTTGATGAAGTTCGTTATAAACTTCCTAGCAAAATACCTGCTTCTGGAACATTAAAACTAGTTAGAGAAACAGGTAATCTGCATTTGGATTTTGCAGAGATGGAACCAATTCCAACTGCCGTAACAGCTCCAGCTGGTTCGGTAACTTATACTGGAAACGGAAGCGATCTTCAAACTTTTATTGATGCAAACGGCGGTAAAAAGATATTTATTCCAAGTGGTGTTTACAGCGTTAACCGAGAATTGTATTTTGGTGTTGCCAGTACTTCTTTAATAGGAGCAGGAATGTGGTATACTCAAATTAATTTTACCAACACTAGCAGTTTAAATGGTGGATTGCGCGCTAATGCAAGTAATATTTCATTTAGTGATCTTTATTTAACAACAAATTCGGCCTCTAGAAGTAATTCTTATAAAGCTATAAATGGCGTTTTTACAGCTGGTTCTACGATAAAAAACATCTGGGCAGAACATTTTGAATGTGGTGCCTGGATTGCACAATACAATACTGGCGGGCCTGCAATAGCAGATGGCTTTACACTATCGCATTGTCGTTTTAGAAACAATTATGCCGATGGAATTAATCTTTGCAAAGGAACCGCAAATGCAATTGTGGAGCATTGCAGTTTTAGAAATAATGGAGATGATGATCAGGCAATTTGGTCTGCAAATGGGCAGGAATGTATCAATAATACATTTAGATACAACACCTCAGAAAACTGCTGGCGTGCCACTGGTTTAGCTATTTATGGCGGTAAAAATAACAAAGCCTATAATTTAATTATAAAAGACAATCTGGAAGCAGGTATTCGAGTAAGCAATAATTTTGATGGAGCGCCATTTAACAATGACGGCATGCATGAAATACATGATATTACAATAACAGCCTGCGGAACTTTTAATGACACTTACAATAATCCAGTAGCAGCTGTAGATATTTTTAGTGCCAGTAATGCGGGAACTCAGGTTAAGAATGTTCAGTTTTACAATATTGATATTCTTGATTCTAGAAATGATGCTGTTTCTATAAGTAAAAGGTCTGGTGACGGTATTTATAATCTTTCGTTTAAAGACATAACCATCAACGGAACAGGCAAAGAATTCCCAAACAATAATGCACTTAATAGAAATAGGGGCAGAGGTTATTTTGTTCTTATTGCAGGTTCTCCTAGTGGAAACGGAACTTATTGCAACATGAATTATTCTAACAGAGGAGGAAATGCCACAGCTAATGAGGAAATCAGTGCTATTGGTACATTTTCTTGGACACAAAGTACTAATTGTTCCACTACATCAGTTCCAGTAACAGGAGTAACTGTTTCACCTGCAACGGTAACTTTAAGCGCTGGAGCCACGCAGCAATTAACACCGACTGTTTCTCCAGCAAATGCTACAAACAAAACGGTAACGTATAGTTCTAATAACACGGGTGTAGCAACCGTAAATTCTGCTGGTTTAATCACTGCCGTTACATCAGGATCAGCAACAATAACGGTGACTACACAAGATGGAGCTAAAACGGCAGCTGTAGCAGTTACGGTAAATTCATCTAATGTAGCTGTAACAAGTGTGAGTCTTAATACAACATCAGCAACACTTGCGGTAGGATCTACGCAGCAATTGACAGCAACTGTTTTACCATCAAATGCAACCAATAAATCAGTTAGCTATGCTTCCAATAATACAGGTGTAGCAACCGTCAATAATTCAGGTTTAGTGACTGCAGTTTCAAACGGAACAGCAACAATCACAGTAACAACTGCAGATGGAAATAAAACAAGTACAGCTGTAATTTCGGTTAATACGCCGACAGGAAATTATTTTACCATTAAAAATAAGTGGACAAATAATTATTTATATGATGCAGGAGCAAATGTGGGATATGGTGCAACAGTAGCAAATAATAATTACAAATGGGAAAAAGTCGCTATTGACGCAACTTATTTCATACTAAAAAATGTGGGCACTGGAGATATCATGCATATTGAAAATCTGACAGGAGCTGTACAATGTACTGCTGGATCGACTTCTTGGTGGAGTGCGCAATGGTCAAGCGAAAATGTTGATGGCACTTGGGTAAGAATTAAAAATAGATGGCAGACAGGCAGCATGATTCATATAGAAAACCTAAATGGTTCTGCTCAATATGCTGGAGCTCAAAATAATTGGGAAAGCGCACAATGGCAGTTTCAAACAACTTCAACAGCAAAAAAAGCCAGTGTAAATGAGCCAGAAGTAATGGCTGAGAATAATTTGATTAGCATTTACCCAAACCCAGCTACTAATAATGAATTTAATATTGTGCTGCCAGAATTAAAAACAGGCGATGTGGCAACATTAACAATTACTGATATCACTGGAAGAGAAGTCCTGATCAAAAAGGTTAATACTTCTTCTGCTAAAATCAATCATAATTTAGGATCAGGAATTTATATTGTTAACATCAATTCAGATGCGTTTAATGTTTCTAAAAAACTTATCGTAAAATGATTTAAAGATAATTTTACGAAATACTAATCTTTAGCAAAACAACCTTCGGGTTGTTTTTTTGTTTTTTGATGATTCAAGTCAAATATTTGTTTTCAATACTGTTTTTATATTTAACAATATCGATACTAATTTGCGAAATATAGTAAGTGAGAAAACGAATAAAGTGCCTATTTGTTTGATTTTTAAGGCTTAATTTGTTTAGTATAATTGTTGTTCTCTGTTTTGGCATAATTGGATACAATTAAAAAAAACTGTCATCCAAACAGTTATCAATTTCAGATTATGCTATTACTAATTAAACAATTAATCTTATGACAAAATCTAAATCCATTATTCTCATACACGGGAATTTTGTAAACGACACAAGCTGGGCAAGGTGGAAAGAACGTTATGAAGAAAAAGGCTATAAGGTTTATACGCCAGCCAATCCGGGTCACGAAGGAAACCCTTCTGATTTAAGAAAACAGGTTCATCCCGATCTTGTTCAAACAGGTTTTGTAGATGTAGTTGACAACATTGTAAGACTTGTGGACAGCCTGCCTGAAAAGCCATTAATAATTGGGCATTCGATGGCAGGAATGGCAGCTATGAAATTACTGGAGCTCGGCAAGGCAGACGCCGCAGTTAGTATTGACGGAGCTCCTCCAAAGAATGTTTTTCCTCCCTTTAAAACATTAAAATCGGTATTGCCGGCTTTTGGTTTTTTTTCGTCTTCAAAATATTTTATGGGCAGCCGCGACTGGTACGACAAATGTTTTTTCAACACATTGCCCGAAAGAGAAAGGGCAGCTGCTTTTGATAGTATTGCAGTTCCCGAAAGTTATAAAGTAAGCCGTGAACTTGTTTTGAACTCTTTCTCTAATATTGATTTTGGCAAAGCTCATAATCCTATTTTGTTTATTGGAGGGGGAAGCGACAATATTTTTCCTGCATCTCTTACAACAACGCTGGCAAAAAAATATAAAGACAAAAACAGCAGAGTTAATTTGAAGATTTTTCCAGGTAAAAGCCACTTTATATGCGGAGAACCTGGATGGGAAACAGTAGCTGATTATATTATCGAGTGGTACGAAAACTTATAAATGCTTTTGACAAAAGCTTAAAATTTATGATCAGAAATAGAATTCATTTTAAAAATTATAATAACAATTAAAAGAAACTAATATGGCTAAGATTACAGTAAAAGACGGAACAGAGATTTATTACAAAGATTGGGGAACTGGAACACCAATTTTTTTTCATCATGGCTGGCCACTGTCAGCAGACGATTGGGATGCACAATTATTTTTCTTCCTAAACCAAGGATTTAGAGTAATTGCACACGATAGAAGAGGGCACGGAAGATCTACACAAACAGTTACAGGTAATGAGATGGATACCTATGCATCAGATGTAGCAGAACTTACAGCTTTTCTAGATTTAAAAGATGCGATTCATATCGGACATTCGACTGGCGGCGGCGAAGCCATTCGATATGCTGCAAAATATGGTAAAGAGCGAGTGTCTAAAGTGATACTGATTAGTGCTGTAACACCATACATGATTCAAAACGAAAATAATCCTGATGGAGTGCCATTAGCAGTATTTGATGATATCCGTTTTAATACAGCAAATAACAGACAACAGTTTTATCAGGATATTACTTTTCCTTTTTACGGATACAATAGAGAAGGGGCAGTTATAAAAAAAGGAATTCAGGATAACTGGTGGCGTCAGGGAATGGCGGGTGGCATAAAAGCACATTTTGACTGCATAAAAGCATTTTCTGAAACAGATTTTACAGAGGATTTAAAAAGCGTCGATTATCCAGTACTAATACTTCACGGCGAAGACGATCAAATTGTTCCTCATAATGTTACAGCACTAAGAGCTATTAAACTTGTAAAAAATGGAAAATTGATCACTTATCCAGGACTTTGCCACGGAATACCAACAACAGATGCTGATAAAGTGAATTTAGATATACTTAATTTCATTAAATACTAAGGTTCATTTTGAAATCTATGTGCATTTTAGAAAACGAATTATAAAAATAAAAGAAAATGGATGCAAGTAAATATTCAAAAACAGCCCTGATATTAATTGACCCATTCAACGACTTTCTATCTGAGGGAGGGAAACTTTATCCGCTTACAAAAGAAACAGTAGAAGGTATTTCGCTGGTGCAAAATCTTAAAAAGTTAATTGAAGGAGCAAGAGACCGCAAAATACAAGTTATTTATGCTCCGCATCATCACACAACGAAACCTGATTATTTAAATTGGAAATTTTTAGCACCTTCTCATCAAGGAAGTCAGAAAGTTGTCTTGTTTGAAAAAAATACTTGGGGAGCTGAGTTTCATCCTGAACTTCAACCACAGCCAGGTGACTTAATAGCTCAAAATCATTGGACAGCCAGCGGTTTTGCCAATACAGATCTGGATTTTTTATTGCGAGTACATAATATCGATCATATCATACTCGCAGGAATGAGAGCCAACACCTGTATTGATTCAACAGCTAGATATGGAGTAGAATTGGGTTATCATGTAACGCTGGTTAAAGATGCAATAGCTGCATTCAATTGGGAAGAAATTCGGGTTACTGTCGAAATTACTTTTCCAAATTATGGACATGCGATGTTGACTACTGAAGAATTTGTAAATAGTCCTAAATCTTGAAGTAATGGAAATCATTTCAGAAAGCAGTGCAACAGCCTTAATTAATGCGTCTATAGAAAAGATTGATCTGACAGAATGGCTCTTTAGTTTAAAAAGCCACGAATATCAAGCTTGTTCGTCTTCACATATTGCTGCAGGCAGATCTGTTTCTGTAAATGGAAAAAGAATGTCTATAAATGTTGAACAGGTTGCTGATACACTGTTAATACAAAATTACATTGAAGAAATAGGAGAGAAAGACTATTGTAAAGTAAACTCAATATCAGACTCTTTTTCTCCTTTAGGCAGAACTAAATTAGGAATAGTCTGGGAACTCAAAGTAAAAAAGATTACAGAGAATAGTTGTGAGTTTACTAATGTAGTTACAATTTTAATGACAGATGAATTTTCTTCATTGCTCAAAAAGGCAGGTGTTACCGATTTAAATCCTGTTAAATCTCTTATGGGGCAAAATGTATCAATGCATAATAAAGAAGAAACACCACTATTTGCAAAGGACATTGAGAGTAAAGCTCTTTTGGAAATTTGGAAGTAAAGAGATCAAGAGTTGCTTTAAATGTTAGAGTTGCTGCATAATTTTATTAAATCTTATAAAGAAAAATTAAGAAAACGTCTTGTTATTTGACTGGGCGTTTTCTTATACTTTACTTCAAATGAACTTCACCTGTACTGCAAAAAAATAGGGCAAAATATTAAAAGAAGGTATTATGTATGCAACCACCACCAAAACCATTATGCTCATTTCTGGAGTTTTTGTGAGTCATCACTATTGGGAAGAGTGGATTGTTTTTTTGGAGGAAAGAGGTTATAAAGTTGTTGCGCCGCCATGGCTTTATAAAAACGACAGTACAGAAAATCTAAGAATGCAAAATCAAACACAGAAAATTGGAACTATAACTTTATCAGACCTTCTTTGTTATTATACAGAAATAATTGAAATACTTCCCGAAAAGCCTATTTTAATAGGACATTCTTATGGTGGTCTTTTAGTACAGTTATTGATTCAGAAAGATTTAGCATCGGCTGGAATCTGCATTAATTCTTTTCCGCCATCAGGATGTGCGTTTGCAAAATTTACATTTTATAAAACCATTTTTAGCCTTTCTACCAATTTAATTTCTTTAAAAAAAACACATAAATTATCTTTCAAAAAGTGGCAGCATATTTTTTTTAATAATGTTTCGTATTACGAACAATCGACTAAATATGAGAAATACGCTATTCCAGAATCTCAAAAGGTATTAAGAGATTTATTTTCAAAAAAAGCTGTAATAAATTTCAAAAAAAGACATTCTCCTCTTTTATTAATTTCCTGCTCACAAGATAAAATTGTAAGTCCAAAATTAATTTATTGGAATTTTAAAAAATACAGAAATGTCCATTCTTTAACCTGCTACAAAAATTTCGACGACCGCAATCATTTTGTTGTATTGGAGCCTCACTGGAAAGAAACTGCATCGCATATCGTGCAATGGCTGGATAAAATATCTTAGTTTATTTTTTTATTGATTTCCAGTTTTTTAATTCTTGAAGTTAAAGTGGAAGGATTGATATCTAGAATTTCTGCAGCCCCGCCTGCTCCAGAAACTTTTCCATTACATTTTTTAAGAATATAAAGAATATAATCACGCTCATTTTCCAACATTGTTTTAATTGAAAATGATTCTGTGTTTTGCTCTGTTTTAAGTATTGATGATGGCGAAAATTCAATAGTTTTGATTGTATTTTCTTCATTAAGCAGTAATGTTCGCTGTATAACATGTTCCATTTCTCTAATATTGCCTTGCCAGCTGTAATTTATAAGCTGTTGTAAAGCGGCCTTAGAAAGTGTTGGAGGTTTTATATTCATATTCTCACTATACATTTTTATAAAATGATCTGCCAATTCTGGGATATCTTCAATTCGGTTTCTAAGAGAAGGCACCAAAATAGGAAAAACATATAATCTATAATATAAATCCATTCTAAAGCGCCCAGCAGCAACTTCATTTTCAAGATCTTTATTTGTCGCTGCTATAATTCGTACATCAATTTTTAGAGGTGCCGACCCGCCAACACGTTCTATATTCTTTTCTTGGAGAACACGCAGTAATTTGACTTGAAGTGTCAGTGGCATTTCTCCAATTTCGTCTAGAAAGATTGTACCTCCGTCTGCCAATTCAAATTTTCCAATACGTCTTTCCAGCGCTCCTGTAAAAGCGCCTTTTTCATGGCCAAAAAGTATAGATTCAGCTAGATTTTCAGGGATTGCGCCGCAGTTTATAATAACTAAAGGTTTTTCTTTTCGTGGAGATAAAGCATGAATACTTTGCGCAATTTTTTCTTTTCCAGTTCCACTTTCACCCAAAATTAGAACTGAAGTCTCAGAGGGAGCTACTTTTTTGATATAGTTAAAAACCGTTGCCATCTGTGAGCTGCTGCCAATTATGCCTTCAAAACCTGGTTTTGTAATTTCTGATAGTTCTTTATTTTGAGGGACTGCTTTTGTTTTCGGTTCAATAATAGTTTTTTTATCCGAATATAACTGCGTAAAAAAATGGCAAATGGTGCTTTCAATAGGAATTAATAAATTCAAATTCTCATCTGAGTAAGCATTGTAATCCCTGCTGTAGAAAGTAACACTGAACTTTTGTGAGTTTCCTATTGAAAAAGGGAAAACCAAATATGATTTAATGCCGAAATTATGAGCAATTATTCCTTTTATAGGAGAAACTTGAAAATTGTTAATCAAAGATTCTCTGCTGTAAATAGCAGGATGCAGATCAATCTGAGATTTTTTATAAGTTTCATCTAGTTCTCTACTCGAAATCTCCGCTATTTTAGAAAGTTTAGCTACAGGAACAAGTTGATATTCTTCTATATTTTTACGGATAACACCTATGTTGGAATACTGCTCAGTATCAGTAAATCCAGCCTCTAGATAATCAAATGAAATAAAAGTCTGAATTATTTTGGCAAACGAAATCAAACCGTCTTCAAGATTTAGATTTGAGTTTATTAAATCAGTGATATTATTTTTAAGTTGAAATTGATGTTTTAACTGAGATTCTAAGCTGTATTGCTGTCTATAAAAAGCAATTTCCAGAGTAGTCAAAATATCTTGCTCTCTAAAGGGTTTGATAATAAATCCGTAAGGACATGTTATTTTGGCTTCATTGAGAATTAATTTACTTGAATTTGCCGAAATAAAAATAAAACCAATATTTCTATTCTTTAAAATATGAGCCAGATCTATCCCGTTTTTATCACCTTTCAGCATGATATCTAGAAATACAAGATCTGGAGTCTGAGTCTGGAGTTTTTCCAAAGCCTGATCTACAGAACGCGCAATTCCAAGCACTTCATAATTTGCTTTTTCAAGAATTAGCTGGAGATCATGTGCTTCAACAAATTGATCTTCAACAATAAGTATACTTTTTTTTACTAGATTTTCAGATTGTGGGGTTTCGTTATAGAGCATTCCCATGTTAGACTATTATTGAGATTAGAAATCTTGTAATTAATTGATATAAAAATAGTTAATTCTTAGAAATAATCTAGTTGTTTCTTTTAAAATATTAGCAATAAAATCATATTTAATGTGAATTTTCTTGATATTTTTAAAAGAGCTTTCTTGTTTATTTCTATATTTGTTTTTAAACCAAAATAAAACAATAACCTGATTTAAAGCTGATTATGAAAAGAAAGCTGTGTTACTATTTAACTTTATTATTTATTTGTTCGGCAGCAGCTCAAGTGCCTGTAAAAGTTGCCAAATATGACCTTCCTAAAAAAAGGTTATTACTCCAGCTTTGTTCAATGTATTTGTATAATGCTAATCAAGGAGCAATAGATGCAGACAGCTCCGTTGTTTTAGCTGCTACAACCTATAAATTGCCTTTGATGCTGGCATATGATGAAGGTTTTAGTGACAAGATATCAATTGGAAGTGATTTAACCGAAAAAGGAAATATTGATAAAGCAAAAACGCTTCTCGCAAATTTAAAAGGAGAAGAGAAGATTAAACTGCTATTACAATTAGGAAGTTTTTATCTATTTAAACCAGATGCTAAACCAATAGATCTTCAAAGCGCAAAACACTATATCGACAGTGCAATTGCAGAAAGTAATCAAATCAAAATAGTAAAATGGCAGCATCAAGGTATGTTATTGCTGGGGAAATATTATTTTCAGGCCAATAATCAGTCCCAAAGTATAAAATGCTTTTCGCAGGTTATAAACGAATGCCGAAAAAGTAAAGACAAATTGGGTTTAGCGCGGGGTCTAGAAGCCAAAGCAGATATTTTGTCTAATCAAGATCCTGAGAAAGAAAAAATACTTAACGAAGTGATCTCAATTTATGCTTCATTAGGATTAGAGGAAAAAAGAATCGAAAATTATTCTAAGATTACTACTATTTATTTTTGGTCAGGAAGAATACGAGAAGCAAAAAAGAGGCTCTATCAAAATCTAGTTGATTTGCGAAAAATTAATTTTGCACATCAGCAGTTTGCAGAAACAACTATATCCTTTCTCGAATTGTATCAGCATAATATAAGACCAGCTTTATACTACGCCTTAAAAAGCGTGAAAAGAATGGAAACTGAAAATGATTATACTTTTGCAGACATTTTTTACATGCGTCTGGGTGATGTTTATAATGTATACGGCCATAATCAGGAGGCATTGCAGCTATATCAAAAAAGTATTAAAATAGGAAAAAATAATTTAGATACGGGAGCTTGGTATAAGAGTTTTTTTAGTGCTGTTGCGGCTTTATCGTTAAAAGGGAATAATAAAGAAGCTATTGCTTACATTAATTCCATGACCGCACAATATCCTCCAAAAAGTATTTTCGATAAAATGTCGGTTGCCTTTATTAAAGCTAATTGTTATGAAGCTTTAAAAGATAATATTCAGGCTGAAAAATATTTTAAGGAAATGGATTTTTATTCAAAACAGCTTAATACACCTGAAACAACCAGAGAAATCGCGCATCAATATACTACAATGGCTTTGTTCTACATCAATACAAACAGACCTAAATTAGCTCAATTCTACACAGATAAAATACTAATGTTTGGTAAAAGAGGTATTAGTACTGCTAATACAGAAATGCTTAACATATTGCTTTATAAAATGGATTCGATCAATGGCAATTATAAAGATGCTTTACTACATTTTCAAAATTATAAAAAAATTAGTGATTCAGTGCACGGTATTTCCAAAAACCAACAAATTGAAGAGCTAAAAATTGAATATGAAACTAAAAACAAAGAGCAGAAAATCAGACTTTTAAACAATCAATCTAAACTGCAGCAAAGTGAATTGCAAAAATCTAAACTGCTTAATAATGTTTCGAGTGGAAGCTTAGTTCTTTTGCTGATAATTATTGGGTTATTGTATAACCGATATCGATTAAAACAACGAAATCACGCCAAACTGGAGATTAAAGAAAGAGAAATCAACCAAAATAATATTAATCTTAGACATTTACTAGATGAAAAAGAATGGCTGTTGAAAGAGATTCATCATCGGGTAAAAAACAATCTGCAAACGGTAATAAGTCTTTTAAGCTCGCAAGCAGCTTACTTAAATAATGATATGGCTTTGTCTGCAATAAAAAACAGCCAGCACAGAATACACTCCATGTCATTGATTCACCAAAAACTTTATAAGTCAGAAAATATTGCAACAATTAATATGCCCAGCTATATCAATGAATTGGTTGAATATTTAAAGGATTCTTTTTCTATAGGACAGCGAATTCGTTTTGAAATTAGAGTTGAGCAGTTAGAGTTAGATGTTGCGCAGGCCATTCCGATAGGGCTTATCTTGAATGAAGCCATTACCAATTCAATTAAATATGCTTTTCCAGATAACGCGGGTGGAATCATTAGTATCATACTTGAAAAAACAGAAGGAGATCAATACTTGCTGACGATTTCAGATAATGGAATTGGAATTGATACTGCTTTAAGCACAAATAAATCTGATTCTTTTGGTATGAGTTTAATAAAAGGTCTGAGTGATGATTTGGAAGGAAAATTGGTTATGGAAAACAATAACGGTACTATTCTAAAATTGGAGTTTAAACCAGAACATCCTCTTAATAAAAAGTATTTGAAGAAACCAGATGTAACTTTGGATATCTAAATTGCTTTATGATATTGAATTTGTTTTTATCATATTTCACAAATTTGCCACTAAGCATGGCGAAATATAAAAAAGTATATTTTAAAACAGTGCTTTAAGTGTTTATAATCAACTGTTTATGTTTTGGTACTTGAATTGTTCTAGTTTATTTCGAGCATTTATAAGATGCTGATTTTTAGACAATAGAGTGATCAATATATTATAAAAAACAAAGTTATTATGAAAACAAATTCTTTAAATGCATTAATACTGACAACTGTAGTTGGCAGAAATGAGAAAGATACCGCGCATGGCAGTGAAACTCAATATGCCGAACTTTCTGGAAGAACACTGGCGTATCGCTCAATCGGTAGCGGAACACCTATTATTTTAAGCAACCGTTTTAGAGGTACTCTGGATACATGGGATCCATTATTTTTAGATACACTTGCGGAGAACTTTCGTATTATAACCTTTGATTACACTGGAATTGGTTATTCTACAGGAACACTGCCAACAAATGTAACCTCTGTCGCAAAAGACATAAAAGATTTGGCTTCCTATTTAAAACTGGATAAAATAGTTGTGTTAGGCTGGTCTTGGGGAGGATTAATTGCACAAGCTGCGGCACTTGAATATCCAGAATTAATAACTCGTGCAGTTGTTATTGGTGCGGTGCCATTAGGAGAAAGAGTAGTGGAGATAGGACCTGCTTTTTTAGAAGCCGCAGTAAAACCAATAAATGACTTTGATGATGAAATTATTCTTTTTTATGAGCCAAAATCTCAAAAATCAATAGAAGCTGCTAAGATTTCTTATGAGAGAATACGCAAGAGACTTGATGTGTCTAAAATTCCTTCTACAATGGAAGTTTTTCAGCTGTATTTTCAAGCTGGCGGTGCAGCAGTAGAAGATAAGGAAGGACTTAGAGATAAACTTAAACAAACCACTGTGCCAATTTTAGTAATCTCGGGAGACAACGATATTAGTGCTGCTATAGAAAACTGGTTTCCGCTGCTTCGTGAGCTTCCTACTGTGCAAATTATTATACTTCCGCATGCTGGCCACGCTCCGCAGCATCAAGAACCATTATTGACTGCTGGGTATATAAATACCTTTCTGTCACAATAAATGTAATGAATAAGGTTTTAAATGTACTTAATGCAGGTATATCAAAAGTTGGTTAATTCTCTGTATTAAAATAAAGCGGGCTCTTTTCGCAGGCCCGCTTTAATTTTTTCAATTACGCTTTTTGAAGAAATTGTCTTAAAACATATTGAAGTATACCCTCATTTCTATAGTATTCAATTTCTATTTTTGAATCGAGTCTTGCAATTACCTTAAAATTTAATACTTCTCCGTTCTCTTTAACAGCAGTAACGTCGAGCTCTTTCAAAGGAGTTATATCCTCTGCAATTCCAGTTATCGTAAAATATTCTTTACCTGTAAGTCCAAGCATTGCTGCGTTTTCTCCATTTTTGTACTGCAGCGGAAGAACGCCCATACCAACGAGATTGCTTCGATGAATTCTTTCATAACTTTCTGCCAGTACCGCTTTTACGCCGAGCAGGAAAGTACCTTTTGCTGCCCAATCTCTAGATGAACCGCTTCCGTATTCTTTTCCTGCAAGAATAATTAAAGGTGTTTGAGCTTCCCTGTATTTAATAGAAGCCTCATAAATATTCATTTCTTCTCCTGTGGGAAGGAATTTCGTAAAACCTCCTTCATGATCAGCAAGTGCATTTTTGATACGGACATTGGCAAAAGTTCCTCGTATCATCACTTCGTCGTGACCTCTTCGTGAACCGTAGGAATTAAAATCACTTTTTTCAACACCGCGGCTCATCAGGTAGGCGCCTGCAGCAGAATTTTCTTTAAAAGAACCAGCCGGAGAAATATGATCGGTAGTTATGCTGTCTCCCAAAACCAGCAATGTTCGAGCATTTGAAATGTCTTGCAGCGGTTTTGGATTTTCAGGAAGATTTTTAAAGAATGGCGCTTCCTTTATGTATGTTGAATTCTCATCCCAGCGGTAATTTTTTTGTTCTGGAATAGGAAGCTGCTGCCATATTGAATTGCCTTCAAAAATTGATTCATAACATTGCTGAAATTGTTTTGGAGACAGTACTTCTCTCAATACCGTATTGATTTCATCATCTTCAGGCCATAAATCTTTGAGGTAAACAGGCAGTAGATTTGAATCATATGTAATAGGCTCATTTAACAAATCAATATCAACTCTTCCTGCAATAGCAAAGATCACTACGAGCATCGGAGACATTAAAAAGTTCATTTTGACCTGCGGATGTATTCTGGCTTCAAAGTTTCTATTTCCAGAAAGAACAGAAGCAAGTACAAGATCATAATCTTCTGCCGCTTTTGCCACATGAGGCGGAAGCGGACCGGAATTCCCTATGCAAGACGTACAGCCATAACCTGCTACATGAAATTTAAGAGCTTCTAGATCTTTCAAAAGGTCAGCTTTTATCAAATAATCTGTTACTACTTTAGAGCCTGGTGCAAGTGAAGTTTTTACCCAAGATTTTGTGTCAATTCCTCTTTCACGTGCTTTTTTGGCTATCAATCCCGCTCCAATCATTACAAAAGGATTGGATGTATTGGTACATGAAGTAATTGCAGCTATGGCAACTGCGCCATCAGAAAGTGTAAATTGTTCAGATCCAAGAGAAACTTCTACACTGATGCTTCCGTTTTCTGTTTTTTCTTGAATTATTGTTTCATCTGGAAGAGGTGCACTGCTTGTAATTGTTGGCTGCGATCCTCCTTCGGCGAACCATCTCGAAACTTGTTTTTCAGATTTTTTATATTTTCTGCCAAAACTTTTATCAAGTATATCAACAAAAGAAGGCTGTAAATTTTTAAGTAAAATTTTGTCCTGTGGTCTTTTTGGGCCTGCAATTGTAGGTTCTATGGTAGAAAGATCGAGTTCAATTACGTCAGTATAATTTATAGATTCATTTCCTGTTCGCCAAAGCATGTTTGCTTTACAATAGTCCTCTACTAGGCTTATCTGTTCTTCTGAACGGTTACTGAGTCGCATATATTCTAAAGTCTTCTGATCAATTGGAAAATAAGAAACCGTACATCCAAATTCTGGTGACATATTTCCGATAGTTGCACGATCTGGTACGCTCAAACTGTCAAGACCTGGCCCAAATACCTCAACAAATTTACCGACTACACCATATTTTCTAAGAAGTTCCGCAATGGTTAAAACCATATCTGTAGAAGTTGATCCCAGCGGAATTTTGCCACTAAGCTTAAGTCCGATAACTTCTGGCATAATAAAATATACAGGCTGCCCTAGAATTGCAGCTTCAGCTTCAATGCCGCCGACGCCCCAAGCAATAACCCCAATTCCATTAACCATAGGAGTATGGCTGTCAGTTCCCACAAGCGTATCAGGAAAAACTTCTCCATCGCGTTCGATTACACCTTTTGAAAGATATTCCAAATTAACCTGATGGCAGATACCCATTCCTGGAGGAACCACATTAAAATTTGTAAAAGACTGCTGTGCCCATTTTAAAAACTCATAGCGTTCGCTGTTACGCTTGTATTCCTCATCCATATTGCGCTGATAGGAATATTCTGTTCCGAAATAATCAACCTGAACAGAGTGATCAATTACAAGATCAACAGGAATCAACGGATTTATAGCCTCAGAATTTTTTCCTTTTCTAGAAGCTTCAGCACGAAGCGATGCAAGATCAACAACAGCAGGCACACCCGTAAAATCCTGCATCAAAACCCTGGCAGGTTTAAAAGGAATATCTTTGTCTGAAGCTTCAGGTTTCCAGTTTAGAATGGTTTCAATATTTTCTTTGGTAATGGCAAAATCATCAAAATTTCGCAGTACATTTTCTAAAAGAATCCGAATTGAAAAAGGCATTTTTTCGATATTAAATCCTTGTTGCTGCATTTCAGTTAGACTGTAATATGAAAATTCACCGCTTTGAGTTTTTAACTGCCTTTTAATATTATAAATGTCGTTCTGCATACTCAATGTTATTTAAATTAGTAAGTATTGGACTTAGTCTTAATGTGTTTTGTTTAATTTGTTCAGTTATTAAATTTAATTATTTATTTCCAAACAGTCTATGGTCTATGCTTTATTAAATCGTTTCCTAAATTTCGCTAAAAAAAATCTGTTTTTTGCGAAATATAAAAAATGCACTCGCAGAAAATAGATAATTATAACTCGATTGTGCTGCCTATTTCTGGAAGATAAAGTTGTAATCCAGCATTTTTAAATTTGTCAAATGCCTTTTGATGATCCATTACAATAAAGCCGAAAGTATCGTAATGAACGCCTAAGATTTTAGTAACTCCAACTAATTTTGAAGCCTCAACAGCTTCGTCTATACCCATAGTCAAACCATCGCCAATGGGAAAAACAGCAAAATCAAGAGGTGTAAATTTAGGTATCAGCTGCATGTCGAGAGTCAGGGCAGTATCTCCACTATAGTAAAAATTCCCTTCAGAAGTAGTCAATACAAAACCGCTGGCAATACCGCCGTAAGAGCCGTCACTAAAACTGCTGGAGTGTTGTGCAATTACGCATTTTACAGTTCCAAAATCAAAATCGTATTGTCCTCCGGGATTAATTGGATGCGAATTTTCAATTCCTTTTTTTAAAAGCCAGTTGTATATTTCAAAATTACCAAGCACTTTGGCTCCAGTATTTTTGGCAATAAGTTCAACATCTTGAATATGGTCATAATGTGCATGAGAAATAAATATATAATCTGCTTTTATGGCATTTACATCTACATCTTTAGCAAGTTCATTGGGTGTGATAAAAGGATCAAAAAGAATATGCTTTCCATTGGTGAATACCGAAAAACAAGAATGTCCGTAGTAAGTTACTTTCATAATAAATAAGATTAATAAATTGATAATTAGAATAATTGACAAAATTATTATTCAAGTAATGTGCCGCTAAATCGAATAGAAAATTAGAAAAAGGCGAAAAATATTTGGCAGCAGTATTTTTCTTTTAAATTGGTTTATCTCAAATTTACAAAATTATATGCTACCAAAGAGCACTAGCTAAACACTTTGCCGTTTTGAAGGTTGTGGCTCTTTTCCACCAAAATAATTCTTCTATCTTTGAAAAGGTAAAAACAAACTATGGAAAAGCTGAGAAAACATATTGAGGAAATTATTCCGATTACTGATGAGGAGTTTGAATCAATTAAACCCTTTTTTACGATCAGAAGAGTATTAAAAAATCAATATTTGATTCAGCAGGGAGATGAGGCAAAATATGAATATATTATTATGAGCGGTATTTTCAGGGTTTTTTACCTCGATGAAGATGGAAAGGAACATATCGTGCAATTTGCAACAGAAAACTGGTGGATGTCTGATTATATTGCATACTTCAACCAAAAGCAGGCCAACATGTATGTGGTTTGTATGGAGCCGGGAGAAGTTTTATGCCTTACACTTGAAGGCAGGGAACAACTTTCTGTCATACTTCATAAAATGGAACATTTTTTTAGAGTAAAACTTACCAAAGGATATATTGCACTACAGCAAAGAGTTATTTCATTGCTTTCTAATAATCCGCAGCAGCGATATACAGAATTTGCGGCTCTTTATCCAAATCTCATTCAAAAAATTCCAAAAAAATATATTGCAGAATATCTCGGGGTCAGCCGCGAAACCCTCAGCAGGCTTTACTCCAATAACAAATAACAGCTGTTTAATCCTCAAAGTGTGATTTCGATCACACTTTTTTTGTGACTTTTCTCCTCGTATTGAGGAGGAGAGCTGGCATAAATTTGCCCTATAAATAATTCATTAACAACCTAAAAAAATATAGAAATGAAAAGACTTATGATCGTAACAATGGCACTTGCCTTTTTTTCTTCTTATGCACAAAATCAAAAAACAACTCTTAAAAACGAAACAAAAATGAACAAGAAAATTTTAATTATTGTATCTAATGCTAATGCAATTGGACCAAATAACAGAAGAACCGGAACATTTCTTCCAGAAGTAGCACATCCTTATGCCGAATTTGAAAAAGCAAATTATCAAACTGATTTTGCAAGCTTAACTGGAGAGACTCCGTATTTAGATGCTCTTAATTTGGCAAATGATCCTGATAATCTTGCTTTTCTAACAGGAAAAGGATGGGAGACGATGCAGAAGGCGGTTAAACTTTCTACTGTAGAGGTGAGTAAATATGATGCTGTTTTTGTTCCTGGCGGATTAGCTCCAATGGTGGATATGCCGGAAAACGAATTGCTAAAAAAGGTGATTAAAGAAACCTACGAACGCAATGCAGTTGTAGGAGCAGTATGTCACGGTCCCGTATCTTTACTAAATGTAAAACTTAGCAACGGATCTTATCTCGTAAATGGAAAAAATATCACTTCTTTTACAGATGAAGAAGAAAAAGGTTACGCTATTGCAGATGTACCGTTTTTATTAGAAACGGCATTAACAAAACAAGGAGCAAAATTCCATGCCGCAGCAGTATGGTCAGCTCACAGTATTGCAGATGGTAATTTGGTTACTGGTCAAAATCCTGCTTCCGCAAAAGGCGTAGCAGAAAAAATGATTACTATTTTAGAAAATTCTAAAAAGTAATTGCTTAATTGTATTGACCTTCTTCAAAATGTGGAAGGTCAGTATATTTCACTTTTAAAATTTTAAAATAATTATAAAAATATATCAAAATGGAAAATCAAAATCCAGTTCATGTTTTTGCTACATGGAAAGTTAAAGAAGGTCAGCTTGAAAATGTTTTAGAATTACTAAAAACGGTACATGCTGAAAGTATAAAAGAAGATGGTAATTTGTTTTATAAAATTCATCAAAGCAATTCAGATGCTAATACAATCGTATTATTTGAAGGATATACTAATGAAGCTGCAGTTGCAGAACATAGAAATTCAGCTCATTTTCAAGACTTCGTCTTGGGTAAAATTGTCCCTTTATTAGATACTAGAGAAATTCTTTTGGCAACACCTTTGCAATATTAATTTATAATATTGTGAACAAAAGGTATTGTAATCCCTGATAATTTGACTAAATTTAAAGGAACAAATCATGAAGAATGACTTAGAATAAAAGCATGATTTTTTAAAATTACCTATTTAAAAAAAGCATTATGGAAAACACCACAAAAATAATATTTCCCTACGATCAAAGTCTGGTTAAAGAACTGCCGCTCATTAATAAAAATGATATTGAAAAGATATTGAATACCGCTCAAAATTTATTCAATGATCAATCTAATTGGATTCCAGCTTTTAAAAGAATTGAAATATTAGAAAAAGCCGCTTCGATAATGAATGAAAGAAGCGAAGAACTAATTCATTTGGCAATTAGCGAAGGGGGAAAACCCTATAAAGATTCAAAAGCAGAAATACTTAGAGCCATAAAAGGAGTAAAATTAGCAGCTGAACACATATCGCAGATAAAAGGAGAACAAATCCCAATGGGACTTACTGAAGCTTCTGTAAACAGGATTGCTTTTACTTCTAAAGAACCAATTGGAGTTGTGGCTGCTGTAAGTGCTTTTAATCATCCATTAAATTTGGCTGTGCATCAAATTGCGACTGCTGTTGCCGCTGGGTGCCCGGTTATTTTTAAACCGTCAAGCAATACACCTTTGTCTGGTCTTGCCTTGGCTGATATTTTAAAAGAAGCCGGTTTACCAGAAGGATGGGTTCAAGTAGTATTATGTGATAATGAAACAGCAGAATTGTTAGTTACAGATTCCAGAGTTCATTTTCTAACCTTTATTGGTTCAGCAAAAGTAGGCTGGCATCTTAAAAGCAAATTACCGCCTGGAACAAGATGTGCCTTAGAGCATGGCGGAGCGGCGCCTGTAATTGTAGAAAGTGATGCCGATTTTAGCACAATGATTCCCGATTTGGTAAAGGGAGGATTTTACCATGCAGGTCAAGTTTGTGTATCGGTTCAGAAAATATATGTCAATCAGGAGATTTGCGATCGTTTTGTTGAACAGTTTGCTGAAGCAACCAATAAATTAGTTGTTGGAAACCCGTTTGATGAAAAGACAGATGTTGGCTCACTTATAACACCAAAAGAACTTAGTCGTGTTGAAGAATGGGTTAACGAAGCGATTGAAGAAGGCGCAAAATTAATTGCAGGAGGAAAACGTATTTCTGATACTTGTTTTGAGCCTACAGTATTATTTAACCCATCAGAAGATTCTAAGGTTTCAACAAATGAAATCTTTGGTCCAGTGGTATGTATATATCCTTTTACCAATAGGGAAGAGGCGATTAGAAAAGCAAATGCTTTAGACGTACATTTTCAAGCTGCTGTTTTTACCAAAAACTTAGACATTGCTTTGGATGCCGCTAAAAAATTAAATGCAACTGCCGTTATGGTAAATGACAATACAGCTTTTAGAGTAGATTGGATGCCCTTTGGCGGAAGAGATGCTTCTGGTTTAGGAATGGGAGGAATCTCTTATACTATTGATGATATGACAAGAGAAAAACTGACTGTTTTTAAAAGCAAATATTTATAATTTTAAATAAATTCATAAAAAAAATAGTAACAAAATTAGATCTGTTACTATTTTTTTATGGGTAATCGTAATCGAGTCTTAGCTTTTCATTATAAAAGTTCCAGGATCTTTATCGCTCTCCTCTTCATTTGGTTCTTCTTCTTCCCAGTCATTTTCGTCGTATTCTGAATCGAAATCTTCTTCAAGATCTTCTTCCAAATCTCCAAGCACTAAATTATAATGGCCGCTGGCTGTCAAGTTATTTGCAAAACCTCCTTCAAGATAATCATCATAATTTAACAACAATTGTTCTTCATAAGATGTCATATCGCCTGCAAAGTCATCAGACGCATAAAAGTAATTCTCGGATTTCATATATATCAGTTTAAATTAATAGCTTACTTATTCGCTAATTTTCCAATTAACTATTATTAAAAGTAAGATTTTTAAATGCTGAAGGTTTTATATAATTTGCGCAAACCATTGTCAAATTCTCATATAGTAAATGAAAAATAGTCTAAATGATGAAATGTAAAACAACTAAGACATAATATCATCTAACGAACTGTTTCCATTACCATTTGATTTTCTTACAACAGTAATCTGTCCGTTAAGTTCCATTACAATTGCTTTTACTTCTTCGATCTGGTCAATTCCTGAATTTCTGATTGTAGAAAATATTTCCGCTTTTGTTATGGCTTCTTTCGCCATAGTTTTTTCTATAAATTTTCCATCATAAAATATTAAGCTGGGTACGGCATTTATAAGTCTTTCCATTTTTTTTGAGGAACGAGCCGTTCGTGCAAAAATATATTGTAAGATGATAATCAAAAATAAGACAAGAGCTCCTTCAACCAGCGGAACCATTGCCAGCATCATATACGATAGAGTAGAACCCAGAGCAACAGTAACGACAAAATCAAAGGCATTGAGTTTTGCTAAGGTTCGTTTTCCTGAAATTCTCAGGAAGAAAAATAAAGTAATGAATGCAATTATAGTGGCAATTATAACATGTCCTATACTGATCCAATCTTTAAAAAAAACTTGTTCCATATTCTTAGTAATTAATGGTTATAGATAATTGTTGCTTTCCAAATAAACGAAACCTCCGTAATGGTAATTACAGAGGTTTTAAATCAATCTGTTTTCTATTGCTGTACATTTTGAAAAGATTAGTGCGTCATTTTTATTTATGGATTTCCTTCACCGCCGCTTGCACCATAAATCTGTCCAGTTGCATAACTAGCATCATTAGCAGCAAGCTGTACATAAATGGAAGCAAGTTCAACTGGCTGTCCAGGTCTTCCCATAGGAGTTTGTGATCCAAATTCTTTAAGTTTTTCCATTGTTGCGCCGCCACTCACTTGAAGCGGTGTCCATATTGGTCCGGGTGCAACTCCATTAACTCTTATGCCTTTTGGGCCAAGTTGTTTAGCCAGCGATTTGATATAGTTGGTAGTAGCTGCTTTTGTCTGAGCATAATCGTATAAATCTTCACTAGGCGCATAAGCCTGAACTGAACTTGTTCCTATTATAGAAGCACCTGCTTGTAAATGAGGCAGAGCAGCTTTAATAATCCAAAATGGAGCATAAATATTAGTTTTCATTGTCCAGTCAAATTCTTCTGTAGAAATATCTAGAATTGAAGCATTTGTCTGCTGACGAGCAGCATTGTTTACTACAATGTCAAGTCCGCCGAGTTCTTTTACAGCTTTTTCTACGAGTGATTTGCAAAATGCTTCATCACGTAAATCTCCAGGTATAGCAATGGCTTTTCTTCCTTCAGCCTTGATCAGCTGGATTACTTCTCTGGCGTCTTCTTCTTCAGTTGGAAAATAATTTATAGCTACATCAGCACCTTCTCTTGCATACGCTATTGCGGCAGCTCTTCCCATTCCAGAATCACCTCCAGTTATTAGTGCTTTACGGCCTTTTAAACGGCCAGTTCCTTTATAACTTTTCTCGCCGTGATCGGGTCTTGGATCCATTTTACTGACAAGTCCCGGCCATGGTTGCGATTGTTCCTTAAATGGCGGTCTTGGATATTTTGTAGTAGGATCTTCCGGTCCGTTTACTATGTGGACACCAGCGTCATTGAGACTGCTGGCAAGCACAGGGTTAATTGCTGCCGTGGCAAGTACCGCCCCCATACCTGTTAAGGCTGAACGGCGCGACATTGTGTTTTTAACATCCATAATATTTAGATTTAAAAATTTACTTTTTATTTAAAATTCCAATTAAAATTAGAAAATGTAGAAAGGATACTCTTATAGAATTTTAAGATTATATTGTAGATATATAATACGTTAGTGTCTGGTTTACTAATAGTTATGATGATTTGATTAATGAAAATTAAATCAATAAATGCTGTAAATGTTGCCAGATATTATGTAACGGTCTAAAATAAACGATGAGTAATTTTAATTAAGTTCAGCAGAGACAAATTTTTAGTTATATGCTAATTAGAACTTTAATTAAAAAAAACGATTATATGAAAGCGATTATACTCTTAGGTACACTTAAAAAGAAAGGAAGATCAAATACCGAAACTCTTGTCGAATTTCTCGGCACTTATCTTGAGAAACAAAATATAGAGTATGAAGTAATTAAACTTGCCGATCATCGTATCGTTCCAGGGACTTACACTCATATGGATGTGAAAGATGACTGGCCGTCAATATATCAAAAAATAACTGAAGCACAGATTTTGCTTTTTGCAACTCCACTGTGGTGGAATAGTCATTCTTCGGAATTACAACGATGTATAGAACGTTTAGATGAGGTGTATGATAAAATACTTGCTGGAGAAGATTCACCACTCGATGGTAAAATTGGTGGAGTTGTTATAACTGGAGATTCTGACGGAGTAGAACATGTAACGGGAAATATTGCTAATTTTTTCTGCAGCATTGGTGTAACACTTCCACCGTATTCATCTCTCGGTGTAATATGGGAAGGACATGCAAAAGGTACAAAGAAAACTAAAACACAGCTTCTTAATTATTATCACCGTACTTATGCAAAAGACGCGAAGTCAATGGCAGAATCTTTAGCAAAAGCTGTAAAATAAATAAAACAATTACAAAGAGATATTTCCTGGTAATACAGATTTTTTGATCTCACTGCTAAACTTTTCATTAGTACGAAAGGATACTGGTTTTACTGCTGATTTTTTGTCAGAAGTTCTGGAACTAGAACTGTTGTTTTTATGATTTAAATTTGTCATAACCTTTAGATTTACAATTTATAAGACAATCCAATTTCTACGAATTTTTGTTGAGGTGAATGCATAATGTTAGAGCCAGCCATAATATCCAGCTGCATGTTTTTCTGAAGGACATATAATACCGCAATATCGGCAGTATTTTGAGCATGATGGTGAGATTCTGCATAACCATAAGCTTCTGCTATTAGTTTTATCTTTTTAGTCAGCGCGTGATCTGCAGATAAGGTATATATGTATTCTGGATGAGCAGTTTCGGCCAGCCATTTTACTCCCATATTGTAACCAAGATGTGAAGATTTAGACAGTTCATGCTGCGCCAGCATACGGATTTCAGGACTATATTTGGGTTCCTGAAAAGCATTATCAGCCAGCCACGGAATACTTACTCGTGCTAGTAAAGCAAGATCAGGAATTAATCCTTTATGATTAGCGATATGATATTTTGCGCCCACAATTAAAGGCTCTATTCCGGATTGCTGTTCTTGCTCTTGATGGTCTATTTTAAAAGCACTTTCAATTCTGATTTCAGCATTTTTAAAAACTCCGTATCGAAAAACAGCATTTGGAACTTCAAATGTTTTGTCATCATCTTCTTTTTCAAAAGAAAATCCGCTTTCAATCTGGATATGGCGCGTTGTAATGACTGCCGGACTTTCGGTTTCATTAGGCCTGTCTGTTTGTATTTGCTGTGCTTCAGCAATGCAGGTAAAACAAAATAGACCGGCAGTCAATAATTTATTAATTTTTTTCATCCTTAATGCTATGATTCAAGATATGCTTTAAGACCGCTGATATCATCATGTACCAGTTTCTCAAATATTGGATTTAAAAGTTTTGCAGCTCCTTGTCCAGCAATGCCTAGTGGAGCGCGGTAAGAAATCGTAATTTCAATTTGAGTAGCGTCTCCCACGGCTTTAAAAAGTACTTTTCCAAAGTTTTTTACAGGCGCGCCCTCAATTGACTGCCAGCTTAGAAGTTTTTGCTTTTGGTCTTTAATGATTTCGGCTTTCCAAGTCAGCGAACCAATACCAGCAGGTCCTTTTGCTGTCCACTCAGACTGGGTGCTGTTAATAGTTTTAACAGATTCTAGGTGCTTCATAAATTTTGGCAGATTTTCTAAATTACGCCAAAAAGCATAAACTTCGCTGATCGGTTTATTGATCGTTACCTCTGTTCTGATATTTACATTAGAGCCTTTGTCATTTTTTATATGATCAATAGCGCTGTAAATTGGGCAGTACCCGCTAATTCCACGAGCCAGCATAGCGCCGCCCGAAGTAATTTGCGCAATACTTTTCTTTTCCTGCGAAAGACCTTTATATAAAAGATATGATCCGCTTGTAATCATAAGAATACGCTCAATTGTTGATACATTGGCATTTCCTTTTGATGAGCTTCCTTTTTTATGTGTTAATGCGTTAGTTTCCATATTTTAAATTTTTAAATTTTCAGTGTAATAAAAGTAAGCTTCGGATGCTCGTTTTTTCTTATAGCATTCCCGAATTTTCTTATACAATTTGTTTGAGTATGAATTAGTATAGCTTATAAAAAAAAAGCCCTTTATATAAAAAAGGGCTTTTAAGTTTTTATGAAAATGGTGAGGTTTTGCATGTTTTAACTCTAATAAAGCTTAAATTGTTAGTCTACTTTAAGACTATCATCGGCAAAAGTTTCAGGCTCAGGCTCACGATCATTTTCGTCATAATCTTCTACAAGATCATCGTCCAAATCATCGGGATCAAGATCATCGTCTTCATCGTCTAAATCATCTTCTTCCAAATCATCTTCCTCTAATTCGCTGTCATCGAAATCTTCCTCAAGATCATCTTGATCATCTCTTTCTAGTGCATTCGAGAATTCATTATCCAAATAATCATTGTCAGATTGATTAGCCTCTAAAAACTGCTCTTGCTGTGAGTCTTCATCACCAATTCGTTCTTGTTGGTATGGATCTGTGGTGTTTTCATTATTCCAAGTGAAATTACGGCTGTTCTGATCATAATTTCTGTTGTCATCTGTGATCATAATATTGTTTTTTTAAGTTTAAAATCTATTAACTGTTTGTTGCGGCACTTCCTGTACTTCCTGCTCCGCCAGAATTGTTATTTCCGCCTTCTTCTTCGTAACGATTTGGATCTGTGCCGTCTTCATCACGTCCGTCTTCCCAATCACCAGTATTTACATGTTCTTCTGGATTTTTATCATTACCTTGACTATTTAACATTGCATGGTAAGGACATTTTTGAAGATCTTCGTTGTTGGTATTTTTTGTAGTTTCCATAACTGTCTAATTTTTAAATTTTTAATATTCTAAAATTAGATCATAACTATAAATTTTATTTACAATAAAAATTTGATTTGTTATCAAATTAACATGCAGGGCCTCAAAACTTGAAAAAATAAATTTTAAAAATTCTGTAATATTTAATGATATAAATGAAAGATAAAAATTAACCGTTATCCTTATATTTGATTGTAATAAAACTTAAAACTGCACTTACAGAGTGTAATTCAAATTCGGATTTCCTTTACGATATGATAAATAAAACAGAGCAAAAAGAGAAGAATGCTGTGCATCTTCTGCCATGGGTTACAGCTGTGGCAATGTTTATTCAGTCCCTTGACGGTACAATTTTAAATACATCACTTCCTTCTATTGCACGCGATATGGCATATTCTCCCGCGCAAATGCATTCTGTGATAGTAACTTACACACTTACACTGGCGATGTTTATTCCTTTATCTGGTTGGCTTGCTGATAAATTTGGAACAAGAACTATGTTTATGATTGCTGTGGGTTTATTTATTACAGGTTCGCTGCTTTGTGCATTATCAGTTGATTTAACGACTTTCAATCTTTCAAGAGTTGTTCAGGCTATTGGTGCATCAATGATGGTTCCTGTAGCCCGACTTGCCATTTTATATCAATATCCCAAGAAAGAACTTTTAAAAACGATGAACTTTATAACTATATTTGGACTGCTGGGTATGGTGGTGGGGCCGAGTCTGGGCGGATTTCTGTCTGATAATTTTTCCTGGCATTGGATATTTCTAGTAAATGTCCCAATAGGACTCATTGGAATCTCAATGGCTTATCGAATTATGCCGAATTTTAAGCATGCCGTGGGCAGGTTTGATTTTAGAGGATTAATTTACTTTAGTCTTGCATTGATATTAGTCACTATGGTTTTAGAACTCCTAGGAAGAGGACGCATACACATTATGCTTATTATGGGCTTGTTATTTCTTGCAGGATTGCTTTCTGTATTTTATTTTATTCATTACAAAAGAACAGAAAAACCAATTATTGATCTGCGTCTTCTAAATATAAGAACGCTAAAAATAGGTTTAACAGGGAGTTTGATAACACGATTAGGAATAGGAGGACTGCCTTTATTACTACCTTTGATGTTGCAGACAAGTTTTGGATATTCAGCCTCTGTATCTGGTCTTTTGCTTTTACCATCAGCTTTGGCTAATGTCGCAATCAAACCTTTTATGGTTCGCATTATAAAATTTATGGGATATAGAACTGTATTAATCAGTAATACAATTATGCTCGGAATTATATTAATCGTACTGGGCTTTGTAGAAAAAGATACTCCTATTGGATATTATATTATTCTAATGGTTTTTTACGGCGTTTTTACCTCTATACAAATGTCTGCAATGAATACCATAACCCTTGCCGATCTGGATCAGGATACTGCCAGCGGTGGTAATACCATGCTGGTTATTATGCAGCAATTATCAGTTAGTTTTGGGGTATCGGTGGCAAGTCTTGTGTTGTCCTTGTTTCAATCTGGTATGTTCGAAATGGATTCAACTCATGCTTTTCAATATACCTTTATAACCTTGGCTATTTTCACGATATTATCTAGTATAACATTCTCTAGATTAAGCAAAACAGACGGAGAAGCTTATAATTGATTTATTGATTTTAATATTAAACTTAAATTTGCCATTAGGAGATTATGTTACAAATTAAATTGATTGAGTTACAATCAATTTAAAGTATGTCCGAACTTTATATGACTTAAACGATATTATATGAATACTTTAAAGTTATTAATTATTGTAACTGGGACCAATAAGTACGAAGGAAGCAATTTGCCGACTGGATTATGGCTCAGTGAACTTACCCATATTTATGATCAGGCAAAAGAACAGGGTCTGGACATTACCATTGCAAGTCCAAAAGGAGGAGATACTCCAATAGATCCCGAAAGTCTGAAACCATTAGTTTTAGATGAAATTTCAAAAGAATATTGGTCAGATACACTTTTCAGGGAAAAATTAAAACATACCAAAAGCTTAAGCGAAATAGCCAATCAACAGTTTGATTGTGTTTATTTAGCCGGCGGTCACGGAACAATGTATGATTTCCCTAACGACATCACTTTGCAGAACATCATTCTTAGCCATTATGAAAGCAATAAAAAAGTGGCAGGTATTTGTCATGGCGTGAGCGGATTTTTGAATGTTAAACTTTCTAATGGAGATTATTTGATAAAAGGTAAAAAGATAACTGGATTTAACTGGTTTGAAGAAAGTCTTGCGGGAAGAAAAAAGAAAGTTCCCTTTAATCTTGAAGCAGCTTTAAAAGAAAGAGGTTCCAATTATACAAAAGCCTTTATTCCTATGACTTCAAAGGTAGTTGTTGATGGCAATTTAATTACAGGTCAAAATCCTTTTAGTTCCAAAAAAATGGCAAAAGTGGTTATGCAGGAATTAAATGAAAGCAATACAAGCAAAAGCAATTAACGGTTAAATTAATAAGCAAAAATTATGCAGACCATTTTAGGAGCCAGCGGACAAATAGGAGAAGAGCTGGCAAGAGAATTAAAAAGAAATTTTACTTCAGATATTCGAATTGTTAGCCGAGATGCTAAAAAAGTAAATGACACAGATACAGTGTTTTCTGCAGATTTAACTATCAAAGAAAAGGCAGTTGAAGCTTTAAAAGATACTGAGATAGCTTATTTTACTTTGGGTCTTCCAATGAATTCTGATTTATGGGAAAAGCAATTTTTGCTTATTACAAGAAACGTTATTGATGCTTGTAAAATCAACCAGACAAAATTGGTCTTTTTTGATAATACTTACATGTATCCACAGGATAATCGCCTGCTAACTGAAGAGACTGTTTTTGATCCCGTTGGAAGAAAAGGAAAAGTACGAAAAGAAATGGCCGAAATGGTTTTAAATGAAATAAAATCAGGCGAATTGACCGCCGTTATTTGCCGCGCACCTGAATTTTACGGACCTGCAAAAACACAGAGTATAACCAATACTTTAATTTTTAATAATATCAAACAAGATAAAAAATTGAAAGTCCTTTTAAGGGACAGTACATTAAGAAGTTTAATCTGGACACCAGATGCAAGCCGTGCAACAGCTTTAATTGGCAATACTCCAGATGCGTATGGACAGACCTGGCATTTACCGATTGATGACAATAAGTTAAACTATAAGCAATTTATTGCACTGGCTTCAAAAATCTACGGAAAGGAATTAAAATATTCAGTTATACCAGAATTTGTTTTTAAGATTGGGGCGATATTCAATAAAAGACTGAAAGAATTACAGGAATTGCTTCCAAGGTATAAATATGACAATTTATTTGATGATTCTAAATTTAAAAAGCGTTTCCCAGATTTTCAAGTTACGACTTATGAACAAGGCATTCAACAAATAAAAAATGAACAGCAGTAATAACTTCATTGCATCATTTTTAGAATTGAAACGCTAAATTCTTTGATTGGTTTATTTGGCTTTAATAATGGTGACTCCAATAATGATGCGTATATTTGGAATTATAATTAATAGTAAAGCTATCTATGAAGAAAATAGGATTTTTATCGTTTGGTCATTGGGCCAATCATCCTTCCTATCAAGCTCGTACGGCAAGCGATACATTACTTCAGTCTATTGATCTGGCCGTTGCTGCAGAAGAAATCGGTTTAGATGGCGCTTATTTTCGGGTACATCATTTTGCACGACAATTAGCATCACCTTTTCCTTTACTTGCAGCCATTGGAGCTAAAACTAGCAAGATAGAGATTGGGACAGGAGTGATAGACATGCGCTATGAGAATCCACTATATATGGTGGAAGATGCCGGTGCTGCAGACTTGATTTCAGAAGGACGTTTACAATTAGGAATAAGTAGAGGATCACCAGAACAAGTTATTGACGGCTGGCGCGCTTTTGGTTATGAACCTTTAGCAGGTGAAACAGATGCCGATATGGGACGCCAAAAAGCTTTGGAATTTTTAGAAAGACTTAACGGAGAAGGATTTGCAGATCCAAATCCAACTCCAATGTTTCCAAATCCGCCAGGATTATTACGTCTAGAGCCGCATTCTGAAGGATTACGAGAGCGTATCTGGTGGGGAGCGGCTTCTAATGCAACTGCTGTTTGGGCGGCTGAAAATGGAATGCACCTGCAAAGTTCTACTCTGAAGTATGATGAGAATGGAAAACCTTTTCACATTCAGCAGGCAGAACAAATCAGGTTGTATAAGGAAGCTTGGAAAAAAGCTGGACATCAACGCGAGCCAAGAGTTTCCGTAAGCCGTTCTATTTTTGCATTGGTCAACGATCAGGACAAATATTACTTTGGAGATCAAGGTAAAGCGGCCGACAGTTTCGGTTATATCGAAAGTGATAAGCGAGCAATCTTCGGAAAGAGTTATGCTGCAGAACCAGATAAACTTATTGCCGAATTAGCTCAAGATGAAGCTATTCAAGAAGCCGACACCTTGTTACTCACAATACCCAACACATTAGGTGTTGATTACAACGTACATATATTGTCTTCTATACTTGAACATATTGCACCGGCGCTCGGCTGGCGTTAAATCTTTTCAAAATAATTTGAAGTCCTCTAATTTATTATTAGAGGGCTTTTTTTTTGAACTTATTTTTATTGTGACAAGTGCTATGCATGACTCGCGATGTATTATTTTTAGTTAGATTTTTACCAACGTAAATTGGAAAAATTTGTGCATAACCTGCTATTTATATAAATTTACAGTCTATGTACGAAATATTCCAAAAATATCTGGACGATAAAACCACACTGACCCAATCAGAATCAGATTATATACAATCCTTTGCCATTATTAAAAAACTTCGTAAAAGACAATATCTGCTTCAAGAAGGAGATATCTGGAAATATGATGCTTTTATAACACAAGGCTGCCTTCGTACTTATTCTGTTGATGAAAAAGGAAGTGAACATATTAATAGTTTCAGCATTGAGAACTGGTGGACAGGCGATAGAGAAAGTTTAATGTTCCAACAGCCGTCCCGTTTCAATATAGATGCCATTGAAGACAGTGAACTCGTATTGTTAACCCATGAAAATTTTGAAATGCTTTGCAGGGAAATTCCAGCCTTTAATAATATGGTGAATGCCATATTACAAAAAAGCTTTATAGCAGCACAAAACAGAATTCAGGCATCACTTAGTTTTACTGCAGAAGAAAAGTATCTAAATTTTATAACGAAATACCCGGGATTTGCATCACGAATTCCTCAAACCATGATTGCTTCTTATCTGGGCATGACACCAGAAACCTTAAGCCGAATACGAAAACAAACGGCAAAAAAATAATACAATAGAATCAGGAGCTTTTAAGCTCCTTTTTTTATCCCAATTACCAAACTCTTGATCTAGATCAAGTTTTTACTTATTTCTAATCAATGTGCAGGTTTTGCATTCTGCGCAACTTTGTAATGTTCAAAAGAAACAAACATTATAAACATTTAAAAATAGAAATCATGTCAAAAACAATTTTCATTACAGGTACAAGTTCAGGATTTGGTAAACTTACAGCTATTACATTAGCAAATGCAGGTCATTCCGTAATTGCAGGAATGCGCAACACAAAAGACAAAAATGCAGCTGCTGCAAAAGAACTTTCAGCACTTTCAAACATTGAAGTAGTAGATATCGATATTACAGATGATGCTTCTGTAAACAGCGCTTTTGAAAAAGTACTTATCAAATACGGAAAAATCGATGTTCTTATTAATAATGCTGCAGTAAGCGGTTTTGGTTTGCTGGAAGGATATTCAATCGATCAAATGCGTAAAATGTTTGACGTAAACGTTTACAGTGTACTTCGTACTTATCAGGCCGTTCTTCCTTCAATGAGAAAAGAAAAAAACGGACTTATAATTAATATCACAACTGGAGCAAGCGGACATACACTTCCTTTTATGATTCCGTACATCGCTTCAAAATTAGTTGTCGAAAGTTTTACAGAAGGACTGCAAGATGAACTTGCCGATTACGGAATTGAAAACGTAAGTATTCAGCCAGGAGTTTATCCAACCGAAATGAATAACGGCTCAAAAGCAGGAATACATGCAGACAAACAAGAAATCATAGAACAATATGGAGACGCTGCAACAGAAAAATTCAATGCTTTGGGTGGTGCATTATTTGGTAAAATGGCTCAGTTTGATATGAATCCGCAAACTATTGCCGACGGAATTCTGGAATTGGTTAACATGAAAAAAGGGGAGCATCCGCTTCGTTTTCCACTAGATGCTATCGCTCAGGGAACTGACAAAGAATTTATAGAAGCACGTGCTGCCATAAAAGCAAAATGGTTAGCTGCATACAGCAATTAATTTTTCGAATAATCACATTTTAATAATAATTCAAATACTTTATACAATCATGAAAACAACTCATAAAATACATACTCCCGCCATTGCATTACTAAATTTAGTTTTTTTCTTCTCAACTTCAGAAAAAGCGGCAGCGCAAAACAACTCAGGAATTCTGGGAATAGATCACGTTGGAATTAACGTTCCCGACTTAAAAGAAGCAGTAACCTTTTTTCAAGATGTACTTGGGTTCACTCCAGTTACACAACTCGGACCAATTCCGCTTGATGCGGGATGGAAAGAAGCCAACCATATTAATCCGGCTACTGGAGCCGTAACCATAAAAATGATAAACACTGGAACGGGAGCCAGTATCGAAGTGTTTTATTATGCCGATAATAAAGGAAGCAAAACACATCCTAATTCTGATGATATTGGAGCTTCGCATATTGCTTTTTATACTTCAGATATCAATGCATCAGTAAAATATTTAAAAAGCAAAGGTGTGAAAGTATTGGGCGAACCATTCTTGACACCATCAGGAGATACGGCTGGTGAAACATGGGTTTATTTTGAAACTCCGTGGGGTTCTAAAATGGAACTTGTTTCGTACCCAAATGGCAAGGGATATGAAAAATCAAATCCTAAAACAGTATTATGGTCACCAAAAACAGCAGTGAAAAAACCTGCAGCAGATGATTTTGATCTTGAAAAAAAGAAAGCTATAATTGAGGGACATTTTGAAATCTGGAATGAAAGAAACGAATCTAAACGAGCTGCATTATTGAATAAAGTGTATGCAGCAGATATAGAAATGATAGACCGCCACTTTATATCAGAAGGAACAGGTGAGATCAATAAATTTGTAACAGAGCTGCAGCAAAAAAATAAAGATTTCACATTCACCGTTAAGTCATTTGAAACACATCATAATATAGTGCGTGTTTATTGGCAATTTGGTACAAAAAGCAAACCCGCAGCAGGAACTGGAATGGATTTGTTTGTTATTGAAAACGGAAAAGTGCAAAAGCTGTACGTTTTTGTGGATCAAAAAGAATAATTTTTAAAAGATCAATTTTAATAAGCCGGAATTTTTTCCGGCTTATTAATTGCTATTAGGAAAATATCATCTTTAAATGATCATATAGTTTTTAAAACACCTCCATCTGCTCGTAGCGATGCCCCGTTTGTTGCAATTGAAAGCGGACTTGAAAGATAAACTGCCAGCGAAGCAATTTCAGAAGGATCAATAAAACGCTGCAATAAAGAATGCGGATTGGTCTGTTGTACGATGGCATTTTTCATTTGTTCAATCTCGATATTCTGTAAAGAAGCGATATGTTCAATTGTTGAAGCAACTCCATCAGAATAAGTTGGGCCGCCTAAAATTGTGTTTACGGTTACTTCCGTACCTGCAGTTAGTTTAGATAAACCATTACTTACTGCGGTCATTGCTGCTTTTGTCATTCCGTAATGAATCATATTTCCAGGAATATTAACTCCGGATTCGCTGCTGATGAAAATGATTCTTCCTGATTTTTTCTGAAGCATTTGGGGTAAAAGTCTTTGAGAAAGCCTTATACTGCTCATTACATTAATATCAAAAATTCTATACCAATCCTCATCTTCCAGATTTTCAAAATCTTTCAATTCGAAAATACCAACGTTATTAATTAAAATATCAATATTGTTTAATTTATTTAATAAAGCAGTTACTTCCTCTTTTTTTTCAAAATCACAGACAATTCCTGAAACTATAGCATCTGGAAATTCATTTTTTAATTTTTGTACTGCCAGATTTGTTTTTTCTTCATGCCTTCCATTAATAATAACTTCAGCTTTTTCATTTAATAATTGTTTGGCTATTGCAAAACCAATTCCTTGTGTCGAACCGCTTATAAAAGCTTTTTTCCCTTCTAATTTTAAATTCATTTTTATTTATTTTTGTAATGATCGATACATAAATAGTCAAAAAAATTAGCTGATAACAGCTAATTGCATTTCGATTTGATTTTTTAAGACATTTTTGTCCGGGTACATTCTTCTAAGTGTATTAAGTCCGCACCAAAATGTTATTAGATACCTGCCCAGAATTTCGGGATCTGTTTGCGTTTTTAAATTTCCTTTTAATTTTTCCTCTTTAATTGCCTGAGTAAACATTTGTTCGACCTCTTTTAAAATCTGTACCGCATTTGCTTCCAGATTTTCATCAATAAAAGTCATTTCTACAACCGTATTGGCAATAATACAGCCTTTAAGATGCTCATTTTCTTCCGCGGAAGCGATACTTCTAAAAAAGTCTTTAATTAATTCTAATGGAGATTCGCTTTTGTTTAATTCCGTTTTAAATGCATCAAAAGCTAGTCGTCTTTCTTCAATGGCTTTTTGAAAAACCTCTTTTTTACCTCCCTTAAAAGTATTGTAAAAACTTCCAGCTCCGGCTCCAGTTGCTTTTTGCAGATCACTTAATGAGGTTGCGCTATATCCTTTCTGCCAAAATATTTCTTGTGCTTTCTTTACAATATTTTCGTCTTCGTAAATAGTTGGTCTTCCTCTCATTGTTTTAATTTTGTAATGATCGGTACAAAATTAAATAAAAATAAGTGTATTCCAAATTTTAAAGCAATTTTTCTCTTTTTAATTAAATGACTGTCTGAATTGCAGGGGAGTAATATTGGTTTTCTTTTTGAAGAGTTTACTAAAAGACTGCGGATACTCGAAACCCAATGAATAAGCAATCTCATTTACACTTAAATTTGATCCTGCCAGCAACTGTTTTGATTTTTCAATAATGTGATTCTGAATGTATTGTTGAGTATTTAAGCCCGTAATACTTCGGAGTAAGTCACTTAAATAATTAGACGAAATATTTAATTCCTGCGATAAGTACTGAACTGTTGGAACGCCCTTTAAAACTCCATTTTCATTGTCAAAATAGTTCAGTAAAGTTTGATCTATTCTGCTCAATAAATCAGGATTTGAAGTTTTTCTGGTAATAAATTGGCGGCCGTAGAATCTATTAATATAATTGAGCAGTAAATCGAGATGTGAAACAATTAAATCCTGACTGTAATGATCAATATTGTTTTTCAGTTCGTCCTGCATTTGTTTTAAAAGACCAGAAATAATTACATCTTCCTTGTCAGAAAGATGTAATGCTTCGGCAATTAAATAAGAAAAAAATCCATAATTGTGTATTGTTTTTCCTAAAGGATAATTCCGGATTAGATCGGGTTTAAAAACTAGCATAAAACCTGTAACTGGATTATCGTTAGTATGTGTTACCGAAAATACCTGGTCGGGTTTTGTCAATGTGATCATTCCTTCATCAAAATCATAATCCCGCTGACCGTATTTAAATTTTCCGTTGATGCCTTTTTTCAAGGTAATACAGTAAAAATCATTCGTAAAGTGTTTCCAGATATCGCTGTGTTTGTAACTCAGTAAAGCAAAATCAATTACACTAACCAGAGGATGATCTGGTTTAGGAAGCGCAAATAACTGATGCAGCTCTGAAATGCTTTTGATTTTATGTGGAACTGATTTTTTCATTGAAGCAAATTTACAAATTAATCGAAATTAGTTGAGTACGAAAGATGTTTCCATGTTTCCATTTCCTGCGCTTCATTTTTTCGATGAGCTACAATCGAATCATAACTATCATTTCCTAATGGAAGATGTACAGGCGGATTTGGCAATTCAGTAACAGCAAGCAGAACTTTGGCAAGTTTCTTTGGATCTCCGGGCTGGTTTCCGTCAAAACTTTTCAGCATATTTACATGTTGTTCTACATTGTAAACGGCTATTTTATTTTTGGCTTCTGCCAAAGTGCTGTCGCTCATAAAACTGGTACGGAACATTCCTGGAGCGATTGCAGTGACTTTTATATGGAAAGGTTTTACTTCCTGAGCCAATGCTTCTGAAAGTCCGATTACGGCAAATTTTGCGGCGTTATAACTTCCAGTATTTGCATATCCGATATAGCCCATATTGGATGCGATATTTAAAATATGTCCTGATTCTTGCTGACGCATAAAAGGCATTGCGTTGCGAATTACGTTTACGGTTCCCAATAGGTTGACATCTATGGTTTTGCGAAATTCTTCATCGCTGATTTCTTCAACACTTCCCACCAGATAATATCCAGCATTGTTTAACACAACATCAATCCTTCCGAAAGTATCAATTGTGTTTTGAATAGCATTTTTTACTTCTTTATCATTGGTAATATCAACCTGAAGCGGCAGGAAATTTTCAGTTTGATTTCCAATATTATCAATCAATTCTTGTAGATTTCTGGAAGTGGCAGCAACTTTGCCACCGTTTTTTAAAACAGCATTTACGGTTTCAAGTCCCATTCCTTTTGATGCGCCGGTAATAAACCATACTTTTTGAGTGCTCATGTTTTTTAGATTTTAATTATAAAGCAAAATTCAGAAAGTTATGGATTTAAAAAGTGTTCAGATTGAGGATTTATGTGTTCAAATTCAGTTGTCTTAACTTTAAGAAGTAATCATTTCCATAGAAAGAGTTTTAAATTATATACTAAAAGTATTCTCCAACAAAAAACCTGCAAATCTTATGACTTGCAGGTTTTTAAAATATATTGATTTTAAAAAAATTAATTAATTGGAACCAAATGCGCTTCAATAGCGGCTCTATCAGATTCGTATTGTGCAGGAAGTTTTAGGTTTTTTCCTAATTCTTCTAAGCTTTCATCTACTGTAAAACCAGGGTTATCTGTAGCGATTTCAAACAAAACTCCGCCTGGTTCTCTGAAATAAAGAGAGTGGAAATAATTTCTGTCAATCTGCGGTGTAATAGATAATCCGTAGTCTTCGATTTTTTCACGGAAGTGCATTAAAACTTCGTCATTTGGAACACGAAAAGCTACGTGATGCACAGATCCGTTTGCTACATGACCGCGTTTTTCTTCTTCTAACTCTACCAAATCAACAATTGCAGCGTTTTCCACCGCATCTGTTGCATAACGGTAACGGTTTACATTCTGCTCAATCAATTTATAACCAAATATTTCGGTTAAAATTGCAGCGGTTGCTTTTATGCTGTTTAAAGTTAAAGTAATGTTGTGGAAACCTCTTGTGGCCACATCTGCTTTTACTTCATCAGTTTCCCAAGGTTTTCTGTTGTCTTCTGTTTTAGACTCGATTAACTCTAATTTCAATCCGTCTGGATCTAAGAAAGTAAGATACTTTTCGCCAAATTTTTCAGCTGGTTTATTGTAAATTACATTGTATTTCTCAAAACGTTCCTGCCAGAAATCAAGGCTTCCTTTAGGAACAGAATAACCAATTTCAGTTGCCATTCCAGAACCTTTTCTTCCTTGCTGAATTCCTTCTCCCCAAGGAAAAAAAGTTAAGATTGTTCCCGCGCTTCCTACTTCGTCACCAAAGTAAAAATGGTATGTTCCTGGATCGTCAAAATTCACTGTTTTTTTAATGAATCTTAATCCTAATATGTTAGAATAAAAGTTGAAATTACGTTTGGCGTCACCTGCAATTGCAGTAATATGGTGTAAGCCTAAAATTTTATTTTCCATGGTATCTTATGTATTAAATTGTTATTGATTTCTTATACAAATTTACTTCAGTTATGCTTCTGGATCGATTAACCTAGATTAAGAAATACAAAGCCATAATTTTGTTGAGAAAATTTTTTTAACCGCAAAGTTCGCAAAGCTTTTTATCTGATAGTGTAATAAGTTATAATTAGAAAGTTCGCAAAGCTAAATCAGTTAAGGCTTTGCGAACTTTGCGGTTAAATTTTTATTTCGAGTATTTAAATTACAGTTTTATAAATATAGATTTCCGAAGTTTTGGTTCTATATTTTTTGTTTTATGACCTTTTCCTGTTGTGTCTTCAACCAATAAAATTGAACCAGTTTCAAACTTTCTTTTTTCTCCCAATGAAGTTTCTATTTCTACACCGCCTTCCAGTAAAACAATATATTGCCGATCTGGAGCATTATGAAAATCATAATCATAAGACGGGCTGACTTCTCTAAAAACAATTGATTTTACGGGTTCATCATCAGATAAAAATCCGATATCGCCATTGTTTTTCAACGGAACTTCAAAGTCTTCAAAATGACTTTCGCCATTTGCGTCGCTGTAAACACGGGTTATTTGTATCATTATTTTTTTGTAAAAATAAGTTCGTTAGCCAAGTCTATTTCGTCCTGACTTATGCTGTGCCCCATATTTGGGTAGATTTTTTTAGTTACCGATGCGCCTAATTTTTGAAGAAGCGCTTCAGATTCATTTACTCTTTCCACAGGAACATGAAAGTCTGGATCGCTTGTTCCGATGAAAATCGGAGTATTTTCGAAATTTCCTGCATAATGATTTTCATATACTTTATCGCCAATAAGTCCTCCTGTAAAAGCTACGACACCGCCATATTTAGCGGCATTTCTGGCTGTGAATTCCAAAGCAAGACAGGCACCTTGAGAAAATCCAAGGAAATAAATATTCTCTTTTTCGATTCCGTTTTGCTGAATTGCAACAACAACCTGATGAATAGCTTCTAACGATTTTGAAAAAGAAGGTTCGTTTTCTTCAAGCGGAACTAAAAATGAATACGGATACCAAGTTCTGTTTTCTGCCTCAGGCGCAACCAATGCAAAATCACTGACCTTAAGGTTTTTTGCAATCGAAAGGATATCATGAGCACCAGCACCGCGGCCGTGAATCATAATCAGGGCTTTTTTAGCATCATTTAGAGGAACTCCGTCTGTTATAATTTCTAAATTCATGAGTTTATTTTTTTAATATTTGATATTGTCATTTCGAGAGTATTTTTTTTAGGAGCTAATCCCGCTATCCGTTCCAATCTTTTATTTTTTTAAAGAAAAAAAATAAAAGGATTTCCACTTCTATCGGGGCTAGGACAATCATTTCCATAACAGTATTTCGTTATTTTGTCATTTCGATCCTGAGGGTTCGGGAGAGAAATCACACTAGAAACTCCGCAGCTATAGTCGCCAATCTTTGTCGAATTGCGATTGCCAAAAATTAATTACTTTTTCCAAATGTCCTGATATTCATCTGGATGTCTTTTAAATTGTGCGTGAACATAAGGACAAAGCGGTAAAACCATTAAATTATTGGCACGCACGTATGACACCATTTCTTCAAGTAGTTTTTTTGCATAACCTTTTCCTTCCGCTTCTGGTTCAACTCCTGTATGGTAAACGGTTAGCAAATCATCTTTAAGACTTACTGTCATTTCGCCCAGTTTTTTATCCTCTACATAAAGATTAAAAGCGCCGTGTTTTTTCTCGTCTAATTCTAGTTTTATTGTTTCCATGTTTTTTGAGTTATCTATTTTTTTGATTCTTAATTCTATTTATAACAGAAATAAAAAGGATAAAATGCATTCTTAAAGATAATATATTATTAGAAATCAGCAATTTTAAATCCTTGTTACTTAGTGTTCTTGTAGTAGAAAATAACAGATATTATTAAATCTTTTACAAACTTACTACAGCTATAAAAGTTTGTCGATTAATCTAGATTAAGAAAGAAAAAATTGAGCACATTTAATGTCTTTTTTTAAAAACAAGTTGACAAAAGCAACTATTTTGTATATTTGCAAAACATAATAGTAGAAAAATGAAAAATATAAGTTCAGAAATTAGATCGTTCAATAGGTTTTATACAGCACATTTAGATATCTTAAATCAAAATTATCTTGATAGCAATTATTCATTAACAGAAGTCCGTATTATCTATGAAATAAATGAAAAACAAGATATTACAGCACAGGAAATCTGCGAAACGCTCAACTTAGACAAGGGATATTTGAGCAGAGTATTAAAACGGCTCACAAAAGATGGAGTAATTGAGAAAGTTCCTTCTGTAACAGACAAACGTGCTTTTAATATTAAATTGACATCTTCAGGAAACAAACTTTTACAAAAATTAAATGCTATTGCAGATCAGCAGTCAGAATTAAAAGTGAAAAACTTGAGCACAGCAGAACAGGAAAAACTTGTGAATGCAATGGGGGATATTAAGAAAATGTTAGACAGCAAAAATAGCTCGAAAATATCTGCTAGTGATATCAGTTATCGTTATGATTTAAGACCGGGAGACATTGGTTATATAATTTATTTGCACAGTAAAATTTATGATAAGGAATCAAGTTTTTCAAATGAATTTGAATTTTATGTAGTGAAAACTTTTTATCATTTCCTAGAACAGTATTCTCCAGAAAAAGACCGTTTGTGGATGGCTGAATATAACAACCAGATTATTGGCTGTATAGCCATTGTTCATCAAAGTGAGCATGAGGCTCAATTAAGATGGTTTCTGTCCGATCCTTCTTTCAGGGGACTGGGAATAGGAAAAAAGCTTTTGAATGATGCCATAGCTTTCTGCCGCGAAAAAAGGTATAAAAATGTTTTTCTGCTTACTACCGATAAACAGGAACGTGCCTTAGATATGTATAAAACCGCAGGCTTTAAGCTGACTAATTCTCAAGAAGTAAATCAATGGGGAGCGACATTTCGTGATGAACGCTATGATATGGAAATACTAGAGTAACCTCAAATTTATTAGCTATTGATAGGAACAGAGAGATTACTTTTTTGCAGAAAAGGGCAATCTCTCTTAAAGTTTATAGCGATAAAATACCGCAGCTGAGTACTATTACATAATTTTGCAATGCATGAAGTAACCAGCTTCTTACTATTACACTATGAGCAATATATTTTCTGACAACAGCCAAATAGGAGTGGTGTCTACTTTCGCTGAGCTTGTACATACCGATTTCAAAGGAGAAATGAATGCGCTGTGCTGGTACAGAAATTTGGATGGCGATTTTAACGAAATTGTAGCCCAATTGCATTTAAAAGAAAATATAACAGAAGTTTATCCAGAAGATTTACAAGCGCTGCAACTATCAGAAAAGGGAAATAAAGCTCGAGAAATAATCTTAAATGATTTGCAATTATTAAGTGATTTTGGCGCTTCGCCTTCTCTAAATTTACTCAAATGTTATGAACGTGATGATGAATTTGATTTCATATCTACAGATGTGTATTCATTTCATGTTGATCGTTCGCCCATTGCAACAGATACTTTTTTATGTACTTATCACGGTGCTTCGAGTGATATAATTTCTAATTCGCAGGCAGAGCAAAAAATTCAAATTCCAGAAATTCGAGCAAAGCTGAAAGAGCTTTACGATGGACCAGAGGAAGAATTCGAAAACTTTTTAAAAGAAAATTATTTTGATTTGCATTATCAGCTGCATCCCGATGCTGAACCTATTAACTTAGGATTAGGGCATCTTTGGCGATTGGCTGTAGATCATCCCAAGCAACAAGTACAGCCTTGTATTCATAGGGCACCAATAGAAAATGAAGGGGAATATCGGTTGTTGTTGATTTGTTAATGAGATTTGTTGGATGATATAATCTAATTGCAAATAACTTTATTATTTACTAAAATTAGACCTTTTATACTTATTGTACTTTCATCAGAACTTGAACTTAAAAAGAGATATCCCTCTTTATTCAAAAGTATTAAAGCATCTAGTACCCGAGCTTGTTTTTTCTTCTCATCAGCTATACTGTCTTGCAGTAATGTGTAAGTATTAAAAACAGGAGTTAAAAGACTTGTTAGTTCTTCTAAAGTACAGCTCATACCGTATCTGTCGGCAAGCATCTGCAGAATTTTCATAAGAAAGATTGGTAATGTTTCCATGACAACAGCTTTTACTTATATTTACGAAAACAGGCTTTAAATAGATTTTTATTTAAGATAAAAAATATTGGTTTGTAATTATAGGGGTTTCAATAGAAATTAAAGTGGTATATCGATTGTGGTTGGTTTATTCAGAGGGGATTGTTGAGAGATTTCAGTTGAAGAATGTTTTTTTAATTTTAGCAGAAATGAAATGATTTTTTTAATGCGCAAAATTACTGCGTACTAGATAAATATCTTTGAATAATAATTAGTTATGACTGATTTATAAATTATAAAAACACAACATTATGGACAGATCAATTACATTTATGGAAAAGTTATCCACAGGATATTCATTTACTGAACTTGGATATCGAGATTATATTGCAGCACGTTTTTTACTTAATAACCATTATATTGTTCAAGGGCTGACTCTTGCCAGCATAGCAGTAGAAAAATATTTGAAAGCTATAATTGTTTTTAATCTACAAGAAAGAGAAAGCTACAATTATCATTTTGATAGATTCGAAAAGCTCAAAAATCTACTGTCTAAAGTTAACAGTGACGTAACTCAAGAGTTTGATCCCGTTTTCGTAGCAATATTAGAAAAGGCTTTTAAGATCAGATATTACGATAAAATTGAAAAACCGATTTTTATGGGTTTTTATATTAATCAATTTATAGGAGAATTAGACTATACAATTAATTATTTGGAAAATTTCATTTTTAATACTCAAAGTTGCGGACAGCCTATAACAGTTTATAATAAAGCTGTTATAAATAAAGATTCAGATTTATATTATAATAACTTTATACTAAATAAAAAGAATAAAAAGTATTTTATGGAAAAACCTGATATAGGGTTTTCTATATATATTAGCGTTGGATCTGTAGTTCATCAAGAAAAAATAGTAAAAGGTGGGAGTAAACGAAACAAATATGACGGACAAATAGCAGAATTCAATGAATTTAGCCAACAATATATTTAAAAATAGATTATATTAAGATATACTTTGCGGTCACGAATTATAAATCGGGATAATCGTGATTCTTGGTTAATTATAGCATAGTTTATATTTGAAAAATTTGTGCTTAATCGAAAAATCTCGCATCTTTAATCCTGAACAAAATGTTGTACGTATTAGCTGAAAACGACGTGTAAATAAAGAAAAATGATATTAAAAAAAGAACTGTTAAAAAGCGAGTTATTTAATTTATTAGCATATTATTCTAAATATTATTTTAGGCAATTTGCTGAATGTGAAAACTTATATAATTTAGAAAAAGGACATCTTTCTTTATTTTACCTTTTAGCTTTATTGGAGAATATTATAAAATCATCATTAAATGATTTTGAAAGTACTTTTTTTAAGCTAATCAAAAAACTAAAAGACGAAAATCTAATAAACGAAACTGAACTAATTTTTTTAAATGATTCAGAATTTGGAGTGAGAAAGATTAGAAATATTTTAGCACACGCAAATCTTTCTAAATATGATTTGAAATTAGAAAGTGAAGTAAAAACATATCCTTTTACTGAAAATGAAACTTGTTTAATTATTTATGAAAGACTTTCCGATATAATATGTGGAATAATTATAAAAATAATCAAACGTGATTTAGATGTTGAATTGGAAATAGAACTTGACAGCTTAATAGAAAAACTAGATTATTCATTTATAATAAGAACTCCTGAAGAATTGATGACTTTCAAAGGAATACCAACAAGTCCAATTTGGAACGAAATGGACGAATCTACAAAATATAGATTAGTTGAAAATTCACCTGATATAAATATTCTAACTGAATTATTTAGAAATTTAAAAGAATAACAACATATGAATTTGGTAATCGGCTTAATGGGCAGCTATTTTTGTAATTGGAATGATCTTGTCAAATCCAAGTGACGGAATTAATTAAAATTTTAAACTTGCTATAAAGTCTATATTAAGGAAATGATTGAGATTACAAATTAGCTCAGATTAAAATTCTAGAAAAATAGAAGTAGTGATAAAAACGTAATAAAACGAGATGAAAGAATTTCTTCAAAATATATTTGTGGGATTTATAGGAGGACTATTAGTTTATCTCTATCAGTTATATAAAGAGAAAAAAAAAGAACACCGTGTCTTAAATGATAGAATTAATAATTCTAGAATTCTTCCTAAGAATATAATTTATAAGATTAGCCCAGGAATGACAATGCGAAAAATTGACTTTTTTTTAGGTGTAGCTGATTATTCATTTAAAATAAATGAAAAAGATTTATATGGTAGTGAGGAAGATATAATTATTCATGATTATATATTCGATAATTGTCGGTTACGTGTATTCGAAATTGAGAAATCTGTTTCTGGATTTTTAATTGAACCTTTAGAAAGTGGTTTTGATTTAATTAAACCAGACAGTAATTCTGAAAACCAAAAAATATATGAATTCGCTATTGATGATTCATTTTCTAAACCGCAACAAATAATTACAGAACGAAGTGCAAGAGAAAGCTGGTTTGGAACAATTTATTACTTTGGACAATTAGGCAATTATCAATATTTTTGTTATTATGGTACTTTAAACTGGGAAATTGAGCCTGAAAGTGTGACTATTGATCAGTTGATGGGCGAATTAATTACCTCATTTGGAATATCTACACGTCCAGAAAACTTTAGACATTTTAGTTTCTAGTTGAATCCAGTTTATTTAGAGTAAAAAAGGCCATGGTTTTAATATTTTATGCCAATGTAGATATGAAGCAATTGCTCTAAATGGTCATTGATTATTGCCAAAAAGCTTGAATAGTTTTTGCCTAATTCTTTTTCCTGCTCTCCAAAGAGCTTTTGTGAAAAATTATGCGAATGTCTCCTCACTTCACCACTAAAAATAATCCTAAAACAAAAAAAGAGACTCAAAAAGTCTCTTTCTAAAAATCAATATATTTTAAATAAAAAATTATTTATTAATCAACTTCTCAAGCCTCACCATCATCTCATCTTTCTCTCTCAACATACGCTCGTACAAAGCAATTTTTTCTTCATGCAATTGGATAATTTTTTCAATTGGATTATAATTATTAATTACAAACCCAATTGCACTATCATTGTTGTTAAATGTATTTGCAATAACATTCACAGCCTGCTCCTCATCAAAATTCTGAAAAGCTTCCACAGGAATTTTCAATGAGTTTGAGATTTGTTTCAGCAAATTATCTTCAATTACATCTTTTTGCTCGAGCATCGAAATTTTCTTTTGGTTCCAGTCATTTCCCAGATCAAAAGCCAATGCTTCTTGTTTGATGCCAAGCATTTCTCTGAAGCGTTTTACGTTTCTTCCCTGATGTATTTTCTGTTCCATAATGAATATCAATTTTTCTAAAGGCTCAAAGATAAAGCGATTTCGATTAAAAATCCTGAATTTCAAAGATAAAAAAATATCCCATAAATCATCTATTTTGTCAGATATTATACCAATTCTATTTGCGTTTAGTTCCAATGTTTTGTGGTATAATGACGATGTAACATGAAAATAGTACAATGCAATTGGACTATATTGAATATACAATCGGTATTATATCCGTATTGAGAATAGATTATCCTTTGCAAAGAATAGAATTTCGCCGGCGTATTTTAAATTCCTTACTATGAAAAAGAATAAATTATCCTTCGAAACCCACTTTTGGGCAGGATATGCGGCGGGAAGTCCATTTAAAGCAATTGATGCTTTTTTTACTTTTGCTAAACTTGATTATTATAAACAGAATTTAAGTGAAGCGGTAATGTACTGTTATAAGAAAAAAGTCTGCGAACAGGATAATCCTTCTAATGTTTTTATTTTATATACTGTTATCCGTTCTTTTCTCAAAGTCTGCTACAGCCTGCAAAAGAAAAGCAAAAAATGGAAAGTGAAACCGTCTTTACGCACTGAAACACTATTTCATATTTCTTCCCTGACAAAAGAAGAATTCGGCAATCCTTTTATGGTATTTCAAAAAGCATTTGAAGAAAAAACGCTTGAAGAATTTGACTCATTTCTATATCAAATCCTGGAGCTTTCATTGTCTCCACACACAGCAGATTATGACCTTGACCTGACAACGCCTTATATTCATGTAATCAAAATGCTCGATGCTGCAGAACTTCTAAGAGAAAGAGGAGTAGAGAAAATCAATCCTTTCTAGTTTTATGCCACAAATATTTTGTTTAATATTTTTATAAAATAATTAAACAAATTATTATCTTTAACATGGATATCGAACGTTATCACAATTAATAAAACAAGAATAAATTGTTTTTACATTAAAAAAATAAGTAGTTCAATAAGAAAAATGAAAAAAATTGTCATCATCGGGGGAAGCAGAGGAATTGGCAATGCTATTTTGCAGCAGCAGCTTGAAAAACATTTAGTGTATAATATCAGTCGGACTATTCCAGATTTTTCCCATCCTAATTTGATTCATTTTTCAGTTGATGTGCTACAGGATGAATTGCCTGATATTGAAATTATTGATGCTTTAATATACTGTCCAGGATCAATAAATCTCAAACCTATTTTGAGTTTAAGCATTGACGATTTTAGAAACGATTTTGAAATTAATGTGATAGGTGCCGTTAAAGTGATTCAGCATTTTCTGCCTGCATTAAAGAAAGGGAAAAATCCCTCTATTGTTTTATTTAGTACCGTTGCGGCAAAACTCGGAATGCCTTTTCATTCCAGTATCGCGGCATCAAAATCAGGAGTAGAGGGACTTACTAAATCACTAGGTGCGGAACTTGCTCCTTTGATTCGGATCAATGCTATTGCTCCCACAATCACGGAGACTTCGTTATCTGCTTCTATTTTAAGAAACGATCGCATGAAGGAAAATATAATGGAACGGCATCCTATGAAAAATTACCTAAAACCACAGGAAGTTGCTCGTATGGCAGATTATCTGATATCTGAAGATGCAGCTTCAATTTCGGGACAGATTTTCCCGATGGACTATGGACTGGTAAGCTTTAAATTATAAAGATAACTTAAGAAATGAAAATTCTTTTAACAGGCGCTACAGGTTATATTGGCAAGAGGCTTTTGCCCTTGTTGTTAAGTCATGGAAATGAGGTAGTTTGCTGTGTAAGAGATAAAAGCAGGTTTCATTTTCCTGAAAACTTTATAAATAAAATAGAGGTTGTCGAAGTTGATTTTCTGGATCCTGAAAGCATTAAAAATATTCCCGATGATATTGATGCGGCTTATTACCTCATACATTCCATGTCCGGTGCTTCTAATTATGATGAACTCGAAAGTATTTCGGCAAATTATTTCATTGAAAAAATAAACCAGACAAATGCGAAACAGATCATTTACCTTAGCGGAATTGTAAATGACCAATCATTATCCAAGCATTTATCATCAAGAAAGGCAGTTGAAGAAATTTTAAAAACCGCTTCAGTACCATCGACTGTGCTCAGAGCGGGAATTATAGTAGGATCAGGAAGTGCATCTTTTGAAATAATACGGGATCTGGTCGATAAACTGCCGATTATGATTACCCCAAAATGGCTCAATACTAAATGCCAGCCAATTGCAATCAGCGATGTTTTAGAATTCTTAATTCGGTCACTCTTAAATCCATTAACTTATAATCAAAGTTTTGACATTGGAGGACCTGATGTACTGACTTATAAAGAAATGCTCTTGGAGTTTGCCAAAGCAAAAAAACTAAAGAGGTATATTTTTACGGTACCGGTCATGACTCCAAAATTATCTTCGTATTGGCTTTATTTTGTAACCTCAACTTCTTTTAAACTCGCCTCTGCGTTGGTTAGCAGTATGAAAGTAGAGGTAATCTGCCGCGATAATAATATTAATAGTATACTGGGAGTTAAACCTATTACTTACCGCCAGGCATTAGAAAGAGCTTTGAAAAAGATTAGTGAAGATGACATCATTTCGAGCTGGAAAGATTCGCAGGTAAGCGGACGGTTTAAGGGTACTGTTTCTCAATATCTTAAAGTTCCAAAAAAGGACTGTTATATTGATAGAAGGAAAAGAACCATAATGAATAGGGAATATACAATTGCACGAATTTGGTCTATAGGCGGCGAAACCGGATGGTACTATGCCGATTGGCTCTGGGAGTTACGTGGATTCATCGATAAAATTTTTGGAGGTGTCGGTACTCGAAGAGGAAGGACTAATAAAAATGAAATACATGCAGGAGATGCACTGGATTTCTGGCGGGTTGTATATGCCAATAAATCTGAAGGAAAATTGATTTTATACGCCGAGATGAAACTGCCTGGTGAAGCCTGGCTTGAATTTAAAATAATCAATAATACTTTATATCAAGCTGCCACTTTTAGGCCGGAAGGTCTTATGGGAAAAATATACTGGTATTCCGTTCTGCCGTTTCACGGTTTTATTTTTGACGGCATGCTTAAAAAATTAATTTAGTTAAGTACGAATGATTTGTTGAACTGGTTAAAATGAAAAAGCACCTGTTTTAGGCAGGTGCTTTTTATAAACTTGTTCTATAGTATGTTATGCTATCACTACGTTTACTGCGTTTGGACCTCTACGGCCTTCTTCTATGTCGTATCGAACTGAATCGTTTTCACGAATGTTTTCTGATAAACCAGATACATGAACAAAAACTTCGTTTCCGCCATTATTAGGTGTTATAAATCCGAAACCTTTTTCTTCATTGAAGAATTTTACTGTACCTTCTTGCATATTAAATATTTAATTTGTTCAAATGTAACGTATTAAATATTGGAAAGTGCCTTTAAAATTTTTAATTATGTTTTTATTAACTTTTAGCTGCAATTGTTTGGATTATTACTTAGTGGATAAAATCTACCAATGCATTCTTTTGCAAAAAGAATACAAAAACAGATTTACTGGATTTTTTTGTATCTAAATACGTACTTTCTTACTCCTGAAATTAATAGTAATTATTCAACTTTACAGTATCTATTACAACAGGACTAACGCCATAGATGCTTATCGTACTGAACAATAAAAATTCAAACAAATTTTTCAAGTTCAGGATCATTTTTATGATCGTATCAAAATAAAAACCTTGTTTTTGTTTGCGTAACCATGGATGCCCATTTTAAGGATTAGGGTAGGCTTCTGTTCAGTTTCAAATGCTGTGATAAGATTAATTATTTACTAACTATTAATTTTTTTAAAATGAAAAAAGCCTTAAAATTTTCAAGTTTGCTGGTTATTATCGCATTAGTGTTTAGTTCCTGTGAAAAGGAGCAAGATTTGAATGAGCCGCAAAGCGTTCAAAAGGATGAATTGAAGGTTGTTGAAAACGGCAGCGTAGCGGGTAATGATGCTTCAGCAGGCAGTACTACTGCAAAGGGTACTGCTGGATCAAGAACGATTACATTGCAGACAAATACATTGTCATGTCCTGGTGGTTTGTGCACCTCTTATGGTGTTTGGTCAACAGGGGTTTACACCGTTTGGTTTCAGATGAGATTTAATTCTGGATTTTATTGGAGCAGAGGTGGTAAATGTGGATATGGAATTCTAATTGGGGATCAAAATACCGGCGGTGACCCAGGATGGGATGGCAATGGAGGCAGTGCCAGATTTATGTGGTATTGCCCAAGTGGGTCAAACACTGCAAAAGGAAGCGGTGCTTATTTGCAGCCTTATGTTTATTACAAAGATCAGCCGGGCCAATTTGGTAATGATTTTGGAAAGAAATACTACATACAAGAGGGAGTGACCTATAATTGTCAGATATCTGTTAAGTTAAATACTGGATCAAATACTAACGGATATGTGAAATACTATGTTAACGGTACCGAGATATTGAATCAGACAATTCGATGGGTGACAAACGATGCTAAGCGAAATGTGAATGCAGTAAGTCTGCACACCTTCCGTGGCGGAAGTCAAAATTACTGGACAGCTCCTGTAACAAGTTCTATTTACTATCCTAGCGCTTCTTGGGATGCGCAATAGAATTTATATGCTATAAAACAATATCGTTAAAAAGTATATAACAGCATTACATAAAAAAACGGATCATAGCTTAACCTATGATCCGTTTTTAAATTAAAGTCTATTAATTTATGAATTACCATATAGATTTGATTCTCCACCATCAATTGCAATGGTCTGACCGTTTACATACTGACACTCATCGCTAAGAAGAAAGGCCACGAGGTTACCCACATCTTCAGGTTTACCTAATTTTCTTGTAGGGTTTCTTTGTGCGTATGTTGTTTCAGCTGCTTTCGGGTCGGCTGGGTTTACCTGTTTAAAAGCTTCAGCCACCATTGGGGTTAGGATAGCACCAGGTGCGATTGCATTGGTAAATATTCCATCTTTACCATATTCAATGGCTGCATTTTTTGTCATACCAGAAACAGCATGTTTACTTGCTACATATGGCATTTGATTAATAACACCTCTAATTCCACCTACTGAAGCTACGTTTACAATTTTTCCTCCACCTTGTTTCTGCATTACAGGAATTACGTATTTCAGACCGTAATAGACACCCATAAGGTTAATATCGATTACTTTTTTAAAAATATTGATATCGTAGTCAACTAGTGGTGCCTGTTTCCCTTCAATACCTGCATTGTTGTAGAATCCATCAATACGGCCAAACTCTTCAACTGTTTTGTCTACATAATTTTTGACCGCCTGTTCATCTGAAACGTCAGCGACTATAGTTATGATTTTTGTAGCTGGTGCGACTGACTGGATTTCTGCTTTTGCTTTTTCGAGTGCTTCGGCGTTGTAATCTACTATAGAAAGGTTGGCTCCTTTTAATGCTACGGCTTTACTTGCTGCAAGTCCCAGCCCCATAGCTGCACCTGTAATTATGATTGTTTTGTCTTTAAAAATGCTCATGATATATAGTATTAAATGTATTAATGAAAAATTTGTGATTTAAAGTTTAAAATTGTTTGTTCATGCCCCTCCATATCATATCAAAGTAGTCATCCACGAGTTTTTGGCTTAATGGGAACAACTTTTGGATAATCCCTGTGGAGCAGGAGCGTACCGCCCCATCAAAAAAGCTGATAAGCATAATTGCATCCAGTTCTTTTATAATTCCTTCCTGCTGCCCTTTTTCTAAAAGATCATATAGTGGTTTATTCTGCATTTCATATTCTGCAAGTTGTTTGGAGAAATTCAGCTGTATGTATCCAGACTGTTGATACTGATCGATAAATATAGTTTCGTCATAATTTTTTAACCTATAGTTCAGCATATTGATATAAATCTTCTTAAATGATTCCTTTACAGGTAGATTAATATCAAAGTCCTGATACATTGCCTGTGTCATTTTATCTTCTACTGCTGCATAGGCCGACTGTACGACCTCTTCTTTATTTTTGAAATAGATATAAAGGGTTCCTGCAGCAACTCCAGCTATTTTACTTATACCTGAAATATTAACGCTTGCTAATCCCTGTCTGCCTGTAAGTGCATAAACAGATTTTAAAATTTTCTCTCTTTTAAAAGGGTCTAAAGGTCTCATACAGTAAAGTTAAATGAATTAATATTCATTTAAGTATAAAAATGAAAATTATAACTTTTTTTTAAGGAGTTGGTTTAAGGGGGTTAGTAGAAATAAGATACAACAAAATCACATTTTCCAATTATGTACGACCAGTCCTTTCGTTTTAAAATTATATCTATATTTACATTTACTAATACTTGTATAGTAATGGAAGAGCATAGACATGTAACTATTTACGATATTGCAGCGAGACTCAATCTGGCCACATCGACTATTTCAAGAGCCTTGAAAGACCATCATACTATAAGTGATAAGACTATTAAAAAAGTAAAAAAAACAGCTGAAGAAATGGGCTTTGTTCCTAATACTTTGGCTGCGGGATTAAGAGGTAACAAGTCTAAAACGATTGGTGTTTTAATTCCAACTATCACTCAGCCTTTCTTATCATCACTAATTAGCGGGATTGAAATTACAGCTAGAAAATCTGATTTTTCAGTTATTATTATGCAGTCGCACGATTCATATGATGAGGAAGTTAATATGGCAAAATCACTTTATAGCAGCAGAGTAAGCGGTGTTATTTGTTCGCTGGCAATGGAGACAAAAGATACTTCTCATTTTCAGCAGTTTTCAAATAATAACATACCTCTTGTATTTGTCGACCGAGTTCCCAAAGGCTATAATACTTTTAGGGTTGTAATTGATAATTATACCGCTGGTTATAAGGCAACAAAACATCTTATTGAACAAGGCTGTAAAAGAATAGCCCATATGACTGCAGGCGGAGAATTTGGTAATCTTTACAATGAAAGAAAAAGAGGTTATATTGATGCATTAACAGAACATGGTCTGCCATTGAAAGAGGAATTAATTATAAATCTAAAGGCAATGACCTATGATGATGGTGTAAAGGCTTGCAATAAGCTGTTCAGTTTAAAACCTCCGCCAGATGGGCTTTTTGCACCAGGAGATATTCTTGCTGTAAGTGCTGTGCAGACAGCCAAAAAGAGAGGTATTAAAGTGCCTCAGGATTTAGCTGTAATTGGCTTTAATAATGATCCTATTTCAGAAATAATCGAACCCAATATTTCAACTATTACGCATCCTGCTGAAAAAATGGGAAAAGCAGCTGCAAATATTATTATAGATAATATTAAATCACTCAAGGAGGAAGAAGCCAAAGAAATAACTTTTCTTAATACAGAGGTTCTTATTCGCGAATCTTCAAAAAGATTATAATTTTTTATACTCAAAAGAAACTATTCTTTAGTAGTTAAATTATCATAGTCAGAGAGCGTTACAATATGTTTAAAACGGTTTCTGATTTAGAAAGCATTTAAAAGTTAATTATATTCCGACATCTACGAAAATTGATTTTTATTTTTTGAATAAATCTTCTTTCTCTTCTATAAATTTAATTGTAAAAACCTTTCGTGTACTGCGAAAGGTTTTCTTTTTTGAAAAACAATCGATTGTTTTAGGTCGCATTTAATCTTTTTATTGACCTCTATTATAGAACAATATTTGTAATGTACTATTTTACTGGTAATTTTTAATGGTCTGAAACTACTAGAAGTAGTAAATCTTAATTTTTTTTAAATAAAAACCAAAATTTTATCTTTTTATATTTTCTTTAAGAATAAAGCAGTAGTGTCTTATTTTTATTAAATTTTGCTACAACGTTGTAGTTGTTTTTGATATATTATTAATATTTTGGGATTAATTATGAGATAATTATTTTTTTAAACGCTATTTTTTTTATAGTGTGTAAAAAATAATTACACAACCGATTGTGTTTGAAATATATTTTTTTACATTTGTAATAAATACACTTATAAGTAGTACTACATTTTAACCTTAAAAGTGTTAATGAAAACTTACTAACAAAAACCAATTTTAATAATTAAATCCATTTTTATGAATAATTTTTTTATTACAAGTAAATCGAAGCATTGCAAAGGCTTTGGTTTTTTGATCCTGTTGTTTTTGGCCTCATTTCAAATGAAGGCACAAACAACAGTTACAGGCACAGTTTCGGACGCAAGTGGTCCAATTCCTGGAGTGAATGTTACTTTAAAAGGAACAAAAAACGGGGTAAGCACTGGTTTCGATGGAAACTATCTTATAAGTGCTCCTTCAAATGGTGTACTCGTTTTTAGTTTTATAGGCTTCAAAAGCAAAGAAATTAATATAAATGGTCAAACTAAAATCAATGTACTTTTAGAGGAAGACTCAAATAACTTAAAAGAAGTAGTCGTTATTGGATATGGTACCCAAATTAAGGAAGCTGTTACAGGATCGGTTGCTTCATTGGGAGGGAAGGAATTAAATGAAGTGCCTGCGGCTAATATTACTCAAGCCTTGCAAGGAAGACTGCCTGGGGTAGAGATGACACAAACTTCTTCTAAACCTGGGGCAGCCATGCAGATCAGAATACGAGGAACAAGATCCCTTACAGGTAGTAATGATCCGTTGGTTGTACTCGATGGAGTTCCGTTTGCAGGTTCCATAGGAGATATTAATCCTGCAGATATTAAGTCGGTTGATATTCTAAAAGATGCTTCTGCAACTGCTATCTATGGTTCGCGTGGAGCTAATGGTGTAATTTTAGTGACTACCTTAAAAGGGAAAAAAAATCAAAAAGCAACATTTTCATACAACGGTTTTAGCGGAATAAAACAGGTTTTTTCAAGATATCCTATGATGGATGCCTCTAAGTTCGCTGCACTTCGTGATTATACAGGCTTGTATGTAGATGGTGTTGACGAAAAAAGAAATGTAAATACAGACTGGCAGGATTTATTATACGGTTCTGGAGAAATGATTAGTCACGATGTAAGTGTTTCGGGAGGAAGCGAAACGGGAGCTTACAATGCAGGTTTTGGATATTACAAAGAAGAATCAGTTCTTCCTGGTCAAAAATATGAGCGTTTCAGTCTTAGAGCAGGTTTAGACCAGCAGATTAACCGATCTATCCGCATAGGTTTTAATACCAATAGCAATTACAGCATTACAAATGGAGATAATATCGGAACAGGAACTATTCTAGGGACTTCACCGCTGGCTAATCCATACAATGCAGATGGTTCTCTGAAAAGAACGGTCAGCATGGCGGCTGATGATCAATGGGTTTACACCAGACAATCCATTAAAAGCTTAGGAGATTCTTATGTTAATCTAAGTAGAGCTTTCAGTTCTTATAATAACATTTTTGCAGAAGTTAAAATTCCTGGTATTGACGGACTGAAATACAGACTTAATACTGGTTTAAATTTAAGAACATCAAATGCAGGATATTATGAAGGTCAGGGAGTTTTTGACGTTAACCCTACGACACTTTCTAATGCTGCAATAACAAATGGCTGGTCTACGCAATGGCTGCTGGAAAATTTAATCACTTATGATAAAACTTTTGCACAGAAACATACCGTGAATTTTGTAGGATTGTATTCAAACGAGCAGTATACAGGACAGAGTTCTAGAGTGACTCGAAACGGAATTACCTCCGATGCCTTCCAGTTTTATAATTTAGGACAAAGCGAGGAAGAAGCTGTAATTAACCCTGCAGATCAAGATTATACCCAATGGGGATTAACATCGTATATGGCAAGGTTAATGTACTCTTATGACAATCGTTACTTTATATCTGGAACAGTACGTTCCGATGGTTCATCAAGATTATCTCCTGGAAACAAATGGGTGACTTATCCTGCGGTTTCTGCTGGATGGACACTTTCAAATGAGTCATTCCTTAAAGATGTTAAAAGCATTAGCCTATTGAAATTGAGAGCAGGGTATGGTGAAACTTCCAATCAGGCAGTATCTCCGTACGCAACTCTTGGAGCTTTAAGCACAAGACCATACAATTTCGGAAGTAATAATTCAACTGGAGTATATGTTACTGAGCTTCCAAATCCTAATTTGGGATGGGAGTTTTCAACTACATGGAACTACGGTTTAGATTTCGGATTTTTTAATAACCGTTTATCCGGTACAGTCGAATATTATAAAACAAATACCAAAAATCTATTGCAGCGAGTGGGACTGCCTGCAACATCTGGTGTGAGCAGCTATGTGGCAAATGTGGGAGAAACAGAGAACAAAGGTTATGAAATTTCGTTGAATGGAGTTATACTTGATAACCCTAATGGTGTTACATGGTCTGTTGGAGTTAATTTTTATAAAAATGAAAATAAGCTTGTTGCTTTAGCCTCAGGGGCGAGCCGTGACGAAGCAAACAATTGGTTTGTTGGATATAATATTAATTCCATTTTTGATTATGAAAAGACTGGAATCTGGCAGGAAGGCGATCCGTATATGTCAATTTTAGAGCCAGGCCCAACAGGAATTAATCAGCAGGGAACAGTTGTAGGATCGATTAAAGTTAAATATACTGGAGAGTATAATCCAGACGGTTCACCAGCTCGTGCGATAAATGCAAGCGATCGCCAGATTATTGAAACAGATCCAGATTTTCAAGGAGGTTTCAATACCAATGTAACCTATAAAGGATTCGATTTTAATGCAGTAGGGGCATTTAAAAGCGGAGGAGTCTTAATCAGTACGCTGTATGGTGGAGCAAGTTATTTGAACTTATTAAACGGACGAAGAAGCAACGTTGATGTAGATTACTGGACTCCAGATAACAGAGATGCAGAATTCCCTAACCCAAGAGGTATCCGAAGTGGAGACAATCCTAAGTACATGTCAACAATGGGGTATTTTGATGCATCCTATGTAAAAATCAGGGCAATTACTCTTGGATATACTATCGATCAGACTTTTACAAGAAATCTGGGTATAGATAAATTAAGACTGTATTTTACAGCACAGAATCCGTTTGTTTTATTTTCTCCATATCATGATAAATCTGGAATGGATCCTGAAACTAATTCACTAGGTGATGAAAACCAGGCAGTAGCATCGTATCAAAGAAGATTCTCTGTTATTGGTACTAATACACCTACAACCAGAAATTATTTATTTGGACTTAATTTAACATTTTAATCAGATACAGATATGAAACGATATATTTTTAAAAATTTAATTATAGGGTCAACAGTGTTACTTTCATTAGCTGGCTGTTCAGATATATTAGAGGAAAAACCTCATGATTTTTACGAACCGGGTTACTTTAAAACAGAGCAGGGAGTTAAGCAGGGATTAACCTCTCATTATGCGCATTTACGCTGGATTTATGGTCAGGCTTATTTTTACAATTCCAGTCAGACGGGAACAGACGAGGCAACATATGCTCAGAGCGCTGACGGAAATTTTAAAGATCATGATTTATCAGGAGTAGGTATTATTAATCCAACGTCAAGCCGTTCAGATGTTTTGTGGAATAATTCGTATTATGATATCAATACCGCTAGTGGTATTATTGAGAATGGAGCTGCCGTAGGAGTTGCCAGCAGCTTAATTGCAGAATCTAAATTTTTTAGAGGTTTTGATTACTTTTTGCTGGTTCAGACTTTTGGAGGTGTACCATTGGATTTAGGAGCTGGAGAATTAAAGTTTAACAGTAAGCCTTCAAGATATTCAAAACGTAACACGGTTCCAGAAGTGTATACAAAAGCTATTTTCCCAGATTTACTTGCTGCAGTTAATGATCTTCCTGATGCTCCAAGGCTCACAGGTACAGTAACCAAAACTGTTGCACGACTATTTTTGGCAAAGGCGTATCTTACATATGGCTGGTGGCTGGAGAACCCTAATAATATTCCAACTTACCCAGACACCCCAAGAACAGATCCTGACGGACATAATGCACAATGGTACTTTCAGGAGGCTTATAACATTGCTGTTGACGGAATAAATAATCCAGGTTCTTATGGATTGCTTGACTCTTATTATGATGTTAATGTGGGATCAAATGACAGAAATAAAGAAGTAATGCTGTATGCTGATCATACAGAGAGCAGTGAATATTACAATGGAGCAAGTCTTACTTATGGAAGCGGTGGTGCCCCAGATAACTTTTCTGGGTGGATGGTTACTTGGAATTATACTGCTATTCGAAGCAAAAACGGAACAGCAGCAGTTTCATCAGTACAAAGAGAAGCAAATCAATTTTTAGGACGCCCATGGACAAGAATGGCTCCGCCTATTGAAGTTTTTACCAATACATTCGCAGATAAGATTAATGATTCTAGATATGACGGAACATTTGCAACAGTTTTTAGAGGCAATTGGAATCTTCAGGGAACAGGTCTTACAGGCGTGGCAACGCTAACCAATGCAAATGGTTTGACCATTAAGCCAGGTGATGCTGTTTTAACTTTCCTTGATGACGAACCACTAACTCCAATAACTTATCCTTCAGGACAAGGAGACAGCGGAGTTGGAGCCGGAGTTCTGCCAGGTAGAGCTGATTATGTGATTTCTCCAAAAGGAATAAGCAGAATAGTATACCCAGGTTTTTGGAAATTAGGTCCTTACAGAACAGATAATGCAGGAGGACTAGGACAGCCTAATGCTGGAAGTACAAGACCATTTCCAGTAGCAAAATTTTCAGAATTATATCTTGTTGCCGCCGAAGCTGCAGTGAAAGGAGCAACAGGATCTTTAAGCGCTAGGTCACTTGTAAATGTATTGAGAGCCAGAGCCGGAAAATGGAGATGGAACAATAATGGAAATACCACAAAAATACAGGATAACAGCGCGGCTATGACAAGTGCAACTCCAGCTGTAATTGATATTAACTACATTCTTGCCGAACGCTCACGCGAGTTTTTTGGAGAAGGATACCGTTGGTATGACTTAGTGAGAACACAGAAGTGGAATGAAATTGCTGGAAAATACTCTATAGGAGGTTCTAACTATGGACAACACACACCAGAAGTAGTGACCAGAACAATTGAACCACATCATTATCTAAGACCTATTCCACAGGCGCAGATTGATGGAATGGAAATGTCAGCTGATGAAAAAGCTGCATATCAGAATCCAGGGTATTAAGTTCTATCTCATAAAACTAATTGTATACAGATAGAGATAAAGTCTTATGGTTTATTTAAGTTAGTTTTAATAAAAAGCCGGGAGTATCCATCTCGGCTTTTTAATATTTTTCGAATATATTTTAATAAATACAATACAATGATCGAGAAAAAAAAGTTTCTCCTATCAGTTGCAGCTTTGTTTTGCTCTGTCTTTATTCATGCTCAGGGAAGCACAGTTTCAAAAATGAAAAACAGTAAAAAGCCTATTTTTTCTAAGGTTTATTATATAGGAGACGACCAGATTTATAAAAACAATCCCTTAAAAGAGGATGAATTTTATTCGCCAATTCTACAAGGATGTTATCCTGATCCGGCTATTACAAGAAAAGGTAACGACTATTACATGGTATGTTCTTCATTTGCGATGTTTCCAGGAGTGCCGATTTTTCATTCTAAAGATTTGGTAAACTGGACTGATTTAGGTGGGGTATTAAATAAAGTTTCAGAGTTTAACCCTCATGATACTGGTATCAGTGCAGGAGTTTATGCGCCAGGAATTACTTATAACCCTCATAATGATACTTTCTATATGATTGTAACGGCTTTTACTGGTAATATGGGAAATATTATTGTAAAAACGAAAGATCCTAAAAAAGGATGGGGAAGCCCAATTAAATTAGCTTTTAACGGAATTGATCCTTCTATTTTCTTTGATGATAACGGCAAAGGTTATGTGGTACACAATGATGCTCCTGATAAAGGAAAAGAATTGTACAGCGGACATCGTGTAATTAAAGTTTGGGAATATGATTTAGAAAAAGATCAGGTAATTCCAGGGACAGATAAAATTATAGTGGATGGCGGAGTTGATCTTTCAAAGAAACCTATCTGGATTGAAGCTCCTCATTTATACCAAAAAGACAATCATTATTATTTAATGTGTGCCGAAGGAGGTACAGGAGGAAATCATAGTGAGGTAGTTTTTATTAGTGATAGTCCAAAAGGGCCTTTTAAACCATCATCTAATAATCCAATCCTTACTCAAAGATATTTCCCTCAAAACAGACCAAACAAAGTAGATTGGGCAGGACATGCTGATTTAGTGCTTGGACCTGATAATAAATATTACGGTGTATTTTTAGGGATACGACCAAACGAAAAAGACAGAGTAAATGCAGGACGCGAAACATTTATGCTTCCGGTAGATTGGTCAGGTACTTTTCCTGTTTTTGAAAATGGCTTGGTTCCAATGGGGCCAAAATTAAAAATGCCAAATGGAGTAGTAAACAAAACTGGTAAAGATGGTTTTTTCCCTAATGGAAATTTTACATTTACAGAGAATTTCACCTCAGAAAAGTTAGATTACAGATGGATAGGATTACGAGGTCCAAGGGAGCATTTTATTTCTATTGTTAAAAAAGGATTACAGATTAATCCATTTCCTGTAAATATCCAAGAATTAAAACCAACCTCTACATTATTTTACAGACAGCAGCACAATACTTTTTCTTTTGAAACTACATTAGAGTTTAAACCAGAATCTGAAAAAGATCTGGCAGGAATTGTATGTCTGCAGAATGAACGCTATAATTATGTTTTTGGAGTAACTAAAAAAGGAAAAGATACTTATATACTGCTGGAAAGAACAGAAAATGGACAGTCAGAAATTGTATCAAGTGCAAAAATAGAAATTAAAGGAGCATTGCGCCTTCAAGTTAAAGCTGCTGGAGATAGTTATCAGTTTAGTTACGCATTAAATGGTGCGGATTTTCAAAATCTGGGAAGCGCAGTTTCAGGGGATATCCTTTCAACAAACGTAGCTGGCGGATTTACAGGAGCTTTGTTAGGCTTATATGCCACTTCATTTAATAACGCGCATCCGAAATAGAATTTTTCAAACGCTCATTATTGATAAAAAGAAGAGTTTACGGAAAGAGAAGTACTTCATCACTGTGCTTTTTGGAAAAAATAAAGATGTTTTAAATTAACAGGTATGATAAAAAGACATTTAAAATATGTATTGTTTTTGCAGCTTTTTATTTTAATTGCAGGATGCAAGACCAGTCAAGCACTAGAAAATTCGTCTAAAAAGTCAGCTTCAGCAAACTGGGTGGGATCGTGGGCTTGTGCACAAATGCTTGTAGAACCAAACAATATGCCTCCAGCCCCAGGTTTGGCCGAAAACACACTTCGCCAGATTATAAAAGTTTCTATAGGAGGAGAGCAAATCCGTCTTCGTTTTTCAAATATATTCAGCGATCAGGTTACCGTTTTAAAGAAAGTTAGTATAGCCAATGTAATTGACGCTCCGGCAATTGATAAAAAGACACAAAAGAATCTTAGTTTTAATGGAAGTCAGGAGATATTACTAAATCCGGGACAGGAAGTGCTTTCAGATATGCTGCATTTTCAATTAAAACCTGGTCAGCTGCTTGCTATAACTATTTATTATGGAGCCGCATCACAAAAAACATCTGGACATCCTGGATCTAGAACAACATCCTATATTCTGCCAGGTGATAATCTTGATAATGACGTTTTTTCTAATGCCGTAAAAACAGATCATTGGTACTCCATTATGGGACTGGATGTAATGGTTTCAAAAAATGCGTCTAATATTGTTTGTTTAGGAAATTCCATTACCGATGGACGCGGATCTGGCACAAACAGGCAAAATCGCTGGACAGATATTTTAGCAGCTAGATTGAGAGAAGATAAAACGACTGCAAATGTTGGAGTTTTGAATTTAGGGATAGGAGGAAATTGCGTTGTAAAAGGCGGACTAGGCCCAACAGCATTAGACCGTTTTGATCGTGATGTACTTTCGCAGGCAGGTACAAAATGGCTCGTAATTTTAGAAGGCATAAATGACATAGGCGGAATTAAGCGAGCAGAAGATGCTCCTGTAAAAGCGCAGGAAATTATAGATGCTTATAAAATTATGATTGAGAAAGCACATGCCAGAGGCATAAAAGTATATGGATGTACAATTCTGCCTTTTCAAAAATCATTTTATGATGCACCTTTCAAACAAGAAGCAAGAGATATCGTAAATGCATGGATTCGAAACAGCAATTTTGATGCTGTGATAGATTTTGACAAAGAAATGGCATCAGAAACTGACTCTAAAACTATCTTGTCAAATATGCATGACGGCGATTTTTTACATCCAAACGAACTGGGATACCAAAGGATGGGTGAAGTAGTAGATGTAAACTTATTTAAATAAACAGATTTAACACGATACCATGAAATCAATAATTAGATTTTTCGCAATAGCGCTCCTTTTTTTAACAGGACAGAATGGATATTCTCAGGATCCAAATTTTCATGTTTATTTAAGTTTTGGACAGTCCAATATGGAAGGCGCTGCTCCTATAGAAGCTGAAGACAAAATAAATGTAGATCCACGCTTTCAGGTTCTGGAAGCAGTAAACTGCCCTGATTTGAATCGTGAAATGGGTAAATGGTATACAGCAATTCCGCCTTTATGCCGATGCAAAACCGGATTATCTCCAACAGATTATTTTGGAAGAACAATGGTTGCCAATCTTCCTAAAAACATAAAAGTAGGAGTGGTAAATGTTGCAGTGGGAGGGTGTAAAATTGAGCTTTTTGATAAAAATAATTTCGAAAATTATGTCAAAACAGCACCAGACTGGATGCTGGGCATGATTAAAGAATATAATGGCAGTCCGTATGCGAGACTTGTAGAGATGGCAAAAATTGCGCAGAAAAAAGGCGTTATAAAAGGCATTTTACTGCATCAGGGAGAATCTAACTCAGGTGATACGCTATGGCCAAAAAAGGTAAAAATAGTATACGACAACCTGATGAAAGATCTAAACCTTGATCCTAAAAAAGTGCCGCTGCTTTCTGGAGAAACCGTTCATGAAGAACAAAAAGGAAAATGTGCCAGCATGAATAAAATCATTGCAACACTGCCTCAAACCATTCCAACTTCTTATGTAATTTCATCAAAAGGCTGTGCAGTAGCTTCGGATTTACTGCATTTTAGTGCTGCAGGATATAGAGATTTAGGAAAACGTTATGCAGAAAAAATGCTTTCGTTATTAGGGTATAAATCAAATAACACAAATGAACCCTTTATAGTTCAGGCGCCAGTAGGATTTGACCAGTTAGACCATACAGTTCCAGCGGGAAAAATAGAAATGGTAAGCTATGATTCAAAGACAATTGGGACAATTAGAAAAGCAGCTGTTTATACACCGCCTGGATTTAGTAAAAGCAAAAAATACCCAGTTTTATACCTTTTACATGGAATTGGAGGAGATGAAAAAGAATGGCTTAACGGAGGGAATCCGCAGATTATATTTGACAACCTTTATGCAGAAGGAAAATTACAGCCCATGATTGTGGTAATGCCAAACGGCAGAGCCATGAAAGATGACAGCGCTACTGGAAATATAATGGCACCAGACAAAGTGCAGGCGTTTGCAGATTTTGAAAAAGATTTATTGAAGGATTTAATTCCTTTTATTGAAAAAAAATATAATGTTTACAAAGATAGAGAGCACCGTGCCATTGCAGGATTATCTATGGGAGGCGGACAATCTCTGAATTTCGGATTAGGAAACTTAGACAAGTTTGCTTGGATAGGCGGATTTTCATCGGCTCCAAATACTAAGAAAACAGAAGAGTTAGTGCCTAATCCCGAAGAAACCAAAAAGAAATTGAAACTGCTTTGGATTTCTTGTGGAGATAATGACTGGCTGCTGGAAAACAGCAGACGAACTCACGATTACTTATTTAAAAACAATGTGCCTCACATTTATTATCTCGAACCTGGGGTTCATGATTTTAAAGTATGGAAAAACAGCTTATACATGTTTTCTCAGTTATTGTTCAAATCTGTTGACGAGTCAAGTTTTGCAAAATATACCGTTTTAGGAACGACAGCCCAAACAAACATACGTAACGCAAAATATCCTCAGATTCTGCCGGATAACAGGGTAATATTTAAAGTGAACGCACCTGAAGCATCAAAAGTGCAGATAGATCTTGGAAGAAAGTACGATATGCAGAAAGACGGTCAGGGGGTTTGGAATGTTACAACTGATGTAGTAAACGGAGGATTCAATTATTACTCGCTATTAATTGACGGTGTGGCAGTTGCAGATCCATCAAGCGAAACTTTTTTTGGAATGGGACGTATGGCGAGCGGAATAGAAATTCCTAAAAGAGATGGCGATTTCTATGAATTGAAAACCGTTCCGCATGGAGAAGTAAGAATAATGAAATATTTTTCTAAAGGAACTAATTCATGGCGTGAAATGTATGTATATACGCCTCCAGGATATGAAACTTCATCCGAAAAATTCCCTGTGCTGTATCTATTGCATGGAGGAGGTGAAGACCAAAGAGGATGGAGTACTCAGGGAAAAGCAAATTTGATTTTAGATAATTTAATTGCAGAAAACAAAGCAAAGAAAATGCTTATTGTAATGCTTGACGGAAACATGGGAAACACAGGTGGTATTGCAGGTTTTAGCGAAGAAACATTAAAAGCATTTGAAAATGAGTTGAAAAATGGAGCAATACCTTTTATTGAAAGTAATTTTAAAGTTGCAACAGACAGCAAAAATAGAGCTTTAGCAGGTTTATCAATGGGAGGGCTTCAGACGCTTTATGCAGGAATAAAAAACTCTGCTATGTTTTCAAGTCTTGGAGTATTCAGCTCAGGCTGGTGGGCAAATAATCCAAAATTATCAGATCCTCAATATGAATTTATAAAAAACAACGCACAGTCTATTAATGCTAATCTAAAAGATTTCTGGATTTCTATGGGAGGAAAAGAAGATATAGCCTATGAGAACTGTAAAATCATGATGCAGAAATTGGATCAATCAGGCATTAAATATAAATATAGTGAATATTCTGGCGGGCACACCTGGCCAGTATGGAGACATGATTTGTTCCTGTACTCACAGTTGCTGTTCAAATAACAGAATAAAACAGAATTTAAAGATTTTGATTTAAAATAAACTACCTGGAATGTATTGATAATAAACACCTCATGAAAAACTATTTGAAATTTATAAGCACTGTAATTATTGTTTTAATAAGTACTATTTCAAAGGCTTCTCAGCCCTTTATAACAGAAGAGAGAAACCAGAACGTTATGGTGCTGAAAGAAAAGTCTTTATCACTCTCTCTTTGGGTAAATCCAAATTTGGATGCAGGTATTTTGCGTGCTGTAAATAATCTTCAGTCAGATTTTGAAAAAGTTACCGGCCAGCGTCCTAATATTTTAAATCAAAATCCCAATACTTCATCACCACTCATTATTATTGGAATGATAGGGACAAATTCTGTTATTGATGATTTAATTAAACAAAAAAAAATCGAAGGAAAAGAACTCAATGGCAAAAATGAGAAGTTTATTATACAGCAGATTAAAAACCCTTTCAAGGGCGTAGATGAGGCGCTTGTAATTGCAGGAAGTGATAAACGCGGTACAATTTACGGAATTTATGAACTATCCAGACAAATTGGCGTTTCTCCATGGTATTACTGGGCAGATGTACCCGTAAAACATAAAGAAAATATTTATTTTATTAAAGGAATTTATACAGATGGAGAACCAGCTGTAAAGTACAGAGGGATTTTCCTGAATGATGAAGCACCTGCATTAAGCGGCTGGGCAAAAGCTACTTTTGATGGTTTCAACAGCAAATTTTATGAAAAAGTTTTTGAATTAGTACTGAGGTTAAAGGGCAATTACATGTGGCCTGCAATGTGGGGAAATGCGTTTTATGACGATGATGCGGCCAGTGGGCCTTTGGCTGATGAAATGGGAATTGTAATGGGCACTTCCCATCATGAGCCAATGGCTTTGGCGCAGACAGATTGGCGTCGATACATCAAAAAAAATAATCTGCCTAATATATGGGATTACTCCAAAAATAAGACGGTTTTAGACGAATTCTGGAAAACAGGAATTCAGCGAAGCAAAAATTGGGAAAAGCTGGTAACCATTGGAATGCGCGGTGATGGCGATGAAGCAATGAGCGAAGGCACCAATATTAGTTTACTGGAAAGTATTGTAAAAGAACAGCGTAAAATTATTGAGAAAGAAACAGGTAAAAGCGCCAATAAAACACCTCAGGTTTGGGCTTTATATAAAGAGGTTCATGATTATTACGATCAGGGAATGCGCGTTCCTGATGATGTAATTCTCTTGTTCTGTGATGACAACTGGGGAAATGTTCGCAAACTTCCAGATCTTTCAAAACCCTTACATAAAGGCGGATACGGAATGTATTATCATTTTGATTATGTGGGCGGTCCAAGAAATTCAAAATGGATTAACATAAGTCCGATACAAAGGGTCTGGGAACAAATGAATCTTAGCTATGAAAACGGGGTCGATAAAGTTTGGATTGTTAATGTTGGTGACTTAAAGCCAATGGAATTCCCCATCAGCTTCTTTTTGGACATGGCTTGGAACCCTAAAAATTTCAATTCTCAGAATCTCTTTCAATATACAGAAAACTGGGCAGCAGAGCAGTTTGGGAGCAAATATTCTAAAGAAGTAGCCAAACTATTAAATACCTATCCGAAATTTAATCGTCGCGTTACTCCTGAAATGCTGGACAGCAAAACCTATTCTTTAGAAAATTATAATGAATTTGAAACAGTTGTTAATGAGTATAAAAACTTAGCCCTTGATGCTTATAGAGTCTACAATGAACTTCCTAAAGAGTATAAAGATGCTTATTTTCAACTGGTTTTATATCCAATAGATGCCTGCTGTAATCTTTATGAAATGTATTTTGCACAGGCAAAAAATATGAAACTGGCAGCCGAAAAAAATAGGCTGGCCAATTATTATGCAGATCAGGTTAAAGTTAAATTTGAGCGAGATTCTATTCTTCAAAATAAATACAATAATGAGATTTCTGGTGGCAAATGGACTCATATGATGGATCAGATGCGTATAGGCTATAAAGCTTGGCATGATGGTCCTAAAAATATTCTTCCAGACGTAAAATATCTTTCTGATAAGGAAATTGTTGATCCGAAAGTTTTTATAGAAAAAGATGGCTATGTATCGATTAATGCAGCTCATTTTTCTAAAATGAATAATTCTAAAAAAATACATTGGGAAGTAATTCCAGATTTTGGAAAAACATTGAGCGGTATTACAACATTTCCGCAAAATAGTTACTCAATGGAAGCAGATAATGTTTTTGTGGAGTACGAAATTAATTTTACTTCAGCGGGAGAATTTACGGTAGAACTTTTACTTGCTCCAACGTTGAATTTTAACAGTAATAAAGGACTTCGATATGAAATATCTTTTGATGGAGAAAAACCACAGCTCGTAAATTTTAATGGTCATTATAAAGGAGAATTAGGAAAATGGCAGGCAGAACACATGATTCATTCTGTCACTAAACATAACATTCTGAAATCAGGAAAACATATACTTCGTTTTAGGGTTTTAGATCCAGGAATTGTGCTTCAAAAAATTTTGATCGATACAGGCGGTTTGAAGCCTTCTTATTTGGGAGCTCCAGAAAGTGATAGAGTAGCTGAATAAGTTTTCGTACACTTTTGGTAGATAAAAAAATATTAAAATGATTAAAAAAAACATGAAAAAGCATTTATTTAATCTGCTGTTTTTCTTAGGGTTTTCTATATTAGCTCAAGCGCAATCAGATCTAAAAGCCAATGTATCGGCTCAAATGCAGTTATTTGATTTAAGCGCAGTAAAACTAAAAGAAGGACCATTTAAAAATGCGCAGGATGTAGATCTGAAATATATTTTAGCATTAGATCCCGATAAACTTTTAGCGCCTTATTTATTAGAATCTGGGCTTCCGCCAAAAGCAGATCGCTACGGTAACTGGGAAAGTATAGGACTTGACGGACATATCGGCGGACATTATCTGTCTGCTTTATCTTTAATGTACGCATCTACTGGAAATAAAGTACTTAAAGACAGATTAGACTATATGCTTTCAGAATTGGCACGCTGTCAGGATAAAAATGGCAATGGTTATGTTGGCGGTATTCCGCAGGGTAAAGTGTTTTGGGACAGGATTCATAAAGGAGATATTGACGGAAGCAGTTTTGGATTAAACAATACTTGGGTTCCTATCTATAACATTCATAAACTTTTTGCTGGTCTAATTGATGCTTATCAGTATACTGGAAGCAAGAAAGCGAAAGAAATAGTAATAAAATTAGGAGATTGGTTTATAGAATTAATCCGTCCGCTTTCTGATGAGCAGATCCAGAAAGTTTTAGCTACTGAGCACGGAGGCATAAATGAATCTTTTGCCGATCTGTATATCATTACAAAAAACAAAAAATATCTTGAAACGGCTGAACAATTATCTCAAAAAGCTTTCCTGAATCCGTTATTGCAGAAAGAGGACAAACTCACTGGTCTGCATGCCAATACACAAATACCAAAAGTTGTTGGTTTTGAAAAGATTGCTGTTCTTTCTGATCATAAAGAATGGTTAGATGGGGCAGTGTTTTTTTGGGATAATGTTACACAAAAAAGAACAGTTGCATTTGGAGGAAACAGCGTTTCAGAACATTTTAATCCCGTAAACGATTTCAGCGGAATGGTCAAATCGAATGAAGGTCCGGAAACCTGCAATTCGTACAACATGGAACGTCTTGCAAAGGCTTTATTTCTCGATAAAAATGATGTGCATTATCTGGATTTTTATGAACGTACGCTTTACAATCATATTCTTTCCAGCCAGCATCCAGAAAAAGGTGGTTTTGTTTATTTTACGCCTATTCGTCCAAATCATTACCGTGTTTATTCTCAGCCCCAGACAAGCATGTGGTGCTGTGTGGGAACGGGGCTTGAAAATCATGCCAAGTACGGCGAATTAATTTACAGCCATTCCCAAAATGATCTTTTTGTAAACCTTTTTATTCCGTCGGTTTTAAAGTGGAAAGAAAATGGAATAGAGATAGAACAAACCACAAAATTCCCTTATGAGAATCAGACAGAGTTAATCTTAAAACTTAAAAAATCAAAAAACTTTACCTTGAATATCCGTTATCCAAAATGGGCTGAAAATTTTGAAATACTCGTTAACGGAAAAGAGCAGAAAACAGCATCTCAACCATCTGAATATGCTGCGATTTCACGAAAATGGAAATCGGGAGATAAAGTAACCGTCAGATTTAAAATGTCGGTACATTTAGAAAATCTTCCTGACGGCTCTAATTGGAGTGCATTTGTAAAAGGACCGATTGTGCTGTCTGCAAAAACTTCAACTGAGGGATTAGACGGTTTATTTGCAGATGACAGCCGAATGGGACATGCTGCCAGAGGAAAATTTATTCCGCTTGATAAAGCATATGCACTGGTTGGAGATAAAGCAGCTTATATTTCAAAACTTCAGGATTTAGGAAACTTAAGATTTCGTTTAGACTCATTAGAATTAGAACCTTTTTTCGAGGTGCATGACGCTCGTTATCAAATGTATTTTCAAACGTACTCCAAAGAAGAATATAAGGAAAAGCAAAAGTTGCTGAAACAGCAGGAAATCGAGGCTATGGCGCTTGAAGAGAAAACAATAGATAAAATAAATTGCGGAGAGCAGCAGCCAGAAGTTGATCATTTGTATAAAGGAGAAAAAAGCAGTTCTGGCTACGAGGACGGAAAGTTCTGGCGAAATACAAGCTCTTATATTTCTTATCAGATGCTCAACAAAAACAGAGGCGGACGGTTTTTGCATATAAGCGTTTTAGATGAATTGAATATTGACAACATTAGTATTTTGATTAATGAAAAGCCGGCTGTAATAACTTCAGCCGATAAAAAAATGATCAAAATAAAAATAGACAGCAGGGATGCGCTGAATATTAAAATTCTAGCTAAAGACGGAAAAACCAGCCCGAAATTCTATCAGCTTAGAATTGTTAAGAATTAACGAATAATATCTCAGTTGTACATTTTTCAGAAATTCCGAAAATAAAACTACGATGAAAACAAAAGATTTTATATATGCTGTTCTGGCAATTACATCGATCGTTTTGACGAGTCAGGCGCAAAAAGGACAGGCGCAGAATCCCATTATTTTCGCAGATGTCCCTGATTTGTCTATAATCAGGGTTAACGACACTTACTATATGAGCAGTACCACAATGCACATGAATCCTGGGGTGCCAATTATGAAATCTAATGACTTGGTGAATTGGCATCTTGTTAATTATGCCTATCAAACTTTAGAAGATAACGATGACAGACTGAATTTAAATCATGGCAAAAATGACTACGGCAGGGGTTCATGGGCGAGCAGTCTGCGTTATCACAATGGTGTATATTATGTAAGCACTTTTTCAGGCACGACGGGTAAAACCTATATTTTTTCTACAAAAGATATTGAAAAAGGACCATGGAAGAGAACTGTTTTAAACAATTCCTATCATGACCATTCCCTTTTCTTTGACGATAATGGTAAAGTCTACCTTGTTTGGGGTGGAGGAAAACTTCAAATTGTAGAATTAAAAGAAGATTTATCGGCAGTAAAAGAAGAAACTAAGAAAGTTTTAATAGAAAATGCCAATGCTCCCGCGAAGAGTGATATTATGCTGCCGGCAGAAGGATCACAGCTTTTTAAAATTAAAGGAAAATATTATCTATTTAATATCTGCTGGCCCAAAAATGGGATGCGTACCGTAATCATACACAGAGCAGATAATATTATGGGGCCTTGGGAAGGAAAAATAGGACTTCAGGATTTGGGCGTTGCACAGGGCGGGATTATTGATACTCCCGACGACAGATGGTTTTCTTATTTATTTAGAGATGCAGGTGGTGTTGGCCGCATTCCTTATCTGGTTCCTGTAAAATGGGAAAACGGCTGGCCAATACTAGGGAAAAATGGTAAAGTACCTCAAATGCTAGATCTTCCAGCCAATAAAAGCTTAATTCCCGGAATTGTAAACTCAGACGAATTTAATCGTAAAAGTGGAGAAAATGACCTGCCTTTGGTTTGGCAGTGGAATCATAATCCAGATAATGCGAACTGGTCTGTTAAAGAAAGAAAAGGTTATTTAAGATTAAAAACATCCAGAATAGACAGCAGTTTTACGCAGGTAAAAAATATTTTGACACAAAGAACTTTTGGGCCTGTATGTTCTGGAACTACAGCGATCGAGATTTCAAACATGAAGGAAGGAGATTTTGCAGGGCTTTCATTGCTGCAAAAGGATTTTGGCTGGGTTGGAGTAAAAGTGGATCATGGAACAAAAAGGATTGTCATGATAGATGCTGAAAAAGGAAATCCAAAGGAAGTAGAAAGTGTTCCATTAAATCAGGACAAAATATATTTAAAAGCCGAATGTGATTTTAGGAATCAAGCAGATCAGGGAAGATTTTATTACAGTTTAGATGGAAAAAAATGGATCAGTATAGGAAAATCTATCAAGATGCCATACACAATTCCGCATTTTATGGGTTACCGATTTGGGCTGTTTAATTACGCTTCTAAAACTGCTGGCGGTTTCGCTGATTTTGATTATTTCCGTATTGACGATAAGATTTCAAAAAACAATTAATCTTTATAAAAGGTTTAAAGTACAATCTAAAAATAGAAACAATGAAAATAAAATATTGGTTTGTCATAAGTTTGTTTTCAGCAGTTAGCAGTCATGCACAGCTGTTGCCATATAAAAATCCTTCTTTAAGTTCTTCCGATAGGGCAAAAGATTTAATTTCAAGATTAACGCTAGAAGAAAAAGCAGCGTTAATGTGCGATCAGTCTGATGCTGTTCCAAGACTTGGAATTAAAAAATTTAACTGGTGGAGCGAAGCTTTACATGGCTATGCAAATAACGATAATGTGACCGTTTTTCCTGAACCGATAGGCATGGCAGCCTCATTTGACGATCAATTACTTTATCGCGTTTTTAATGCTGTTTCAGATGAAGCAAGAGCCAAATATAACCAATGGATTAAAGATGGAAACGAAAACAAACGTTTCTTAAGTCTGTCAGTATGGACTCCAAATGTCAATATTTTTAGGGATCCGCGATGGGGGCGCGGGCAGGAAACTTACGGTGAAGATCCTTACCTTACATCAAGAATGGGAGTTTCTGTTGTAAAAGGACTGCAAGGGCCCACAGACGCTAAATATCGTAAACTTCTAGCTTGTGCCAAACACTTCGCCGTACATTCAGGTCCCGAATGGAGCAGGCACGAACTGAATTTAAATAATGTAAATCCGCGCGAACTTTACGAAACTTATCTGCCAGCTTTTAAGGCATTGGTGAAGGAAGCAGATGTTCGTGAAGTAATGTGCGCTTATCAGCGTCTAGATGATGAACCTTGCTGCAGCAATACCCGATTGTTGCAGCGTATTCTCCGAGATGAATGGGGATATAAATATATGGTAGTTTCAGATTGTGGGGCTGTAACAGATTTTTATACCACACATAAAGTTTCTTCAGATGCTGTACATGCTGCATCCAAAGCTGTACTGGCAGGAACAGATGTAGAATGTGTCTGGGAGAAATATCCTTTTAAAAATCTGCCTGAAGCGGTTGAAAAAGATTTAATTAAAGAAACCGATATCAATAAAAGTTTACAGCGTGTCTTAGAAGGCCGTTTTGAACTTGGAGAAATGGATGACGATGCGATAGTACCATGGACGCAGATTCCAGCTTCAGTTCTTAACAGTAAAGAACATCAACAGCTGACATTAGAAATGGCGCAGAAATCTATGACATTACTGCAAAATAAAAACAACATTCTGCCATTGGCTAAAACATCAAAAAAAATCGCAGTTATTGGACCTAACGCAGCAAATGAACCTATGTTATGGGGTAATTATAACGGAACGCCAGTCAAAACAATTACAATCAAAGAAGGAATAGAATCCAAGACTGGATCAGATAAAATCTTTTATGATAAAGCCTGTGATTTGGTAGAAGATAAAGTAAATCAAAGTTATTTCGATCAGATTTCGTTTGAAGGTAAAAAAGGAATGAGAGCCACTTATTGGAATAATCCAAACAGAGAAGGAAATAGTGTTATTTCAACGCAGATTACCAATCCGATAAAAATGACTACTGCTGGACAGCATGAGTTTGCTTCTGGAGTTAAGCTCGAAGGCTTTTCTGCAAAATATGAAACTGAATTTACCGCAAAAGCAACTGATAACCTTGTATTTAAAACCGGTGCGACAGGATTTTTTGAATTAATTGTTAATGGAAAATCTATTGCAAAATATACCAACTGGAGAACTGTTCCAGGAAATATATCATTTCCAGTTGAAGCAGGTAAAACTTATAAAATTGAAATTCATTTTGCCCAGTCAAACAACTGGCAGGCTAATCTTGAATTTGATTTTGGAAAAGAATTTGACATCAATTTTGCATCTTTAATCCAAAAGTTAAATGGTATTGATACTGTAGTTTTTGTTGGCGGTCTTTCTACTTTATTGGAAGGAGAAGAAATGCCAGTTTCTTATCCGGGTTTCAAGGGAGGAGATAGAACCAATATAGAATTGCCGGCGGTACAGAGAAAATGTTTAAAAGAATTAAAAGAGGCAGGAAAAAAAGTAATTTTTGTAAACTGTTCTGGCTCAGCTATAGCTTTAACGCCCGAAACCACCAGCTGTGATGCTATTTTACAGGCCTGGTATCCAGGAGAATCCGGAGGCCAAGCTGTTGCCGATGTACTTTTTGGGGATTATAATCCTGCTGGAAAACTTCCTGTTTCATTTTACAAAAACTCGGAAATATTAAGAGATTTTGAAGATTATTCCATGAAAGGACGTACCTACAGGTATACGACAGATGTGTTGTTTCCTTTTGGTTTTGGATTGAGTTATTCTAAGTTTACTGTTGGTACAGGTAAATTGAACAAGAGTAAAATAAAATCAGATGAAAATATTCAATTGACTATTCCTGTGCAAAATACCAGTAAGCGTGATGGGACAGAAATTATTCAGGTGTATGTTAAAAAAGTAAATGATACTGATGGTCCTTTAAAAACATTAAAAGCCTTTAAGCGCGTTGCTGTCAATGCTGGAAATAAAGAAAACGTGCTGATAGATTTACCCGCTTCGTCATTTGAATTTTTCGATGCAGCATCTATGGCTGTTAAAGTAACTTCTGGCGAATATGAATTGTATTACGGCACTAGTTCAGCGGCAAAAGATCTCAAAATGCTTAAAGTATTGGTACAGTAAAAAACGATTTAAAATAGCAATATGAAATCTACATTAAGTCTTGTTTTGGTTCTGTTTACTATCGTCTGGTCGTACGGGCAAAAAGCAGTCTTAACCTCTCCCAATCAAAAAATAACTGTTGCATTATTTAACAGTCAGAATAATAGTTCTCGAAATTGGTATTTGCAGGTTAATTATGCTAATAAAGATAAACATGACGAAATAATTCCAAAAATAGATTTGGGAATTGTACGAAACGACCAATCATTTTCAAAAGGCTTAAAACTAAAAAAGATCGGCAAGCTAGTACTTATTAAAGAGCAGTACAAAGTATTGCATGGAAAGAAATCGGACTGTTCTAACACAGCAAATGAATTGGTTTTCTATTTTGAAAACGAATCGAAATCTCTCTTAAATGTAATTCTGAGAGTTTACAACGACGGTGTGGCATTTCGTTATGAATTTCCAGAAAAAAAAGGAACTTATACCATTTCAGATGAACTAACAGCTTATTCTATTCCCGAAGGTACAGAAAGATGGCTGGAGAAGTTTGATTTGTCTAATGAAGGCCAGTACAATAGCATGAAAAATGGAGATATACAGCAAGATTGGTGCTATCCTGCATTGTTTAAGACAAAGTATGGCCCTAGCTGGTATCTGATTCATGAAGCCGATTTAGACAGAAATTATGCAGCTTCAAAACTGACTAATACCCAAAACAAAGAACGGTATAAAGTTACGCTGCCTGGAGCAGAAGAGGGCATAGGAGAGCCTTTTACCAAAATAGCACTGCCTTGGAAATCTCCTTGGAGAGTTATAATTGCAGGAGAGCTTGGAGATATTGTAAAATCTACATTGGTTGATGATATATCGAAACCGTCTGTTTTAACTGATACAGATTGGATTCAGCCCGGTATAGCGTCGTGGAATTACTGGTCGAATAATCACGGAACAAAAGATTTTAAAACCGTAACCCAGTTTGCAGATTTAGCCGTTGCCATGGATTGGCCTTATACGCTTTTAGATTGGGAGTGGGATCAGATGGGCAATGGCGGCAACTTGGAAGATGCCATAAAATATATTCATTCGATTGGTATTAAGCCCTTAATGTGGTACAATTCAGGTAAGTTTAAATGGATCACTTCCACACCTGTTGACCGAATGCTGACTCACGAAAACCGAGTTAAAGAATTTGAGAAGCTAAACAAGCTTGGCGTTTACGGGATCAAAGTTGATTTTTTTTTAAGTGAAAAACAGGAAATCATAAATTATTACTTAGACATTTTAGAAGATGCAGCGAAGTATAAAATCATGGTTTATTTTCACGGATGTTTAGTACCGAGAGGCTGGCAGCGGACTTATCCGCATCTTATGACTTATGAAGCTGTCCGCGGAGCAGAATGGTACAACAATGGACCAGAATTAACCGCAACGGCGGCAGAACACAATAATATACTGGCTTTTACCCGTAATGTCATAGGATCAATGGATTACACTCCGGTAACTTTTACAAATTCACAATTTCCTCATATTACTTCTTATGGTCATGAACTTGCATTAAGTGTAGTTTTTGAATCGGGAATACAGCATATGGCAGACAGACCTGAAGGTTATTACGAATTGCCAGATGCAGCCAAAACATTTTTAAAACAGGTTCCTGCCTCTTGGGATGATACCATCCTGCTTGACGGTTTTCCTGGAAAATATACGGTTATCGCAAGAAGAAAAGGAACAGATTGGTTTATTGGAGGTATTAATTCCGGAAGAAAAGAAAGAATCCAAAATTTAAAATTTGATTTTTTACCAGCAGGACAGACTTTCAAGCTCACATTAATTGCCGATGGAAATCATGATAAAGCTTTTTCTACGCAATATTTACTGGTAGATAAAACAACTTCGCTGGATGTGAAAGTATTAAATATGGGTGGTTTTGCAGCGTCATTAGTATTAAATAAGTAAATGTTTTTTAACCTAAATTAATTAACAATCAGATAATGTATTTTATAAAAAAAAGATTTTTAACAACATTTATTATTCCTGTATTTAGTTTTGCTCAAAACCCAATTGTACAGACAAGCTACACAGCAGATCCAGCACCGATGGTTTACAATAATAAACTGTATTTATATACTTCGCATGACGAAGACAATTCTACATGGTTTACCATGAATGATTGGAAATTGTATACTACAGAAGATATGGTAAACTGGACAGATCATGGTTCTGTATTATCGTATAAAGATTTTAGCTGGGCTAAAATGAATGCATGGGCAATTCAATGCATAGAAAGAAAAGGCAAATTTTATTTGTATGCCCCAATTACAGATAATCAAGGACGAAATGGCATTGGTGTAGCAGTATCAGAGAGTCCGTATGGACCATTTAGAGATCCATTAGGAAAACCTTTGATACAAAACAGCAACGCCGATATTGATCCAACCGTTTTTATCGACGATGATGGACAAGCCTATTTATTATGGGGTAATCCTGTTTGCCATTATGTTAAATTAAATGAAGACATGATCTCTTACAACGATGAGTTAAAGATCTTTCCAAACACAATTGAATCATTTGGAAAACGTACTGGAAAAGAAGATACCCGCAGACCTACCACTTATGAAGAAGGACCATGGCTGTATAAGAGGAATAAATTGTACTATCTGTTTTTTGCCGCAGGACCTATTTCTGAGCATATAGGATATTCAACAAGCAAAAGTCCGCTTGGACCATGGAAATATCAAGGAGTTGTAATGCCAACACAGGGAGAGAGTTTTACAAATCATCCAGGAGTTGTAGATTTTAAAGGAAAAACGTATTTCTTTTATCATAATGGAGCTTTACCAGGTGGCAGCGGTTTTACCAGATCTGTAGCAGTTGAAGAATTGTTGTTTAATTCTGATGGAAAAGTCAAAGAAATGAATATGACAGAGGGTATAAAAAAAGGAATCAGTACTCTAAATCCTTATGCTAAGTCAGAAGCAGAAACGATAGCTTGGTCAAAAGACGTAAATTCAATGCAGAATAAAGAAGTAGGCGTATTCATTACTGCCATGAAAAACAATGCATTCACTAAAATAAAAGATGTTGATTTTCGCGAATCGGGTGCTGCAAAATTTACTGCTCGTGTAGGTACCACCCACAATGGAAATGTGTCAATGGAAATTAGACTTGATAGTCTGGATGGGGAATTACTAGGAACAGTAAAAGTTCCTATGACGGGAGGAAATGACAGATGGGCTGTTGTTACAACAGATATTAAAAAAGTTTCTGGAGTGCATGATCTTTATTTTGTATACAAGGGTAATGCTTCTGATAAAATCATGTATTTTGATTACTGGATGTTTTCTAAATGACATTTTTAATTAACAATACTATTTCTTGCAATGAAAAGGAGTTCAATCATTAACAAAAAGATAAATCTTAAAAGGTCATGAATCTTAAAAATTTAATATTCGTATGTTTAGCGGGTTTCCTTAAACTAAACGCTCAGCCAGCAGTAAAAAGTCCAGACGGAAAACTTGCAGTATCGATTTCTGTAAATAACGGAATGCCTCAGTATAGTGTAACATACAATGAAAAAACATTTATAGAAAAATCTCCATTAGGCTTAAAAACAAATGCGGGAGATTATAGCTCTGGATTAACTTTAGAAAAAAATAGCAGCCAAAATAAAATCGATGAATCCTATAAGCTCCGAAACATAAAACAAAGCAGTGTACATTATAGTGCTAACGAAGCCGTTTTTTCATTCACAAAAGATGGCAGATTAGCTTTAGATGTAATCTTTAGAGTAAGCAATAACAATCTGGCATTTAAGTATAAATTATATCCGCAGAAAGAAACACTTTCCTGTATAGTTCAAGAAGAAGTTTCAGGATTTTTACTGCCAAAAGGAACCACGACATTTCTTTGCCCGCAAAGTAATCCAATGACTGGATTTGCAAGAACAGCTCCCAGTTATGAAACTTCATATACACTAGATGATGTTCTCGGAAAGAATGGCTTGGGAAATGGATATACGTTTCCATGTCTGTTTAAAGTAAATAACAACGGATGGCTTTTAATTTCTGAAACAGGTGTAGACAGCGGATATTGTGCGAGCAGATTAATAGGACATGAGAACGGATTATATTCTATTGGATTTCCGATGCCGGGAGAAAATAACGGAAACGGGACAACAGGACCAGGAATACCGCTTACAGGAGAAACGCCATGGCGTACCATTACAATTGGGGAAACACTTGCTCCGATAGTTGAGACCACTATTCCGTTTGATTTGGTTAAGCCAAAATATGAAGCCTCTAAAGAGTATCAGTATACAAAAGGAACTTGGAGCTGGATCATGAAAATGGATAACAATACCACGTTTCCTGTACAAAAGCAGTATATTGATTTTAGTGCTTCAATGGGATATGAAACCATTTTAATTGATGCACTTTGGGATACGCAGATTGGTCGTGATAAAATAGCAGAATTAGCAGCATACGGTAAACAAAAAGGAGTAGGACTCTATTTATGGTATAATTCAAATGGATACTGGAATGATGCTCCTCAAGGCCCCAAAGGGCTAATGGATAATACAGCACTCCGTCGAAAAGAAATGGCATGGATGAAAAGCATCGGGATTAAAGGCATTAAAGTTGACTTTTTTGGAGGCGATAAACAGGTGACCATGAAATTGTATGAAGATATTTTGACAGATGCTAATGAATTTGGAATAATGGTAATTTTTCATGGCTGTACTTTACCTCGAGGCTGGGAACGCATGTATCCAAATTATGCTTCTAGTGAAGCAGTTTTGGCTAGTGAAAATCTGCATTTTGGACAGCAAAGCTGTGATAATGAAGCTGTAAGTGCAGCAACACATACTTTTATTAGAAACACTGTAGGAAGTATGGATTTTGGAGGAAGCGCTTTAAATAAATTCTATAATAGTGATAACATTGCCAATAAAGGCTCCAAAAGAATGACCTCTGATGTATTTGCGTTAGCGACTTCGGTGCTTTTTCAAAGCGGCGTGCAGCACTTTGCCTTAGCACCAAATAATTTATATGATGCTCCAGACTGGGCTATACAATTTATGAAAGAAGTACCAACAGTATGGGATGAAGTTCGTTTTTTAGAAGGATACCCAGGAAGGTATGTTGTAATGGCCAGAAGAAAGGGTGCAAAATGGTATATCGCTGGAATTAATGCTGAAAATAAACATTTAAAGACAAAGATAAAACTAGAAATGCTTAATTCTGGTACGGCAGTAAATTACTATGCAGACGATGACCAGTTAAACGGAAAAGTGAGTAAACTGACAATAAGTAAAAACAAAGAAGTTGAAATAAGCATACCTCACAACGGAGGAATATTAATAACAAATTAAAAGCGTAAGAAAGTTGATGTCAACACTAAAATTAAATAAAAAAATATAATAGCAAAATTTATGCAGCAGTAATTGGTATTCTGAATAGTACATAAATGAGTTTCAATTGAAAAATTTTGAGCTTGGTGGAAATTAATTATTAATTACCACCAGGCTTTTTTGTTACAATATTTATTATATGAAAAAAAAATATTTTTTAGCAACCGATTGTTGTTTTGATCTGTATAATCTGTTTTTTTTCTTTTAAGTATAAGGTAAATTTTATAAAACTTTTTATAAAAGCCTTTTTAATAGTTTTTTACCTATATAATTACCCTTTTAATCAATTTTTTATTGTTTTTTTAATATTATGTTTTTTGTAGAAAATCTGTCATTTGGCTGTTAAATCCATTGTTTTTTATTTTGAAATTAATTTTGAAATGAATAATTATTATTATTTAAATAAAAATATTATTCTTTATGTTTTTATATTGGTGTTTTTTTGTATATAATTTAAAAATATCAAAAGACAACCGATTGTTTTTTAAATTGTTTTTTTATATTTGTTACTGATATATTTAGTGTATTAGATTGATTCACATTAAAGTACTCAAAGATTAATTAAAAAGAAATTATGAACCACTAATTCAATTAAAACAAAAACAAACCACTAAACTATTTAACCAAACTAAAACAATAATTATGAAGTTAAAACTCAAAATTGCACTAATCGGACTGCTGATCGCGAGCAGTCATAGTATAATGGCGCAGTCAAAGACCATTAATGGCGTTATTACAGACCCTTCAGGATTTCCATTACCAGGTGCCAGTATTAATGTAGAAGGCAGTCAGAATAGCACATCAACAGATTTTGATGGTAAATACACTTTAAAAGGAGTTAATCCTACTGATAAAATAACTTATTCCTTTGTTGGTTTAATTTCACAAACAATTACGGTTGGAGAAAGAAATTCAATAAATGTTGCCCTTGTGCAATCTACACAAAATTTAAATGAAGTTGTAATAGCCTACGGTACTCAGAAAAGAACAAAGATTACGGGAGCAGTTTCGACAGTAAGCTCAAAAGATATTGCGGCAGTGCCTATTACGAATGCTGAATCAGCATTACAGGGACGTGCTGCAGGGGTTACAGTTGTAAATGGTGCGCCAGGTTCTAATCCTACAGTTAATATTCGTGGGCTGGCTACAATGGGAAACAGCGCACCCTTATATGTCATAGACGGAGTATTAACAGGTAATCTTTCAGGTTTAAGTCCTAATGATATTGAGAGTATCTCTGTATTAAAAGATGCATCGACCACAGCTTTATACGGTTCTAAAGCTTTTAATGGTGTAATTGTAGTTACTACTAAAAAAGGTAAAAAAGGACCAGGGCAGTTAACTTTTAGCACTTATGTGGGCGGGCAGGAAGTAACTAAAAGGTATAGTGTTTTAAACACTCAGCAATATCTTCAATATGCGAAAGATTTAGGAAGTGATTTAACAGCAAGAGCAGCTGAATTTGGAAACATAAATACAAATTGGCAGGATCAGATTTTTCAAACGGGAATTATGCAGGATTACAATTTGAGTTTTTCAAATGGTACAGAGAATTCTACAAGCCGTTATTCTGCAGAATATATGAAGCAGGATGGCGCTATTGTAAATACAGGTTTCGAACGTTATTCTTTTAGAGCTAATAACACGCAGGATATTGGTAAATTAAAAATAGGAAGCAACATTGGAGTTTCTTTCAGCACCATTAATCCAGAACGTACGTCAGGAGGAAGAACATTATTAGAGCATGCTATTAAAATGGCGCCGTACTTGCCAATTTACAATGAAAATAGCTTAGGAGGCTATCAAGGACCAAGTGCTATTGATGGGAATGATGCAGAAAATCCTGTTCGTGTGGCTAATTTAGGATATCAGAAAATTAATAACTTGTCTATAATTGGAAATATTTTTGCTGAATTAGAAATTTACAAAGGATTGAAATTCAGATCACAAGTTTCTTTAGATTACTATACAAGTAAAGACCATACTTTTATTCCAAGCTTTCAGGATGGTTCTTATCACAAACAGGCATTTTCTTCAACAAACGAAACAAATTCGCAAGGGCAGACTATCGTTTTTGATAATAGCTTAACCTATAAAACGACTATTGCTCAAAAGCACAATCTTGAAGTATTAGGAGTTATTACTAAAATTGATGGAAAATCTCAAAATCTAGCAGCCGGAAGCCGTTATTATATTTCAGATGAAATTGATCAGCTTCGTTATAATGAAGGAAGTTTAGGATCTGCTAATTACGAAGAAAAAAACATAGGATACATTGCCCGTATTAACTACGACTACGATGATAAATATCTTCTTGCTGTTTCAGGACGTAGAGATGCATCTTCTCGTTTTGGAGCTAATAACCGCTGGGGGAATTTCTATTCTGTTGCAGTTGGTTGGAATATAGCTAAAGAAAATTTTATGCAAAATTCTATTTTCAGCACATTAAAACTTAGAGCTAGTACTGGAACAACAGGAAACGACAGAATAGATAATTATCAATACAGTGCCACTTTATTGGCAAACTATAATTACCCTATTGGAGGAGCAAACGCACCTGGTGTTTCTTTGGGAGTTGCCGCTAATCCTAACTTAAAATGGGAGTCAAAATTAGATAGAAATATCGGTTTAGATTTTGGTTTTTTTGATGAAAAACTAACGGGTTCATTCGAATATTTTAACAATAAGAGTAGTGATATTCTGTTTGCAGTTCCTCTTGCAGCTTCTGTTGGGTCTGCAGGCGGCGGGACTCAGATTCAAAATATTGCAGACGTAAAAGTAAGCGGTTATGAAGTTTCAATAGGTTTCAATGACAGAAAAGGGGACTTTACATGGTCTGCAGTGGCAAATTTAGGGACAAGTAAAAATGAGGTAGTAAGTTTAGCGCCAGGAGTAACTAGTGTATTAGGCGGACCTTCGGCAAGAGCAGGTTTAGAGAATTTTTCAAGACTAGAAGTAGGTCAGCCGTTATTTTACTTTTATGGATATCAGACCAATGGAATTTATCAAAATCAAGCAGAAGTTGATGCGGTTTTTGGACCAGGACAGACTACAATTAAACCAGGTGATCTAAAAATTGTTGACCGCGATGGCAATAAAGTAATCAACGCAGATGACAAAACAAACATTGGAAATCCATATCCTGATTTCACTTATGGTTTAAATCTTAGTGCCGCATATAAAAACTTTGATTTCAATTGTTTCATAACTGGAGTTGCAGGTAATGATATTTACAATGCAAACACCTTTGATCTAAAAGGAATGAACCGTTTGTTTAACGCAAGCACAGATGTTTTAGATAGAGCAGTTGTTGTAAATGGCGTTGTAACAAATCCTTCAGCTACATTACCAAGAGCACAGGGAGCTGATATAAACTGGTCTTCAGCCAACCAGCGCTACATCGAAGATGGTTCTTTTACAAGATTAAAAAATATAGCCTTAGGATATACACTATCAGGAGATTCATTTAAGAGTTATTTCTCAAAAGCAAGATTCTACGTAAGCGGACAGAACCTTATTACTATCACAAATTACTCAGGTTTAGACCCAGAGATTGCACGTGCAGATGGTAATGCAAATTCAGCAGGAATTGATTTAGGAAGGTATCCACAGCCAAAATCTGTAATTTTTGGAATTGATGTTACATTTTAATATTTAAAGATGATGAGAAAAATAAAATATATACTTATAGTACTGTCTGGGGTTTTAACCATAACTTCATGTGACACTAGCGAATTAGAATTGAATAATCCCAATACTTTATCGCCTGAAACTTTCTTTAAAACAGAAGCACAAGTGCAGTCTGCAGTAAATGCTTCGTATGCAAATCTTCAGACAAGAGGACTCTATGGCAGAAATCTTTTCTTCGCGATGGATCTTATGGGGCATGATGCTTTAGGAAACCCACAGTTAGAAGGTAACAAAAAACCTTTCCAGGATTTTTCTTTTAACGGAGGAAACGATATTATTCAATATTACTGGGAATCTTGTTATATAGGAATATCCAGAGCTAATTTTGTGCTGGATAACGAAGAAAAAATCAATGCTCTTCCAAATTCTGTTTTATCTCAGGAAAAAAAGAATAAATATTTAGGAGAAGCTCATTTTTTAAGAGCATACTATTATTTTCTATTAGTAAGACGTTTTGGAGATTTACCAATTTATAAATCAGGTACTATTATTGGAAACGCAAGAAGCCCTAAAGCAGAAGTGTATGCCTTGATTGAAGAAGATCTTGTATTTGCATCGCAAAATCTTTTACCCAAAGCATCAGAATCAGTAGGAAGGGCTAATAGAGAAGTGGCTTATGCACATTTGGGTAAAGTATTGTTATATCAAAAAAAATACGATGAAGCCTTAGCAGCCTTTAATAATGTGACCAGTTACAGCCTCGAAGATAAAGGCAATTTTTACAACAACTTTATGGAAGAAACAGAACATGGTAAAGAATCTATTTTTGAAATTGAGTTTGACGAAAAAAATGGAACAGGTGATCAATGGGGAGCTGTTGGTGATAGCGGAGGAACAGGCTTTGATGAGTCAACGCTTAGAGGTCAGGAATATGGAAATCTTAGCTGGTACAATGTTTATCCGTCAGATAATCTTTTAGATTCATATGAAGCAGGTGATAATCGTTTTGGAGATACTTTTTATGTGCCAGGTTCCTCTTATTTAAAAGGAACAAAGGTAATGGTAGCAGGTAACTTTACTACCTCTGCAGGTATTAGAAGAGCTGGCTGGAAAAAATACCAAAACTATTACAATAGAGAAGATGAAGCAACCCGATCAAGCATTAACTTTAAAGTAATGCGTTATGCAGATGTACTGCTGATGAAAGCCGAATGCGAAAACCAAAGAAACGGCGGTTCTCAGACAGCTGCAATAGCATACATTAAAGAAGTGCGCGATAGAGCAAATCTGACAACTAATATTGCACCAACAAAAGACGCTGTTTTTGCAGCAATTGTGCACGAACGTCAGGTAGAATTTGCCGGTGAACAATCTCGTTTTGATGATATTATAAGATGGGGTATAGCAAGTACTGTATTACAAGGAACAGGTTTTACTGCTGGTAAAAGCGAGTTATGGCCAATACCAAACAGAGAAACCTCGTCTAATCCTAAAATAAAACCAAGTGATAATAATCCTGGTTATTAAGGTTTTAAATTTTGGTTAGTTTAAGTTAAGTTAGTTTTGTATAAACAGCGCATTTACTGCGCTGTTTATTGTTTACGGTTTTCTGATTAGGAATATATTTAAAAAAATAAATATGGTTGTATATAAAAAAAACTCAAGCAGGTATGTAATTAAAATTTCGTTTTTTTTAATGATCGTAATCATGACAACACCCATTCGAGTTACTGCACAAGAAAAAAAGAAGACGGAAAAAACACAATCCGAAAGACCGCAATATAGAAATCTCTTTAAGGAAGCAGGTTACAGCCAAGACGAAATAGACAAGAAAGTAGCCAAAGCCTATTATGATATATTCGAAGGGCCAAACAAAGTATATTTTGAAGAAGGAGAAACTTTAGGATATGTTTCTGATGTTAAAAATAAAGATGCCCGTACAGAAGGAATGTCATACGGAATGATGGTTGCCGTTCAGCTCAATAAAAAAGATGTTTTTGATCGTTTATGGCGATGGTCTGTAAAATACATGCAGCATCAAGAAGGACCAAGAGAAGGATATTTTGCTTGGAGTGTAGATCCAAAGACCAAAAAACAAAATTCTCCCGGCTCTGCCTCAGACGGGGAATTATATTTTATAACCAGTCTGCTTTTTGCTTCTAATAAATGGGGTAACGATACAGGAATAAATTACTATAAAGAAGCCAGAAGAATTTTAGATGCCATGTGGAAAAAAGATGGTACAGCGAATGTTCATAATATTATAAATATTGAGCATAAACAAATTTCCTTTGTGCCAGAAGGAGGAGGTTACAACTGGACAGATCCTTCTTATCATGTTCCTGCATTTTATGAAATATGGGCATTGTATGCCAAAGACGGTCATGAGCAGTTTTATAAAGAATGCGCCGATGTTTCGCGTAATTTTTTACATAAAGCCTGTCATCCTGTGACGGGGCTAAATTCAGATTATACAGAATTTAATGGAGAACCGCATCCGACACCTTGGATGCCTCCTGGATTCCGTTATGATTCTTGGCGAGTTCCTATGAACATTGCCATGGATTACACTTGGTACGGAAAAGATAAAGAATGGCAGGAAGACTATGCGAAGCGTTTTCAAAATTTTCTTAGATCTAAAGGATTAGACAAGTATGAAGATCAGTTTAATCTTGATGGTTCTACTCCCGATTTTATTCTTCAAGCCGGCCCTGTTAAAAAACTCAGACATTCAATCGGTTTAGTAGGAACCGCCGCTGCAGCATCGTTAGTAAATAAAGATAAAGCAAGCATGGATTTTGTTCACGCTGTCTGGAATGCCAAACTTGAACCTTATGAAGACGGTTACTTTGATCCCTATTATGATGGATTAATGTATCTCTTCAGTTTAATGCATCTTAGCGGGAACTACCAGATTATAACTCCAAAGAGTTAATTAGAATTTAAACTTAAAAGTAAAGATATGAAACAGTTAGCAGGTGTTATAATATGGATATTTGTTTTGATAGGCGCTGCAGGTTTTGCACAGACAAACCCAGCTTCTGTTATCGAAGATTTTAAACCATCAACAATAAATCAGCCTGGGCAGGAATACCCAAAAGTCAATTCTCAAGGTTATGCACGATTTCAAATTTTAGCTCCCGAGGCTAAATCAGTTGTAGTAAGCCTTGGGTTAGGAGGAGCAAAAGGAGGAACGGTTCTAACAAAAGATCAGGATGGTTACTGGAGAGGCACCACGGCAGGTGCAATGGATGAAGGGTTTCATTATTATCATGTAACTGTTGACGGTGGAATTTTTAATGATCCAGGTGCACTTAACTTTTTTGGATCTACCCGTTGGGAAAGTGGTATAGAAATACCAGCGCATGATGAGGATTTTTATGCATTGAAAGATGTTCCTCACGGAAATGTACAGCAGATTCTTTTCCCTTCAAAAAGCACCAATACCTCACGTAGAGCTTTTGTTTACACACCACCTGGGTATAATAAAGATAAAAACATCAAATATCCTGTTTTGTATTTACAGCACGGATGGGGAGAAGACGAAACGGCTTGGAGCAATCAGGGACGTGTAAATTTAATTATGGATAATTTGATTGCTGAAGGTAAAATAAAGCCATTTATTATCGTCATGGCATATGGCATGACAAATGATGTTAAATACGGAGGTCTGGCTAGTTTCAAGATAGAACCGTTTCAGACTGTTCTTGTAGAAGAGTTAATTCCTTATATTGACTCAAATTTCAGTACAGTTCCTAATCAGCCCAATCGTGCCATGGCTGGTTTGTCGATGGGTGGAATGGAAACACATTCTATTACCCTTAATAGGCCTGAAGTTTTTTCTCAATATGCACTTCTAAGTGGAGGTATTTATAAGCCAGAAGAGATTAAAGATAAATCAAAAGTAAAGCTGGTTTTTATAAGCTGTGGAAGTCGAGAAAGACCAGAGAATGTAGAAACTGCTGTAAAAACTTTGAAAGAGGCAGGATTCAATGCGGTCTCTTATGTTTCAGAAAATACAGGACACGAATTTTTGACTTGGCGCAGAAGCTTCCATAAATTAGCACCGCTTTTATTTAAGTAAATCGAATTTTTCAGCTCAGTGCTGCGGTTCTCATATTAATTATCATTAATAGGATATAATATTTCTTTTAACTGTTTTTATCTTATTTTGAACAATGAAGTACGGAAAAATAGCTCAGGTTGATTGTTTAGTACAATGATTAGACAAAAACCTGAGTATTTTTTTTATTCTTGTATCAAAAGGGAGTTTTTTGTGTCTTCTTTGTCTTTTAATTAAAAATAATCTTATATTTAAGGTTATTATTAACTGTTGTAAAGATTATAGATTATTAAATTAGATTATATGTTAAGAAAAGAGATATTTCTTGTGGATGATGATGATGACGATATTACCAATTTTATGGACGCCATCAGCTCTCTGAACAAAGAAGTGAACTGCCGCACTGCGGGCAATCCTATAAAAGCGCTTTCAGAACTCAATTCTACTGATAAACTTCCTGATTTGATATTACTGGATTATAATATGCCTTTTATAAATGGGCTGGAATTTATACGCCGTCTACGCAGTTATGACAGGCTGGCAAATATTGAAGTGGTAATGTTTTCAACACCAGATGAGCATATTATGATTCCCTGGCTTTTAAAAAATGATACGATCGTAAAATATATTTCAAAGCCTGATACATTCGAGGAACTAAAATCTGTGCTAGATGAAATATTATAAGCAGTTCTCAGGCGAAGTCCTTTTGTTATAGCCAATTTGTTTATAGCATTGTACTGGCGTGCTTTTTAATTATATCTGACTTAATTATCTATGTGAAAAAACACATACAGCCATTCAAATCTTGGCAGATATGGATTATAAATTTCACAAATCATTACTATTAACGATGTGATTTTTTTCGAGACAGAATCAATAAGTCAGTTTTGTACTCATAACTGATTTCAATTACTTTTGTTTTCTTCTTGATGCTTATTGCGTTGCATATCCTTATGGCAATGCTTTTTTAGAGCTTTCTTTTTCCTTTTTAATCATTTAGTTTTTTTCTTAAATCAGCCTGCACTTGCAGGTTATTTTTTTATATAGAATTTTCAAATTTAAGCCTGTCCATTTCACGCCCTAGTTTGTCCGTTTGGGATATTTTCTGATTTTAAAAGCGGAACTGCAGCCATACTTTTGACTAATAAATTAACTAATAGGTAAATGATTAAAACATCAGGATTATGAAAACAATATCAAAAATCACCAACCGTATAACAGCTTTAACTTCTAAGGTATTTTTAATTACTGCTCTTTTTTTAAGCTTTAATGCTGTCAATGCACAATCAGAAAACCAGAAACCAAATGCAGTAACAATAAGTCCTTCTTTGGGAACACTAAAACAAGTTAATGCTGGTTTATTAAACGTAGGCTATACCGAAGCTGGGCCTTCCAATGGAACTACTGTAATACTGCTCCACGGCTGGCCTTATGATATTCACAGTTATAAGGAAGTGGTTCCCATTTTAGCAGCAAAAGGCTATAGAGTAATCACACCATATTTAAGGGGATCTGGAACTACGACATTCCTTTCGAAAGATACTTTTAGAAACGGACAGCAAGCAGCATTAGCAACTGATATTATTGCTTTGATGGATGCGCTTAAAATTGATAAAGCCATTATTGGAGGTTTTGACTGGGGAGCTAGGACAGCGGTTGTTATGGCGGCACTTTGGCCTGAACGTTTACAAGGATTAGTTTCTGTCAGCGGTTATTTGGTTGTAAATCTTGAAGCTAATTTAAAACCGCTGCCTCCAAAAGCAGAATTAGGATGGTGGTATCAATATTACTTTGCAACAGAAAGAGGAAAATTAGGATACACTCAAAATACCTACGAGTTTAATAAACAAATCTGGCAGATAGCCTCGCCATTATGGAAGTTCGATAAAGCGACTTACGATCAAACGGCGCAGTCTTTTGATAATCCGGACCACGTAGCAATCGTTATTCATAATTACAGATGGAGACAATCACTTGAAGCGGGAGAATCTAAATACGATAGTTTAGAAAAACGTTTAGCCGCAAGACCTGCAATTAAAGTACCTACTATTACAATAGGAAGCGATTTTGACGGTGCTTTCGCCGATGGAAAAGCGTACGCAGACAAATTCAAAGGAAAATATGAACACAGAATCCTCAAAGGCATCGGACATAATGTTCCTCAAGAAGATCCACAGGCATTTGCAAAAGCAATTATAGACGTCGATAATTTAAGTAAAAAGTAAATAAAGTAAAAAGCAAGCACAACACACAATTAACATTTCACAACACACAATTAAAAAATTATGGAAACAAAAATTTTATACACAGGCAGAACACATACGACTGGCGGCCGCGAAGGAGCATCACAAAGCTCAGATGAACAATTGAATATTAAACTTAGTTCTCCAGGTTCTTCACGTTCTGGGACAAATCCAGAACAACTTTTGGCGGCAGGCTGGTCAGCATGTTTTATCGGTGCAATGGGAATTGCCGCCTCAAAGTTAAATATTAAACTTCCGTCGGATTCTTCGGTAGATGCTGAAGTAGACTTGTGCGTGGCTGAAGGCGCGTATTCTCTTCAGGCAAGATTGAATATTAGTCTGCCAGGTCTAGATCCTCACACAGCAAGAAAAGTAGCGGATGAAGCACATCAGACCTGTCCTTACTCTAAAGCAGTAAGAGGAAATATTAATGTTGAAATTAATATCCTTTAAACATTTAAAATCAAAAGTCTCTTCGAATGAGGCTTATTATAGTCAATTTACATCATGAAAAAGATACAATTATTACCAGTTTTCATCACATTGATGCTTTTAATAGGAATGACTGTGTTAGGGCAAAATCCAGATAAAAGAGCAGAGAAAGGTTTTGCTTTATTAGAATTATACACTTCTGAAGGCTGCTCAAGCTGTCCGCCCGCAGATGAACTGATGGGAAGAATCCAAAATGAATATAAAGACCATGAGGTTTATATTTTGGCTTATCATGTCGATTATTGGGACAGGCAAGGATGGAAAGATGTCTTTAGCAATTCAGCTTATACCAAAAGGCAGTACGATTATGCAAAATTTCTGGGAAAAGAACCAATTTATACACCACAGCTGGTTGTAAACGGAAAAACTGATTATATTGCTTCGCAGGAAACTATTGTTAGAAATGGAATCAAGTCTGCACTTTCAAAACCTGCTGCTGCCAAATTATTTCTCGAAGGTACCCAGGCCAATAATAATCTTAAAGTAAATTACAATATAGAAGGCGTTTTTAAAAACAGCAGCTTATTACTTGCAATTGTTCAGAAAACAGCTAAAAGCAATGTAAAAAGAGGGGAGAATGCTAACCGCATTCTATCGCATTATCAAATTGTTCGTCATTTACGGTCGTTAGCTTTAAAAGATAAAAAAGGAATAGTATGGATTCATCTGCCAAAAAAAATTAATACAAAAGATTTTGAAGTGATTGGTTTTATTCAGGACAATAATACAGGAAGTGTTATGGGAGCATCACGAGCTGTGTTACAACAATCTCCGATTTTATGAAAACAGTTTTTTTAAGCTTATCCTGTTGCAGTAAAATGCCGGAAGCAAAACGTACCAAAAGTTTTAAGCGTAATAAAAGTGATCTTATTATAAAAGAAAATATCATGTTGTTAATGCAGGAGAATAAGGCACTTTGGCTTTGAAATTTGAACTTACTAAAGATAAAATCGGAACAGAAATATTTTGTTCCGATTTTTTTAGGGATTAAAAAATACTTTCAAAATATCCTATCTTTGACAAAGCGAGATCTAAAAACACATAAAAATATATGGAAAAAGTAAAAAACTTTCACGTTTCACGAAAGGTGATTTGGGGAAGTTCTATAGCATTGGCGGTTCTTGCTTCGATACCAAAGTTATTTGACGCTGGATCAACTCCGGGAGATATTGTCATCAATTCTTCGATTACCTTAATGTTCTCTATATTTATTTGGTATTATAATATTTACAGCCTTCCAAAGTTCTCGTCGCAGCGTACCAATAAAAGTTTGTTTAACTGGAAACTTTTGCTAAGTGTGATATTGGGGATTCTAATTATGGTTATTCTGGTAATTGGGCATCAGGAACTTTTTCAGATTTCTAAAATGGATGCTCCAATCATGTTTGAATTGCGGGGCGTATTAATTAATCTGATTGTTTATATGTTTCTGCATCTGCTTTTTCAAAACTATCAGACCCAGAAGATGGGACTGGAATTAGAACGCACGCATGCTGTTAATCTAGGAGCGCAGTACGAATTACTGAAACAACAGGTAAATCCCCATTTTTTATTTAATAGTCTCAATACGCTGAAATCTATGGTAGAAATTCAGGATCCGCAGAGTGCTGACTTTATTTTAAAATTATCTGATTTTTACCGTTTTACACTCGAAAGCCGAAAGTTAGATTTAATACCCTTAAAAGAAGAACTTCAAATTTTAGATTCTTATGTATTTCTGCTCAAAGCGCGTTTTGAAGATGGATTCGTTCTGATAAATGAAGTGGATCAAAAACAATACGAGTCTGTAGTTCCCCCTTTTACTGTTCAGTTATTAATAGAAAACTGCATCAAACATAACGTGGTTTCCCTTGAAAAACCATTGCGAATCAAGTTATACTCAGAGAACGATTTTTTAGTTATTGAAAATCCAATACAGCTCAAAAGAGGTGTTTTGTCAACAGGTGTTGGTCTGGATAACATCAATAATCGACTCATGCATTTAATTCATAAGGAAATTCAAATTGATAAAACCGAAACTATATTTAAAGTAAAAATACCAATGATCTATGACTATCATAATAATTGAAGATGAGGTAAAAACAGCCAAAGCGCTTGGGCAGCTTATTCTGAGCATCAGACCTGATACTCAAATTTTGTCGTATATACAGAGCATAGACGGTGCCGTGAGCTATCTGTCAGAAAATGATCAGCCAGATCTTATTTTCATGGATATTCAGCTGGCAGATGGTTTGTGTTTTGAAATTTTCAAAAATGTAGAGGTTGTATCACCAGTAATATTCTGCACCGCATTTGATGACTATGCAATTGAGGCATTTAAGTCAAACGGAATTGACTACGTATTAAAACCATTTTCAAGAGAAAGTATTGCACAGGCTATTAAGAAAGCAGCAGAACTGAAGAATTTCTTCCAAAGAAATAAAAAGATGATACCAGATTTCGAGTATTTATTGACACGAACTGGCGAGAATAAAGGGAAAAGCAGTTTTTTGGTTTTTAAAAATAATAAATACCAAACAGTTTTAACCGAGAATATTGCTTTGTTTTATATTAAAAATGAAACTCCAACCATCATGTGTTTTGATAAAACTGAATATCAAATTGCACAATCATTAGATGAGGTTCATAAGCTGTTATCGCCCATACAATTCTTCAGGATCAACAGGCAGTATTTGGTGAATTTTGCAGCAATTAGAGAGGCAGAACATTATTTCTCTCGTAAGTTAATTATCAAATTAACCATTCCAACAGAAGAAAAATTGTTGGTAGGAAAAGAGAAAGCAACCGCCTTTTTGAACTGGCTGGAAAATAGGTAAAGATTAGTTTTTTGTTTCATGTTTCATGTTTTGAAACTCCGGATTAAGTTTCAAGTTTCAGTCCCGAAACCTCTGGCTCAGGTTGCCAAACGGGCAAAAAGAAAGATTATATAGATATTCGGACTACATGCCTTGTAAACCAGAACTTTATACATAAAACGTGAAACCTGAAACCCGAAACAAAAAAAATTAAAAGACCTTCGAAGGAGATAATCCATATTGTTTCTTAAAGGCAAATGAAAAATGGGACAGGTCTTCAAAACCTACTTCAAGATAGACTTCAGTTGGGGTTTTTCCTTTTTCTTTTATCAGATAATAAGCCTGCTGTAATCTTTTTTGTAATAACCAACGGCTTGGCGAAACTTCAAAAATACGCTGAAAGTCACGTTTAAAAGTGGCCAAGCTTCTACCAGTGAGGTATGCAAAACGGTCTAACTGTACATTAAAATGAAAATTCTTTTTCATGAAAGCTTCCAAATCAATTTTCCCCGGCTCATTAAAATCAAATAAAATATCTTTGAGTTCGGGTTTATATTGCAATAAAATGGTAATAGCTTCATTTACTTTTAAAGTTTGAAGTTCTTCTGTAATTAATTGATCTTCGTTGATATAAGGAATCAAAGATCCCATTAAACTTTTAAGCAGTGGAGTTTCTTCTAATTGAAAAACAGTTTCTGTTTCAGGACTTTTAATTAAACTGGTCTTCTGATTGTGTTTTATTGAGAAATCACGCAATGCTTCCTGATTCAAATAAATTGAAATGGATTGAAATGCAGCATTAGGATCAGGCTGTTTATTGAATTTTATGAGCTGATTTCTTTTGATAAATCTAAAATCTCCCGGTTTGAAAATATATTCTCTGATGCCGTTGTTTAAAGTAAGTATTCCTGAAATCTGAAAACTTAAAACATGTTCTGCAGCAAATTGTTCACCTTCGCGATTTTGGGTATAATAGCACGAATAAGCAATTGCTGGTGTTTTCTGATTTATTTTTGAATCGTTCATATTACAAATTTATAAAAAATGGTCAGCAATATTTAGTACTGACCATTACAGAATGTATTTAAATTATTCTTTTTTAGTATTATTGGTATACCATTTTCCTTGTGCGGTATCAAAAAAGCTTCCTGCTTCATCATGATCTGTTGATATACTAACATTCATCCAATTTTCCATTTCTTCTGTTCGCTTTTGGTCAGCATTTTTTAATATACCAATTGCTTCACTACCTAGTACCAAGTGTACTGGCGGGTTTGGATGAGACGCTAAATCCACCATCACTTTGGCTGCTTTTTCGGGATCACCAACAGCAACAAATTGTCCTCCTTTGAAAAAATCAGTACGTTGTTTTACCATTTCGTAGCCTTCTATTTCAGTTGCGTAAGACATAGAAGCGCCAGCCCAATCGGTACGGAAACCGCCTGGTTCGACACTAGTTACCAATATTCCTAACGAAGAAACTTCTTTGGCCAAAGCTTCGGTAAAGCCGCTTAGACCAAATTTTGCCGCCTGATACATCGTTAGACCTGGATTACCAACGCGTCCGCCAATAGAACTGATTTGTAAAATCCTTCCTGAACCCTGTTTGCGCATATAAGGAAGGACGGCACGCGTAATCTCAATTGGGGCATATAAATTAGTTTCTAACTGACTGCGGACCTGCTCACTGGTGTAAGCTTCGGCAGCCCCGATAATTCCGAATCCTGCATTGTTTACCAAGACGTCAATTCTTCCAAAATGTTCTGCAGCCGTTTTAACCGCACTATACACTTGTTCATAGTTAGTAACATCTAAGGCTAGCGGAAAGATTTGATCTTTGTAAAGAGTCTTCAAATCATTTAACTGATCGATATCGCGGGCCGTTGCCACAACTTTATCACCGCTTTTTAAAACTGCTTCTGTAAGATTACGTCCTAATCCTCTTGAGCTTCCTGTAATAAACCATATTTTATTCATTGTAATTGTATTTAAATGTTCAGTACAAAATTACGGCAGAAGCAGGGATGAGTATTTTGTTAAAAAGCTCAAATTTATTTGTTAGAAAGCTCATAATTCTATAACGAAAAAGCCTGAGATAATCTCAGGCTTTACTATTCCAATAAATACTAAATCTATTCAGTTTTATGGGTAATGTAGTGAACAGTGTATAATTTTCTAAACATTAAATAAGTTATGCTAACCATTATAAAAGCAATAACAGCGTCAGTTAATGCAGAAAAGCCTAGTACTGCGAGTTTTGAAAAGAACGCAAAAGTGATATCAAAGAAAATACCCGCAAAGACCCATTCTTTCAACCGCAGTAACTTATTTGGAATTAATAACACGATAACTCCTGCGGCTTTAAACACACCAAGCAGATAGATGAAATGTTCTGGATATCCTAATTGCTGTGTAATTCCCCAAACAATTGGATTTGTAGTAAGTTCGAAAAAACCGCTGGCTCCAAACCATAAAGAAGTTAAGATAACACCTGTCCAGTAAATAATTTTTGTTGTTTTTGCATTCATGATTTTAAAATTTTAAGCTGTTAAACAGGGCAAATTTGCATCAGAACACTCTCATTAGATAATCATAAGTAATTGAAGTGGACAATTTCGATGTTTAAATAGACAATTTAGAGGCTAATTTTATTTAAAGCTTTACAATTTGATCGAAATAGTCATCATTGCTCTTTAATTTTATTTGATTTTTTGGAACGATTTTGGCTTGGTCCCAATATGTTCCTCAAAAACCTTGGCAAAGTGACTTAAATTAGAAAACCCCATCTTAAAGCCAACCTCTGACACAGTCATTTTATTTTCTTTTAGTAATCGTGCTGCTTCTTTCATTCGGAATTTTTGGTAATAACTAAACAAACTGTCCCCAAAAATTTGTTTAAATAGTCTTTTAAACTTTGATTCGCTCATTCCTACTTCTGAAGCCAGTTGTTTTATAACGGGAGGCGCAGCAATGTTATTCAAAATTGTATCTCGCACTTTATAAATCTTTTGAACATCTATTTGATTTAGTGCATGTGTAGTTGGATTTTCTCTTTTAAAAAGTTCTTTTAAAGTCAGACAGATTAATTCCTCGGCTTTAATTTTAAAAAAGAAATCATTGAGGGAAGCTGGAATATCAGCCTGAATAATTTCCATAGCCACCTGCTCAATTTTTGGCGAAAGCAGCTCTTCAAATAAGATCGACTGTTCGCTGGTAATAATATTTCTGAAAATTTCATTGTCAATATTCACTCCTAGAGTTTTGGCTAATTTATCAGAATCGATTCCAATAAAAATAGAATTGAATTTAGTTCTACCCGGATAGAATGTTTCAATATTAAGTTTTCCCTTAAAAATCTGAATTGAAGGGAGATTTCCTGAATATTTGTTTTTTGAATCGGCATCTGGAAAAATATTATTAAAAGAAAATAGTATTCTATTCAGTGTATTTTGACCTCCTAGTCTTTTCGCAAGCACATTGTCATTAAACTCATAAAAACTTACAAGCATATTTATGGAATTGTCTAATCTAAATCCTCTTAAATAGCCTTTCCCTTTATTGTCGGGTATCACTAATATTCCATTTTTTACCTCTGTACCTAATAAATCCGCAAAACCCGCTAAAAAACCGAATTCCTCCTTTAAATGTAATCTCATTATAATGACCTTTTAGAGCTATTATTGTGTCAAATGTAGCTATTTTAATCCTTATTGACTAGATAACTTTGCCTAAAAATTAATTTAAATAATTCAAAATGACTACTATTAAAACTAAAGCCATCAGCAATGTAAATGTGTTTGATGGCAAGAATGTAATTGGTATAAAAACAGTTGTCTTTAGTGACGGCGTAATTACTTCCATTCTAAATGAATTACCAAAAGACATAAGTGAGGTTATTGACGGATCAGGCTGTACTCTGCTGCCTGGTTTAATAGATGCCCATGTGCATACCTCTGTAGAATTCTTAAAAGATGCATTAAAATTTGGTATCACTACCGAATTAGAAATGATGGGAGGATTTACCAGTAAAGGACGTGAAACCCAATTAAAAGGAGTTACAGGTGCTGCCGATGTGCGTTCTGCCGGTATGGGTCTAACAGCTCCCGGCGGTCATCCAGATGAGCTTATTCCTAAAGGTGATGGTATTCCGGAATTCGTGTTAAAAGAAATGGAGAAAATGAGTGAAGAAGAAAAGGCCATTTTTTTAGCTGCTCACCAAGCTCAAAAGGAAGAAGAAGAAATAGGTGCCGATGTTACCTCAATTAGCGGAGCAATAGATTTTGTTAATCGTCAGGTAAATAATGGTGCAGATTATTTTAAAATAATGATTGAGGAAGGAACTGTAATGAATGCACCGGGTTTACCTGTCATTGAAACTCCGGTATTAAAAGCAGCAGTTGATGAAGCTCATAAATTAGATAAGATTGCAATAGCCCACGTTTTAACGGCAGAAGCGGCAAAAACAGCGGTCGAAATTGGTGTCGACGGCTTGGCACATCTATTTATTGACAGACCAGATTGGACCAAAGAACTCATTGAAGCTATTGCGGCCAAGGGAATTTTCGTAACTCCTTGTCTGGTATTAAATTCATCGATTATAGGTAATTCTGCCTGCCATGTTGCGCATGATGAAAGAGTTGAGAAAAAATTAAATGAAGACTGGAAAATGACCATGTGTTCTTGTTTCAATACTTTTCCCGAAGGCAATATGAAAGATAACTTTGACAACGTGAGGGATTTACGCGACGCAGGAGTAGATATACTTGTTGGAACAGATGTATCTGTACCGATGCCCCATTTGGGCGGACTTGCACATGGTGTGAGTGTTCATCATGAAATGCAGCTGTTAGTAGAAGCGGGATTAAGCCCAATTGAGGCATTAAGAGCAGCCACATCAGTACCATCTAAAAGATTTAACTTATTAGACAGAGGATCAATTGCTGAGGGATTGAGAGCAGATTTGCTTTTAGTTAAAGGTGATCCTACTATTAATATTTCTGATTCTCTATCTATAGTGGGAATATGGAAGGAAGGTGAGTCTTATCACAGCTAAATCGACAAAATTTTATAATCCATAATAATCATAACTCCACTTTTGTCCACTTCATTTCTCATTTTGTCCATTTGGGGTATATTATCATTTCAATGCCAGTAAAGCCTTGGTACTTTTGACAAGAATATTAACAAAAACAACAAATTAATTAAAACGATTAAACATGAAAACTTTAAATTTTGCATCAACTACAGTTTCTGCCCTTAGCCTTTTAGCATTGATTATTACCAATACTGTTTCTGCCCAGCAATCAGGAATAAAACGTACTGATTTGCAGCGTTACGATCTTAGTGTACCAGGATATGAAACAGTTCAGGCACGCATCGATTTTGATGCTCATACTGCTTTTGGAAAGCATTCTCACCCTGGAGAGGAAGTTATTTATGTTCTTGATGGCGTATTGGAATATGAAGTCGAAGGTCAGTCTCCTGTTACTTTAAAGGCCGGAGAAGTACTTTTTATCCCTGCTGGCGTAGTTCACTCTGCAAGAAATAACAGTCATGCAAAAGCTTCGGAACTGGCAACATATATAGTGGAAAAAGGAAAACCTGTCTTGGTAATGAAAAAGTAAACTATACTGAAAATCTATTTATAAGATAAATTAGTGATTCATTCCTGCTTAAAAAAGATTGAATCATATGGAAACTCTAAATGAATTGAAGTTCTGATTAAATAAGATTATAAATAAAATTTATATATACTAAAAATTATTAATTTTTTTTATAATCATGGAATTATCAATTTTGTCCTGTCAATAAGAAATGACAGAGATAAATAAAAATTTTAAATAAATTAAAACCTAAAAGAAATGAAAACCAATTTAAAAACAATCGTAACAACAAGCTTCGCCATTTTTTTATTAGCTGTATCAACAGTATTTGCTCAAAGTCAAAGAAAACCGGCAAGTTTAGGAAGAGAAGAATATATTGAAGTAGAGAAAAATGTAAAACTGCATGTAACGGATTTAGGAGAAGGAAAACCAGTAGTACTGATTCACGGATGGCCATTAAGTGATGCGATGTATGAATACCAATATGCAGAACTTATCCAGAAAGGATATCGCGTTATCGGAATTACTTTAAGAGGTTTTGGATTATCAGACAAACCGGGGGGTGCGTACAACTATGATGTTTATGCAGATGATATCAAAGTAATCCTAGACAAACTTAAAATTGAAGGAGCAACAATCGGCGGATTCTCTATGGGAGGCGCAACAGTGATTCATTATGTAGCCAAATACAATGCAGCCCACGTTTCAAAACTGGCTTTGTTTGGCGCAGCGGCTCCCTTATGGACAAAAAGAGCAGATTTTAACTACGGTTTCTGGACAAAAGAAGATGTAAACGGTCTTATTGCTCTTAATAATACTAACAGACCACAATTATTTGAGAATTTCGGAAAAATATTCCCAGCAAATGAAACAAGCGTATCTGCAGGACAAGGTGCATGGTTAGGAACTATTCAGGCACAGGCATCTCCATATGCAATGGGAGAATCTATGAAAGCACTTCGTGATACAGATTTAAGAGAAGATTTGAAAAAAATCAAAATACCAACTCTTATACTTCACGGAACACAGGACAAAATTTGTTCTTACGAATTAGCTGAACAAATGCACAAATCAATTGCCAATTCAACTTTGGTTCCATTCGAGAAAAGCGGTCATGCCTTGTTTATCGAAGAGCTTCCAAAATTTAATGCCGAATTGATCAAATTCATAAAATAATAAGATAAATAAAAACAAAAATCAGGAAAGTCGTCTTTTAAAGATGACTTTCTTTTTTAGATAATTATAAGAAGGAAATAATGAAAAATATAGTAATACTTGCATTAGTACTATTGAGTTTTAATTTGTCAGCACAAACTCCAGAGCAAAAGTTAAGTCAATTAGGAATTCAATTGCCGCAAATACCAGAATCATTAGGAAGTTATGTGGATATGGTAAAAGTTGGAAACATGGTTTTCCTGTCGGGAAGAGGACCGCTTAAAGCAGACGGGAAATACATTACTGGAATAGTCGGGAGCAGCCTCACCACCGAAGAAGGTTATCAGGCCGCTAGGCTGACAGCCATAAATCAGCTGGCGGTACTTAAACGTGCTTTTGGAAGTCTGAACAAAATAAAACGCATAGTAAAAGTAAATGGTTATGTAAATACCGCGGAGTCGTTTACTGACCAATCAAAAGTAATGAATGGTTTTTCTGATTTATTAATTGAAGTGTTTGGCGAGAAGGGCAGGCATGCGCGTACTTCTGTGGGTATATATACACTTCCGCAAAACATGGTAATTGAAGCAGAAATGATTGTTGAAATGGAATAACTGTACAGTATTGTTTTATCATATTTGCCATCGAAGCTTTTTTCTTAAATCGTATTGGATAATTTATTTAAGGCAAAAACAGACAGTCTTAGCTTTTTGCCAAACAGTGTTATGAATTCACTTTAATAATGTGTCATAAAAATATAGATTAGTTATATGGTATTTTTTCATAGAGGTGATTCATAGTTAGGCTAAAATTCAAAAAAATAAATTATTATAATTTCGTATATGAAATATACTTTTTAGTATATTTGCTGTCTAATTAATTTAAAATGATGACTAAGGCCGAAAAAACAAAACAATTCATATTAGAAACTGCGGTTCCTCTTTATAATGAAAAGGGCATTTCGGGAGTTAACATTGATGATGTTCTTGAGGCGACCAAGCTTACCAAAGGATGTTTATATGGTCATTTTGAAAATAAAGAAGATTTGTCGGACCAAGTAATTGACTTATCTCTTAAGATGGTTTCTGATAGAATAAGAGCTGCTGTTTACGGCTCAAAGACAATGAAGGGCAAAATACATGCCTTTTTAGATTTTTATAAAAACCCTATTAATACCTATATTTCAGGCGGATGCCCGATATTTAATACTGCAGTAGAGGCAGATGATAATTATCCCTTTATAAGAGAAAAAGTGGCTAAAGTATTTAAAAAAGGTCAACAGGAATTAACCGCTCTGCTTCAAGAAGGAATTAATAACGGAGAATTTTCTGCTAAACTAGATCCCGTTGTTTTTGCTTTTAAATTGGTAGCTTCGGTTGAAGGGGGAATCGTAATGTGCAGAGTTATGCAGACTGCAAAACCAATGCAGGGTTTGGTAAAAAGTCTAAAGTCTGAATTAGAACAATACGTCATCTAATTTTTTTTTAGTATGAAATAAACTAAAAAGTATAATTTAAAATAGACTTTTTAGTTTATTTTCAACAAAACAATCTGTTGATCAGAGAACCAAAACATAAAATTAATTTAAATAATTATGAAATAAAAAAACAGCAAATACAATATTTATAAGCGGCGGAAGTGACCAAATAAGATTCGCAATTGCAAACAAAAAACTAAACCCAAAGCAGTTAGTAAAAGCTCTTATTTCTGGAATCAAAAAGAGCAATTTACTATTCGTGTTGGTAATTCTAAATTATTATTGTTAGCAGGTTTTTTCCAAAACTGGCTTTCAATCTGGTAAAATTCTAAAAAAACTACGCTGCCTTAAGCAGTAATTAAACTTTAAAACATCTAAAATGAAAGCATTTGTAATTAATAAATACAGTAAAAAGCAAAGTTTGCAGCGTGTAGAACGTTCTTTACCAGATGTAAAAGAAAATGATATATTGGTCGAAATCCATGCGGCAGGTGTCAATCTTTTAGACTCTAAAATAAAAACAGGAGAATTTAAACTCATTCTACCCTATAAACTGCCGCTCATTTTAGGTCATGATGTGGCAGGAATAGTTGTAAAAACAGGAAAGAATGTAAAAAAGTTTAAAACTGGGGACCAGATCTATGCGAGAGTCTCAGATTACCGAATAGGTACGTTTGCCCAGTTTATTGCCATTGACGAAAAAGATGCCGCCCTGAAACCTACAAATCTTTCGATGGAAGAAGCTGCATCTATTCCGCTGGTAGGGCTTACATCGTGGCAGGTTTTGGTTGAAAGAGCTGGAGTAAAATCAGGTCAAAAAGTGTTTATACAGGCGGGATCTGGTGGAGTTGGAACTTTTGCTATTCAGCTGGCCAAACATTTGGGTGCTGTAGTTGCTACTACGGCAGGTGCTCAAAGTACCGGCTTATTAAAAAACCTTGGAGCTGATATTGTTATTGATTACAAAAACAGTGATTTCGAAAAAATCTTGAGTGATTATGATGCAGTCTTAAATAGTCAGGATCAGAAAACACTCGAAAAATCGCTGCGAATATTAAAACCAGGTGGCAAACTAATTTCTATTTCCGGACCGCCGACACCTGTTTTTGCAAAAGAAATCAAAGCTCCTTGGTTTGTAAAAATTGTCCTGTCATTACTAAGTTCTAGTATCCGTAAAAAAGCAAAACATAAAAACGTAGACTATTCTTTTTTGTTTATGAAAGCAGATGGGGAGCAGTTAAGTGAAATTACTAAACTTATCGAGTCTGGCGTAATCAAACCTATTGTTGATAAAATTTTTCCTTTCGAAAAAACAAACGATGCGTTGTCTTATGTAGAAAGCGGAAGGGCTAAAGGAAAAGTTGTCATTAAAATAAAATAACATTTTTACCCGAAAGCGAAGGTTTTTATGCATTCATATTTGTGATGTAAAAACTTTTTCTAAGATTTTAATCGGCACTTTTCAGTTTCAAATTAGCATTTATTTCACCTGATAGTTATGAATATTTTTCTTTTTCATTATTCATTGTGGCCCTAGCAGGTAATTTATAAACGATAATCAAATATTGTTTAAATTGGAAAATACTGTTTAACTGATTTGCAGTATAAAAAATGTTTTTTTGAATCGAAAGTGCCAGATTAATAAATATAAAGATTAGAACCTAAAAATCCGGAAGAACTTGATTGGTTAGTACGTGAAACTAATTTGGGAGTTGCAATCAATATAATTCCTAACTATATGTGAACAGGCGCTCCTTTTCTAAATGACATTCTCGAATTATACTTGTAAGTATCCTACACTTACAGGGGTGTCCCTCCTTAATTGCACTTTTTGCCATTAATACTTTTAAATCTTATAGAGTAAAATATAAGCATGATTATTATTTTACATCAGATATATTATTCGCTCATTTGTGTACATGAAATAAAAGTTTAATTTTACTTTTTTAATTATTAGATTTTCTTACCGCTTGTTATAGTAAAAATATTCCTTCCTAATTTTTTTCACAAGCAGCTGGCTCAATAAAGTATTGTAAGAACTTATTTTTTTATTTACATAAACCCATAATTTCGATGTATAAATTTTTAAAATATACTTTGATACTTTTTATAGTGTCATTAGGTCTAATCTCCTGTAAACAAAAACTGAGTGATAAAATAAAAGTTGGATTTTCTCAGGCCATGACTACTGATGACTGGCGTAAGCAGATGAACAGCTCAATGAAAATTGAAGCCTCATTGCGGCCTGAAGTCGATCTGACTATAAAAGATGCCAATAACAGCATAGAGAAGCAAATAGAAGATATTGAAGGATTCATATCTAATAAAGTAGATGTCATTATTGTATCCCCAATCCAGTCTAAACCTTTGACGGCAGTTGTAGAAAAATCAATAAAAGCCGGAATTCCTGTTCTTATTGTAGACCGGAAAATTGAAGGAGAAAACTATACTGCTTATCTTGGAGCTGATAATATTGAAATTGGCAGAATTGCAGCGCGATATATTATTTCGCACGGTAAAGGGTCAGGTAAGATTATAGAAATAACAGGAGCAAACGGTTCTTCACCAGCGTATGAGCGTAGTTTAGGGTTTGATCAGATTATCAAAGAAAATAAACGTTTCAAAATTGAAAAAATCATATTTGGTGATTGGGAAAAAGAGTCAGTTAAAGCGCCCCTAAAAGCGATTCTTTTGCAAAATCCTGATATCGAATATATTTTTGCCCATAATGACCGTATGGCTTTAAGTGCCTGGGAAACTGCCAAAACTGCCGGACTGGAAAAGAAAATTAAATTTATTGGTGTTGACGGACTCAACACAGTGAATGGGGGAATAGAATTGGTTAAAAATGGAGTTTTAGACGGAACAGTGCTGTATCCGACAGGAGGAAATGAAGCATTGAAACTGGCTTTAAAAATGTATTATAAAGAAGCAGTTGCAAAAAATAACATACTCAATACAATCGTAATAGATAAGAATAATGCTGAAATTATCGAAAATCAAATGGATAAAGTCGATCAGCAGCAGACAGTTATTGAGTCTCAGCAGGGAGCAATAAAAGTTCAGGAAAGAGAATATGCTTCGCAGAACAATCTGGTTCGATTATTGAGTTTTTTCTTAGTGATTATTTTGAGTCTGACTATCTACAGCATTTATTCAACTATTTCTATTTCAAAGAAGAAAAAACAGCTTGAAAAAATTAATCAGACTGTTATTGACCAGAATAATGAAATTCAGGAAATGGCTCAGCTTGCGGCTAAAAGCAATGAAGCAAAACTCAATTTCTTCACAGGACTTTCACATGAATTTAAAACTCCTATAACTTTGATTATGAGTTATGTAGAGTCGCTGATTGAAAATGAAAAAATTAAGGGAACTGCCCTTATCGACGAAGTAAAACTAATTCATAAAAACTCAAACAGATTATTGCGTTTGATCAATCAGTTATTGGATTTCAGGAAAATTGAAGAGCAAAAATTTACCCTTAGGGCTTCCCGTACAAAAATTTACGATTTCACAAATGAAGTCATGGCTAATTTTAAAGGCGAAGCTGCCAGAAGAAATATTGATTTTCAATTAAGCTGTAAAAACAAAAATCTGGAACTCTTTATTGATCGCGGTTTAATGGACAAAGTATATTTCAATTTGCTGTCAAATGCTTTTAAATTTACGCCCGATAATGGTAAAATTAGTATTTCAATTGTCGAAAATCAGGATAATACAGTACAGATCCATTTTAAAGATTCCGGAATTGGAATCCCTGATGATGAACTTTCAAATGTTTTTGATCCATTTTTCAGGGCTTCAAATAATAATAAGAACAGTTCAGGCATTGGATTGCATTTGTCAAAAGAGTTTGTGCTTTTGCATCAAGGAATTATCGAACTGAAATCCAAGCAAGGCAGTGAATTTGTCATTACATTATTAAAAGGAAGCAGTCATTTACAGCCTGGTGAAATTATTCAAAAAGCCGAGAACCTAACCAGTATTCCAAACTTAATTACTGATAATTTAAATATAGAACCCGATTTAAAAGAATCAAACACCATTTCTGATGCTGAGAAACACACTCTACTTATTATAGAAGACAATGTAGATTTGGTTAACTTTTTAAAAGCAAAACTGTCCAATGAATATGTAGTGTATAATTCTGATGGAAGCGATGCGATTCAAAAAGCATTAGAAATTATTCCGGATATTATAATCTGTGATATTAATTTAGTAGATAAAGATGGTTACGAGATTAGTAAAGAATTGAAGAAAGATCTTCGTTCTTCTCATATTCCAATTATTATTTTAACTGCGCAGAGTAATAAAGAATCTGTTTTGAAAGGATTGCAAAGCGGAGTAGACCAGTATCTTACGAAGCCTTTCAGCCTTTCTATTTTGAAACAATCTATATCAAGCTTGCTTTTTAATAGAGAGAAACTTCGTTATTATTATACTAATAATATTTATCGTGTTGAGCCTGAATCGAAATTTGGCAATCAGGAACAATCCTTTATTACCAAAATGAATGATATTATTAAAAAGAATGTCGAAAATCCTAAATTCTCTGTTGAAGATTTAGCCGATAAACTTGGAGTTTCCAGAGTTCAGCTGTATCGAAAAGTAAAAGCAATTATCGGAATTAATATCAGCGACCATATTAATAATGTAAAATTAGAGAAGGCGGCAGAGCTTTTAAAGTTAAATAATATGAATATTTCTGAAATTGCTTACTCGCTGGGATTCTCTTCTCCCAATTATTTTTCTACAGCTTTTAAGAATAAATTTGGAATTTCACCAAAGGAATACAAATCCTCAAATTAATATTGGTTTAAAATTGATACAAATCAGGTATCAATTTTAAACCTAATGTAACAAAATCGAAACTACACGGTTTTCGTAAATAAGTTTTAAATTATGTAAAGCCTTGCAAATAAAGCTTTTAGTTTAAAAATATCAAACTATCAATAATTATAGAATTAAATTGTAACATCATTAAAAATAAGTTGTTTTTATTGCGGATATCTTAGCAACAAGTTTTTAATACATCTACAATGAACAAGATATTGATTTGGTCTGTTACTGCTGCACTGGCAGGTTTTCTATTCGGTTTTGATACCGTAGTTATTTCTGGAGCTGATAAACAACTACAGCTTCTCTGGCATTCATCTGATGCTTTTCATGGATCTGTTGTTATGGCAATGGCACTGTGGGGAACAGTCGTAGGTGCTATTTTTGGAGGAATCCCAACCAATAAAATAGGACGTAAAAAAACACTGTTTTGGATCGGAATTTTATATTTCATTTCTGCCGTTGGTGCTGCTTTTGCCAATGATCCTTATGTTTTTGCAGCTTTTAGGTTTATTGGAGGTTTGGGTGTTGGGGCTTCAACCATTGCTGCTCCGGCGTATGTTTCAGAAATTGCTCCAGCTGAAAAACGAGGGAGATTGGTTGCTTTGTATCAGTTTAATATTGTTCTGGGTATTTTAATCGCGTTTATATCTAATTATTTTTTAAAAGACATTGGAGAAAATGCTTGGCGCTGGATGGTTGGGGTTCAGGCTATTCCGTCTGTTATTTATATTCTTTTTATCATAACAATTCCAGAAAGTCCAAGATGGCTCCTGTCCAGAAACCGTGATGAAGAAGCCCGTAAAGTACTCCTTAAAATCGATCCCTCGGCCTCTCTTTCTTCCATTATGGATGATTCCAGAGAAAATGGAGTGACGAAACATGAAAATATATTCATGAAGAAATACCGTTTCCCTTTAATCCTAGCTTTTTTAATTGCTTTTTTCAATCAGTTTTCAGGAATCAATGCTTTTTTATATTATGCACCCAGAATTTTTGAAGAAGCAGGTTTAGGACAGAACACGGCTTTATTAAGCAGTATCGGCATTGGGATCACCAATCTTATATTTACTTTAATTGGAGTAGCATTAATTGACAGATTAGGAAGGAAGTTGTTAATGTATATTGGTTCTATTGGATATATCATTTCTTTAGGATTAGTCTCTGCTTCTTTTTATTACAATTGGGGAGGATTATCAGTACCCATTTTTCTTTTCCTGTTTATCGCTTCACACGCCATCGGTCAGGGAGCAGTTATCTGGGTTTTCATCTCAGAAATTTTTCCAAATCATATCCGTGCATCGGGACAGGCATTTGGAAGTTCAGTGCATTGGGTTCTGGCAGCGATTATTCCGTCTTTAATTCCAATGTTGTTTTCAGAAATAGGACCAGATGCCGTATTCTTAATTTTTACACTAATGATGGTATTACAGCTACTGTTCGTAATTTTTATGATGCCGGAAACTAAAGGAATCTCTTTAGAAGTATTAAGCGAAAATCTAACCAAAAAAAATATCAAAAAAAATGAAATCAAAGAAACATCTGCCGCTGGCATTCTATAGTGCGATACTCCTTTCAGCAGGAGGATTTATACCGTACTCGGCTGTTGCACAAACAACTGCTGTTTCAGTATCAGCCTCGGCTGAGGAACAAATGTACCGCCCTAATTTTCATTTTACACCCAAAAAAGGCTGGATGAATGATCCTAACGGAATGTTCTATGCAGATGGGAAATATCATTTATTCTACCAGCATTTTCCTGATGGAAATAAATGGGGACCAATGCATTGGGGGCATGCGGTCAGTAAAGATCTGATTCAATGGGAAGAATTGCCTATCGCAATTTACCCAGATAAGGATAAATATATTTTCTCAGGAAGTGCTGTTGTAGATATAAATAATACATCAGGTTTAGGTATCGGAAATAAGGCGCCAATTGTAGCGGTTTATACGCTGCATGATATGACAAAGGAAAAAGAAAATAAAATTGATGTTGAGCAGCAGGATATTGCTTTCTCGAATGACAATGGTTTTACATGGCAGAAATTTGAGGAAGGAAATCCTGTCGTAAAAAACCCGGGAATTCGTGATTTTCGTGACCCAAAAGTGACTTGGGATGAAACCCATAAACAATGGATAATGGTTTTAGCAGCGCAGGACCGTTCCCAATTTTATAAATCAAAAGACTTAAAAAGCTGGCAATATTTATCTGATTTCGGAAAAAATATTGGGGCACATGGAGGTGTTTGGGAATGTCCAGATTTTTTTGAAATAAAAGTGCAGGGTACAAATGAAACCAAATGGGTTTTAATTCAGAGCTTAAATCCAGGAGGTGCAAATGGAGGTTCTGGAACGCAATATTTTATTGGAGATTTTGATGGAACAACTTTTACATTAGACCCAAATTTTGCCAAAAGAGTTGAACAGGAAAAAGCCGTCTGGATAGATTACGGAAAAGATAATTATGCCGGTGTAACGTGGAATAATATTCCAAACTCGGACGGGCGAAGATTATTTATCGGCTGGATGTCCAATTGGGATTATGCCCAAGATGTACCGACAAATGTCTGGAGAAGCAGCACTACGATCGCTAGAGAAATTCAGCTAATAAAAAAAGGAAATGAGTTCAGTCTGGTTAGCATTCCTGTAAAAGAAATCAATAAATATATTTCTAAAACAATCAAAGGCAAAAGCTTAAAAGGTAAAGGTAATCTTTCTATTCCAGAAGCTGCAAAAGTTGATTTAACTAAGGCAATTATTGATTTTAAGCTAAAAAACATAAAACAGGACACCTACACTTTTATGCTTTCAAATGATAAAGGCGAGTCTTTGACATTCGGAATCAATAATGCGGCTCATTATTTATTTGTGGACCGTTCAAAGTCTGGAAAAAATGATTTCTCAGAAAAATTTGCTGCAACGATTACCAAAGCATCTTTAGGCGGCAGTCAAAGAGAGGGTGCTTTTAAAATTATTCTGGATAAAACATCTATTGAAATATTTTACAATAATGGCGAAAAAGTTATAACCGAAATCTTTTTCCCGCAGCAGCCATTTACATCTCTTTCGGTGTCTTCAAAACAGACAATAGAATTAAACAACCTCGTAATTAACCAATTAAATAAAAACTAACTAAAAACCACTAACCTCATGAAAAGTAAAATTATTTATTTTCTATTTTTCTTCTTTCCCATGCTGATGATGACAGCTCAGGAAAACGGAGTAAAGGGAACGGTAATTTCGGCAGATGACGGAATGCCGCTTCCAGGAGCAACCGTAATTATTTCGGGTACAAATACCAGTACAGCAACAGATTTTGATGGAAATTTTTCCTTTCAAAATGTTGCTTCAGATGCCGTACTTGTAATTTCGTTTATCGGATATGCGCCGCAATCTATTTCTGTTAACGGGCAGAAAACGATCAATGTAACGCTGAAAGTTGACAACAATCAATTGAATGAAGTTGTAGTAACCGGTTATTCCAAACAAAAGAAAACGGATATCACAGGAGCAGTCGCAGTTGTGAACATGAAAGAAGTTATGAAACAACCGGAGCCAAACCCGATAAAAGCTTTGCAGGGAAGAGTTGCCGGAGTAAAAGTGTCTTCAGATGGTTCGCCAAGCGGAGGAAATACAAAAGTAGTGATCCGCGGTGTCGGGACGCTGAACAATACAGATCCGCTCTACGTAATTGACGGAATGCCGACAAAATCTGGAATGCATGAATTAAATCCTAACGATATTGAAACCATTCAGGTGCTGAAAGATGCTTCTTCAGCCAGTATTTATGGCTCCCGAGCTTCAAATGGTGTGATTATCATTACAACCAAAAAAGGAAAAGAAGGTAAAATGAGAATCAATTTCAGCACATATGCTTCCTTTTCTGATTATTCAAGAAAGTTAGATGTTCTCAATGCGAACCAGTTTGGTCAGGCACTTTGGCAGGCAAATATAAACGATGGTTTAAATCCAAATAATAATAACCTTCGTTATCAGTTTGACTGGTCGGTAAATAATAATAAACCACAATTGAATAAAGTTCTGGTTCCAGAATATTTAGATGCCGAGCAAACCATAAAAGCTTCAAATACGGACTGGTACGATGCGATTTCTCAAACCGGAGTTGCCAATTCTTATGATTTGTCTGTTTCGAATGCTTCAGATAAAGGGAGCTACGTTTTTTCACTAGGATATTACGGGAACGAAGGCGTGGTTAAAACAACAGATTTTGAAAGAATTTCTGCCCGCATGAATGGGTCGTATAAATATTTTGACGGAAAGCTGGTTATTGGCGAGAATTTCAGTTTAAACAGAACTAATGAAGTGACAGATCCTGGTGTTCTAGATCCCGCGCTTAGAGCTTTACCAATTATTCCGGTGCACACTGTAGACGGAATTGGCTGGGGAGGACCAGTCGGAGGGATGAATGACAGACAGAATCCAGTTCGTCTTTTAGAATACAATAAAGATAATAAATACGATTACCTGCGTCTTTTTGGTAACGCTTACGCGGATTTAGAAATCATTAAAAACCTGCACATCAAAACCAGTTTCGGAATGGATTACGGCTTTTACAAAAAACGTACACTGCAGAGAAGCTACAAATCTGGTTATCTGCAAAACGATCAGACTTCTGTTACCATCGATCAGTCTATCAGTGACAAATGGACATGGACAAATACTGCAATTTATAGCCTGAATTTTGGAAAAAGCAATTTGAATCTGATGGCAGGAACAGAGATGTACAAAGATACTTATGATACAAATACGCTGCGTAAGAACGACTTTTTGATTGAAACTCCAGATTATATGTATCCCGATGCAGGAACAGGAGAATCTTTTACCAGCGGAACTTCTACTGTATATTCTTTGCTTTCTTATTTTGGAAAAGCAGATTATGAGTTTGATAATCGATATCTGGTTTCGGCTACAATTCGTCGTGATGGTTCTTCCCGTTTTGGAAAAAATAATCAGTTTGGAACTTTTCCAGCAGTTTCAGCAGGATGGAGAATCAGCAACGAAAATTTTATCAAAAACAATGCTTCTGTTTTTTCAGATTTAAAATTAAGAGCAGGCTGGGGACAGACTGGTAATCAGGAAATCAGCAATACAGCGGTTTATTCGCTTTATCTGGCAAGTTATGCGGGTGGAAGTCCAACATGGGCAACTTCTTTTGGAACAGCTTACGATATTGCAGGAAATGGAAACGGATTACTTCCGTCTGGTTTTATTGCGACTCAGTCTGGAAATGATGATTTGAAATGGGAGACAACTACACAAACGAACATTGGTTTGGACTTTGGTTTATTCAAACAAAAATTAAGCGGATCTGTAGATTATTATATCAAAAAAACAGATGATATTCTAGTATTGCCACCTTATTTAGGAGTTATTGGAGAAGGCGGAAACCGCTGGGTAAACGGAGCTTCTATGGAGAACAAAGGCTGGGAGTTTTCTCTGGGTTATCATGATGAAACCTCATTTGGACTGAAATATGATATTTCAGGAAATATTTCGGCAAACAAAAATAAGATTACACAATTGCCAGATGAAGTAAAAAACAATTACGGTGGCGACGGACTGAATGATAATATTTTAGGGCGACCAATAAATTCAATGTACGGATACGTTACTGACGGATTGTTTACAAGTCAGGATCAGGTAGATAATTCGGCAATTCAGGAAGGGAAGGGTCTTGGAAGAATCCGTTACAGAGATTTAAATGGAGACGGGGCAATTACAGATAAAGACCGCACGTGGATTGGAAATCCAAATCCTGGACTGCTATACGGCATTAATTTAAACTTGTCTTATAAAAACTTTGATTTTACAACCTTTTGGGAAGGAGCAAGCGATGTAGATGTTATCAATAATACCAAATATCAGACTGATTTCTGGAGTGTTGATGATGTGGGATCAAACAAAGGAACCCGCCTGCTTAATGCATGGTCTTTAGACAATCCAAATTCTACAATCCCAGCATTGACAACTGTTGACAGAAATGCAGAGTCGAGATTTTCAACTTATTATGTAGAAAATGGAAATTATCTTAAACTTAGAGTTTTGCAGTTTGGATATAGTTTTCCTAAAGAATTACTGAAGAAACTAAATATGGAAAGTTTTAGACTTTACATAAGCGGACAAAATTTATTGATTATTGATGCCAAAAGCTTCACAGGAGTTGATCCGGAAAATGCAGGTTTTGGATATCCTCAGCCGACAACCTTTACTGCCGGTCTTAATTTTACTTTATAATAAAAGATTGAAAAAATGAAAAAAATACTATATATAGCAGGATTTGCAGTGATGGGTTTCTTGGCTTCCTGTTCCGATTTTTTAGAAAATGATCCGCGTGGTGTGTTGTCAGAAGAAGATATTGTTACACCTCAGTCCGTTGAAGGATTTATGAATGCAGCTTATGCACAGTTAGGAAACGATCATTATGATTCTCCGTATAGTCTGTGGCCATTCGGGAATGTCCGCTCAGATGATGCTTACAAAGGAGGAAGCGGTACAAATGACATACAGGATTTTCACTTTTTTGAAGTATCCAATAATATCAGACCCGATTTTGGAGAGTTGGATTCTTTCTGGTATATCAGCTATGTAGGAGTTTCAAGAGCCAATAAAGCCTTAAAAGCATTAGAGCAACTCTCAGAAGCGGATTATCCACTGAAAAAAACACGAATGGCTGAAATGCGTTTTTTAAGAGGACATTTTTATTTTATGCTAAAAATTATGTTTAGAGATGTTCCTTACATAACAGAAGATATTCCAGTAGAAGATTATAAAACAATTTCAAACAAAGCGCTTTCAAACGAAGAACTTTGGAATAAAATTGCAGAAGATTTTCAAGCTGCTGCAGATAATCTACCCGAGACACAGCCACAGGTAGGTCGCGCCACTAAAAAAGCGGCTTATGCTTATCTGGCAAAAACAAGATTGTATCAGGCCTATACGCAGGATGAAACATTTAAAGTTACAGGCATAAATCAGCAGCATCTGCAGGAAGTAATTGCGGCAACAGATAACGTAATTGGAAAAGCTTCTTTAGAACCTGATTTTGCAAACAACTTTCTTCCTGGAACTTACGAGAACGGACCAGAATCTATTTTCTCAATCCAGTTTTCTGATAATGACGGTACGCTTTATGGAAGATTGAATTTCTCAGACGTTCTTTCTACGCCGCAAGGTTTAGGATGCTGCGATTTTCATAAGCCAAGCCAGAATCTAGTGAATGCCTTTAAAACAGGCGTAAATGGTCTGCCGGAATTTGATACTTATAATGATCAGGATTTTGATTATAAAAACATAGATGCTAATACAGTTGATCCGAGATTATATCATACCGTTGCAATGCCAGGTCTGCCTTATAAATATGATCCTGAATTTCTATATGTTGAAGCTTGGGTTAGATCTCCAGGAACGTATGGTTATTTTGCTTCTCTAAAGGAAAATGTTGCACCAAGCTGCAGCTGTGTGGTAAATATTGATCCGTTTTATGGAAATTCAAAAAACAGAATCCAGATTCGCTATGCTGATGTGGTTCTGATGCGTGCTGAAGCTTTGATTGAATTAGGAAGACAATCTGAAGCTTTGCCTTTAATTAATGAAATAAGAGAAAGAGCTGCACAGAGTACAGGAAGACTGCCTTACGTAAACAATTTTAAAATCAATACATATGTGGACGGAAGCAATTGCAACTGGACACAGGATTTTGCCCGTAAAGCTTTGCGCTGGGAACGTCGTTTAGAATTGGCTATGGAAGGAAGCCGATTCTTCGATCTTGTTCGCTGGGGAATTACAGATCAGGTTATGAATGACTTTTATGCAAAAGAAAAAACAAAACGTACCTATTATCAGGATGCTTTTTTTGATGCACACAAAGAAGAATACTGCCCAATTCCGTTGAAGCAAATTAATTTCAGTCAGGGATTGTATAAACAGAATCCAGGTTATTAATCCTTAAAGAATCAGCAAAATGAAAAAAGCTTTAAATAAATATTGGACTAAAATGTCTATAGTTTTGGCAATTATTTTTATGGTTACTGCCTGCGAAAACAGTTTTGAAACTGGCGGATTTGATGTGAATTCGCCTTCAAATGTACTTTCATTTAAATTAAACGGAGTTTCAGGAAGCATTGATCAGACAACAGGGAAAATTACTGTTGTAATGCCTTACGGATCAGATATAACAGCCATAAAACCAGAAGTTGTTTTTGAAGAAGGAGCAACGTCAAATCTGGAATTAAATTCAGCTTTTAATTTTACAAATCCATTAAAATTCAGAGTGGTTAACGGTAATTTATACAAAGATTACACAGTAACAACAACCGTTTTAAGTCCAATTAAAAGTTTCACGATCAATGGTGCAGCAGCAATTGTAAACGACATCAGCAGAACAATTAATTTGACCTTACCTGAAAATACTGACTTAACAGCGCTTAAACCAGTGATCGAAGTTACAACAGGCGTTACAATTTCACCAGCTTCAGGAGCAACAGTTGATTTTACAAATGCAGTCATTTTTGTAATAACATCAAATGGCAAAAGCGTTAATTATACTGCAAATGTCGGAGTTCCAGTTACCGGATTAACAGTTGCATTTTTAGGAACTGCAGCTACAAGATCAGGAATCACAAACATGGATGAAGTTACAGCTTCAAACTGGTTATTTGATAATTTCCCGGGAGCTAAATATATTTCCTTTGAAAGTGTTCAGAATGGTGCAGATTTAAGTGATGTCGATGTGATTTGGTGGCATTTTGATTCGGCTGCAAATTTACCTTCTATTGCTTATAATCCTGCCGTTACCACTGCACTTAAAAATTTTAGGGCAAATGGCGGAAACCTGCTTTTGACTTCTTTCGCTTCACAATACGTTGATGCTTTAGGAATTGTTCCATCAGGAAAAGGACCAAATAATGTTTTTGGTGATTTTCCTCCAAATGGATTTGTAGACGGAAATTCATGGGGAATGTCATTTGTTGGTCATGAAGCCCATCCAATATTTCAGGGTTTAACCACTTTTGAAGCTGGAAAAGCTAATTTACTGCAAAGCGGCACTTTCAGATTAAATCATACCGCATGGTGGTTTTTACCAGAATGGGGCGGATACAATAATGGAGAAGGTTGGAGAAACCAAACGGGAGGAACCAATCTGGCAAGTGAAACTTGGGATAATGAACTGAACGGAAGGGTTACAATTGCAGAATTTCCAAATACAAGTACAAATAAAAATGTAATTGTTATTTCAATGGGGGCTTACGACTGGTACAATGAAACCAACAGCAGCGGCGTGCCAAGCCAGTCTAATGAGTTTATTGCAAACATCAGACTGCTGACACAAAACAGTATCAATTATCTAGCGGGAAAATAAATCACTTGAATTTAATACAATGAAATACAGAAATATAATTACAATTGCTCTCGCTTTCTTTTGGCTTGCTTCGTGCAGTCAGGATGAAACTTATATCGGAGGTTCGATTTCAGGAGGCAATTCTGAAATAACAAGTGTTTTTCCTGTTCCGCCAGCGCAATGGATGGGCGCAGACGATCCGTACTATAGCGCGGGTTATACTGGAGATATAATGCCTTTTTTTGATAACGGAAAATTTCATATCTACTTCTTGCATGACGCACAGAATAAACCAGCTGGAAAAGGATTTCATGATATTCATGAATATCAGAGCATAGATCTGGCGCATTTTACTTATGAAGGCCAAACCATTCCGTATGGTTCAAACCTTGAACCTGATTTTGCGATTGGCACTGGTTCAGTTATCAAAGCGGGCAGTCTTTATTATTTCTATTATACTGGACATAACGAAACTCCAGCTTTTGTTCAATCCAATGCAAGAGAAAGCGTATTATGCGCAATTAGCAGCGACTTGAAAAACTGGACAAAAGTTCCGTCTTTTAAAATAACTGCACCGACAGGATATTATAACTATGATTTTAGAGATCCTCATGTATTTTACAATGATGAACTGAAAAAATATTCAATGCTGGTAAGCACACAGACAGAACCGGGAAGGAAAGCCGTTCTGCTGCATTTTACAAGTGCTGATCCTGCATCAGGAAAATGGGATGTTGAAGCTCCACTTTATACTACAACTTCAGAGGATAATTATCTAATGATGGAATGTGCGGATATTTTCAAGATGGGAAGTAACTGGTATTTAATGTTTTCTGAGAATTGGAGCGGAAGCAAAGGTACACATTACAGAATTGCATCATCTATCAATGGTCCCTGGACAAAACCTGAGAATGACAGAATTGACGGAGAATATTTCTATGCAGGAAAAACGGCTTCTGACGGAAATAAAAGATATGTTTTTGGATGGAATGCCAGAAAAACACCTGAAAATGATTTAGGAAATAAAGATTGGGCGGGGAATATGGTTATTCATGAATTGATTCAGAATTCAGATGGAACTTTAGGGACTCAATCTCCGAAGTCAGTAAAGGATTTATTTTCTAAAAAGAACGCTACTGCTGAAGTAGATGCCATTTCAGCAAATGCAACAGCCAATAATGGAACCTATTCTTTATCGGGAGAAACAGAAAAAGCAACGGTAACTTTTAAAAGTATTGGAAAGAAGGTCAAAATAAAAGCAGAAGTTACTTTAACGAAATCTTCAGGAACAGCTGGATTTGTTTTTCATACCAATGATACAGGAAGTTACTATAAAATTGTTTTTGATATTGCTAATGGAAAAATAAGCGGTTATAATTCGGCTTCGCAGGAAGTTACTCGTTTGCCTTTTGCCTTTCAGACAAATGTAAAATATGATGTTGAAATAATTGCCGAGGGAAGTGTTGTTGTGCTCTATATTAATGGAAAAGCAGCGCTCACCAACCGCATTTACGGAAGAGACAAAAACAAATGGGGATTAATAGCTGAAGGACAGACAAGCACAATCTCAAATCTTCAGATAACTCAGCCAGAATAGAAATTAATAATAAAATATTTTAGAATGAATAACGGAAAAAACCTTAAAGCGGTGGCGTACGGAGAGGTACTTTGGGATGTTTTTGCCAATGAGAAAAAGATTGGAGGGGCACCGCTTAATGTCGCCTTGCGCATGAAAACTTTTGGCTGCGAGGTGGCTATGATTAGCTGTGTAGGAAACGATCAGGATGGCAGAGTGATTAAGGAAGAGATAAAGAGTCTGGGACTTAAAACCGATACAATAGTTACCTCTGAAGATTTTCCAACCGGTCTGGTAAATGTCACTTTAAACGAACGAGGTTCGGCAAGTTATGAAATCAGCTACCCGTCAGCATGGGATAAAATTGTATTGAATGAGCAGGCTGAAAAAATAGTGAAGCAAGCAGATGTACTTATTTATGGCAGCTTAGTCTGTCGAGATGCTGTTTCAAGAAAAACTTTAAAAGAACTGTTGAATTCAGTGGCTTACAAGGTCTTTGATGTCAATTTAAGAAAACCGCATTATTCCTATGAAATTTTGCAGGAATTAATGAACTCAGCTGATTTTATTAAGTTCAATGATGAGGAATTGCTAGAGATAGCAACAGCTATGGAATCTCCTTTTACAAGTCTGGAAGACAATATGCATTTTATTGCAGAGAAAACAAAAGTAAGGGCTATGTGTGTCACAAAGGGAAAACACGGAGCCTTATTAATGTGGGAAGGAGAGCTTTATCAAAATGGAGGATATCCTATTAAGGTATCTGATACAGTTGGAGCAGGGGATTCCTTTTTAGCGGCTTTAATCACATCACTGCTTACCGATAAAGCACCTCAGAATGCCATTGATTTTGCCTGCGCGGTAGGAGCTCTAGTAGCCGAAGCTCCAGGAGCAAATCCAGAAATTTCAACTTCCAGAATTGAAAATCTGCTGGGAAAAGTTAAAATTTGATTTTAAGCTTAAGCGAAGTATTAATATTTATCTACGAAAGTAAGCCTGATGCCTTTTGGCATCAGGCTTTTGTTTTTCAAACCAGAAAAATCTAAAGGATTACAAAAGGACAATAGTCTCTGTCTTTTGACTAAAAAATTAAAAGTAAAAAAAATAAATAAAAAATAGACAGACAAGTTTGTCTGTTTTGTTTTTTTGTTTTAAGTTTGTCCTGTCTAATTATTACTAGATGTATAATTGAAATAAAGGACTAAGAAAGTATTAACAATTTAATTTATTAAAAAAATGGAACAGAAACATCCACTACCACCGTTTACATTTGAATCAGCACTACAGAAAATTCAATTTGCTGAAGATGCATGGAATTCCCAAGACCCTGAAAAAATTTCTAAGGCGTACACTATTGACAGCGAGTGGAGAAATAGAGATAAATTCGTAAACGGCAGGGAAGAAATTGTCAAGTTTCTTGCCGATAAGTGGAAAAAAGAGCAAAATTATAAACTGAAGAAGGAGTACTGGTCGCATACAGACAACCGCATTGCTGTAAGGTTTGAATATGAGTATATGGATGAAAAAGGTAATTGGTTTAGGGCGTATGGTAATGAAAATTGGGAATTTGATGAGAATGGGTTGATGGCCAAGAGATATGCCAGTATCAATGATTTGCCAATCACAGAAGAACAACGAAAGTTCTAATAGCGGAAAAATGTATTAGAAACAGAATTAGCAAAATTTTACTTCAGCTAGTTCTGTTTTTTTTATAAATCACAGTCCAAAAGACATTTTTAGCTAGATTTGATTTAGGAAAGTCAGCTATTAAATATTATTTAATAGACAGACAGGTTTGTATGTTTGTTTCGGTAGTTGTATATTTGTTCCAAAATAAATCAGCTCATGATATCTCCAAGAGAAAGAATTATGGATGTAACCTTTGGCCTCTTTGCTAACCAGGGTTACAATTCGACCGGTATTAATCAGATCATTTCTGAAGCAAAAGTTGCCAAGGCTAGCTTTTACCAACATTTTAAGTCCAAAGAAGATCTATGCGTAGCATTTTTAAACGCTAGACATACATATTGGTTCAATGAACTCAATAATTTTATAACTGACAAAAAAGATACTAAATCAAAGATTTTGTCCTCGTTTGATTATTTAATTTACATGAACTCTAAGGAAAATTTCAGAGGCTGTAGCTTCTTAAATATTTTATCTGAAATCCCTAGTGATAATCTTAAAATACTTAACGTAATTCAGGATCATAAGAAAGATCTAAGGAAATTTTTTTCAAATTTTATTAAGGATGAAGTTTTATCGGATCATATATATATGCTGTTTGAGAGCTCTCTAATAGAGAGTCAGATGTTCAAGTCTAATGAAATGATAGAGAAATCTAAAATCATTATCAGCAGTCTAATTTAAAATTGCCCTCAATAAGCTTTTCCTTAAACAGATACTTCTTGTTTTAAAAAATTTACACTTAGTTGCCGGGGCTTGCCAATCACTGGCTGACAGGAAAACAAACAAAACCTATTGATGTTTTCTAAGAAACTAGTTTTGAAACTTGTCGTATTTCTCCTTTGCTTTCAAAAAATAATTTATCAGTCGCTACAGAAATTGTGGCAATACAAACAAATAATAACCGCTCAAAACTCTTTGTATTAAAAGTACTAGAGTTCTTAGATTAATTTTATCCGTTTTCTTTAGTAATTTTAAGATCGGTGAAATGGGCCAATGTTCCAGGACCAACCCAAAGGCCAATACTTCCCCGCAGATTTTTACCCTGTTTCAGATCGCTGACAATGAGTGTTGGCTGTGAAGTTCCGTTGACGTAAAGTTTTGCGGTTTCGTCCTTTATCTCAATCTTTATTTTGATCCACTCTGCAGGCTGCATGTCAGCATAAGCTTCATATTTTTCAGGAGTTTCTTTCCTTAGTTTTTCCCATGGATATCCAGGAACTGAGATATATTGTGTGGAGTGGTTTCTACGAACCTGATCATTTGCCCGGCCGTTTGTAGGACGCAAATAAAATACTTCCATTTTAGAGGCATCATTACTCACGCGAAAAGCAATACCAACAAATCCGCGTGCGGTTTCTCCAGCACTGGCAAGCGTTTGTCCAGAAATAGATGCTTCAATTGTTCCGTTGTGAAAATCAATATCCTTCAGGATCGCAAGTGTTTTTTCATCATTGGATAGTCCCTGAACCTGTAATGCTTTTTTACCTTTGTAATCAACCTGCTCTACAGTAACCTGTGAGCAAATTACCTTATAAGGACTAAGTGTAATATTTTGAGCTTTGGTCTGTGCATGGACCAGAAGACCCAATGCAAACGTAAACAGCAAGTTTTTTATCATCTTATATATTCGTTTTACTCTTATTCTCTGCAATATAATAAAAATGATGTAAACAGATATTCAAATGGAGCTAGGCCGATACTATAATCGAATTTCTAGTTATTAAATTGTAAAAATGAAATGCAAGAAACATTTATTTTTTACTTAATGTTAAAAGATATCACCTTAACTTTTGTGGCAAAAAAGGTTTCCATTTCAAAAACTAGATTATTTCCGTTTTGCTTTACTTTACAAATTGGGATAAAAATGTAAAAGGATTTGTTTTGGAGTTTCTATAACTTGTCTGCGAATTGGGTCAAACCATTCGACTTCTTTCGTTACCTCTGCACAGCATTCATTTTTTGAATTGAAAAAAGAGCTTTTAATCCTGATTTTGTCATCGATATAAAAATGTTTGAGCTCAACAAAAAAATGCTGGGTAAACATTAAATCTTTATAACAAATCAGTTCATGATTTCCTTCGTGCAGATCGAGATTCAGAGTGTTCAGTTTCTCTTTTGAAAAACCATTATAAAATAAAAAGTGATACAATAATCGGACTGAGTATGAAATGTATGCGGCACTTTCCATAACCATAAAATCATTCACATCTTCTCCAGTAACTACGTAGTTTTTGCAGATCATCTAATTTTGATTGAGGTTAAAAAAAAGAGGCCAGCTTATATAAAAACTGACCCCAGAACATTAGTCATGTTTAATGAGGTTCTAAATCAATAATTCGATCCAGATCTTTGAAGAGTGGTTTCTTTGCTAAAAAGCACCTTTTAAAAGATTACTTAACTAATAAAAAATTGTAATTGATTTTTATTTTATCAGCAACTTTCTTTCTAACAAGACTTGGTATTTCAATATCAAAATCTTCTGGTTTTACTTCAAAAGAACCAATTGCATTAACTCCGTTCGCAGCTTTAGAAATTTTTATGATTACTGTTAAAGGTTTTGTTTTGCCGTGAATGGTAAGATCGCCTTTTAAGGTAAAATTTTTAGGAGTATTGGTAATCTTAGAAATATCAAAATCTTCTATTTTGCCTTTTAAAGTTGCTTTCGAGAATTTCTCAGATTCCATGTAGTTTTCATTAAAATGCTCTTCCATTAATGCAACTTTGAATCGGAATCCTTTTATTAAAACCAAAGAAGCAAAATCACCAGTTGACTGATCAAGAACTGCAGATACAGATTTGTTTTCGGCTGCAACTTCCTCATAAGAAGGCATCGAAGCCTGAAATTTTATATTTCCTGTTTTTGTAATTAATTTTTGTGCAGAAGCATTTGTACCTACAGTAATAATTAACAGCAAAAAGAAGAAATTCAGCAATGATTTTTTCATAATGATTAATTTTCTTTTAATCCGTCCGTATTCCATTTTACGATTAAGTCAATATTAGCCTGCGACATTCTTCCGCCTTGAGGCATAAGTCCCTGCTGTCCGTTTTGCAATTGAATTCGGTTTAATAAACCAGAATTTTCAACAGCCGCTTTAACTTCTGCAAAAGTAGTTAGAGGTCTAAACGCTGCAGATCTTCCGCTTGAATGACAGCTGATACAGTTGGCATCAATAATAGATTTTACATTTTTGCTATAAGTAATTGAAGTTGTTGGATTCGTCGGCGTTGTTGGTGTTTCGATATCCTGAACTGTATCTGAGTCACTACAGCTTGCCAATGCAGCTAATAAAATTGTAAGTAAGATTGTTTTTTTCATGATTTATTGATTTATAGTTATTAAAATACTCTGTATAAGTTAAAGCCGAAGAAGAAATCACCTTTACCCCAGTCACCAGATGCATTCGTAAGGTATCCGCTCTCGCTCATAGATTGTGAATTGGTAAAGATTAACTGAAATACATGCCCGCCTGTTTCTACGTCAAGTCCTACAGATAATGGATTTTTATAAAAGTCGGGCTTATCAAAATTGTGCATGTATTCTAAATTAACAGATAGTCTTTTAGTGATTTTATAGCGTCCGCCGCCGCCAAAAGAAAACTGATTATCTCTTTCGATATCAGGATTGTAAAGGTTTTTGTGGATAAATGACGGTACTAATTCCAGTGACAGTTTTTCGCTGATCTTTCTCGATATTAAAACCTGCTGTACATACGTAAGACGATGCTTAAATTCTAAACCAGGATATTGATCTTTCTCTAAGAAAGTGTTAATATCTGCAACGCTGTAACCAACAATGTCCAAAGGAAAATTATCGTTTTGTCTGGCAACTCTGTATTTTAATCCTGTTTCATACATTTTGTTTAAGGTATGTCTGGAAAGACTTACCGATAACCAGTCGGTTACGCCATAAATACCGCCTAGTTTTGTAGTGGCATTATCAAGACCAAAAAAACTGTCGAAACCATCTTTAACGCTGCCAAATCGATGTGATACTACAAAATAAAACTCTTTTTTTGCTGGCATTTTTGTGGTCTGCAGTGTTACCAGCTGTAAAGCTTTAAAAGTTGCGGTTGAGTAATTTTCTTCTACCTGAGTAGAATCAAGACCCTGCAGCAAGTCATCTTGTGAATATGCCACGGCCGTCAGAAAGAAGCAGATTGGAACTAAAAATTTCTTCATAAATTGATTAATTGATTTGTTTGTTTAATAATGTGCATTGATCTAATTTGACTTCTTGAAAAAGTTCATCATATCCAATGCATTTACCTTTAACTCTTGTTATAGTATTAGCAGATTTATTTTTTAGTTTTTGAGTGAAGAGACAGAAAACAGTATTTTCTAGAGTGATCACAGAATCTGTTTCTTTGGTTACCATTCCTGTAATTTCAATAGTCTTATTGAGATATAAAGAATCTGCTGTCTTAGGATTCGTGTTATAATCTTCCAGTAGTTTTGTGGCAGTTATACTGAAATCAGGCGTTTCTGATTCGATATTCCGTGCTTCTTTAAATAGGAATCCGTAGTAAAAGTAAATACCGGCTGAGATGATAATCAGTAATATCGCAGTTACTATTGCTGTTGTTCTTCTTTTCATTTTTTATTATTTTGATAAGATTTAATAGTAAAACAGCCTTGATAAAGATTACCCTACCAAAGAATTGTGTTTTTTGAAAAAAAATAAAAAAGAAGAAAAAGAGTTTTTTAAAACCCTTGTAGAGATAGAATTAAAAAGAAACTCTAAAACTCACGTTTGGAGTTCGTTGCAGCGAAAAAGTATCAACTTCTTCTATAGAATTTGTTAGGGAACTTATTCTATAATATTCGCTGATTTCGTTTTTACGGTTGAGAATATTTAAGATTGAAATTCCAATTTTGTACTGAATTCCATTTGATGTTTCCCATTTGTAAGTTGAAGAAATATTAACCTGCGAGAAAATATGCAGATTGGTATTATTAGGTTTGTTATAAAACAAAACAGGATCTGAAGGATCTATTTGAGCAAAATCTGGAGAGGTTTTTGGCCGGCCAGAAGACCATTTTGTTCCCAGAGCAATTTTGAAATTGTTTTTCTCGTAAATTCCAGCCCATGATAAAGTATGGGTCAGCTCAAAGTTATTTGGAAAAGTAGTGTATTCGTAATTCGGGAAATGGTAATTGTTTTCATTGTACGTATAGCTAAACCAAGTTAGAAACTGATTTATTTTTTTTTGAATAAGCATTTCTGTTCCCCAAACTTCATAATTGCCTGTAGTTCGAACAAATTCTAACTGGTTCTGAAAACCCTGGCTGGAAGTGGTAATTCCGATTACTTTTTTATAAAAATTTTCAATGTCAAGAAGCCAGTCATTCTTTTTATAGAATAAATTTAAAGATAACTGCCTGCTTTTTTGAATGGGAATTGTAGTATTGTTTGAAACGATCCAGCGTCGTTTTTCAATTCCAAAATAATCTTTCTGTAAATCTATAATCTGCTGTGAGTTTTGACTTTTAATCTCACCCAGAAGTTCTAGATTTACATTATTACTGATGCCGTATGCAAATTGTATTCTAGGTTCTGCAATGTATTTTTTAAATTTTTCAATATAATTAAGGCGCATTCCAGCTTTAAAATAGATTTTGGAAATGGTATCGTTATATTTTCCTTCTACAATTAAAGCATGAGTTCGAAGTACATCTTTTACCCTGCGATAAAAATCTGGATTCGTTACCTGTTCCAAATTAGTGATACCAATTTCATTGAACTGATAGCCTTCATTAAAAGTGAAATTAGAATTAATAATATGATTGTTTTCTAAGTTAATTCCGTTATTGTTAACTGTGTTTTCCTGAACGACAACTTGATCTCCTAAAGTCGTTTTCTGATTGGCTAGAAGTTCATAAGAAGAATTATAGAAATTAATTTTTGTCGTATTGAAGCTGTTCCAGTTTCTTCTCCATGACAAATTTCCTCCATAATTCTGCTGGCGCAGGACATTATCTTCTGATTTATTGGTGTTGTAGACAGTGGCACTTTGAAAAACTTCCAGATTATCTTTTATGGTAATTAAATCGAGTATTATTTGATCTTTAGTTCCTATTTTTTGGGCATATTTGAGTGTCGCATCGTAGAAACCAAATTTTTTGTCGCTTTGATAATTTACGTTTTGATTTTGAGAAAAATCTGTAATGGTTGTGTTTTGAAATACCTTATTGAAATATTCTTTGTAAGTAGGAGTTTCTACAAAATCAGTAATCGATTTACGGGCAGAAATTTCAATGTAACTTTTTTTAGAAAGATTGTATTTGGCATACACATCGGCATTAATCATATTGATCCCTGCGCTAAACGAATTTTTTTCTGCTGTTTCGGCAGTAGAAGAAATAGCCACAACACTGGATACACTTTCGCCATAAAACGCAGAACTTCCGTTTTTATAGATAGAAATTGTATGGGCTAAATTGGGATTGAAAACAGATATTAAACCGAAAAAATGTCCTGTTTGAAACATTCGGATTCCATTCCATAAAAATAAATTCTGGTCGTGTGTACCGCCTCTAACATTAATGCTGGAAACACTTTCGTCAAGACTGTTTACACCAGGAATCTGCTGCATAGTCTGTAAAGCATCAGGTTCGATAAGTCCGGGAAGTATACCAAATTTTTTAGGTTTAATTTCAAACGAACCGTCATTGTTTTTCGAAATTCCTGATGCTAAAATTGCATTGGCTTTTATTTCGTGCAGTTCTGTAATTTCAGGTTCCAGCAATATCTGGGGACAATTTTTAGAAACTAAATTTCCAGCTGAAATTCTTTTGGATATAAATCCTACGTGACTAATTGTAAATATACTTTTGTCTTCTTTAGCAAATTCAAAATAACCTTCTGAGTCAGTTGCAAACTGAGTTTTGTTAGGCAAACTGATATTTGCGTTTTCAATAGGTTTTTTATCTGCTGCTGAAATGACATAGCCGCAGATCATTTCTGTGGCATTACCTTTTTTATAGATATTGATGAATTTATTTCCAATATTTTCAAAAGATAAATGCGTTTTTTTACCCAGATATTCCAGTTTTTGTTCTAAAGAAAGGGATCTTTTTGGAGGATTGATTTCAAGTCCAGCAATGTTATCCTCCGTGTAATTAAAATTGACATCGTGTTGTTTTTCAATATCAAGTATTATTTTTTTGAAAGGCATTAACTTGCCCTTGTCCTGAGCAGAAAGATTCAGGGCAAGAAGCATTAGAACAAACAAAAAATCAAATTGTCTGGGGCGGAGCATTTATTTTTCGTCAAAAATTATTTTGTTTTCTGAAACTTTTTTGGCTTTTAGATGATACGTTGTGCTGATAATCTGCAAAGCTGTATTTAAGTCTTTAGCAGGTAACTTTCCTGTAAATAAAGAGATCGTATCTTTGGCGTTTAACTCGATCTTAATATTATACTGTCTTTCAACCTCTTCTAAAAGGCTTTGTATGTTTTCCTGATAAAAGCATATTTGATTGTTCATCCATTCTGGTTTCGACGAATTTACAGTCAGTTTGACCTGTTTTCCGTTTTCAAAACTCACGCTTTGACCGTGGGTTAGTAGAATTTCGGTCGAAGCATAATTTACTTTTACACGCCCTTCGTAACACACCACATCAAACCTGTTTTTTCTGGTTTTAACATTAAACTGTGTTCCTAAAACGGTTACTTTTCCAAGGCTTGTTTCCACTTCAAAACGTCTTCCTTTTGCAACCCTGAAATACGCTTCTCCTTTTAACTCAAGATGTCTATTATTGTCCCAGTTCCATTTTTTATAGTTTATTTCAGAACCGGAGTTTAACACTACTTCAGAATTATCCGGTAGTGAAAAAGTGGTTTTTTTTCCAAACTCTGCAGTCTCCGTTTCAGACATAAAAACCTTCATCGCAAAGGTAATTCCAAACGCGAGGACAAATATGGCCGCTGCTCGAAACATCCATTTTCTGTATAACGAAACAACTTTTGAAGTTGGTTTTTTCTGGCGTAAAATGTTAGACAGCATAGCATTTTCATCAAAGTCATCTGTCTCTAGATGAGCTGTATATTTCTTTATCTTCTGGTATTTTTCAAAATCAGGGCTCGCCTCAAATTCCGCCAATTCATCTGGAGATAAATCATCGTTGAGCCATTTTGCTAATAAGCGATCTTTTTTCATTTTATCGTATTATTTAATTAAAACAATTAGAACTAAATTTACCCTACTTTTTAGATATCAATTTCTTTACGTAAACTTAAAAGGGCTAAATGAATGCGTTTTTCTACTGCCTTTACGCTGATATTGAGTTCTATGGCAATTTCACTATATTTTTTGCCGTCGATTCGATGCATCAAAAAAGCAGTACGCTGTTTTTCGTTTAGGTTTTCTATGGCTTTTAAAAGTTTGGCTTGAAACTGTTTTTCTTCCAAAAGATATTCTGGACTTTGATTTGTTTTGTCTAAACCCGTAAAGTTTTTTTCATATTTCAAAACAACTTTCTGATGTGCAATCTGGTTTAGAGTAGTGTTGTTCGCAATCGTGTAAATATATGATTTTGCCTTTTCTAACGGCACCGAAGCACAGTTTTGCCAAAGTTTTACGAATGCTTCCTGGGCCGCATCTTCTGCTTGCTCTGCATTGCCAAATTTGTATAAAAGAAAATTCCGAAGCGCTTTGATATGACTTTTAAAGAAAGACGAAAAAATTATTTCATCACAAGTATTGGATTGGTTTTTATCTGGCATGTAGGTTCTCAGTTTGTACGACGCAAAAGTATTTGTTTTTAATTGAAGTAGGGTAAAAGCAAAGCCGATTGTTTAATAGAAGAATAAAATGGTATCGGCTTTTGATAATTTAGTATAGAAGAACATACTGAAATCCTTGTTGTTACTTTATTAAAAAAAACAGTTTCTTAAAATTTATTACCTTTGTAAAAACATAAATATGTTCCTTTTGAAAAAATATTTATCACTCGCAGTTTTCCTGTTCCTGCTGTTTTCCTGTCAAAGTGAAACAGATGAAGAAAATAATAATTCACAAGGAACAATTACAAATGTTTCCCCGCTGACTACATATTTGCAGAGAGTTGCAATGGTACAGACCGTTCAGGATAATGTTATCGACGGATCTAGCTATTGTACTATAAAACTCCCTTATACGGTTACTGTAAACAACCAGCAGATTGCAGTTAATACTACTTCCGATTATCAAAAGGTTGTAGATAATATCAATGCCAGTAATTATGATGAGGATATTGTGAAAATTGATTTTCCTGTAACTATGGTATACTATAATTACATTGAAAAATTGATTCCCAATCAGGCAGATTTCGATTCTTTGATTGATTACTGGAATCTTTATCCAGATCTTTTATCTAAAATTAATGGATTAAAAATCAATTATCCTATAACAATTAATATTTATAACAGCGCTAGTCAAATAGCAAGTTCACAATCGATTATAAGCGATCAGGCATTTTTTAATTTTATTAAAAATTTAAACGAGAGTCAGTATATTTCTTTAAAATATCCTATCACGATAGCAGATTACAATGATCAGACAAAATCGATTACCAATAATTTGGAGTTTGAAAATGCTATTAAATATGCGATAGATTATTGTCCAGAAAATAATATTGTAACATTAGATTTTGAACAAACCCTAACAAACGGTTCCTGGGAAATCCCGTATTATTTTGATGATACCGTAAAAACCTCAAACTACACTGGTTACTCTTTTGTTTTTAAAAGTAATAAATCTGTTGTGGCTAGTAAAGGAGGAGTTTACGAAACTGGTCAATGGGAAAGTACTGTTCAATATGGAGTGCGAGAACTGAAGCTTCAATTTACGAGCGAATTACTTGGAAAATTGAATTTTAACTGGAAATTATTTGAATTTAATAATTCTCAGATCCGATTAAGAGATGTAGGCACTACAACTGATTATCTGTACTTTCAGAAAAAATAAGTCACTATTAAAATGCGTGGTTTTTTACCGCAAAGAGCGCAAAGGTTTTTCGCAAGGTTCGCAAGGTTTTATATAATTAAAAAGTTCGCAAAGCATTGTTCAATACAAACCTTTGCGAACTTTTTAATCATACCTTATTTAAAAAAAAACCTTAGCGTTCTTTGCGGTAAAAAAGTGAGCAGTTAAAAAAAAGGGTTACTTTTTCTTCTTCCTTCCCAGCCATATCAGTAAACCTGTAATAGGCAGTGTCGCCGCAAAAAGACAAACCAAAAAAGCTAGAATTTTGGTTGGATAACCATAGATACTTCCTGTATGTATGGGATAAATAAGACGCCTTACTTTATCGCCATTACTAAACGTTTCATAAGGTTTGATTTTTAAAAGTTCGCCTGTATATTTATCAAAATAAGCCATACTCGAAATGTTCGGTATAGATTTTTCAATATTTAGTTTAATGACCATGATACTATTTATCGTGTCAGAAGGAATTCTGATTTGAGTATCCCCAGTATATTTATAAATACTGTCAGTTTTTGAGAATATATTTTGATAGAAATAGGTTTTGTCCAATTTAGGATCAACTTTTGTTGGGTTTTCAACTTTAGCCGAAGGTTTTTTTGTGGTTCCATCTGCGAATAAATAAATACCGCTTTCAAACCACTTAAAAGACCAGGTTAGTCCAGTAAGCGATATTGTGAGAAGAAACAAAAAGCTGTAGAATCCAAATGTGGAATGAAAATCCCAATTGACTCTTTTAAAAGAAGCGCTCCATTTTACAGTTAATCGCTGCTTTAGATTTTTCATTTTTTTCGGCCACCATAAAATAAGACCCGAAATGATCAGAAAAACAAAAATAAGACAACTGCATCCTGTAATAAATTTTCCGGCTTCACCTAAAATTAAATGACGATGTAAGTCCAGCACTACAGAAAAAAACCTGCTTTTTTCCGTAGTTTGGCCCAAAACTTTTCCAGTGTATGGATCTACAGAGAAAATCTGTTCATTTTTATCGGCATCGGTTCCAGAAATAATTACAGTTCTTTTGGGATCTTGATAAGTCTGAATACGATCTAATTCTGTGATCGAATATTTTTTCCTGATGGCATTGACATACAGGTCAACGGGCAATTTCTTTGTTCCAATACTAGAAACTTCATAAAATTCGGGATTGACAAAAGTATCAATCTCTTTTTCAAAAACTAAAATGCTTCCTGTAAGTGCGACTATAAATACAATAAGCCCGGACGCAAGTCCGAGCCATAAATGTAAAAATCCAATATTTTTTTTAAATGTTTTATTCATGTAGGAGGAAGGAAATATTTTCCAAATATAATTAAAGCTTTTAAAAAGAGTACCCCAATGTTAAAAGCCAGTTCGACGGAGCACCAGGGAACAAACGGATAAAATCGTAACCACCAACCCAATACGTTTTGTTCAGTATATTATTGGCATTTACCTGAATCTTAAATTTATTGATGTTATAATATAATGCCGCATTAAATAAAGTATAGCCTGGCAAGGTTTGAGTGTCGGTCTGGCTTAATGTACGTGTAGTGGCAAAATTAGTTCCAAATGCAAGACCAAAATCTTTCAAAGCTCCGTCTGTAAAATTGTAACGTGTCCATAAATTACCCTGTTGGCGTGGCGTGTTTGGTTTTTGTCTTCCAATTTCAGATTCAATCGGACTTTCAGTAATTGCAGCCTCATTATACGAATAAGCAGCAGAAATACTCCAGTTTCGTGTGACATTTCCATTCAAATCAATTTCAATACCTTTCGATTCTTCTTCTCCAATTGCGCGCATTAAGTCTGGATTTGCAGTATCGTTTGCTGGATAAAGCGTGTTTTTCTGCTGAATTTTGAAAAGGGCAACCGTTACAAAAAGTTTTTCTTTGAACCATGATGATTTTCCTCCAAATTCAATCATATTACTTTCTAACGGATCAAAAGGTCCGCCCGCATTTGGATTTGATAAAGAAGAAGCTGTCTGAGGGTTGTAACCTTTTACGTAAGTTCCGTACAAATTAATGTTAGGATTAAGAGTGTAAGTCAGTCCAAAACGCGGTAAAAACGAATGTTGTTTGACTTTCTTTTCTGCAGCTTTTTTGTAGTTTTCTTTATCGGTATATTCGTCGTAGCGCACTCCAATTAATGCCTGAAAAGCGCCAAACTTAATATGATCTTGAAGATAAACTCCATACAAAGAATAAAATGTTGGATCAAAAGGGCGAGCCGCATAAAAATACTTGCTCATGTCTTTTAACTGCTGTGATGCAGAAGGATTTGTGAGGTCAAAATGCGCCACGTTTGGTACTGGATTTCCTTTAGCATCCAATAAATAATTAGCTTTATTCGCAGGGTTATACGTGGCAATTGATCCAGTATTAGATGCATTTCTATATCCTGTAGCCTGCAGCTGAGATCCTCCAGCAGGTACTTCTTCCTGTGCATAGTCGTAACCCACAATTAGATTATGATCTAATGCTCCAGTTTTGGCTTCGTATTTAAAGAAAGCCGAAAGATTATCGATATAACGTTTACGTTTACGCATAAAAACCTGCATTTCTATAGAAGTCGGAATAGTAGTTCCGTCACCTGCAGATGCATATTTATTGGCGCCTCGATGCTCTAAAAGATCTTCTGTATAACCTGTACGGATGTACGATCCAGAAAATGACAAACGGTCTGTAAATTGATGATTTAGTGAAGTTGTTACAATGTATGTTTCCTCATTTAAATAATCGTTAGTAGAATTTAAGGAGTTTGAAATTTTAGTAGAATATAAATTGTCTTCGTATGTCGATTGTCCGCGGTCTAGTATACTTTTCGAACTTGTATAAATCAAATCAAAATTGACACTTGTTTTGTCATTTGGAAGGAAAGAAAGGGAAGGAGCAAGCACAATATTTTTATCGAATTGTAAATCCCTGAAAGAATTGGCATTTTCATAACCTAAATTCAATCGGTATAAAAGCGATTTATCTTCTGTTAACGGGCCTGTAAAATCGGCTAAAGCTCTCAAAGTATTAAAACTTCCGGTAGAAAAACTCACGCTGTTAGCAGCCTGATCCAAAGGTTTTTTGGTTACCCTGTTGATAACTCCTCCAGGTGAAGCATTTCCAAAGAGAGCAGAAGATGGTCCTTTTAAAACCTCAACACGTTCCAGATAATTGGCAAGCGGTTGTTTCCAAAATCCTGTAGACGTTCGCATACCATTCAGCAACTGAGTGTTACTGCCTCCGTTTATTCTAAAACCTCTAATTGAGATATCGTCATAGAAAGTAAACTGGCTTACCCCGCTGAAGTTTTTAACCACTTCGCCTACGCGGATAGAACCCTGATCGGCTATTAATTCTTTGGTTGCGTAAGATACGGCTTGCGGCAAATCTTTTAAAGCAATTTCTGTTTTTGCTCCAATAAAAGATTTTGTATTTCGGTACGATTTCTCTTTACGTCCTGTAATTTCCACCGTCTGCAAAGTGTTAACGTTTTCCTTTAAAATAATTGAAAGATCAAGATTTTGATTTTCAGTCAATTCTACATTTCTTTCTTCTACTGTAAATCCCATTGCCGAGAAATAAACAGTGTATTTTCCAGGAGCAAGATTTGTGATTTCAAAATTTCCTTTATCATCGGAAACAGTGTTTTTTTTAAGGGTTTTGATTGAGATAGAAGCATAAGATACAGCTTCATTATTTTCGGAAATGATTTTTCCAGTAATTGTAGCATTTTGTGCGAGACCAATATTAAAGAGGCCTAACAGCAATAGGGAGAATATAAACTTCATGGCGGTTATTTATTTTGACCGCAAATATATGTTTATTTAGATTAAATACAAATAACATTCTAAAATAGTCATTTATTTTCTTTGTTTTTCTTTGCGTACTGGTTTTATATAAAAAAACACATGTCATTTTTAAAGTTGTAATTTAAGTGTTAAATAGTTGTTTTACAGTAAATTATGTTAATTATACTCTTGTTCATCTAATTTAATTATATTAACTTTATTCTTACAAAAATTTCATTTGAAATTATTTAAAGTGTTTTATAAAAGATAGGCGACTTTAAATTTTTTCAGTCTGTGCATAACATTCAATTTCTTATACAGTCTCTGCTATCGAGATACTTTCCAGCTGAAGTAAATATTTTTTATAAATAATTAATATAGAGCAATATGAAAAATGAAATGAGTTTACAGCCCCAAAATTCCAAAGTTATTTTAAATCCTTACCCTTCTACATGGCCTGCAGATGGACCAATTGATTTAAAGATTCATGATTTTCCACACAATAAATCCATAATAGAATGGTGGTATCAAAACTGCCATTTATCCTCTAAAGATGGCAGGAAGTTTTCTGTATTTGCTTCCTTTTTTAGAACGTCTTTAAAAGATGAACGTACAGGAGATTTGACATACGCACATTCTGTAATTTGGTCTTTATCTGATAAAGATGCCCGTAAATATTATAGTGATTCACTCGTTGATCAATCCATGCCCGCAGAATCAATAAAAGTTATTGATAAAAAAGAGGATTTAATTCATAAACCTTTTTACCGTGCATTAAAAGAACTGTATGAAAAAGGGAATGTGCCACTGCCCGACAGGCTGCTTAAGAAGCCTGCTACGATTGGTGTAGAGGAGTTTTCACTTGAATACGATGAAAATTCTTTTAAAAAAGACAAAGACGATACATATCATTTAAGACTTAACAATTCTTTAAAAGAAGTAGAATGCAAACTTCAGTTTATTCCATTAATAAAACCAATAAAGCATGGTGAAGATGGATGTATTGCAGGTATTAGTAAAAGTGAAGATATGTTTTATTATTTTATTCCAAAATGTGGAGTTACTGGTGAGATTAGGATAGGGAACGAGATTTATGAGGTAGAAGGCAGTGGTTGGTATGATCATGAATTTAGTAAACCAGGTGATGAAATTAAAGCTCTAGAATTCAAACAAGATATGGCATGGAATTGGGTATCACTGCAACTGGATAATGAATTTCAATTATCTGTATATGATCTCTTTGATAATACGAAGAATGGTGAATATGATGGTGGTACTGCGGTTATAATTAATAAAGATGGTAAGAGAATTAGTATTGATAATTACTCATTTTCTCCCAAAGATTATTGGACAAGCACTAAAACTTTTGTATCCTATCCAATATCCTGGAACTTAGAAATGCCTGACTATAATGTATCTCTTACTATAACTGCTGATTTTCCTGAACAGGAATTTATAACTGCACTCTCATTGCCAGCAATTTGGGAAGGATGTGTCCATGCTTCTGGAAATTTTATGCATACACAGGTTAAAGGCCTAGGATATGTAGAAATAGCTGGGTTTAATGCTAATGAAACTATTGAAAGTTTTTTAAAAGCAGTTGGTAAAACTACACAGAAAACAGTAGAAGATCTGCTGCCCTTAGCCCCAACAGATGATGAGTTTTACAAGTTAGTTAATAGCCCACTAGGGGTTAATTTTTTTAGTCAGGCAGATAAAGAACAATATGTTGCTTCTGTTGTTAAACCTGTTCGGGAAATTGTTGACAGGAATAAAAAATCCTGGCGTTCATATGTATTGCTTGCCTGTATAGATAGTGTGGGAGGTGACTCGCAGCCGTTTATAAATCTGTTGGCAATGCCTGAGTTAATACATACAGGTTCACTAATAGTAGATGATGTTCAGGATAAATCTGAGAAACGCAGAGGAGGTAAAACACTTCATCATATTTATGGCGAACCTTTAGCAATAAATGCTGGAAATGCATGTTATTTTATAGGAGATATTGTTGTTGGTGATTCTCAAATTTCAGAACAAATCCGCTTGAAAATTTATCAACTTTTTTTTGAAATGATGCGTGCCGCACATGCAGGACAGGCACTTGATATTAGTGGTCTTCACGCCTTTATGCCTGAGGCAGTAAGAACCGGAGATTGTACAGCACTCGAAAAAAGACTTTATACCATTCACAGGTTAAAAACAGCAGCACCAGCTTGTACATTAGCACGAATTGGAGGAATAATAGGAAATGGAACACCTGAAGAAATAGATGAAATAAGTAATTACTTCGAAGCTGCAGGTATGGCTTATCAAATAATGGACGATGTGCTAAATTTAAAAGGATTTGAGAATAATCTTAAAGATAAAGGGGAAGACATTACAGCAGGAAAAATTACCATGCCTGTTGCAAAGGCAATGGGTCTACTAAATTTTGATGAACGTGAATATGTTTGGAAAACAATTCAAACAATGCCTAGAGATGAAAAAGTAATACGATCTGTAATTAATGTCCTGCAAAGTTGTGGTGCTATTGATGCATGTGCAAAAGAGGCTGAAGATCTTATTGAAGCGGCATGGAAAAAAATAGACATTATAGTTCCTGATTCATTTTATAAAGTAAGATTACGAGCCTTTGGCTGGTTTATATTGCAAAAAGATTAATTTACTTCATATTGAATTCAAAAAACCATCAAATCATTATTTTTTTGATGGCTTTATTATGAAAAGTAGTTACCGGTTTTGACTATTTCAGTTATGAAGCTCCTTCTAATTTACCTGAAGAGCAATAATTGCGGACTGTACTTTCAGAAAGATCCAGTTTTATTGATTATTTAAACCCAAATTATGTAATAGGAAATGGTATGTCCTACTGGGTAATATTTCACATTATCCAGAATGGAATAATTCTCCTAGAAATTTAATTAAGGTAAACTCCATAATCAGCTTCTTTTTATTTTTTGGTATGTAAATCGAGTTATAATTATATAGGTTATGATATTTTTGAATTATACGATATATCGTAATTTTATGGATCAAAAATATTTTATTTAAAGAATTCATAGTTATTTCATAAAGGCTATTTCTTAAATTTACGCTGTTACCAATAAATATCACACCAAAACCTTATGGAAAAGCAGGCCGATAAGAATGCAATACTGCTAAACAGATTGCAGGAGAGAGAAAGAGAACAATTTCTTGTATTGTCCATCTGCAAAACACTTGCGGAGGCGCTATCGAAAAGCGAATTTCATACTCTTGTAAATGATGTTTTAAAAGAGTATCTTGCTTTTGAGGATTTCATTTTGGCTTCTTCTAATGACGACGAAAATGATTATCAAATTTTCTATCAATTTTCAGAATATAAAACTGATTCAGATGAAAAGTACCCTTTAAACGACGGTTTTTTTGATCTTTGTATGAATTCTGCCGATACAGTTATTTTTGATTTAAAATCAATAACAGACAATAAACTTCCGGATTATCTCCAATCTAATAACAATAAAAATTTTAAAAACGGAATTGGAATTTGCCTTCCGTATTTAAAAGGAAGTCAAAATGTCCTTTTTCTTTTCTTTAAAAGTGCTGCCGCATTTAGCCGAGAATCCAATCGAATTATACGTGGCATCGGTACACATTTGTCTATTACTGTTAGAAATATAAAAATGGCATTGGATTACGAAAGCAATGTATCACAGCTAAAACTTTTGCAAAAGAATTTAAGCCAAAGAAAACCAGAAGCTGTCGTTTCGAATACGGAAGGTTTTCAGGGAATTGTCGGAAAGAGTGAAGCCATGCAAAAAGTTTATGAATTAATTTCTCAAGTCGCGCCTTCGCAATCTACCGTTTTAATTTTTGGTGAAACAGGAACAGGAAAAGAACTAATTGCTAATGCCATTCATAAATTGTCTGAGTTCTCGAAGGAAAGAATGGTAAAAGTAAATTGTGCCTCAATACCCGAAAATTTAATTGAAAGCGAATTATTCGGTCATGAAAAAGGCGCGTTTACCGGAGCCACAGATGTTAGAATTGGGAAATTTGAACAAGCCGAAAACAGTACCATTTTTCTGGACGAAATAGGAGAACTGCCTTTGGCATTACAAGGAAAACTGCTTCGCGTTTTACAGGAAAAAGAAGTAGAACGAATTGGAGGCAGAAAACCTTTTAAAATTAACGTGCGTGTGATTGCAGCAACAAACCGATCACTAGAAAAGGAAGTTGCCGAGGGCCGTTTTAGAAGTGATTTATATTATCGGTTAAATGTTTTTCCAATTGCACTTCCTGCATTGCGCGAACGTCCCGAAGATATTGAGGTTTTAGGAAATTTTTTCTTAGAAACACATTCGCAGAAAATTGGAAAAAATGTAAAAGGCTTTTCTAAAAAAGTGCTGAATAAAATGAATGCCAATGCATGGCCTGGAAATGTGCGTGAACTCGAAAATATGGTCGAGCGCAGTATTTTGTTTGCCAAAGAAGAGGTAATAAAAGAAATGACTTTTCCGAAGATTTTTACGCTGGAATCTTCAATCGCTCCAGTTGATTTTTCTACCAAAACCCTGCAGGAAGTAGAAAAAGAGCATATTTTAAAAGTAATTAAAAAATGCAACGGAAGAATTTCGGGACCTCAGGGTGCTGCAGTTTTACTAGGCCTGCCTTCGACAACTTTAGCTTCGCGAATGCAGAAATTAGGTATTAAAAAAGAACATTTCCTGAGCTGATTTATTCCTGAATAACTTTTATTTTCCCCGAAGAAAATGCCCAGAATATCAATAAAAGCATATTAATTGCCAACGCAACAGAAGGAAATTGGAATGAAACGCCAAAAGCAATTAAATATGTTGGGAAGCCGTACAGGTAATTATTCCTGATTTTTTTGATGGCAGAATCGGTTATTCCCGGACGGAGTAGTTTTTTGTCTGAACTTGCATTGTACCATAAAAGATTATATGAAATATTGATCAGTACAAAAATTCCGGTATATATGGCGACCGCAATATTCGAAGCTTCACTGTTAAAAAAGCGAGCGAGCAAAGCCGTTGGATAAGAAACAGCCGAAACTAGAAACAAAATCAATCCGTTAGAAAACATAATCCCTGTATTACGACTGTAAATCTGTTTGAATATCTTGTGGTGATTGACCCACATAATAAAAATGCTAAAAAAAGAAAGAGTAAAAGCCAAATAAGTGGTCCACTCGCCTTGTAGGAAATCCAGTAATTGAGTGCCATTTTTTACGATATTAGCTTCAGGTGCACGCAGCTCCAGTACTAAAAGGGTAATTGCAATAGCAAAAACAGCATCACTGAATCCTTCGATTCTTACGGTTTCTTTTTCCATAGCTAGAATTTACAAATTGATTTTTTTTATATGTGATGATTTGCTTTGTCTTTTTGCTACTCATCGGAGTCTCCCTTCAATCGAAACGAAAAACTAAGATTAAATTTTTGCGAACTTTGTGTAATATCTTGCGGTCTTTGTGTTTAGATCCCGCTCAAAGTATTATTTATACCCCTGCTTAATACCTAATTTTTTCATTTTAGAATATAAACTTTGCGGCTGCATCTGCAATAACGCAGCTGCGCCTCCAATCCCGGAAATCTTTCCATTACAGGCCTGCAATGCATTCATAATATGTTCTTTTTCCATTTCTTCCATCGATTTCATTTTGCCGATGCTGGCTTGCAGAGGATTAGCATCCGTGCTTGAGGGAAGATCAAATTTTTCGATTTCGTTTGTTTTGGTCAGCAGTACATTTCTTTCTACTAAATGTTCTAGTTCGCGGATATTTCCCGGCCAGTCATAATCTAGTAATTGCTGCAAAGCTAGAGGGCTCATTCCTGTAACATTTTTCCTGGCACTTGCTGCATATTTTTTAAGGAAAAAATCAGCCAGTGCTGCGATATCGCCTTTGCGTTCTTTTAGGGGCGGCAATTCAATTGGAAAAACATTTAAGCGATAATATAAATCCAGACGGAAACGACCTTCTGCCACTTCTTTTTCCAGCGATCTGTTGGTAGCGGCTATAACTCGGACATTGATTTTTTTGGTTGAATTTCCACCCAGACGCTGGATTTCTTTTTCCTGTAAAACACGAAGCAGTTTTACTTGAGAATCGAGAGGTAGTTCGCCAATTTCATCTAGAAAAATGGTGCCATTATCGGCCTGTTCAAACTTTCCGACTCTTAAGGTACTGGCTCCCGTAAAAGCGCCTTTTTCATGTCCGAAAAGTTCAGATTCTACAAGGGACTGTGGTAAAGCAGCGCAGTTTACCACTACAAGTGAATTCGATTTATGATGAGAAAGATCATGTATTGCATGTGCAACACGTTCTTTTCCAGTACCGCTCTCACCTAAAATCAAAACTGAAGTTTCTGTTGGGGCTACAATTTTAATCTTTTCAATTACTTCTTTAATCAAGTCGCTGCTGCCAATAATGCCTTCGATTTCTTCTTCTGTAACAGGGACAGAAACATCTGCATAACTGCCTTTTTCCTCATCAAAGCGGTACTTGGCAATGTCAAGCATTACCACAAGATCGCGTTCGCGAAAAGGCTTCACCATAAATCCATACGGATGTGTTTCTTTTACGGCTTCCAAAGTCGACTGATTGGTATTGGCAGAAATGTACAAAAATGGCAGCTGCATTTCGCGCAGTTCCCAAGCCAGATCAATTCCAGTAAGGTCGCCTTTCAGCATTATATCCAATAAAACCCAGTCAGGTCTTTTTTCGGAGATCAATTTTCTCGCCTGAACCACAGAAGAAGCAATCCCGGTTATTTCGTAACCCGCTTTTTTCAGCATGATTTTTAAATCATTTGCTACAATAAATTCGTCTTCAACAATTAGAATTTTCTCCTTCATTATCTAAGTTATATTATTTCAGAATCATCAGCGGTGCCTTCAAATTCTGTATTTTTTGTAAATGTAATTTTGATTGTCAGTCCGCTGTCGTTTTTCATTTCAAACTCTCCATCAATTTGGTCGGTCAATCCCATCATTAAGTTCATTCCCAGCGAATTTCTTTCCGTATCTTCAAAGTTTTCAGGAAGTCCAACGCCGTTGTCGGCAATTACTAGTTTATAGTTGTTTTCGCCTGTATTTTTAAGTTCAATCGTTACTTTTCCTTTTCTGTCTTTTGGAAAAGCATATTTAATCGCATTATTAATCGCTTCGTTGATTATTAATCCAAGCGGAACTGCTTGTGCCACATCAAGATATACTTTTTCAGTTTCTAAAGCAAAATTGATCTTGGTATCAGTATCAAAACATTCCCTCATATAACTGATCAATTCAAAAATATACCATGACATATCTATATTTGCGAGATTATCAGATTGATATAATTTTTGATGAATAAGCGACATGGCGTGCATTCGGTGCTGACTGTTTTGGATTGCCAGTAAAGCATCTTCGTTATCCAGATAAGCCGATTGTGTATTTAATAAACTAATGACAATCTGAAGGTTGTTTTTTACTCTATGATGAATTTCTTTTAAAAGCCATTCTTTCTCCAAAAGCATTTTTTTGTTCAGTTCGTTTTGTGCTTCAATCTGCTGACGCTTGATTTCGAGTTGTTCGTTTTTCTTTTTTTTCAGGCGGAAGCTTTTGTACAAAACGGCCAGAAAAAGAATCAAAACAATCACACTGCCTATAAAAACATAACGAATTACGGTATCTTTTTGAATTTGAATTTCCTGTACTTTTGCCTGCTGTTTAAGCAGATCGATATTTTTATCTTTTTGTTCGCTTTCAAATTCAACCTGCAAACTGCTGATCTGCTTGCTTTTTTCTCCTTTAAAAACCGAATCAGAAAGGCTTTTGTATAATTGGTAATGCTTAATCGCACTAATGTAATCTCCTCGTGAAGAATCGGCTTTAAACCAAATATTATGACTTTCAGAACGAATATTATTATTTCCCATTGCCGCAGCAATTGAATCTAATTTTTTAATGTTTCGATAAAAAGAAGGATAGTTTTTAACCTGATAGTGATATGCTGCAAAACTTCTTAAAACAGCAAAAGTATTACCGTTTCTATCGGCATTGTCACCATAGTAATCGGCCATTTTTTTGTAATAAATTGCTGCTTTGGCATTTTTTTGAATTCGGTAAATATTAAATAAAAGATAATTCTCGGTCATTATACGCTCAATATTTGAGGTTGGATAATGATCCTGCATTTCTTTGATGAGTTTCAGGGCTTCGTTTTCTTTTTTCTGGCGAATATATAATGAACTCAAATTGTCGGCAATTGTTCGTACATATTCTGTATCCTTATATTGTGTTGCAATTTTAAGAGCTTTTTGCCAGTATTCCTCAGTTTTATCATTCTGGCGGAGGTAATAATACACCAAAGCTACATGATTGTAAATAGAACTTAGCTGTAAGGTTTTATCGTTTAATGCTATAGCAGTTTTTTCTGCTAAAAGTCCATATTTTAAGGCTTCTGGGAAATTGCCTTTTTGTGTATAAATTTCGGCAAGAATATTACAAATTCCCTGTATATCTTTATAATGTATGGATTTATAAAGCGCAAGAGATTCTAATGAAATAGCTTCTGCTTTATCAGGATTTTCGCTGGTGCTGTAGTATTCGCCAAGTTCTTGTAATACCGTAGCTTGTTTTTTTCGGGCTCCTGATTTTTTGAATAATGCAATAGCTTTTTCTTTATATTTTGCTTTTTCGTCGCCTTCAGATTGCATCGCCAGTTCGTTATAACTTTCTCCAAGCTGTTCTGGCATGTTATTTTTTTCAAAATAAGCTATAGCATTCTGGGTGTTTTTGAGTGCATTTCTGGAATTGCCGCTTTCTCTGGCGATTTGTGCAGCTAAAAGTATCGTTTTTCCTTTACCGAGTTTGTAACCTAAAGAGTTACTAAGGTTTTTTGCTTTTAGATTGATAACAGATGCGCTGTCAAGATCTTCCTTAAATTCGCCTGTTTTGGTAAGATAATAATTGCTTAAAGCCAAAAGCAATTCGACTTTTTTGCTGTCATTGCCGGCCAAAGTAATTTTCTTTCTTAACACAACTGGATCTTCTTTGGACTGCGCAATGGAGTTAGGGTTTGCAGATAAAAATAATGATAGAGTACATAAAAAACGTACATAGTTTTTAAAGGAAAAAATGGTGGTATTATTCATTTTTTAAAGGTAATCTATTATTAGAAATCTGCAAATCCTTATCTAATTTTGTCTAGTTATTGCGGTGGTACCAGTAACAAATAATCATGGCCAGACCTGGTATCAATAAAGTTCCCAGTCCGAAAAACTTTCCGGCAACAGCTCCTAGAAAACAGCCTGTAAGAAATCCTAAAATAGTAACGAGTTGCTTTTTAAAACTTAACAGCGAATCTGCATCGTTTGTACCATTTTTTATAAGGTTTCCTAAATCCAGCGAAGCTTGTGTTACATTTCCGGTCATCATCGTTGTAGGGCCGTGCGTTTCCTTAGCAAATAATTTTCCAAAAGCATTTTGTAATCCCATTGCAAAAACGGTTGTCATGGCTACGATATAAATTGCCCATTCTGAAAATATTTGCAAATAACCAAAAACATAAGAAGCGATACCGCACAAAACCAGTACGATCCCTTCCCAGAATAAGATAGTATAATGGTTTACACTTTTTAAAGCGATTCTTCCGCCAACGATTACGGCAAAGATAAAGACTGGAAAGGTCAGCAATTTGATCCACGCGTGGGCATCAGAACCTTTGATGATTTGATATGCGAAGACAATAAAGTTGCCCGTAACGTGTGCCGAGAAAATCGAATCGGCTGCGACGAAAGTTACAGTGTCGCAATACCCTGCTATCATAGTGAGAAGCAGGGTTACGTACCAGATATTTTTTTGCATTTCCATAATTTATTATTTTAAATGAGCACGAAGCATCCAAGCCATTTTTTCGTGATTTTCTACAAGACCTGTAATAAAATCGCTGGTTCCCGCGTCTTGTAATTCGTTAGCAATTAAATTAATGTTTTCACGCAGATAAACAATAATGCTTTCGTGATCAATAAGCAATTCTTTAATAAAGCCATTGCTGTCATTATTCTCTTGTAACTCTTCTGAAAGATGCGTAAGCGCTAAGAAATCTTTTAGAGTTGCAGGCGTATAATGACCCAAAGATCTGATTCTTTCCGCAACCGTATCTACAATATGGTCGATCGCATCGTATTGTTGTTCGAAAAAAAGATGTTTATTGTAAAAATCTGGTCCTTCAACATTCCAGTGCGCTCGTTTTGTTTTAGTGTAAAGTATAAATTCGTCTGCAAGGATTTTAATTAATACTTCTACGACATTGTTAATGCTTTCTTGTTTAATTCCGATGTTTGCTTTCATTTTAAATTAGGTTTAATAAATAATAATCAAGTGAGTATTTTCCTGCTCCAAGTGCAAGAATTAATAATAAGGATAAAGTGTACATGTACGGAATGTCACGCACTTCTAGTGAATCTTTCTGGTGTACCACAAAATAACCAACAGCCGTTACGCCAATTGTAGGTAAAATTGCAAGGCGTGTTCCTAGGCCGAGCATAATAAAAAAGGGTACAACAGTGTCAGAGAAAGTTGCAACCAATCCGTTTAGTTTTTCCGGCAGATGCAGCGGATTCGGAACGTGCTCTTTTTGTCCATTTTCGACTCTGAATTTCTTCATTCCATGAACCCTGAATAATTCTATTGCTAATAAGACTCTGAATATTAAAAACGCGATGTTATTGAATGAAGTTCCTAAATCTGAATTAAGGATTTGTTTTATAATGTCTGTCATTTGTTTTGTATTTAAAATGCAAAGCAGGAACAGCCCAATGCGCCCCAGAATGCGTTATAATTATTAACGGGAACATTGCTCATTCTAGCGATATCGTGGCTGTGTGCATGCACATCACAACTTCCGGAGCAGCTGTGTATCTGAGACGTTAATCCTGGTTTTGAATCGGCTTTTGCATTATTCTCGATTATACTCTGGAAGCTGCTTTTCGAAGGATATCCGTTATAAATATTTGTTGGCGACCAGTCCGGCAGAATCGGAATATGTGGAGGTGAGAACGAAGAAAAATCGCCATTTGCATACACAATTTTTCCATCGACAATGGTTAAATCGGCTTCTATTTTTTTGATTTCTTCGTCTTCAATTGTAAAATAATCACGGTCCAGAACTGCCAAATCTGCAAACATTCCAGTTCTGATATCGCCTTTTTTGGTTTGCTCCTGAGAAAACCAAGCGCTCCCTCTGGTATACAATTCCAAAGCGGTTTGTCGGTCTAATCTAGTTTCGTTGTACAATTGAAGACCGCCGACTGTTTTTCCAACCGTCATCCAGTACATAGAAACCCACGGATTGTAGCTGCTCACACGAGTAGCATCAGAACCGCTGCCAACTGGAACTTCCATCTCAATCATTTTTTTGATTGGAGGTGTGTTTTCGGCTGCCTTTGCGCCGTAGCGATCTGTAAAATATTCTCCCTGATAAGCCATTCTGCTTTGTACTGCGATTCCGCCGCCAAGCGCTTTTACACGTTCGATGTTTCTTTCGTCAATCGTTTCGGCGTGATCAAAGATCCACGGTAATCCATTGAAAGGCACGTCCTGATTTATTTTTTCGAAGACATTTAAAAATCTGGTTATGCTTTCGTTGTAAGTCGCATGAAGTCTAAAAGGCCAGCGGTTTTCTACCAAAAGGCGGACTACTTTTTCCAGTTCTGCTTCCATATTTTCTGGTAAATCAGGTCTTGGCTGTAAGAAATCTTCGAAGTCGGCAGCAGAAAAAACCAGCATTTCGCCCGCACCGTTATGACGGTACATATCATCGCCCTGATACAATTTTACGGTATCAATCCAATCTGAAAAATCTTCAAATTCGTGTTTTGGTTTTTGTGTGAAAAGATTGTAAGCGATTCTTACCGTTAGTTGTTTCTTTTCATTCAATTCGTTTACCACTTTATAATCATCAGGAAAATTCTGAAATCCGCCACCGGCATCAATTACACTTGTAATTCCGAAACGGTTTAATTCTTTCATAAAATGACGCGTCGAATTAATCTGATGCTCATATGAAAGTGTCGGGCCTTTTGCCAGAGTCGAATACAAAATCATGGCGTTTGGCGTTGCAATAATCAATCCTGTTGGTTCGCCTTTGGCATCTCTTTCTATATATCCTCCTGGAGGTGCTGGTGTATTTTTATTGTAACCAACTGCTTTTAAAGCCGCTCTGTTCATAATCGCCCTGTCATATAAATGCAGGATAAAAACTGGAGTTTCGGGAGCAATCGCATTGATTTCTTCTAAAGTCGGCATTCTGCGTTCAGCAAACTGAAACTCCGACCATCCACCCACAACACGAACCCATTGCGGATTTGGCGTGCGGTCCACTTGCTCTTTCAGCATTCGAAGTGCATCTGCCAAAGAAGGAACACCATCCCAGCGTAATTCCAGATTATAATTTAAGCCGCCACGGATTAAGTGAATATGCGAATCATTGATTCCGGGAACCACTCTTTTATTTTGAAGATCGATTATTTTGGTTGCTGAAGATGCAAATTCCATTATATCGCTGTCGTTTCCTACGGCAATAAATTTCCCGTCTTTAATGGCTACAGCCGTTACGTTTGGGGTTTCTGCATTGAAACTGTGTATTTTTCCGTTGAATAAAATTAAATCTGCTTTCATAACTTCAATTATTTAGAGTTCAGTTTTGCAATTGCTTCTTGAATGCCTTCGCCTGCAACATTATAAAAAGCTGGGCCTGCAAGCAGGATAATTTTAGTTAAAGGTTTATGATCTGATAATTTTTTCTGTTTTAAATACGTCTGCGTTCTATAGGCTTCAAAAGAACCTAAAACCACATTTGCGGCTACTAAAGCTGTTGGAGAATCTATTCCAGCATCTTTAATATCAGAAGCAAAAGAAAAATCACTTACACCTAAACGCAAAGCCTCGCGCATTGCCACACTTCCCACACTGATCATCAAATCAGGCGTAAATTTTGTGCGGTCGCCTAAACCAATAAGCAAAAGTTTTTTTGATGCTAAAGTTCCTTTTGGCGGTGTAATTAATAAGGTTTCAAGTGAATGTCCTGTAAATTTGCCGCTTTTGCGTAATTCTGTAATTAAGCCTTTAAAAGCGTCATCTAAATGCACCATTCCGTTTAGATTTGCCGGAAGGGCAGGAGGGTTAAATATGTCACCTTCTGTATATTCAAAAACGCAGGCAACCTGTAAATCTGCTTCTGCAGACGATGGTCCCTGAACCAATCCGTTTACCGAAACTCCGTCTACTTTACCCCAAGTTGTAGTGGAACCGAGTGCGGCGGTTTGTGCAAAAGCTTGATTAATAAACAAGCCTGCTGTTAAAATAAATAGAAACATTATGTTTCTAAGCTTGTATGTTAAGATTGTATCTTTCATTGTTTAAATATTTAGTTGTGGAATATTTTTTAACACATGTAGACATATATTTTATTTTTGCCAGATAAATGGATGCAGAAAAAACTAGTTTCTCACATATAGTTATGTACATTAATGTAAGTGAAACGCCTTTTTTTACAGTACTAAAAAAGCTATGTATCTATGTGTTTAAATAAATTTTTGTGGTTAATAAATTATTAGTTTGCTTAAAATTTAAATCCAAGGCGGGCATTAAAAAAAACTCCGTCTTTAGAATTTGGAATGATGTCGTTGATAAAAGCGCCTGTTTTAAAATATTGAATGCCGCTTACGACTGATATATATTTGTTGACATTATAAGTGAAATTGGCTAAATAAGCCGTCCCGATATAGCGCTCGTCTGACATGCTTCCCGGACGATTGAGCACTCCGCTTGGTCTGTAAACGCCATCTTGGAGTGAATATCTCCAATTGAAAACCACATCAACCTGCATCTTTAATGAAGGAAGTAAATCCATCGTGGCATAGGGATGAATATCGATAAGGTTTACTGGACCCACTTGCGGACTAAATCCGAAATAGCCTCCTTTTGGGAAAAGCGGATTAAACGTCTGAAGATTTCCGTCGCCTTGATTATTATCTCCCGATATGTAATCATTTCGAAGATTTATGGTCGGTTTAAATTTGATATTTTCAAACATATATCCAATATCAACAGATCCTGTCCAGGCAGTTATATTTCCAGAACCAAATTTTCCAAATTGATAAGCCGCTTCCAGATTGTAAATAAAACCGCCGCCGTATTTCCAGAATCTTGTACCCAAAGTATGTCTTCGTTCTGGAGCAATTCCTTCTTCAAAAACGGCTTCATCTCTACGAATTCCTAGGTAATAAAGGTCAAGGTTTCCTGCTTTCGGAATAATTATTTTAGAATACGCGCCCCAGAGATTCAGCTCTTTTTTCATTTTATTATCAAAAACGCCTGTGAAAATTTCGTCTTCCATCATCGCAAAAGCGTCAATAAAAAGTCGGGCAGAGGAGTACATTATTTTTCCTCCTGTAAAATACAATCTTGCATTGGGCCCTTCTCGTACCGAAATCAACCTTCCGGAACCGTAATCCAATTCTTGTCTTCCGGCGCGGAAAGTTATTTTTTTATCTTCTTTTTGATAAACATTCACATCTAAAAAAAGATTCTGAACGTTGAGCTGATCTTCGTCAATTCCTCTTGGTCCGTTGATTCTTCCTTCTTGTAATGCACTTCTTAATTGTGCAAACACCCTGAAGGTTTTTCCTAAATGAATATCGGCATGCAGATCGTAGCGCTGTAAAAGAAAATTGTTATGACCAATATTTAACCTTCCCCAATCTTCATTATTAAAATCAACATATTCATATCGGGCTTCACCTCCCAAAGAAAGGTAAAAATCCTGCTCTTCATTTAAAGGAATAAATTTCAACTTCTCGTAAAAATTTCGCGTAGAATCTTTTAACGATTCGTAATTTTCGTCGTAGCGCAAAAGCTTAAAATTTTGAGCCGATACCGAATTTCCTATGAGGAGAAAAACGAGTAATAACTTGACGATTTTGAATTTGGATTTTGTTGATTCCAAGATAATGAAGGTTAGGGGTTTCTTTAGTTTTTGTTTCTTCCGAATTTTCAAGTTTTAAGCTGAAATTTGACATTCATGTTAAATTTTGAAATTTTGAATTAGTGCTTTAACATATTGTGCGCATAGTGAATTCCTAAACCGTAAGAACCACCGTACTTTTTCATCAAATTGGTTACCGGAACATAAGTTCCTTCGCGAGCCCAGTCTCTTTGTAGTTCCAATAAATATTGGATGGATGTAATTGGCATTGCACCTGCTTGAATCATTCTTTGTACCGAGCGTTCATGAGCTTCTGCGCTTACGTCACCGCATGCATCTGTAATTACATAGACTTCATAACCTTCTTCAATTGCAGACAAAGCTGGCCCAACGATGCAAACACTTGTCCATAATCCTGCAAGCACTAATTTCTTTTTGTTTTTTCCTGTAATCGCTTTGTAAGCTGCTTCGTCTTCCCACGTATTCATTGAAGTACGGTCAATATATCCCGAAGTTGCAATAGGATAAAATTCTTCAAGCTCTGGGAAAACAGGTCCTGAAAAGCTTTCTTCGGCAACTGTTGTTACAACAGTATCAACATTGAAAATTTTTGATGCACCGGCCACAATTGCAACGTTGGTACGCAGTTCGCTTAACGGAATATTGTGGGTTGCAAATGCCATTTGACCTTCAAAGTCAATTAGTACTAAGGCGTGATTGTCTGGGGATAATAAGTTTGCGGATGGTTTCATATTATTTATTTTTAAAATTATCGGTTTTACTATTAATGGGTGGAAAGTTTCTTGATCATTTCGCTGGAAATTGAATCTGCGTAAATGCCAAAGGCACTAGTTAAAACACCTTTTACATTGTAGATTTCAGAAATGATTCCATATACAATATCTTCGTCTCCGGGATCGGTATCTCCTTCAAAACGGAATAAGTATTCGATTTTAAATTCTTCTGGTGACATGGATTGTTTGTTGTTGTTATAGCGAATACAGTTTTCGTCGAGATTAAAATTTTCTGTAAAACCCTGTATGTTCAGCCATTGTAAAGCTTCTGTAACGGTGTCAAAAGATGGTTGTTGCAACGTACTCATAATTGGAGATGATTTTTAAACTGCCTGCAATAGCGGACTGGTAGCAGGCAGTTTAGTTAATTAAAGGCCAACAGATCAGGCTTTAATAAATTCTAAAATATCTTTATTGATAGTTTTTGCTTCTGTGGTTGGCATACCGTGAGGAAATCCCGGATATGAAATTAATTTTCCGTTTTTCAAAAGCGCTGCGGCTCTTGGTGCTTGAGCGTAAGGAACGATCTGGTCGTCTTCTCCGTGTAAAACTAAAACCGGAATATCTAAACTTTTTAAATCTTCAGTAAAATCAGATTCTGAAAATGCTTTAATTCCTTCATAATGAGCAAAAACAGAACCCATCATGCCCTGACGCCACCAATTGTGTTTGATGCCTTCCTGAACAGTTTGTCCTTCGCGGTTCCATCCGTAAAATGGAATCGGGAAATCGTAAAAGTATTGTGCTCTGTTAAAACCTGTTCCTTCTCTGATTTCGTCAAAAACTGATAATGGAACTCCTTCTGGATTTGATTCGTTTTGAATCATAATTGGTGTTACAGCGCTTATAATTACAGCTTTTGCCACGCGTCCTTTTCCGTATTTAGCAGCGTAACGAATTACTTCTCCGCCTCCTGTTGAGTGACCAACGTGAATAGCGTCTTTTAAATCTAAAGCTTCCGTTAAAGCTGCTACATCCGCTGCGTATGTTTCCATATTATTGTTTTCTGCGCTTTGTCCGGAGCGACCGTGCCCACGACGATCATGAGCTATAACTCTGTAACCTTGTTTAAGAAAAAACATCATTTGTGCATCCCAGTCATCGCTTGATAATGGCCATCCGTGGTGAAAAACGATTGGTTGTCCTGTTCCCCAATCTTTGTAGAAAATTTGTGTTCCGTCTTGTGCTGTAATTGTACTCATGGTTTTGATTTTTAGATTATTAAATTGTTTGAATATTTTATTTATTATTATGTGGTATTGCTTTGTTGGTACTGCAAATCTATTACGGACAAGAAAGTTGATCTGTTAACCTAGATTAAGAAGAAGTGCTCTACCAGTACTTCTTAATCCAGATTAATTCTTAGCTCTTTTATCCAGCGCCTGATTTTGTTTGTTTGATGTGATGCATCTTCAAACAGGTAAGCGCTGCATGACATTAGCCAAATAACATGCCTTTAAATTTATATAGTTGTTTATAAGGGTTTTGTAGATCTGCGGGATAATTATTTGTTACGATATATCGTAAATTTATTAATGCCGTGATGAGAATTAGGGAAGTTTAGAAAAAAAATCTACTAGATACAGATTCAAATGTCAATTCTGAACTACTTTTATTTAGTAAAACAAAATTTTTAAAATATAAAAACAGCTATTTGTTAAAAAGCATTATTTTAGTCAAATAACTATTGAATAGTTTATTAACTTTCACTAACTAACTTATGAGTTTTAATACACCTATTGTAAAAAAAATATTTTCAATTGTCTTATTGGCGGTATGTATGTCTTGTAATTCTCAACAGGAAAAGGAAGTCAGGTTTGATACACAAACCATGAATTTGAAAGGAAATATTAAGCATATTACTGAAAAAACTGGGGATCATACTTGGGACTTTGAGTTTGAGGAGAACAAACTTCTGCTTGTAAAGTCTTATTTCCTAGGGGCAAGTTATGATATGCAATATCGACTTGAATATTTGAAGGGGAAAATCTTGCAGATACATAGTAAATCATCAGTAGTAAGCCCCGAGATATTCAGTACGAATTTTGCAATGCGTCTGCCGCTATATGGATTCCATAACGTACAAAAACTAGTCAGAAATCAACAAGGAGATGTAGTGCGTGTATTTTATAAAAATCAAACGCCAAATGAATATACGTTAAAGTATACTTACGATAAGTTTAATAACTGGACTACTCGGGAACTTTATATGCAGCCAGGTGATTACCTTAAAGAACGCACCGAAAGAACCATTCTTTATGACAGGAAAGTGGAGCATAATGAGATACGCTCCTGGAACAGCAGACTAGATTCTGTATTTACCGCAGCTCAAAGAAGAAATGAATTCATTGCAATTTCAATAAACAATAGTATTGAAAAGGATTATCCTAAGCTAAACCAAATCAATAGCTATCTGAATAAAAATTTTGAAGCTGTTCAAGCGGCTGAGGCTTATGTTAATAAGCTTATTGTTCAGTTCGATTCCACATATGGAAAAGAAAATCTCTCCAAAGAATTACAGCTTCTCAAAGATAAGATGGTAATTCTGCAATCCATTGCAATGAAAGAAAATTTCTTATGGTCAGAGGCAAGAGTTTATATTCCAATGCTGATAAGTGGTGAAGTGAGCGTAAAAGATGTGCAGGAACCTTATCAGTCCAGGACTTTAATTACTGCTTCGCTAGAACGCATTAGTACTATACGTTTATGGGAGGAGCAATACAGAAATAAATAGTATTTGACTATAAGTTTAAGGTGCAAATTAATATTTAAGATTTTTTTGTTTAAAGAGAACGAAAGAACAAACCAAAGATTATTTTTTGAAGGAGCAGAATAGAAACCGATACTAATTAGTACTAAAATAGATTTGTTACTTTACTAAAAGCAAATTGCGTTATACTTGTAATGTTTTACAAATCTGAAATTCATCGACTTTATTTTTTTTACTAAGCAGTTAATTTGCATCAGTGAGGGTTTTAAGAAGCAGTTAGATAGGATATTATCACTAAATTAAAGAAGGAATAAAAAAACCGTTAATGATAACGGTTTTTTATAAGTGTTAAATCTGAGTACATTAAAATTTTCGCTGAGAAGGTTTATTATTGTGGAGTGTGCTACTACCTGTCTCATTTCTGGTAAGTTCATCTTCTTTAAGTTCCTCGTTGCCAATTTTCCCTATTTCGAATTCCTTGTTAACGGGATTATCCTGATCTGATTCTATGGTTTTAAAGGATGAACTTTCAGCTTCATCACTCTTCTGTGTGTCAATTTCAGTTTCAAACCCTTCAGATGGATCATTTTCTCTAAGATCCTCTTCAATGTCTTGTTCGGTTATATCTTTTGATTCACTGTCCGATTCATTGTCGAGATTCTCTGAATCGTAAGGATTGCTGTTTAGATCTGTACTTTTCGGGTCTGAATTGGAAATTTTACGATCCTCCTGATCGTAAGATTCATTGTTTTCTTCTTTCATAATATACTATTTTTAAAGTTTATATTTGTTTTCTCTGCCTATGCTACTTGTTACTGCTTATCTCCTGCAAGGGCTATTTTCTTTTGCCCCGTCCTGAAGCAGCGCTCTGGGTAGAGGATTTCTCAGCATTAATGCGCAAATCATCTCCTTTTGCTGTTTTTGATTTAGCACCCATGACGGCTATTTTTAAGTGTAATAAAATTAAAAAATAGCTGTGCTGTTTCATTACAGAATAACGGGCGGAATTTTACAGGATTATGACTAATTAGAAGGGCGGCAGGTTTGCGGATCTGTGCCGAGTGTTACTCTGACGTGACTAAAAGCTGTTTGTAAGATAGATTATCGTTTCTTGTTTTGTCATTTTCCTTTTTGAAAATCTTTTTAGTCTTCTGCTAAATGATTATCACATCCCTCTTTTGGCAGGTAAGAAAACAATTCAATTCAATTCAATTATTCTCAGCGTCCCTGAATGGACGAGACTTACATTAAGATGAAAGGAAAACGGTATTATTTAAGAGGGTAGTTGATAGATCTGTCAATACAGTTGATTTCTTATTAACCAAGAGAAGGCAGAGAATGAGCGCCTAGTCATTTCTAATTAAAGCAATTAGTAATTGTCGGCCAGTAGTAATAAACATTGATGAAAGCGGTTCTAATAGACCAGCGATAAAAGGATATAACAAATGTTCATTCTCAAAGATTAAATCCGGCAATGTAAATCTCAACAATATTGTCGAACAGGACCATCATTTTATAAATGGCGAATACAAATAGACTAGGTTTTAAAAGTTTTGAACTGGCTAGGCGAGCATTAAGTGGAATTGAAGTTGTGCATATGATTATAAAGAATCAGATGGTCAAACGAGGAATATCTATATTTAGATCATTCTGTAAATTGGCGGACTAACTTTTAAATCACCTCTTGTAAACTCCTTTTTATTTTTAAAGGCAGATAGCCGCAGCTTTGAAGAACAGAGCTTAAAATATTGTAATATTATCGTAAGAAGCTGTAAGCTTCAGCTGGAAATACTGCCTTAAATTTGTACTTATACTGGTAATGACATTATATAATCAGTCAGAAAAAACAGGGGACCGGCGGTGTTCGTCTGGAGGTTCTGTCCCAAATGATTTAGTTAATTACCAATATGTTTTCAGGCAGCCGCCGGCCGCCAAAGGACTCCCTTTTTTAAGGGAGTTTTTTTATATCTAGAATTCAGTTGTTTATTCTGTGTTGGGAAGTGATTTTTTCAAACCATTTAACTCCAAATAGAGATAATCGAAGCAAGAGAGATTCGAACAAAATCTTCCCAACCTGCATTTATCATGTTTAAACTGTTGATATGATTTTTATTATTGAGGAAATTTGGAAGTTATTCTGCCCTTATCGTCCAAAAACAGAATTTGTGCATTTCCAAGAGAGTCAACTTTCATTTGCAGCCTAACATTTCCTTTGGTATCTGATAAGTTTAGTACAGCATCTTTGTTTATATCCTTTCCTATAAAAACTCTATTTGCAAATGCTGGTTCAGAATTTTTAGGAAACCTAATCTCTTCTAGTCTCTTTTTTCTTTCAATATCATTTGGAATTTTTTCTGCTTCTTTATATTCTTTTCTCCATTCTGCAAAATTTGGATCTTTGTGCCAGTCGTCTACATAAAGTCCTGTTTTTTTTGAGCCATTATCATCTAAATATTGCAGGTAAAGCACTTGGTTTTGGTCATATTGGTCAAAAGAAAAATGTCCAGATGCAAAATATTCTCCAGTTTTAATATCTTTTTTTCCTGTAAAAACAAGCCCGCCACATTCAGTTAATTCATCATTAAAGAATATCAGCCCTGGTCTTCCTCCTTCTTTTAAACCGTAAGTTTTTCCATGCATTAGGTTAGCAGGTGAATTTTGAGAGTTCGCTAATACCAGTCTTGTTTGTCCATTTGGTTCTACAATTGTTAATTTTTTTGCTGTGATTTCATTAAATGTTTCATTTTTATTGGAAACAAACGAAAACACAAAAAAGCAAATGATTAAAAGTGATATTACATACAAATTAATAGTAAGGAATTTAACTTTCCTCTTCAAAATTAAAATTTCTTGATTTTCCATATTAAGGTTAATTTTCTGGTTGGTTTAAGATTATGCTAAGTTTTTTCTGCTATAAGAATTTTGGGCTAAAGTAGTGTTTGTTTTTGCATAAAAATATATAATAATTCAATAAAAATTGTCAAAAGCGATATATCTTGTCGAATATTTTTTACTCTTAGTGAATATATATAACCACTTTACTGTTTGATCATGAGAACTATATCTGTAGAACAATGAACTTTACATGAGTATAATCGTTATAACTATTTTTTTGGATCATTTGTTCGTAATTTACCATTATAGTAAGAAGATTAATTTGAATTATAATTTTCCTCAACAGCAATTTGGATTTGTTTAACCGCTCTCTTGCTAAGGAAATCTTCAATACTGAACAAATACACCATATGGCTAGAAGGGGGATTAAAATAACTAAAGCTAATATATGGGACTTGACACGAAATCTTATTTACTGTGGTAAAATATTTGTTACGAAATATAAAGATCAAGAAAGCAGGTTTGTTAAGAAACTGCATGAACCTCTTATTTTTGAGGAACTGTTTTATAATGTCACGAATTTTTTAGTAACTAAAGATAAACACAGTATAGAAAAGCTTCTAAATGTAGGATTGATAATTTAATTAAAATGAACCAAGCATATGTAGATATGGATTTTGTCAGAGGCTCAGTCTAATTGGTTTAGTTTATCCCGAAAATTTTACAATTCAAGAAAGTAAAATACAAACCGCTAGAGTTAGCTCAATTGTAGAGTCTATCTATTTGACTAATAAGGATTTGAAAAACAAAAAAAAGGGACAAAAGATGATATTTTTCTTTTGTCCCCAGTAGTGACGTCTAGTCTACAATTTACAAATCATTTTATGAACGATTTGAAGAAATTGGCTTATTTTTCGATTGATTTGTAAGATAATTATTTTGATTTTTTGTTTTGAAGCGGTTTGTATGTATCGTAGGCGTTTAATGTTAAAAATCGTTAAACTTATTTTTTTTGATTTATTAAGTTTCAGTCGAAACTATCTAAGTGAAAACTTATTTATAATATTCTGCTTTGACTTAGTAAAATTAAATAATTATCATTAACCTATTCAAATCAAAATTTGATGATGATTTTAGATTTTTTATTTACGACTAAAGGTAAGCGTAGAGCAGGATTCGAACTTTACGCCTGAAACCGCTTTATATGCCACTTTTATTTATGTCTTGAACCTCTGTGCACCGATTCTGCACCCAAATTCAATTTTATTATTTCAATATTAAATCATTCACAAAAAATTAAAATACTAACTAATTAACAGACAGTAATATCATTCTTCTTGTTTTACAAATATATTATAAATTTTTAAAATGCAGGGCTTTCGTAAATTTTCGCTTTTTTGTAGACTTTGAATACTTTCCTTTTACCCATCCGCGGATGATCTGCCATTCGAACGTGTATTCAAGAACTTTTTATTTTGCTGAGGTGCTTCTTTTTATAACTATAGTACGCCATGATTTTGCCACAAAACTATTAATGAATAATAAATTTATAACCTCTTAGTTTGTATTTATACGGCTGGCTTTATTTTTTTCATCTAAAAAGCCGGATTTCAAAATTGCTTCAATAAAATGATGGAGAATTTATGGCTTTTTAATGGAAACGAATAGGCCCAGTTCTTTCATATAACGCGCTGTTGTGCTGTTTGAAATATTTATACCGCGCCTGCGTAATTCTGTACCTATTCTCATATAACCGTAGCGCTTTTTCATTGCGAAAAAAACAGTTTTGATTTCCTTCATCAAGGCAAGCTTTTTTTTTTCGTATCGGAAACATATTTATTTTTCCATCTGCTGTAACATCTCTGATCAACGCTCAGAATCATGCAGATTTGTTTAGCAGAGCATGTTTTTTCACAGCTTTCGATGTAAATATAAATACCGGGTCTTCCTTGGCACAGATAAGGAGCTGCATTTTTTATGATCAGTGAATGAAGTTCTGCTTTTGCAATTCTCTTTTCAAGTAAATATATTTTTTTTTGTCCAGGGCTGATCCGGAGATTTCCGAACCCTGGAAAACTTCCATCACCGTACTTTTCATAATCCTGGCGCCAGCGGTTCAACAGTGTTTTTGTTATTCCAAGTTCTCTCTCAACCGGCTCAATAGAATTTCGTTGAAAACTTAAAAGCACGGCTTTTACTTTAAAATCTCGGTCATATATTTTAACTTTTTTCTTCATTTATACCAACTATTGAATTTAAATTTTAAGAACTTAACTGAGATTAACTCTCTGCATTAAAGTCTTCGATTGTTTTGTACTGAAGTGAAGAATGAATTCTTTTTTTGTTGTACCAGTTTTCAATATAATCTATTACAGCCTCTTTTGTACGTTTTCTTGACAGGAGTTTATTTTGATAAACCAGTTCTCTTTTCAAGGTATTGAAAAAACTTTCTGCAGGAGCATTGTCAACAAAATTTTCTTTACGACTCATACTCCTGATGATGCATTTATAAGAGTCCAATTTTTCGGTAAATGCTCTGCACGCATACTGTACGCCCCTGTCAGAATGAAACAGCAGACCCGCTTTAATATCTCTTGTTGCTACTGCCATTTCCCAGGCTGCAAGTGTAGTTCTGTGGGCAGTCATGGTACTATTGAGACTCCAGCCAATTATTTTTCTATCATATAAATCCATAATAATAGTAAGATATAGAAACCCTTTTGCAGTTTGTATGTACGTAATGTCTGAAACCCAAACCATGGAAGGTGCGTTTACTTTAAATCTTTGATTTAGAACATTATGTGAGGTATAAAAATTGTGCTTTGAATCTGTAGTTATTTTAAATTTTCGCTTTGCTTTTGGACGCAGACCCATCTGTGTCATGTATAGTCCAACTTGGGTACGAGATATTTTTGTGCCGCTTTTTGTAAGTTCTATGGCAATCCTGACACAGCCGTAACGTCTGCCAGAATCGAGGAAAGCGGCAGATATTTTTTGTTTTAATAAAATTATGCGCAGCTTGGTCTCTGAAAGCGGCTTTTTTTTCCAGAGACGGTAGCTGGATTCACTTATTCCTAACACCCTGCATAATTTGATGATGGTATATTTTTGTTCATTATTTTTTACAAATTCGAAAACAGCATTTTTCCCTTTTACAAGATAAGGCAGGCTGTTTTTTAAGATTTCAAGATTCAGTTCTGCCTCAAAACATTTATTTTCTAGCTGAAATATTTTTGCTTCATCCGCGTTTTTTCTAGGTATTCCGCTTCCGCAGAAACATCCAGGGCCATATTTATCGTAAATAACCCGCCATTGGGCTAAAAGTCCAGGTGCTAAATCATATTCTCTTTCTACTTCAGAAACATTACTTCTTTGATAACTTAAAACAACTATTTTTTCTTTGTAAACTGCTTCATAGAATCTGCGTTTTAATACCTCCGGTCTTATTTTCTTAGTAGGCGTTTTAGGAGTTGCCAGTGCATATTTCATTTTGCCGTCCTCTTCAAAAGGTATTTCATTTAGTCTTTCAAATTCGATTCGCCATCTATATAATAAACAGGCTGTAATATTAAGTAATCTTGCAAGCTGGGATAGATTGGTCTGCTTATAACTTAATAAAACGGCCTTTTTTTTAAAATCTGGATCAAAATATCTGCGTTTTTTTTCCATAAGATTATGTTTTTGCGATAGCTTTCTTGTTCAAATAATTTAATCAAACGCTCTGTGTTACAAACCGGTTTTCGGGTTCTGCTCTAAATTTAAAATGAAAGGATATTATAAGTGTATGGTTATGCTATTCATAGTGAAACCCTATGCAGTCTTTTCTTTTTAAATTCACTATACAAGCCAAGTTCTCTCATGTATCGCCCGACTGTGGAGACTGATATCTGATTTCCTGCATGAAGAAGTGCTGCTGCAATTCTATGTTTACCGTAACGTTCTTGTGAAGCATAAAAAATTATGGTTATCTTTTTCTGCATTGCAGTTTTTATTTTTTGCTGCTCGGAAATATAACTGCTTTTTGACTTTCTGTAGGTACATCTGTTAATATCGAGTACTCTGCTCATAAGTCTTATGGAATATTTACCCTCATTTGCTGCCATAAATCGAAAAATACCAGCTTTTCCCTGACTAATTGCTGTACCTGCAGCCCTTAAAATTTCAGTTTGTAATTCAGTTTGTTTTAGCTTATTTTCATGTAGTAAAGCTTTACGATCATCGTGCATAATTTTCGAGGACACGTTCTTTCGAAAACTTTCTTTTCCGTACAGCGCATATGCATTTCTCCATCTGCACAGTGCGCCATCATATAACCCGAGTTCTCGTTCCATTGCTGCTAAACTGCATCTTTGATAACTAAACAATACGATGTTTTCTTTAAAAACACGGTCATAAACTTTAAGGGTTCTTTTCATAGTTTTCATATTTTGTTAATAGGGCTCCCTGAATTAAACTGCTCAATACTCTGGTAATTTAATGTTGAGTGAATTCTAGACTTATTGTACCAGTTTTCTATGTAGTCCACTATTTCCTCTTCCATCTGTTTTTGATAAAGCAGGGTCTTTTTGCGATAAATCAACTCTTTTTTAAATGAGCTGAAAAAACTTTCGCAAACAGCATTGTCAAAGTGATCTCCCCTGCGGTTCATGCTTTTGATACATCCATAGGAATCAAGTTGGTCTGTAAATGCTTTGTTAGCATATTGAACTCCTCTGTCAGAATGAAATATTAATCCTTTATAGATTCCTCTCTTAGCTGCAGCCATTTTTAGGGCTGGTAAAGTAGTTGTATTGGTAAAAAGAGTGTTGCTTAAATTCCAGCCGATTATTTTACGGTCATATAAGTCCATTATAATGGTAAGGTATATAAAGCCTCTAAGGGTTTGTATGTATGTTATGTCTGAAGCCCAAACTTTAGATGGTGCAGTAACATGAAAATTTCGGTTAAGAATATTTGGGGAAGTATAATGATTATGTTTCGAATCTGTTGTAACTTTAAATTTTCTCTTTTTAATTTTTCGTAGTCCTAATTTTTTCATGTAGAGTGATACATGACGCGCCGTTATTTTGTAGCCATTTGCATTGAGTTGTGCAGTAATTTTTACACTGCCGCAGCGTTTTTTAAAATGGAAGAACATGAAAGTAATTTCTTTTTTTAACCAGAATATTTTTTTTTCATGGTCCGAAATCCCTCTCTTTTTCCAGTGAATGTAACGGCCTATTCCGATTTCTAAAACGCTGCACATTTTAGTGATTGAATAGGTTTGCTCGTTCTCAAGGAGAAAACCGTAAATAACCAATTTACCTTGATGGAGATAAGGAGATCCTTTTTTTAGAATTTCATATCTTATTTCAGATTCTTTGCATTTTTTTTCAAGCTCAAAGGATGTTCTCTTCTGCGGATGGACTCGCTCATAGCCTGACCCTAAGAAACTTCCCTCACCATATTTCTCGTATACCTGACGCCACATGGTCAATAGGTACGGAAGTATACCAAGTTCATCAGCATATTCTTTAAGAGTTCTTTTATGGTAACTGGTTTTAACCGCATTTATTTTAAAATCTCTGTCAAATTTTTTTCTCTTTTCATCCATTAATTCTCGAATTACTTTTTTTAAATCACTGAAAGTTAGTTTATTATATTTGTATTTATCTAAAAAAAACACATTATTAAAGGCGAATTTTGAATTTGTTTAAATAAAAATGTCTATACGGTTATTTTTTTAAGAGGTTTTGTCTAATTGTGAACACTAGAAATAGACAGATAGAATTTAAATATTAAGTATAAAAAGTAAATTGAAAATGTAGTATATCTACAGAAAATGCTTTTGTTGTTTTCTGGGAAAGTGAATTCTACTAAATAAGTTAATAAAATATTCGAAAATTTCACTCCCTTAGCTTGTAAAAATAAAATTTTCAAATACTGTTTTAAAACAGCAGAAAAGATCGATATTTCATTTTAAGATTAGTCTAATACAGTTTCGCATCTAATTTGACAGACCTTCATTTTACTGGAATTCTTGTTTTCGAAACTATCTTGTGCACAGATTTTTCCACTAAGTTAAGAAACGTGGAAAATGTTTGTAAAATTCGCATTAACTCTTTGTTTGAAAAAAATTCCAAGTGTGGCAAATTAGAAGACAGATCCACTTGAAATCATATTAGGTTTGTACCTAAAAACTACACACATTTTAATTACTTTTTTTTACAAAATCATAAGCTGGTTTTCTTAAAAAAAAAAAATTAACCAATCGTAGTTCAATTCATGAATTATTTCGGTTAGAGAATTATAATTACCACTTTTTAAAAGCTTGCCTGATAACAGCATTTTTGTGATAAAAACGGTATCAGCTGCACTATTTATAGCATCTTAATTAACTGCCGCTTAAATATAAGTATCCTGCGGTTTTATTTTGATTTCCACCAGATTCATATTCGATTATGTAAAAGTATGTTCCGTCTGGAAGCTTATTACTGCCGGCTGTAGTTACCCGCCCCTGCGAGTATCCGCTAAAATTATTACCGTTAGAGTCATAACTTTTAGTCTCGAAAACTTTTATGCCCCAACGGTTATAAATCGTTACACTATTGTTTGGGAAATTAGTGATGCCGTCAATTTTAAAGTAATCATTTTTATTATCACCGTTAGGGGAAACTGCCTTATGTATTATAAGATCGTCATCAACTGCATTCTGGATTAGGCTGGAAGCGTTTAGAGTTTCAATGCCTGGACTTTCTGCGGTGAGAGCAGACAATTCCGCTTTTGTAAGGTCTCGTTTGATTGCTGCATTATCTAGAGTGGTTAAAGTAGCAGCCTCTGCGGCTGCGATGCTGTTTTGGGAACTGGCGGAATATAAAACAGCAGATAAAAAAACTGTAGTGAGAAGTTTTGCTTTCATTTTTAGCATTTTTAAATTAATAAAATCCTTGGATAAAGGCAGATAATTAGTTTAACAGCTGGAAAAAATGGATTATGAAATGTTATATAGTGAATTAAATATTTTCTGTTTTAAATGAAAACCAAAGTATAATATTTATAAGTTAACTACTGCAAAGATTAAGTTGTTGTTGGTCAGGTGATTATGTTTTTGCTAATACAAATTTATAAAAAAAATATTACTGATTGTCAAAAATATACACTATATTATAACCATAGGTACTCCAATAAACTGGGCAGGTTTGGAAGCAATATATGGAATTGCATTATAGACTTATACCGCAAAGATGGGATTTGTGGTAAAAAAGGTAACACCTCCAATCAAACTTTCTGTATTTTAATGCCATAGTTTAAATTGGTATATAGATATATCATTTAAGAACTTTCTTTTCTAAATTAAAAAGAGAATGTAACATTCCATGCGGAAGATGAAACCTTGATATTTTATTCTATATTGCTATGCTTTTTTTTTAAGGTGGATTTTTAATAAATAAAAGCAAAAAGCGCTATAGCGCTTTTTGCTTTTATGGTTCATAATCAGGCTTGTTTTTAAGGTTGGAATTAGTCTTTTCTAAAGGCGCGCTGTGCTTCTTTTTCAAGATCGGTATATTGAATTTTTTCAACTGATACCCCAACACCTAGGATTGTACCTCCTTTGAATGTTCCAGGAGTTTTGTAAAGATGACTTACCGCATCTCCGCTGTCATATCCTACACACAAACCGTCTCCGGAGAGCGTAAATTTACCAGGCTGTGTCTTCATGGCACTCTGCGCTGTTACTTTATCGTTTATATATAATTTTGCAGATCCCATTTGCGCCCCGTATTCTCCGGTTTTTTCTCTTGTAAATTCCATTCCCACTGTATATTTACCAGGTTTTAGCTCTTCTGAAGAAACTAACTGTTGTTCCGTTATGCCAAGGAAGTTGTAGACATAGTATAATTTTTTGTTTTTGATAAAAAGGCTGTGTCCTCCAAACCTTGAACCGTGTGCAAAAATTACTCCTGCTGCATTTGGATCTTTGATCTCAATATCCGATATTATTTTATAAGACCTTCCGCGAATATTCACCGCTACGCCTTCAGGAACTGCAGAAGTGCCGGGATAATATAAATATCTTTCTCTAGGTGCTTCTTCAGAAGGCCTCTCTATACCAAGCTGCTGTACTGCGGTACGGTCGTCTAGGGGCAGAACAAGATTTTTATCCGCCTGCTCAAACCAATCGGCTATTAGTTCTTTTAGCTTATCAGGATTTTTATCAGCTAAATTTTCTGATTCAGAACGGTCTTTATCTGTATTGTACAACTCCCAGACATCCTTATCAAAGTGTCCCTTATCAGTTAACGGCGCATGCAGTGCTACAGCTTTCCATCCATCTTTCCAAATAGCGCGTGTAGCCAGCATAGAATAGTATTGGATGTGTTTCCGGGTAGGATCATCAGGTTTTGCTTCAAATGAATAACGCATTGAAACTCCTGAAAGAGGATACTGTCCAACGCCGCGGAAAGTTTTTGGCATTTCAACACCGCAGATGTCCAGGATTGTCGGTACTATATCTGTAGAATGATGGTATTGGCTGCGAACCTGCCCTTTGGTTTTAATGCCTTTAGGCCAAGAAATAACCAGTGGATCACAGGTTCCTCCAGCATATTCGCTGTATCTTTTAAACATTTTATAGGGTGTTGAAAAAGCAGCTGCCCAGCCTGTAGGGAAGTGCTCATAGGTATCGGGGCTTCCAAGCTTGTCAATATACTTGAGGTTTTCTTCCAAATTATCAGGATAGCCGTTAAAAAATTTGTTTTCATTTACGGATCCATTTGGAGAGCCCTCTCCTGATGCTCCATTGTCAGCTGCATATATAATTACGGTATTTTCCAATTGTCCACTTTTTTCCAAATAATCTACCACACGGCCGACCTGCGCATCTGTATATTCAGAGAAACCGGCATAAACTTCTGCCAGTTTTGAAAAAAGCTGTTTTTCTTGAGGTTTGAGCTCATTCCAAGGACGAACATAATCAGCAGGGTTGGCTATATTAGGGGGAAGGGGATTAAAATCAGTTAATTTTGTATTTTCCGGGATGATGCCTTTTGATACCATTCTAGGCAGTACCCACTTACGGTAAGCATCGTATCCGTCATCAAATTTTCCTTTGTATTTTGCAATGTATTCTTTAGGAGCTTGATGAGGGGCATGGTTAGCGCCTGGACAGTACCATAGAAACCAAGGTTTAGACGGATTAGATGCTTTCTGATCGCGAATGAATTCAATGGACTTGTCTGCTAAATCTTTCGAAAGATGATAGCCTTCTTCAGGAGAATACGGGGCATCAATAAAATGGTTGTCTTCGGTTAAATCAGGATACCATTGATTGGTTTCTCCTCCCAAAAATCCATAATAACGGTCAAAGCCCATTTGCAGCGGCCATTGCACACGGCTGGCCCCTGAAGAAACATCCTGCTCAGGAACATTGTGGTTTTTTCCGATCCAAAAAGTACTCCATCCATTTTCCTGTAAAATCTGCCCTATCGTAGCACACTGCGCAGGTATACGGCTGTTGGCTCCTGGAAATCCGTTGGCACCTTCTGTAATTGCGGCATTTCCAGTAAGATGATGGTTGCGGCCTGTTAGAAGCGTAGCTCGTGTGGGGGAACAAAGTGCTGTTGTGTGCCATTGTGAATACATAAGACCATTGTCAGCTAATTTCTGGAGTGTAGGCATATTTACGGCTCCTCCAAAAGGAGACCATGTTGCTATCCCAGTATCGTCAAATAAAATAAAAAGGATGTTTGGAGCTCCCTCAGGTGCTTTTTTTAGAACATATGGAGTCCAGTCTGCTTTTGAATCTCGGACATCGAGTTTTATAACTCCTTTAAAATTCTCTTTTCTAACTTCTCTTGGATCGGCCTGTGCGGCTGTCTTATTAGAAATTAGGAGAAAAACAAGCACAAAGAGAAACATAACATTTTTGTAAAGAGTACTTTTAATTGCTTTCATAGTAAAATTTGTATTGGTTATTAATCTTATTGAACAACTTATAGAAATAATTTACGCAGCTGCGGAAATTATGAGCCAGTCATAAGACCGTTAGAGGTACACGGCCACAGAAGAAAAAGGTCTGCCTTAACTTCTAAAAATAATAGAACTAAACAGTAAATCGATTATGATTGAATAGATAAACTCTCAATATAAATATGATACAAACTCAGATTAATGGTCTGTTCAATACAAAAAGGCGGATTAAAGATTGTAAATTTAATATAAATAATTGAAATACAATTACTTATGATATTTTTTGTTTGTTTAGCTGTGTAGGATACCAATAGACTGTAAGATTGTATGGGCTCTGCTGTTAGATTTACACTTACCAGCGGCTGAATAGCCGGTTAGTTTTAAGTGAACTTAATATTTTTTGACAAAATGTTTTAAAGATTCCTTCGCTGGTGAGGGGAAGTGGGAAAGAAAGTAATTTTTGTGAAGGAGTTAATGAGTGAAAAATTGAAATGTACACCATTATAAAATGAATTTTTATTTTCTGCATTTTTTCATAAATAGATTATAGGCAGGCTGTGTTTTAAAGCTGTCCAAATAGGAATTCCAGCTTCCAGCAGTAGGATTCTGATATAATAGAAAAGTTTTAATCTAGGTTTTTAATTTAAATTGATGAATTTCTGGCTGTTATGGGAATATTTTCGGGATCACGTGCAAAAGATGTTTTTTTATTTTGTATCTTTAATATCTGTTTCATGAAGAGCCGATTGTACTTATCATAAGTCAGCGGCTCTTTTTTTTTCCCTAAATTGCGGGTTATTTATGAAAAAAGATAGCATGAAATCAGTTTTCTGCTGCCGGGTTTTTTGGAACAGGATTTTACCCGGTATGACTGCAATAGGGTTGATTTAGCACATTACAGTTTTACTGTTGCGGCTGTTTTTTTTTCTTTTCACTGTCGTGTTAGAGCGCTCTCATACATGTTTTTTATCTGTAGCTTTTCCACGTTCTTTAGAAAAATCCGCTTAGCTTTTTGCAGTAAAAAAAGTATCGGCTCCAAATCAAATGTGCCCTTAAATGTTGAATTATAATATTCAAACAGGCTTATCTTTTTTGGCATTTTGGAAACAGTATTATAGACAGTGAGAATATTGCAGTTATTATTTATTTTATTTATTTATTTATTTTTACGAAATAGTCCGCTGTGTAAGGTTTCGCTGATTTCTGTTAATGCAGACTTTGTGGTATGATTATTCAGAGAAGTTTCCGGTTTCTCTGTGTAAAGTTCGAATTAACAACAACCATCCAAGAAAGATTTTAACATCACTTAGCTGGGACCATATTAGGAGATTTATCCCAAATATAATTTTAATAGCTGTAGAACAATATTTGGTGAATTAGGTAAAATATTAATTAATACAAAATTTAGAAATGTATGCAGAAATCAAAGATTCATTTAGTATCACTTCTTATCTTCATTATACTATGTCAGCCTGTTTTTAGTCAATATATTCCGTACTGTGAGAAAGGTAAATGGGGATTTGCAAATATTGATGGTAAAATAATCATACCATGTATATATGATGCTGTGGACTTTTACTCTGATGATAACCTTGCAAAAGCAAAAAAAACAGAAAAGATAGGATATATTAACAGGGAAGGAGTGACAGTAATTCCATTTCAATATGACCAATGCACCCGAATTTATGAAGTTTATCATGGCCAGCACTCAGTAGGGATTAAAAACAATCCTGATATACATTTAAATAAAGATTTTGATTTCCAGGACATTCCTAATAATAGATTTATTGTCACCAAAAACAAAAAAATCGGTGTGATGCGTCTTATGGATGGAAAACCTAAGGTATTAATTCCCCTGACCTATTCCAGGATTCAATTTGATCCTTCAAATAAAACATTTCACTGCGATTATAATGGCAGCACGGTATATTTTAGTGCAAACGGGAAAAAGCTTACAGAACAAGAAGTTAATAACATTGAGAAAATTCAGTATTCAGGGGTTATCATGGGAGAAATGGACAGCCCAAAAATTATTAAAAGCAAAGGTAAAATGGGGGTTATTCTGAAAAATACTTCGAGGATGCAGGTCGCCTTTGATACATTAGTTCCTGCAATTTATGATGACATCATTACTGAAAAATATGACAATAACTATGCTCCGGGTAACGATGTATTTGGTGTAAGGATTGGAAGAAAGTGGGGGATAGCCGGCAGTAAAAATATTGTTCTTCTGCCAGTTGACTTTGATGAGATCAATTTTGATTTGAGTAAAGACTCAAGGCACTGGGCAGCTTATCAGCGTATTTTTGTAGTTAAGAAAAACAATCGATGGGGAATTGTTGGAAAGAAGAATGACAGCAGCATAGATCTCAACGTACTTCTTCCTTTTGAATTCGACAAAATTAATAAAATGTATTACTCTTATCTTGTGGTTGAGAAGGAGAATAGATTTCAGGTATTCAATATGGAGACTTACAATTTAATCAGTGGGAAAAGTTATTCATCAATCAAGCCATATGAATATGAATCAGTTAATGATTTCCAGATCTTTGAAGTGACTAATAAATTAGAGCAGACTGTATATGTTGGAAAAAATGGTGTGGAATTTTTTACAGATTAGTGAGAAATTATTAGTTTCAGCAATCCTTCTGTTTTGCTTCACTTTACACCTTAAGCTTAAAGCTGGAGCAATTTTATAAAATATAAGTTGTTGATTGGAATGGGAAGATTATCTGAATACTTTAGGGAAAGGATTAATATATACTCGAACCTAAACTTGGGAAAGCTAGATTTTACTTAGTTTTTACTTTCTCAAAAAGTAATTTGCCAAGATTCTGCCACAAAACCAGCAGTGTTTATAAAACTTTAGCTTTGTGGCAAAATCAGAGCAGATATATTTAAGATTTTATAATTATTTGCAGACAGCTGATTCTTACCTAATTTTGATGTTTTCTGATTCAGTTTTTAAATCATTTAGCCAGTGTGTTATTGAAGTATCAAGTCCCGATTGAAATTTGCTTTCAAATACAGCAACTAACCAGCCTTCCATACTTTCGTTAACTTCCACAAGTGTTCTTCCATTTAGATTTTTGAAGTTCCAGGAATGAATGGCAAAAGATCCAAATGCTGGTCCCGACCAAACTATTTTTTTTTGTGAATTGACGGTGTTTAACGTTGAATGAATCGATAAACCGTTCGATTGCCAGTCAAAGGACACACCTTCTTTAAACGAACCATTAATTTCACTGCTTGAAATCTCCTTCTGCCATGAACTCCACTTATCCACATCGCAAAAAATCCTCCATACTTTTTCAATTGGAGCATTAATTACAATTGTTTTTTTTGTTTTGACAGGGGCGTCATTTCTAATTTCTGCCGAAGCTTTATAATTACTCTTATATTCAAGAATCACTACGCAGACTGCTAATACAGCTGCAGCGGACAGAACGGCTTTCAATACTTTTTTCCAGATTTTGTTTTTCGTATACATAATTAAATGTTTCATAGTTTTTTTTAAATGATTTGATGAGACAAAACTACAATGCAGATAGCCGCTAAAATTGTAAGAAAACGAAATCAGCTTTTTGAATACCAGTTGTCCTGCTGTAATTTGAGATATTTGGCCGGACCTAAATGTTTATAATGCTTAAAAAAGGGCGGACATTTGTCCGCCCTTTTATTAATTGTTGTTTCCGTGAAAAATATTGAAATTCTACTTTTCAAAACTCCATGTGTCATGATTCTGCCGCAAAAACTTGGACTTCTGAGATATCTTTAAAAACTGCCTTAACTTTTTGTGGCAAGAAAGGTATCACTTCCAGAAATTGTAATCTGTGGATTTGCCTGCAATTTTTATCTGGCTGTTAAGTTTAAAGAGACAACCGAAATATTACCGGTTCCGTCATAACGCTCTCCAAAAATTTCAATATAATCGTCTTTTTTCAACTGAATGGTGCCCATGATTGGCAGGGCAAGAATACCCGAAGCCGAGGTGAAAAATCCAGATGCAGGCCTCCCGTAAACCTTAGTGTCAGTTAGCACTGTACCATTTTTAGCCAGATAAAGGACCAAGGTCATATCTGAAGCAGTTCCTTGGTAGGAAACAGATGCAGCGACTTGGAAGTATCTGGGTTTATTGCCTTTGTAAACGATTCTGTTATTCCCATCCTTGGTAAAACGAAACAGATTATTAGAAGTCGTAGTACCGGCGATTTTTACTTTGGCTTGGTTGGTGGTAAATGTTGTAGTGGCTCCTGTCCCTATGGCGGCGACAAGATTGATATCTCCAGTAGCATCACTGTCGCCTTCTCTTGGAATTCCTGGTGAATCTACAGTCCATGCAGTGCTGAAATTATAACCCGGATAAGTTGCCGCTGGTGCATAACCCAGTACATATGTACCTGCTGTACCGGAAAAAACGGTACCCAGTAAAATACCCGTTCCAACTGCGAGAGTTGAACTGCTGACGTCTAGTGCTGTATCTCCTGTAGAAGTGGTGCTGAAACCGCTGTTTTTTTGGATGAGCCCGAAGCTGTCAGTAAAAGTTTCAAAAACACCATTATTAGAACTTAGCCATGCCTGGCTGTTAAGCAGTAAGTTGCCGATATTGTAATATCTAATACCGTTGGCATTATTTATAAACTGTACAATGTTACCAAAAACCAAGCCCAGTCCGCCTATATTTCCGACACTTCCTGTCATTCCGTCTACAATTACATTTTGAATTAAGAATGAGGATGAAGTGGCTATTCCAGGTCCGTTTATTTCGAAGGCTTTTATTCCTTTTAAGGTAAGAAAGCGTATGCTGCCGCCAGTAGCCCCTTGAAAAATAACTGGTGCTGTTGAGGAAATAATATCCTCATTGGCATCTTGACCCGTAATGTAAGCGTTATTAATGTCAATTGGAAGATCAAAATTTACTTGCCCGTTTATTTCATATAAAGTATTGGTATTCATTAGGTATTTCGAACCGCCTCCAGCAGCCTTTTCAGAGGCCAAAACTGTTGCCAGAACATCTGTGGATTTTATGCGTTTAAAATTCAATCTGCCGCTTGAAGTACTGTTAAGCGGATTCCATGTGGCAGTGCCGGTTGAATAATAATAAAAAAGTTTTAAAGTTGTGTCGTATACCAATAAACCATCAGTAGGCGCCGCAATTGCATTTCGCTGCGTGGTAGTCATTCTCGGAGCTAGAAGTCCCTGAGTGGTAGATGTAATGTCCAATATCGAACTGGGATCGGGTGAAGTAGTTCCAATCCCTATTTGTGCTGTTGCCACAGATGCAATTAGAATGCAGCAAAGCAGCAACATATTTTTATAAGATTGAAGTGTAGATTTTTTTGCCATAATGTGGTATATTAAGTTAAGTAGGAAAGGTTTATAGTTTGTAGTTAAAAAATTATTTTCTAGAGGTGGAGATAACGATTTTTTGGGTTATTTTTTGACCATCTTTAGTTAAAAACACCACGATGTAAACACCATCACTCAAGCCGCTGGTTGAAAAATGGTAGTCTTGTTGAGTTGTCAAATTTTTTTGAAAGCTCACTGTTTTGCCTGCTATATCATAAAGGGTATAAGACTGCAGTGGTAAATGATTTGGATTTGACGCTCTTAAAATACCTTTTGCATTATCCTGAAAAATAAAAAAGTTTTTCATGTCTTCCGCTGGATCAACGCCTAGAGTCTGAGCAGTAAAAGTGATTTTAAAACGCTCTGTGTAAGTTCCAGCTGTTACCGAGGCGAGATATGGTGCAGTTTTAAGATCATGATAAGATTCATCTGCCGCATCATAAAGGTAAACAGGTTGTGCAGCGTCAAAATTGACAATTTCGGGAATGTAAAATTTAAAGGTAGAATTGACAGCTGCCTTAACAATTAAAGAAATTCTTTTTGACGTATCAAAATTGATACCTTGGATTATGTAGCCGGCGTCCTGAAGCCAGAAGGCTACATCATTCGGAAGATTTGCGGTCATATTTATGGCATCGATTCCAATATCGACTTGGTCAGTTGCTTCCTGCGTAAAAGCAAGTGCAAGCTGACGTGTAAATTGATCATTAATTATGGCATTTAGTTTAAAGTGAGAAATTGCAGAAGGAAGTTCTTCCTGAGTTTCTTCCAGTTGCGCAGTGTGTTTTTCAAATTGTGATCCACCAGCGGCTTCTTTCATGAAAATACGATGAGAATTTTTAAAAGTGGCGGTTCCATTTGCAGTACCATTAAGTAAAAATCCTTGTCCGACAGGCGCATACCTTCGAATAATTGGAGTTCCCGTTCCTGACGCGGGTGCACCAGTATTTAAAGACCCATCTTGGTTGTAGGAATTAAAAGCAGGAGGTGTATAGATGCCGTTTGAAGTGAGGTTTACTGGTGCATATGCTCCATAACCGCCGCGATAATCACTTAGATAATGAGAATTTACGGATTTATCCTGTTCCCAGAAATAGGCAATACCTCCAGTAATTGTGGCATTGGTACCATCTAATAAAAAAGCATTTAGATGAAGTGCTGACGGATAAGGATTTCCCGTTAAAGTTGCAGCGCCAGCTCCCAGTGTAACTGTAATATTTCCATTATTTGGTCTTCCTCTAAAATCATAGCGTTGCGCACTTCCTGGATTGTTTGCTGTTCCCATTTGTGCAGGATCTACAGGATCTGTGCCGCTGGTTCCTTTCATAGTAAAACCTTGACCTGGTAGAAGATCGGAGGCACCTCCCACAAATACCCATTGTGAATAATTGTTAGCATTGACCAGTTTGTAGATCCATGACGAAGCAATTGACAAAGGATTAGAAGTACCATTATAATTTCCTGCCGGCAGTATAACGGCAGCGATAGAGAGCGTTGGACCAGTAGGGCGACTGAGCATAGTTATGCCAAAATTTGAATTGCCAGCGGCTCCCGAGGGATTTCCGACTGGAGAGCACCAGTAGTTGTAGTCAAAATTGTCACCTGTCCCTTCCTGAAAAACAGACAAAGTCCCGAGACCAGAATTGACGAAGCTCCCACTTGAACCTTGAAGAAGCTGTGCTTGATTCCGCAAGTACAAATTTGAATTCGTTGACAGATTTATATCCTGTCCTACATATAGGATTTCATTTTTCACATACATACCAGTATTGGAACTAAAGTAAATCTGACCAATTGATTTCGCTGTTGTAAAAACTAATAACAGTAATAAAGTTTTTTTCATAATTTTATTAATAATGCAATAACGTGATATGATCTTTGGAATTCTAAAAGTCTGTAGATCTTAGTGATTTTGAATTATAATTTATTTCTGCTGCTTATTACATATGCGCCTAGCACAACACCGGCAAACAACAAAATATTGGCTCCCTGATTGATTGGTAATACAGGTTCTTCATCGGGAAGACCTGGAGGAGGTGGGCCGCCGTTTTGGGAAAAGCCGTTAGAACATAGCGAAAAAAATAGGACGGAGTAAATTTTGTAGTTTCTAAGTTTCATAATTGATTGGGGGGCTAAATCAAAAAAAAACAGGATATAAATTGAAAATGTACATCTCTTTGAGACCATTATTCTTTATATGTCCTGTATTGCGTATAACGCATTATAACCAAACTTACTAAAATAATTCTTACGTGTGGCTGCATTGTTTAATGTTTAACTAAATCTTTTCTTACAATAATAAATTTAAAAAAAAGCTTCTTAAAATTGTTAAAAGGAGTATATTGAAAATAAGTTTATAGCAGACAACAGAATAAAACTGTAGAATATTAAACGGGTAGGTATTTCCCGGCAGAGAGTAGCATGATTTGCAGATCTCAAAGGATAGGTGAATTTAACTATTATAAAACAGTGTCAAACTGCAATTTATTACTAGAGATTCTTGTGCCAGAGAAACTCGGAATACTCAGCGGGCTTACAGTAGAGGATTAATTGATTTACTTATTGGGGATTGCCTCAACTGAAATGTTGATCCAGATTCAAACCTGAAGAACGCGGAGTTGATGACGGTGCGGATGAAAGCCTACAGGAAAAAAAATAAGAACTAGTTATATACTAGAATCTGCCCTAATTTTCCAGCTCTCTCCTGGAGGCGACAGTACGGAAAAGCAGTTATATTTTTTTATCCGGATGCCCAGATCTTCATCTTTATCCTAAGGACCAATACTGTCCTGTAGCCAGTACAATTTATTCTGGTCCAGAAACATAAATTGAAGCATTCTTATCATCATGTCCTGGTTTTGATAATTTATTAGTTCCTTAAATTTCATGCCGGCAGTATGTGAGCTTAAGCTGAAGCTGTACTAGTTATTGTCATAAATTGGATGTAAGGCCGTCAGGTAATCTTTGACTGCAGAAAGCCTTCCAGGATCCTCTGGGCGGAGGCTTCCACATCACCGGCGCTGAGGTCCGGGGAGTTCAGCAGATAAGTGTCAATAAAATCAAAAGCGGCCTTTTCAGTCTCATTAAACCGCTGTGCGCTGTTGGGCGCTGCTGAGGAATTGTATGCGAATTCCAAAAAGGCTCCTAGTTCATTTTCGAATTTTTGTATTGAATCTTTCATAATAATAAAATTTAAAGTCCCAGGCAGGGTCGGCTGTAAGGCTTTCCAAATCCAAGGGCGTTTGTTTCTGCCTTCTGGCTGGTGATTCCCGTCTGCATCGCAGTATTCAAAAGCATTAGGAAACTGCTGGCGTGACCTGCCTTTTTTAATTAAGGGGCTGTTCCAGCCTGTTTAGTATAAATCCTTCCAGTTCTTTATCCACCTCAGCACTGCGCTCTGCCGATGAGAGTATTTTGCTGTATAGTGTTATATAATTTTCAGTAAGGAACACGCCCAGTGCCTTAAGGCACTTCTGCAGATCAGGGCGTGATGCCTGCCAGAGTGTCCCTGCGCTGCTGGAAGTATCGGTAAGGGCCATACTGTATAATTGAGATGATTCCGGTGCAGCTTTATCGGGAATGGTAATGGCAATTTCAAAATCGCTGTCCTGGTCAATGAAAGAGCCGGTAAGGAAATAGCTTGTAGTCATAATTTTTGCTTTGGTTTATAAATGTTTTAACTGATAGTTGTAAGGATAGCTCTTTAAAAAAAGAGGCTCTGGGCTTGTGCCACCGCTTTTTTCATGTCAATGCCCTTCTGCAGTGAGCCTTTAAAAATATCCCCCTCGGCTCTCATGCGCGCAATGGAGTTCTCAATTGTGAAATCCTTCATTGAGAGCCCTTTTTTAACCTCTTCCCAGTGGAGGGGCATCGATACTGTGGCACCCGGTTTGGGACGCAGCGAATAAGGGCAGGCAATGGTGGCACCGGGGCGGTTTTGAAGGAAATCCAGATACATCTTCCCGCCGCGGTTTTTGATCTGGCGCTCAAGGCTGGTGAAATCAGGCAGCTGTTCATGCACGATCGATACAATAAGTTTTCCGAACATCTGGGACTGGTCATAGGAGTACTTCGCGCCTAACGGGATGTAGACATGGATCCCTGTGGATCCCGATGTTTTGACAAATCCGGTTATATCCAGCGCGTCAAGGATGTTTTTTACCTCGCAGGCCGCCTCTATGACCTGCCCGAAAGTGTTCTGGTCCGGGTCAAGGTCAATCACGCAGTAATCCGGGTTGTCGGGATTCTGGATCCGGCTGAACCACGGGTTTATTTCAATGCAGCCCAGAGAGGCCATGTACAGCAGCGTTTTCTCATCGTCCCCGACAAGGAATTCCTTTTCCTCCCCATCGCTTGTGGTATAGGGGAAAGTCCAGGCCCACTGAGGCGCTTTTCCCTTTACGTCTTTCTGGTAGAAGCTCTTACCGTTTATGCCTCCCGGGAAACGGTTCAGCGATAAGGGGCGGTCTTTCAGGTAAGGCAGGATGAATTCGGCGGCTTTGTAGTAATAATTAAACATATCTCGTTTGGTGAACCCGTCTTTCGGCCAATATACTTTGCTTAAGTGAGAGAAGGTCAGGTTCTGCCCTTTTATCTTCTTGGTCTGGGTTTCTTCGGTAGGGTTCAGAAGCGTCTTTGGGCTGCCTGCTTTTGGGGCGGAAAGGGGAGAAGTTCTTCCTGTTTCCGTATCTGGATTGTCGTCCTTTAGAACCGCAGCGGCCGCCGTCTCTTTCTCCAGGGTCACATCGGCCGCCTTTTTATCGGTTCGCATCCCTTCAAAGGAAGGGTGGCGGAAAACCCCGTCTTGGGTGATCTCGGCATAGCTGACCTCACAGACAAGCTCGGGTCGGAGCCAGACCGCCCGGGCATGAGGGGGATTGGGGCGGAAGCGTGAGGGCTTGTTGATATCGGGCTCTGATGCAAATGGGATGGTCTTGGTGACAAGGGGCGCGAACTGCTCCATCATCTCACGCTGCATCTTATCGGTAAAGCCCGTGCCTACCTTGCCTGCGTACTGGAGCTCTCGGTTCTGGTAAAAACCCAGAAGCAGTGAGCTGAACAGCTTGGAGGAGTCGTCGTTTCGGGTATAGCCTGCAATAACTACTTCCTGGCGCTTCTTGGTTTTTATCTTCAGCCACTGTCTGTTTCGGCTGTCAGGGATGTAAAGGGAATCGTTTCTTTTGGCCATGATCCCTTCAAGGCCCATTCTGGAAGCCGTTTCAAAAAAGTGTATTCCTCCTTCAAAGCTCTGGCTCAGGCGTATTGGGTCATCATTTTTTGGCAGTATCCTCTTCAGGATCATCTGACGGTCTTCCAGGGGCAGTTCCATTAGGTTTACACCGCTGTACCACAGGATGTCAAATACATAGTACATCAGATGGCCGTCCGCTTCGCTTCGCCAGTTTTGAAGGGCGCTGAAATCCGCCTTTCCGTCATCTTTCAAAACCAGTACCTCCCCGTCGAGCACCGCATCCTTCTTCCACCCCTGCAGGGCTTTTGTAATAGGATAGTATTTTTCTGTGAAAGATTTGTTGTTCCTTGAGACAAGCGATACAGTCCCTTTATGGATATAGGCCAGGGAGCGGTAGCCGTCCCATTTTACCTCAAAGCCCCACTGCGGATCGTCAAAGGGCGCATCAACCAGCACCGCCAGCATGGGCTTGATCCCTGCGGGGATTCTGACTGGCGTACCTGCTTTTAGGAGCGCATCGATGTGCTGGTTCTCATTATCTTTTTTCTTTGCCATTGCTGCTGTTTTTAAATGCAGCAGTGCCCCTGCTTAAAGCGTTGCTGCGGTTCTGTTAAATATTCCGGCTGGTTTGTGGTATGGAAAAAATCCCCGGTGCATACAAGGGATATGCCGGGGATTGGGTTCTTTTATTTACCTGCCGCTATTTTGAGCGCAGCACCTGCGCCACGGCATCCGCTGAACTGCCGGCCTGGTCCATCGCTCTTTGGAGCTCTTCTCTGCTCACATTGAATTTCTCTGTCCAGTAGGCAACCTCGTGGTCTTCGTTCATATTGATGCGGGAGCGGTCCTGAACCCCTTTGTTTTTTAGATCGTCGCTCATGATAATTGATTTTGAATTCCTAATTTTTTTTATCGGGTCAAGTGTTGGTATTTCTGCCTGAACCGGCATTTGACGGGTTATCACTGCCGTTTTTTTCATTGCGGTTTGGGTCAGTGCCGGCCTCGTCTGTCTCATCGATATCGTCCCAGTCGCCAGTGTTTTCTGGCTTGGTCTTCTCAGTATTATTCTGCGCGCTAAGCATCTGGTGGTACGGGCACTTCTGGAGTTCCTTGGGGCTGAAGTTATATGTGTTTTCCATGGTTTTTGTTTTTAATAATTAGTATGCCTAAAATTAGCAGGTTATCAGGATTTAAGCTTACAGAAAAACGGCCGCGGGTTATTTAATTTTCATCTGGGCGGTGGGTGCATTCCTTGGATTTTAAGAGCTATTTCCCGCTATACGTTTCAATGTATGCGCTGGAAACCCCTTCGCATAGGATTTCAACTTCACACGAGCGCAGCAAACTGGCGAAGCAGTCGGGGCTGGGGCTACATGAGAGTCTGTATTGTTTTGGAGAACTGCTATTGGAAGCCAAAAGAGTCAATAAAAAGACGCCTGCTCATGTTAAGCCTCTGGACTGTCCAGCTTGTGCAGGACGAGAAAAAACGCGTTCATACTATATAGACAATAGGCCTCGGCATAATCTTCTCATTTTCTATGCGGCAGAATTATTAGATATTTTGGCATGTTTCAAATGTACTTTTGTTCCAATTATAGCAAAATTCTGTAAACATTTTTTTGATCAGGCCCGGGCTTACATATTGAAAAATTGACAGCAGTAGCACATTGTTAAAAATGCAGAAAGATTATTTTTTAATATGTTTTTTCCTAAATATGCTTTATCTTTGCCTTTCTTGATCCGGCTGTGGAATTTATTGCGCAGTCTTAAATTTATCGGAGCGGTAAATTAGAAATACCATTTTGCTGTTGCAGATCCTTTTCCGTTTAATTAAATTTTTTTGATTATGGCTGCTGGTAACTATAATATACAGCGATTTGTTTATTTAGCCGATGATGATAGTGACGACAGGGATTTCTTTGCCGATGCGATGGCAGAAGCTGATCCCGGTGTAATTCTCAAGGGTTTCCCCGACGGGATGTATTTAATGGAGGACCTGCTTGCCCTTGACATGGCAGCTCTTCCTGATTTTGTTTTTCTTGATATTAACATGCCGCTAAAGTCCGGTTTTGAATGCCTGGAAGAAATAAGAAAGCATGAAAGGCTAAAGGATCTTACAGTGGTGATCCATTCAACGAGCAGCCATCCTGAAAATATCGCGCGTGCAATGGCGGAAGGGGCTTCATTTTACGCGGTCAAGCCCAGTTCTTTTGAGAAACTAAAATCAGTACTTGAGGAAATTCTTGCTGCGGATCTTGCCGGTGCTGTTAAGGAAAATAAAAAATTTCTTTTACTTTAGACAAGCACCGCTGCTTAACGTTTTACCTTAGCCATTATTTTGGGGTAACAGCGTTTTTATTTTTAGATCTAAGATGTGCTCGGCCTACTGGTTTACTGTCAGGGCCGAAGATCAAAATTTGATCTCTCGAAGCCATTTTTTTCTTTTGAACCAGAAAAAGATAACAAAGCAGATCACCAGCATGATCAAAAGGGTCAGGGGATAGCCGAGAGGCGAGCGGAGTTCGGGATTGGTTTTTATGCATTGTCGTTCACCGATTCATAGCTGTTGCGGATAATTTGTTTGCGATGTTCGGTTCCCCATTCCGATAGGCTGCGTATGACAGAAGTTAATTTTTTACCATGATCAGTAAGTTCATAATTAATCGCAATTGGATGGGAATCTATAATTTTTCTGCTTACCAATTTATTGATTTCCAGTTCCTTGAGTTCCTTGCTCAGCATTTTGTTAGAGATGCCTGTTACATCCCCCAGTAAATCTGAAAATCTTCTCTGGCCGTTGTAACAAAGTGAGGCCAGTACTGATATCTTCCATTTGCCGCTTAAGACATACATTGCATCATTTACAGCTCTGACATGAGCATTACAGTCATTTTTTTTCATTTTTTTCATTCCTCATACGTTACTTGGTTTACTAAAGGTTACAATTACTTTTTTAAACTTTGTTACAAAAGTATACAAAAGAGAAATACTTTTGTAAATTAATAAGAGAATTTTAATCATGCTGAACAGGAATAAATTGCAATTTTATTCCTTAAGTTAAAAAACTAAAAAATGGAACAGTTTACACTGACGGTTAAATTTACCGCTAAAAAGGAAAATCAGGAGCAATTCAAACAGGAACTTATCAAACTTTTCGATATTATCAACGAAGAGGAAAATCTCGTTAGTGCGGTCATTCATCAGAATATCCAAAAACCAGAAGAGTTTCTGGTTTATGAAATCTGGAATGATACCGTTGAACATTTTCTAAACGTGCATCTAAAAAAACCGTATGCACAAGAATGGGACCAGCTGCTCTTAGACATGGATGTGCTGCGTGAGCCTTCTATTTACGTTCCTTTTGGCAAGTACGGTAAAGAAAATAAGACTTCATTATAGAAATTAAGAGCATTTATATTCGGTATTTAAAATGTAAATATGTTTCCACGCCGATTTATAAAGAATGAAGTAAAAAAACAGCCTTCAAAGTCATTAGATTTTGAAGGCTTTTTTGATAGGCCTGGGCAGTGTAATGCTGGATTATCTTTCCCCGCGCATTATCATCAGCACTTCAGTCCAGCTTTTCACCCTTTGGTGCTGATGCTGGTCCAAATTATGATATGCATCAAACATTATTGCTTTACCATGACAGTAATCCAGATTTTTGCAGTGGTCGTCAATCAGGTAATCGGTCTTAATGATCTTTTTATCCCCGCACAATACAATGTTGTTCCATTTTATAAACGGAAAATGTTCGGCAAGCCACTGCTGTTTTTCCAATAAGGAAAGAGGGAATTCCATAGCTGCCGATACAATATATACATCAAAATCTTCCATTAACGTCTTTACAGCCTCTACAGCGCCTTGCATTACGGGAATACTTCTAAAAAATCCTGGTTCATTTAAGTACGCTGGAGTTCTTTTTTCTAGTGCTTGAGCACCTTTTGGTTCGATGATATCGCTTCTGGTAAGCGTAATTCCAGTTTCCGTAAGATACCTGCGCAAGAACTCCGATTCTATATCGGCAAGCACGCCGTCCATATCTATTGCAATCGTTTTTTTCATGTCTACTAAATTTAGTATACAAATTAAAGTAAAATATCGCATAATTTTGCAATGTTTTACGATATTTTTATATGTAAATTTGCATAAAGCAGTTGTTATGATTAAAAAAGGAAGACTCGATACCATAGTGGAATTGGTAACCAAAAACAGAACAGTATCCCATAGTGAGCTTAGTGAGATACTAAATGTGCATGAAGATACAATACGCCGGGATATTAAAATACTCTCAGATAAGGGGCTGCTGTCGGCGGTAAGAGGAGGTGCTGTTTCACATGCGCCCATACCGCATCAGTTTCGTGATAGAGAGAAGCATATTATGGAACAAAAGAAGATAGCCGCATCCAAGGCCGTTGAATTGCTGCAGGACGGGCAGGTGGTATTTATGGATGCAGGATCCTCGGTTCAGATCCTAGCGGAATTAATTCCTCTTGAGCGAAGACTAACAGTAATAACACACAGTTTCCCAGTTGTCAGTGTGCTGGAAAACCATCCCAATATTGAGATTCTTTTTGCTGCCGGCAGATTCGATAAACAAACCTGTGCTGTGATGGGACATGAAACAATTCAATTTTTTAAAAATTTCCGTGCAGACATATGTTTTAACGGTATCTGCAGTATAAATACCGATTTAGGCCTGACAACGGTAAGCCGTGAGGAGGCCGCAGTAAAACGCACAATGATGGAAATGGCAAAGCAGAATGTCGCCTTGTCAACCCTTGATAAACTTCATACTGCCGAGGCCTATTTTATTTGTCCTGTTAACAGCCTGAACGCAATTATAACTGATGCTGACCCGGATCACAAGATGCTGGATGTTTTTAAGCAGTGCGGCATCGCGGTTTATTGAGCTGTTTTTTTTAATTAAAAGTTAAATCGAATGAAAAAATTAAACTCCGCTTTGCGTGCGGAGTTTTATAATGATTCATGTTGATACTGCTTTATTGTAATAGCAGTGCACTTAATTGAATGGAGTTTTACCTTAAAGAGTAGTTAATGTAACCGCCGTCAGCGATTATCTCTGTTCCTGTAATAAAACTTGCTCCATCGGATGCCAGAAATAACACTGTTTTTGCAATTTCATCTGGATTACCTAACCGCTGCAGTGCAACAGCATTTGCCATAATTTCTTTGGCATCTTTACTCAATACGCTGTCAAGTCCCGGGGTCGCAATAGGACCAGGACTGATAATGTTGACACGGATCTTACGGCCGGCGAGTTCATTTGCTGCTATCTGGGCAATTTTATTCAAAGCTGCCTTAGTAGCAGAGTACACCGCTGTTGCGATATTGGATGCTGTTGCAACTGTTGATGAAGTGAATATGACCGATGCACCTTCAGCCAAATGAGGCAGTAATTTTTGCAGTGTGAAGAAATGTCCTTTGACGTTTGTGTTGAACTGGGCGTCAAAATCTTCTTCAGTAATCAGGCCGATGGGACCAAATACGCCTATCCCTGCATTAAGGAACAAAACATCTATTTTGTCTTTGCTTTTAGAAAAAGATTTTTCTAAAAGAGATAATTCCGAAAGCTTAGAAGCATCGCATACTATTGTTTTTAGTTTAGAACTGCTGATCTCAGCAGCTGCCTTTTCTAGATTTGAAGCCGTGCGTCCTGTGATCCATACATTTGCATCTGCCTTGATAAACTCGCTTGCAGCCGCAAAGCCAATACCTGTAGTGCCCCCAGTTATAAGAACATTTTTGTTTGAGAAGTTCATTCCATGTGTTTTTAATAGATTATACTGCAAAATTAAAATATTGAAGTTTATTCTGGTTACTTTGTAACAAAAAGTAACTGTAACTTACAAGTAACCAAGTTACGCAGAGGTTATAAAAAAATCTTAGGCGAAGCACCTAAGGCAATATTGTGTAAACTTAGAACACCATGTAAAAAGATGCCGGACATAAAAATAACTAAAGAACTGCGCAGGTAAGATTTTTACTATTAGTTCGTTTTTTTAAATTATTGCTTTTTTTTGGATGTCAATTTTTAGTTTGGCAAACAGCATTTAATTAAAAGATTGTCTGAATTCAAGGGGAGAAAGATTGGTTTTTATTTTGAAAAGGCGACTGAAAGACTGTGGATGTTCAAACCCTAATCCGTAAGCAATTTCAGCTATGGATAAATCAGTAGCCGATAATTTTTCTTTTGCCTTTTCAAGAATTTTCTGATGGATATGATGCTGTGCACTTTCCCCGGTAAAGGACCGAAGCATGTCACTTAAATAACTGGCTGAGATATTCAGCTTTTCAGCAAGACTGTGGACAGTAGGGATTCCTGCTGACGCTGCTTTTTCATTATTGAAATGGTTGTCTAAAATTTCTTCGAGTTTTTCAAGCAGGGTATTATTGGCAGATTTACGCGTGATAAACTGTCTTTTATAAAAGCGGTTGCTGTAATTCAGAAGTAGTTCGATCTGCGAAATAATAACATCCTGGCTAAAGTCATCTATCCGGCTGTTTAACTCTTCGTCCAGAATGGCCAAAATTGACATGATTGTTGCTTTTTCCTTCTCTGATAAATGAAGCGCTTCGTTTGCAGCATAAGAAAAGAAGCCATATTCCCTGATTTTTTTCGCAAGGGCGTAAGACAGAAAAAAATCAGGATGGACAAGCAGCAGAAAACCCGAATTGGCCTGCTTGGATGGAGACTCGAATAGCTGTCCAGGTGCCGTAAACACAAGACCTCCCTCACCAAAATCATAATAGTTTTGTCCGTATTTAGCCTTACCGCAAAGAAGGGTTTTGTAAGCAATTTTATAAAAATTTAAAACTATAGATTTCGGCAGTCCGTGTGCTTCAAGTTTCATTTCTTTGATGTCTATAAAACTAATCATAGGATGTAAGGGCTTTTTAAGACCAAACACCTCATGGAAGTTAGATAGAGATTCAAATTTATACAAACTATTTTCTTCTTTTTTCATATCGCAAATTTATAGAATTCCCTCGTTAGTTTTTACCATGGAGTTTCTCCCGTTTCCGGATTGTATTCCTCGCTTATAAATTTCCCCGTAGGTCCCCCGGCATCAAGCATTGCATATTTGGCAATGCGTGTTCCAGCTTGCTGAACCGTTCCAGTTCCTAGATAGTTGTTAAAATCAGTTGCAACAAAACCGGGACAGACGGCATTTACTTTAAAATTGGTCTCTCTTAATTCGTATGCCAGATCTATTGTATACATGTTCAGGGCCGCTTTCGACGCCGGGTAAACAGCTGCTTTATGAGTATAATATTTCCAGCTTGGATCGCTGTGCAGTGTCAGGGAACAGCCGCTGGAAGATACATTTACAATACGCGGCTGGGAAGATTTTTTAAGTAAATCTATAAAGGCCTGCGTCACTCTCACCACGCCGTAAAGATTGGTTTCAAAAACGTCTTTAAACTGGCCGATACCTGCTTGAAGTGCTGATTGCGGCCAGCCTCCGTTAATTCCGGCATTATTGATCAGAGCATCAAGTGAATCCGTTTTGCTGCCTATTTGGTTTCGGGCTTCTTTTACAGATTGTGCATCTGTGACATCTAATTGTACGGCCATGGCATTTTCCAATCCTTCTGCCTTTAGTCTTTCTACAGCCGCTATACCGTTTTCAAGCGAACGGCTTCCAATGTAAACGAAATATCCTTCTTTTAGCAGCTGACGTGCTGTTTCGAAACCAATACTTTTATTAGCGCCGGTTATTAATATTTTTTTCATCATCTTTAATTTGACTGGTTGTAGGTTTTTGCAAATTCTTTAGCAAAGTCAGTTAGTTTCACTTTACCCAATACAGGCTTATTAAGATAAAAATCGGTGTATAAACTGCCGTCCCGCTGTGCAGCCTGCATTTTTACAAAACCGTTGGCAATCCATTCATTCACTCCAGCTGACAGCATGCCGGAAAGCATTTCTTCATCTGAAATTACAGACCATTCCAAATCCGGTTTTCCAATTGCCGTACCTATTATTCTGGCCGTTTCATTCGGCGAGATTTCATCACTGGCCAGGTAGCGTACAGTTCTTCCCTTAAATGGATTTTCGATTTCTTCGACAATAGCCGCTGCAATGTCCAAAGGGGAGACCCAGGGTTCTTTTTTATCTCCTCCGTAACTTTGTATTATTTTGCCCTGTGTTTTTATCGTCTGCATGTATCGAAATATATTATTGTAAAAACCTACAGGCCTCATAAATTTAATAGAAACAGCATCCGGAAGTTCTTTAAGAATGTTTTCTACGGTGTTATGAAGATAAAGGCTGCCTGTTCCCTGGTCTGTGTGTGCTCCAATACTGCTTAGATGTATAATGCGGGATACTCCTGAGCGCAGGACGGCTTGTTTGTAATTGCTGCCAATTCTTTTAAAAGCAGCTACAAAGTCAACATCTTTGTCAAAAATACTGCCGATGCCTTCCCATGCTTCCATAAGATAGACAACATCTGCTCCCTTAAATGTATGGGTTAAAAAGTCAGCGTCCTGCATTTTACCGATTGCCGCTTTAGCGCCCAATGTTTCAATATCTATTTGTCTTTCGGCTTTGCTTGATATAACTGTTACCGAATGTCCTTTCTGCACCAGTTCAATTACCAGCGGTTTTCCAATGTTCCCTAAAGAACCTGTCATCACTATATTCATAAATTATTACTATTGTTTTATTGGGACAAAGTTCAGCATCAAACAAAGTAAACACATAACTGAATAAAGGAATATTGTAACCGTTTTTAAGGAACACAATGTATATTAATGTTTCGAACTTGAGCCTTCAAATTGTTTTTAATACAGTATTATAAGTTCTTGTTAAATCTAAATGCATCGATTGTGCTCCCAGTTTAACTCTAGCATCATAAGAAAAGCTATTATTTAATTGCCTGCTGATTCTGAAATTCTTCGAACGTTAAGTATCCGAGTGCAGAATGTCTTCTGCAGGTGTTGTAAAAGTTCTCGATATAATCGGTTATTGATTTTTCTGCTTTCTCTTTAATCTTTATATTTATTTTGGTATACCAGTTTTCTACCTTTAATGTCTTGAAGAAGCTTTCTGCTATCGCGTTATCATAGTAGTTTCCTTTTCGGCTCATACTTTGGGTTATTATATTTGTGGCTAATAAAGCAATAGACTAACGGCAGGCATATTGCTTTCCTTGGTCTGAGTGAAAGAGTAGTTCCTGATTGTTCTCCAATGGACGATTTAAAAGAGCTTTCGTTAAAGAGGTGATGCTGGTATGTTTTGCTCTCATTGTTTCGCTGATTGACCAGCCGATCACTTTACGGTCAAAGGTCTATCACCACAGTGAGATAGATCCAGCCTTCATCTGTTGCGATGCAGGTTGTATCAGAAACCCAGATTTGGTTTCTTCTGGCGGCCTTAAAAATCTGTTCTAATCTGTTTTCTGCTGATCTGTTATTACGGGGTGAGCTTGTAGTTTTTTTATATTTAGATTTTGCAATGCTTCTCAGATGGTTTTCCTTCATAATCTGCCCGACAAATTTTCTGGAAACTTTTATCCCGATGGAATCTAATTCTTTAGCAATTCTAGGGCTTCCGTATCGGCATTGGCTCCAGTGGTAAATTCTTATAATTTCTTTTATTATATAGGCTTTCCGTACTGACTTTGCAGTGGGTGTTCTTTTGCGCCATCGGAAGAAACTGCTCTTGTGAATCTGAAAAATCCGGCACATCTTCTCGACAGGAAATACTTCAGCATTTTCTCTATTAAATTCATATTTCACCCGCCGCTCTTGGAGAAGATATTTGAGCCTTTTTTAGGATGTTCCTTTCAATTTCTAATTCTTTTATAAGCTTCCGAAGCTTCTGCAGCTTATTTTTATGGGATATTTCAGCTGAAGTTTTCTTTATGGTAAATCTGCCTTCCTGGTAAAGCTTCTTCCAGTGCTGAAGGTTACTTGTACTGATGTTGAGTTCACGACCTTATTTTTTTTACAATATCATGTTTAAATAGAAAAGTAATTTTTAAAATTAGCCTTAACTTTTGTGTGAAAAAAGTATGAACTTCACTTACAAGCTGATTAATTAATTACAATGGCTTGTGAAATGCTAAGCGGAAAAACCGAAGGAACTTCGGTTTTTCCGCTTTTAGGCTTTTTTCCTTTTCTGCCTTTTCATCCTTGAGCGAATCTGATAAAGGTTTTTATTCATCAGACTGAGAATGATTTTATGATGTTTTGAATTGTGATTTTTTAGACCACGGCACTGGGCTATCTCCATTTTGGAAAGGCAAACCTCTATAGTTTCAATAGGTTTGTTATCAATTCGGGCGGAGAACAGAAGGGAATCTTTCTTTTTGAAATATTCGTTGGTAAAAACGCAGTGTTTTAAGTTATCGCCTTCTTCCATAAATTCAGAAACATTCTCCAATACGGAAATAGTGATTCCTGCCCCTGAGAAGCAAAGCCCGAAGAACTGCTTTTTCTGCTCAGCATACAGCCCTTGCGCCTCTAGAATTTCAGCACGCATTTTCTTAAGGTATTTTTTTCTCTGCAACTGCTGTTTTTTCTCCACCAATTTGTCGTGCTCCAAATGCATATCAACAGGACAGACGAGCAGGGCAGAGGAGATGTCTTTTTTAAACCAGCGAAGCAGTTCCATGTAATCTTCCCAAATTCCAAAATCGGAAACCGTGTAATTGTTTTTGATGCAGATTTTTACCGCCTGCCAGTTGCGCAGGACGTGCTGATGGGGAGATTCAAGGTAATAGCGAAGCCATGAAATCTGACCAGATTTGAGCAGGGTCTCAGCTATAGTGTCTTTAAGAAGTGATGAAAGCAGTACCTGAGGTGCCAAGCCGTAAAATCCTGTTTTAAAGCCATTTCTTTTTAAGACAGAAAGCATTTTTAAGCGTGGATAAACCCTGTAGGGATTGATTCGGTATTTTGGGGAGTTCTGAAAATCCTTTGGTCGGATTTCAAGGGGCGAACAGTACTGCCATGCATCGTAAGCCTGAGAAAAAACATTGGTGCTGACTGCTATGGTGCGCACTTCGCCTTTTGGGTTTATCCAATGCTGCATTACTTCGGTATGGGAATAGGCAGGCAGGCAGTTTTTCTTCATCTGTTTGGTCGAACAGATGATGCGCACTATTTGAAAATCCGAGATACAGGTTACCACTGCGCTGTATTCTATTTCCTTGAAATGCACCTGATTGCAACCGTGCATTTTAAGTTTTCCTTGACAGGTAATGCACTTGATGAATTTCGCAGACTGCTTTTCGGATTCGGGTTTCCAAGAGTGCCCGCAGTCCAGACAGTGGAACTTTCCACGTGAGAGCACGCCCCATTTCAGAAAAATGGACTTTTCTGCCCATGAGTGCATTTCGGGTGTAATGGGCGCAAGGGTTTCGCTTAGCGCCACTATCTGTTTTTCTATGTCGGTACGTGGTTTCATAAGTCAAAAAGTGTCAGGGTCTGCTGTGCGGGTTTCGCTGTTTGTATCGCTACAGTTTCGGGTCCTGTGACCTGCGGAGTGATAACAGGTGCGGAGTTGAATAAATCAGCCTGTAAAGGCTGATTTACCAACACCTTGCAGTTGATTGGAGCAGGCACACCAATACTGTCATCGCTGTAATATTTTACCGCCATGTCAAAGATTTCCTGATTGTCAAAGGCGCACAATCCTGTTTTTTTGACCTCGCCGAAAATGTAACTGCAACAGCTCTCGATGTTTTTGGTTTCTTTGGCAAGGCTTAGGGCAAAGGCTGAGTCGCCCTGAGCAGTAGTACTCAGATAATTCTCTATGGCGGTTTTAAAGTCGTCAGATGGTTTCATGATGGAAAAAGTTTGATTAATAGCTATTGTTCAAAGACATCTCTGTAAATGCCGCGGCAGTACTCCTCAAAGCAGAGCCAGCATAAAAAAGTGTAGTGGGGCAGTTTGTAGCGGTTGGCGACAGGCTCTCCGAATGCTTCTTCCAAGTCTTCTTTGATGCCTTCCAAATCTTCAAGGTGTCTGATGTAAAAATCCCTGCAGTCGTTGTGATAGATAAATTCCCCTATCATACCGCTGATACAGCCCCCTCGAGCCAAGTCTTCGAGGAAAGACCTCAACTGCTCTTTTTTCTTTCCGCTGTAGCCATCCAAATGGCTTAAAATGATTTCGTTGAATATTTGGCTTACGTCGTAGTGAGAATACTGGTTTTTTTCCAAGGCTTTCATAATGTGATTTTTTGGCGTTTATAAATACATTTTGAACCCTCCCTTAAAAAGGCAGGTCATCGGGATCGTCTGCGGGATTTTGTTTTTTAGGCGCAGTAACAACGCCCGCAGACCCATCCTCTTTTTTGGCAAAAGCCAAAATTTTAAGGCTGTTGATGTGAAAGGTCAAAGACCCCACAGCCGAACCGTCGTGACCGATATAGGTATTCAGCCCCACACGTCCGAAGAGCTGGACAAGCGCGCCTTTTTTAAGCCACTGGGCAAGTTTTGCGTTCAGCCAATAGGAGCAGTCAATAAAGATTGTAATGTGTTTGTACTCGGCGCTTCCTTTGGGTTTGTAACTGTCATTGATGGCAATGGAGAAGTTAACGACCTGTTTTTCATTTCCCACTTTGCGCGCTAGCGCATCTTTTGTAATACGTCCTGTGATTTCCATGATTTTAAATTTTAGAGTTACTATTGTTTAAAATTTCTTTCTCCCTGCACTTCCCAAAAATTGTTTTCAAAAGAAAAAACGGGAAAAAAGAAAGCAAGAACCAAGTGACCGGTTATGAGGATGCGGAGTGCTATAAGTCCCGAAGGGTGGCAAGCGAAAGCGGCGCCATTATGCGCATGAAGCATACGGCGGGCACTATCTTGGCTGCCTTTTTATGCCGTTTCGAATGAAAATTCATCTAACATTAATGTAATTCTTATATTTACCTGAAAAATCCGCACTATATGAGACTTGCAGCGCTTTACATCCATGAACATTTCTTATTTGAACTGCCTCAGACCCTTAATTTCGGGGGTAAATACCACTATAACTTTACTATTTCGAAGGGAACTGTCTTAGAGGTCACCACTGAAATAAATGAAAGTTTTGTCGAGGGCTTCTTTGGGAATGGTATTACCCAGATGTCAGCGATAGTAGGGGCTAACGGAGCAGGTAAAACAAACATTCTGAAGATTATTCATGCAGGGTATGAAGAGCGTACCAAATGCGTTTTTGTATATGAGAATTCAGATGGAAGCCTCTGGACGGACATCAGGATGAACGAAAGAGGTGAGCAGCAAAGTGTAGCACCGGAAAACAGCTTCACAATCGCCTTTAGTGAGGGAATAACACATCATGAATTTGATCCGCAGTCCGTTACCAGACTTTATTACTCGCCTGTGTTTGATGCATCGATTGCAGCTTTGGGGTCCCGGCTGACACTGAATGCTACAGATCCAGAAAACAAATTAGGTAATATATTTATGGACAATATCCGCAAGGATGCCGTTTTCCTGCATTCGGAGGTGAGTAAAACCATAAAGGAGATTTATGCTGATTTTCCTTCGTATGAAACTCTTTTTATTGTTCCCAAAATATTGCACAAAAGAGATTTCCGTAAGGTTTACATTGACAGCAATCTTGGAAATCCCCAGAAAACAGAAACCCTAAAGCATTCAATTGAACGAGATTTACGAGTTAAAAGATTTGGTAACCCTGAGGGGCTTTTAAACGAATATTTAAATATCCTAGAGAATTCGAATATAACAGATGCTCTTAATGAAGTATGGGAGATGCCGCAGTACCATAACACAACCGAAAACCGAGAGCATCTGCTTCATGCTTCGGGAGATTTCCTGAAAAACATTGAAATCAATATCATCTCGTTCCTAGTCCTGAACGATACGTTTTCGGTAACTGAATTCACTGGGTCCTATGATTTTGAAAAAGTCTTAAAAAGCACCAGTTTTGATGAAATCCTAGATCATTTCCTTGCCAAATACATCGTGCAATTTGACAAGTATTTTTACAATGAGTATAAGAATCACATCCGTCTGGACAATGCAGATGAACTGATACAGATTGTTATGGGCCACTATCTGATGAATGTACAGACGTATAGTGACCTTCAAATCAGCAGTATGATTAAAACCAATATGCATCATAACATCAATGGTCTGAAAAATATAAAAAGACTATATGAACAACTTAAGAATCTTTCTGATCATACCATGGAAGATGAAGGGCAGTCGGTATTACGAATCGACGTGCAGCGGGAGGATATTGAAAATGTGCTGGATGAGCTGTTTAGCATTTATTCCAAAGTGCGGGAGTATTTCTCTCATCTTCCGATGGGTGTCAAGGAAATTATTGATATTGATACCAATGTCCATTTATCCTACGGTGAGAAATCGATCCTGAACCTATATTCAACTTTCTACGAATTTGCCCAGCTGAACAGCGAACTCAGAGAATCCGAAAATTTCCTTCTGATCCTTGATGAGGCCGATCTCGGGTATCATCCGCTGTGGAAGAGAAAGTTTATTTCTGCGCTGAGCCTTACAATGCCCAAAGTCTTTTCAGACATGCGAAACAGAACAAGCGGTCCGATCAGCTATAATGCGAAGAATACCAGCGTAAAATTCCCGAATCTGCAGTTTATCATGGCCACACATGATCCTTTAACGCTGTCGGATTTTCCAAACGGCAATGTAGTGTACCTGAGAAAAAGCAAGGATGCAGTGACTGATGTGCTTCAGAACAGCAGCCATTCAATGAAGTCGTTCGGAGCGAACATTACAGATCTTTTAGCCCATTCTTTTTTCGTTGAAGACGGGCTTATCGGGGATTTTGCAAGACAGAAAATCGAGCATACCATTGAGTGGATCAATGAAGAGAAGACTAAAAAAGAAAGTGAAAGCCAGACGTATGCAATTGATCCGCAGGCTTACGGTTATCATCAAAGTGTTATTAAAATTGTTGATGAGCCAGTGATCCGAATCAAACTTGCCCAGATGCTTGATGACCTGAAGGACCAGAAAGAGGTGCAGCGAGAATTGATACGCCGTGAGATAGAACTGCTTAATGAAAAATTAGCGAACATATGATTTACCTAGATCCCAGCAGCGCAAAGATATCGGAAGCAATGACTCTTCACTTTGATGGATTAATTGATAAGGTGCGTGAGAGGATAATGAGGGAAGCGGATCCGGATTTGAGTGTTTTTTTCAGTGAAAAGACACTTAAAACAGTTTTAACAGGCACGCCTGATAAGCTCATTACCCTGCAGTTTGTCTTTTTCAGCAAGATGTTGCCGGGTTACAGCTATTCAGAGTGGAAAACGTATCCGAAGCTCAAAAGAAAATCGACAACACCAAAAACTGCGGCGAAGACTGCAACAGCGGAAAGATATGATAAGGCGTACGGCCAACTTAAGCGGATCTTTGATTATGAAAAATTTTCGAAGAAATCCAATGCGGGCTATTCTGCCTACGATCTTGCTTATAAACTAGATATCTGCACGTGTACGTATTGCAACAGGATGTATACCAAGACAGTGGCAACCCCCGAAAAGATCACCAGGCCTGAATTTGACCACTGGTTTGCTAAGAGCAGATATCCGATGCTGGCGCTTTCTTTTTTTAATCTGATACCAAGCTGCAATACCTGCAACAGTTCGGTAAAGGGGAGTAGCGAGATGAAACTCAGGACCCATCTGCATCCTTACCTTGACAGACCTGAATTCAAATTTTCGTATTATAACAGAACCTATGATACTTACGGCTTTGATATAAAAGCAGTGCCTGGCAGCAAAACACAAAAAAGCATCGAGGCCTTTAAATTAAAGGAAATCTATGAAATGCACGAGGATGAAATCATGGACCTGAGCAGGATCAAAACTGCATATTCAGAAAGCTACCTGTCAATACTTGCAGGACAGTTTAAAGGGCTTTCTATTTCAGAAGATGAAATCTACCGTCTGGCATTTGGAACTTATAACAGCGAAGAGCTTTTTGACAAAAGACCCTTAAGCAGAATGAAAAGAGATATATTAATAGAGTTAGGTATACTAAAATAATTACTGCGCAAAACTAAAATTTAAGCATATGCTTTAAGTTTCAATTTCTTATCTGGACGAATGGCATTGAACCACGGAAGTTCGGTTTGAAGTTCGCTGACGTCCTGTGATGAAAAATCTTCATAATCAATATAATTTTTAATTTCTAAATCAGAAACAAATAAAGGGTATGATGTAGTTTTGTTTTCAAATTTATAAGTAATGTAGAGCGCTAACACACCGTTTTGATATAGATAATCCTGATGGCTGAGATCTGTACTGCTTTTGTCACGTGATTCCTTCTTGAGATTGCAGCAAAGATATACCCGGGCTATATTTTTATCAAAAAATTCAAAAGAAGAGTCATGAAGCAGAGCCATCAGGCACAGAAGTATATCGTCGAGTTTAACTTCAATTACAGTTAGATAATTTAAATCTATTTCAAACTTTTTCAAAACATCTGCAAAGCAGGTCTGGAATTCATTAGAAATAGATTCTGATGTGAAAACAGAGTTAAAATAGATTGCACCCCTGAGTACGCTGCAGAGCCTGTCAATACTTTTTCTGGTTTTAGCGGTAAGTGCCTGACCCTTTTGGATCGTTTCTTCTATATCCTTCTGATCTATGTTTTCTTTTTTTGGAAGAAATTCGTAAAGTGATAGTAACTTCTCCGTTTTTAATAAATTCAGGATATAATACTGGCCTGTTTTTGTATAGCTCTGCTTTAAGAATTGTTCGGCCAGCTGCTTAGTAAAACCAGTATATTGGATCAGATGGTCTTCAGGGAGATCATCAAGTCCATCTTTGTACAGCGTATCAAATAAACGTGCCTCGATTTTTTCAATGTTTATTCCTCCCAGTAAAAAATCAGAAAGATCATCTTCAGTTTTTATATCTGAAAAATTAACAGAAACATTTAATTTGAGCATCTGCTGGTCCGCTAATTTTAACTTTGCATACCTGCAGTTCACTTTTTTATGAAAAAGGCCCTGATTTCTTTGAGGATGTGCAATAAAGTGGGCCAGTTCCCTTATCAGACCATCAAATTTCAAATATTCTCTTGAAGTTATTAGTAAGGTCCTGATAGTATCTTCATCAAATTGATTATCTCTAATTTTATTTAATGAGTTAATTATGGTGTTCTTTATTTTTATTGACATATTGTATTTTAATCTTTGTTACAGGTACTTTAATAAATGACTTTTGGAATTACAATGTGCCACTACGCAATTTTTACTACCAGATAGTATTACATCTGTCCATTTATAAAGATAAAATTATAATTTATTATTTAGCAAAAAAGATTAAGTACGAAATTTTATTATTAAAAAATTTGTCGGCAATATTAATCAGTAATTTTAAGGCATCGGATATAAAATCCTTCAATCCTGTATTCGTTGCTAATAATTATATTAGGATCGTTAATTTTTAACTGAACTGCCTTAGATGTTTTACCCGGCGGAGGAAGCTCGGGCTGATATGGATCTGTGTCACATGTCCAGTAAAATGCTGAATCGCCAAAGTCTTCAAAGTTTCCTGCTCTGAAACCATACATCTGGGCATTAAAACCAGTTTGCTCCTGAAGAATTCTGCCGGCATTGGCCAAACCTCCAAAATTTTGTGCCAGTACTTTCCAGTCTTCAATAGAGGGAATTTTCCATCCTCGTGGACATATGTTTTCTGGCGCATTTACGGCAAACCAGTTGTAAAGCCTGCCGTATTTTTGATTTTCTTTTCTGTTTTCAAACACGGTTTGGCTTGGAGAATGAGAATTCTGCCACTGCAGGCTTTCTTGAACTAAAGTAATAGGGCTTCCATTTGAAAAAGATGTAACTCTTAAATTTTCCGTCATCCAGATCTGGCTACCAATTTTTATAGTTTTATATTCATTTCCATCTATATCATTAATTATTTCTTCCATAATGGACTTTTTAGTTGATTTAAGGCTTCCATTGTTATTTAATTAATACGTTTTTGTGATCTGAGCATTAGCAGCAGGAGTAAGCTCGACAGAAGAAAATTTTAAAATTTCCGATACTACATCATCTTTACCGTCAAAAATTGATAAAATAAGGTTTTTATATTTTCCTTTATCTGACATTTCCTTTAGGAGCGGATAAATTGGACGTTCAACTGTCCAGTATTGCTGGTTTAGAAAAACCATAGGACTTGCATAGCCAAAACTTAAGTAATGGTTTTGTACTGCATCCTGAAAAATTTCCTGAATAGTTCCTGCACTTCCTGGTGCAAAAATAACACCTCCTTTTGCTATCGCCAGAAGGCCTTCTTCACGTATGCTGTTGTCAAAATATTTTGCGATTTTTGATGCAAATGGAGTTGGAGGTTCGTGTCCGTACAGCCAGGTTGGTATTCCTAGACTGTCGTATGTTGTATCAGGATATTGATCGAGAACCTGAAATGCCTTATCCAGCCATAATCTGTCTTTAAAGCTTGGAGCTTGAGATAATATTTCAAAGGCTTTAGTTAAATGTTCATCATCACGGCCCGCAAACCATGCTCCTACATGAGATGCTTCCATTGCACCTGGACCACCGCCTGAGACTACTAGATAACCCAATTCAGTAAGCTTTTTACTAATTCTTGCTACATCGTAGTAACTTGAATTATCACGGGAAAGATCGTGTCCGCCCATAACAGCCACTATTTTTTTTTCATCATAATTTGCCAAGAAATCATATAATGCATCAGTTATAGAATGGTCATGAAGACGTCGAGAGAGCGTTTCCTTTATATCCTGTGCTTCTTTGCCCGTATTTATATAATGATTATAAACAATTTTGTCCAAAGTGTTCTCGTAACTGTCAGGATTTCCTAACACATAAGCTCCCAGCAGAGATGACTTAGTGTAAAGTGAATTTAAAAAGCTATTATAAGGAGCGATAATCTCAGGAAAAATCAAATTATCCTGATGGAGGAACTTTCCAAAACTTTCCGGCAGGCTACAGCCTAAGAAAAGACAGTCTGAAAATTGTTTGTTTTCCAGAATATTATCTGTAAAATTAAAATTAAGATTTTGAAAGGCCATCTGACTAATCTGATTAGAATCAGTAAGAAGTATTCTTAAATCTTTCTCATTTTCTATTTCTTTGTATTTCATAAAGTAAAATTTAATTAGAATAGATTATAGATATAGCAAAAAAACAATTCAATTTTTGAAGTAAAATATTATAAATCAAAAATATATTATTTAATGATTAAAAGAAATGCGTATTTATACGGTTTTTTTATTATTTAAAAGCCTGTAAGCCGATGCATCAAAAACTCCTGCTAATATGCTTTTTTTTTGCCTTTTATCCTGCAGAGTTTAAAACTACTATCTTAGAGGCTAATTTTTTTTGTATTAAAATATGGATCAGGAGGAACTAGGATTAAAAAAAGCAGAAATAAATAATGCTGCGCAGCTGTGGCAAATTCTAAAAAGCAACTTTGGACTGGATCTGAAATATTATGACAAACAAATGCTTGATTCGGACGATCCTGATCTTAATCTATACTCACTGCTTGGGATATCTTATGATCTGCCTTCAGTGGAAGAGAATTTAGAAGCAGGCCAGGTTACTTTAGAACGCCTCTTTGAGGTTTTCCTTACTGCATTTCATCCCTATAGTATGATGATGAATGAGATATGCCGTTTCTTTGCTAAATACGAGATCAAATATGCAGATGAAAATATTAAAATGGAGTTTGATTTTGATTCTATGACTAATGAAATGAGATTCGATCTGGAAAATTTTCGCGAAACAGTTAATAAATATCATTTAATTGAAGTTCAGAGCTCTGCCTATGAGATAACAATCTTTCAGATAGGTGAATTAGACCGTATATTTCCGATAAAGAGCAGTGTCGTAGTAAAAAATGTTGACGCAAAAAAGTGGACCGATTCTTATTTTGATGACAAATTAGGAGCTGTTTTCAGCGATCCAGACCTTGAAACGCCTTTTACCGGTCATCCAGGTCTTGACCGAAGTCTGGAAATTCTTATGAGCATATGGAGATCATTTGTAAACGGCTGCCTTGAACATGGAAGAACTCTTGAAGATCTAAAGGCAGCAGCACACTGGCCGGAGAATAGGGTAGAATTAGAAAGGAATGTAAATCTCCTGGCGTATGTACATTTATTATGTCAGGTTTCTTTGGATCACTGGGCTTATTTTTTTATCGTCAGAGTTTTTACGACCATTGAAGAAATTGAACTTCAGCAAGCTGAAGAACGTAATTTACGTCTCAATAAGCTTTCTGACAGATTAGAGGATTTCGTTTTAAATTTGAATAGAATTTCCGTAACGGTACCAGACAAGATAGTTACAGAACAGCTTAAAGATATTTTAAATCTACCAGTTTGGAAGTTTCGTTACGAGCTTTATGCGGCTTGGATATTGACAAAAATTGATAAATCATTTGATGGATATCAGGTCAAGCTTCACCATAAAGATGGTAAGCTTACTCTTCCTTTTAAAGCTAATCTTATTGCTACTGTAAAATCAGTGGAAGGGGACTTTGAACTTTGGTCGGAAGTAAGAAGTTCGCTTGCAAACCCAAGTGGAAGCAAAAGAAAAGCTTCGATTCAGCCAGATTATAGAATTTTCTTTAGTGCAGATGGTGATACTCCCGAAAATCATTTTGTTGCGGTAGAGGTAAAACAATATAGGAATTCGAATAAAAAGAATTTCAGCGAAGCTATGAATGATTATTCTCGTGGGCTTCCCAAGGCAGAAATCTTTTTAGTTAACTATGGTCCTGTTAAGGATAATATGTATTTAGAATTCCCTGACAGATGTACATACATGGGTCAGATCAGACCAGATAATGAAGGTTCGGTTAAATTCGAAGAGAAACTTTTAGCTGTGTTGCCATTACCAGATATAGGGGAATTGGAGAGTTATCTTGATCAATCTGAACTTGCGACTTATTTAGGATGTCCTGTAGATGAAATATATGTTGATATATCAGAGTCTCTTGAAAGTCCGGATTATAAATCTTTTTTGAAAGCAGTACTTAATGAATTACTTCGTAGGAAACAAATTGTAAAGTTATCAGCTGTAGATTCTATGGAACGTTATATATGGCAGGATCCAAATCAAAATGCGATAGAAGAACTTACAGATATGAAATTTAGAGGCAGTACATATTTTTCAGATATAATACGCGGAGTTACTCGCAAGAAACTGATAATAACTGATGTGGATGGATATAACATTTGCGTGAAGAACAATATCCTAATTGGAGGCTGCTTGATCTATAGTGATGAAAAAGTTAATTTTATAACAATAAGTTCTGATTTGTATTAATAAGAAAAAATAATGCTTTAGCCCGTAGAGCAGTTTTGAATTTAAGTATTTTTCCAGTTTCACTGAATTCTAAGTTTTCTGACGGACTATTTTTTACCAATTCTCATAATAGGCCTTTAATTATTTTGAAAATATTATCGGTCTTCCCACCAGTCATAATTTTGAGAGTCTGGCAGTATGTCATAAAAGTGATCCAGTTTTCGACCAAATAAACGTCTTAAAGTATTTCCGTTTTGATTTTGGACAGCGAGTTGTGCCAAGTAGTTTTGCAAATATTCATTTAATAAATTATTTAAAATAGTTCTGTCTACCCTTATTGTTCCATTAACTTGAGTGATAAATATACGTTCGTTGCCAAGGTATGTTTTTTTTGCATTAATTACCCAGCTGCCTTTTGTCCGTGCCTCGTGCATGAGACCGCAGCGGACGCTGCTGTAGAATTCCTTGGCAGAGAATGGATTATTTGGAATTTTCTGTCCTCCAATCATAGTATAGAAGTGATTTTCAAAAATTGTCTCGGTCTGCAGGAAATTTATGAAACAGTCATCAGCAATTTTATACTCAAATGATGGACCGCCAGCAAGTTTCCTATGATTATGGATTTTACCACTTTTAAAAGCTGCAAACATTTCAATTAAGGCGCACTGTATTGTCAGTATAGTAAAGCCTTCTCCTTTTAGCGCCCCAGGATCTTTAATTTTATTAATTGGAGCTAAATAATAATTTTCAATACGTTGTCTGAATAATTCGATTACATTCCTCCAGTTATCATTATAATCGTAGTTGTTGCGTAACTTAGCTCTTAGTAAATGCCAATGGTTTCGGTCAAGTATCTGTTTATTCATTTGAGTTTATTTTTTGATTTAATAATAGGATGAGAAATCGATTTAGTAGGATGGCTACTTAGAGTTACATATATTATTTTAATTGTGATTTATTATTTTTTAAAGCTTAAAAGATATAATGAACTTATGTTTTAAAGATATTATTCTTTTATTAGATCCAATAATTTTTCAAGAAGAAACTCTACCGATAGATCAGGATCATGCTCACGTTTCCATGCTGCAATCCAGTTGCTTTCTTTTGCAATAGATATACCTTTGGCATTTTCTATGAGCATTTTAAAAAATGAAGTGTCTTCAGGAGTTATTGATTTTCTTGTTTGGAAAAAGTCTAAATCGATGTCAAGTATATAGTTGCTGAACCACTCTTCGCGCGGAATGTAAAGATCAAATAAAATAAACCTGCTTTCCAACTCAGGTCCATTAATAATGGTAGAAGGATCATGGTATGACTGAGGATTGTTGATGACCAGCTGCCCTGAATAATTTTCATTGATATTGATACAAAAGACCCGCTCCGGTTTGTTATGATAGGAATCGTGGCTGTATACAAGTGCTTTTTTTATAAAGCCTGCGTTGATTGCTGCATCTATATGTTCATCATGCTTTAAGTCATCAATGTTCTCCCAATGATCGTCCATCATTCTTGAAAGAAGCCCGAATTGTGCTAAGTCCCATTCAGCTTGTGAATCCCACCGCTTCACTGTATACGAAATTGTGTTAAGGTATCCTTGGAATGCCCTATGAAGATCAGTGTGATGATCAAATGTCAGAAGGTAAGGCTTTTGTTCTCTAAACTGACGCCAAAATTTCAATACATGATGATGCTCCTCACATATATAAATCTGTTTATTGTTATGCTCAAATTGTACAATATTCATATGTTTCTTAAATTTTTATAATTCTGACTATTCCAAATTGATGCTCAATTGAAGTACTAAGCGCTTTCTCTTTGAATTCCTCAATAAAAAGTATTAACTGATTTTATCCATGGTTTTTCAGGAGTGCATTTTTATACATTTCAAGGCGAGCATCTCCTTTTATTCTTGATAGTCTTGATGGTGAAGGTATTATTTCTATGGCAATGGTCCTACGCTTAAAACTGAAAGAAGCTGTTTTGGGAAGTTTCCCGTCAGGGATTTTAAACAGGGATCCGTTTAGACAGCAATACTGATGCAACCATGCTAAAGTGCTGTTGTTTTTTGAACTGCTTGTTACAAGAAGCGTGGTAATGTTGGGATGCTTTTCCAGCAGAAGAAATATATCGGTAAATTCAATCGGGAATATTGCATTATCATTAGAACTGCTCCTCTGCCTGTAAATAATATGACAAATATCGGCAATCCCGATTCCTAATTGCGTCAATACTTGTTTGCGCAATTTTACGGGATCCATTTTTTGCGGACCCTCTGGGTTTAGTCCTGCAGTTTCAAATATAATTTTCCAAAAATCATTATTGGGATTAGGGTAAAAAAACTCATAAGTTTTTCTATTTCTCGAGTGGGTCGGAAAGGTTCCCAATAACAGTTTATCAGCTTTTTTGGGTATAAAAGGTTTCCAGGGATGAGTTTCTATATCAAATTTGCTTTTGGTTAGGTAAGCCATCATTTCTACATTTTAAAATTTATATATGATCATTAATTTGATTTTTATTTCGTTTATAATCAATGGTGATCTGAGTGAATTTGTGAACCCTCAGTAATTGGAGGCAAGGAATAAGAAATTGATATACAAACTGCCCATTAAAAAGGCTTAATCTAATACTTAAAAAGGATTCTGTCTGGTAAAGGAATATATTGTGGGAATTTGTCTGAGAATCCAGAATATGATTTTTGGTTTCAATACCTGCAGAAAAGGTTTTGTTGCCGTTTTTTACAAAATCTAAATAGGGCTGTACAGCGCTCTGGTCTCTTGAATCGGGATAATAGTGAAAAATAGAGTTTAAAGCAATCTTGACCATTGCCTGCTCACATTTTTTGGAGTCAAAATTGAAACCCACTGAGACTTCATTCATATTTTTAGTATCAGAAACATACGAAGTCATAAGCTCTTTAGAGTCACTGAATTTAAGCAGATCAAGGATAAATTTAATTGCAGCTTTGTCGGTTTTTGCTCTGATTCTTAAATTTTTTTCGTCATCGAGATAAATTCTTGTGTGGAGTGACTTATTCAGATGATGTGATCTGGGAAGCAAGCCAAGAATTATTTCATTTTTTATTTTCAGTTCACCCTTGACTTTTTTGTGGAAATAGCTGTTTTCTGTTTTTTCAATCTCTAAATACTCAGTATTCATCAGATTAGATTCCGGGAACTTTAAGATAAGCCGCAGATTGTCTGATTTCCAGGCTTTAAATTTCATCATTAAAGTATTAAGATTATCCTGTTGGTCAGTTTCTACATAAAAAATATTATTAATATGAATAATCTGAGGACGGATGTAAACCTGCATTTTTTCAGACTGGCCTACTTCATAAACCACACCAGTTACATCATCCTGGCATAGGAGCAACGAAGCCTTAAAAGCTGAAACTGTATTTCTGGATTTATTTCCGATGACTCCTTCGATACTTCTAATCAAGGCTACAGGAGATTTCTGGTAAAGTTCCCGTTCTAATTTTGAAAATTCGTTGTTGCATTGACCACAAACGCACTCAATCATAATATTTTCCCCTCCCAGACCAAGCGGGAAAACGTGTTCAGTATTTTTAAGGTACTGTCTTTTGCAGTAAATACAGTTATACATTGCAATAAAAGTATTAAAGTTTTACAATTTCGAACTCATAATCACAACACTGAGCAGGAACCCGTAGCTTTAAGAGGGCCTTCACATTTGTAACAGAACGTTTTAATGATATACATTATTCTTCCGACAGCCTCGTTCATATTTTTTCGTTTTTCTGGTTAACCATTCCTAATCGCTGTAAGACCTGAAGAGCCTTATGCAGGTATCTTTTTTTCCATTGTTTTTTGGCATTTGATATAATATCGCTGTAATTTTCGCCGCTTTCCAGTCTGCCCCAGAGTTCAAAAGTGTAAAGTATTATATAGGCAAAATTAAATTTGATATTACTGTCGTGCGGCAGATGTTGCATTTGTTTACGGATATGTAAAGAATAAGCGTACAATCTGTCGCCTTTTGTTTTGGCATTAGTCTGCAGTTTTAAGGCATCACAGATTTTTTCAAGATCAGAAAGCTTAAATATAGGGATGAAATATTCAGGATAAAAGTAAGATGCCAGTCTGATTGGCAGCACTTCTGTATATTGGGGTATGTTAAATTCGAATAAGCCACAACAGAATTGATGAAGTTCTTCTTCATCTGCCAAGTTCCATGGCTTCAGACCTATCATTTGAGGATAAATGAATTGAATGGCTTTCTGAAATTCGGGATGTTCAAAAACAGTACTGAACTGCAGCTCACGAAGCCCTGTGCCTGCAATTTTTGATTCTTTTCCATAGGTGAAATCATAAAATAGGTTATCATATCTCATCGCATGATCTTTCGAAACGTAAAAGATCTTTTTATCAAATCCTGCTTTTAGTCTAGTTTTAAAAAGGTTCTTTTTCTGATTTGCCATATAGGAAACTTCCCGGACATAAGAATAATCTTCTCCCATTTTAAATATCTCTTCAATAATCTTTTGGGAATCTATTCCGCCTTCTGTAACCCGGATTATTATGTCGGAACTTTTATGACGATCTGAAAAATCCTCTCTTTTCTTGAGTAAATAATATTTATCTAGATTGTCTTCAAGTAATATTTCTGTTATTTCATTCTTAGCGTTTTGCCAAATTTCCTCAAAAAATATACTACAATGCTGCTGATTTTCAGTGTCTACTTTAACGGTTAACTCAATATTATTTTCAAAGCCTCCTTTAGTAAGATTGGAAGATGTAACGAATGTTTCCGAATCTGTTATGTATAGTTTGAGGTGGATCTCGTTATTATAACGAATTTTAAACCCCAGCTTGATTAGTTTTTCAAGGACTGGAATGTCAAAAGAAACAAGACAAGAAGGGTCAAAGCGGGTTATCAGCCGTTTGTCGGTTATATGTTTTATACTGCTTTGATTTAGTGCTGTAATAGCAAATGAGTTCAGAAAGGGTACAGCGAAATTCAGCTTATTTCTACTTTTATTTACAGCATTTCGGATGTGGTCTGTAATAGGGTTTTTTAAAATTATTTCGTTCATCTTTGTATTTAATCAGTGCAGAAGTAAGTTATACTAATAGTTATTTTTACAGAATACAACATTTATCGCTTCCATTAGATTTATTTTTTCAATTCAATCCATTTCGTTAAAAAATCATTAACTTTGGTAATGTAATCAACGGCTTCTGCTTTAGTTTTTGCTGATCCTGGATGTGCTGCATCATTTCTTTTTTCACGAAGGTAGTCTAGTAATTCTATTTTTAAATCTGAAGGAGTGTTAAAAATGGTACTCATTTCTATTTGCAATAACGGCAATTCTAGGTTACTGCAACGTACCATTGAAGTTGTTGAGAACTTATACATCTCCAGTGATCCCTGCATTACCCCCATCATCCAGCTCTTATTTGAATCAACATTTTTGAATACACTGCATAATTCATTTTCAACTGACCGTGCATATTGTATGATTACAGGTGAAAAGTCTGTATGCTCATTTGTATTATAAAGTAAATATTGACCGGATGTTAAATAGATAACACTGTGTGGAAGTAGTTTTGATGTGTCAAACATGGTGTTGACCATCTCTTGGTATAAGCTTAAGTCAATTTTAGCTGTATAAGTTTCTATCTTCTGCTGTAACTCTATTATTTTCTTTTCATCTTCTTGTTTATTTTCTTTAAGATTTTCAAAGTCGTTTAGAAAATGATCCCTTTGAATATTTAATAAACTAAATTCTAATTTTTCACTTTCATCAAAAAAACCACCGTCAAAAAGATTATAATCTATAGTACCGTCCGACTCTATAAAAATCGTTTCTAACTGTTTTCTGTCCTCTTTAATTTTTTGCGTTCCCCTTAGATAAAATATCTTAACGTCTTTACTATTTATTTTACCTTGCGCGGTCAAGGTCTGAAATTTTCGGATAAGGTATTCGCTGTGTGTTTCAATTACCAATTGAATATTATACAATTTATTTGCATCTACAAACATTTTTGCAAGTAGTGACTGCCATTTAGGATGGAGGTTTGTTTCAGGTTCTTCAATGAGAAGAAGACTTGAAGAGTAGTAATCCATCTGACTATATTCACCTTGATCAGTGGTAATTGGTTTTGATCTTCTGTTTTTTTCAGCTACTACGCCTATGTGCATTAGGATTAAAATCAGCTGTTTAATCCCATAACCAAAATCTACTAGATCTCGTGCGGGAAAGTACTGGGAAATGATCGAAATATTAATTACCTGATGTTTTCGTTCAAAGCTTACTTTAATTTCATCACCGATTTCAAATGCTTTTAAATATTTATTGATAAAGGTTGTATCTATATCAAGGGAGCTGTAATCTTTTAATAATTTGGTAAAAGTTGAATTATTTGTACCGATGTAAATTCTTGAGTTTTCCCCTTTAACTGTGGAGAGGTAATTTATAGTGGAAATTCTCCAGATGAGTTCTTTGTAGCTGCTTTTAAAACATTCGGAAATAACAAAGTAATTATTATCTGGATCGAAATTATTTTTCCATTTTATTTTTCTATTTAAGATATCAATGGAGTAGTAGTAAAATACTTCTTCGATTTCAGGATTAGGTATAAAGTAATCTTCGGAATCGAAGTGATACTCTTGAAGTGGCTCCTTTCCTTTGAGTTGCATACCTGTTTTAAAATCACTTTCAAGGAAATCTTTCCAGGAAGAAAGCAACTCATCACTGTTTAGGGATTTTATTAAAAAAGATGCAATAATAGAATTTTTTTCTACTGCACTGTCAAGCCATTCTAGAAAATTTTCCCCGCTTTTATTTTTCAAATAATATTCATACAAATCTACTAAATAGATTAAATAAGCTCTTAATTTTTCTACATTAATGTTCCACTCTATATATGCAACAAGCGGACTGTAAGGAGGCGACATATAAAGTAGACTAAGGAATGAATTTTCTGGTGCTTGCTGTGCTGCAGCTTGTTTTTTCTGCTGGTTTCGCTGTATTAATCGCTGATGTTTTCTTAAGTGAGAATTTATTTCTGCTTTCGTTGCCTTCCTATAGGTAAACGAAAAAAGATCAGTATCATCCTTTCTATCAGTTATGGTCATTTTTCGCAAATGTCCCTTGTAACTATCATTATGTGATGGTACATCAAATGAAAATGTTGAATATATTGTTGTAATCCCTAAAAATGTAAAGGGAAGAGAAATTTCAATATTTCTGTTGCCCGTATTATTTAATACATTCTCAAAATCTCCTAAAAGATGTTCCTGCTCCGTTAAATCGAGATCAAATGGAATTTTAGTTCCTGCGACACTATTTTTAAGCATCTGAAGGTATTTTATTATTGAACTTTTACCTGAATTATTTGTACCAGTGAGTAAATTGATCGAGGAAAGTTCTTCAAAAATTCCATCTTGGTCATCGAATACTCTAAAATTCTTCAGTCCAATAAAATCGATTGGTTTCATAAAATGCTGTTTATTTCAGCGAATATATACTTAAATTTTTAAGTTATACGAAGCGATCTTTCCGTTAAATAAAAAACAGGTATTTATACGTACTGAGATAATTATTATGTTGGGCTGTGAGTATATGTCGTTATTATCATAAGCCTGACGCTTAACTTGGAGGTAGAAATCCTTAAGATAACAGCAAGAGGGACAAATTTTAAGACAGCGATGAAATCACGTATTTCTATTTATGTGTAATACATTTAAAATTTGTTTTAAGTTATAAAATGGGAGAGATTTACAAATCTTAGCAGTGGATTTTGAAAAGATTTTTAAGAAATTAGAATTTGATAGAAAAGGTCTCATGGTATAGTTAAAGCTTATTTTTTATAACTATGACTTCATTTTCTGTCTGGGCAGATTAATCTCATGTTCCTGTGGATAAGGTTTACGATGCGTCATACTTACATCTTCACGAAGCTGCTCATGCACTTTATACTGCCTGTCATTTGTGTTTGAATATCTAGGATCTGCAATGAAAGGCATCTTGGCCATCTTAGTTATAGTAATAGTAGGAAAGTGATAATCGACCTCAACATTACCTAATAATAAATAACATCCTCCTCCTTGAAATGGATATTTTGCAAGACTGTCTGTAAAATGTGCAGTATCGAAAAATTCTCCATCGGCATCAATCCAAGTTCCGAAATACATAGCCCCCATCTTTGTAGGGACGTGCTTGCGTGAGATGAGATAGGCGAGCATACGGACAGTTTTCTTATGATACATCAATAAATCTTTTGCCATGACATCCCCTCGGAATTTTGTCTGGAGCAGGTCAAAGGGAGAGCAGGAGACAGGAAAATTCAAAAGTTCAATTTCATCAAAGGCATCTTCAAAAGAGGAGCGCTCTAGAACTGGAAGTTCGAACTTCTTTATAGGCTCCTGAAGCAGCATTAAATTTCTATTTTCAGGTTTAAAATTTACCATTATCAGCCTTGCTGTTATCAGCAGCTGATTTTTTGTTTTCCCTGTAAAACGCAGTGCACCAATAAAAATTAAAATCTGGAGTCCTTCAATACCTACAGGAACCCGGTTTATAAAATCTTCCAGTGAATGATAATCTCCGTTTTTCTCTCTTTCGTGCTGGATGAAAACTGCGATTTTGGCTTCAAGCCCCTGTAGATGCATAAATCCCAAATAAATATCACTGCCGTAAAGGGTGGTTTCATATTCGCTTTTATTAACGCACGGATTATGGATTACCGCCCCAGACATTTTTGCCTCATGAATATAAACCTCGGTACGGTAAAAACCACCCTGGTTATTTATCACTGCAGTCATAAATTCTACAGGATAATGCACTTTGAGATAAAGGCTCTGGTAGCTTTCTACAGCGTAAGATGCAGAGTGTGCCTTGCAGAATGAGTATCCTGCAAAAGACTCAATCTGGCGGTATATTTCCTCGCTGAGTTTCAAAGGATGTCCTTGACGCTGGCAGCATTCAAAGAAATTATCTTTGACTTTCTGAAGTGCAGCTTTGGAGCGACCTTTTCCAGACATAGCACGGCGCAGTATGTCGCCGTCAGCTGCGGGAAGCCCTCCGTAATGAAGTGCAATTTTGATAACATCCTCCTGATAGACCATAATTCCATAGGTTTCTCCCAATTGCTCTTCAAAAACAGAATGGAAATATTCGAAACGCGACGGATTATTATGACGGAAAATGTATTCTTTCATCATACCTGACTGGGCAACTCCAGGACGTATGATTGACGATGCAGCTACAAGAGTTTTGTAATTGTCGCATTTAAGTCTTCTAAGCAGCCCTCTCATTGCAGGACTTTCGATGTAAAAACATCCTATAGTTCTTCCGATACCTAAAAAATCATTGCAGCTCTTTTCGTTTTTCGAAATGGATGTATCACGGATATTCAGACGGATACCTTTGTTTTTCTCTATAAGTTTTACCGTATCGTCAATATGCCCAATACCACGCTGGGATAGAATATCAAATTTCTCAAGTCCAATGTCCTCAGCGGTATGCATATCAAAAAGCACAATTGGAAAACCTTTGGGAGGCATTTCAAGAGGCGTATAATTGGTAATTGGCTCTTCAGATATCAATATCCCGCAGGAGTGCATGCTTCTCTGGTTCGGATACTTTTCTAAAAGCATACCATATTGCTGGACCTGTCTGACTACTTTATTTGTTGGATGCAGATCCATAGGATTTTTAGTCAGAGCATCCAGTTCTTCCTTCGGAAGACCAAAAACTTTTCCGACTTCTCTAAAGATTGACCGGTATTTAAATTCCACGTTTGTGCCACAAAAGGCGACGTGATCAGAGCCGTAGCGGGAGAAAATATATTCAAGTATGGTATCACGTTCTTTCCATGACCAGTCAATGTCAAAATCCGGAGGGCTTTTACGGTTAAGATTCAGGAAACGCTCAAAATAAAGATCAAGTTCCAGAGGGCAGATGTCAGTAATCCCAAGACAGTAAGCTATGATACTGTTAGCACCGCTTCCTCGACCGATATGCATAAATCCCTGAGAATTGCTATAGCGGATAATATCCCAGGTAATTAAAAAGTAACCACTGAATTCAAGCTGGTCAATTACAGTCAGTTCTTTTTTCATTCTTGCTTCTGCCTCTTTGCTATTTCTGCCATAGCGCCATACAAGTCCCTGTTCAGCGAGAGTGTTCAGCAGCTTCATATCATCCTTTTTACTGCTGGTGTAATACTTTTTATTTTTAGGTGTTTTAAAATCAAACTCAAAATTACACTGTTCTATAATTTTCTCTGTATTTGAGATAATCTGCGGGTAATTTTCATAATAAGTAGCTAAAGTATCAGAAGCAATCATTACCTCTGATTCACTGCAGTGATCGTCAGGTGAGAGCCTTGAAAGAATTATATTTCTGTCTATAGCACAAAGGATCCTGTGCAGATTGTATTCAGTCCTTGTGCGGAATGTGACTGGCTGGAGCACCACCATTTTATCAATCCTGTTTTTGAGGTCAGATAAAATCAGTTTTTGCAATTCTTCAGGACGAATGCCAATATATTCATTTTCTTTTAAAACGTCTGGCAGATTTTCAGTAGTATAAATTATAAATACATCCTTAAATTCAGGTGCTGGAAAAGGAAGCGGCGTGTTGTCAAAATTATGGCGGGTCAGAAAACGGTTCATTTCCGCCAGACCTGCTGCATTTTTAGCAAGTCCAATATAATTCAGCGAAAATCCCCAACGGAATTCCATTCCTATCAAAGGTTTGATTCCTGCCTGCTGGCAGGATTTAATAAAATCATAAATTCCAGTAACAGTATTGATATCAGTAAGAGCCATAGCTTTAACGCCGAAGGAAACTGCCTGTTCGACCAATTCTTCCAAAGGAATCGTGCCATAACGCAAGGAGTGGAAGGAATGACAGTTGAGGTACATGACTTACGGTTTACGTTTTAAAATTTCATTTTTAGTATTGGGTTTGAAAGAAGCACCAGCGCACCGCATTACAGCATCAAAACCATAACGGCTTTTCATTCGATCCATAGCCTGATACAAGGCCAGCATTTCTTCGGTATCCTGAAAGAGATCGATCTGATAAGTGCCCCGTACCAGTCCGCTGAAGCGTACACCAATGAGGCGAAGACGCATACGGCGTTGATAGAGCTTATCGAAAAGTTCCTGAACGGTCTTGGTAAGAATATGATCGGCTGAGGTATACTGTACGCGACATTGCTTAGTTTCTGTATCAAAGTTGGCATATCTTATCTTAATCACTACAGTTGAAGTTAGCCACTGTTCAGATCGCAGCTGAAAAGCAAGCTTTTCAACCATTCCGAGAATCACCCTTTTGAGTTTTTCAATGTCAATAGTGTCTTGACTGAAAGTATGTTCAGTGGATATGGATTTTCTTTCCGTGTATGGTTCAACAGGATTATTGTCAATCCCATTGGCTTTTTTCCAGAGTTCAATTCCATTTTTGCCGATCATCTGCTGCAAGGCTTCACACGGCATTTGAGAGAGCGTCTGAATGGTTCGGATTCCGATGCGGGAGAGCAGCTGAAAGGTTTTGTCGCCTACCATTGGTATTTTCTGAATGGAAAGCGGATTTAAAAAAGACTGTACCAGATGTTCGGGAATCTCAAGGTTCTGTTTCTGTTTGCCTTCACCGGTTCCAATTTTTGACACGGTTTTATTAATAGAAAGGGCAAAGGTTAGGGGCAGTCCTGTTTCATGGGTAATTTTCTGGGCAAGCTCGTTTGTCCATTTGTAACTTCCATAAAATTTATCCATGCCGGTAATATCGAGATAAAACTCATCGACGCTTGCTTTTTCTACTACGGGGGCTTTTTCTTGAATAATTTCAGTAATGGTATGCGAGAGATTGGAATACAATTCCATATCACCTTTCATTACTTTTGCCTGAGGGCAGAGACGCAGCGCCATCTGTATCGGCATAGCAGATCGGACACCAAATTTTCTAGCTTCATATGAGCATGAAGCAACTACACCCCTGTCACCTCCGCCAATAATTAAAGGAATACCATTTAGCTCTGAATTAGTCAGCCTTTCGCAGGAAACGAAAAATGTATTCATATCGATATGTACAACTGCCCGGCTCATAATCTTCTCATTTTATACTTGTCAAAATTAGTACAGATAGTAACAATTTTTAATATTTATAATGTTATAATTTATAACAAAATTATTTAATCTAAATTTTCCTATAAATTTTAATGAATTGATTTTTAGGTATTTAATTATGATTTGCTGGGATTTAGAGAGATGTTTTTATATACATTTTAGCTAAAAAAACAAATTTTAAAAACAAGAAAAAACTGCTGATTTAAATTGAATCCATTATTTTAACACAAGTTCAGATTATGATTTAAATGCTTTTATATAATTTTACTCCCCTGCTATGAAGAAAAAGAATACGACAGACAAATATTTAAAAATAATTTGTTTTGAAGTTTTTAAGACCTTAGAGAAAAGAAATACTAAATTTAAAGCTGAGCGACATGAGTAACACTACTATAAAACTGCGCGTGAAAAAGGAGATCGACAGCAGCAGTGAGCAGAAAATAATAAAATTGAAAGGTTCTATTATTGCTGGAGGTTTTACTGAAATTATCCATATTTCAGATGAGAATGAAGAATTTTATCTTAATTCGTTTTCTATAAATCCTGATAATAGAAAACCAGCAGAACTTTTTGTTTCTGATTATATTTCTACACACGAACTTAATGACCTTGTATCTCTTGTTTAAAACTACATTAGCTCCATTTCTAGTATATTGAAAACTGAAAAAAAAGAATAACGGACTTTAAGAATTCTTTTTATTTATGGTGAGGTGTCTAAGATGTATGCTTGCAGAGATGCGATCCATTTCAGATTCAGAAAGCTCCCTTATCTCCTGTCTAATTTGCGTATAATTTCGATTGACAATCACATTGTCAAGGATTCGTATCGGCTCAATTTCTTTATAATTTTCTGTTTCCTGCTGGAGTGCTTTATGATCATTTAAAATTTCGCAATGAAATGTTTTCAGATCGATTTTACAGTCCGGATTATCAGTAGTCATCCCCACAAATTCCCCTGAACTAAGTGAGGCAATTTTGGAAGCAGGTACAGCGGATTCGAGCTGTCTTGACCGGCTGATTGAAGTATCGGAACTGTTAATAGATAGGCTCTCTCGATCCTGCATTATTTTTCCGAAGCGTTCTGAAAGCTGTTTGGCGGTATCTCCCGTAACCTGTCCTGAGACAATATTTCCGGTTATGTTCATAATTACATCTGCCTGTTCACGGCCATAATCTTTTTTGAGCTGGCTTAGGTCCTGTATGCCTAAAGTTGTACTTACTTTATTGCTTCGGGCAGTGGCAATAAGACTGTCGATATTGTTTAAATAAACGGTCGGAAATTCATCAAATATAAGACTGCTTTTGAGTTTGTCTTTTCGGTTTGCCAGTTTTATAATCCTGCTGATATACAGTGAAAGCACCGCTCCATAAGTCTGTATTTTCTGCGGGTTATTTCCCATGCAGACAATTTTAGGAGCGTCGGGATTATTAATGTCAAGTGTAAAATCATTTCCGGAAAGCACATAGTAAAGCTGGGGAGATGAAAGCCTTGCCATTGAAATTTTGGCTGACGCAATTTGTCCCTCAAGCTGCTCAGAAGCATCGTTCAAAAATGCACTGACAAATGGATTGATAAGCACCTCAATTTCTTTTTCAGAACGCAGTAAAGTGAAGAGAATTTTATAATCCAGCTGCATGAGTTCAATTACATGCGGCAGAGTGCAGAATTCACCCTCGTTGAATTTTCTGAGATACCAGATTACTGCGGTGAGGAAATTAATTGGCGATTCAACAAAAAAATCACCCTGTTTTTTAATCCATTCGCGGTTAAGCCCTAGGAGAATTGTACGGGCAGATTCTGCCGCGTCGGTAATGTCTGTCATGGATGCAGGGTCGAGGGGATTGCACCTGTGTGTGCGGGTGAGATCATCAAAATTAATTACATAAAATTCAGGCATCACTTTGTATAAATGTCTATTTTTTAAATAGGCATTGTAAACGATTTTGGTCAGGTCATCAAACTTAAAATCATAGACAAACATACTAAAGCCTTTTCCGATATGCTGGGTGATTATATGACGTATAACAAAATAAGATTTTCCGGATCCTGGTGATCCGCAGACCAGAACTCCCCTGAAAGGATTTATGATATTGATCCAGCTTTTTCGGATTTTATCACGAAGATAATACTGGGCTGGAAGATTAACGGAATACTCATTCTCAAGAAGTCTTTCTTCCTGTGGAAAGGTCTCATTTTCCTTGTTGAAAATATCACGTGAGTTTAAACTTCGCCTTATAATCCTTGTAAGTAAGGTGCCTGCAGTAATGATAAAAAGCAAGCCCAAAGATGTTGTTATAACGTAAAGCAAAAAAACAATTTTTATATTGTACTGGACCTGCAAAATAAACCAGCTCGCAAAATAAAAAAGTATTCCTGCAATGAGAAAAAGCAGAGCTGTTTTAAGTTTCAGTTTTTCGTCTTTTCTCCCTTTTGCCCCCAAAAGAGATATAAAAACAAATAGGAGCGCGAGCAGTTTTGATTTGTGAAAAAAACTGAATAATCCCGCTTTATAAATATTTTCAAGAATTTTGTCGCTGAATTGTGAAACAAGACCAATCTGCTTAAAGACTTGATAGCCGTAGTAATAAAAATGAATTCCTAAAAGTATGATGCTGATAAGTCGTGTCATATCTAAAATTTTTCTCAGTGCCTGTTCATTTTCCCCTGTGTTCATAACTGTAAATTTTAAATGATTAATTATTGGAAAGACCTTTTCTTTTTCTGTTTTTCTTTTTTCTTTTGAATTCTTTTGGGACATGTCCAGAGTAAAATTCTTGTTCAGTGAGTATTTGTATGAGCTCCTGCAGACCAGTTCCAGAAATTTTCTTTAAGTCAAGTATTTCCTGTATTTCCAAAAGTTTTTTTACTTCAGGAGAATGTGCTCCGTTTTTAATTTCATTTTCTGAAACACTGCAGTTCTTAGAGATTGCTACGGCAGAGAATTCTTTTCCTAGCTCACTTCCGTTACAAACATGTTTTGTAATATGATCAACGTAAGTAAGTCCGTATAAGGATCCTTCGGTTGAAAGACGTTTTATCATACTAATGCCCATCTTATCCAATTCAGATTCAAGCTGGGACAGAGTAGGCCTATTATCTTGGAAAATATTCCTGATGACATTTTTAATACGAATACCAGGTCTTGAATTTTTTAGTTTATTTTCTTCAAACTTTTTCTCCAGAAATTTAAGCGTCGGCTTATTGTAAAAATCACTTGCTTTTATCGGTACTCCGGTATATTTTCCATCGCTGTCGATTATCCTGTAAATTAGACCGCCGGCTTTAAATGTCCTTGATGTTTCAGAGCCTCGACTAGCAGAAACATTATAAAGATTAAGCACTGCGTTTAGTTGGGCAAGACTTTTAAACTGATAATTGTCCAGTACAAAATCAATCACTCTTGAAACTGCTTTTTTTGACTGTATTTTACCATATTGTACACCCGCTGTATCAATAGGCTTGAGCTCATTATATATTTCTTTTTCCCTGCCCTGCGCTTTTATGAGATTAAAGTCTTTTTCGATTTTAATACGTGCAGTTTCTGACTGGTTTCTTCCGATATTCTGCATATCAATTCTTTTGCCGTCAGGTTTCACCTTTACAGAAACTATATGAATGTGCGGGTGCGCCGCATCGAAATGCTGATAGACTAAATACGGCTGCTCACCAAAGCCAATTTCAGACATATAATTTTGGGCAATATCCATTAATTTTTCAGCTTTAAGATCTTTCTCCGATGGATGAAAATTGAGGGAAATATGAACACTTCCACGCTTTACATTTTCGTTTAATTCAAGCTGACTGGCCAGATAATTTACTTTGAATGCCGTGGTCATTTTATCATGATCTGCTGGATAATTTTCAACGCCGATACATCTTGCCACACCCTCAGAAACTTTGTTTTCATTGTAATGAAATACACGACGTATTGAATGTCCTGTTTTAATTACGGCAACCATTTTTCAATGAATTTGTGCATGGATATTTTTGTTGTCTCGATTGATTCAAACAACTTGTTTTTATCTTCCTGCGATGACAAAATCCAGTTTTGAAATTCAGAAATCTGATGAAGCGTATGCAGTTTTTTTACTGCCTGATTATAATTGTTTCCAATTGAATTCAGTTCGGTTCTAAGCTTTGAAATTTCTAAAACCAAATCATCTACGGACTGATTGCGGTACTTTAAAACAACAGGTTTTCCAAGCAGATTTTTACGGGCATAATCACTAAGCTTTGGACAGAGTGATTTATTAAATCTGTCTTTTAAAAGTTTCATTTCGTCAGGTGTTAGACGCAGATGAATCCATTTGGTCCGGTTGGTGTTTTTCTCTTTCATTTTTTATCCTTTTCATTTCTAACAGTTTTCATCCTTAAAAAGTCTCTGCCAGCGAGTTCCGAGCGAATAGGCAGCCAGATATCGGTTGTGATACAACCGGACATCTGGCCGACTGCACAAAAACGGCAGTCTTTATGATATTCAAAATAATTATGGAACCAGTTTTTTTAAATTAACCTTTAAAACAGATAGAGACAATTTTGTTCAATTGCTTTAGACGAAGTTAATAAAGGTAGAGCCAGCAGACAATCATCACCAGATTTTGAAGCGAATAATTTCAAAGGGACTTTTTATTTTTACAAAGTGTTAGTATTAATCAAAAACGCTGAAATTATGTTTACAAAAAATGATGTAGTAAGGATATTCGATACGGTATTGAGTAGTCCGGGAATGGGAGAAACGGTAAAGATAGATTTAAAGATTTCGCGAAAGAATGTTCTATTGCTTTCCCATGTAATTAAAGAAGGAATCGCGGCAGAAAAGGACGGCATAAGTCTTTTGTCAGGCACTTCTAAAGAGAGTCTTTCAGAGCTTGAAAACCTCTCAGAGGAATGTCTGCAAAAAGCAGGTCTGGTGGAGCTGAATGAAAAGCTTAACCTTTTAGGAGATACCTCTCAGCAATAATAAACAATGTGTTAGAAAGAAAGCAGCTTAACAAATATCCGATATATCTGTTAAGCTGCTTTTTTGTATGAAAAATTGCCTGATTTTATAAAACTTTGGCTTGATTCTAATAACTGCTGTTTAAAAATCGCGTCCTAAATTTGCTGTATGTTAATCGTAAGAGTTTGATTTTTTGAACTATATAAAATAAAGTAGCATGAAATCGGAATGTAGTATTAAAATTTTTTTTATTGAATTTGTCTGTATCGCACATGTCATACTTTTCGTTTATGCAGCAGTCAGTAAAATTATTGAATTCGAAAGTTTTGAAGTGCAGCTAGGCAAATCGCCGTTGCTCAGTGCATTTGCATTTTGGACAGCCAGATTTGTTCCTGCAACAGAACTTTTAATTGCAGCTTTGCTGTTGCTGCCACGTTTTAAAAAAACAGGATTATATATGGCATTGAACCTTATGGTTATGTTTAGCGTCTACATTTTTATTATTCTACATTATAGTTCGTTCATTCCCTGTTCATGCGGAGGTGTATTAGAAAAAATGAGCTGGAATACTCATTTGGTTTTTAATATAATTTTTATCCTGCTAGCCTTAATTGCAATACTATTTTTAGAGCAAAATACATGTAAAAAGAATGTTCTCAAAATTATTATTCCTGTACTTTCCAGTACTGCTATTGTGATGATTTTATATCTTCAGTCTGAGAGAATAATGCATTACGAAAATCCATTTACAAGAAGGTATCCTAACCACCCGGCAGTATTTAAAAATTCGTATGACCTAAAATACAATTCCTATTATTTTGCAGGCAATTCTGGTAATAAATTGTATTTGGGAAATTACAGCACTCCGCTATATTTAAGTGAATTTGATGCAGAACTGAAATCTTCTAAGAAAATAAAAATAGTTTTCAATCCTAAAAAAAATGTGCCTTTTAATACCGTAAAAATTTTCGTGTGTGATTCTTTATTTTATCTCTCAGACGGGTCAATTGCGAAGCTTTATAAAGGGAAAACTATTGAATGGGAAATTACTGAGGAATATAAAAATATGGCTTATTTTACTACCTATGTGCCAACAAATTCAGATGGGATATTTTTACGGTCAAATGCCCCTAAAACATTAGATAATATTTTGGGAATCTACACAAAATCTGATAGTAAGATCAAATATCAGAGAGAATTATTGCAGAAACAGATTGACGGGATTTTTGATACTGATGGTGTATTGCTTTACAGCAGAAAAATGAACAAGGGAATATATCTTTATTATTACCGGAATGAATTTTTTATTATTAACCCAGATGGAAATCTCGAATCAAGAAATCATACAATAGATACAATTTCGAAAGTAAATTTAAAAGTGGCTTACACGAAGAACGGTTCGGTAAGGGAAATTTCTTCACCCGCAGAAGCCATTAACGCTCATGCATCAGTAATCGGAAAACTTCTTTTTGTACACTCGCAAGTTAAAGGAAAATATGAGAATGATGAACTCTGGAAGAGATCATTCGTAATAGATGTATATGATTTAAAAAAGAAAATCTATCTCATGAGTTTTCCTGTCTATAAAACTAAGGCAGACAAGATGATTTATCTTAATGTATCGTCTAACTATTTATATGCAATAATAGGAACAGATTTGGTGGTTTACGAATTGCAGCCAATCCTTAGAAAGGAACTTTAAGTTGAAGAATATATTAAAAATATACCAGCGCAGGTAACAGGAGTGAGATCGAAAACCTGTAGAAAAGAGTAGATCATACAAACAAATTAATTATTTATATTATGAAAGCAATAATTTTAAACAAAACTGCCCGCGCCGGGGCAGTTGTTTTGGCAGTTGCAGGTGCATTTTTCACTACATCAATGCAGGAAGTTTCTACCGCTGCGTCTAAAATTGGTTATCTAGCCAATAATAATGGCCAGTGTTCGAATATCCAAGTGCAATGTGATGATACACCAAGCCCATTTCTTTGCCGTGCAAACGGCACTACGGGGGCAGTTGCCTATGACAAAGACAGCGATAATAATTGTATTCAACCGCTGTATCGTCCTTAAATAAGGGCTGTCAAATTAGGAGAAAGAGCAGTGCAGTATCTTTACTGCACTGCTTTTTTATATGCCTTCTTTAATCCAACTCGTTGAAATATCATCTTTTAAAAAGTAGTCAAACCACTGCATCATTTTAAGGGTTATATCTTTCTGATTTTCAGGAATGGATAGCAGATGATTTTCTTTTGGATATAAGAGCATGATACTTTTTTTTGATGCCCTTCTTAGGGCAAGATAAAATTCAATGCTTTGTTTTGGATCTACGATCTGGTCATCTTTTCCAGTCCATAAAAGTACAGGTGTCTGCACTTTGTCAGCAAATCTGATGGGCGAATTTTGATCATATTGTATAGGAATTTCGTAAGGTGCTTTATCCATATTCCACTGGTAGGTTTTGAACCGCCACATATTTGGTTTTCCTGATTGTTGTCCCACAGTATAATAAAAACTGTTTAAATCAGTTATGGCTCCGCTTGCTACAACAGCTGAAAAGATTGGTGTCTGAGTAACTATGAACGAGGATTCATAGCCCCCGAAAGAATGTCCCGCAAGTCCAATTTTGTCCTGTTTTACGATATTCATTGAGTCTATTTTTTTAACAGCCGCAGTAACACAGTCTAAAGCCGAAATTCCAGGCTGTGTTTTTTCGAGTTTAATATCAGGCAGAAGTACAAAATAGCCCTTTGATGTCAAAACAGAAGGATTAAAACCATTTAAATTAAATTCGGAAGGATTTTTATACCTGTGCACCAGATGCGACTGCTTTTCATAAATGTAAACAATCATGGGGTATTTTCGGGTTGCATCATAATCCGCCGGAAATAATAACACACTCTCAAGACGCTCTTTTTTAGAATTAGAAAACTCTATAAGTTCAGACCTGCCCCAATGATATTTTTCAAAATGGGGATTGCTTTGAAAAACAATCTGTGCTTTTTTATTTTGGAAAGTTATCAAACGGGGAGGAAGATTAAATTTCTCTTCACTGAAAAAGAAAATTTTTCCTTCGTCATTTGTCCTAAACTGATCTGTAAAACTATCATTATAGAATAATTTCTCTTCACTTTTTTGAGTAGTCCAACTGTAAAATCCTGTTTTACCATCCTGACCTGCCGCAGTAAGATAAATACCTTTTGAAATCGATATAACTGGTGAATTTAACCCGTCATAAAGGTTGTTTATTAAATACTTCGAAGATGAAGATGCGACACGGAAAACCGTACTTGACTCCCTGCCATGTGTTAGTCTCTTATAGTTTTTTCCAGAGGAATCAAAGGACCATAAATCATATTGGTCATAAATAATTATTTCTTTATCGTCGGCTGTCCATCCGGCAATTCCACATGGAGCTTCGGGCGCAAGAATAATCTCTTTTGCTTTAAATTTGACACCAGTTTTTTGAGTTAAATTAAGGTGAGTCTGTTTTGATATGTCATATATCCACCAGTTGTCATTCTTGAAGTAACTGATGTATTTTCCAGCTGGTGAAGGAATTACAACTGCATTTTCACTCTCCTGTTTTTTAAGAAAAAGTTTCTTTTCAAAGGTATTCAGATCCATAATAAAATAATCTCTTGGACCATTGTAGTCAAACTGTGGTTCATATTGTTCTGGATTTGAGAACAATGTGTAATCCTGTTTTCCCGTAATCATTATTTGGGGCAATTCCTTGGACGTGAGCTGGCTAAAACGATTCTCCAGAGGCAGCCAGACAGCAAGCTGCGTCATGTACTCAAAACTACCTTCTTTATTCTGCTGCGGATTAATCCATTTATCATTTGCATTCCAAATTTCAACATTTTTTTTCTTATCGTTTTCGATTACTTCTTTATCCTTTTTTATTGCAAAGAATATTCTCTTTGAATCCCCTGAAATCAGAATTTTTCTGAAATTATCTGCTGTTAGGCTAGTGTTTTCAGGAAACGATGAAAAAGCTGAAGGATCAAATTTTTTAAGAGCGCCGTTGTGCAGATTATAATAATAAAGTACATGAGGTGATTTATCGTCAGGTACAGTTATAAAAGTAAATGCATTATCGTCTTTCTGCCATGATGATTGAAAAGAAATGCTTTGATCTATTTCTAAAATTACATGATCCAGAGTAAGCTTCTTTAAATTTAAAAGCTTCAGATAACTGTGTTTTTGAAACGAAACACAATAAAGAAGATACTGTCCTTTTGGACTTAGTGCAAATTGGGTTATGTTTTCAATTTGGCTAATTACCTGCCCTGAAAAAGATTTGATTAATAATATATTTTTTCCTTCAGCAGATTTCTGCAGAATTATTAATCTATTGCAGGTACGGCTGACTACATACTCAACTGCATCCTTTGTAATGTTAATATTTCCATTTCGAAGATTAAGCAGTTTAAGACTTCCTTCACTCGCACAGACAAAATATTTGTTGTTTAAAAAGGTGGTTTTATATCCTGTAGTAAAACTGTATGTTTTGCTATTCAAAACACTGCGTATGAATAATGTGTCTATATCTTGTTCATAATTTAATGAATAACTAATCCAATTACCGTCCTCGGAGGATTTTTGCAAATCCATTGTGCTCCACAGATGATAATCTTCGGATTTTAATTGTTTTTTCTGCCATTGCTGTCCCCATAGGGGACAGCCTACTAATGGCAAAATAAAAAATGAAAGCAAAAATCTGCCTCGGGATATAAAATGGTTGGAAATTGGCATTTTATTTTATTTAGTTTGATCGATTTATTATTAGTATCCCGGATTTTGATTTCCCAAATTAGGATTCGTGCTAAATTCTGTCTGTGGTATTGGAAATAATCTGTCATCAGTATTCCAGCCTTGTTTTAAGCTATTTAAGGTACTATCAAGTTTCCCGAGGCGTTTTAAATCCATAAAACGATGTCCGTATTCCGTAAATAGCTCCCAGCGTCTTTCTTCAAGTACTGCATTTATAATTTCGTCTTTGGATAGTGCGGGAGTATCAGATAGACCAGCGCGTCTGCGGATCAGATTTAAGTCCTCTTTCGCACCTATTAAATCTCCTTGAAAAGCTCTTGCCTCAGATCGGATGAGATATTGTTCAGCCAGACGCAGTAGAACAGCATATTCTTTTGAAGTGGAAGTGGCATTGTTTTCTTTGTATTTATATGCATGATACCATGTACCAGCAGAACTTGAGACAGCTTTAACCCATTTTGTTTTTCTAAGATCTCCAGTTGGAAACTTATTCACTAAGTCATTATTCAAAGAAACAAGCGGAGGCGGAGCACTAGAAAAAGTAAAAAAAGAGGCCTGCAGTGTATTTAGTCCAGCTGCCCCTGATTGCAGCTGCCAGATAGTTTCCTTTGAGGATATTAAAAATACATTTTCTATACTTTCAAGATTGTATGTTCCTGACTGGTTTAAAACTGCTGAAGCCATATTAGAAGCTTCGGGATACATGTTTCGAAAAAGATAAATTCGTGCAAGAAGCGCTTCTGCGGCAGTTTTATTAGGACGGACCTTCTGTGGGACGATCTGATTTACAGGCAGAAGACTTACCGCATTTTCCAGATCGAAGGTAATTTTTTGGTATACTTGCTCTACAGGCGTTCTAGACATCGTACTGTTTGTTTTGTAATCTGTAGTAATGATGTAGGGGATATCTCCGAATAGATTGACCAGATAAAAATGAAGCAGAGCACGAATGAAATATGATTCTCCTTTGAGCTGTTTTTTCTGAATATCTGTTAGAACTGTACTTTTCTCACAACCTTCTAGGACAGCATTTGCAGAATATATCTGGTTGTATGTAGCGTTCCATTGCGAAGCAATTGTTGTATTAGAAGGCAAAAGACTGTTGTAATAAAAAGGCAGACTGCTGTTGCTGGGGTTTTGGGTACTGGTAATCTCGTCGGCATAACAGCCTGCAGTATTTGAAATTCCGAAAGCAGAACCTGTCAGAATACCCTTGTCCCTAATGTTAGCATAGATATCTGTAAGTGCGGCGCTTGCCGTACTGTAATCTTCAAATACAGCACTACTTGGTAATTGTGATTGAGGCTGTTCTACCTCAACAAAAGAATCACAGGAAAATGCAAGACAGCTTGCAAAGAACAGCAGCAGGGATTTATATGTATTAAATAATTTTTTCATAATCTGTTTTTTAAAAAGTTAGTTGTACTCCAGCAGAAATAACTCTCAATGGAGGAAGAAAACCATATGAGGTAAACTCGGGGTCACCATCTGGATATTTAGTTAAAGTCAGCAGGTTCTGTCCCTGCAGAAGTAATCTTATTCGGCTCTCTTTTAAATTGACCGGAAGATCATACATGAGCGAAACATTTTTAAGACGTACAAAAGAAGCATCAGTGATGGAACCATTACTGTCTGTGTACAGATAATCGGCTGTTAAAGCATCATTATTATAACCTGTGGTGTAAATTTGGTATGGAACAGAATCACCCGGATTCATCCATGCATTGCTGATTCTCTGCTGCTGATTGCTCATCATACCTGCAGGTCCCATTGGATAGGTTCTGTTTTTCTGTTTCACAAACTGAAATAAAAAGTCAAGGGTTAGGCGTTTATAAACCAATTGATTTTGCAAACCTCCATAATACTTCGGGTTAAGATCCGCTGTGTTTTGAAGGTCTTCCGGATATGATATAATTCCGTCGTTATTAAGATCTTGAAAGTCGTAGACGCCAGTTTGAGGATTAACTCCATTTAACTGGTAAAGCATTGCAATGTTAAGCGGTTTTCCTACTCTGTACATCTGGCTGTAGGAAGAACTCTCAAGTCCGGGAAAACTGATTAATCTATTTTTGGAAGCGGTAAAATTTAAATTCGTAGTCCAGCTAAAGTTTTTTGATTTTATATTGTCTGTCCGCAACGTAATTTCAAATCCAGAATTTTCAACTGTTGCATCTAAATTCGCCTGCAGTACAGTAAATCCGGTTACACCCGAAATTGGTATACCAACAAGCTGATTTGAAGAGCGGTTTCGATACCATGCAGAGGTAACAAAAATTCGATCCTGAATAAACCCAAGTTCAAGAGCGGCTTCAAGTTTTTTATTGGTTTCCCAGCCAAAATCTTCATTAAAAAGACGTGAAGGCTTTAGACCAATAACACCATTGTATAAAATACCGGATGTGGTATAGGTATCTAAAAACTGGTAATCTCCAATCTGGTCGTTGCCCGTTGTTCCGTAACTAGCACGCAGTTTTCCAAAACTCAACCATGAAGCATTTTTTAGAAAAGTTTCCTTAGAGAAAAGCCATGCAGCGCCTACAGCACCAAAATTTGCAAATTGGCGACCCGGACCAAAACGGCTTGAACCGTCCCTTCGGGCAGTTAAATTGATAATATATTTTTGCTCCCAGTTGTAATTAAAACGGGCAAAAACTGCCTGATATTTATAGAGCGTTTCGTCATTTAAGAGCATGCGAACCGTTTTGGCGGCAGCCAGATTATAAATAAGACTATTTGAGCTAAATCCAGTTGCCGACTGCTGTAGTCTATTGGTTGTCTGACTTTGAAATGTCGAGCCTAGCAGGATTTCCATTTTGCCTATAGAGGTGTTATCACCCCAGCTTATCTGTGGTTCAATAATCCATGAACTGCGATCAGTATTATTTACAAATATTGATGAATTGGCACTAGTTGGATTAAAAGCAGGGTTTAATGTAGTAGATGGCACAACGCGTGTTTCCTTACTGCCTAAGTCTGTAAATCCAAAACTGCTTTTTAAAGTAAGATTTTTTAATACTTCGTAAGAGAGCAGAGCGCTAGCGGTAAGATCATTAGTTACTGACTCTAATTTAGTATTAAGATTTCGAAGCGGATTGTCAAAGGTGTTGTCTTCCCAGTTTAGATTACCTGCGGTATCATAGAGAGCAGGAGCATTAGGAGGAAGTGAACGTGCATCATAAGTAAAATCATAAGATGGCTGATTGTTATTTTGTGAATTATAAACAGCAGAAAAATTAAAGCGAAATTTCTGGTCAGTGGATTTGTGATTCATACTGATTTGTGCACCTCCTTTTTTGTACAGAAATGTACCGGGAAAAACAGTTGATTCTGAATAATAGTTTCCTCCCGCAAGGAATTGGGTGTTTTCTGATCCTCCGGATACAGTTCCATTAACATTATTTATCATAGCTGTTCCGCCGAGGAGTTCTTTCTGCCAGTCTGTGTATCTGTTCTGATCCCAAGTTCCATTAACATCATAGTCCCACGAATTGTATTCAGTAAGGCCGTCGTTAACAAAAGCCTGCTTACGCATTGCAATATATTGCTCCGTATTCATGAGTTTGAGGAACCTTGTAATCTTTCCAAATCCGGTAGAAGCGGTTATATTGAATTCGGTTTTTCCTGTCCGGCCTTTTTTGGTGGTGATAAGCACAACACCATTTGCTCCGCGTGAACCGTAAATAGCAGTTGCATCAGCATCTTTAAGTACTTCGATACTTTCGATAGTATCGGGATTAATACTGCTAAGCGGACTTACAGGGGAAGCAAAAGCAGTATTTGTTATATAGGATCCCACTGCTTCTGATGAAAACGGAACACCGTCAATTATATACAAAGGTGCATTTGCATCACTGCGAAGACTATTTTGTCCCCTGATTTTAATGTCAAAACCACCGCCCGGGACTCCTGTTGACTGGACAACGCTCACACCAGCCATTCGTCCCTGCATGGTTGCGAGTACATTGGTGACAGGCTGGGATTCAATATCTTTAGATGTAATTCGGGCTATGTTTCCTGTACGTTCGCTTTCCTTTACAGAATAGTAACCTGCATTAACCCGTACTTCCTGTAGTGTTGTAGTATCATATTTTAAGACAATATCAATTTTAGATCGTCCATTTACAGGAATTAAAGCTTTTTTGAAGCCGATAAAAGAAACAATAAGAGTATCAGTTGGCGATGCGGAGATTTCGTACTGCCCACTGTAATCTGTAACAGCTCCGGTTCCGCTTTTATTTTTGACAATAATAGTTACGCCCGGCAGAGGACCGGAGCCATCGGTCACAGTTCCTTTAATTTGAGTTTGTTGCAATTTATTGGTCGTAGACCGCACCGAATTTTCGGCATAGATTGATGAGAAAGACAATGAGAGACCTAATAAAATCAGGCAATAAAGTACTTTCCCATCCTTGTGAAATGAAAAATAATTCATAATATTGGGATTGGTTAGTTAAATAGGTATTTGATTAGCTATGGTCCTCTATGTAAGTTTGGTCGCTGAAGTAGAGGGCCTTTCTTTACTAATGAATTAAAGGATAGTTTGATTTATTCAAAGGCAATCTTTTTTATGGGTTAAACATTAAAAAAAACGATTTCAAAAAATTAGAATTGCTTTGAATAGGAAGAGAGTTAAAATAAAAAGGCATGGGACTCAGCTTATCGTATCAAAGGCACTGGCGGCACCCTACCACAAATAAGTGAGCCCACGCCAAAATAGACGTGAGCATCTTACTTATCCTCTCGTGGTATGTAAAACGCCAGTTTTTTGATACGAGATTCAAAGCGAATGCTTCAATTTTTTCATGAAGAATCGCAAAATTAATTAATTGATAGATATAATAATAAAAATATATCAAATCTTTTCAAAGATAATAAATATAATTTGTAATCCAAGTGGTTTACAGTTTATTATAAAAAAAAATCAAAATTGCAGTATGGCAGAATTGACAAAAGATGATGTTTTACTACAAAAAAAAATTGCCGAAAGAATCCAGTTTTTACGTCTAAAAACAGGGCTTTCGCAATCAGATTTTGCTCAAAAATTTCATATAGATAGACAGGTAATCAATAGATGGGAGAGCCAAACAAATAAAAGAGGAGTGACTGTATATTCTCTAAATAAATTTTGTGGTATGCTTAATATAACACTGAAAGATTTTTTTGATGACGATAGTTTTAATTTTAGTTGAGAAACTATATCTTATTTAGTAAAAACAGGTAAATATACTTGTTTGTATAAATTAACTATTAAGTTTCTTTGTCAGATGGATATCAATTGTTAAAATGATCTATTCCTTTTAGGAGATTTATTTTATGGATCTGTGCACTTTATAGTGATCTTTTGTGATAACTTAACCAATATAACTTTTTAATTATGGATTACGGTACTTTAAAGATAATTTTTGGATTTGTTGCTGCCATTGTAGCTGCAGGTTTAGTTTTTAAATTTGTTGTTAGAAATAAATCTAAAAAAACGATAACAAAGGAGTCGGGAAGTGTTACTATAAAAGACAGTAATGTTGGCGGAGATGTTGCTGGTAGAGATTTAAGTAAGTAGAAATGTCTGAAAATAAAGTTTCAGTTGATAAAAGTAATATTGCTGGAGATGTTGCAGGACGAGATATCGATAAATCTAAGCATTATTATTACTCTGGCCCTAAATCAGAATACATGAAGACTTTGCAAGCAAAGTTTAAAGCTGAGCAAGGGCAAAATACTCAATTGAAAGGGTTTATTGATGATTTGGACTACTACTACAATAAACGTCAAGAAGATGTTATTGGACTAGAAGAAAAATTAAAAGAGGGTAATAGAGAAGAACTAATTTACTTTGCTACAGATTTTAAAGACCGTTTTCACAGAAAGTTGTATCAATACCAATTTTCTGATGCTGCTCAAAATATTTTATTACATCTTTTAGCAGAAGTCCAATCGCGGTTTATTAATGAGGTATATCCCTTAATATGTAAAAATGAAGAACCAGGCATCGTGAATGCAACAATCACTGAAAGATTGATCGAACCGATTAAGGAACAATTAGATGAAAATCTATTAGGCATTACAGTACAGCATATTAATGGGATGTTGTATTTTTTAACTGGAAATTGTCATTTAAAATGGACGAAGTAAAATGTTAGTTTATCATCCTGCTTTTGATTTATACAATTGTGTTTTTCGAATGTTATGTTTACTTTCGAAAAGCAACGAAGCTGAAATTCATTTAGAGAAGTTACGGATATGGGATTTTTACTTAGCTTTCCCAAATCAGGTTAGAACTATCACATTCCCGTCCGAATTGAAACCATTAAAAGATACAATTTTCAAAAACAAAAATAACCCATATGAGCATATTCCTGACTCAAAAATGATGTTTGACCGTATGAAAACTTATCAGATGTCAGCTATTAATTGTCTTGCATCTTATGGTTTCATCGAAAATAAATGTTTACGACAAAATATTATAAAAAAAACAGATAAAACGGTTCCTAAAGAGCTTATCGAAGTAATTAATAATTTGTCAAAAGAAAAAGAAAACATAATAAAGCTCGTAGTCAACGAGTTTGTTGATCTACCATTCTATGGTAATAAAGGATTGAAAGCTAGAACAGGATTAATTGATTTCAAATATGATCCAAGAAATTAAACCTTATTTATTTTTACAAAGACTTGTAATTACCACTTATACTGGAGCATTTGCATATGATGAAATATTTCATAAAGGTGTAAATATTATCAGAGGTAAAAATAGTTCGGGAAAATCTACAATTTCTAACTTTATATTCTATGCATTAGGAGGTGATTATAATAATTGGAATGCCGAGTCATTGAAATGCTACGAAGTCTATGCGGAAGTTGAAATCAATAATTCAGTCTACACCTTACGTCGAAAAATAACTCAGCAGCTAAGGCAACCTATGAGTATATTTTGGGGTACCTTTGAACATTCAAAAAAAGATTCAATTAACTGGAAAACATTCTCATATGGTCAAACGGATGATAGATTGAGCTTTACCAATATATTATTTAATGCACTTAATTTCCCTGAAGTAAAAGGCGAGAACGAAAGTAATATAACTATTCACCAAGTATTGCGCTTGTTATACATTGATCAGGATTCTCCAACTCAAAATTTATTTAAGTACGAATATTTTGATCATCCATTAACCAGACAAGCTATTGCAGAATTATTACTGGGAGTTTACGACGATTCATTGTATAACGATCGTTTGAATTTACGAAAGTCTCAAAAAACATTTGATGATAAAAAGCGAGATTATGATAATTTAAGTCGTGCATATGTGAAATCTGGAAGTGCAATTACAGAGGTACAATTGAATTTAGAAATAGAGAAAATAAAAAGTGATTTAAATTCTATTCAGACGCAAATAACAACTGCAAAAGAATCAGCAAAAGTACGTATTGCTACAAATACATCTACAAGAGTTGAAAAAATACAACAAGAATTAATTCCTACAAAACAAAAATTAAAAGATTTAACAAATGAAATTTATCTTTTAGATTTGGATATTATCGATTCAAAATATTTTATTGAAACGATAAGTAAAAGAGTAATTGAAATCGGTAATTCTATACTAACAAGAAAAACTTTAGGACAACTTTCTTTGGATCATTGTCCGGAATGTTTAAATCCACTGGAAAATCATGTCCCAGATGAACACTGTTTTTTGTGTAAACAGAACTTAACAGATTCTGAAGAGAAGAGTCATGCAAAAAGATTAAAGCAAGAATTAGAAATTCAGGTAAAAGAATCTTCTGAACTTTTACTGCGTAAGGAAAGACAGATTTCAGATTTGAGAGGGAATTTAAGTATTTGGAAAGAAAAAATAATTATTTTACAGCGTGAATTAGATCTAGCGATATCTGAAAGTCAGTCCTCTCGCGATGATAAAATAGATAGTTTATTAATTCAAAAAGGAGGTCTTGAAAAAGAGATCGAACTTTTAGCCACACAATTAAGTGGAATTAATCTACTTGAGCAATTGAGGTCAGAACTGACAAGTCTAGAATCTAAAATTTCTGGACTTAAAATAACAATTGGGACTAAGGAAACTGCTCTAGAAAGTAAAAGAAATAAAGCTTTACAAGACATAAAAGTTAAAGCTGTTTATTTATTAAAGAATGATCTTCCGAGACAAGCTGAATTCAAGGTGGCTAAAGATTTAATAGTTGATTTTTATGATGACTCGATGTCTCTTAATGGAAAATTTAATTTTTCTGCGAGTTCAAATGTATATTTGAAAAACGCAATAAGGTTTTCAATCTTTTTTGCGTCTCTAAAACTGGAATTTATGAGGTATCCAAAATTTATTTTATGTGATAATATGGAGGATAAAGGAATGGAAAAGGAAAGAACACAAAATTTTCAAAGACTAATTACTAAAATTTCAGAGAAGTATAATAAAGAAAATATTGAACATCAGATAATTTTCAGTACATCAATGATTGCTGAGGAGCTTGATGGCACGGTTTATTGCGTCGGCGACTTCTATAATGAGGAGAAAAAGACAATAAAAATATAGTTCATCAAATACCCTTCTAAGAAGGGTATTATTTTTATTTTTTGACTCTTTAATATAAACTTTTCTAAACTCTTTCAAAGTTATTCAATTTCTAAAGAAGTTTTACGAACTCTTGTTCCAACAGCTTTAGCAGCTTTTCTGGTTATACTTTAGCTTCATTTGTGAATCTTTCCATTTTAGCACTTATTCTTGTTACAGGTTCTTTCGTAATACATGTTATTTTGCAATTAAAGGGCTATTGTAAAGTTTTAAGCAGCAATCTAAATGAAGTATTACTAAGATTATTAAAGCTTCTCTTTCCTAATCTGCTCAATAAAAAATGCCGTCGGCATTCCTGTTTTTGCTTTAAAAACATTTACAAAAAGCTGGGTGCTACTAAAACCGGCTTCGTCAGCTAATGCCTTATTTGTGAATAGACGTGCTTGTTTATCAGTTTGCAGCAGGTTAATTATAAAATCAATTCTAAGATCATTTATGTATTCCGTAAAAACTTTATCGCGGTAGTGTCGTATGATGTTTGATAGGTATCTTGGATTTGAATTAAATGCAGCTGATAGTTTTGTAAGATTCCAGTCTTTTTCTAAATATCTTTTTTCTTTTTCAAATTTTTCCAATTGTTTTAAAATAGCTGCTTCAGTTTCAGGATTGATATCTAAAATTGCTGGCTTTTCATTTCGTAATCTAGGTCTGCTTAAATCTTCAGCATTGCTAATTTTCAGCATAAGTTCGTCAAACTTTTTTTTATACAATTGATTTCTAATAGAGCGATAGGAAAGAATAATGATACCAAGAAACAGTATTGAAGTAAAGACTACCAAGACTGAGTAATTGTGGGTTTTCGTTCGAAGCTGTGTTTGTATTTTTTCTTTTTCTATTAGCAGTTCCTGCGTTTGGTATTCTTTGTTAATTTTTCCAACTAAATATTTAAAGGTATCATTTAATATTCGATCTGCTTTAAGTAGCTGGTCAATGTAGTAGAGCTGAAGTTTTGGGTTTTCGTTTGATTTATAATATTTGATAAGAAGTTCATACATTTCTCTTATGTCAGGACGTATGTAACCCTTAGTATTAAATAGGTAATCTACTTTTTTAAAGTAGGGTATAGCCAAGTCAAATTTTCTTAGTTCCCAATAACTTTTCCCAATATAAAAGTAACCGACAGATTCATTGCCAAAGTCTTTCTTATCTTTTAATTGTAATATAGTAGATTGAATGTTTTTTATAGAAGATGTATAGTTTTTCTCAAAGTATTCATTAATGCCTTCAGAATGTATAAAATAAACTTCTACTTCCTTAATCCCCAAATCTTTTGATTCTTTTAATCCCAAAGCATTTGTTTCGGAACATAATCCGAAATTTCCTTTTCTGTTATAACATAAACCTAGTGAATGGAGTGAGTTTAAATAGGGTCTTGGTTTATCTTTTTTAAAATAAAATATACATTCTTTCAATAAAGAAATAGCTTCATCATAGTATCCTAAATAAAGCTTTGTCAAAGCAATATGATACTTTAATTTATACTTTAAGTAATCGTCGCTTGTTTTTGAAATAAAACTATTTGCAATAATATAATTGTCTAAAGCTGAGTTGTGTCTCTTTAAACTGTAATATACGATGCCTTTAGTTAAATACGAAGACCCGACTAAATTGTCACTGCCGGATTTTTTGGCAGCATATATCATACTATCTGCATAAACAATTCGTAGTTTTTCTGATGAAGCATGCAGTAAGTTTTGATATCCTTTTATTACTTCTTCCCAATTTTCTTCCTTTTTAGCTTTTGCGAGATAAGTGTTTAAATAGATAAAAGTTTTAGAACTGTCACTTTCAGATTCATCCATTCTCCCCTCCAGATATTTGAAATTCTTATTCTTTAAAGAATCGGGTATTTGAAAGCCTTTTTTTTGTGACAAGGCAGATTGAGTAAGCAATAACAGTGATAGAAGTAATTGATAGTGTTTCATACAGTGATGGTTTTGGGGATAAATAATTAACAACTACCGTAGGAGAGTAATTACTGTAGATATATAATCTTACAATTCGTTAACTCAAATATAATATAAACTATTGAGGTTTAGTGCGTTGAAATTCGTAAAAAGATGTATGGATTTTCCGAAAATCCATACTCGTTTTTCGGAAAACCCATATATAACAAGTTGCGGGAGATTTTTCAAGGGAATAGATTTGCCATGAATTCAAAAGCAAATTGTTCAGTATCGTGCTGAAAAAAAGTTCTGCTTATCCGGATGAAATGGACTGAGAAGAAATTCTCATTCAACTTTCAAACAAATCCTATCATGAAAAATTTATTATTTCTTAGTGTAATTTTATGTCTTTTAATATCGTGTTCAAATGATTCTGATTTAAACCCAATTTTAGTTGGAAACATTAATGAGACAGCAGCAATTCCCGAAATGAATCCGGAAAATCAAAGAAATTCTTTTGATTTCAAAGGAAGAGCTTACTACGATGCTCTGTTAGATTATCAAAGCAAAAATCAATTTCCAAATTCAATTGATCAAATGTCTTTGCAAATAGGATACCTTCAATCTCATATTGATAAGAAGAAAATTACCCAAAAAAGCAAAATTATATTTAATGACTCTATCGTGGAATCAATCATGTCAGATCCTGATAACTGTATGATTAATATTGTAGAGAACAGCCAGTTGACAAATAATGCGAAAAGCACACTGATTAATTTTCTTCAAGGTTTAATTAATCATAGGCAATTGGATTTTACAACTTCTTACAATTATATTATTGGGTACGAAGACACAATTATTGATAATAACTCTTTCGATGAGGATGAATCGGAAACGATTCTGACAATTACTTCAATTTCGAGATATTCTCTTTATTCTGAGGCTGAACGAAAAGATAAAGACTGGGACCTTTCTGCAGGAAATAAACCTGCACGAAAATTCTTTTCGACAAATGATACATCGATTATTTCCATAATCGCTCTACTGCAGAATTTAATTTAACAATCCTCTTGATTAACATTTACAACTATTCTATGAACCCAAGAATTATTTTGTATACACTGTTGATCATTTTTAATCTTGTCAGCCTTTATTTCATCATAACGCTTTTTGGTTATGATGAGATAGTAGGCTACATAATTAAAGGTGGCAGAAAAGTTTTAGACCCTAGAAAATTGGCATATTTATTATTTCTGACTTGTCTTTTGAACTTGTACTTTCTTTCGTTAATTCTGATTGAAAACTCATTTAAAAATGAGCGGTAAAATGTATTGTATATAAATCTATTGAATTCTGAACTTGAACTGATTATGATTAAAGATTTAATTAATATTGATTTAAATGAAGTACCTCTGGATGGATTGGATATTCATGTTATAAAAAAATATGTAGTTACAACAGCATCAGAAGAAACATTCATGACTAAAAACCTATCAATTCTTTTAATAAAATCAGGTAATTTTAAAATTCAGTTAATGGAGACCATTCAAGATTTATCTCCATGGGATCTCTTGGTAATTCCTAAAAACTCCAATTTCACTTTGCTTGAAATACAAGAAAAACTTCAATTTTACATGATTTCTTTTTCTTCCGAATTTGCAATCAAAAATTGCCTGAAAAAAGAGCTAGTAGAGTCATTCTACTTTTTTATAAGAAATACTTCGATGAGATTTCCTCTTGAAGAGAAAGAGTTTTTGGTTTTATCTCTGATATATAAACTCATTTATTTTGTTAACAAGGATAAAAGAAACAATGGTTTTGATTATGATCTACAAAGAATCAGTTTTAATTTATTCCTATATGAATTGAAACTAATTTTTTCAAAATATACGTTAGATTCAGCATTAAACTTTTCAAGAAAAGAAAGTTTGTTGATTCAATTTCTAACTCTATTATCAATTCACTCCAAGAAGCAACATTATGTCAATTATTATGCTGGAATAATGTTTGTTACGCCAGGACACTTAAATAAAATAGTTAAACAGCTGACAGGTAAAACCGCAAAAGAACTTATTGCGGAAACAATTATTATTGAGGCCAAAAACCTACTAGAGGACTCACATCTAAGCATAAGTAAAATTTCCGAAGAATTAGAATTTCACAGTATTTCAAGCTTCAGCTTTTTTTTCAAAAATCACACATCTTTAACCCCAACTGAGTATCGTTCGAATTCTATCGAGAGATTCAAGCATCGTTAGTTTTCGTTGTATTAATTTTTTAAATTAAACAATACTATGATGAACAAAATATATCCTCTAGAATGGTTTGACTCATTGATATCACAAACATTAAATATAAATAATCCGTTAATTGAAAAATTATCTAAACAGGACTTTATAATTATTTCAGAACATATAGAAAAAGAATCAAAGAATATACAAAACGCGCTTAAAAAAGAAATTTTTCTCCTGCGTAAAAAAAGGGAGGTTAGACTACAGGTGCGAAAGTATCACTCGACAATTGTATATCTTCTCGATACAGTTATTGAAAACCAGAAAACAATTTTTCAGGATACTTCTGAATTGTCAATTGTATTTAATCTAATGCAGTCTAAATTGGAAGAAATTCTTTCACTTGTCGAGAATAGGTTCCTTGATTATTTAAGCCTTGATGAAAGAGTGCCAATTACTTATTTGATGCTATCAAGAAATGAGCTTGAAATGAAATTAAGGAAGCTTTCATCAAAAGCATCAGAAAGCAGTATCATTTTGAAAATTATTATTAGAAACTTGTCCCAGTTTTTAAAATCCTTTTCAGGAAAAAAGATAACTTATCGTCAGCTTTTGTATCAAAAGGAACTATTGAAGGGTATTAAAAATGTTGGATGTATTGATGATGAAATTCTATTTTCAGAAATTGATAAAGTCTTAATTGAGAATAATTTTAACAGCGCAGAGTATGTTGACTATATTATTGAACATATAAATAGTGAATTAGAAAATGAACCTTTACCAGATCGCATTACAAAACTGTTTTTCTATCAAAAAGAATTTGACAGAATTTATTCCAACGAAAAAGTGTCATTTGATCCCAACAGGAGTAACATAAAAAATATATTAGAAAGCTGGTTTGTACAAGAGATTAATTATTTAGACAAAAAGTTTGACATAGAGCTTAAAGTTAATCCGGGAGACGTTGAAAAAATAAAGTTTTCGAGTGACTCCTTAAACAATAAACTAGAATGTGATTTATCAGCCGATCAGATTGCTTTGATACTTAGAGCTGCTGATGAGTCAAGAATAGTTAAAGCACGTTCTATGAATCATTTTTTTAAGATGATAGTTCCTTATTTGTCCACTCCTTTTAAAAGGGAGCTTTCTTATCAATCTGTTAGAAGTAAATCTTATAATGCAGAAGAACGTGACAAAGATATTGCAGTACAAACGCTGGAAAGGATCATTAAAAAAATAAATTCATACTAATGAATGATTTTGAAATCAAACAATTCTCTTAATGGAGAAAAAAATAAATTGAGTAACAAATTTTATTATTTACGACACATTATAAAACCTTAGAATTATGACCTTAATAGCAATATTTTTTCCGTGTATTTCCTTTCTTCTCAGAGGAAAGATTCTGACCGCACTGCTGTGCCTGATTTTACAGATTACTTTGATCGGCTGGATACCTGCCGCGATCTGGGCGGTTGTTTCACTGCAGAATTCGAGAGCGGACAGACGCAATAATAAATTAATTAAAGCTATGAGAAAGTAGCACAAAACATTTTTAGTTATAAAATGCCCTGAAGAAATGATAAAATTTATTATTTCTACAGGGCATTTTTTTAGCAATAACCCCTGTATTTACTAGGGGTACAAAAAGGTACAACAAAAGTTGTACTTGTACAAGCTTCTTTGTAATCGTTCCTTTGACCTGTAAATAAATCGGAAAATCTCTTATGCAGATTTATTACAAGAGTTGATGTTTAACGATAAATGAAAATGATTATGCTTTCAAATATTTCATGGAGTAACTATGCGCTTATAGTTATCGTATTATTAGTTTTTTGGTACATTTTTATAATACTTAAATTTTATTCTGGTCCGCTCAAAGAATTGCTAAATGGAAAGCAAAAAATTAAGCTGTTTAAAAATAATTCCAAAATGGAGAACAATCTGAGTAACGATATGTTTTCAGAATTTAAAGAACCGTTCGATACTTTGGAAGATGCCAGGGAGCTTTTTGCTAAACTGGAAAAAGCAGTTGCAGAGTCTAGTCAAACCAATCTTTCGGTAACTGAATTCAAAAATTATATAAGATTTATACTTGAAGGATATCCTTATGTGAAGAAGTCCGCTCTTCGAGAAAAAATCAATTCTCTTATGGTCTCAGAATGCGAAAAGCACCCACAGCTGATTTTAACTTACCCGGAAATGGATGGGTTGTGGGACGAGACCATTTAATAAAAATTTACAGAGGAATATTCCCCCGTCCGCGCTTGTGCGGTATGGTAAAATGTGACAATGAGAAGAGCTGATGTGACGGCGGTATTCCTCTGTTATATTATAAAATATAACCTTTAAATGATGAATGATGAAAAAGTGGAGATGGAAATTAAAGAGTTTTTTAAAGAAGCAAAAAGTACTAGCTGCTTCTTTTCTTATGGGATTGCTGATAAATGGAAGCGGATTTGCCCAAGACGGAGTAGCCGGAATAAATGAGGCTAATCAAAAGGTCAGAAGTTACTTTGATGCGGGTACGGAATTGATGTATGCAGTTGGCGCGATTCTCGGGTTAATAGGAGCTGTAAAAGTTTATCAGAAGTGGAACGCCGGAGATCCCGATACCGGTAAAGTAGCCGCTGCATGGTTTGGCAGCTGTGTGTTTTTAGTAGTGGTAGCGACTGTTATCAAATCTTTTTTTGGGGTATAATGTCGGTAAGTGTCTACCAAATCAACAAAGGAATCAATCAGAGTATTGAATTTAAAGGGCTCAAAGCACAGTACATCTGGTATTTGGGCGGAGGGGTTGTATCCCTTATGATTGTTTTCGCCGTGCTCTACATTATTGGTATTCCATCCATAATCTGTATTGGATTTGTTGGAATTTCAGGAACCATATTAGTTGTTAAGGTCTATAAGATGAGCAATACTTACGGTGAACATGGTATGATGAAAGCATTGGCAAAGAAACAGCTCCCGAAGAATATCAAAGTAAACAGCAGGCGTGTTTTTATGATATGATAGTTATAGAACGTTAAAATATAAAATAATGTGTAATGGATAAGATGATAGAGGAAATTTTACCGATACTGGATGTTGAGCGCAACTGTATTTTATCAAAACAAGGAGATGTTACCATAGTATTTAAAGCGGAGCTTCCTGAGATCTTTACAATGTCTGATCAGGAGTATGAGGCTTTTCATCAGTCATGGATTAAAGCGGTAAAGATTCTGCCGAAATTCTGTGTCTTTCATAAGCAGGATTGGTTTTTGGAAAAGGGATATAAAGCAGATTTTACAAATGATGATAACAGTTTTTTAAGCAGGAGCAGTGAAAGATTCTTTAATGAACGACCATTTCTGGATCACAGCTGTTATATTATGCTTACTAAAAAGCCGGCAGGAAGAAAGAATTCCAGTTCCTTGTTTTCGACGCTGATTAGAAATTCTCTAGTGCCTGAGGAAACTTTAAAACCGCAGTTGCTTCAGGATTTTCTGGATTCGGCAGGACAGTTCAAAAGAATTTTGGAGGATAGCGGATTTGTAAACCTAAGCCAGCTTAAAAATGACGAACTTAAAAGTCATAGCAGAAAAAAGGGGCTTATAGAGCAATATTGCTTTTTATCAGAGAAGGAAAATGAATTTGTATTTAATGATGTTTCTTTTAAAGACGGACTGAGAATAGGGGACAAGCACTGCCAGCTTTTTACCCTTGGTGATGCGGCTGATCTGCCGGGACTCTGTGGATCAAGAATTAATTTTGACCGTTATTCTACCGATAAGACAAAGTTTAGTATCGGTTTTGCTTCAACACTCGGACAGCTTTTATCTTGTAACCACATTTACAATCAGTACATTTTTATCGAGGATTCTCAGAAGACTATCCAGAAGTTGGAAAGTAAAAGGCTCAGGCTGCAGTCGCTGTCAGCTTACAGCAGGGAAAATATGATTGCCCGTGATGCAACAAATGATTTTTTGAATGAGGCCATTGCTCAGCAGCGACTTCCTGTAAAAGCACATTTTAATGTATTGGCATGGACCGACAATGAGGAGAGTCTGAAAGAAATAAAAAATAAAGTTTCATCGGCCCTGGCCCAGATGGATGCGGCAGCCAAACAGGAAACAGTGGGTGCACCGCAGATCTACTGGGCGGGAATGCCCGGTAATTCGGCTGATTTTCCAATGAATGATACGTTTGACACTTTCACTGAACAGGCGGTTTGTTTTTTAAATATGGAAACAGGATACCGTTCTTCGCTGAGCCCAATGGGAATCAGGTTAGGCGACCGATTGACAGGGAAGCCGGTTCATGTGGATATCAGTGATGAGCCTGTCAAAATGGGAATCTGCACCAACCGGAACAAATTTATTCTGGGACCCTCTGGAAGCGGCAAATCCTTTTTCACTAACCACATGGTCAGAAGTTATTATGAACAAGGGACACATGTAGTACTGGTGGATGTAGGCCACAGCTACAAAGGATTGTGTGATATGGTGAAGGGATATTATTTCACTTATGATGAGAAGAACCCTATCCGTTTTAATCCATTTTATATTTCAGAAGGAGATAATCTTGATACCGAAAAAAAAGAAAGCATTAAAACGCTTCTGTTAGCACTTTGGAAGAAAGATGATGAGACCTTTAACAGAAGTGAATATGTAGCACTTTCCAATGCACTGCAGCTTTACTATGAAAAACTGGATAGAGAAAAAGAAATCTTCCCCTGTTTTAACAGCTTCTTTGACTTCCTAAAAGATGAGTTTGTAAAGATTCTGGAAAGTGATAAAGTAAAGGAAAAGGATTTTGATATTACCAATTTTCTTTATGTTTTGAGGCCCTATTACAAAGGAGGCGAGTTTGATTATCTGCTCAATGCGAGGGAGAATCTGGAGCTTTTAAAAGAACGTTTTATTGTCTTTGAACTTGACAACATTAAAGATCATCCAATACTTTTTCCTGTGGTCACCATTATCATCATGGAAGTCTTTATCAGCAAGATGCGAAAGCTGAAAGGAATCAGAAAAATGATCTTAATTGAAGAAGCTTGGAAAGCCATTGCAAAAGAAGGAATGGCAGAATATATCAAGTACTTATTTAAGACCGTGCGGAAGTTCTTTGGAGAGGCAATTGTGGTTACTCAGGAAGTGGAAGATATCATTTCATCCCCTGTCGTAAAACAGGCAATTATCAATAATAGTGACTGTAAAATCCTTCTGGACCAGAGCAAGTATCAGAACAAGTTTGACCAGATACAGGAACTACTCGGGCTTACAGAAAAAGAAAAGGCACTGGTGCTTTCGGTGAATAAAGCCAATGATCCTTCAAAGAAATACAAAGAGGTATTTATATCGCTGGGAGGCATGTCTTCAAAGGTATATCGGACAGAAGTTTCACTTGAAGAGTATCTGGCATATACGACTGAAGAAAGTGAGAAAGTAAAATTAAACCAGTATGCTTCAAAGTTCGGAGGCGATATCAGAAAAGGCATTGCAGCACTGGCTAGTGAGATTAGAAACGGCAACTAAATTTTAGAGAAATGAAAGCAAAAATCATTACCTGCATAATCTGTCTGCTGCTGATAAGCACGCCGGCAAGACCTGCTGAAAAAACAGCTGTGCTGCCGATATTGGAAATTGTAAAAGCAGTAACTAAAAAAGTGATAAAAGCAATTGACCTTAGGATTCAGAAACTGCAGAACAAGACGATCTGGCTTCAGAATGCACAGAAGCAAGTTGAAAATGTGCTATCCAAATTAAAACTTGATGAGATATCCGACTGGACTAACAAACAGAAAGAGCTATACAAGGGATATTATGAAGAACTCGCCAAAGTTAAATCTGTGATTACCTATTACCAGAGGATTAAGGAAATCACCAAAAAACAGACCAGACTGGTGCAGGAATATGAAAGGGCATGGAATCTTTTAAAGCAGGATACCCATTTTAAAGAAAGTGAAATCCATTATATGGAAAGAGTCTATAACGGTATTTTGGAAGAAAGTGTGAAAAATATTGATCAGATTTTTTTAATACTGGACTCTTTTACTACACAGATGAGTGATCTTAAAAGGCTTGAAATCATTAACAAAGCTGCCGATGAGATCGACTCTAATTTTGATGACTTGACCCTTTTTAATCAGCAGAATATCATGCTGAGCCTTCAAAGGGCCAAAACAGAGGCTGATGTAAATCAGGTGAAACAATTTTACGGAATTCCATAATTAAGTGAAATAGTATGAAAAAAATAATTTTATTATTAACGGCCTTGCTGATTATTGCACATGGAATGCAGGCACAGGCAAAGCAGAGAAAGGAATTGCTGCTTCAGATTGCTGCACTTCAGGTTTATATAGATTACGCAAAAAAAGGATATTCTGCTGTTTCCAAAGGTCTGAATTTTATTGGGGATGTTAAGAAAGGGGAAGTGAACCTGCACGGGGATTATTTTGCATCACTTCTGAAAATTAATCCAAAAGTCAAAAGCTATTACAAAATAGCTGAAATTATTTCTATCCAGTCTAAAATTATGAAAATATGCGGCAAGACCACCAGTACTATTAGGGGGGGCGATCTATTTCATGGAAATGAACTCGATTATATAGAGAGATCCTTTAAACGGCTTCTTTCAAACTGCGGCGAAACTTTAGACCAGCTTATAGTCCTTACAACTGATTCAAAACTTGAACTCACCGATGACCAGCGCATAGAGCGTATAGATGAACTTCATAAGACGATGCTGGATGATTATAATTTCTGTGTTTCATTCAGTAAAGAGGCTGAGATTTTATTTTTATCAAAAACAAAAATAAAAAAAGATGCATCCACAGTACATAAAATGTATGACCTATAAAATATAGAATCATGAAAAAAATATTCATTTCAGTAGTTATCGCAGTGACATTGTTTCTACCGTACAAGGCAGGAGCGCAATCAGAGGAGATCCAGCATCTTATCTTGAATATCGAAAAACTTTCCCAGTTCAAAAAGATTTTAAGTGATATGAAAAAAGGATATGAGCTGCTGTCCGCAGGATACAAGACAGTAAAAGATATGTCAGAGGGAAATTTCAACCTTCATAAAACTTTTTTAGATGCCCTGATGCAGGTCAGCCCTGCAGTCAAGAATTATAAAAGGGTAGGGGATATCGTAAATCTGCAAGTTCTTTTAGTGAAGGAAAGTAAAAAAGGATTGGAGCGATTTATAAAAAGCGGCAGCTTCAGCCAGAAAGAACTCGGTTATTTTGAAAAAGTGTATGGAAATCTGCTAAATCAGAGCCTGAGAAATCTGGATGAACTGACCATAGTTATAACAGCGGACAAGCTTAGGATGTCAGATGACGAAAGACTTACTGCGGTGGATAATGTTTATCAGGAAATGCAGGATAAGTTATCCTTCCTTAGAAATTTTAATGCCTCATCAAATTTACTGCTGCTGCAACGAATCAGAGAATCAAAGGATGTTTATGCTGCTAAAGAACTTCATGAACTAAAAAACTAAAATAATGAATGTTTTAAGAACCTTTAAAAATCTGTTTTTGATAATTGGTATATGGTGTATACCATGCGCTGTTAAGGCGCAGGGACTGGGAGATGATATGCAGAGCCTGCACTCGGTATTAGACCAGCTATATGATGAGATGATGCCCTTATGCAGTAATTTAATTGCTGTAGGGCAGGGGATTGCAGGATTTGGAACTATCTGGTATATCGCATCGCGTGTGTGGCGTCATATTGCAAATGCGGAACCAATAGATTTTTATCCTCTTTTCAGGCCTTTTGTAATCGGATTCTGCATTATGATTTTCCCGTCAGTCCTCTCCCTTATTAATGGTGTAATGAAACCTACTGTAACTGCTACCGCTACAATGGTCTCGGGTTCGAATAATGCTGTTGCAGTCCTTTTAAAAGAAAAGGAAAAAGCAATTAAGGAAACCGATTCGTGGAAAATGTATGTTGGTGCTACAGGTACCGGCGACAGGGACAAGTGGTACAAATATACACACGATGAAGATCCATCTGATGAGAGCATGCTGGCCGGAATTGGCAACGATGTAAAATTTGCGATGGAAAAAGCATCTTACAACTTTAGAAATTCTGTTAAGGAATGGATGAGCGAGGTACTTAGGGTACTTTTTGAAGCGGCAGCACTCTGCATCGATACGCTCAGAACATTTCAATTGGTTGTATTGTCGATTTTGGGACCTCTTGTGTTTGGAATAGCAGTTTTTGACGGCTTTCAGCATACCCTTACAGTATGGCTGGCACGATATATTAATATTTATCTCTGGCTTCCTGTCGCCAATATTTTCGGCAGTATCATTGGAAAGATTCAGGAGCTAATGCTAAAGCTTGATCTCTCTCAAGTTCAGTCCACAGGAGATACTTTTTTCAGCAGGACCGATATGGCTTACCTCATATTTATGATCATCGGCATTATAGGATACTTTACGGTTCCCTCAGTAGCTAATTATATTGTACATGCGGCAGGAGGCGGCGCTTTAGGGCAAAAAGTTACAAGTTTATTCGGAAGTTCATCAAGCACGATGGTAACCAGAACAACGCAGGGAGCTGGAATGGTTCTCGATGCAATGGGTGATGCTGATACCAGAATGACCAGAAGTATGTCATCTTCGGCTGGAAGCAGTCCTTATTTTGTGGAGAAAGGAAATTATATGAGCGACAAGCTTAAAGGAAATTCATAATAAACTTAAAAGAACCGCTCATGTTTACTAAAATGAAAAATATAGATACAGCATTCCAATATGTTAGAGGTTTTACAATGCTGGTAATTGTGGTGTGCATCATTGTTTGCTGTTACACCCTGTATAAGAGCTTTGAATCTGTTGCAATGATGCAGGACAAAGTATATATTCTGGCCAACGGAAAAGCCCTTGAAGCGTATTCTTCGGATCGAAAAGATAATGTGCCAGTGGAAGCGAGGGATCATGTCAAAACATTTCATATGTTTTTCTTCACGCTTGATCCTGATGATAAAGTAATTAAAACAAACATTACAAAAGCGCTTTACCTGGCTGATGACAGTGCAAAAAGGATTTATGACGATTTGAAAGAAAATGGATTCTATTCCGGAATTATTTCGGGGAATATCAGCCAGACCATTTACATTGACAGCATTGCAATAGAAGTAAAGGAATATCCTTACCGTTTTAAATGTTATGCAAAGCAAAATATTATCAGGACAACTAGTATTTTGAAAAGAAACCTTATCACCCAAGGAATTCTGCGTAATGTATCGAGAAGTGATAATAATCCACACGGTTTTTTAATCGAACGGTGGGAAACCATTGAAAACAAAGACATCGGTGTTGAAAACAGAAAATGATAAATGATGAAAACGCTCTTTAAAAAACGAGATGAGCCTTACATCTATCCCAACTATTATATCCAAATGCAGAGATGGTGGGTTATACAAATGACCACTTTTACAGCTGGTTTGTCAAAGACAAAATTGATCATTATTCTTATCCTGTTTGTGTTTCTAACAGTTAGTTATCTGACTTATAATATCTGCAAGGCATTTTCAGGAGATAATTCCTCAATTAAAAATACATCTGTAATTTCTAAGGCAAAACCAATTAATGAAACAAATAATTGAACTATGGAAACAAAAAAAATATCAGTCAAAGAATCAAAAAAGCGAAAAATGCTTCTTATTCTGCCTTTAATAACAATTCCTTTTATCACTATTCTATTTTATATTTTGGGTGGAGGAAGAGTAGAAGGAGAAACTGCTCAAAATAATCAAAAAAAAGGTTTCAATTTTAATCTCCCAATACCAAAATTTAAAGAAGATTCCACCCTTGATAAAATGAGCTATTATGATCAGGCTGCATCGGACTCATTAAAACTGCTGGAACAGATAAAAAAAGATCCCAATTACTTAAATGGCGATAAGGCTGCGGAGTTTGACCAGAAATTTACTGAGGAAGATTTTGAAAGAAAGATTTTTCCAAAAGGAAGGACGGCGTTAAATTCAGACCCACTTCAGCAGGGAAATGAAAAGAAAGTCTATGAAAAAATAAAAATGCTCCAAGAGGTAATAAATCAACGTACTAGCGCTGATAAGTTTGGTCAAGATATGAGCGAATTTGAAAATTATGGCTCATCAAGTGAAACTTCCAAAGAAATAAAAAAAATGGAGCAAATGATGTCTTCAATGGGAACTGCTCAGGAGCCTGACCCAGAACTTCAACAACTTGGAGGTATGCTTGAGAATATATTGGATATCCAGCATCCAAGCCGCGTACAGGAAAGATTAAAGCAGTCTTCGGATAGTAGAAAAGGGAAAATCTATAATGTTAACCGTAATGTAGAAATCAATAATACATCTTCGGTGGAGCAGAATACAGTCGTTTCAAAAAACTCAAAAGGAAATTCATTCTATGGAGTAGATGAAACGTTAGAATCTGAAAGCCAGCCCAATTCAATTGAAGCAGTAATTCACGAAACACAGACCATTGTAAATGGATCTATTGTTAAGTTGCGGCTCCGTACTGATGTTATACTTCAGAGCACATTAATTCCTAAAAATACATTTCTATATGGAACGGCATCTTTGAAAGGCGAAAGGCTTGAGGTGAAAATCAATAACATCCAATATAGAAACTCCATTTTCCCCGTTGAACTAACGGCGTATGATATTGACGGCATAGACGGAATTTATATTCCAGGGGCTATAAATAGAGATGTTGCTAAAGCTTCTGCCGATCGTTCCATCCATACATTGGGATTGACAGGAGTTACAGATTCCTGGGGGGCTCAGGCTGCAGGCATGGGCATTGAAGCGGCAAAAAGTCTGATAAGTAAAAAGGTTAAGCTGATAAAAGTTGTGGTTAAAGCTGGTTATCAGGTACTGCTTTATGATGAGAAACAAAAGAATTTAAAATAACTAAAAAATATAAAATGAAAAATAGAAATTGGATTTACCTGCTGTACTTTTTGATTACAGTGGTATCAGGATTTGCACAGTCAGTTAATAAAAAAACGAACTATAATGCGGACAATCTTAAAAATCTTCAAATTGCTTATTCAAAAACGACTAGCATCGTTTTTCCCTACCCTATTAAGAGCATGGACAAAGGAAGTGCAGATGTCCTATTGCAGAAAGCTAAAGGTGTTGAAAATATTCTATTGCTTAAGGCAGGAAAACAGAATTTCGCACAGACTAATCTTACTGTAGTTACAGCTGATAACAGACTTTATGTATTTGTACTAAACTTTGATGAAGAGTGTCCTGATTTAAATATAAGTGCTGATAATCTGGCGGTAGTTAATGATGATATACTCTTTTCAATGGAAAACGAGAACCAAAGGAAAATTGAACAGTTTGCGGGGCTAGCATTGTCTAAGAAGAAAAAGATAAGTGGAATTCAGCGATCAAAATTTGAGATGAAGATGACTGTCAATGCTATTTTTATTCATGACGATATAATGTACTTCAGGCTCATACTAGAAAATACTTCAAAAATTGGTTATGAGATTGATCAGCTTCGCTTTTTTATTCGTGATCAGAAAAAATCAAAACGTACAGCATCGCAGGAAATTGAAATAATTCCTCTTTATGCTACAAATAATACAAATGTTATTGCTGACAAATCAGAAATGACCGCTGTTTATGCTTTATCAAAGTTTACAATTCCGGAGAAAAAATACCTTACTATCCAGCTGATTGAAAAGAACGGCGGCAGGCAGCTCGAAGTTAATATTAGCAATAACATGATTTATAAAATAATTCCACTGTAGGCACTAGAAAATGGTGACTTTAAATTCCATAATTCTATCATGACAATAAATATAAATGATGTTGAAATTCTGCTGAGTTTGGCTGAGGAATTTGCAGAAGCGGGCTATGCCTATAGTGCCTTTGAAATGGATCGAATTTGTGATACTGATAATATCGAGTTTTTTAGAAACACTTGGGACGCACAAGAATACTGTTTTATTATGACTAATGATGCAGACTATTTTAAGAGTATAACTACAGAGTCACTTATAAATGATTTAAGGGTTGTTCTGCAGAGCGGAATCGATATTTCGCAGAATGAGGCATTTGATCTTACCGGATTTGCCAATCGGGAAAGGGAAAGAAAAGAATTGTTAGAAAATAACTTAAATATAAATATTATGAATCAGAAAAATTTAGAATACCTGAAAGACCAGTTGAAATATACTGGATTTGGAGAGACGTTCGATCAAGACCTGAAAGAAAAGATGATGCAGGGTGAGAAAGAATTTAAGATTATGAGAGAAGGAGTATACGGTTCAGATTCTATGAATACGGTGCTAAATTTTAAAAAGTCAGATCAGAGTGATATGTATTTTTTTAATTCGTACCATGTAAATCTTCAAAAAGAAAATTCAAAAGAATCTTTAGAACAAACCTTTTATATTAACGGCAGCGGTGGTAATATTACGCTCAAAGAGGCTTACAACTTAATGGAAGGCCGTTCTGTAAATAAAGATCTAAAAAATAAGGACGGAGAACTTTATAATTGTTGGATTCAAATAGATTTTAAAAATAGTGATGACGGCGGTAACTTCAAACTTAATCACTATCATCAAAATTACGGCTACGACTTAGAAGCCAGTGTTGCTAAGCATTCAATCAAGGAATTGGAAACCGCTAAGTATAAAGAGGATTTGCTGAATTCCCTTAAGAAAGGAAATCTTCAGTCAGTCACCTTTGTAGTCGGCGGTGTTGAAAGCAAGATGTACATCGAGGCAAATCCTCAATTTAAGACTGTAAAAGTTTTTGATGAAAACATGCAAAGAATAAATCACCGTGAAAGTAAAGACGAGAAGAAATCAATACTTGAAAATCAATCTGTTTCAAAAGAACAAAAAAAAAATCTTGATACTGATTCAGACTCGTCGGAATCTGATAATAAAAAGAACAGTAAAAAAAGTAAATCTCATTCAATATAAGAGTTATGGAAAGTTTAAAGCCATTGTATAATTTCTTTACTGCGATCGAAAATGATTTTCGTGTCAGTCCAACGCATATAGCAATTTTTGCGGCTTTATTACAATTCAGAAACAGTAATGGTTTTACAAATCCAATTGAAGCATACAGATATGAAATCACTCCAGTTGCTAAAGTATTATCAGCTTATACATATCATAAATGTATTCGAGAATTGAGTGAGTATGGTTATTTGAAATATGAGCCGTCATCAAAAAAGACTTTTAGAAGTAAAATTTACTTTTTCGATTAAACTAAAATGAATCAAAAGCCCATAAGGGCTTTTTTTATTAAATGAAATGAAATGGATAATGAAGATGAAATTAATAGAGGAAAAATTACTCCAGAGAAAGCAATGCAAATGTTAAACTCTGAGGGTATGAATGTTACGATTGAGGAAGCAACTGAAATTTTATTATTTTTACGAAAAATCGCGCATGCGGTTGTATCTAAATTTTTAGAATCATGAGTATTATTGCAGATTTATACATACGCGTAAGCACAGATGAGCAGGCTGAGAAAGGTTATTCCCAAAGAAATCAAGAGGAAGTGCTTCGTAAATATTGCTCGATAAATTATATCGAGGTTCGAAATGTTATTTATGAGGATCATTCTGCTAAGACTTTTAATAGACCACAGTGGAATAAGATTTTAATTAAATTAAAAAAGGAAAAAAATAAGACGGATCTTATCTTGTTTACAAAATGGGATCGTTTCAGCAGAAACGCTGGTGACGCATATCAAATGATAAGTACTTTAAGAAAGTTAGGAGTGGAACCTCAGGCAATTGAACAGCCTCTTGACTTGTCAGTTCCAGAAAACAAAATGATGCTTGCTTTTTATCTTGCAGTTCCTGAAGTTGAAAACGATAGAAGGGCGCTTAATACCTTTCATGGAATGAGAAGAGCAAAGAAAGAAGGAAGATATATGGGTACTGCACCATTTGGATATGCCAATAAGTCAAAAGAAGATGGCACAAAATATATTGCATTGGTTGAACCCGAAGCTTCTGTTATGCGTTGGATATTTGAGGAGATTGCTAAGGGGATCTTTAATACTGAACAAATATATCATATGGCTAAGAGGAGAGGATTTAAAAGAACTAAAGCTAATATGTGGGGCTTGATACGAAATCCAATATACTACGGTAAAATTTTTGTTCCGAAATATAAGGACGAAGAAAGCATGTTGGTTAAGGGACTCCATGAACCGCTTATTTCTGAGGGATTATTTTATAATGTTCAGGATGTTTTAGATGGCAGAACACGTATTTACAGGCCTAAAATTAAGACCGTTGTAGATTTTCCTCTAAGAGGTTTTTTTATCTGTCCAAAGTGCCAGAAAAAACTACAGGGAAGTAAATGCAAAGGGCGACACAAGCACTATCACTATTATCATTGTGAGGCTATCTGTAAATTCAGAATAAACTCTGAAACAGCAAATAATATGTTTGTTGAAAACCTTAAAAAGTATCAGACATTCCCTGAAATTAGAAAGCTTTATAGTTCAATTTTGTACGAAACCCATCGGGAACTAGCTGATAATGCAGGTGAGCAGAAAAGAAGGCTTTTAGAACAAATTAAGGACTATGAATTACGATTAAGCAATGCGAGAGATTTATTGCTAACATCAAAAATTGACCCAGATGATTACAAGCTTATAAAAGAAGACTACGGTTTACGAATTACAAACCTTGAGAGAGAATTATCATCAGTAACAAAAGATCAACATAGTATCGAAGAGCTTTTAAATAAAGGAATTGACAATTTAATTAAGATGAACCAAGCATATGTAGACATGGATTTGTCAGAGGCTCGCAGCCTAATTGGTTTAGTTTATCCCGAAAATTTTACAATTCAAGAAAATAAAATACAAACCGCTAGAGTCAACTCAATTGTGGAGTCTATCTATTTGATTAATAAGGATTTGGAAGATAAAAAAAACGGGACAAAAGATGATTTTTATCTTTTGTCCCGTAGAGTGACCTCGACTGGATTCAAACCAGTAACCTTCTGAGCCGTAATCAGATGCGCTATTCAGTTGCGCCACGAGGCCTTTTTGTTATCAATTAGCTATTTTTTTGTAGCTTTGTTGATTGCTTATTGCGGGTGCAAAGATAGGCATAAATGTGAGATAAACAAGCAAAAAATAACAGAAAAATAAAAAAAAATGAAGATTGAAAATTATGTGCGTGATATTCAGGGGTTTCCTAAAGAAGGAATTTTATTCAAAGACATCACTCCGCTACTAATTAACCCCGAAGCAAGAACAAATTGCCTGCGAATCTTAGTTGATTCTTTAAACGGACAAAAAATTGATAAGGTTGTAGGAGCAGAATCTCGTGGTTTTTTCTTCGGAATGTTGCTGGCTCAGGAATTAAACGCTGGATTTGTGCCTGTTAGAAAACCTAAAAAACTTCCTTTTGAAACAATTTCTGCTTCTTACGAGTTAGAATATGGTTCTGATAGTTTAGAAATGCATACAGATGCTATTCAAAAAGGCGACCGTGTATTAATTCACGATGATGTTTTAGCTACAGGCGGAACTGCAAAGGCGGTTTGTGAATTGGTCGAAAAACTGGGAGGCGAAATTGTACAATGCAATTTTCTAATGGAACTGACTTTTCTTAACGGAAGAGAAAAAATTAAAGAATATCCGTTCTTTGCAGCATTAACTTATTAAGCTATACAAAAACAATTTTATGCTTAATAGCATAAAGTACAAGTCCGATTCGGGTTTTTATTTCAAGTTTATCAAAGAGTATTTCTCGGTAGCCGTCAATAGTTTTTGGACTCAAACACATCTGTGATGCAATTTCCTTATAGGTCATTTCGGTACAGGCATGTTTGATAAAAACAATCTCTTTTTCTTTTAAATTAATTTTTCTATTGTCGCTGTTCACTTTATTAATAAGCATTCCAGAAACTAATTCTGTGAAATAAAAGCCCTTTTCGACTACACATTCTATTGCTTCCCTAAATATTTCGGGCGAAGTATCTTTTAGTAAATAACCTTTGGCGCCATTCGTAATCATTTTTATAATAATTTCCTCGTCGTCATTCACAGATAAAGCAATTACTTTGAGATCGGGTCTGTTGTCTTTTAGCCATTTCATAGTGCTCAGTCCATCGAGAACGGGCATATTGACATCGAGTAAGATAAGATCAATTTCTGCAGCATTATTTTCTTCCAGATAATCAATAAACATTTTTCCGTTTTCAAAACGCTGGATTACATCATAATCGCCAAAACTTTTAATTAACAGTTCGAGAGATTGGGAAAAAAGCAGGTGATCGTCTACAATTATGATTTTATTTTTTGGGTTAGTTTTCATGGTCTTGGGTTAAAGGATATTCGATAGTTACACTGGTTCCAGTTTTATCAGAATTCATAATTAATTTAGCACCAATTAGTTTGGCTCTTAATTTCATATTATTCAATCCTAATCCTGAATTTGATTTTTTGACATCATAGCCAATTCCGAAATCTTTTAATTGTAACTTGAAAACGGAATCTGTAGTTTCAATATTCACATCAAATAAATCGCTTCGAGAATGTTTTAAACTATTATGAAGCGCTTCTTGAAAAATTCTGTAAATGATTAATTCATGTTCCTCATTTATTGCGGGAACTGTTCCAATTTGATTAAAATTGTATTTGATTTTTTTAAGTTTTTTAATTCTTTCTAAATCCTGATGAATGGCTTCTAAAAAATTGTTTTGAAGTAAATTATCTTTGTTTATAATGCGGGAAAGAATTCTCAATTCGTCTAAAGCTTTAGCCAAAACGACTTTCATGTCTTTAAGTTCACTAATCTGAACGTTTTTATTGCTTATCGAAATATTAAGCTGCATAATGGCGACCGAAATAATCTGGCCAATATTATCATGCAGTTCTTTACTAATTTCAGATAAAGTCTGATCCTTTATCTCTATTCTGGTTTTAACAAGTTCAGATTGGAAATACAATTCAGCTTCCATTCTCTCTACCACAAAGTTGTTTTTCTTCTTAAAAAAATAGAAGAAAATAACAACTATAACGATAATCAAGGTAAAGAAAACAATACCAAGGGAAATGACTAATAATTGTATTTCTTTTCGCTCCATATAAATCCGATTATAAAGCAGCTATGTGCCAGGAAATTTAAAATGAATAATACTAAGCTAAATATAGATTCGTCTTGTTTGATTAAAAACCAATTGATAGCCAGCATAAAAGGAGTAAAAGGAACATGAAAAACAAGTATTCCTAAAATGTACCAGAAAAAAACCGACTTTTTAAAATTTAATATCTTTTCTGAATTAAAAATCTCAATCAAATATAAACAGCATAAAATCAATACTAATAAAACACCAATTGCAAAGCTGTATGTAAATGAACGGTTTATGTCTTCTTTAAAATATAATATATTTAAGAAAAAAGAAACTATAAACAAGGTTAGAAAAATAACAGCTAAGGTTCTGTTGTTAATTTTAGTCAATAAGGCTCTTAAAAGTAAAATATAGGCAGAAAAACTGGCGAACATGTAGAAATTGTAAACATAAAAGTTCAGCAAACCCGTCCATTGGGTAAAATAGTAGCCTACAATTTCGGTTATGATTGAAAACCAGATTAAAAGTACTAAAAATTTAGCTTTATTACCAGGAAGTTTTGGCAGTGAAAACAAGCCAACTATTCCTGATAATAAAGCCAGATAAATGATATAAGATCTTAAAAATTCAAACATAGTTTTAATATAATAAACTTGGTGGTCTTCCGATGTTTCCGTAATTCATTGGTTCAAGGCTTTGAATGTCAGAAGAGGAGGCTTCTTGTACTAAAGCAAAACTTTGAATTTTTGCTGTATTGTTTTCTATCTTTTTTCCAGTTGGAACCAAAAATAAAGTTGTTAATCCAGCTTTTTCGCCATGCTTTTCATCATCTGGATAAACTCCAAAATAAAAACGAATTCCGTCTACATTATATCCATCGTTTGCTCCGTTTGTTTTGATGTAGTGAATGTAGTTTTCTAATTCTTCCAAAGAATACCAAATAGCATTTGCATCTTCTTTCTGCGTTTTTTTTGCTGTAAGCGAAGCTCTTTTGTTGTTGTAATTCACATTTAATTGTCTAGCAAATTCTTTAGTAATTAACTGACTTGGTTTTGCGGGAGGATTTTTCATGATTTTTATTAGTTTATTGGTTATGGATTTAGTTAACAGGATTTTGAAGTTCTGTTGGGGACAAAATTATTTGAAACCTAAAATTGGAACAAGGGGAAATATACCCTTTTTTCGTTAGGTAAATTTATTCAAAAAAATGGGTTAAAGTGCTGTTACGTAACATTTTATAAAAATAGAATTTTACATCGTCAGTTTTCGTGTAAAAAACAGGCACTCAAAAATGTAAACCTTATTAAGTAATTAACTAAATTTTTAAATTATGTCACAACCAACACCCCTAGGTTATCCTCATGCAGGAGCCGGAACAGTAGAAATTCTTTTAGAAAAAGAAGATGGAGCAGATTTCGCAGTTCTTTTTTCGCCAGATCCAAATAATATATTATTAAGAGATGCTGGATTGCCAATGCAGTTTTACTATTACCCAAAGTACCCAAGACTATCTAAACATCCAGATGGGAGATTTAAGTTTGCTATGCAGGTATTTAAATCAGAAGGAGATTCTTCGACAGTAATTGGTGCAGAAGGATTGGAAGAAGAAGCAGGCGCTTATACGACTTTGACCAGTACAATTGATTTACCTGAAGCTTTATTGAAAAAAGCAATCGATAAATTAAAAGCAAGACTTAATAGCGATTATAAAAACCACAGAAATTCAACACTTTTTGGCTTGTTTTCTTTCTTAATTGGAGTTGATAAAGATTTTAATTCGACCAATGTACGTCCAATTCAATTGACACAAAACAACATTGCGATGCACGTTGTGGGCGAAAAATCACCAAATAATCCTTTTGGAGGCGCCAATCCCTGGACTTTTAACATTCAAGGAGAAGGAGCAGGAACTACTTTTGGATTAGGAGATAATGCGCTTTCTATTTTAATGGGAAGAAACAGCGCATCATTGGTAAAAAATGCCTTAGAAATTGGAAGTAATAATCTTGTTATAGAAAATAATATCAAGTACAAAGCTTACATGCCGACTACAGTTATTAAAACAACGGTTGACGTTAAAAAAGTACATACTTATTTTTCTGCTAAAACAAGCGTAAGCTGGTCATTTGTCGATTTAAACTGGGAACATGAGTACGAAAAAATCCTTACAGAAGGAGGTATTACAAGTGAAGTAATAACAGATGAACAGTTTTCAAATGAAGAAAAGAAAAAGGTTGAAGATTCCTTACTGCAAAAACAGCGAGAATTTGCTTTTGAAATAGTAAAAAAACAAATATTTGACGCTCCTGAAAAACAATTTACACCAGTTTCATCTCCCGAAAAACCAAATGGTTTCTTCCGTTTATTTATGGGACTTGGCAGCGTAGGAATGAATCTTAAGTCTGGAAGCCAGATTCGTGCAATTAAATTTACAGATGAAATTAAATTCTCTGCTATTCAGGTTTTAGATTCTAAAATCAGCGGGAATCTAACTCCTCTGACTTTAAAATCGGGTGCAGAAGCAAAAGCAGATTTGAAAAATTATATTACAGAAATTCAGTTAGACGAAGATTTTTCTAAAGTTCAGGTTATTGCTTCATTAAATGGAGGATTGATAAAATTGGACAAAGACAGCGATATTGTCAATGACAGCCCTGTAAGTCAAGTTTCTATAGAAGTTGGATATCCTGATTCTAAAGGAAAATTAATTTGGAAAAGTTCTGGCAGAATGATCGCTCCAGAAGGAACTCCATACGTAAAAAATACGAGCAGATCTGGTAAAGAAATCGATGCAATTTTCCCAGCAACTTGGAATGATAAATCAAAAGAAAAGAATGCTTTTGTATTTGATTTTGTAAAAAACAACGGTTCTTCTAAGATTAAAGTTCGTCAGGAAGTAATGTACGAAAAAGACAAGAGAATCAAGTTGAAAGACACAACAAGAGAGTTTGAATTTGAAGGAACAAAAGTCTTCGTACCGCTTCCAATCCAAAATATGATCAATTACACTTTGTCAACAGAGGAATTGTATGATTGCGATACTATGGAAGTAACGTTTAAAGTTGACAAAATGTCGTCTAAAAAATTCAAGTTTACTGTTGATAATTTCGAAGATGCAATTCCGTATAGAGCGTGGTATGAATTAGATTATACTATTAAACCAACGGAATATAAAGTGAAATACACTTGTAGCGGCAAAATCGGAAAAAAATCTAAAAAAGTTTCTATTTCAACAGATTACATCAAAATTGATTATCAAGAAGGAGATGTTTTGTTTGAAATTCCAACGGGAACTGACGCTCAAAATGCTGATATCGAGAAAATCAGAGCTCCATTTATGGAATAATTTTTTTGAGACATTTTACAAAAGGGACATTACGTCCCTTTTGTTTCATAAGTCACTAATCATTAAACCAAATAGTCATGCCAGATTTAAATACATTTAAACTCGAAGGAACCAAATTGGTGCCCTTAAACCGATTCAATCTCGAACCTTCCAAACCGAGTACAGCTTTTACTGCTGCGACGATTAAAAAAGAAAATGAATTTAGGGTAATCGAACATCCTATCATTCATTCTATAGACATAAAACCTATTTTGGTTTTTCCAATTATTGAGAATTATTTTCCTCTTATTGAAGGAGATAATGCCATTACAGAGAACGATTTCTTTAAGGATTATTTTAAAAATGAAATCACTTTATTTTTTCCTCAAATTGAAATAGAACCTAATAACGGAACCGTTTTTTATTATGAAAATGTTCCAGATAAATCAGGAAATAAAGTTGGACTTTTGGGAAAAGTAACTTTGAAATACAGCATCAAAAACAAGACTTTACAGGCCAATCAAAAAAGTATTACTTTAAACCTCAGAGAAGCAGTTTTAAACCTAAAAGTAAATCGTGATTTTATAAAAATAAATGGAATAGTAAACACTGCAACGCAAGAAATTCAATTTGATTTGATTGATGAAGCCGTTAAAATTGCTTTCTTGAATTTAGTTTCAAACCTAAATGACTTAAAATGTAATATTGATCTTTTTTTTGATTTTAAAGGATATTCCAAAATAAAGAGAAACTTTCTATTTGCGAGAGATATTTCAATCCTAAGAAGTCAGGATGTTATCAAAAAAGATTTTACTTCGCCTAAAACCGTTTTACAGCCTAAAGCGACACTTATAAGCAGTCCGTTAATGGTACGATCAGATTTAGGAATAAAAGTCGCTCCTAAAGTAGCTATATCTGAAATACAACGAGAAAACAGTATAAAAGCCGATGTTCAGGAAGAATATGTAAAAAGTACTTTTCTGCTCAAAATCAATAAAACAGTAAGTTATCCAATTGGTGCAGATCTTGCGTCAAGTTTGTACAAAACTATTGGCGGCGGATTTGTAAATATTCCTTTTAATCTAAACGAAGACTTTTCTCAGTTCAAACAAATTTTTGTAACAGGCTTTAATTTTAGTAAACTATCAATTTACAAATCTATGGTTCAGCCGAATACATTTTTGTTGATCTCTAAGATTTATAGTTTATCGAAAGATTTAAATACAATGAAGCCTTGTATTTCGACTATTTTTCATGCTTATGAAGAAGGCGCAGGCACGGAAGAAGAAATTTCAAAAATCAGTTTTCAGTTTGCCATTGGTCCAAACCTTTCCGATTTTGATTTGGCAAAATTGAAAATTGCTTTGCTGCAGAATAATTTTATTGATGGCGATGCAGCAGATTATTTTGATAAAGTGCAATTTCTCTATCCAAATGATATCTCGGCAGATTACGAAGTAAGCGGCAATTATTTTCTGCAGCAATCCGATATTACAACAGATGGAAAGCACTTTTTATTCAATCTTTCAACCGAAAATTTATCTGAAGCAAGCATTATGATCAATGCCTTGAATAATACGATTACGCAATATGCCAATATTAATTTCAAATACAAAGAAATTAAAGATTCCAGCATCATCGAATTAAATATTGAACAGACTATTGGCGAAATCTTAGAAACGTTAATTGATAATACTGCAAAGAAAATACAAATTAACAACCAATCGATTTCAAATTGTAAACTCAATTCTATTTTATTAGTTTACAATCAGAACGCAACGTATTTGAATAGTGTGTTCTTTAAAAATTATCCGCAGCTTATTAGTAATGATACCAAACTTTTAGATTTTTCGGCAATTGATCCGAGTGCTTCCAGCGAATTAAAGAATGTTTATTTTGATTTTGAAAACATAGAAAATATTAGTTCCGAGTTTAGTCAGGTTGTTTCGCAGTCTACAGCGTATAACAGATATATTCAAGTTCAAATCAAAAGTCAGACAGCTGCAACAAGCAGAATTACAATTGATTTAACGGTTCAGGAAACGGGAAGTAAATTTTCTATAGAACGTTTAAAAGCGGAGTTTTCGACACCAATATTGTTCAATTTTATTATTAAAAATACAACGAACAATAATACATTGATTTCATACAAAGTCAATTATTTTGACAAAAATGACAATCTAACGGCCACAAAAAATGAAGTTTTTGATTTCTCAAAAGCATCGATAATTACCATAAATAAAAAATAATGAGAACTATAAAAGCAGGAGTAAAGTCTCCAGAAGTTTATTACTTAAATGAACTTTTAGCCAAATTAAAATATGATGTAGTTGTTTCCGATTATTTCGGAACAGCAACTGATAAAGCAATCAGGGATTTTCAATTGAAAAATAATCTAGTTGTTGACGGTGTTGTCGGACTCAAAACATGGTCGGCACTTATTGCGAAGAACACGAATAGTTTATCTCCAAATACCAAATTACTTTCAGAACAAAATCTAATCGATTTTTCGAATCAGTTTAATCTTGAATTGGCAGTTGTGAAAGCGGTAAATGAAGTGGAAAGTAACGGAAAAGGGTTTTTAATTGATGGGCGTCCGAAGATTCTGTTTGAAGGACATATTTTTTGGCGTGAACTAGAGAAAAGAGGAATTAATCCGAGATCTTATATGAATTCCAATAATCAAGATATTCTATTTGAAAACTATACTAGAAAATATTATGTTGGAGGGACGGCAGAATACACGCGATTAGAAAAAGCTAGAAATCTAGGTCAGGATAAAAAAATCAAAGATGCGGCCAACAGTTCGGCTTCGTGGGGATTATTTCAAATAATGGGTTTTAATGCCCTTTCAATTGGATATAAAAGTGTAGATGAATTTGTAGAAAAAATGAACCAAAATGAAGGCGAACATTTAAAAGCTTTCGGATTATTCCTTGAAAAAAATAATCTATTATCAATTTTACGAAATAAAAACTGGGCATCCTTTGCCCTAAAATATAATGGACCAGCTTATAAAACCAATAAATACGATGAGAAGTTGATGAGAGCTTATCATAAATACTTATGAGAATTAAAAATTTAGAATTACAATTAAAAATTAAAAATTAAAAATTAAAAATTTAGCGCTAAATAATCCTTTGTGGACCTTTGCGAAAAACCCTTAGTGCTCTTTGCGGTATAACCAATGTTCAAAGTAAACCTGAAACCTGAAACTTGAAACAAAAAAAACAAAACCCGACAAGATCTTTTAAATCTGTCGGGTTTTTTATTTTATATGAAGAGAAAACTTATCTCAAACTTGCTCCAAGTTCCGTTTCAAAAGTCTGTTGTAATTTAGACATGATTTTGTCAATCTGAGAATCGGTTAGCGTTTTGCTGTTATCTTGAATTGTAAAACTCAAAGCGTACGATTTTTTACCTTCTGGTAATTTATCACCTTGATAAACATCAAATAAATTAATATCTTTTAAAAGCGCTTTTTCAGTTTGTTTAGCCAAGTTAAAAATGCTTTCGTAAGAAGTGTTTTGATCAATTAATAAAGCTAAATCCCTGCGAACTTCTGGATATTTAGGAATTTCAGTATACTTAATTTTTCCAGTAATGATTTTTAAAACCAAATCCCAGTTAAAATCAGCATAATAAACATCTTGTTTGATTCCGAAATGTTTCAAAATAGGTTTTTTAACAACACCCATTTCAACCAAAATATCATTATTATAAGTAATCGCAGTTCCTTCAGAATAAATATCAGATTGAACCGGTGTATTTGAAATCTTTTCAATTCCTAAACGAGATAAAATCGCTTTTACATATCCTTTCAACAAGAAGAAATCTGTTGTTTTTTGTGGACTTGTCCAGCTTTCTTTGTTTCTGTTTCCAGAAATTAATAAAGAAAGATGTTTATGCTCTTCATATCCGTTTAAATATTTATGATATGTTTTTCCGAATTCAAATAATTTTAAATCCGAATTTTTTCTATTGATATTATAAGAAACCGCTTCTAATCCAGAAAACAATAAAGACTGACGAAGTGTTGCCAAATCACTGCTCAACGGATTAAGCATTGAAACGTTATGTTCTTCTTTTAAAGAAGTCGATAATTTTGCATAAGCAGCTGTTGTCAATGAATTCGCCATCATTTCGTGGAAACCTTGCGAGTTCAACTGAGAAGCAATTACGTTTTGTACTTTATAATCTTCAGTTCTTGGTGAATTTGCTACTGTCGCATTAAATTTCTTAGAGAAATTAATGTTATTGTATCCATAAACTCTTAGAATTTCTTCGATTACGTCAATTTCACGCTGAACATCAACACGGTATGCAGGAATCGTTAAACCTAAACCAGAATCTGAAACGCTGTTTACTTTAATATCTAAAGAAACTAAAATCTTTTTGATAGTATCTTTTGAGATTTCCTGTCCAATAATTTTAGATACATGGCTGAAATTCAATAAAACAGAAAAATCTTCTACTTTTTTAGGATATACTTCTACAACATCAGAAGTAATTTTTCCACCTGCAACTTCCTGAATCAAAAGGGCAGCACGTTTTAAAGCATATTCTGTAATTGTTGGGTCAATTCCTCTTTCAAATCTAAAAGAAGCATCTGTACTTAATTGATGTCTTTTTGCTGTTTTACGAATGCTAACAGGATCAAAATAAGCACTTTCTAGGAAGATAGTCGTTGTTCCTTCTGAAACTCCAGATTTTTTACCGCCAAAAACACCAGCAATACAAAGTGGTCCTTTTTCGTCACAAATCATTAAATCTTCTTTGTGTAATGTTCTTTCAACATCATCAAGAGTAACAAATTTAGTTCCTTCTTCAACAGTTTTTACAATGATTTTTCCGTTGATTTTCGCAGCGTCAAAAGCATGTAAAGGCTGTCCTAGTTCATGAAGAACATAATTCGTAACGTCAACAATATTATTTTTTGGAGTTAATCCAATAGCTTTTAAACGATCTTGTAACCAGCTTGGAGATTCGTGAACAGAAATTCCAGAAATAGTTACACCGCAATATCTTGGTGCTAAATGATTGTCTTCAACATTTACATCAATTTTAAGCGTACGCATGTCGACTCTAAAATTGCTTACAGAAGGCGTAATCAATTCTACGTTTACGCCGCGTTGCAGCATTCCCGCTCTTAAATCACGAGCCGTTCCATAATGGCTCATTGCATCAGCACGGTTTGGTGTCAATCCAATTTCAAAAACTTCATCATTTGTAACTTGAAAAACTTCAGATGCAGGAGTTCCAGGAACAAGGTCATCAGCCAAAACCATAATTCCATCATGGCTGTTTCCTAATCCTAATTCATCTTCAGCACAGATCATTCCGTGGCTTTCCTGCCCGCGGATTTTTCCTTTTTTAATGGTGAATTCTGCACCGTCTTTATCGTATAAAATAGTTCCGATTGTAGCAACTGGTACTTTTTGTCCTGCAGCCACGTTTGCAGCACCGCATACAATTTGTATGGGAGCTTCTAAACCTACATTGACTGTAGTAACTTTCAATCTATCTGCATCAGGATGTTTTTCGCAAGTTAGAACGTGCCCAACAACAACTCCTTCTAATCCTCCTTTAATTGATTGGTATTTTTCGACAACTTCAACTTCCAAACCAAGATCTGTAAGTAATTCTGAAGTCTGCTCAGATGTCCAATCTGTTTTAATAAATTGTTTTAACCAGTTGTAAGATATTTTCATTGTAACTTTTTTATTCTTGAATAAGGTTACAAATATAAGGATTGCGCCGTGGAGTAGGAAAAAAATTGTTTGGTTTTTTCTTGCTGTTTTTTATCTGTAAAAAAATACTTGTTACTGATTTTTTGATAAAATTATTACTAAAATTTTACTAATTAAATATTATAATAGACCCAAAAAATCAAATGTGTAATTTTTGTGCTACAACATGAATGAAAAGTGCTATTCTATTTCTTTTTATGCACCTAAATTTGGTATAAATCAAAAATAGAATATTATGAGCACCACAGCAAAAAGACCTGAATTTAAGGCAAAATACGATAATTATATTGGAGGGAAATTTACTGCCCCAATTAACGGAGAATACTTTGATGTGCTTTCTCCAATTGATGGAAAAGTATTTACAAAAGCAGCACATTCTAGCAAAGAAGATTTAGAATTAGCAGTAGATACAGCTTATGAAGCATTTAAAACTTGGGGAAAAACTTCTGTTACTGAAAGAAGTATTTTACTAAATAAGATTGCACAAAAGATTGAAGACAATTTAGAATATATAGCAACGGTTGAAACGATTGATAACGGAAAACCAATTAGAGAAACACTTGCCGCTGATATTCCGCTTGCTATAGATCATTTTCGATATTTTGCAGGTGTAATTCGTGCCGAAGAAAGCTCGATTGCAGAATTAGATTCGCAGACAGTTTCTATTGCTTTAAGCGAGCCTCTTGGTGTGGTAGCGCAAATTATTCCGTGGAATTTCCCGATTTTAATGGCAGTTTGGAAAATTGCTCCAGCACTGGCAGCAGGAAATACAATTGTTTTAAAACCAGCCGAAAGCACTCCAATTTCGATTATGGTTTTAATGGAATTAATTGGAGACATTCTTCCTCCGGGAGTTCTAAATATAGTAAATGGTTTTGGAGCAGAATTAGGTCGTCCGTTAGTAACCAATAAAAAAGTGGCTAAAGCGGCATTTACAGGTTCAACTACTACAGGACGTTTGGTAATGCAGTATGCGACTGAAAACATTATTCCTGTTACTTTAGAATTGGGCGGAAAATCACCAAATATTTTCTTCCCATCTGTAGCAGATCATGATGATGATTTCTTTGATAAAGCGGTTGAAGGTGCAGTATTATTTGCTTTAAATCAAGGTGAAATTTGTACGTGTCCTTCGAGATTATTAATTCACGAAGACATTTACGACAAGTTCATCAAAAAAGTAATTGAAAGAACAGAAGCTATCGTAGCTGGAAATCCATTGGATAAATCGACTATGATTGGTGCGCAGACTTCAATTGTTCAGAAAGAAAAAATCATGTCTTACATTAAATTAGGAAAAGAAGAAGGGGCAGAGGTTCTAACTGGAGGTGATGAAAATAAACTAGGAGGTGAATTAGAAGGCGGTTATTACATTAAACCAACTTTGTTTAAAGGTCATAACAAAATGAGAATTTTTCAAGAAGAAATTTTTGGGCCAGTTTTGGCTGTTACTACTTTTAAAACTACTGAAGAAGCAATCGAAATTGCCAATGATACAATGTATGGTCTAGGGGCAGGGGTTTGGACTAGAGATGCTCACGAAATTTATCAGGTTCCAAGAGCAATTCAGTCCGGCCGTGTTTGGATTAATCAGTACCATTCTTATCCTGCTGGTGCGCCATTTGGAGGTTACAAGCAATCTGGAATTGGTCGTGAAAACCACAAAATGATGTTGAGTCAATACCGTCAGACCAAAAATATGCTGATTTCTTATGACAAAAAGAAATTAGGTTTCTTCTAAGAATAACACATCAAAACCCTGGAGAATTCTTAGGAATAGAGTTAGTGAAATGTATGGGGCGTTAAGATAAGATCTTAATGGCATTAAACGAGCTTTCTCCAGGCAATTTTGATTTATAAATACAATCGAATTACTGTTTGATTGCAAAGGGAAAGCTTAAATAGTTGGTTATGTCAAAGCAGTAAATTTCTTAATTGAATTTGCTGCTTTTTTTAAATTTAAAAACAAAACAATGATTAAACGAATTGATGCCACAGAAAAAGCAGTAGAATTGATAAAAATTCTAAAGGAAAAACATGGAGATCTAATGTTTTACCAAGCTGGCGGATGCTGTGAAGGCACGCAGCCGCAATGTTTTGAAAAAGGAGGTTACTACCAGAGAATGGGAGACGTTTGTATTGGTGTTATTGAAGATACAGAGTTTTGGGTAGACAAAGATTTATTTGAATATTGGAAACATGCTCATTTTACTTTAACCGTAATCGATGCCTTTGGTGTTGGAGGTTTTTCGCTGGAAACACCGTTAAAGAAAACTTTCCAAATTGAATACCGAATTTTTACTCCAGAAGAAGAAAAGGATTTGGAACCAGTGACTAGGATTGAGTAAAGTTTCCCAGTCTCAGTCTCAGTTTTCAGTTTAGTAAGATTGAGGAGATTTTTTTTTGTTTCAGCTTTCAAGTTTGAAAATTTAGAATCTCAGCATCTCAGTCTCAGTCTCAGTCTCAGTTTTCAGTTTGTTAAGATTGAGGAGAATTTTTTTGTTTCAGCTTTCAAGTTTGAAAATTTAGAATCTCAGTATCTCAGTATCTCAGTATCTCAGTATCTCAGTATCTCAGAACCTTAACACCTTAGCACCTTTAATTAATATAAAGTAACTGATACTGTTTTGGAGTAATTCCTTCGTATTTTTTGAATAATCTAATGAAGTAATTAGCGTCTTCAAAACCTGCCAAATAACAAACTTCGTTGATTTGCAGTGATGGATTCTTCAATAGATTTTTGGCGCATTTTATTTTTTCATTCAAAATATATTCAATTGGACTCATGCCAAGTTCGCGTTTAAAGAAACGATAGAAAGACGTTGTACTCATACAGGCTTTTTCGCTAAGCGTTTTCAAACTTATATTTTCCTTTAAATTCTGCTTGATATATTCTGTAACCTCTTTAATGTGATTATTACTTTCTATAAACTTTCCATCGTCTAGAGATTTTACCGTTTGCGTTTGAATAATTCGAATCAATAATTCTTTTAAAGTTAAATCGGCCAAAATATCTTTGGTTATAGATGTGCTCATGCATTCTTTAATCAATTTATTGATTGTTGCCGCCATTTCGACATTATTGTAAAAGAAATAATTCTGATAGTTCAACTGCCAGAACATATTATTTCCTTCTTTAGGATACTGCTCGTTTAAGAAGTTTAAAATTTCATTGATTTTTCCCTGATCAATAGCCAAAGCCAAACATTGTGTGGGATTGTTTTTGGAAGCTTCAGGAAAATCAATTTTCATTTCTACATTCGAAGGAACAATTACCGTTTCGCCAGGAAGATATTCGAATTCTGGATCATCAAAAAGATGCATGACTTTTTTGCCTCGTAGCATACTCGTTACAACCAAGTCATTAAATTTTAACGGAACCATTTTAGTCGATTCGTAGGTCTCAAATAAATTTAATTCACAATGACTCAAATTGTAAATAGTTCTATTTTCAACAAGAGTCTTTAACGATTTTTCTTGTGATAATTGAAGCGGGCTGACTAAAAATCGTTGGTTGTTCATTAAACTTAAATTTTTGGTGAAGACTTTAAATTTAAGTAAAATAAGGATATGAAAAGCAGATTTAACGTTTTATTAAATCAGCTCTTCAACGTGTTTTTTGATGTTTTCTGATATTTTTTTGGTTGGAAGATCATTTTCATCATCTCCAAACGGATCTTCGATTTCCTCGGCAATTAATTCCAAACTGGCTAAAACATAAAATATAAACACAACAACTGGAGCAACCAAATAACCTAAACTAACAGAATATCCAAACGGAAGTGTCATTGTATAAAAGAAGATGAATTTTTTTATGAACGCACTGTAAGAGTAGGGAATAGGTGTGTTTTTGATTCTTTCACACGCCCCGCAAATATCTGTAAAAGCAACCAATTCGTCATTTAAAGTAATCAGCTGATCGCCGGTAATTTTTTTTGCATCATACAAATCATTGATTTTATGATACATTATTCTTTTTAACTGATTGGGTTTGTGTTTATGATGGTCAATTTCTAAATCGACATCTTCAAAAAGTTGTTTGCTTGTGTCTTCATCTTTTAAATGTTTGTGCAAAATATCTGCATACATCGGAATGTATTTTCTGAAAAAATTTCTATCATTTTCATCTTTTAAAATGGCAGAAAGTTTTATGGCAAAATTTCGGCTGTTATTTACAAGTACGCCCCAAAGTTTACGCCCTTCCCACCAGCGGTCATAAGCTGTATTGGTTCTAAAAACAAGTAAAAGCGAAATAACAAAACCCAGCATTCCGTGCATAATAGGAATGTTATGGATGTAATCGTTTTTAGATACTTTAAAATATTCGACCTCGAGATAGCCTACTATTGCAGCATAAATTCCAATTGCAATCATAATCGGAAACAATTTTCGAACTGTATCAGATTTATGAAAATGAAAAATAAAAGTAAACCAGTCTTTAGTATTGTAAGTGATCATTTAAGTTTGTTTTGAAACAAATTTAAATTAAAAATTAACCTGTTTTGATATAAATTTAAAAAAAATATTCTGCAACATCGAAGTAATATAAAGGCGTTTCCCTTATTTAATATACACTTAGCAATATGTATTTAAATAAGAGAAACGCCTTTTTTAAGTTTTAAGCTTTTAAATTACAGTAAGTTAAAAAGTAATATTTCCTGCTAATTCTTTTAAAGCAATTTCAGATAATTTTGCTTCATACTGGGCGTTGCTGTAACGCACTTTTGCATTTACATAATTAAGCTGGGCTGTTCTAAAATCTAGAGTGGTAATTGTTCCAATTCTAAATTTATCAAGTGTAATATCTAGATTTTGTTTCGCAATTGCCTCGTTGTCTTCTTCCAGATCGATTAACTCTAAGTTGGTCAAATAAGTCTGAAAAGCGGTGCTTAATTGTGTGTTCAAGATCATATTTTGCTGCTCGATGGCAATTTGTGAATTTTCAATCTGCATTTTGGCAACTTTTTCATTGCGATGCTGATTGAAACCATCAAAAATATTCATCGAAGCATTAAATCCGTAGTTTAAACCTCTTGAAGAGTTTTCACTAGTAAAACCTAAACTCGATTGGCTTTCAGAGAAGTTATAACCTGTGGTTAAGCGCAAAATAGGATAACGATCTGCCTTTACTTGTTTTAATTGTAATTCGGCAATACGCTTATTGATAATTTGCGATTCTAAAGCAGGGTTTTGTTTTTGCGCTAATTCCATTAAATCAGCCAAAACTAATTTATTGTCAACGTTCACCTCATCTGTTACTTTGAAGTCAATTTTTGGATCGCGTGCTAAGTATTGATTCAATAAAATTTTAGCATTAGCATAAGATTCTTTTTGTCTCAACAAAGCTACTTGATCAGAATTTAAATCAACCTGTGCATTTAAAACTTCTAATTTTGAAGCTTTTCCGATACTGAATCTGTTTTGAGCTAAAGTCAATCTTTGTTTCGAAATTACGATTGTAGTATCTAAAGCAGCTAATTGATGCTGTTGCTGCACTAAATCATAATATGCTGAATTTACCTGACCAATTTTAACTAAAATTGTTCTTTTAAGTTCCGCATCCCCCAGTTTTTGAAGCTCTTTTAATTGATCATATCTGGCAAACATTTTCATTCCGTCAAAAACTGTCCAGCCTAAACTTACACCATAAGTTAAACTATTGTTTTTAGCATTCTTTAACGAAGTTGATGTTCCGTCTTGACGGACTTGGGTTGAATTGGTAAGATTGTTATTGTCAACAACAGAAGCAGTTGCAGTTGGCAACATTCCAGCATTTCCAATTGTTGTGTTGGTTTCGTTTATTAAGGAATTGTTTTTGGCAATTTTAATTTCAAAATTATTTTCCAAAGCTATACTCATAGCCTGCTCAATAGTCAGAACTTCCTGCGCATTCGCCTGAATAATACAAACGAAAAGAATTATTAAAGTGCCGTATATATTTTTGATATTCATGTTTATTTACTTTTGCCACCCAATCACGAATCTTGATGCATAAAATTCGTGATCTTTTGGTTTCTATTTTATACTTTCTCTTTCGTATTCATCAATATGATCAAACTCTGGATAGTGTTTTCTAGCTTTAGACCACATTAAATAAATTGCAGGAATTACAAAAAGCGTTAAAGCCAATGAAAAAATTGTTCCTCCAACAATTACAACTCCCATACCAATTCTACTGGTTGATGCAGCTCCAAGTGACATTGCAATTGGAAGCGCTCCTAAAGCAATGGCTAAACTGGTCATTAAAATTGGACGTAAACGTGCTTCTGAAGCTTCTAAAATAGCTTCTAATTTTGGTTTTCCTTGTTCGCGCAACTGATTGGCAAATTCGACAATCAAAATACCATTTTTGGTTACCAGACCAATTAACATTACAGTACCAATCTGGCTGAAAATGTTCCAAGTTTGGTTGAATAGCCAAAGGGAGAATAAAGCACCGGCAACTGCCATTGGAACGGTCAAAATGATGATAAACGGATCAATAAAACTTTCAAACTGTGCAGCAAGAATTAAGAATATTAATAGTAAAGCCAGTCCAAATGCGAAAGAAGTATTCGAGCTGCTTTCTACAAAATCTCGGGATTCTCCAGCTAAATCCGTTGTAAAACTTTCGTCTAAAACTTTAGCTTTAATTCTATCCATTTCCTTAATTCCGTCACCCATACTTTTTCCTGGCGCTAATCCAGCAGCAACAGTTGCAGACATGTAACGATTGTTATGATACAACTGCGGCGGATTACTTTGTTCGTATACATTAACAACGTTATCCATCTGAATCAATTCACCGTTTTTGTTTTTTACAAACATTGAAGTCAAATCTAAAGGTTTCGATCTGTCTTTTTGATCAAATTGTCCAATTACCTGATACTGTTTTCCGTTTTTGATGAAATATCCAAAACGCTGTCCGCTCAACGAAAGCTGTAAAGTCTGCGCAATATCAAGAATCGATATTCCTAAGCTTTCTGCTTTTGCACGGTCAATCGTTACATTGATTTCGGGTTTATTAAATTTTAAGTTAACATCTGTAGTAGAAAAGACATCACTTTTTCCAACTTCATTCATAAAAAGAGGAATTTTTTCTCTTAATTTTTCAAAAGTAGGAGCTTGAATAATGTATTGAATTGGCAAACCTCCACGTCTGTTTACAGCGATTGTAGGCTGTTGTGTTACAGAAGTTTTTGCATTAGGATATTGTTTTGTCCATTTAGTCAGTTTATCCGCAATTTCCTTTTGAGATTTTTCTCTTTCATCAACGTCTTTAAGTGTTAACCTTACCAATCCGCTGTTTACAGAGTTTGAGCTAAATCCTGGAGAAGTAATTACCAAACTTACTTTTTTCTCTGGAATAGAATCATCAATTAATTTTGAAATTTCCTGCATGAAACGATCTGTATATTCGTAAGAAGAACCTTCTGGTGTTGTCATACGCATTGTTACAGAGCTTCGATCGTCATAAGGAGCAGTTTCTTTTGGGAGAATGGTAAAGAACAAATAGATTAATCCAAAACAAACAATTAAGATTGGAAAACTAATCCATTTTCGATCCATGAATTTTGTTAGTGCTTCGGCATAACTACTGTTCATTTTTTCAAAAAACGGTTCGGTTTTAATATAAAATTTTGATTTTTTCTGTTCACCGCCTTTCATTAAATAGGCATTCAGCATTGGCGTTAAAGTCAATGATACAAAGGCAGAAATCAATACAGCAGCACCAATTACAACTCCAAATTCCCTAAAAAGTCGGCCTACGAAACCTTCTAAGAAAATTACGGGTAAGAATACCGCAGCCAATGTTACTGAAATCGAAATTACAGCATAGAAAATCTCATTTGAACCCTTAATTGCAGCTTCAATAGGAGTCATGCCTTCTTCAACTTTTTTAAAGATATTTTCGGTAACTACAATTCCATCATCCACAACTAAACCTGTTGCTAAAACAATAGCTAATAAGGTCAATACGTTAATAGAAAAACCAAAAAGCCACATAATGAAAAAAGTAGCAATCAAAGAAACAGGAATATCTATTAAAGGCCTGAACGCGATTGCCCAGTCTCTAAAAAATAGATAAATAATAATGATAACTAATATGATTGAAATTCCTAAAGTTTCTGCAACCTCAAGAACCGATTTCTTTACGAAGATAGTATTGTCAAGCGCAATATTTAGTTTGATATCTTTTGGAAGGTCTTTCTTTAGAGCTTCGTATTTTTTGTAAAATTCTTTAGAAATATCTAAGTAATTGGCTCCAGGCATTGGCACAATTGCTAAACCAATCAAAGGAAGGCCAGACTGGCTCATTTTGGTTTCTAAATTTTCTGGTCCTAATTCGGCACCTCCAATATCGCTTAAACGAACAATTTTGTCACCATCTGTACGAATAATGATATTGTTGAATTCTTCTGCTTTAGACAGGTTTCCAACAGTTTTTACCGTTAATTCAGTATTATTTCCAGTTAATTTTCCCGATGGTAATTCAACATTTTGTGCATTTAACGCGGTACGAACATCGGCTACAGTACAGCCATAAGCAGAAAGTTTAGCAGGATCAATCCACAAACGCATGGCATAACGTTTTTGTCCCCAAATTTGAACGGCACTAACACCTGGAATTGTTTCTAATCGCTGCGAAATAACATTCTCAGCATAATCACTCAATTCTAATGAACTTCGTGTATCACTTTGAACTGTCATAGAAATAATGGCTTCACTATCTGCATCGGCTTTTGATACAACTGGTGGAGCATCAATATCTTGTGGTAAACTTCTAATAGCTTGCGAAACTTTATCACGAACGTCGTTTGCAGCTTCTTCTAAATCTTTGTCAAGATTGAATTCTATTGTAATATTACTGCTTCCTTGATTACTTGAAGAAGTAATATTTCGAATTCCGTCAATTGCATTTACAGCTTTTTCAAGAGGTTCAGTAATTTGTGACTCAATAATATCAGAATTGGCACCTGTGTAATTGGTACGAATAGAAACCTGAGCAGGGTCAATAGAAGGAAATTCTCTGACACCCAGAAATGTGTAACCAATAAAACCGAATAATATGATTAATAAATTCAGTACAATGGTTAAAACAGGCCTTTTTATACTTGTAGTTGATAAACTCATTTGTAATTTTAGATTTTAGTCCCGATCCCGAAACCTCGGGACGGGATAGATTTTAGATTTGATGAGTATTTTAAAACTCATAACTTATAACCCAAAACTCATAACTTAAATGTTATTTTTGTACTTTAACTTTAATTGGTGCTTCATTTTTTAATGACATAACACCACTTGTAATTAAAGTATCTCCAGCTTTCAATCCTGATAAAATCAAAATAGAAGAGTCTGTTCTTGTTGTAGCATCAACCATAACTTCCTTTGCTTGTCCGTTATTAGCAATAAAAACTTTTTTGCCATCTTGAATTGGTATAATTGCCTGCGAAGGCACAACAATCGCGTCTTTAATAATATTTAAAGGTAATTTGATATCGGCAAAAGTTCCTGGAAAAAGTTTTCCGTCAGTATTATCAGCAATTGCACGAATTTGAAGTGTACGCGTGGCAACAGCAACTTCTGGTTCAATCGCATAGATCTTTGCATTATATGTTTTATCTGATCCAGAAACTGTAAAATCTATTACAGAACCCGATTTTACTTGTGACGCATATTTCTCTGGAATCGAAAATGTGATTTTTAGTTTTCCAGTGTTTACCAATTTTGCAACTAAAACAGTTGGTGTAATATAAGTTCCTGGCGAAATATTACGTAAACCAATTTTTCCTGAAAAAGGAGCTCTTACAGAAGTTTTAGATATTTGAGCTCTTATTAATTGACTTTGTGCTTGTGCTGATGCGTGATCTGCTCGTGCAACATCTGCTTCTTCTTGGCTGATAGCTTCTTTTTGAAGTAATAATTTTGCTCTTCTTTCGTTTTCTGCTGCCAAACCTTCTTTGGTTACAGCTTGTCTTAACTGCGCTTTTAATTCAATATCATTTACTTTGAAAAGTACTTGACCTTTAGTTACAAAACTTCCTTCATTAAAAAATATTCCTTCTACAATTCCAGAAACCTCACTATGAATTTCAACTTGCTCATTTGCTTCAATTGATCCTGAAACGGACAAATTATTATCAAACGTAGCCGTTTTTATTACGATTCCGTTAACAGTTGTTGGAGAATCTTTATCGTTGAATTTTTTTGAATCTTCGTTTTTACCTTTATTCGATAATATTCTATAGGTAATAAATCCTCCTATAGGAACGATTAAAAGGGTGTAAATGAGGTGTTTTACTTTCATAAAATTGAAGTGGATAATTAGGTTTTAGGTATGTGTTTTAGTAAGCTTACAAATTTAACTTTTTGATATGAAATCGAAAGACGTTAGCTTTTATTTAACATTTGTATGTACAAAGGTTTACATTAGACTTAAAACCAGTCAAAAGGTTTAATAAAAAGATTATTTTTTTTTGAATAAATCAAAGTTTTAAAAGAAAAACAGTTTTCACGAAAAAAAATGTGCTAATATTCTGTAAAGTCAGATTTTTTCTAGTTTTATATTAATTTTATGCATTTTGTCTGATTTTTTTTGCACTTTATCGATTTTATTTGTAACATTGGTATGTTAAACAAAATGAAGTTTAGGTATAGTTTTACTAGCGTCTTATAATATTATTACTATTAAAATGTGATATTAGAAGTTGTTTTTTAAGTTTTTTACAGATTATAGTTAATAATTTTATTAACAAGTGTTTATTTTTTGACTGATTAAACTAATAAAAAAATAATTTATGAAGAAAAAATTACTTCTAAGTCTATGGTTCACACTTTTAATTTTTTTAGTTGGTTATTTGTTTTGGCAAAATGAGTTTAAGTACAGCCTTCCAACGCCAGTCCCACAAAATTATCATGCCATTGCAATGGGATCTAAAATTGAATTAGGACCATGCTGTGCATTCGATAATAAACCAATATTTATACATTTCTTTAATCCAGATTGTCCCTGTTCACGCTTTAATGTGCCACATGTGAGTGATTTAATTAAGAAATATGGAGACAAGATCAATTTTAAAATTGTAGTGTTAAACAAAAAAAGGAATTTTACTATTGATGAAATTCAGAAAAAGTTTGATGCTCAAATTCCTGTTTACTTTGATGAAGCAATTGCAGAAAATTGTGGTGTTTTTTCTACTCCGCAGGCTGTTTTATTAGATCCTTCACATAAATTATATTATCGCGGTAATTATAATAAAACAAGATATTGCACCGATGCACAAAGTAACTATGCACAAATGGCAATTGATTCTTTGTTGAGCAAGAATCATAATCCTTCTTTTAATGCTTTCGCTCTGAGAGCCTACGGATGTTCGTTACCAAAATGTACCAAATAAATCTAAATCCTAAATCAAAAAATTAAACCTATGAAAACAAAAGCTAGTTTAAACGAACAAGATTATCTGCACAGCTTCATGTCTACAATGACACAAAAATCAGATACAATTATTAATTATGTGCTTGCTATTTATTTTCTTCTCGGAATAGCATTATCTTTTAAATATGACACTTTTGAAATTGGTGTTGGAGTAGGGACAATCAATCTTTTAGCGTATTATTCGGCTAAATTTTTTATAAAGAATTCTAAGTTTTATCAGTATGTTTTGTCTATTGTTCTTGCCGTTTTTATGGCGCAATACATTTATCAAATGCATGGTTTGTTCGAAATGCACTTTACGGTATTTATCGCCAGTACGATTTTAATTATCTATCAAAACTGGAAATTACAAATACCATTAACACTATTAGTAGTGCTTCATCACGCTGGTTTGGCATATCTGCAAAATTTCGTTTATAATGATGCAAATGGACTTCAGGTTTATTTTTCTCAAGTTAATTTCGATATGGAAACACTTATTATTCATACCGTTTTGGCTGCAGTTGTATTTTTTATGAATGGTTATTGGGCTTATTATTTTAAAGAGCACAGTGAAAATCATATTTCAAAAATTTCAGATGAATACGAATTGGAAAATATGAAACTGGCTTCTGCTAAATACAGCTCGATGTCGGCAACAAAAGATTATAATGATTTTATTCATAGAACAACATTAGATTTAAAACTGCCTGTAAATTCTGTTTTAAAACTTATAGATGTTTCAAAAGGACATACAGATAACGATAAATTGCTGACTTATCTTGAAATGATGAGAGAAAGCGCCAAGAAAATTGATGATTTAGTTAATGACATTCATGTAAAATCTACAAACAGCAGAATTTAAAGTTTAAAACCGATAGGAATCGGGACCAACTTCCAAATCAAAATATTAATTTTTATATCTGTTGTATGTTTAAGTATGATTTGCCAGCTGCAGTTCCCACGCTGCATAATTTAAAAAAAACTATTGATCATTTTTTGAGTGATAGTATAACATTAAATTCTATTGATAAAATTGGCGCTCAATCTGAATTTGCAATTGAAGTTGCTGCAATTTTAAGTGGTTTTACGAATAACGCCCAAGTTTATAATCTGGACTTTCAATATAAAAAATTAGTTCAGATTATTAGTGATATTCATAACCTTAATCTAGCGGTAAACAATGAAATTCCAGAATGGCTTGAAAACGAATTAGAATTGGTTTTTCATAAAATCAGAAATATTCTGCTTGTTTTAGAAATCGAATTAAATTAAAAAAGATAAAAAAGATTCATTTAATACTTATTGAATTGTAAATTAATTTAAATGTAAAATCTATGGATACCAGATTTACACGTCCAACACCTTCAGATCGAGAAGTAGATTGGAACAAGAATAAAGTGCTGCTTAGTAAAACTGACAAAAAGGGAACCATTTTATATGCCAATGAAGACTTTATAGATGTTTCTGGTTATGATGAATTTGAGCTTATTGGCCAGCCTCACAATATTGTCAGACATCCAGATATGCCAAAAGTCATTTTTAAATTCTTATGGGACAGTATTAAATCAAGTGAGAACATACATGTGATTATAAAAAACATGGCCAAAACTGGTCGTTATTACTGGGTTGTAACTGATTTTAAAATTATTGCAGATACTGATGGCGAAATTGTAGGTTTCTTTGGAACTCGAAAATCGGTCCCGAATGAAATTATCATTAAGTTTATTGAACCTTTGTATAAAAAACTTTTACATATTGAAGAAACGAGTGGTGTACAGGCTTCTGAAGATTATCTAGTTGGTTTTCTTGAGGAAAGAAAAAAAACATATATGGAATATATCGACCATTTGATAGCAACGGGAAAAGATGATAAAAACAAGATAAGCAAGGGTTTATTCAGTGGATTGTTTGATAAAAGTCCTCCAAAAAAATAATGAATAAAGTTTATATATGCTTCATTGTATCATTTGTATATTCGATAAAATTTGCCCCCAACAAATCTAAATCAACTGAATATTAAAACTTATAGATTTAAGTTCGATACAGTGAAGTGTATTTTTTAAAGAGGATTCTAAAACATTATTAATACAAGTGGCAGGTACATTTTTCGCTGTTTTCATTAAGAAGGGTATAGCTTAAGAAAAACGTATGCGATCCATTATTATAATTGCTGAATTTTGTTGTTGAAATATCATAAGCATATCCAACTTTTAAATCGTCAATAAGCTGAATCCCTAAGAAAACCCCGGCACTGGCATTATAATCAAAATTTACAGATGCCAAATATTTATTTAGGTAATTGTAATTTAGTGAAGTCAAGATACTTATTGGTGCTCCAGGAGTAACACGTGCTAAAAGTGCGGGCGTTAATGTAATATCGCGTTTGATTTCAAATTGATATCCAAAATTGGTGTAATAGTAATTCTTTCTATTAGAAAGTGTTGTTCCTGATGAATTGCTATAAGTTGATTGTAATAAATTAGGACTTGAAATTCCGATGAAAAATTTATCAGAATAAAAATTTGCACCTGCTCCAAAAATAGGAGAGGTTTTACTTTCCTGATTAAAATTGCTTATTTCTTCTCCAGGTTCATAAATGTCTAAATTATTTTTATTGACGTTGTAAGAGTTAATGCCTGATTTGACTCCGAGAACTAATTTATACTTTCTATTGAGTTTAATATAATAAGAAAAGTTTCCTTCGAGATTGTATTCTTTTTTTGGTCCTATCACATCGTGATATAAGCTTAGACCGTATCCAATTTTTTGTAATGATTTGGTGTCGACAGATAAATATTGAGTTTTTGGAGCTCCTTCAAAACCAACCCATTGACTCGAATACATTCCAACAATATTAAGTCCATCAGCAGAACCAGCAAATGCAGGATTATAAAATAAAGGGTTATAATTAAAAATAGATAATTTAGCGTCATTTTGAGCATTAATATTAGGTATTGATAGTATAATAATTATAACTAAATATATAATTTTAGTAAAAGTTCTATCCATTATTGTGTATGTATAAAAAGCCTTTTTTAGTGGCATCGGTTAGATCTCTTCTCTTGTAATTTATGATATAAAAATAGGATCCAGTTGGTAGTTTTTCGTCTTTCTTAAAAATTTCACCAGCATTAGCACGACCATAAAAATAATTTTCATCAATTCCGTATCCAGACATTTTGTAGACTAACTGTCCAAATCGATTGTAGATTTGAATTGAATTATTGGGAAAATATTCAATATTCTCAATTTCCAAATGATCATTTGATGTGTTGTCGTCAATTGTAATTAAATTATAAATATTAACATCACAAGGAAGTATATTTACAAGAATAGCAGTACGTTTATTGCTTTCACATTTTGTTTCAGGATCTATAATTGCTGCATAATATGTAGTGGCATTTTCTAGAGGAGTACTGTGTGAAAGTCGTTGGGTATCATTTATACCGCTGTAATATCTTACCGCTGTACTATAGAAGTTTAAATTCTTTAGTGTTAATTCTTCTTTGTTTGAGCAGAATTCCTGAGTAAAATCTGGTGAAATAACAGCAGAACCTTCTTTAAGAATTACAGTTATGCCCCATCTTGAACTTGAACATCCTGTAGATGCATCATAATCAGAAGAATAGTAAGTAACATTGTTTTGTAGCAGTGTATTGGAACTAAGTAAATTACCTCCATCTTGTGCATCATACCAAGAAACAGAAAGTCCTTTAATTTGAAGATTAGAAATCTTAGGGGCTTCACTGGAACAAAATGATTGAGTTGAATTACCAATTGGAGGCCCTAAAGCATTTAATACTATTTGGACTTTAGTTCTCGGACCTATACAGCCATCTTTAATTGTTGCACAGTAAACTTCTCTGTTTGATATAATTTTCGTTGTTTCGCTAATAGCTTCAGTTGATAGAAGAGAGTCATACCAATTTACAGTTAATCCGTTAGTTTCAAGACTTGCTAAAGTAGGAGTTGGGTAGTGGCAAAAAGTTTGGGTTTCTGGAATTGCAGGTCTAGGAATTGGATTGTTTTCAATGTGTATTGGTTTAGAAATAAACGTTGAGCATCCTCCGTCTGAATACGCTGTTAAAGCAACGGTATAGTCACCTGAATTTTCAAAAATATGAGCTGGATTTTGGAGTGTTGATGTTTTTCCATCTCCAAAATCCCATTCCCATTTGTTAATAACGCCATTTATGATGCTTGTTTTATCTTGAAAAGTGATAGGGCTAAAAGTTGTATAATCTACTTTACATGGTATAGAGACAGAAAAATCTGGAGTAATGGTAGTAGGATTTGCGAGAGTTGCCTCAATTATTGATTCACATCTGTTTCCATTGTTAAATGCAGTCAATAAACACTCAAAAGTAGCACCAGCAGGATAATCTGCGAGTGGCAGAGTTATGCTCTGAGATGGTGTGCCGACAACTTGACCTTTATAGGTCCATGAGTATCCTATAAATCCCACGGGCGCAGTCAATGTAAAATTATTTCCACCACTGCAGACTGCTATATTTACTTTTAGTTTACTGCATTTTGCAGAAATGTATGCATACCCAAAATGTTGAACAAAGCTACAATCTCTTGTAGTAAATTCGATAGAAACTTTTTTACCAAGGTAATTAGAAAGATTGATTCCTACAGTATTCCATTGTGTCCAATAGATATCACCACACGTATAAGCATTTTGATTTGGTTCTCCCGAACTCACATTATAGACACCGCAATAAGGATCGATTTCGTTTCCCTGAGCATCTAATATTCTGACGCTAAAATTAGGCTGGGACTCTTTATCATGCCCTCCATCTTGAAGTACAACAGCATATTTATAAATGAACAAGTTATTATCCTGAGTTACCACATCTACATCATAAATTAGTCGATCAGCTTCTGTACCTCCTCTGTTATTGCCTAATCGAGCCGCATGTACTTCTCCAGGTGGAACCATAAATAATTCTCCTCCACATGCTGTTGCAACACTATCCACAACTTCCACATTGGTAATGAAATGATGCCCGAAATCTGCACCTTTATTTAAATTTGGATTACTTCTTGGACCGTATGAAGGTCTCCATCCTTCAAAATCTGCATTAGAAAAATCAGAATTAAAGCATCCTGTCTGAGCATTAATTGAACTAATTATTAAAAAAAAGAATAAAATAGGGTAATATTTACTCATCAGTTAACGTTGATTAGGATTTGCTTTTGTGGGTTTAGCAAATGTAAGATTTTGGAATAAAAAAACTATCTTTTAAGTTAAAAAGTTAAAAAATAGTAATAAAGTGCATTATTTTGTTAGCATTTTTTTAGCTAATGTAATTCCAAATATTTTTCTTTTTGGTTAACTCAATAAAGATAGCTCTTAAGACAGCATGTTCTGGTTTTTGTAAAGCAGAATCTTCTTTTAAGATTTTCATGGCGTAATTTCGAGCCAGAGATAAAATATCTCTATCTTTCACGATATCTGCAATTTGAAGGTTTAAAACACCACTTTGCTGTGTTCCCATTAAATCGCCGGGACCCCGAAGTTTAAGGTCAACTTCGGCGATTTCGAAACCATCATTGGTCTGTACCATGGTTTCCATTCTGGTTTTACTGTCAGAACTTAGTTTATGCCCTGTCATTAAGATACAATAACTTTGTTCAGCGCCACGACCAACACGTCCGCGGAGCTGGTGCAGCTGCGAAAGTCCAAATCTCTCAGCGCTTTCGATAATCATAACACTTGCATTAGGGACATTAACACCAACTTCGATTACCGTTGTAGCAACCATGATATTGGTTTTTCCTTCTGAGAAGCGTTTCATTTCGGCATCTTTATCGGCAGGTTTCATTTTTCCGTGCAGAATGGAAATGGAATATTGCGGAAGCGGAAAATCACGGGAAATACTTTCGTAACCATCCATTAAATCCTTATAATCCATTTTTTCAGATTCCTGAATCAACGGATAAACAATATAAATTTGTCTTCCTTTAGCAATTTCATCCCGAAGAAATTTCCATACTTTCAAACGATTAGTATCAAAACGATGTACCGTTTGAATCGGTTTTCTTCCTGGCGGTAATTCATCAATAACAGAAATATCCAAATCACCATATAAACTCATCGCCAATGTTCTCGGAATTGGTGTTGCAGTCATTACCAGAACATGCGGCGGAATATCATTTTTCTTCCACAATTTAGAACGCTGCTCCACACCAAAACGATGCTGTTCATCAATCACAGCCAAACCTAAATTTTGGAATTTCACTTTATCTTCTAATAAAGCATGTGTTCCAATTAAAATTTTAAGATTTCCGTTTTCAAGTTCTTCATGTATAATTCTTCTTTCAGAAGTTTTGGTCGAACCCGTTAATATTCTGATATTGATGTTTAAAGTATTCGCAAATTCTGATAAACCAAGAAAATGCTGATTGGCCAAAATCTCAGTCGGAGCCATTAAACAAGCCTGAAAGCCATTATCAATAGCAAGAAGCATACTCATAAAAGCAACAATTGTTTTTCCAGAACCAACATCTCCTTGAAGCAGACGATTCATTTGAGCGTTGCTTCCCATGTCTGTACGGATTTCTTTTATTACTCTTTTTTGAGCATTGGTCAAATCAAAAGGCAGATGATTTTGATAGAAATCATTGAAAAATTCACCTACTTTTGTAAAAGGATGTCCTTTTATTTTATGCTTCCGAATAAGATTTTTGGTAATTAATTGAAGCTGAATAAAAAATAATTCCTCAAATTTTAATCTGAATTGTGCTTTCGCTAAAATATCAGCACTTTTTGGAAAATGGATATTAAATAGGGCTGCTCTCTTTGGAATCAATTTTAATTCTTCAATCAAAAAGGGCGGAAAAGTTTCAGTAAACAAAGCCTGTGTTTCCAAGAAAAGTTGTTCCATCAATTTATTAATGGTACGGTTTGAAATTCCTTTATTGGTTAAAGCTTCCGTTGAAGGATAAACCGGCTGCATTGCAGATCTCAGACTTCTTTCGTGTTCGCTCAGTAATTCAATTTCGGGATGCGCCATACTGAATTGGCTTCCGTATAAAGAACATTTTCCGAAAATAACAATTGGTTCATTTAGCTTTAAAGTTTCGCGAATCCATTTATGACCCTGAAACCAGTTCAGGTCAATTTGCCCAGTATCGTCAACAAAAGTTGCTACAAGTCGCTTTTTATTTTTAGCAAATTCAACCGTTTTAATGTGAATTATTTTTCCAATAATCTGAACTTCAGAACCCGTATTCTGTAATTCATTAATCTTATAATAACGTGTTCTGTCAATATATCGATTTGGAAAAAAATTGACTAAATCTCCATATTTATGAATTCCCAATTCCTTACGAAGCAGCTGGCCGCGACTCGGGCCAACGCCTTTTAAGTATTCTATTGGAGTTTCTAGGAGATTATTAGACATTAAATTATTTTAGATTTAGATTTTAGAAATAGAGTTAAGAATAAATACAATAGATTATTCTATATTCTTTATTCTATTTTCGCTTATCTTGAAAAGGCGAAGATAAATCTTAATTAGGAAATTTGAAAGTGTATTGTTGTTTTCAAGTTTTGAATATTAATTTATAAGAAAGTTTTTAAAAAAGGACGCAACCATTTTAAGAAAGGAATATCTTATTAATAGTTAACCTTAAAACCTTAAATAAAATGAAAAAAATTGGACTTTTAATTGTAATGTTTGTGTCGCTTATATCTTGTTCAAATGATGATTCAAACGATAATGCTAAACTTACCGTAGCAGATTATCATGGAAAATGGATAAACATTCACGAAGTTAAGGATATAAACAGTCCTTATTTATGGACTGAATACTACGTTTTCAACGCCAACAACACATTTGTAAAATCCAGAACAACTATAGATGGAACTACTACTGCAACAGGGACTTTTGAAGTTTTCACTGCTGATAATAGACCAAATTTTAAATTAACTTATTCTGCAGCTACAAATTTAATTTACAATTGTACCTCTGGAGTTGGAGGAACAAGTGAGCTTCTATATATCTACAATGGTTATTTAGAAAATAGCGCCAGAATGTGTGATGCAGCATCTACCTACGAAAAAGAAAAATAAAAACCGTAAGTTTGTTCAAGATATTAAAAGTATTCAATCTTAAATTGAATACTTTTTCTTTTTTAATATTTAGAAAATGACGACACACTTAGCACTTTTGCGCGGAATAAACGTTTCAGGCCATAACATGATGAAAATGGAAGCTTTGAAAACATTGCTTGAAAATATCGGTTTCCAAAATGTTCGAACCTATTTACAATCTGGAAATGTTTTTATTGATAGTGAAGAAGAGGCCTCAAAAGTAGGTTTTATGATCAAGCAGGAAATCTTTAAAGTTTTCGGCCATGAAGTTCCAGTTGTTGTAATTACAAAAGAAGATCTAAAATCTTGTTTTGCTAATAATCCATTTTTAAAAGAGAAAGATGCTGATATCAAAAAACTTTATGTTGCATTTGTTTCGACAGCTTTAAAAAAAGAAAATATAAATGATTTAAAAATCAGTCAGTTTAAACCTGATGAAGCAAGTATTGATGAAAATAGAATTTTTATAAAATATGCTGTTGGAGCAGGAAAAACTCGTTTTGATCAAAAATATATTGAGAAAAAATTGAATGTAACGGCAACTATTAGAAACTGGAATACAGTTACTAATTTGCTTGAAATGTATGGCGAATAGTTTTTTTGAAATATTATTTAGGAATTAAATCACAATACCAAAATCCAAAATCAAAAGCTGTTTCATCATTTGTATCACAAGCATCATTTGAGGAGTTTTGATTTGCTTGTTTTTCATATTTTCGGTAAACAATTTCACCAATTTCAAAATCAATTGGTTGAGAAAATATTGGTCCGTCAAAAGTAAAGGTATGAAATTCACCATTTTCGCCGCATACATCAACATTCTCAGGTAAATCATTTATGAAATCCTGATCGATAATTCTGCCGACAAAACTTTTGTCTAAGTATTTTTCATTCACACAAACCACAATTGTTTTAAACCCAAGCGATATAAATTCTTGAATCAATTTTTGAGTTGGAATCTTCCAAATTGGAAAAATTCCGTTAAAACCAATTCTAGCTAATTGATTTTCGCGATATTGACGTAAATCTTCTAGAAAAATATCTCCAAAAATAGAATGAGTAATGCCTTTATTTTTTAATTCTGTTAAAGTCTCAGTCATTACATTTTCATAAACTTCCATAGTCGGCATTTCTGGAATTTCCATAATTTTCAGAGGAATACCAATGCTTTCCGCCTGAGCTTCTAATAAAGCAACACGAACACCATGCATAGAAATGCGCTGATATTGTTTGTTTACGCTTGTTAACAAACATTCAATTTTAAAATCAGGATTTTGAAGAATTTTATATAATGCAAGAGCAGAATCTTTTCCGCTGCTCCAATTAAATAAGGCTTTTTGAGGTACAGACACGATTTGGTATTTTATGCTGTAAACTTACAAATTTCATTCTATTTGTTTGTGAAAGGTTTGTAACTTTGGGATTTTGCCTTCAAATTCATTTCAATGAAATACATCTTTTTATTATTTACCGGATTTATATTCTCGCAGCAAACCCAAAACGTTGATTTTAAGTCAGTTTCAGGGCAATTGTTGTTAAATTCAAAAGAAAAAACAGTTTCAGGTGCCGTAGATTTCCAGTTTGAGGTCTTGAAAGATTGTGATACCATTTCGCTTGACGCTAAAAACATGGAATTTTCGAATGTGAAAATTAATGATAAAGAAGTCATTTTTATAAATACTACTAAGCAATTAAAAATTGTTTTTCCTTTTACAAAAAGTCAGAATCACTTAACTTTTAATTATACGGTAAAACCAAAACAAGCCTTGTATTTTGTTGATATAGAAAACGATGAAGTGCAGATCTGGACGCAGGGGCAGGGCAGATATACCAGTAATTGGTTTCCGAGTTTTGACGATGTGAATGAGAAACTAATTTTCAATTTAGGAATTTCTTATGATGCACCTTATCAAGTTGTTTCGAACGGAGTTTTAAAACAAAAAACACCAAACGGAAATTTAATTCATTGGCAGTATCAAATGGAAAAACCAATGAGTTCTTATTTGTTAATGCTGGCGATTGGAAAATTCGATAAAAAAGAATTTAAATCTAAAAGTAAAATTCCGTTAGAATATTATTACGAGCCAAAAGATGCCGATCGTTTTGAGCCGACTTACCGCTATTCGAAACGAATTTTTGATTTTCTGGAGAAGGAAATCGGTGTAAAATACCCTTGGCAGATTAACAGACAAATTCCAGTTAGAGATTTTTTGTATGCGGGAATGGAAAACACAACAACGACTTTATTTGCAACTCGTTATGTGGTAGATTCAATTGGTTTTTGCGACCGAAACTATACCAATGTTGACGCTCATGAATTGGCACATCACTGGTTTGGAGATTTGATTACAGCCGAAAATAGTACACATCATTGGCTTCAAGAAGGATTTGCAACGTATTTTGCTCTTCTGGCAGAAAAAGATATTTATGGAGAAGACTATTTTTATTCCAAATTATACGACACCGCACAGCAGATAAAATTTGCTTCTAGAACCGATACAATTCCAGTTTTAAATGCAAAAGCCAGTTCGCTCACATTTTATGAAAAAGGGGCTTGGGTATTATTTGTGATGCACGAATCGATTGGAGATAAAGCCTTTAAAAAAGCCATAAAAAGCTATCTGAATAAATATGCTTATCAAACTGTAAACACGCAGAACTTCTTTGACGAGATTAAGAAAGTTTCAAATTTCGATTTGGAAAAATTCCAGAAAACTTGGTTAGAATCGACTGCTTTTGATACACCGACTGCAAATGCTTTGTTGAGTAAAAGTAAAACGATCCAGAAACGATTGGAAATTGATAAATTAAAGAAAACACCTTTAGCAGAAAAAATAGATGTTTTAAAAAGTACTTTAGAATCAAATGTTTATCATTCGGTAAAAGAAGCTGTTGTTGATCAGCTAGAAAATGAAAATTACGAAGCTAAGAAACCGCTTTTGCTTTTGGCATTGCAGACCAACAATATTGAAATTCGTCAAAATGTTGCTCAAACACTGACCAAAATCCCTGAAGATTTTAGATTGCATTACGAAACGCTGCTTGATGATAAATCTTATCAAACACAAGAAATAGCATTGTATTGGCTGTGGAGAAATTTCCCAGAACATAGAACAGAATATTTGGATAAATCTAAAAACTGGATTGGTTTTAACGATTATAATCTGCGTACTCTATGGCTTTCGTTAGTATTGTCTACACCAAATTACAGCAATGATCAAGAATCTCTGATTAATGAACTCATTGCATTTTCATCTACAAAATATGAAGCCACTACACGACAAAATGCTTTAGAAAAACTGATTGCTTTTAAAATTATTAACGATCAGGTTTTGAGTAATTTAGTTAGCGCAACTACACATCATATGTGGCAATTTTCTAAGTTTGGAAGAGATAATATTCGTATTCTTTTAAAAAATCCAGAAATGCGTGCTTCATTTAATAGAATTTTACCTAATTTGACCCCCGATGAACAGTTTCAATTGAATCGTTTATTGATTGAAAAAAGTTAAAGGTTTTATGTTATAGGTTATGCGTTTTGAAAACCAAAATTTAAGTTGTAAATCATTGATTTATTAGAATATACAATAAAGAGGAATGAGATGTAAGGTTGAGAAACTTTTAAATTCCATAACTCATAACATAACTTTAAAACGCACATGAGAGCATTGGTTATTTCTGGTGGAGGCAGTAAAGGCGCATTTGCCGGCGGTGTTGCCCAGTATTTAATAGAAGAAAAAAGACACGAATACGATTTGTTTTTAGGAACTTCAACAGGAAGTTTGTTAATTCCGCATTTAGCTCTCGGCCACATTAAAAAAATTCATTCAGTTTATACTAATGTGACTATGGCAAGTATTTTTAATATTTGTCCATTTGTTGTTAAAAATAAAGATGGTGTTGATATTGTGACCATTAATCACTTTAATGTCATACGTCAGTTTTTTAAAGGAAAACGAACTTTTGGAGAGAGTAAAGGTTTGAAAAAATACATTAAGAATAACTTTTCATTGTCCGACTTCAATAATCTTAAAAAACTAAAGACCGATGTTATAGTTACGGTCACCAATTTTACAACAAACGAATCAGAATATAAATCTGTAAAGGATTGTACGTATGAAGAGTTTTGCGAATGGTCTTGGATTTCTAGTAATTATGTTCCGTTTATGAGCTTGGTTGAGAAAAACAATTGTGAATATGGCGATGGCGGATTTTCAAGTTTGGTTCCAATTCGCGAAGCAATTAATAGAGGTGCAACAGAAATAGATGTAATTGTTTTAGAAACCGAGGTCAATACAACCAAAACAGTTATTGGTAAAAATCCTTTTTCTTTGATGATTGACTTGTTCCGAATTGCTTTAGATCAGGTTGAAAAACATGATATTGCTATAGGAAAACTTATGGCAAACAATAAAGATGTAAAGCTTAACTTATATTACACGCCAATTAAATTGACTGACAATGCTTTGATTTTTAATAAAGATGTAATGAAAGGTTGGTGGGAACAAGGTTATGAATATGCTCAGAATAAGTCTGAGGTTATGAGTGACAATAAATAATTTTAGATTGTTGATTTTAGATTTTAGATTATGAAAACTCAATCTAAAATCTAAAATCTGAATTCTAAAATATTTTTACCAAAGATCAGCTACTTCATTTTTAATATAACCCAAAGCAGCATTACTAGGAGATTGTTTTTCTAGTAAATCGTTCAAAATTACTTCGCGTAATTTGTCTGCATTATCTACTTTATCGCTCATTGCGGCTTTACGAATCATTTGAATGGTTGCATTTTTTGCAGTTGTAATAATTGTCCAGCATTCGTCTGACATGTAAATCTGCTGTGTCAAATTATGTTCAAATTCTTGTTCGATTTGTTCGATTACAAAATTTTCATAATCGTGTTTATCTTGAGAAATTGGAGAAATCCTGATTAATAATTTAGTTAAATTAATGCGCTCTAAAAATAAAGTCATACGCTCATAAGCCTGCAAACGTATTGGCAGAGATTGTTTTTGATATTCTTTATTTAATAAAAAAGCGCGTTTTCGATCATTGTTTTTAATGTGCAGTTCAAAGAAACGATAAGCTACAACTCCTGTAACTAATGCCGGCAGAGTATAACTCGCAAGTTCTATAATTTTATTAAAATCCATTTGAATAATTTTTCAGCAAAAATATACTTTTTGAGGAAAAATCCACTTTAAATTTGTGGTAATAAACAAAAAGGAAGCTGTACTTTTGCAACTTGTTTTTTAATTTGTCTGAAATACAGTTTTTAATGGATTCGTATATAATATTTTTTCTTTGTTTAGCAGCTTTTGCTGCTGGATTTATTGATGCTATTGTTGGCGGCGGCGGATTGATACAAACTCCAATGGGATTAATATTATTGCCCAATTTGCCAGTTTCTACAGTTGTGGGAACATTAAAAATTCCAGCTTTCAGCGGAACAGCTTTTGCTGCTTTTCAATACTTAAAAAAGGTTGTTATTCAATGGAAATTACTGCTCATTATGATGTGTTTGGCGGTTCCTTCGGCATTTTTAGGTTCTACGATTTTGACGATGGTGAGCAACGATTTTATGAAACCGCTTTTACTGGTGGTTTTATCTTTACTTTTTATTTATACCTACGCTAAGAAAAATTTCGGACAACATGCTGCGAAAGATCATTCTGCTGCAACACAAATAATTTATGCAGTTGTTATTAGCATAATCGTTGGTTTCTACGACGGATTTATCGGCCCTGGAACAGGAAGTTTCTTTGTAGTAGCATTTATAGCGCTTTTGGGTTTTGATTTTCTTCACGCTTCCGCGAATGCTAAAATGGTAAACTTGGCGACGAACTTTGGTTCGATTTGCTTATTTATGATTAAAGGAAAAATTATCTGGACAATTGCAATTCCGATGGCAGTAAGCAACGGACTTGGAGGCTGGCTGGGTGCAAAACTGGCTATCAATAAAGGAAACGGTTTTATTCGGATTTTCTTTTTAATTGTGGTTGTTGGAACTTTGATTCGCTTTGGTTATGATGTGTTTTTTAAGTAAGTTTTTTCTAGGTTCTAAGGTTCTGGAATTCTAAGGAGCTGAGACTTTGAATATCGAAGTTCTTAAGTAATTAAAGAAAAAGAAACCTAGCGCCTTAGAATCTTAGCATCTCAGAACCTTTAAAAAAGATTGTTTGAATCTAGCCCCGATTGAGGCGGTATCCTCGTAATGAAATGCAGAGATAAAGCCGAAAGCGGGAAACCATGTTTAATAAAATGCCTTTTGTTTGGCTTCAAAAAAAAAACTTAGCATCTTAGAAGCTTAGCAACTTAGAACCTTTCAAAAGCTTCTTAGGAACTTTCTTTTTAAATTCTTAATTTTGCCTAAAAGGAGAAAATTACATGCAGAAATATATTGACCAGCTCAACGAAGCGCAAAGACAGCCCGTTCTTAAAAAAGATGGGCCAATGATTATTATTGCTGGTGCAGGTTCGGGAAAGACCCGAGTTTTAACAATTAGAATTGCTTATTTGATGGCGCAGGGCGTTGATGCCTTCAATATTTTGTCGCTGACTTTTACCAATAAAGCGGCCCGCGAGATGAAACACAGGATTTCGGATATTGTCGGGGCGAGCGAGGCAAAGAACCTTTGGATGGGAACGTTTCACTCTATTTTTGCGCGTATCCTGCGTGCAGAATCTGATCACTTGGGTTATCCTTCCAATTTTACCATATATGATTCTCAGGATTCGGCTAGATTAATTTCTTCGATTATTAAAGAAATGCAGCTGGATCGTGATATTTACAAACCAAAACAAATTTTAGGACGTATATCTAGTTACAAAAACAGCTTGATTACGGTAAAAGCCTATTTTAATAATCCAGAATTGGTTGAAGCCGATGCAATGGCGAAAAGACCAAGATTGGGAGAAATATATCAGCAGTATGTGGAGCGCTGTTTTAAAGCCGGCGCAATGGATTTTGATGATTTACTGTTGAAAACCAACGAATTGCTAACTCGTTTTCCAGAAGTTCTGGCTAAATATCAAGATCGTTTTCGTTATATCTTGGTTGATGAGTACCAAGATACAAATCACTCTCAGTATTTGATTGTTAGGGCTTTATCTGATAGGTTTCAGAATATTTGTGTGGTTGGAGATGATGCGCAGAGTATTTATGCTTTCCGTGGTGCAAATATTAATAACATTTTGAATTTCCAAAAGGATTATGAAGGTGTAGTAATGTTTCGTTTAGAGCAGAATTACCGTTCGACAAGAAATATTGTTGAAGCGGCAAATACTGTGATGGAACATAATAAAACCAAACTAGACAAAGTAGTTTGGACTGCAAACGAATTTGGTCCTAAAATTAAAGTTCACAGAAGTTTGACAGATGCTGAAGAAGGGCGTTTTGTAGCCAGTACGATTTTTGAGCAGAAAATGCAGAATCAGCTTCATAATGGTGCTTTTGCAATTTTGTATCGTACTAATGCTCAGTCACGTGCGATGGAGGATGCTTTGAGAAAACGTGATATTCCGTATAGAATTTACGGCGGATTGTCGTTCTACCAACGTAAGGAGATTAAGGATGTTTTATGTTATTTACGCTTGGTTCTGAATCCGAAAGATGAAGAGGCTTTGATTCGTGTAATTAATTATCCTGCGCGTGGAATTGGAGATACAACGGTAGAGAAATTGACAATTGCAGCCAATCATTACAAACGATCGATTTGGGAAGTAATGGTTAACATTGATAAAATAGATTTAAAACTGAATACTGGAACAAAAAATAAACTGAAAGATTTTGTGACGATGATTCAGAGTTTTCAAGTTATAGATCAGAATCAGGATGCTTTTTATATTACAGACCACGTTGCAAAGAAAACGGGTTTGGTTCAGGAATTAAAGAAAGATGCTACGCCGGAAGGAATGGCGAAAATTCAGAATATAGAAGAGCTTTTAAACGGTATTAAAGATTTTACCGAAGGGCAGCGAGAAATTGATGGGGCAAGAGGCGCGCTTTCTGAATTTATGGAAGATGTGGCTTTGGCAACAGATTTAGACAAAGATACCAATGATGAAGATCGTGTAGCTTTAATGACGATTCACTTAGCGAAGGGACTTGAATTCCCGCACGTTTTTGTGGTGGGTATGGAAGAGGATTTGTTCCCGAGTGCGATGAGTATGAGTACTAGAAGTGAATTGGAAGAAGAACGTCGTTTATTTTACGTAGCTTTAACTCGTGCAGAACATCAGGCGTATTTGACTTATGCGCAATCTCGTTATCGCTGGGGAAAGCTGACAGATAGTGAACCTTCAAGATTTATTGAAGAAATTGATGGTCAATATTTAGAATATCTAACTCCTGCAGAAACGAATTATCGCTATAAATCACCAATTGATGGTGATATTTTCGGTGATGTTGATAAGTCTAAACTAAGATTAGCAAAACCGGTGGGAGGAACACCTCCAAAACATATTACAGATAATAATCCGAAACCGGATTTGAATATCAGAAAGTTAAAGCCAGTAGGAACTAATCCGAATGCAAGTGCACCAAATTTATTTGACAGTAAATTGACTGTTGGAAATGTTGTAATGCACGAACGTTTTGGTAAAGGAGAAGTGATTAACCTAGAAGGTGTTGGCGCTGATAAAAAAGCAGAAATCAAATTTGAAGTGGGAGGAATTAAGAAACTCTTGCTGAGATTTGCTAAATTAGATGTGGTAGGATAAAAAAAATGTTTAAAGTTTCAAGTTTCATGTTTCATGTTTCATGTTTCATGTTTCATGTTTCATGTTATGAAAAACAACTTGCAGCCTAAAACCTGAAACAAAAAAACTAAAAAAAATTATGGCCGAATTTATAAAAATATATCCAGATAAACCTAGTGAAGCTGCAATTGCAAAAGTTGTAAAAGTGCTTCAAAATGGTGGATTGGTGATTTATCCAACAGATACTGTTTACGGTTTAGGTTGTGATATTACCAATTCGAGAGCATTAGAAAAAATTGCTAAGATAAAAGGAGTTAAATTGGAGAAAGCCAATTTTTCATTTATTTGTCATGACCTTAGTAATTTATCAGATTATGTGCGTCAGATTGATACTTCGACTTTTAAAATATTAAAAAGAGCTTTGCCAGGACCTTATACTTTTATTTTACCTGGAAATAATAATCTTCCAAAAGAATTTAAAAAGAAAACTACAGTTGGTATTCGTGTTCCTGACAATAATATTATTTTAGAAATTGTACGTCAGTTAGGAAATCCAGTAGTCTCAACTTCTATTCGTGATGAAGATGATGTGATTGAATATACCACAGATCCTGAATTGATCTTTGAGAAATGGCAAAACCTTGTAGACCTAGTAATTGATGGAGGATATGGAGATAATGTTGGTTCAACAATTATAGATTTATCTGAACATGAACCAGTTATTGTAAGAGAAGGAAAAGGTGAAATTGATATTTTGTAAATAAATACTTTAATTGTATAAAAGTTTAAAAATAATACCTAACTTTAGTACAGTTAAAATTTAGTTAGTTATTTAAAAATAATGCTATTCTTGATTAGCCAAAATTAAGAATACAAAAAAGCAGGTCAATCGACCTGCTTTTTCTGTTTTTATAAAATTTAAAACAAGAATTATTTAGCTTGTTTTTTCATTTCTTTTTCAATCATATCATAGAATTGATCGATTTTTGGCATAACTACAATACGAGTTCTTCTGTTACGAGCTTTGTTTTCAGCAGTATCATTAGCAACTAATGGTACATAAGAACTTCTACCTGCAGCAATTAATTTAGCTGGGTTAACACCAAGATCGTTTGTTAAGACACGAACGATAGAAGTAGAACGTTTCACACTTAAATCCCAGTTGTCTAAGATAATTCCGTTGCTTTTGTAAGGAACATTATCTGTATGTCCTTCAACCATACATTCGAAATCTGGTTTGTCGTTAACTACTTTTGCAACTTTTGCTAATACACCTTTTGCTGCATCAGTTACTTCGTAGCTTCCGCTTTTGAATAATAATTTATCAGCGATAGAGATAAATACAACTCCTTTTTCAACATTGATTTCGATATCTGGATCGTTGATTCCAACTGCACCTTTTAAACTAGTAACTAATGCTAAAGTAACACTGTCTTTTTTAGTTAAAGCGTCTTGAAGTCTAGAAATTTTTAAATCTTTTTCTTTTAAGCTTTCAAGAGATTTTTCAAGATTCTCAGCACCTTTAGTAGTTAAGATAGTTAAATCTTTAGAGCTGTTGATTAAATCTTGATTATGTTGTTTGTAGCTTTCAGCTGTTGCAGCTAATCCAGCTTTTTCTTCTAAGCACGAATTTAATTTTACAGTACATGAGTTTAACAAATCTTGAGTCTCTTTGTTCTTAGCTTCCAACTCAGCATATTTCTTTTTAGAAACACATGATGTTAAAGCCATTAATACTGATAGTGCGATAACTATTTTTCTCATAAATTTAATTTTAATTAGACTTGATTACAAATTTAGTTTTTAATATTTTGAATACTGTTAAAGATTTCTTTAAATAAGGTCATTTTCCTGATATAATAAAGGAAAACGATGCTTTTAACCATATAGTATTGCTGTATCTGAAAATCTTTTCGTTTTCCGAGATATTTTAAAGATAAGCAATAAAATGAAAAATGTGCCTTTAAAATAGCAAAAGTGTGCCCGAATTTCCCTTGTGTAAGAAAACGGATACCTGCAATACCGTCTAAAATCATACGGAAAAAAATCACAAAAAATAATCCTCTTTTTGGCAGATTTTTGACAAGCATTAATAATGAATTTCTAAAATTCAAATAGGTCTTTTTAGGATTTCCCTGTTGTAATGTTGCACCACCAACATGATAAACGAGAGATTGATAATTATACTTAATAATATGTCCGTCGTTTGCAGCTCTCCAGCATAAATCAATTTCTTCTTGATGAGCAAAAAAACTTTCATCAAAACCTCCTAATTCATAAAATACATTCTTTCTAATGAAAAAGCAAGCGCCTGAAGCCCAGAACAATTCAATATTTTCATCATATTGTCCGTTATCTTTTTCTACAGTATCAAAAATTCTTCCTCTACAAAATGGAAATCCATATTTGTCAATAAAACCACCCGCAGCACCAGCATATTCAAAATATTCTTTGTTTTTAAAATCGAGAATTTTAGGCTGAATAATAGCGGTTTGTTTTTCAGTATCAAAAGTTTCGAGAATTGGCTTAAGCCAGTTTTCTGTAACTTCGATATCAGAATTGACCAATGCATAAATTTCTGCATCAATATGTTTTAATGCATCATTATAACCTTTTGCAAAGCCGTGATTTCCTGAGTTTTTGACAATCTTTACGGTAGGGAAGTTTTCTTTAACGAACTCGATAGAATTATCTGTAGAATCGTTATCAGCAACATAAATTGCCGCGCCTTCTGAAAATTGAATAACAGATGGTAAAAACTGCTCAAGCAATTTTACTCCGTTCCAATTTAAAATTACAACTGCTATTTTATCCAAAAGTACTTAATTATTTATTTTTAATGGTTTTCTTTATAATCAGGCAGGTTTCTCAAAAACTCATATTTTTCGTTTTCAAAATCCATTTGACAATAAAAATGGCTTAGTCCGTTTGTGACATTCAAAAACCGTGCCTGCATCGTCATATTATAACGGGCAATTTGGTCAAAAGTTGCCTGAGAGATTTTAACTTCTGGTGCTTTACATTCTACTAATATATGTATAGTACCATCTGAATTGAAAACCACAACATCATAGCGTTTTCGTAATCCGTTGACGGTTAAAACTTTCTCTACATTTATAAGTGATTTGGGATATTTTTTTTCGTACATTAAAAAATGAACAACGTGCTGGCGAACCCATTCTTCTGGTGTGAGAATTATAAATTTTTTCCTGATTTCATCAAAAATAGACACTTTATTTTCGCTATTTTTGAATCGGAAAGTGTAAGCAGGGAAATTAAGTTTTAACATAAAGCAAATATAATTTGAAAATTAGTCAATTTGAAAATTAGTTAATTATTTATTTTTGAAACTGAAAACTGAGCCTGAACACTGAAAACTTAATTTAATGGACGAAGTAGTAAAAATCGTTAACGATATAAAAGCCGGAAATATTAAACCAATTTATTTTTTAATGGGTGAAGAGCCTTATTATATAGATAAATTGTCTGAATATATTGAGCAGAATGTTTTGGCTGAAGAAGAGAAAGGCTTTAATCAGACAGTTTTGTACGGAAGAGATGTTTCTATTGATGATATTGTTTCAACAGCTAAACGCTATCCTATGATGGCTGATCGTCAGGTTGTTATTGTGAAAGAGGCTCAGGATTTGTCTCGAACAATAGATAAAATAGAATCTTATGTAGAGAATCCGATGGAAACCACAGTGTTGGTTTTCTGTTATAAATATAAAACACTCGATAAACGTAAAAAGGTCACTAAACTTTTAGCACAAAAAGGTGTCGTTTACGAAAGCAAAAAGTTATACGAAAATCAAGTTGGCGACTGGATAAAGCGTGTTTTGGCGGGTAAAAAATATACGATTGATCCGAAAGCTAATGCTATGCTTGTAGAGTTTTTAGGAACAGATTTAAGTAAAATTAATAATGAACTTGAAAAACTTCAGATCATTTTGCCGCAGGGAACTATGATTATGCCTGAGCATATTGAAGAAAATATTGGTTTCAGTAAAGACTATAATGTTTTTGAACTTCGAAAAGCAATTGGAGAACGCAATCAGCTAAGAGCATATAAGATAGCAGAAAATTTTGCTCATAACCCTAAAGAATATCCTTTGGTTATGACGACAGGATTGGTATTCGGCTTTTTTATACAACTTCTAAAATATCACGGACTGAAAGATAAAAATCCAAAAAATGTGGCTGCCGCAATTGGAGTAAATCCATATTTCTTGAAAGAATATGATTTGGCTGTAAAAAATTATCCAATGCGAAAAGTTAGCCAGATAGTTGGCGCTTTACGAGATATTGATGTTAAAAGTAAAGGTGTGGGAGCCAATGCTTTACCACAATCCGATTTGCTGAAAGAAATGCTGTATAAAATATTTAATTAAGCCAGCAAAATTCACGATATTTGCGTTTCTAAAAATTTTGCTACTTAAAAAATAATTACACAATTATGGGAATGAATAAAAATACCGTTTTAGGATGGGCTACTTTTATAATGGTACTTATGGGATTGTTACTTATAGGTCTTGGTGTTTTTAGATACAGTGAAGTATCAGGCTGGGGATTTGCTGCTGTTGGGGTTGGATTTTTGGCTAATGCATGGGTATTCAATGCTTTAAAAGGTAGAGTTTAAAATTGATTGCAATTAGAATATTAAAAAATCATTAATTAAAATTAAAATAATATAGAATGTCAGACGATAAGAAAGTAATTTTCTCAATGCAGAAATTGAGTAAAACCTATCAGGGAGCAGATAAACCTGTTCTTAAAAATATTTACTTGAGTTTCTTTTACGGAGCAAAAATTGGTATTTTAGGACTTAACGGTTCTGGAAAATCTTCACTTTTAAAGATTATTGCTGGAGTAGACAAGAACTATCAAGGAGATGTGGTTTTTCAGCCAGGTTATACTGTTGGGTATTTAGAGCAAGAACCAATTCTTGATGATTCTAAAACAGTTATTGAAATTGTTCGTGAAGGAGCAGCAGAAACGATGGCGGTTTTAGAAGAGTACAATCAGATAAACGATTTATTCGGTCTTGAAGAGAATTATTCAGATCCAGATAAAATGGATAAATTGATGGACCGTCAAGCAGCATTACAAGATAAAATTGATGCTCTTGGGGCTTGGGAAATTGATACGAAATTAGAAATTGCAATGGATGCATTGCGTACTCCAGAAGGAGATACGCCTATCAAAAACCTTTCAGGAGGTGAGCGTCGTCGTGTAGCTTTATGCCGTTTGCTATTACAGCAGCCGGATGTACTGTTATTAGATGAGCCTACCAACCACCTTGATGCTGAGTCAGTTCTTTGGCTAGAGCAGCATTTAGCACAATACTCAGGAACTGTTATTGCTGTAACGCACGACCGTTATTTCTTAGATAATGTTGCTGGATGGATTTTAGAGTTGGATAGAGGAGAAGGTATTCCTTGGAAAGGAAATTATTCTTCTTGGTTAGACCAAAAATCAAACCGTATGGCTCAGGAAGAAAAAGTGGCTTCTAAACGTAGAAAAACTTTAGAGCGTGAGTTGGAGTGGGTTCGCCAAGGAGCAAAAGGTCGCCAGACCAAACAAAAAGCTCGTTTACAGAACTACGACAAATTATTAAACGAAGATCAAAAACAACTAGATGAAAATCTAGAAATTTATATCCCGAACGGTCCGCGTTTAGGAACAAATGTTATTGAAGCGAAAAATGTTGCTAAAGCTTTTGGTGATAAATTATTGTATGATAATTTAAACTTTACGTTGCCACAAGCAGGTATTGTTGGAATTATCGGACCAAACGGTGCTGGTAAATCTACCATTTTCAAAATGATTATGGGAGAGCAAGCTACAGACAGCGGAGAATTTTCAGTTGGTGAAACTGTAAAAATTGCTTATGTAGATCAGTCTCACTCTAATATCGATCCGAACAAATCGATCTGGGAGAATTTCGCAGATGGTCAGGAATTGATTATGATGGGAGGAAAGCAAGTTAATTCTAGAGCTTACTTATCTCGTTTCAACTTTGGTGGAGGTGAGCAAAATAAAAAAGTGTCAATGCTTTCTGGTGGAGAACGTAACCGTTTGCATTTGGCAATGACATTGAAAGAAGAAGGAAACGTACTTTTACTGGATGAGCCTACGAATGATCTTGATGTGAATACACTTCGTGCACTTGAAGAAGGTTTGGAGAATTTTGCAGGTTGTGCAGTAATTATTTCTCACGACAGATGGTTCTTAGATAGAATTTGTACACACATTTTAGCTTTCGAAGGAGACTCTGAAGTTTACTTTTTCGAAGGAAGTTTCTCTGATTATGAAGAAAACAAAAAGAAACGTCTTGGCGGTGACTTAACTCCAAAACGTTTGAAATACAGGAAATTAATTAGATAATTTTTCTAATAAATTCCAAATAGAAAATCCCAAATTCCAATTATAGTGAATTTGGGATTTTTATTTTTTTGCACTGTGTCTAGTTTGTCATTTTCGATCCCGAGGCTTCGGTAGAGAAATCTTCGCGAGAAACTCAACAAAGATTGGATTCTTGTTATGTATAAAATTGGAATTTGTAATTTTTCTATTGGAGTTTCTTTTTAAAGAAATTTCGATTTCAATTCTGGAGTAGGAATCATGCAGCTTTCTTTTTTGCCATACCAATTGTATCGGTTTTTGGCAATGTAGTCGTAAATGAAATCGCTTATAAAAATCGGAACAATTCTAAAAATCGGAATTAATTTCCAAAAACCTCCAAAGTTTTTTCCTATTTCAATTGCTGCTGAAGATTTATAAAAATAAGCTGTTCCTGGATCGTATAAAATAATGCTGTCCATTTTTGAAAAACTGATTCCTAGATGCTTACAGATTGAAATACCTAATTCTGACTGCAATGCGACAAATCTAAAAATATCTTTTTTGTCTTTTTTTATAATAAATTGTACAGCAGTATTGCAGAGATTACAAACTCCGTCAAAAAGGATTATTTTTTTATTCTTTGGAAGATCTTCCATTATTTTAAGGTCAAGTTTTTCTATTATTTTAAAACGTAAAAGATTTTTAAAATGTATACTTATGAGTTAATTAGTTGATATTTATTAAATCTATGTATTTTTAAATTTTAATAAATTTTAATTATTAAAAACAGCTTTAATATTTGCTTTTAAATTAATTTAAAAAATAAAGCGACCTCTTTTATTGTATTTTGAAAGATCATTTGTTAAATAGCTTTATTTTGATTTTGCTTAATTTTTAGCATATTTTAAAAACTGAAAACCGTCACTGAGACTGAAAACTATTTTTTAACAGCCTCAACTAACTCCAATTCGTCTAAACTTACTTTCGATGTAAAAATTCCGTAATTAACTGTTGCTTTATTTTTTTCGATAGAATCTATACTTCCAACAGATCTTCCATCCATCATTCGTACTCGGTCTCCCACTTTTAAAATTGGTCTTGGTTTTTCTACAACAGGTTTTAGTTTTTTCTCTTTTTTCTCTTTTCGAATTTCTTCAACTTTTACTTGAACTTCAGCAATAATTTCTTTTTGTTTTTCAACTTTTGCTTTGGTTTCTTTTGGAGTTGCTTTTTTTCGTTTTGAATTTTCAATTTCAACGATTTTTAAAAATTCGCCGATAAGTTCTTTTTTATTTTTGTTGTTGAAATATTTTTCAGCAATGTCATCAATTTTTTGTCCAATGTAAATAATCTTCTGGTTGCTGTCGTATAATTCTTGATAGCTTTCCAATTTTTGCTGGATTCTAGTATTGATGTTTTCCATCTTTTTACTTTCTTCCCGTGCACGAGTTTCTTCTTCTTTTAAATTCAAAGAAGTTTTTTCAAGTTTTGACCTTTCTTTTTGAAGAGTCGCAATGGTTTTATCAAAACGAACTTTTCCAACTTCGATTTTCTTTTTCGCACGATTAATCAATCCAAACGGAATTCCATTTTTTTGGGCAACTTCAAATGTAAACGAGCTTCCTGCCTGACCCAACGCCAATTTGTACATTGGTTCTAAAGACTTTTCGTCGAACATCATATTGGCATTTGTGGCATAGGGTAATTCGTTTGCCAAAATTTTCAAATTGGAGTAGTGTGTTGTTATAATTCCAAATGCTTCTCGATGATAAAATTCTTCCAAGAAAATTTCAGCCAAAGCACCTCCCAATTCAGGATCAGAACCTGTACCAAATTCGTCAATTAAAAACATGGTTTTCTTGTTGCATTTCTTCAAGAAATAATTCATGTTTTTTAATCTGTAGCTATAAGTACTTAAATGATTTTCAATAGATTGATTATCTCCAATGTCGGTTAAAATTCTATCAAATAAAAAAGTTTCGCTTCTTTCGTGAACCGGAATTAAAATTCCAGACTGCAGCATCAATTGTAATAAACCAACTGTTTTTAGAGAAATAGTTTTTCCGCCTGCATTTGGTCCAGAAATTACAATAATTCTATTTTCTTGTTTTAGCTCGATTGTCTGTGGGTGCGTAACTTCTTTTTTTTGTTTGTTATTCAAATACAAAATCGGATGATAGGCTTCTCTAAAAAATAATCTTCTTTCTTCTGTAATTGCGGGCAAGATTCCGTTGATGCGATTGGCGTATTTTGCTTTTCCAGCAACAACATCAATATCACTTAAAAAGTCCTGATATTCAATTAATAAAGGTAAGTAAGGACGAATTACGTTTGATAGATTTTTTAAAATTCTCGTAATTTCTTCCTTCTCCTCATATTCTAAATTTGCTAGCTCTCTTGAATATTTTAGAGTAGCTTCTGGTTCGATATAAGCAATGCTTCCCGTTTTGGAACTTCCTAAAATAGAACCTTTTACTTTACGACGATACATTGCTAACACTGCCAAAACCCTGCGGTTTTGTACAAAGCTTTCCTTAATATCATCCAAATATCCTAAACCGTTATATTGTGTAAGTGCCACACCAAAACTTTGGTTTACTTTTCCGCGTACCAAATTCATATTTTGGCGAATGCTCAATAAAGCCGGCGAAGCATTATCTTTAATTTCTCCATATTTATCGACAATGGCATCAATTGCCGTAATAATGTCTTTTGTCAATTCTACCCGAGAAGCTCTTGCGTTAAGATTTGGATAATAGTCATCAAATTTTTTAAGGAAACTCAATAAGACATTTGTAGTTGCAGAAAGATTGGCAATTTTTCTAAAACTGCCAACTTCCAAGAAACTATCTTCAATTGCTAAAAACTTAATTTCATGAGTTATAGCATCGAATCCGTGATTAGGAATCGCGTTATTATTTTGAAAAGAAGATACATACTCTGATGTCTGCATCAAGGACTGCATCAATTCTTCTTTATCTCTAAATGGTTTTATTTGTAAAGCCTTTTCCTTTCCAATATCGGTGTTGCATCCATCTGAAATGGTTTCGAGTACTGTTGGAAATTGTAAGTCTTGTAATGTTTTTTCGGTAATACTGATCATTTAATCTCTTTATGAAAGTAAAAGCAAAAGTACGAAAACAATAATGAATTATGAATTATGAGTTTTTTTATTTGCTGTCGTTTCTAACTTTTGGTTTTCGATTTTTTACATTTTTCTTTTTAGTAAATATGATTTTAAGTAATTATTTCTGAAATTCGCATAAAAAAAATTATGGACGTAAAAATGCATTCTTCTTGGAAACCAGTTTTGAATGAAGAATTCGAAAAACCATATTTCAAAGAATTAATTGAATTCGTAAAATCAGAATACGCAATAAAAGTTTGTTATCCAAAAGGCAGTCAGATTTTTTCAGCTTTTGACCATTGTCATTTTGATGAAGTAAAAGTTGTTATAATTGGTCAGGATCCTTATCACGGTCCAGACCAGGCAAATGGTTTGTGTTTTTCTGTCAACGATGGAATTCCGTTTCCACCTTCTTTATATAATATTTTTAGAGAAATCGAAAGTGATTTAAATAAACCTTTACCAAAAACTGGGAATTTGGAGCGCTGGGCAGATCAAGGTGTTTTTCTTTTAAATGCCACATTAACTGTGAGACAATCTGAAGCAGGAAGTCATCAGGGAAAAGGATGGGAAAAATTTACGGATGCTGTAATCAAACAGATTTCTGGGGAAAAAGAAAATGTAGTATTCTTGCTTTGGGGCGGTTTTGCTCAAAAGAAAGCTGCGTTAATTGACGCTTCCAAACATCATATCTTAAAATCAGGGCATCCTTCACCGTTAAGTGCAAATAGAGGATTTTGGTTTGGAAATAAACATTTTAGCCAGACAAATGATTTCTTGAAATCGAAAGGATTGAAAGAAATTGAGTGGTAAATTTTATAAGTAACAAAGTTGCATAGGGACAAAGGTGCAAAGGTAAAGCTTTGCTTCTTTGAGCCTTTATAACTTTCCATGAAATATTTTTTAACTAAAAAATCTTTTGAATCTCCAATCTCGATAGCTATCGGGAGCGAGAAACAAAAGATTTAATTGTGTTATTTTTTGATAATTTCTTCTAAAACAGCTTTGTTTTCGTAGTTTGTAACTTTTAGAATAATTTCTTGATTTTTAACTGTTTTACCTTCAATGATATAAAGTTTACCTTTATTGAAAGGAACATTACTTTGGTCAAAATCAACATCTCCGTAAGTCAATGTATTTTTAATATCAGCAGTATCAACCCATTTTTCATTTAAAGTCTGAATTGCTTTATCTGAATATTGAAAAGGTTTTGTTCGAAGATTATTAAGAACTCGGGCATTTGGAAAATAGTTGCAGCGAGTATCTTTTCCACTAAAAACAAGAGCTACAAAAAAACAGCCCATAATTAGGCCGATTAGATAATATGCAAAACGGTGTACGAACTTCATGAAATAAAATTTTTGCAAAGGTACATTAAAGTTCCCTTAAAATACAAGTAAATTGATATCGTTATCTGGCAAATCAAACCAGTCGCCAATAGCTTTGTTTGTTAGGATTCCGTGATAAAGATAAATACCGTTTTTAAGACCTTTGTTGCATCTAATAGCACTTTCTATTCCACCATCTTCGGCTATCTGATGTAGATAAGGTGTTAGAATGTTACTAATTGATAATGAGGCGGTTTTGGAATATCTAGAAGGGATATTTGGTACACAATAGTGTAAAACATTGCTCTTAATAAAGGTTGGTTTTTCGTGGGTAGTAACTTCTGATGTTTCGAAGCAGCCTCCAGTGTCAATGCTTACATCAACAATTACAGCACCTTTTTTCATGTGTTCTACCATAGTTTCTGTAACTACAATTGGACAGCGTTCTTTTCCGCGCATGGCGCCAATAGCGACATCACAACGTCTTAATGCTTTTAGTAAACCTTTTTGTTGAATAGTTGAAGTAAAAATTCGCTGATTTAAATTATTTTGCAAGCGGCGTAATTTGGTAATGGAATTATCGAAAACTTTTACATTTGCTCCTAATCCAATTGCTGTTTTTGCGGCAAATTCACCAACAGTTCCAGCACCCAAAATAACAACTTCAGTAGGAGGGACGCCTGTAATATTTCCAAATAGAAGGCCTTTCCCAAATTCATCCGTAATCATTAATTCTGCAGCAATAAGAATTGAGGCTGTTCCTGCAATTTCGCTTAAAGATTTTACTGCTGGATACGAGCCGTCCTCATCTTTGATATATTCAAAAGCTAAGGCTGTGATTTTCTTTTGAGCTAAAGCTTCAAAGTATTCTTTCTTTTTGGTTTTGAGTTGAATAGCCGAAATGATTACCGTTTCTGGATTTATCATTTGTATTTCGGCTAAAGTCGGCGGCTCCACTTTTAGTAAAAAGGGACAGCCAAAAACTCTTTTGGTATCTTTTGTAATTTCTGCGCCCGCATCGGCATATTCTTTATCGGTATAACTCGAACTTTCCCCAGCTCCAGATTCAATCATGACACGGTGACCCGCATAAGTTAAGGAATTTACAGCATCGGGAGTAAGGCATATACGACGTTCCTGATAGCTTGTTTCTTTGGGGATTCCTATAAAAAGTTCTCTTTTAAAACGACCAACCTCAAGTTTTTCTTCTTGTGGTATTAATTGTTGTTTTGTAAATGGAGTTAACGTGATTGACATGGGTGGTGCAAAAAATTAAGAGTACAAATTACGTAAAAAGATTTAAAATTAGTGCAAAAATTCTGCTAATACTATAAGGTGTGAATGTTAAGAAATTTTCTCTTAAGTTTTTTACTCTTTGTCGTGAAGATTTGTAAAGTTTTTATACTAATTTTAGTTCTCTTTTTCCGTCTGCAAGTAATTCAATATTAATAGTTGAAGTTTCCTCTGGAAGAAGATTTTCAATTTTTTCAGACCATTCAATAAAACACCAGTTTCCAGAGTACAAATAATCATCGACGCCCATATCCAGCGCTTCAGTTTCTTTATTTAATCTGTAAAAATCAAAATGATAAACAATTTGATTATTTGCTGCATTATATTCGTTAACCAAAGAAAATGTTGGGCTGCTGGTAGCGTCCTGAACACCTAAACTTTTGCATAATTGCTTTATTAGAGTGGTTTTTCCAACCCCCATTTCTCCATTAAAAAGAATAATTTTTTTAGGATTTGAGGCTAAAATCTGCTCTGCAACTTCTTGAATTTGATCTAATGAAAAAACGATATTCATTGTTATGTCTATTTATTTAGTCTCAGTCGCAGTTTTAAGTCTCAATTAGAAACTGAAAACTGAGACTGCGACTGAAAACTTTTTTATTTCGGGTTAAATACCAAAAACGGAATAATCATTTCTTCTAACGAAATTCCGCCATGCTGATATGTATTTTTGTAATAACTCACATAATGATTGTAGTTGTTTACATAAGCCAGAAAGAAATCATTTTTGGCAAAAATAAACGAACTGCTCATGTTTATAGCTGGTAAACCAATTGTTTTAGGTTCTTTTACTACATACACGTCTTTTTGTTCGTAGGTTAAACTACGACCAGTTTTGTAACGCAAATTTAGGCTTGTATTTTTATCTCCCACAACTTTCGACGGATTTTTTACATTAATTGTTCCGTGATCTGTGGTTAAGATTAATTTGAATCCTAAAACCTGTGCCTGCTGGATGATTTCTAATAAAGGAGAGTTTTTAAACCAACTTAGTGTTAATGAGCGGTATGCCTTATCATCTGAAGCTAATTCTTTTACTACTTCCATTTCTGTCTTAGCGTGCGAAAGCATATCTACGAAATTGTAAACAACAGTAACTAAGTCATTGCCTTTTAAAGCTTTGAAGTTCTCTGCAAGCTTTTTACCGCCGGCATAATTGGTAATTTTGAAATAATCTTCCTTAATATTTAAGCCTAATCTTTTCAATTGAGCCGATAAAAATTCAGCTTCGTAAAGATTTTTCCCTCCATCTTCAACGTCGTTTTTCCAATATTCAGGAAATTGTTTTTCCATATCCAAAGGCATTAAACCAGAGAAAATAGCATTTCTAGCATATTGAGTTGCTGTTGGAAGAATAGAAAAATAAGGAACCTCTTTTTCTAATTTGTAATAATTTGCAATTACAGTTTCAAAAGATTTCCATTGGTCGTAACGAAGGTTGTCAATTACAACAAATAAAACAGGTTTGTCTTTCTTTTTTAATTCTGGAACAACTAATTCTTTAAATAAAGTATGAGATTGTATCGGTTTATCTGCTTTTGGTGCAAACCAATCTTCATAATTTCGTTCAATATATTTTCCGAATTGTGAATTGGCTTCAACTTTTTGAGATTCTAAAATTTCGATCATCGCCTGATCATTAATGTTTTCAAGCTCTAATTCCCAGAAAAGTAATTTTTTATACAATTCAACCCAGTCTTCATACGAATTCACCATTGCCAATTCCATTGCAATTTTTCTGAATTCCTTTTGATAATCCAAAGTTGTCTTTTCAGAGATCAGTCTTGAATGATCCAAATTCTTTTTCAAACTCAATAAAATCTGGTTCGGATTTACAGGTTTTATCAAGTAGTCGGCGATTTTAGAACCTATGGCTTCTTCCATAATGTACTCTTCTTCGCTCTTTGTAATCATAATCATTGGTATGGCTGATTTTTTTTCTTTCATTTCAGAAAGCGTTTCCAAACCGCTCATTCCAGGCATATTTTCATCCAAAAAAACAATATCGAAATTATCTTCTTCAAACAATGCAATAGCATCAAGTCCGTTGTGACAAGTTGTAACTTCGTAATTCTTTTTTTCTAGAAATAATATATGGGGCTTTAAAAGATCGATTTCATCATCGACCCAAAGTATTTTGATCTTATCCATAAAACAAATTTATTTTTACTGCAATTTAAAGTTATAGAACTTAAAAAGTATTAAAAATAGTATAAAATTATCAAAGATAAACAACGATTTTATGTTGATTTTTTACATTTTTAAATATAGTTGTCTGACAATCATTATAATTTTAATATTGATTTTTAAATAAAAAACTCCAAACTCTTTATTCTTATTTACTTATATTTGTTGACCAAAAAAATAACCCGATTGTGACTCAGATCAACAAATTAAAAATATTCAACGATCCTATCTATGGCTTTATTACGATTCCAAACGAGCTGATTTATGATTTAATCCAACATCCCTATTTTCAGCGTCTTCGTCGTATCTCTCAAATGGGATTGTCATATTTGGTGTATCCGGGAGCAAATCATACGCGTTTTCATCATGCGTTAGGATGCATGCATTTAATGCAGAAGGCAATTGATACACTTCGTTTTAAAGATGTTGTGATATCTGCAGAAGAAGAAAATGCCTTATTAATTGCTATTTTACTTCATGATATCGGACATGGGCCGTTTTCTCACGCAATGGAAAGAAGTATTGTTGAAGATGTTCATCATGAAGCGATTTCATTATTATTTATGAATCAGCTAAATGAAGAGTTTGGCGGGAGATTGAGTTTGGCAATTCAGGTTTTTAAAGGAGAATATCATAGGAAATTCATGCTGCAATTGATTTCAAGTCAGTTGGATATGGATCGAATGGATTATCTAAAACGTGACAGTTTTTATACTGGAGTTGCAGAAGGAAATGTAAATTCTGAACGATTGATTCAGATGATGAATGTTGAAAATGATGTTTTGGTTATTGAAGAAAAAGGAATTTATTCGGTAGAAAAATTCTTGCTTTCTAGAAGATTAATGTATTGGCAGGCTTATCTGCATAAAACCAGTTTGGTAGCCGAATTAATTTTAATGAAAACATTAAAGAGAGCTAAAGAGTTGACATTGAAAGGAATTAACCTACCTTGCAGTGAACCGCTTTCATATTTTATGCATAATAAGGTTACTCTGGATGATTTTGATGCTGAAAAGTTAGATTTGTTTTCGCAGCTTGATGATTTTGATATCATTAGTGCGTTGAAAGCTTGGCAGAGACAGGATGATTTTGTTTTAAGTACATTAAGCAAGATGATCATTAATAGAGATTTATTAAAAATAAAGTTAAGTGCAGAGAAAATTTCAATGGAAGAATCCCAATCATTGAAAGAACAATTTGCCAACTTGCACCATATTACCCAATTAGAAGCTGGTTATTTTATTTTTAGAGGAAAAATTAAAAACCAAGCCTACAGTAAAGAAGCCGAACCTATTAGAATTTTGAAAAAAGATAAAACAATTGAAGATGTTGTTGAAGCTTCTGATCAGCTGAATTTGAAATCGTTATCTAAATTGGTAACAAAATATTATATCTGTTTCCCAAAACAACTTATCTAAAATTAACATTTAAAATCTATTTTTTATATTTTTGTCGCGATGAAATTTACAGCAGAACAAATAGCAGGAATTTTAGAAGGAGAAGTTGTTGGGAATCCCAATGCAGAAGTTTCTAAACTTTCTAAAATCGAAGAAGGCGAAGAAGGATCGCTTACTTTTTTGGCTAATCCAAAGTATATCAACTATATATATACAACAAAAGCGACAGTTACAATTGTTAACGACACTTTTGTTCCGGAGCAGGAAATTACGACTACACTAATAAAGGTAGAAGATGCTTATGCGGCGTTTTCTAAGCTTTTGCATTTCTATAATCAAGTAAAATTAAATAAAACAGGTATCGAACCTCAGTCCTTTATGTCTGAAGGAACTAAATATGGTGAAAACTTATATTTAGGAAGCTTCAGCTATGTAGGACAGAATGTGGTTTTAGGTAATAATGTAAAAATTTATCCGAACAGTTTTATTGGTGATAACGTTGTTATTGGTGACAATGTATTCATTTTCGCTGGAGCAAAAATTTACTCAGAAACAGTTATTGGTAATAATTGTACCATTCATTCTGGAACTATTATTGGTGCAGATGGTTTTGGTTTTGTACCAAATGAAGAAGGTATTTATAGTAAAGTACCTCAGATAGGAAACGTTATTATCGAAGATAATGTTGATATTGGTGCCAACACTACAATAGATAGAGCAACTCTTGGTTCTACAATAATTAGACAAGGAGTTAAACTAGACAATCAGATCCAGATCGCCCATAATGTTGAAATCGGTAAAAATACTGTAATTGCTGCTCAAAGTGGTGTTGCAGGTTCTACAAAGATTGGAGAAGGTTGTATGATTGGCGGGCAAGTTGGTATTGCTGGCCACTTAATTATAGGTAATAATGTGAGACTTCAGGCGCAGTCTGGAGTTGCAAGGAACATTAAAGATGATGAAACTCTGCAAGGAACACCATCTCTTGGATACACAGATTTTAATAAATCGTATGTTCATTTTAAGAATCTGCCTAAAATTGTGTCCGAAGTTGAAGAATTAAAGAAACAAATAATAAACCCAAAAAATGGAAATAATGGTTAAACAGAAGACCATCAAGAATGAAATTTCGCTAACAGGAGTTGGATTACATACTGGAAAAGAAGTTACAATGACTTTTAAACCTGCTCCCGTTAATAATGGTTTCACTTTTGTAAGAGTAGATTTGCAAGGTCAACCAGTTATTGAGGCTGATGCTAATTATGTTGTTAATACTCAAAGAGGTACAAATCTTGAAAAACTTGGAGTAAAAATTCAAACACCAGAGCACGTTTTAGCGGCAGTTGTTGGATGCGATTTGGATAATATTATTATTGAATTGAATGCCTCTGAACTTCCAATTATGGATGGTTCATCAAAATATTTTGTTGAAGCAATAGAAAAAGCAGGAATTGAAGAACAAGATGCAAGCCGTAATGTTTATGTTGTAAAAGAAGTTATCTCATTTACAGATGAAGCAACAGGAAGCGAAATTCTTGTTATGCCTAGCGACGAGTATCAAGTAACTACAATGGTAGATTTTGGTACAAAAGTTTTAGGAACTCAAAATGCTACACTTAAAAGTTTATCAGATTTTAAACAAGAAATTGCAAGTTCTAGAACTTTTAGTTTTTTACATGAATTAGAATCATTGTTAGAAAACGGTTTAATTAAAGGTGGTGATTTAAATAACGCAATTGTTTATGTAGATAAAGAAATTTCTGAGTCTACGATGGAGAATTTAAAGAAAGCATTTGGTAAAGATGAAATTTCAGTAAAACCAAATGGAGTTTTAGATAACCTTACTTTACATTATCCAAATGAGGCAGCAAGACACAAACTACTTGATGTTATTGGAGATTTATCTCTTATTGGCGTGCGTATTCAGGGAAAAATTATTGCTAATAAACCAGGTCACTTCGTAAACACTCAGTTTGCTAAAAAACTGGCTAAAATTATCAAAATAGAACAGAGAAATCATGTTCCAACTTATGATTTACATCAAGAACCATTGATGGATATTCATAAAATCATGTCAATGCTTCCTCACAGACCTCCATTTTTATTAATTGACAGAATTATAGAAATGTCTGATCGTCATGTGGTTGGATTGAAAAATGTTACTATGAACGAAAATTTCTTCGTAGGGCATTTTCCAGAAGCTCCAGTAATGCCAGGAGTTTTAATTGTTGAAGCAATGGCACAAACAGGTGGTATTTTGGTATTAAGCACCGTTCCGGATCCTGAGAATTATTTAACGTACTTTATGAAAATTGATAACGTTAAATTTAAGCACAAAGTGTTGCCGGGAGATACCTTAATTTTTAAATGTGAATTGATTTCTCCAATCAGAAGAGGGATTTGTCATATGCAGGCAAACGCTTATGCAAATGGTAAATTAGTAACTGAGGCAGAATTAATGGCACAAATAGCAAGAAAACAATAATAAATTATCAAATTTATTGTTTAGGTTTGTTGCCTGAAATTAGAATATTTTAATTAAAAATATAAAACATACAGATGAATCAACCATTAGCATATGTTCATCCTGGCGCGAAAATCGCTAAAAACGTTGTAATAGAGCCATTTACAACAATTCACAATAATGTTGTTATTGGTGATGGTACTTGGATTGGTTCAAATGTGACCATTATGGAAGGCGCTCGAATTGGTAAAAATTGCAATATTTTTCCAGGAGCTGTAATTTCTGCAGTGCCACAAGATTTAAAATTTGGAGGAGAAGATTCTCTTGCAATTATCGGAGATAATTGTACTATTAGAGAATGTGTAACTATAAATAGAGGAACAATTGCATCTGGTCAAACAGTGCTTGGAAACAATTGTTTAGTAATGGCTTATGCGCATATTGCTCACGACTGCGAAATTGGAAACAATGCTATTATTGTTAATGGTGTTGCTTTGGCTGGTCACGTAGTTGTTGGTAATCATGCTGTAATTGGAGGTCTTGCAGCGATTCATCAATTTATTCATATTGGAGATCACGCAATGATTTCTGGAGGATCATTGGTTAGAAAAGACGTTCCGCCTTTTACAAAAGCAGCAAAAGAGCCTTTGTCATATGTTGGAATTAACTCGGTTGGTTTAAGAAGAAGAGGTTTTACTACTGAAAAAATTAGAGAAATTCAGGAAATCTATAGAATTTTGTATCAAAAGAATTACAATACAACACAAGCTTTGAGTATTATTGAAGCTGAAATGGAAGCGACTCCTGAAAGAGATGAAATTCTTGATTTTATTAGAAATTCGTCTCGAGGAATTATGAAGGGTTATTCAGGTAACTATTAAAATAAAAAGTTTAATTGTTTATTTGTTTAATCGTTTAATCGAAAAAACAGTTAAACGGTTTAACGATTCAACAAAAAATAAATAAAATAAAAACAAATGGCATCTACATCAGATATTAGAAACGGATTGTGTATTAAATTTAATCACGATATCTATAAAATTATTGAATTTCTTCACGTAAAACCTGGAAAAGGTCCAGCTTTCGTAAGAACAAAACTGAAAAGTTTAACAACAGGAAAAGTATTAGATAATACATTCTCTGCTGGACATAAAATCGAAGATGTTCGTGTAGAAACACATACATTTCAATTTTTATATGCTGAAGGAGATGAATTTCACTTTATGAATGCTGAAACTTTTGAGCAGATTTCATTAAATAAAAATATTTTAGATGCTCCTGGATTATTAAAAGAAGGAACAAATGTAATGGTTCAGATTAATACTGAAACTGATTTACCTTTGTCTGTTGATATGCCAACATCTGTAATTCTTGAAGTTACTTATGCTGAGCCAGGTGTAAAAGGTAATACGGCTACAAACGCAACTAAATCTGCAACAGTAGAAACAGGTGCAAACATCAACGTTCCTTTATTTATCAATGAAGGTGACAAAATTAAAATCGATACGGCTTCAGGTTCATACATGGAGCGTGTAAAAGAGTAGTTTTTTAATTAAGATAAATTTGACAATGAGTCAATTAGATAATTTATGAATCGACATAATTTTTGTATATTCATATTCTAATTGACTCATTTTCTAATTGACAAATTTTCTAATTATAATATATGAAATTTCCAAAGAGTCATTCTTTACAAGAAATTGCAAATTTGCTTAACTGCAAATTTATTGGCGACAAAGACTTTCAAGTTTTAGGCATGAACGAAATACATGTTGTAGAACCTGGTGATATAGTTTTTGTTGACCATCCAAAATATTACGATAAAGCTTTGCAGTCAGCAGCTACAATTGTTTTGATAAACAAAGAAGTAGAATGCCCAGAAGGTAAAGCACTTTTAATTTCTGATGATCCGTTTAGAGATTTTAATATTTTAACGAAACATTTTAAGCCTTTTCAATTTGCAAATGTGGCAATTGCACCATCTGCAGAAATAGGAGAGGGGACAATAATTCAACCAAATAGCTTTGTTGGAAACCATGTTAAAATTGGAAAAAACTGCCTAATTCATTCTAATGTTTCTATTTACGATCATACCATTATTGGTGACAACGTAATTATCCACGCAGGAACTATTTTAGGTGCTGATGCTTTTTATTACAAAAAACGTCCAGAAGGTTTTGATCAATTAGTTTCTGGCGGAAGAGTAGTTATTGAAGATAATGTTGGTATTGGTGCGCTTTGTACAATTGATAAAGGCGTTACAGGAGATACAACAATTGGAGCTGGAACAAAACTAGATAATCAAGTGCATGTTGGACATGATACTGTTATCGGAAAAAAATGTTTAATTGCCTCACAAACCGGTATTGCAGGTTGTGTTATTATTGAAGATGAAGTAACAATGTGGGGGCAAGTAGGAACCACTAGCGGTATTACAATTGGTACAAAAGCTGTAGTAATGGGTCAGACTGGTGTAACTAAATCAGTTGAAGGCGGAAAATCATACTTTGGTACTCCAATTGAAGAATCTAGAGAAAAATTGAAACAATTAGCCAATATCAAGAAGATTCCTGAAATTTTAAGTAAATTGAAGTAATATGTCTATTAAAGAATTTGTTCAGAAATTTTATAAGTCAGATGCCTTAATTGATAGCGAAATTTTAAAAACATATCTGCATCCTGATGTTATTCTTGAATGGAACAGCAGTAAAGGTTTCATTGAGATGGATTATAATTCGATACTAGAAATGGCCAATGAGCTTAGTCGTGCCTATGTGCGATCTAAAGTTAGAATTAGTCATATTATTAGTGAAGATGATTTAGTATCAGTACGTTATTCTCATTTTGTGAAAACTATAGAGAATCCGAGAGAAGAAATGCTTTTAGCACATTTTTCTACAATTTGGCAGATTAAAGATGATAAACTTTATAGAGGTTATCAAATGAGTCAATTTTCTTAATATTTTTTTGACAATAAAAGAGGCAAAATACATTACAAAACCTTATTTTTGCAACACAAATTTAAAAACTACATAAAATATATATCATGAGTGTTTTAGTTAATAAAGATTCCAAAATTATTGTTCAGGGATTTACAGGAAGCGAAGGAACTTTCCACGCTTCTCAAATGATTGAGTATGGTACTAATGTTGTTGGAGGTGTTACTCCAGGAAAAGGTGGTACCAGCCATTTAGACCGTCCAGTTTTTAATACAGTAAAAGACGCTGTTGATCAAGCTGGTGCTGATACTTCTATCATTTTTGTTCCGCCAGCTTTTGCTGCTGATGCAATTATGGAAGCTGCTGATGCTGGAATTAAAGTAATTATTGCTATTACAGAAGGAATTCCTGTAGCAGATATGATTAAAGCAAATAATTATGTTAAAGAAAGAAATTCAAGATTAATTGGTCCAAACTGCCCAGGTGTAATTACTCCAGGTGAAGCTAAAGTTGGTATTATGCCAGGCTTCGTTTTCAAAAAAGGAACTGTTGGTATTGTTTCTAAATCTGGAACTTTAACTTATGAAGCTGCTGACCAAGTTGTAAAACAAGGTTTAGGAATCACTACAGCAATTGGTATTGGTGGAGATCCAATTATTGGAACTACTACTAAAGAAGCTGTAGAATTATTAATGAACGATCCAGAAACTGAAGCAATTATTATGATTGGTGAAATTGGAGGTCAATTAGAAGCTGATGCTGCTAGATGGGTAAAAGCTGATGGTAACCGTAAACCAGTTATTGGATTTATCGCTGGAGAAACTGCTCCTGCTGGTAGAACAATGGGGCACGCAGGTGCTATTGTTGGTGGTTCTGATGATACAGCTGCTGCTAAAAAACAAATCATGAGAGACAACGGAATTCACGTTGTTGATTCACCAGCTGAAATTGGTAAAAAAGTAAAAGAAGTACTTGGATAATATCCAATCTCGATCCCGAAACTTCGGGACGGGATAAAATAATAAATTCCAAAAAAGTCTCAATATTTTGTTGAGACTTTTTTACATTTTAAAATACTGAGGTATAAATAGAAATAACTTAGCATCTTAGAACCTCAGTATCTTAGAAGCTTAAAAAAGAAATATGTATAAAGAATTAGAAAAATTTAAAGTAACTGATAGTTTTACTTTTACAATTGAAGATAGCTTAGAACAAGTTTGTAACGCTCCTGAAGGAAGTGCTGGAGTTTTTGTTGTGTATGCTGTTGAAGGAGATGTAAAAGAACTAATTATGGTTGGTTCGACAGGAACTGTTCAGAATGATGGAACTTTAAAAAGTAAAAATGGTGGACTATACGATAAAATCGTAAACGGTCATCAATTTGCAAAAACAGGAAGAAAATATTCTTGGCCTGCTCAAATGAAATTAGAAAGCATTGAAGCTCTTGAAGTTGTTTGGTTTGAAACTTTTAATGCTGATGCAAAAGCAATTCCAACTGCTGTTGAAGGTCAAGTTTTGCAAAATTTCTTAGACGAAAATGCTAAATTACCAAGATGGAATGTAGCATTCTAAGATTTTTAGAATAGAATAAATTGCTCAAAGCCTTACTAAAAGTAGTAAGGCTTTTTTTATGGAATCAAACAAAAAGTCAGTTTTTAATTTTTGGCTAATTTTCAATTTTTAATAGCTCATTTTTGTAAGAGTAATTTAGATGGCTTCAAACAGGTACTCAGCCAAAAACTGCAGCGTGTGTTTTGGTTAATTAAAATTTAAATTACTGTAAATTTAAGATTAAGTAAAAAAAATACCGCAAATACTGATAAATTTAGAAAAAGCTTCTTTTTTTAGATAATTATTGGGTTTTAATTATTTGCTTTTCTATATTTATCACACAAAAACAAAAAATAATGTTAAAATTTGATTCTTTTTGTATGAATTAAATCATGATTTCAATGTAAAACTCTTGTTTAATTTATGTTAACTAAGGGCGTTTGTTCTAGGAGATTTTTATTTAAAGAATTGAAAATTTTAAAAACTTTAATCCTTGTAATTAATTCGTTTTATTTTAAGAAAAATTACTCTTCTTAAATGATTTTGATTTTTACGCCTCAAAAGTTTTATGCAATATGAGCCACATTTTAAAAAACAAAGCGTTAGATGATTTTATTCTTTGGAATAATTTAAAAAATGGTGATGAAAGATCATTCTCTTTACTTTTTGAAAAATATTATAGAGATTTAATTGGTTATGGAAATTCTCTTTGTCCATTTGAAGAAAAAGTACAAGATTGTATTCAAGATGTTTTTGCTGATATCTGGCTTTATCGTAATTCATTGCAAGATAATGTAATAGTAAAAGCTTATCTGCTTTCTAGTGTTAGAAAGAGAATTGCACGTTTGCACGAAAGAGATCATGTTTTTAGAAAAACAACTACTACAGATGTTTTAGAATTCCTTTTTGATTTTTCTATAGAAAATGATTTAGTAGAAGATGAAGTTACTGCCGAACGTGTTTTGCATTTAAATAAATTGCTTAACGATTTACCTGGCCGCCAAAAAGAAGCTTTATACCTTCGTTATCATCAAGGATTGAGTGTCGATCAAATCGCAGATCTACTGGATGTTAATTATCAATCTGCAAATAACTTACTGCATCGCGGGTTATTAAGTCTTCGTAAAGAATGGAAAGGAAGTATTCCGCTTCTAGTCCTTATATCCTCAGGGCTTTTTTAATTTTTTAACAGAAAATCAAAAAAAAATCTTAAATAGGTGAGTATATAATAAAAAAAGTGTCCTCTATGTTTTTGTAACCTTAATAGTAAGATGCAAAAACGTAACAATTATACCGAAATAGAAGACTTCTTAGCCGATGAATCTTTTCAATTATGGATTTTATCTAAAGTTGATGAACAAGGCTGGGAAGAATGGACTTTAGAAAATCTCCAAAGAGCCAAACTTGTTGAAGATGCAAGGCTTTTGCTGCTGGCAATGAAAGTTCCAGATTCTAAATTATCTTCACATCAGGTCCATGAATCTTTACAGAAAACTTGGTTTAAAATTGAACAAAGAGAAGAACTTTCTCGAAATACTCTAAAAACTAGAAAACTTAAAATTCAGCGATACTGGTTTAGCGGAGTCGCAGCAGCAATTTTAGCAGGTATATTTTCTGTTTGGTTCTTTAAAAGTGATGTTTTGTCAAATGATAATGAAATCACTTATAAAGAATTAGTAGAAGAGAATAGCGAAGGTCTTGTAGAACAAACTAATAATACCGAAAAATCTCAAACCATTACTCTATCAGATGGAAGTTCGGTATTGCTACAGCCAAATAGTAAATTAAGTTACCCTAAAATCTTTACCGGAAACGAAAGAAAGGTGTATTTATCCGGCGAAGGTTTCTTTGAAATTAGTAAAAATCCTAAAAAGCCTTTTTTTGTTTATGCTAACGAAATTGTGACTCGAGTTGTCGGTACAAGTTTTAGAATCAAGGCTTATCCAGATCAGCAAAATGTTGAAGTTCTAGTTCGCACCGGTAAAGTAAGGGTAAAATCAAATGATTTAGTTCATGCTCCTGAAAATCAAGAAATTGTTTTGCTTCCTAATCAAGCCGTTCGTTTTGCTCGTAAAGACTTTGTTTTCAATAAGATTACAAATATTACTGCCGATCCAGTTTTAGTTAATAGTGCTACAAATATTGAACAGTTGAGTTTTGAATTTACGGATATTCCAGTAGCTCAAATTTTAGAAACAATTGAACAGGCGTATTTAGTAGATATTGATTTTCCTCAAGATAAATTAAAAGACTGCCGTTTAACAACCTCGTTAAGTGATCAGCCGTTAGCCGAAAAGTTAAAAATTATTTGTAAAAGTATTGGCAATGATACTAACTACGAAATGAATGGAAACCAAATTGTGATTACTACTTCTGGCTGTAACTAGAAGGTTGAAATCTAATTAATAATATAGATGAAAAAACCAAAATAAACTGATTGTCGAAACTAAAAAAAATCTTTAACTGCCTATGTAAAAAATAAATACATAAAAAAGTGCCGAAATGCTGTAACATTATCGACACTTTAAATTAAGTAAATCACTCTCTGTAAAGAGTAATTTATGATGTTTCTTAAAATACACTCGAATAGTATTAATCAAAACAAACCAAAATTATGAAAAAACCTGTTGTCAAGCAACGATTACTTCACCAAATCATGAAAATAACGCTGTTTCAGTTTGTGTTAGCACTTATATTTTCAAGTGTTACGATGGCAAATAATGTAAATGGGCAGAAAAAATTAGATACTAAAGTTACAATTACAGTCGAAAATCTAACTTTAGACAATGCCTTATCTAAAATTGAAAAGTCTGCTCATGTAAAATTTTCTTATAATTCTAGACTTCCTCAACTTTCTCAAAAAGTGAGTGTAGAGGCAAATCAAGAAACTTTATCTAGTGTGCTAAGCAGAATACTAGTACCATTTAATATTACTTTTTCTGAAGTAAGCAATCAAATTGTGCTTCAGAAAAATTCAGTTGGTTCTTTCTCAACTGCAAATAATCATGATTCTTTATTTGAACTTTTGACTTTTGGACCAATTATTAAAGGAAAAGTTACAGACCAAACTGGAAGTCCGCTTCCTGGAGCTACAGTTATGGCTAAAGGAACAAAGACTGCAGTTTTAACTGATTTTGATGGAAATTTCATTATTGAAATGCCAGCAAATGTAAACCGTATTGTTATTTCTTACGTTGGAATGGAAACTAAAGAGATTGGCATAGAAAATACTACACCAACTATTGTTTTAACAGAAGCAGGACAAAATCTTCAAGAAGTTGTAATTACAACTGGATATGAAAAAACTTCAAAAAGAACTTTTACTGGAGCGATCAGTAAAATTTCTGGAGCTGAATTAAAAGTTGATGGAGTAGTAGATGTGAGTAGAATGATTGAAGGAAAAGCTGCTGGGGTTACAGTACAAAACGTTACAGGTACTTTTGGTACTGCTCCGAAAATTACAGTTCGTGGATCTTCTTCAATTTTTGGAGATACAAAACCTCTATGGGTAATTGATGGTGTTGTTCAAGAAGATATTATCAATATTACTTTTGCTGATTTGGCTTCTGGAAATTCAGAAACTCTATTAAGCTCTTCTGTTGCAGGATTAAATGCAAACGATATTCAAAGTATTGAAATTCTTAAAGATGCATCCGCTACTTCAATCTATGGTTCAAGATCATTAAACGGAGTTGTAGTTGTTACTACAAAACAAGGTCGTAGAGATTCTCCATTAAAAGTAGCTTATGGCTTAGAGCAGACAGTAAGAAGTGTGCCAAGTTATACGCAATATGATATTTTGAATTCTCAAGAGTCAATGAGTATTTTTAAAGAAATGGAATCTAAAGGTTTCTTAGATTTACCTTCGACTGTTCAAGGAAGATACGGCGGGGTTTACAATATTCTTGGAAGAGCAATTAATACTTATGTTCCAGAAACTGGAGGATATTTAGTAAATAACGATCCTGTAAGCCGTAATAATTTCTTAAGAAAATATGAATTAGCCAATACTGATTGGTTTAAGGTTTTATTTAGACCATCTATTACACAAAATCACTCTTTGAGTTTTTCTGGAGGTGGAAAAAACAATACATTTTATGCCTCTTTAGGATACTATACAGATCCAGGATGGACTATTGCTGATGATGTAAAACAATTATCATCTAATATTAAAGGAACTTTCTATATCAATGACAGATTAAATCTGACATTATCTACTTTGGCTTCTATTAGAGATCAGGGAGCTCCTGGAACTTATGAAAGTCAAAAAGATCAAGTATTTGGTAAGGTTACTAGAGATTTCGATATCAACCCTTTTAGTTATGTTTTAAATACAAGCAGAACTTTAAGACCTTATGATGAAAATGGAAATTTAGAGTACTATAGAAATAACTGGGCTCCAATGAATATTATCAACGAATTGAAAACTAACTATTTAGATATTCAAGTAAAAGATATTCGTTTCCAATTAGATTTAGATTATAAAATTACACCGCATTTAACTTATAACTTAACAGGATCTGCTCGTTATGCAAACACAAGCAGAGAGCATAAAATTTTAGAAGGATCTAACGTTGTTGGTGCTTACAATGCAATGGAAACAACAATTGTAAGAGATGCAAATATCTTTTTATACAAAGATCCTAATGATTTAACTGCTCCAGCGGTTTCTGTTTTACCTAACGGAGGTTTCTTGAGAAAGTTTACAAATGACATGACTTCTTATAACATTAGAAACAGTGTTACTTATAGAAATACTTTTGCTGAAAAGCATGAATTAGAAGGTTTCTTTGGTACAGAATTACGTTCTGTGGATAGGAACAGCGATAATTTTACAGCAGCCGGACTTCAATATGACAGAGGGCTTACAGCATTTACTGATCCTAGATTAATTGAAAAAATCATTAATGAAGGAAATTCTTATTACGGATTTAATGAAGAGAGAGAGCGTACTGTAGGTTTCTTCGGTAAAGTGGGGTATACATTCGATCGTCGTTATACTGCTTCTGTAACAGGACGTTATGATGGTTCTAACAGACAAGGAAATAGTAACTCTTCTCGTTGGCTGCCAACTTACACTTTTAGTGGAAAATGGAATGTTTCTGAAGAAAAATTCATGAAAAATGTAAAAGCGATTAACAATTTAGCTTTAAGAGGTTCTTATGGATTAACTGCTACTGCTGGTCCAGCAACAAACTCTTTGGCTATTTATAAAAGCTTTATTTCTAACCGTTTAAATCTTGATGACAGAGAAACTGGTATCGAAATCGATCAATTACAAAATTCAGATTTAACTTGGGAAAAACAATTTGAAACTAACATTGGACTTGACTTAGGTATGTTTAATAATAGAGTTCAGTTTGTAACAGATGTTTACCGTCGTAAAGCATTTGATTTAGTTGATTACGTAATTACTTCAGGTATTGGAGGTCAAAGAATTAAACAAGGTAATAATGCAAACATGGAGACTAAAGGTCTTGAAGTTGGTATAACTACTCAAAACATTGTTTCTCGTGATTTTAAATGGTCAACGACACTTAATTTCTCAGTTTTCAATCAAGAAATTACCAAATTAGAAAACAAACCAACAGCTTTTGATTTAGTTGATGGTAACGGAGGGAATGCAATTGGCCACCCAAGAAACTCTATTTATTCGTATCAATTTACAGGTTTAAATAACCAAGGTCTTCCAACATTTGTTATGGCACCGGGTGAAACAGATAACATTACAGGAGCTAATTTCCAAGATAATGATAATGTTACCAATTACTTGAAATACGAAGGATCTATAGAGCCAAACAAATCAGTTGGTTTAGCAAATACATTTACTTATAAAAACTGGTCATTATATGTTTTCATCGTTGGATCAGGAGGAAATAAAGTTCGTTTAAATCCAATTTATGACAGCCAGTATGATGATTTAACTGTATTTACAAAAGATTTCACGAATCGTTGGATTAATCCAGGTGACGAAAATTATACAAATGTACCAGTTATTGCAGATAAAAGGTTAATTACAGATTATGGGGGACAAAATATGTTACAAAGAGCCTATAACACTTATAATTATTCTGATGTTAGAATTGCTGATGGTGATTTTGTAAGATTGAAAAATATCTCATTGAGTTGGGAGTTTCCAAAAGAATTCAAGAGTAAGTTAGGAGTAAGCACTTTTACATTAAAAGGTTCAGCAGTTAATCCTTGGTTGATTTATTCTGATAAAAAATTAAACGGCCAAGATCCTGAATTCCGTAATACAGGAGGAGTTGCATTTCCAATCACTTCTCAGTATACATTCACTTTAAATGTTTCATTATAATTAAGTTAATTATGAAAAATATAAAAATAGCACTTTCATTATTATTAGTAGTTTCTCTTAGCAGCTGTGATGAGTTCCTTTCAGAAACTCCAGATAATAGAACGCAAATAGATACTGCAGATAAAATATCGGAACTTTTGGTTAACGCATATCCAAATGGAGGAACCTATATGGACTTTGCTGAAACAATGACTGATAACGTTGGTGATGGGCAATTGGCTGAAACTTTGCCTAAAAATGAGCAAAACTACAATTGGGAAATGCAGAATGAGACAAACGTTGATACTCAGGCAAACTATTGGGATGCTTGTTACCGAGCAATTGCACATGCAAACAAAGCGCTTCAGGCTGTAAACGAGCAAGGAAGTCCTTCAAGTTTAAATCCTCAAAAAGGAGAAGCTTTGTTGGCTAGAGCTTATGCGCATTTTATGTTAGTTTCATTTTGGTCTCAAAGATACAATCCAGCTACGGCAGATAAAGATCTTGGAATTCCTTATGTTACTGAACCAGAAGAAGTGTTAATTAAAAAGTATACTAGAAATACAGTTAAAGAAGTTTTCGATTTTATACAAAAAGACCTTGAAGAAGGAATTAAATTAGTTGGAAACAATTATTCTGAGCCAAAATTTCACTTTACTAAAGAAGCTGCAAATGCCTTTGCAAGCCGTTTCTATTTGATAAAAGGAGATTGGGACAAGGTTCTTGAAGTTTCTGAGGGATTAGGTTCTAAGCCTGTTGGAAAATTAAGAAACTATTTAGCATTTACAGCTTTAGATCCAAATGTGCAATTTATTGAATATGCAAAAGCAGGAGAACCAGCAAACTTATTAGTAGTATCTGCTTATTCAATTTATGCGAGAGCATCAAGCAGAAATAGATTCTATTTAGCAGGGAACAAAAGTCCAGACATTTTTGGACAAGCAACTAATATATATGGAAAACTGTGGCTTTATAAAACATATTCATACAATAGTAGTATGACAGTTTTCTCGCCAAAGTTTAAAGAGTATTTTAAATATACAAACTTAACGGCTAACATTGGAGAGCCATATTTAGGAACTGTACTTTTATCTTACGACGAATTTTATTTAAATAGAATTGAAGCTCTTGTAATGAAAAATAGAATTGCAGAAGCAAATACAGAATTAGAATATTTCTTAGGCACAAGAACTACAGGCTATAATGCCGCAACAGATAAACTTACAGAAGCAAAAGTTGTAGCCAAATATCCAGTTATTGCAGATGAATATACTCCTTTTTATGAGATGACACCAGTTCAGACTTCTTACGTGAAAGCAATTGCTGAAACTAGAAGAAGAGATTTTATCCACGAAGGAATTAGATATTTTGACGTAAAACGTTTCAACATTGTTGTAAGACATGAAACTTTCAATAAGCCAACAAATGTATTAGAGAAAGATGATAAACGTAGAGCAATACAAATTCCTCTAAGTGCATCAAGTAATGGAGTAGAGAAAAATCCTAGATAAAACTAAACTTAAAGTATTATGAAATTTGTAAATAAATATAAAAAGATAGCAGTATTTGTTGGGGTTTTAGCTTTTACGGCTTGTGCTCATGAAGATCAGCCAACAGAAAGCCAGTTAGATTACAACCAGCCAGCTAAAACAGATTTAGATAAATGGATTGATGCCAATTATCTTGTTCCATATAATATTAATGCGCAGTATAAATGGAATCAAAATACGGTTGATAATACAAGATATCTATTTCCTCCAACAATAGATAAAGTACAGCCGGCATTAGAAATTGTTAAACAAATTTGGCTGCAGAGTTATGCAACAATTGGAGGAGCAGATTTTGTTAAAAAAATTGCACCACGAGAAATTGTTTTGGTAGGTGGAGTAAATTCAAACTCAAACGGCACCAGAACACTTGGTATTGCTGAAGGCGGGCAAAGAATAACGCTTTTTGAAGTTGATAATATCAACAAGAAAAACCGTGCAATTGTTGCCGAATTTATTCATACCATTCAACACGAATACGTTCATATTTTAAATCAGACTAAACCTTTTGATGAGCAGGCTTGGGGAAAAATTACACCTTCAGGATATACTGCTACGTGGCATCTTGAGACAACTGCAGCATCTAGAGAGTTAGGTTTTATTACAAGCTATGCTAGATCAAATGTCGTTGAAGATTTTGCAGAAACTGCGTCTATTATTTTAATTAGTACAAAAGCAGAATACGCTGCAATATTAGCAGGTATAACAAGTGCAAAAGCAAGAGCAGATATTCAAAGAAAAGAAGCAATTGTAGTTCAATATTTTAAAGACGCTTTTAATATGGACTTTTATGCATTAAGAGATGAAGCAGAAAAGAATACCACTTATGTAATTAATAATTAATTTGTTTCAACAATTATAAAACTTAAAAAAAGGTATTATGAAAATAAAAAATATATTCAAGTATGTAGTTGTTGCATCGCTTATAGTGCAGCTGACAGCTTGTACAAGTACAGAAGTTGAACAAAAGTTTGACAAAACTCCAACAGAGCGTTTAAATGCTCAAAAAAGCGAATTACAAGAAGTTTTGCTCACTTCTCCAGATGGCTGGAAAGCGGTTTATTTTACAGACGATAAACAACTTGGAGGCTTTACTCATTTATTCAAATTTACTCCTGATGGAAAAGTTGAAATGGCATCTGACTTTGATGCTACTACAACTTCAAAATTCACAAGTGAATACGATATTCAATTAGGAAGTACTGTAAGTTTAGTTTTTACAACTAAAAACAGAATTCATTTATTATCAGATTCAAGCCCACAATCTAATCCAACACCAGCTTTGCTTGGTAAAGGATATTTAGGAGATTTTCAGTTTTTATATTACGGACAAGAAAATGGACAGCTTATATTTAAAGCAAACAGAACTGCAGGTGATGGTACATCTAAAGAAATTCGTTTTGTAAAAGCAACTGCTCAGGATTGGACAGATCTTCCTAAAAACATTGATATGATTGCTAACGTTGTTGGCGCAAATACAAGACCATTGTTTAGATTATTTGAAACAAATGACGGAACAACTACACATCAATATGATTTTACTTTTGCTACGAGATCAAGATTTGCAACTGCAAATTCTATTGAAGCTGGATCTACAGCTACAAACAATATGGGAATTGCATATACTCCAACAGGAATTGTAGTAAGCCCAGCTGTAGAAGTAGGTGGTCAGAAATTAACAGATTTTATATACAATAGTACAGACGGAAGTTTTACAGCAACTGGAACAAATGGTGTAAGCGCTTCTATTAAATATAGTGCAAAACCATTAGTTCTTACTGATGACTATAAAAACTTAGTTGTTGGAAAACCACAGATGGTGTTCGGATACATTGCTGCAAACTTGTATACAGCTCCAACAAATTCATCTTATTTTAAAACGCTTGTAGATAAAGTAAATGCTACATTACCTGCAAATCAATCTATTGCCAGAGTTCAAATTGTGTTTAATAATGTACCCAACGGGACATACATTCAGTATCAGTTTAATGGAGGAAAAGCTCAAATTGTTCATTGGTTAACTACAACAGAAGATGCAGTTAATAAAACTATAATTTTAAATGATGATGGCTGGAATACAACAGCAGCAAATTATGCTTTCTTAAAAGATATAGATAATGAATTAACCAATTCAAAAGGTCTTTATGTTAAAAAAGAAACTTTTAGAATTACATTTTCTAATACCATTTATACTTTTACAAGTGCAGCTAGTAACTTTAGAATGACAACTTATCAATTATAAAATTTTATTGTAGTTAAAAAAAGCAGTTCCAGTTTACTGGACTGCTTTTTTAAATAAAACATAAAGAGGAGAAACGAAAAACTATTTGTTTAATGAGTTTAAATATTGGATTTATAATGAAAAAATACATTTCACCTCTTAATCTAATCTCTTTATTATGGGGTATCTTACTTCTCACTATTTCAGGATTTTTTAGAGATTATGTGAGATCTTACCTTTATTTATCGATTGCAACGGTTACACTATACATTATATTGGATGTTAGTAAACAAAGAAAAAATGATAAAGCTGAAAGAATTAAAAAGCTTTCAGAATCAGTAAACAGAATGATGATTATGGCTGTAGTTCTTATAATTATGTTCGCCATAACAAAGCAAAATTATATATAAGAATTTTAGTTTTATTTTTTTATTTTGGGAGAACAGCTCATTTATTGAGCTGTTTTTTTGTTTTATGAAGAAAGAAAAATCTAAGCCAATTTTTGTATTACAAATTTTATTAAACGCCCAAATACTCTATATTTGTATTTCAAAAAATAAAAACGAATACCTTAATATGAAATTACTAGAAGGAAAAGTTGCAATAATTACTGGTGCAAGCCGTGGAATCGGAAAAGGAATTGCTGAAGTTTTTGCCAAACATGGAGCAAACGTTGCTTTTACATACAGCTCATCTGCAGCTTCTGCAGAAGCATTAGAAGCAGAACTAAATAGTTTAGGCGTTAAAGCAAAAGGTTACCAATCTAATGCAGCAGATTTTAACGAAGCTCAAACTTTTGTTGATGCTGTTTTAGCAGATTTTGGAACTGTAGATATCTTAATCAACAATGCCGGAATCACAAAAGACAATTTGTTAATGCGTATGTCCGAGGCAGATTTCGACCAAGTAATTGATGTAAACTTGAAATCGGTTTTTAATATGACAAAAGCGATTCAAAAAACTTTCTTGAAACAAAGAGCAGGTTCAATCATCAACATTAGTTCTGTAGTTGGAGTTTCTGGAAACGCTGGACAAACAAATTATGCCGCTTCTAAAGCTGGTGCAATTGGTTTTACTAAATCTGTAGCTCTAGAATTAGGTTCTCGTAACATTCGTTGCAATGCAATCGCGCCAGGATTTATTGAAACTGAAATGACTGCAAAATTATCTGAAGATGTAGTAAAAGGATGGAGAGAAGGTATTCCGTTGAAACGTGGAGGAAGCCCAGAAGATGTAGCAAATGCTTGTCTTTTCTTAGCTTCAGACATGAGCGGTTATATTACTGGACAAGTTCTTAATGTTTGCGGAGGAATGTTAACCTAAGGTACTGTGGTACTAAGTTACAAAGGTTCAAAGGTTTTAGTATTCAGTCTATTCTGATTCTAGGATAATACTGAACACTTTAGTCAAAAAAAATGACTTTTTTAAATCTGACGACCGTAAACTGATACTGAATATTAAATAAATATGACGACAAACACGATTCTTTTATTATTGCTTTCTTTAGTAATTGCTGGTGGTTTATCGTACTTTCAATATTTTTATAAAGCCAAAAGTAAATCCAATGTGGTTATACTTTTGGCTTTTTTACGTTTCCTGGCCATTTTTGGGCTATTGGTTTTACTCATAAATCCAATAATTTCTAAGAGTTCGCTGGAAATAACAAAAACGCCTTTAGCAATTGTTGTAGATAATTCGAGTTCTATTGCAGCTTTAAAGTCAGATAAAAAGGCGGTTGAACTTTATCAAAAATTAATTTCAAACCCTGCATTAAAAGAAAAGTTTGAAATTCAATCCTATCAATTTGATAACGATTTTAAAACTTCAGATAAATTTGATTTTAAAGGAAATCAAACCAATTTAGACGAAGCAGCAAAGAACTTAAAAAGTATCAATAAAAATCTGATTTTCCCAACGGTTATAATTACCGACGGAAATCAAACTACAGGGAATGATTATGTATATCGTTTTGATCCTGTTAATAAAGTTTATCCTTTAGTTGTGGGAGATACAACTACATTTTTTGATTTAAAAATCAATCAGCTTAACGTAAACAAATACGCTTTTCATAAAAATAAATTTCCTGTCGAAGTTTTTCTACAATATGCAGGCAACAAAGCTGCGAATGCAGAATTTACCATTTCACAGGGAAATACAATTGTAGCAAAAGAGAAACTTTCATTTTCTCCTTCAAAAAAAACAGCTTCTTTAAACTTGCTTTTGCCAGCAGATAAAGTAGGATTGCAGATTTATAAAGCCAGCATTCAATCTTCTTCAAAAGAAAAAAATAGCTACAACAATATCAAAAACTTTGCAGTTGAAATAATCGATCAAAAGTCGACTATTGCTATTGTTTCTGCTGTAAATCATCCAGATATTGCAGCTTTAAAACGTTCGATCGAGGTTAATGCTCAGCGTAAAGTAATATTAGTTAAGCCAAATCAAATTAGTGAGTTACAAGATATTTCGGTTTTGGTTTTATATCAGCCAACAACGGCTTTTAAATCAATTTTTGATAATAATAAATTAGCATCAACAAACACGTTTATTATAACAGGAAATAACACAGATTTTAATTTCTTAAACCAGCAGCAGAATAATTTAATCTTTAAAATGAGTAATCAAAGAGAAGATTTTCTCTGCGAATTCAAACCAGACTTTAACTTATTTGCAATTGATAATATTGGTTTTGAAAATTTTCCGCCTTTACAGAATTTGTTCGGAAATATTAGTACAAACGGAAATGTGTCTGTTTTACTTTCATCAAAAATTAGAAACGTTTCTACAAATGCACCATTATTGGCTTTCGCCGAAAATCAAGGAAAAAGAACAGCTTTTCTTTTAGGGGAAAACAGCTGGAAATGGCGTTTGCAAAGTCATGTCGATAATCAGTCATTTGAAAAATATGATGTTTTTATTGATAAAATAATTCAATATTTAGCCTCAACAACTTCCAAGAAATCTTTGGTTGTAACGCACGAAAGTTTTTACAATTCTGGAGAAGAGATTATTATCAATGCGCAATATTTCAATAAAAATTATGAGTTTGACGAAAAAGCCAGACTTACCATAAGTGTTGTAAATGCTGCGACCAAACAGACAAAAAACTACGATTTATTGAAAGGAAGTAATTCTTTTTCAGCTAATTTAGAAGGACTTCCAGCAGGAAAATATAATTTTACGGTAAAAGAATTAAACTCAAATACATCGTATTCAAGTCATTTCGAGATTCTAGATTTTGATATCGAAAAACAATTTGTAAATCCAGATGTTCAAAAGTTACAGCAATTAGCACAACAAACCGGCGGAAAAGCCTTTTTTGAAAATCAAGCTGATAATTTGATTAACACACTTTTAGAAAATAACGAATACAAATCAATAGAAAAAAACGTTTCAACTAAAACTCCAATTATTGACTGGGTTTGGTTATTAATTTTGATTGCCGTTTTATTGACTACAGAATGGTTTGTAAGGAAGTATAATGGTTTGCTTTAATTAAGGTGAGACGTTCATAGTGCCAAAGTTTCAAAGCTTATAATACGTATAACTTGAAACTTTAAACATGAAACAAAATAAACTATAAACATGGACTTCAGACTAAAAGTTTTCTACACCGTTGCGCTCCGCCTTAATTTTACTAAAGCGGCAACAGAATTGTATATTACACAGCCAGCAGTTTCCAAACATATTCAAGAACTCGAAGAAACCTACAAAACCAAACTTTTTGAACGAAACGGTTCTAAAATAGCCTTAACACCAGCTGGGAAAACTCTATTAAAATACACTAAAAGTATTTTTGATATTTACCGAGAAATAGATTTTGAAATGAGTTCATTCAACAAAGAACGTCAAGGTTTATTGAGGCTGGGAGCAAGTACGACAATTTCGCAATACATAATTTCTCCAATTTTAGCTAGTTTTCATCAAAAGCAAAAAGATATAAAAGTCAATCTACTGAATGGAAATACTGAACAAATCGAAAACGCCCTAATCAATAAAGAAATTGAAATTGGAATTGTTGAAGGGCAGTCTAAAAATCAATCCATAAAATACATTCCGTTTTTAAAAGACGAATTGGTTTTGGTCTGCAATAGTAAAAATCCGTTAGTGAAGCAAAATGAAATTTCAGTAAACGATTTAAAATCAATGAAATTTATAACTCGCGAACGTGGATCTGGAACACTTGAAGTTATAGAATTTGCATTGAAAAAAGCAGGTTTGAAATTTTCAGATTTACAAATCGAAATGCAGTTAGGAAGTACAGAAAGTATAAAGTCGTATTTGTTAAACTCGGATTGTTTTGCATTTATGTCCATTCATGCAGTAAATAAAGAATTACTAAACAAAGAATTAATAGTTTTAGATGTCGAAAAATTAGCAATAGAAAGATTCTTTTATATCATTACTTTAGTTGGAAAATCAGATTCATTATCAGAACTGTTTATTCAAAATATTGCATCTCATTATAACTTGAAGTTATAGTCGATTGCAATTTACGATTGGTATTTATGGTTTAAACGACAGAACTTTGCAATATAAATATCAATTACTTTATTTTGAAAACAAAACAACATACAGCAACACAATTATTCGAAATTAATCATTCATTACAGCAGGCGCTTTTTGCTTTAGTAATTTTGTTGTGTTTATTCTCAATCATTTCTCCGCCAATCGCACTTTTATTAGGAGTCATAATTGTGAATGTTTTCGGAAATCCATTTGTTCAATTCAATCACAAAGCAATCACATTTTTACTGCAGTTTTCAGTTGTGGGTTTAGGTTTCGGAATGAACGCCCATAGCGCAGTTTCAGCAGGAAAAGAAGGTTTTATTCTAACCGTTTTTTCAATTTTCAGTACTTTAATTTTTGGTTTTTTAATTGGTAAATGGCTGCAAACAGACAAGAAAACATCCCATTTAATTTCTTGCGGAACAGCAATTTGTGGAGGAAGTGCAATCGCAGCTATTGCGCCAGTAATTAAATCAAACGAAAATCAGACTTCAATTGCTTTGGGAGTAATTTTTATATTGAATTCAATTGCCTTATTTGTCTTTCCATTTATTGGGCATCAATTAGATTTATCCCAAAAAGATTTCGGACTTTGGTGTGCAATTGCAATTCACGATACCAGTTCGGTTGTTGGGGCGGCCAATAAATACGGAGCAGAAGCTTTACAGGTGGCAACAACAGTAAAATTAGCAAGGGCTTTGTGGATTATTCCGATATCGCTTTTAACAGCTTTTGTTTTTAATAAGCAATCCAGAAGCTTTGGAACAAAAATAAAAATCCCTTATTTTATTGGGTTATTTATTGTGGCTATGCTTGTAAACACATATTTGCCATCTACAAATATTTTCACCACACATATAGTTGGCGTAGCTAAAATTGGTTTAACAATTACTTTATTCTTAATTGGTGCAACTCTAAATTTCTCTACTTTAAAAGCAGTAGGAGTAAAGCCTTTATTACAGGGAGTTTTTCTTTGGATCTTTATAGCTGTTTTAGCTTTAGTCTCAATTATTTACTTGAGTTAAAGCTATTTTACATTTGAAAATTTGACAGTTGGTTTGTCTATCATCTTATAAAATTTTCCTTTAAAAGAAAAACGTCTTTCAATTTCAAAATCAAACTGTTTTTTAGTTTTGGCCATTTCAGCTATTTCTACAGGAAGTGTTGCTTCAAATTCATCTTCGGCTTTTGCGTCTTTATTATAAGAACCGTTGGTTTTTACTATAATATCTCTAAAATGTTTTTTAGCAGCATCGTCAACAACTTTATAAGAACCAGTCCATTTTATGCTTGCAACATTGGTTAATTGATACTCATTAACTTCCATTATAGGTTGATATTTACCATCAAAGCCAGCCACAAGATACAGATAGCCTTCATACGGGCCACCGGCACCGCCATTAATATGCGAAATGGTAAAAGCAAATTGATCTTCTCCAATTTGTAAAAGTTTTGGAGTAGGACATTGTGCAAAAGCTCCAAAAGCAGCAACACCAGGCTGAAAAGATTTCATTTCCCAGACGTTACCATTTTTAGCGAATTTTGCTAAACCTAACAAACCGCCGGAAAAACGTCCAGTTTGTAAGCCATCTTCATCATGAACAGAATGATTAAAAGCCAATATTTTAAATTGATTTCCTTTAGAATCTGCATAGTCAATATTAGCAAGAAGTCTTGTAGCTACGCCATTTGAATAAGGGAACATTTGATCGCCTTCTACACCATTTACATCTACAAAAGGAGCAGGTTTACAAGTTTTGCAGGTCCAGCTTACAAATGTATTTTTCTCTTTTAGGTGATATAATTTACCAGGAAACAATTTTTGCATTATTCTTTCTGCATTAAAAGGATCGGAAAATCTAATTGTTCTTTTTGAATTTAAAATACTATCACTAACATTTTTTAGTTTGATTTCGTTCTCCTGAGCAAAGCAAACAGTCGATAAAAAGAAAATTATATTTAGAAAAGTAAAGCGCATGGTTTTAAGGTTTAGTCCATTAACAAACTTACGAAAGAAAATCTTTATACATGAACTTATGTTAGTTATATGGTGTAAAAATTTCAAAAAATTAAATTTACATAATCTTAGACGGTTATACTTTGAATTATCCATAAATAAGGTAAATTTGCACCTCTAAATACAAAAACAAAAATGAAAAAATTCAAATCTAAACCAAGATTAATTGCGTTCTGTGCTTTAATCATTGGGTTTTTTACTTTATCCTGGGGAATTGTAGGTCACGAAAGAATCAACAAAGCAGCTGTAATGGCATTGCCGCATCCACTTCAGGTTTTCTTTTACAATCACATTGATTTTATTACACAAGAAGCTTCAGTTCCAGATATTCGTAAATATGCTTTAAGTTATAAAGACGAAGGTCCAAGACATTATTTTGATATGGAAAACTTTGGTCCAGCTGATAGTTATCCACAAACTTTAGAAGAAGCAAAGAAAAAATATGACGCTAAATTTTTAAGCGATAACGGAATTTTACCTTGGTATATTGAAGATATGATGGCAAAATTGACTAAAGCTTTTAAAGATAAAAATAGAGCAGAGATCTTATTTTTGGCGGCAGATTTGGGGCATTACATTGGCGATGCGCACATGCCATTGCATACTTCTGCAAATCATGATGGGCAATTGAGCGATCAAAAAGGAATTCATTCTCTTTGGGAGAGCAGACTTCCGGAATTATTTGCTAAGAATTATAAATTAAATGTTCCTTATGCGCATCATTATGATGATGTCCACAAAGCAATTTGGGATATGATAAATGATACACACAGTTTAGCACAGCCTTTATTAGATATCGATAAAAAGTTAAGAACAGCTACACCAGAAAACCAAGTTTTTAAAATGGATGCTGATGGAAAAGTATTGAAAAGCAAATATAATACAGCTGTTTTTGCAGATGAATATGCTAAAAAACTACACGATCAGCTAAACGGAATGGTAGAAAGTCAAATGAAAAAGGCGATTGAGGCAACAGCAAGTTTTTGGTATACTGCCTGGGTAGATGCTGGAAAACCAGATTTGAGTGATTTAGATTCGCCAGAAGTTACAAAAAGAAACAGTAAAGCTTTAAAAGAAGATTGGGAACTTTATCAAAAAGGAGATTTATTCGGATTGAAAAACCAAAATGATTAATTAAGATTTCAAGTTTCAAGTTGAACCAAAACATAAAAAAAAAAGCCTCAGGTTGTTGAACTTGAGGCTTTTTTTTTAAATGTATTTTATCGAACCTTTGCGTATAATTTAGCATTCTTAAAAGTTAAACCTAAATCTTTAAGCTGGTACTCTTTTTTCTTTAAAACGTAAGAAGCAGATTGATAGTAAGAAATTGTTTCGTTGGTCAATTCCTTATTTTCAGATTTTAGAGGGATTTCATCGTAGTGAATCTGAAATTCAGGCGCAATACCGGCTTTTGGGTTAAGTTTTAATTGAAATTGTTTTATCTGTTGTTTTGGAGACAAAATAGTCAAAACATTATTTTTTATAAAACCTAAATCTTGATAAGTGGCTATAAAAGCCCTAGGCTGATAATCTGGTTTAAAAACATCCTGCCCGAAAAATTTGCTTTTGTAATCAAAATTTAACAAACCAAATAATGTTGGCATAATATCAATTTGAGACATCAATTTAGTGTATTTCTCAGGTTTAATATCTGGAGCATAAATTAAAGCTGGAATTCTGTATTTGTCTAACGGAAGTTGTGTTTTTCCGGCACTCGAAGCACAATGATCGGCAACAATAACAAAAACAGTATTGTTGAACCAAGGCTGTTCTTTTGCTTTATTGAAAAACTGGCGAAGCGCATAATCGGTATACTTTACACCGCCGTCGCGAGATTTTATATTTCCTGGAATATCAATTTTATTGTTAGGATATGTAAACGGCCTGTGATTACTTACCGTCATAATATGATTGAAAAAAGGTTTATTTTGCTGTGCTTCAGCGCTCATAACCTTTATAGCTTTATTGTACATGTCTTCATCGCAGACTCCCCAAACATTCGAAAAAGTAATTTCATTTTCAGAAAAGTTAGATTTATCAATAATCTGATAACCGTTTCCAGAATAGAAATCCTGCATATTATCAAAAAAAGCATCTCCACCGTACATGAATTTTACATTGTAACCTTTTTTAAGAAAAACAGAACCAGTCGAAAATTTGTTTTTATTGTCTTCTCTTTTTACAACACTTTCTCCAGCAGTAGGAGGCAGGCACAAAGTTACAGCTTCAAGACCTCGTACCGTTCTGTTTCCAGCAGCATATACATTGGTAAATAATAAACTTTTTTGTGCTAAACTATCTAAAAATGGCGTGATATTCTGTTGGTTTCCGTACATTTTCATGAAATCGGCACTTAAACTTTCAACCGTAATTAAAACTACATTTTTATGTTTTTCGATAGAATCATTATTGATTTCACGTAAAGTATTTTCTCCAGTAATTGTCGGAAATTGTTCTTTTAAAAGTGCAAAAGCTTTTTCGTTCGAAATTGTTTTATAAAATTTAAAATAATCAAGTTTGTTATTCTGAAAAGCCAAGTAAAACTTATAAATCCCGTTAGATTGTAACTCGTTAACAAATACATTTTTTGAATTTTCCGTTTTAGCTAAACTTGGAATTGCAAATAAAGAAGCTGCAAATAGTGCTCCGTAAATAGCTGTAATTTTAAGTTTTTCGTTGAAGTTTGGAATTTCATCAATATAATTTCGGGAATTCTTTATGATAAAAAATGTAATAATTCCAGTAATAATAAATAATCCCGAAAATATAGGAATTACAGGATAAGACTGCATAATGTTACCTATAACTTCATTGGTGTAAATGAGGTAATTAACAGCAATAAAATTGTACTTAACTCCAAATTCATTCCAAAAGAAAAACTCACTTATTGCATTTTGAAGGATCAATAAAACGTATAAAAAAATTACAAATGCAAAAAGCCAGAATCTAATTTTGGTGCGATATTTTGGTAAGAATAAAAACAGGGCAAATAAAGTCGTTTTAATTGCCACAAAAATTAAAACAATTTTTGGTAAAGCACCGCCGTATTCATCAAAAATACTTTTTCCAGAAGCTATATAAATTAAAAAAGAAGCGAAACCCGCGAGAATAAAATATCCGTAAGGTTTATTGTATTTTGAATTGGAGATAAAAATAAGATACAGCCAAAGGAAAATTGAAGCTATTACAAATACAAAAAAATCTGAAATTAAGCCTAAGGTAAAGATTTTGAGGCTTTCAGCTAATGTAAAAGAGCTTTGTGTAATTGGGTGAAAAAAAAGGACAATTCTGAGTATCAAACTTACAATAAAGTACAATACGGCAAGATTGTAAAAAGGCGAAAGTTTTTTGGAAAAAGTCATCTAATTATTTTTTTACAAAATTACTTTCGATTGATTAACGCCAGATTAAGTTAGACTTTTACCTTACTTAACGTTATCTTAAAGTTCGCTTAAGATATTGGTTTTCTTAATACTTTGACATTTTGGCTTATTTCTGATTTGGAAATATCCTATCTTTGATGTAGAAAAATTAAATTCGGATCTTAAATTAAACACGATAGATGCATATTTTAATAGTTGAAGACGAATTAGGGATTGTTCAGTTTTTAAAACAAGGCCTACAAGAAGAAGGTTATCAGGTAACGACCGCAAATGATGGTTCTAAGGGCTTCGAATTGGCTCATGAGCAAAAGTTTGATTTGATTCTTTTAGATTGGATGCTTCCAAAAATTAACGGACTTGATCTCTGCAAAGCGATTAGGGTTAAAGATCAAAGGACGCCAATTATTTTTTTAACCGCAAAAGATACTGTTCAGGAAACTATAGAAGGTTTAAAAGCTGGAGCAAATGACTATATCAAAAAGCCGTTTAGTTTTGAGGAATTGGTAGAGCGTATTAAAGTTCATTTTAGAAATAAAAAACAAACCGAAATATTAACTCTCGGAACTATCCGAATGGATTTGTCTAAGCATATTGTTTTAAAAGATCAAGAAGAGATTTCGTTAACGCAGAGAGAATTCGAATTATTAACATATTTAATTCAGCATAAAGGAAAAGTCTGTACAAGAAATCAGATTTTAAGGGATGTATGGGATATAAATTTTGAATATGACACTGGTGTAATTGATGTTTTTATGAATGCCATTCGGAAAAAACTGAAACTTAAAATTGAAGAAGATTATATAAAAACTATCCGTGGCGTTGGTTATATAGCCAATGATTGAAAAATGACATCCTTATCCTTTAAAAATAGAATTGCGTTAAATTATATTTTAACAACAGGACTGCTGGTTCTGGTTGCGTTCTCAGCTATTTATTTTATTGTAAAACTCACTGTTTACAATCATATTGATGAAAATTTGAACATTGAAATTCAGGATCACTTAAAAGAAATCAAGATTGAAAACAAGAAAGTGGTTTTGATGGATGCTGAAGAATGGGAAGAGAGAGAACATAATTCTGTTGATGTAAATCCTGTTTTTGTTCAGTTTTTGGATTTGAATAAAAAAATAATCGAAAAGTCTCCTAATTTAAAGAATGAAAAATTAGTCTTTCATGAAAACAAAGAACATTTTCAGCTTTTTGACACCAAATTATTAGGGAATAAAATTCGTCAAATTCAAGTTCCACTTCACATAAAAACCAAGAAAATAGGCTATTTAATTATTGCAATGTCACTTTCTGATTCTTCAAAAGTGCTGGAAAATTTGTTAGATACCTTACTGATTGCTTTTCCGATAATTCTTTTATTGTTATTCTTTCTTGCTCGATTTTTTGCAGGACGAAGTATAAAACCCATAAATGACATTATTTACACTTCTAGAGTTATTACAAAAGACAATCTAAAAACAAGAATTCCTCTTCCAAAAACTAGAGACGAACTATTCACACTTTCTAAAACCATAAATAATTTATTAGACCGAATAGAAGATGCAATCGAACGCGAAAAACAATTTACATCAGACGCCTCGCACGAATTAAGAACACCTTTGACAGTTATTAAAGGAACACTTGAAGTATTAGTACGTAAACCTCGTGACAGCAAAGAATATGAAGAAAAAATTAATTATTGTATTAATGAAGTAGATCACTTAAATTCTCTTGTGGATCAGTTACTTTTAATGGCGCGTTTTGAAAATCAAAAGCAAAATATCAATAGGGAAAATGTGTATTTAAATGCAGTCATTTTAGATGTTCTAACTTTGAATGCAGAGAAAATTAAATCTCGAAATATCAATGTAATATTAGATGCTCCTGAAGAATTTTATACCTATTCTGATAATTATTTAGTAGTAACCATTCTCCGAAATATTATTTCGAATGCAGTAAAATATTCTAATAATGATAGTCAAATTAGAATTTCGTTATCCAGAGAAAATCAAAAGATTATTTGTAATATTTCAGATCAAGGAATTGGAATTGCGAAAGAAGATTTAGAATCCATTTTGAATCCGTTTTTTAGATCAGATTCCTTAAATCATTCTGAAATTAAAGGAACAGGTTTAGGTTTGTTTATCGTAAAAAGAATGACAGATCTGCTTCAAATTAAATTTAAAATTGAAAGTGAAATCGGCAAAGGAACTCAGGTTTTATTGACTTTTGAGGAATATGAAGATCCGTTAAAGTAATTTTAAAATTATTAACTATAAAGCTCTTCAGAATGTTTTTTAACAATAAACTGTAGTTAAGTTAAAATAAAAATTGCTTTTTAATTAATTTATCTATTATATTTGCAACCGAATCAAAGAAGTAAAAAACAAAACCAATCATGATTTCAATTCAATTACATCATCATCATCTACATAATTGCTCTCAAGCGATGTGTTAATGGTATGCGTGTAAATCATCATATTTTAAAACCCGTTTGAGTACATCAAACGGGTTTTTTTATTCTAACTCTTTGTACTCAAACTATAAACCCAACAAACAACTAAAAAAATGAGTACTTTAAAAATTGCAATTCAAAAATCAGGTCGTTTAAACGAAGACAGCATCCAAATCTTAAAAGACTGCGGTATTTCGATCAACAACGGAATCGACCAGCTAAAGGCCGAAGCTTCTAATTTTCCTCTTGAAGTTTTGTATCTTAGAAATTCAGATATTCCTCAATATTTAATTGATGGAGTAGTAGATCTAGCTATTGTTGGCGACAATCTTTTGGTAGAAAAAGGAAAAGGAATCGAAGTGGTTCAAAAATTAGGATTCTCAAAATGTAAAGTTTCTGTTGCTGTTCCTAAAACTTTGGAATATAATTCAATACAAGATTTAGCTGGATTGCGTATTGCAACTTCTTATCCCAATACAGTTAACGAATATTTTAATAAATTTGGTTTAAGTGTAGACATTCACCAAATTTCTGGTTCTGTAGAAATCGCTCCAAACATTGGTCTTGCAGATGCAATTGTAGATATCGTTTCAAGCGGAAGCACTTTATTCAAGAACAATTTAAAAGAAGTTGAAGTTATCTTGAAAAGTGAAGCAGTTTTAGCCGTTTCTCCAAAAGTTTCTCCAGAAATTCAAAAACACATTGATACTTTAAAATTCAGAATTCAGGCGGTTTTAAGAGCTAGAAATTCAAAATACATTTTAATGAACGTTCCAAATGACAAGATTGATGCTGTTGGAAAAATTCTTCCGGTTTTAAGAAGTTTAACCGTTTTGCCATTGGCGCAGGAAGGATGGAGCAGCGTTCACTCGGTAATCGATAAAGATACTTTTTGGGATGTAATCGACCAGTTAAAAGAAGTTGGAGCAGAAGGAATTTTGGTTTGCCCAATTGAGAAAATGGTTCTTTAAAGCTTTAAGCTTTAGGCAATAGGCTTTAAGCTTTTGCCAAAGAAATTAAAGATAGTTTAAAAAGCTTAAAGCCTACAGCTTATAGCATAAAGCATAAAAATAATGAATAAGATAAACAATCCAAAACCAGAAACCTGGTCTGAAATATTAAAGAGACCAACTCAAACCATTGATGATATTGAGGTTACGGTAAAAGAAATCTTCAAAGAAGTTCAGAAAAAAGGAGATGAAGCAGTTGCAAAATACACTTCAATCTTTGATGGAATTTCCTTAGATAATTATGAAGTTTCTAAAGAAGAAATTAGTGAAGCAATTAATCTGATTCCGAACGAATTAAAAGAGGCAATCAAATTAGCAAAAGACAATATTTATAAATTTCACAAAGCTCAAAAAACAGATAGAATTGAACTAGAGACTATCGAAGGCGTAAATTGCTGGCAGGAAAAAAGACCGATTCAGAAAATTGGTTTGTATATTCCAGGAGGAACAGCCCCTTTGTTTTCAACAGTTTTAATGCTTGCTGTTCCTGCTGAAATTGCGGGCTGCAAAGAAATTGTTTTGTGTTCGCCGCCAGATAAATCAGGGAAAATTAATCCAGCAATTATATACGCAGCAAATTTATGCGGTGTAACTAAGATTTTAAAAGTAGGCGGGATTCAGGCGATCGCCGGAATGACATTTGGAACACAATCTATTCCAAAAGTGTATAAAATTTTCGGTCCTGGAAATCAGTTTGTAACCGTAGCTAAGCAATTAGCAACTCAATTTGGTGTTGCAATTGACATGCCGGCTGGTCCTTCAGAATTATTAATTATTGCTGATGATACTGCGGTTCCTGCATTTGTAGCATCAGATTTATTGTCTCAGGCAGAACATGGAACTGATAGTCAGGTAATTTTGGTTTCGACTTCAAAGAAATTAATTGATGAAGTAGAAAAGGAAATCCAATCTCAAATAGAAGTTCTTCCCAGAAAAGCAATTGCAGAAAAAGCAATTGAAAATTCGAAATTGATTTATGTTGAAAATGATAAGATTGCTTTAGATTTAATCAACGAATACGGACCAGAGCACTTTATCATCTGTTCTCAATACGATGATTTTTACTGCAACGGAATCGTAAATGCAGGTTCTGTTTTTATTGGGAATTATACTCCCGAAAGTGCTGGGGATTATGCCTCAGGAACCAATCACACATTGCCAACAAACGGATACGCTAAAAATTACAGTGGTGTAAATCTAGATAGTTTTATGAAATCGATGACCTTTCAAAAGATTTCAGAAAAAGGTATTCAAAATATTGGAAAAGCAATTGAGCTTATGGCTGAAGCGGAAGGTTTGCAAGCGCATAAGAATGCTGTTACCTTAAGACTGAAGAGTTTAGAATAAAGAATATAGAACACAGAATATAGAAAATAGAAGAAAGAACATAGAATAGAAAATAATAGATAATGTTGGAAGTCTATTCTCTTTATTCTATTCTCTATATTCTAAAAATTAAGATAATGAAATTCGATATAAATACAATTACACGTGAAAACGTAAAATCTTTAAAGCCATATTCTTCGGAGAGAGATGAGTTTGAAGATTTTGATACTGCAGATATGATTTTTTTGGATGCGAATGAAAATCCGTTTCAAAATGGAGTGAATCGTTACCCAGATCCACAGCAGAATTCGGTTAAATCAATTTTAGCCAAAAATAACAATACAAAACAGAGTCAGATTTTGTTAGGAAACGGAAGTGACGAAGTTTTAGATTTGATTTTCAGAGCTTTCTGCGAACCAAAAACAGATAATATTATTACGTTGCCGCCTACGTATGGAATGTACAGCGTCTTGTCGAATATCAACGCAGTAGAAAACAGAGAAATTCTGCTTACAAATGATTTTCAGCCTCAAGTAGAAAAAATTTTAGAAGCTGTCGATGAAAATACAAAAATCATCTTTTTATGCTCACCCAATAACCCGACTGGGAATTCTTTTTCAGACGAAAGCATTGTGAAATTACTTCAAAACTTTAAAGGTTTAGTTGTAATTGATGAAGCTTATATTGACTTTTCAGAAAAAGAAAGCTGGCTTGTGGAAATTGATGAATATCCAAATTTGGTAATTACTCAGACGCTTTCAAAAGCCTATGGTTTAGCTGGAATTCGTTTAGGAATTTGTTATGCATCAGAAGCTGTTATTTCAGTTTTGAATAAAATAAAACCGCCTTATAATGTAAACGAATTGACGCAGCAAAGAGCTATTGAACGTTTAAAAGATTCTGAAAAGATAAAACAAGAAATAGCTTCTATTATAAATCAAAGAGAAGAATTACTTAAAGTTTTACTTGAAATAAATTTTGTAAAAAAAATTTATCCTACAGAAGCTAATTTTGTTTTGGTAAAAGTAGATGATGCTAACAAAAGATATGATCAATTAATCGAAAAAGGAATTGTAATTCGTAACAGAACCACTCAGCCTTTATGCGAAAATTGTCTCCGTTTTACTATTGGAACAGAAGAGGAAAATGCTGTTTTAATTAGAGAATTAAAGTTATTGAAATAGAAAAAATAGAGTAAAGAATATAGAGTAAAGAATATAGAAGAAAGAATATAGAAGAAAGAAAAAAATGTAAGAACTTTAGAAATAGGATCAAAAGTCTATCCTCTTTACTCTATTTTCTATACTCTTTATTCTCAAAAAATAAAAGATGAAAAAAGTACTTTTTATAGATCGCGACGGAACGATCGTTTTAGAACCTGAAAATTACCAATTAGACAGCTTAGATAAACTGGAATTTTACCCAAAAGCTTTTCAATATCTAGCAAAAATTGCCAGCGAATTAGACTACGAATTAGCAATGGTAACCAATCAGGACGGATTAGGAACAGATAGTTTTCCTGAAGATACGTTTTGGCCAACGCAGAATTTTATACTTAAAGCCTTTGAAAATGAAGGAGTTGTTTTTGATGAAATTTTTGTTGACAGAACTTTTCCAGAAGAAAATGCTCCAACGCGCAAACCTAGAACAGGAATGCTGACCAAATACTTGAACAATCCAGAATATGATTTAGAAAATTCTTTCGTTTTAGGAGATCGTTTAACCGATATTGAACTGGCTAAAAATCTTGGTGCAAAAGCAATTTTTATTAATGACACAGATGGAATTGGCAGTAATGAAATTTCATTAAAACGTGAAGAATTGAATGAAACGATTGTTTTGCAAACGATGGATTGGAAAAAAATCTATGAGTTTTTGAAATTGGAAGCGCGTTCGGCATCGATTACTCGTAAAACAAATGAAACGGATATTTATATCAATCTAAACTTAGACGGAACTGGAAAAAGCAAAATCGATACTGGAATTGCCTTTTTCGATCACATGTTAGATCAAATTTCACGTCACGGTCAAATGGATCTGGAAATTCTTGTAAAAGGCGATTTAGAGGTTGATGAGCACCATACAATTGAAGATACGGCAATTGCTTTAGGAGAAGTTTTCGCAAAAGCATTGGGAAATAAACTAGGAATCGAGCGTTACGGATTCTGTTTGCCAATGGACGATTGTTTAGCGCAGGCAGCAATTGATTTTGGAGGTAGAAACTGGCTGATTTGGGAAACCGAATTCAAACGTGAAATGGTCGGTAAAATGCCAACTGAAATGTTTTATCATTTCTTCAAATCATTTACAGACGGTGCAAAAGCCAACTTAAATATCAAAGCAGAAGGAATCAACGAACATCATAAAATCGAAGCAATTTTTAAAGCTTTCGCGAAAGCTTTAAAAATTGCCGTAAAAAGAGATACTGAGAAAATGATTTTGCCTTCGACGAAAGGAATGTTGTAAAAATTTGTTTCAGGTTTAAAGTTTCAGGTTTCACGTTCTGTAGAGTAACTTGAAACCTGAAACAAAACAAACAAAAAAATTAAATGAAAATAGTAATTATAAATTACGGAGCAGGAAATATTCAGAGCATTATGTTTGCTATTGAAAGATTGGGATTTAAGGCTGTTTTGAGTAATAGTCCGGATGAAATTAAATCGGCAGATAAAGTGATTTTTCCTGGTGTGGGCGAGGCGAGTTCGGCGATGGCTAAACTTCGCGAAAGTGGTTTGGAAAGCTTAATTCCAGAATTAAAACAACCTGTTTTAGGCATTTGTCTCGGAATGCAGTTAATGTGCAATCAGACAGAAGAAGGAAACACCAAAGGTTTAGGAATTTTTGATGTTGATGTCGTGAAATTTTCAAACAATGTAAAAGTACCACAAATGGGATGGAATCAGATTTATGACTTAAAATCGGATTTGTTTAAGGGAATTTCGGAAAATGAATTCATGTATTTAGTGCATAGTTTTTACGCGCCAAATTGCGATGATGTCATTGCTACAACGAATTATGACGTTGAATATGCATCGGCTTTGCAAAAAGATAATTTTTACGGAACTCAATTTCACCCTGAAAAGAGCGGGGACGTGGGAGAGAAGATTCTTGGGAATTTTTTGAAGTTAAATTCCAAAGGATAAATCCCAAATTCCAATATCAAAATCAATCTAAACATCAATTTTAGAAATTAGTAATTCAGTAATCTTTTATGAATAATCTAAAATCTAAAATCAACAATCTAAAATAAAAAAATGAGAATAATACCAGCCATAGATATTATTGACGGAAAATGTGTTCGTTTGTCCAAAGGCGATTATGATACGAAAATAATTTACAATGAGAATCCGCTTGAAGTGGCGAAATCATTTGAAGCACACGGAATTGAATACTTGCATTTAGTAGATCTTGATGGCGCAAAATCGAGTAAAATTGTTAATTACAAGATATTAGAACAAATTGCAACGCAAACGAGTCTAAAGATCGATTTTGGAGGCGGATTAAAATCGGATGATGATTTGAGAATTGCTTTTGAAAGCGGTGCAAATCAAATTACCGGTGGCAGTATTGCGGTAAAAAACAGAGCGATTTTTGAAAAGTGGATTTCAGAATACGGATCAGAAAAAATTATTTTGGGTGCCGATGCAAAAGACGAAAAAATAGCAGTTTCAGGATGGCTGGAAGAATCAAATGAAGATTTAGTGCCGTTTATTCAGGATTATCAATCAAAAGGAATTCAGTACGTTATCTGTACCGATATTGCAAAAGACGGAATGCTTCAAGGTCCAAGTTTTGATTTGTACAGCAAAATTTTAGCGGAAGCGAAAGGAGTAAAATTAATTGCATCTGGAGGAATTTCAACGTTCGACGAATTACCAAAATTAGCCGAATTAGGGTGCGAAGGAACGATTATAGGAAAAGCGATTTACGAAGGGAGAATCACTTTAAAACAGTTAGAGGATTTTATAATTAGAAAATGAGAAAATATGATAATTAGATAATTTATGAGTGACGAAAATAATTATCTAATTGACTAATTTTCTAATTAACACATTAAGGAAATGTTAGCAAAAAGAATAATACCCTGCTTAGATATTAAAAACGGAAGAACCGTAAAAGGCGTTAATTTCGTTGATTTGCGCGATGCGGGAGATCCCGTAGAATTGGCTGAAATTTATTCAAAAGAAGGCGCAGATGAATTAGTTTTTCTGGATATTTCGGCAACAGAAGAAAGACGCAAAACACTTGTAAATATGGTGCGAAGCGTGGCAGAAAAAATCAATATTCCGTTTACAGTTGGCGGCGGAATTTCGTCTGTTGAAGATGTTGACATTCTGCTGAATAATGGCGCAGATAAAGTTTCCATAAATTCATCAGCAGTCAAAAATCCGCAATTAATTAATGATTTGGCTCAGAAATTTGGAAGTCAATGCGTTGTTGTCGCAATCGACGCCAAACAAATTGATGGACAATGGATTGTACATTTAGTAGGAGGAAAAGTACCAACAGAACTAAATCTATTCGATTGGGCTGTTGAAGTGGCAGAACGCGGTGCCGGCGAAATTTTATTTACTTCAATGGACAATGATGGAACTAAAAATGGTTTTGCAAACGAAGCTTTAGCGAAACTATCAGAATTAGTAAATATTCCAATCATTGCGTCGGGCGGAGCTGGAAATATACAGCATTTTGTCGATTCGTTTAAAGAAGGAAAAGCAGATGCGGCTTTGGCAGCAAGCGTTTTTCACTTTAAAGAAATCGAAATCAAAGCTTTGAAAGAAGAACTGAAGAATAATGGAGTGGAAGTTAGACTTTAAAGAGAAGCAAGAAACGAGAAAAAGACAAGAAAGAAGAAGAAAGAAGAAAGAGTAGATTTAATCTAAAATAACAAGAATTCAGAGAATCTAAAATCTGAACTCTAAAATCTAAAATAAAAAATGGACATCGATATCAAAAGCGCACACGGACTAATTCCGGCTATAATTCAAGATTCAGAGACAAAAAATGTTTTGATGCTGGGCTATATGAACGAAGAATCGCTTCAAAAAACAATAGAGACACAGAAAGTAACTTTTTTCAGTCGTTCCAAACAAAGACTTTGGACAAAAGGTGAGGAGAGTGGTAACTTTTTAAATTTGGTAAGCATTAAAAATGACTGCGATGGCGATACGCTTTTGATTCAGGCAAAACCTGTTGGGCCAACTTGCCACACTGGTGCAGATACGTGCTGGCAGGAACCAAATGAAGCGAATTATGGCTTCATTTCTCAATTAGAAAACACAATTAAAACTCGCAGAGAAAATGCAGATTCTGAGAAAAGTTATGTAGCTTCTTTATTCGAAAAAGGAATCAATAAAATTGCTCAAAAAGTGGGTGAAGAAGCTGTAGAAGTGGTTATTGAAGCAAAAGATAATAATGATGATTTGTTTCTTAGCGAAAGCGCTGATTTGCTTTTTCATTATTTGATTTTATTACAGGCAAAAGGTTATCAGCTGAATGATGTTGTGGATGTTTTAAAGAAACGTCAGAAGTAAAAGTTTTGTTTCAAGTTTCAGGTTTCAGGTTTCAGGCTAACGTGCGTAACCTGAAACCTGAAACAAATGAAACTAATTACTCCACAAACTCAAAAACCGCAAATTCTGCTGGCTGATGAAAACCAAATTTTAAACTCTTATAAGGTTGTAATGCAAGGTATTCAATTGTGCTACCGTAATCTATTCTAAAGGCATTTGCTTTCCATTTTGTACCAATTTCTGGTTTTAAAAAATTACCGTTTTTAATGTTTTTCAGACTTGAAAATGGAATTTTAATTTCGACACAATAACCATCAGGATTTATTTTACTTACAGATTCTAGTCCTTTAATATCAAAATCCATTGCGGTTTTCCATCCGCCGCATTCTGGCGAAATACATTTTAAAAGCAGATCATAGTTACTTGAAAAAGCGTTTACTCCAATTTCAACATAATTCTGCCCATCTCCATCTGGATCAAGAAAAAGTTCTACTAAATCATCAGTGTAAAAAATCTGGGAATCTTTCTTTTGAGCTTTTCCAATAATTTTAGAATCGATACAATTGTAAGCTATATAAAGGTTTTCGTCATTCCACGAAAGTGATACAAATGTATTTTGAGCAGCTTTTTCTCCAGAATCGTGAATCGCAAACGGACCTAGAAAAGATGTTTCCCAATCTGATAAATTTCCATCAATGCTGATTTTATTTTTCGTTTTATGAATAGCTATATTTTGTGAATTTACAGCTGTCGATAACATTACAACCAAAAAAGAAGCTATTACATCAAATCTCATATTTAAATTTTATTGATTAAAAACACTAAAATATAGAAGAATAATGAATTTAGGTGTTATTTTTTTCATCCTTAAAACATAAAATTTTAAAATACTTGATCTGAATGTTTACATTTGTTGAAGATTAAGTGGTTTAATTACCTTATTTATTACAAATTTTTAAATAATGAAAAAATACTTTAGCAGTGCATTTATCGCCTTTTTAGTTGGTTTCACAGCAAATGCCCAAGGACTTTTAAATAAGTCTGAAACTGTTTTTACGCATCAGGACACTTTACGTGGCAGTATTACGAAAGAAAGAGCTTGGTGGGATTTAAAATACTATCATTTAGATGTAAAAGTAAAACCATCTGAGAAAACAATTTCGGGTTCAAATACTGTTCGTTATACTGTTTTGACAGAAAATAATAAAATGCAGATCGATTTGCAGCAGCCAATGCAGATTACTAAAGTTACTCAAAACGGAAAAGAAGTAAAATTTGAAAGAGACGGAAATGCTTTCTTTATTACTTTGACTGAAAAGCAAAAAGTTGGAGACACAAAAGAAATTATTATCTCTTTTGAAGGAAAACCAAAAGAAGCAGTTAGAGCACCATGGGATGGCGGATTCTCTTGGAAAAAAGATAAAAACGGAAAAGATTTTATTGCTACTTCTTGCCAGGGTTTAGGCGCAAGCGTTTGGTGGCCATGTAAAGATCATATGTACGACGAAGTAGAAAATATGCTGATCAGCGTAAATGTTCCCGGAGATTTGACAGAAGTTTCAAATGGAAGGTTAAAAAGCGTTAAAAAAGAAAAAGACGGAACTAAAACTTTTAATTGGTATGTTTCTAATCCGATTAATAACTACGGCGTAAATATCAATATTGGCGATTACGTTAATTTCTCTGAAGTATTTAAAGGAGAAAAAGGTAATTTAGATTGTAATTATTATGTTTTAAGAGATAATTTGGCTTTAGCAAAAGAACATTTTAAAGATGCTCCAAAAATGCTGAAAGCTTTTGAAGATTGGTTTGGACCTTATCCATTTTACGAAGACAGTTACAAATTAGTAGAAGTGCCTTATTTAGGAATGGAACACCAAAGCTCTGTGACATACGGGAATCAATATAACCAGGGTTATTTAGGAAAAGATTTAAGCGGAACAGGCTGGGGACTGAAATTTGATTTTATTATTATTCATGAGTCTGGACACGAGTGGTTTGCAAACAATATCACTTACAAAGACATCGCAGACATGTGGATTCACGAAAGCTTTACGAATTATTCAGAAAGTTTATTTTTGGAATATTATTACGGAAAAGAGGCTGGCGCTGAATATGTTATTGGATGCAGAAAAGGTATTGAAAACGACAAACCAATTATCGGTCATTATGATGTAAATAACGAAGGTTCAGGAGATATGTATCCAAAAGGTGCAAATATGCTGCACACCATTCGTCAGATTGTTAATGATGATGCGAAATGGAAATCGATTTTAAGAGGTTTAAATAAAACTTTTTATCATCAAACGGTAACTTCTAAGCAAATTGAAGATTATATCAACGATCAGTCTGGAATTAACTTCAACAGAGTGTATGCACAATATTTAACGACAACTCAAATTCCTGTTTTGGAATATATGTTTAAGAACGGGACTCTGGGCTACCACTGGACCAATTGTGTTTCAAAATTTGATATGCCTGTAAAAGTTAAAATAAACGGTGTAGAAACTTGGTTGAAACCAACGACAGACTGGCAGTCTATTAAAACTGAAAATGAAGACAGAAAACTCGAAGTTGATAAGAATTTCTATGTAACTACTTCGAATATTGTCGAATAAAGTTTTTGAAAATTCCAATAAAAAAAATCCCAAATTCCAATTAAGTGGAGTTTGGGATTTTATTTTACGTCCTTCAGTAAACCCGACAGGTTTTTAAATCATGTCGGGTTTGTTGTTTTCGTAAGTTTTGTCATTTCGACTGAAGGCAGAAATGACAAAAAAAGGCTGAAAAACAATAAGTTTTTCAGCCTTTTTTTTATTGGAATTTGGATTTTTTTTATTGGAATTTAAAAGATTATCTATTGTTAAGTTTTGCTTTTTCCTTTATAATATCAGCAATTTTTCTATTTTCTATTTTGCTTTCAAGCCACGAAATAATATCAAGATATAAGAATGCTCTTTTCTCATAAGTGTTCTTCTCAAGCTCTACAAAGCGATCGTGCATTTTTTTGAATTCCTTCTTAATATCGGCTGGATAAAAGTTATTTAAATTTTTAAGGAATTTGATGATTTCTTTCTGAACTTCATGTAAATCATTCATTTTCAATAAAAACTTATAGGTGCTTTTGAGATGATTTTCTAAGTAATAATCTTTTCCTAACTCATAATGCGCAATTAAAGACAATAATCTTGCAAAACACATCAAGTCTTCTCGCATTGTTAAGTTCTTGTTGTTGATGATTTTATCTAAATAATTGATGCATTCATTGTATTTTTCATTTCCAAAATAAATGGAAGCAATTTTATAGAAAAACAGCATTTCGTGGTGCTCATCAAGATGTTCACTATGTACTTTAAGTTTGCTTAAAATCTCAGGAATTAGATATTCGCTTTCCGCAAAAGTTCCTTCCAAGATGTGCAGATTTAATTTATTATTGTAAACATATAAAAATGAAAGCGATGCAATATTATCATTTACAGGGAATTTGGGATCTGCAATAGTTTCTTCTAAGAGACTCAGATATTTTTTGAAATTAGATTTATACTTTAACATATACAGCGATTCCAAGAAATAATGATTTCCTTTCAAGAAAAATACAGGATTAAGATAAATCATGTTCGGATTATCATAAAACAATGTAACCCATTTGTAAGCATATTTATAACTGGCCAAAAAGTCTTGCACTAGAAAGCTTCGCCACAAGTTGGCATTATAAAACCAGTATTTTTCGCGAAAGCCAAATTTACTTTCATCCAATTTTGAAATATGTCTATTGAAATAATCGTCAATATATTTGTATTCGGCGTCACTTTTTACGTATCCCGTTTTTAGCATGATTCCGTACAGTTGAAGCGATAAATTCGATAATTTGCTTGAAATCGTATTGCGGTAGTTCAATTCTTTAGCCTGCACAACCAATTCGTCTGCTCGACCTTGAATACTTCGGGTAATATATTGGGATTCGATTAGTTTTTCAAATTCAACAATTTCATACGCCATATATTTTTCATCATTCTCCAACGCTTGTTGTTTGGTCTTATCCAAAATTTTCAAACTCTGCTTATACAATCCTTTATTATAAAGAATTACAGCAAAATCCATTTGTTCACGAAGCTGGTAGCGAATATTCTGGCTGGGAATATTCAATCTTATACTTACTAAGATTTGCTTGTATAAGTATGATTTTAAGTTAGATAGCTGAACTTTTTGGATAATGCCGCTTTTAAGAATGAGCTTTTCATCATAAACTTCAGATTTATCAAGAATGTTGAATAATTCAATAAATTTTGTGTTTGAACTCGTCTCTAATCGGCTTGCAAAAATTTTAAACTGTCTTTTTTCTGATTTCGAAAGTGATTTGATTAAAACAAATAAGAAATCTTTTTGATGGTTAGCAATTGTAAAAAATAATAATGTAACTTATTGATAATAAATTAGTTAATAAGGTATAAATCGTTTTATGAACAGTATAATTTCATTAAAATGAATTTCGTACTGCGATAGTACGATATATATTTGTTATCAAGATGTGAAATTACATTAAATAAATGAATATGAATAGAGAGAAAGTTCAAATTTTTGACACCACTTTGCGAGATGGTGAACAAGTTCCAGGATGTAAGTTAGATACTAAACAAAAATTAGTTATCGCAGAAAGACTCGACAAAATGGGAGTTGATATCATCGAAGCAGGCTTTCCTGTATCAAGTCCAGGCGATTTTTTATCGGTCTCTGAGATTTGTAAAATTGTAGAAAATGCAACCGTCTGCGGACTAACAAGAGCCGTAAAAAACGACATTGATGTTGCGGCAGCTGCTTTAAAGCACGCTAAGAAACCAAGAATCCATACTGGAATCGGAACTTCACAATCTCACATACTCCACAAATTAAATACTACGCCAGAAGATATTATTGCAAGAGCAAAATATGCTGTAGCACATGCAAAATCATATGTAGAAGATGTTGAATTCTACGCTGAAGATGCAGGAAGAACTGATAATGCGTTCTTAGCAAAAGTTTGTGAAGAAGTTATCAAATCGGGAGCAACTGTATTGAATATTCCTGACACTACTGGATACTGTCTTCCAGAAGAATATGGAGCAAAGATTAAATACTTAAAAGAAAATGTAAAAGGAATCGAAAACGTAATCCTTTCATGTCACTGTCATAATGATTTAGGAATGGCAACTGCAAACTCAATTGCAGGGGCTATAAATGGAGCAAGACAAATAGAATGTACTATTAATGGTATTGGTGAAAGAGCTGGAAATACTGCACTTGAAGAAGTGGTAATGATCTTCAAACAACATCCTTACTTAAATTTAGATACAAACATCAATACAAGAGAATTAAACGAAATGAGCCGTTTGGTTTCTGAAAGTATGGGAATGATTGTACAGCCAAATAAAGCGATTGTAGGAGCAAATGCTTTTGCACACAGTTCTGGTATTCACCAAGATGGTGTAATCAAAAACAGAGCAACTTACGAGATCATGGATCCGCTTGATGTTGGTGTAAACGAATCTTCAATTATTTTGACTGCAAGAAGCGGAAGAGCTGCTTTAGCTTATAGAGCTAAAAAAGTGGGTTACGAACTTACAAAAACACAGTTAGACATTGTATATGTTGAGTTTTTGAAATTTGCAGATATCAAAAAAGAAGTTTTAGATGCTGATATTCATCAAATCATCGAAGCTTCTAAAATTGAAGGTGAATTAATTAGAAGCTAGTTAAGAAGAATAGAAAATAGAGTAAAGAAGAAAGAGAAAAATAATAAAGGATTTAAATACATAAAGAACGAGACGTTATGAATTTGAAAATTGCAGTTTTGCCAGGAGATGGAATTGGACCTGAGGTTATTTTACAAGCCAAAAAAGCATTGTATGCTATTGCTGAAGTTTATAATCATGAATTTGTTTTTGAAGATGCGCTCATGGGAGCAGTTGCAATTGATAAAACAGGAAGCCCTTTGCCGGAACAAACACTAAATCTATGTTTAAATACAGATGCAGTTTTGCTTGGTGCAATCGGAGATCCTAAATATGATAATAATCCTAATGCAAAAGTTCGACCTGAACAAGGTTTATTGAAGCTTCGTAAAGAACTAGGTTTGTTTGCGAATATTCGCCCAATAAAACCTTACAAAGCATTAATTGAAGCTTCTCCTTTAAAAAGAGAAATTATTGAAGGAGCTGATTTTACAATTTTCAGAGAATTAACAGGCGGTGCTTATTTCGGAACTAAAACACTTAATGAAGAAGGAACACATGCTTCAGATTTATGTGAATATTCAGAAGAAGAAATCACCAGAATTGCACATTTAGCTTTTAAATCGGCACAAAAACGCCGTAAAAAGTTAACAATGGTAGACAAAGCCAATGTTTTGGAAACTTCAAGATTGTGGAGAAAAGTAGTTCAGAAAGTGAGCGAAAATTATCCAGATGTTAAGCTTGATTTTTTATTTGTTGATAATGCAGCAATGCAGCTGATTTTAAATCCGAAACAATTTGATGTGATTTTGACTGAGAACTTATTCGGAGATATTTTATCAGATGAAGCCAGTGTAATCACAGGATCTATTGGTTTATTGCCATCAGTATCTTTAGGAGAAAAAAATGCTTTGTTTGAACCAATTCACGGATCATATCCGCAGGCAAAAGGAAAAAACATCGCTAATCCGATTGCTTCGATTTTAGCCGCAGCGCTTTTGTTAGAGCATTTTGGATTAACTAAAGAAGCTAATGTAATCTATAAAGCGGTAGAAAAAGCAATTGAATACAAAGTTGTAACAGTTGATTTAAAACCAGATTCAAAATTTGGAACAAATGAAGTAGGGGAGTTCGTTTCTAATTTTATTTTCAGTAAAGATGATTTGCTGTATTTTAATAATGACAATGTAAGTATTGGACAATCTACAATTGTTTAATATTTTTTGTTAAAAAGTGAATTTAATAACAAGAAGTATCTGAAATGTTGAGATTTTATTTTTTTAGTTCCTAAAGTTTCTGTACTTTTGTGACACTAAAAAATAAATGATGCAAATCTCAATTATTATTATTTCTGTCGTTGTTGTCAATGTGATTCACACATCTGCATCGGGAATGTTATAAATATAATTGAAAAACTATATTACAAACCTTCCAAATACTGGAAGGTTTTTTTTGAATAAAAATTAAAATAAAATAAAGCAATAATGGAATTAAATAAGTACAGCAAGACCATCACTCAAGATCAAACACAGCCTGCGGCGCAAGCAATGTTGTACGGAATTGGTTTAACTGAAGAAGATTTAAAAAAAGCACAAGTTGGAATTGTGAGCATGGGTTACGATGGTAACACTTGTAATATGCACTTGAACGATTTAGCAAAAGATGTTAAAAAAGGTGTTTGGGATGCAGATCTTGTCGGACTTATTTTTAATACCATTGGTGTCAGTGACGGAATTTCAAACGGAACTGAAGGAATGCGTTATTCATTGGTTTCTCGTGATGTAATTGCAGATTCTATAGAAACAGTTGTTGGAGCGCAATGGTACGATGGTGTAATTGCAATTCCAGGCTGTGATAAAAATATGCCGGGAGCTTTAATCGCAATGGGACGATTAAACCGTCCAGCAATGATGGTTTACGGAGGATCTATTCACTCTGGAAAGTGGAAAGGTGAATCTTTAAATATTGTGTCAGCATTTGAAGCTTTAGGAAAAAAGGTTAAAAACGAAATTACTCCAGAAGATTTTAAAGGAGTTATTCAAAATGCTTGTCCAGGTGCTGGTGCATGCGGTGGTATGTATACGGCAAACACAATGTCTTCTGCAATTGAAGCATTAGGAATGAGCTTACCATACAGTTCATCAAACCCTGCTTTAAGCCAGGAAAAAAGAGACGAATGTGTTGCTGCAGGAGCTGCAATCAAAATTTTATTAGAAAAAGATATTAAGCCAAGGGATATTATGACTCGTAAGGCTTTTGAAAACGCTATTACAATTGTAGCGGTTTTAGGAGGTTCTACAAATGCAGTTATGCACTTAATTGCAATGGCTCACTCTGTTGATATCAAAATTACTTTGGATGATTTCCAAGCAATTAATGACAGAACGCCAGTTCTTGCTGATATGAAGCCTAGTGGTAAATACATGATGGAAGATATTCATGAAGTGGGAGGAATTCCCGCAGTAATGAAATATTTATTGAAAGCAGGACTTATTCACGGAGATTGTTTAACAGTAACAGGAAAAACAGTTGCCGAAAATTTAGCTTCTACTCCAGATTTACAAGACGGACAACAAGTAATTCATGAAATTCAAAAAGCGTTAAAACCAACTGGAAATATTCAGGTTTTATACGGAAATCTTGCTTCTGAAGGTGCTGTAGCAAAAATCAGCGGAAAAGAAGGGGAGTATTTCGAAGGTCCAGCTGTAGTATTTGAAGGTGAATTTGAAGTAATTCCAGGTCTTCAAGCCGGAAAAATTAAACCAGGAAATGTAGTCGTCATCAGGTATTGCGGGCCAAAAGGTGGTCCAGGGATGCCTGAAATGCTGAAACCTACATCTGCTATTATTGGTGCTGGATTAGGAAGCAGCTGTGCTCTTATTACAGACGGTAGATTCTCTGGAGGTTCGCATGGATTCGTGGTAGGACACGTTACACCAGAAGCTTATGATGGTGGTGGTATTGCTCTAGTAAAAGATGGCGATTTAATTGCGATCGATGCCGTGAAAAATACTATTGACCTGAAAATTTCCGACGAAGAATTTGCAGCTAGAAAAGCGGCTTGGGTACAACCGCCGTTAAAAGTTACAAAAGGAGTTTTACTTAAATACGCAAGATCGGTTTCTAGTGCATCAACAGGCTGTGTTACCGATAATTAATTAATAAAATAACAATATCAAAAATCAATTGCAATAACAATATTAATCGAAATATAAAATTGATATTGAAATTTCGAATTGATTTTTGAAAACAAAATATACTATGAAAATATCAGGGGCAGAAGCCGTTATAAGATGTTTATTAGCAGAAGGTGTAGACTTGGTTTATGGTTATCCGGGAGGAGCAATCATGCCGGTTTATGACGAATTATATAAATTTCAAGATCAGTTACACCATGTGTTAGTACGCCACGAACAAGGCGCAACACATGCGGCTCAAGGGTATGCAAGAGCAACAGGAAAAGTAGGTGTGGCAATTGCAACTTCAGGACCAGGTGCAACTAATTTAGTTACAGGAATTGCAGATGCTCAAATCGATTCAACTCCGTTAGTTTGTATTACAGGACAAGTTGGAAGACATTTATTAGGATCTGATGCTTTTCAGGAAACAGATATTATCGGAATTTCAACTCCGGTTACAAAATGGAATTTTCAGGTAACTGAAGCTTCTCAAATTCCAGAAATTATTGCAAAAGCATTTTATATTGCTCGTTCTGGACGTCCAGGACCTGTATTAATTGATATTACTAAAAACGCTCAGTTTGATGAGTTTGATTTTAGTTATGAAAAATGTACCGGAATTAGGAGTTATGTTCCAGTTCCAAAATTAAAATTAGATAAAGTTGCCGAAGCTGCAGCTTTAATTAATAGTGCGCAAAAACCACTTATCGTTTTTGGTCAGGGAATTATTTTAGGTCAAGCCGAAGCTGAATTTAAAGCTTTTGTAGAAAAATCTGGAATTCCTGCAGCTTGGACAATTTTAGGATTATCAGCATTACCAACAGATCATCCGTTGAATGTGGGAATGTTGGGAATGCACGGAAATTACGCTCCAAATTTATTGACAAACGAATGCGATGTTTTAATTGCTTTTGGAATGCGTTTTGACGACCGTGTGACTGGTAATTTAAAAACATATGCAAAACAAGCAAAAGTAATTCACTTTGAAATTGATCCAGCAGAGATTGATAAAAACGTGAAAACAGAAGTTGCAGTTTTAGGGGACGTAAAAGAATCTTTAGCGGCTTTATTGCCATTAATTGAAGCAAAATCTCATGACTTGTGGTTCAATCAATTTAGAGAATTAAGAAATATTGAATTTGAATCTGTAATTAAAGAAGAATTAAATCCAACGAATGGCAAAGGAATTTCAATGGGAGAAACTATTGAAATGATCAATAAACATTCAAATGGAGATGCAATTATCGTTTCAGATGTTGGGCAGCACCAGATGTTTGCTTGTCGCTATGCTAAATTTAATTCGACTAAAAGTAATATTACTTCCGGAGGTTTAGGAACTATGGGATTTGCTTTGCCTGCTGCAATTGGGGCAAAAATGGGAAAACCAGAACGTGAAGTAGTTGCGATTATTGGTGATGGAGGTTTCCAGATGACAATTCAAGAGCTTGGAACAATTTTTCAAACCAAAGTTCCTGTGAAAATTGTGATTTTAAACAATGAATTCTTAGGAATGGTACGTCAATGGCAGGAATTGTTCTTTGATAACAGATATGCTTCAACAAAAATGATTAATCCAAATTTCATTGCAATTGCCGAAGGATATTATATCAAATCTAAAAAAGTTACACAAAGAGAAGATTTAGATGCAGCGGTCGCTGAGATGCTGGCTTCAAAAGATTCTTACTTCTTAGAAGTTATGGTGGAAAAAGAAAATAACGTTTTTCCAATGATTCCAACAGGAGCTTGTGTTTCAGAAATTAGATTAAGCTAAAGAAAAGTTTCATGTTTCAAGTTTTACGTTTCAAGTTGGAAAACCTGAAACGTGAAACCTGAAACAAAATAAACTAAAAAACAAATGGAAGATAAAACATTTACCATATCGGTATACTCAGAAAATAACGTGGGTTTATTAAATAGAATATCTGGAATATTCTTAAAGCGTCACATTAATATATTAAGTCTAAATGTTTCTGAATCAGAAATAGAGAATGTTTCAAGATTTATCATTGTAGTAAACACTACAGAAAAATGGGTTCAGAATATTGTTGGACAAATTGAAAAACAAATTGAAGTTATAAAAGCATTTTATCACACAGATGAAGAAACTATTTATCTAGAAAATGCATTATTTAAAATCGCTTCTAATTTGCTGTTCGATGAAAAACAAATTCAAAATATAATTAAAGACAGTCAGTCTACGATTGTAACAGTTTCAAGAGATTTCTTTGTGATTTCAAAATCTGGAAGACGTTCAGAAATTGAAGAATTATACGAAAAATTCAAACCGTACGGAATTATGCAGTTTGTACGTTCAGGAAGAATTTCGGTTTCTAAAGAAAAAATGGAAATATCTTCATTATTAGAATCTTATAAATAAAACAATTTAGTTACTATAACATTATCATTAAACATTAAAACAAAAATGGCAAATTATTTCAATACATTACCACTTAGATTACAATTAGAACAATTAGGAGTTTGCGAATTTATGGAGCAGTCTGAGTTTGCAGACGGTATTGCAGCATTAGCAGGAAAAAAAGTTGTAATTGTAGGCTGTGGAGCACAAGGTTTGAATCAAGGATTAAATATGAGAGATTCTGGTTTAGATATTTCTTATGCATTACGTGCAGATGCAATAGCTGAAAAAAGAGCTTCTTATAAAAATGCAACTGAAAATGGTTTCACTGTAGGAACTTATGAAGAATTGATTCCAACTGCAGATTTAGTTTGTAACCTTACACCAGACAAACAACATACAGCTGTGGTAAATGCTATTATGCCATTAATGAAAAAAGATTCTACTCTAGCTTATTCTCACGGATTCAACATTGTAGAAGAAGGAATGCAGATTCGTAAAGATATCACTGTTATTATGTGTGCTCCTAAATGTCCTGGTTCTGAGGTTCGTGAAGAGTACAAAAGAGGTTTTGGTGTGCCAACACTTATTGCAGTTCACCCAGAAAACGATCCAAACGGATTTGGTTTAGATCAGGCAAAAGCTTACGCCGTTGCAACTGGAGGACACAGAGCTGGAGTTTTAAGATCATCTTTCGTAGCTGAAGTAAAATCAGATTTAATGGGTGAGCAGACAATTCTTTGTGGTTTATTGCAGACTGGATCTATTTTATGTTTTGATAAAATGGTTGAAAAAGGAATTGATGCAGCATACGCTTCTAAATTAATTCAATACGGATGGGAAACTATCACTGAGGCTTTAAAACACGGCGGTATCACAAATATGATGGATCGTTTAAATAATCCTTCTAAAATTGAAGCTTATGAACTAGCTGAAGAATTAAAAGACATTATGCGTCCATTATTCCAAAAACATCAAGACGATATTATTTCTGGAGAATTCTCAAGAACTATGATGATCGACTGGGCTAATGACGATGTGAATTTATTAAAATGGAGAGCTGCAACAGGAGAAACTAACTTCGAAAAAACAGCTCCGCAAGAAGCTCCAATTTCTGAGCAAGAATATTTTGATAATGGAGTATTGATGATTGCAATGGTAAAAGCTGGTGTTGAGTTAGCTTTTGAAACAATGACTGAAGCAGGTATCATCGAAGAATCTGCTTACTATGAGTCATTACACGAATTACCATTAATTGCAAATACAATTGCAAGAAAGAAATTATTCGAAATGAACCGTGTAATTTCTGATACTGCAGAATACGGTTGTTACTTATTTGATCATGCATGTAAGCCTTTATTGACTGAATTCATGAAAAAAGTGGATACTAATATTATTGGTAAACCATTTTCAACTTCAAATGGAGTAGACAACGCAGTATTAATCGCTGTAAACAAAGAAATCCGCCAGCATCCTATCGAAGAAGTTGGAGCATGGTTGAGAGAGTCTATGACAGCTATGAAAAAAATCGGATAATTAAAAAATTTGGGAATTCCCGCAAAATTGGATTTTGCGGGTTTTGCACTGTATCAATGATTTGTAATATTTTGAATTAGTAAGCACTTATTAAAGAAAAAAGATATAGATGCATATTGCATTCACTTAACTTCTGTGAGAGTAGTTAAGTGAAGCTGATCCCTTATAATGGGGTATATTTGATAAAATATACTTGTTGAAATTTCTGTTTTAATTAATAATGATGCTGCTATTTTCAAAATAGAGAAAAGTATGGTAAGGTATTTAAGAAATTAATTGTTATTGAAATTTGTTAAATTAAAAAAGGCATAATATCTATTTATTATGCCTTTTTTGCCCTTTCTATTTTGGTTTAAAAGTAAAATTTTATATCATATGCAAATAATTGTAATATTTTATTAAAGAAATGTTTTTTTTTGATAAAATTTATGAATTAAATTGTTTCTAGAATACATTCAGATTTAATACATTTATAAAAAAATTCAACAAACGATGAGCTATTACAAAATTGAAAATTTAGAACAATATTTTAAACATTACAATAAGTCAATAAGGGAGCCAAGAAAATTTTGGGGAAAAATAGCTGAGGAGAATTTCACATGGTACCAACAATGGGAAAAAGTAGTTGATTTTAATATGGCTGATGCTGAAGTAAAATGGTTTACAGAAGCTAAAGTTAACATTACCAAAAACTGTATCGATAGACATTTAAGCAAAAGGGGAGATAAAACGGCTATTATTTTTGAACCGAACGATCCTTCTGAAGATGCTTTACATATAACGTATAACGAATTATACGAAAGAGTTTCAAAAATGGCAAACGTTCTTCGCGAGCAGGGTGTTCGAAAAGGAGATAGAGTTTGTATTTATTTGCCAATGATTCCAGAATTAGCCGTTGCTGTATTGGCTTGTGCTAGAATTGGAGCGATACATTCTGTTGTTTTTGCTGGATTTTCTGCATCTGCAGTATCTGCAAGAATTAACGACTGCGAATGTAAAATGGTTATCACATCTGATGGAGGTTATAGAGGTAACAAAACAATTGACTTAAAGGGAATTGTTGACGAAGCTTTAGAAACTTGTCCATCTGTAGAAAAAGTTTTAGTGGCAAAAAGAACTAAAACTGATGTAAAAATGAAAGAAGGCCGTGATATCTGGTTACAGCCATTATTAGATGCAGCTTTAGACAATAGTGTTGCCGAAATTATGGATGCAGAAGATCCTTTGTTTATTTTATATACTTCAGGATCAACAGGTAAACCAAAAGGAATGGTTCACACTACTGCTGGTTACATGGTTTATACAGCGTATACTTTTAAAAATGTTTTCAGCCACGAAGAAAATGATATTTTCTGGTGTACAGCAGATATAGGCTGGATCACAGGACATTCTTATATATTATACGGACCATTATTAAATGGAGGTACGACTGTACTTTTTGAAGGTGTTCCTTCTTACCCTGATTTCAGCCGTTTTTGGGAAATTATCGAAAAACATAAAATTACACAATTCTATACAGCACCAACAGCAATTCGTTCGTTAGCAAAAGAAAGCCTAGATTATATTCAAAAATATCCTCTAAAATCTCTTAAAGTTATTGGATCTGTTGGAGAACCAATTAACGAGGAAGCTTGGCACTGGTTCAATGACCATGTTGGAGATAAAAGATGTCCAGTTGTAGATACCTGGTGGCAGACAGAAACTGGAGGAATCATGATTTCACCGATTGCGTTTGTTACACCTACAAAACCTACTTATGCAACTTTACCATTACCAGGAATTCAACCCGTTTTGATGGATGAGAAACGTAATGAGATTGAAGGAAACCAAGTAGTGGGAAGTTTATGTATTAAATTCCCGTGGCCTGGAATTGCCAGAACAATCTGGAACAATCACGAACGTTACAAAGAAACTTATTTCTCTGCTTTTCCTGGAAAATATTTTACAGGAGACGGAGCATTAAGAGATGAAGTAGGATATTACAGAATTACAGGTAGAGTAGATGACGTTGTAATTGTTTCTGGCCACAATTTAGGAACAGCGCCAATTGAAGACGCAATCAACGAACACCCTGCAGTTGCAGAATCTGCTATTGTTGGATTTCCTCATGATATTAAAGGAAATGCTTTGTATGGTTACGTTATTCTAAAAGAAACTGGAGAAGTTAGAAATAAAGAGAATTTGTCTAAAGAGATCAATCAATATATTGCAGATCACATTGGACCAATTGCTAAATTAGATAAAATTCAGTTTGTATCTGGTTTGCCAAAAACACGTTCAGGAAAAATCATGCGTAGAATTTTACGTAAAATAGCTGAAGGAGATTTTTCTAATTTTGGTGATACTTCAACTTTATTAAATCCAGAAGTTGTAGAACAAATTATGAAAGAAAGAATTTCTTAAGTAAACTATAGAAAAATAAAAAATGCCTCTTAAATTTAAGAGGCATTTTTTTTATATTTTAATCTAAAAGAAAAATGGCTTAATAATTTGTCGGACTTAGCGAAGTCGAACTCCGTTTGCAGAATCGCTTTGTGGGACTTCGACTTCGCTAAGTCTGACAATCGCATTATTTTCTTTTATAAAAATTTAAAAAAAGAAATTTTACTTTTATTTAATTCCTAAACGAGATTTTAACTTCAAAAATAATAGACCAATTCTATAAGCATCTTCAGAAGAAGAATTTCGATCGCTTTTCGGAATTTTATAAATTTCACACAAATCGTCAAGCGAAAACTGTTTGTCATTTATATCAGTTAGTTTTCTGTACATCACGTCAACATCAAGAGCTTCATTTTTTAATCTTCCGCAATCCAGACGTTCTAAAGCTGCATTGAGCATTTCGACATCAAAATTAATGTGATGCCCTACCAAAACTGAATTTCCTATAAAATTAACAAAAGCTTCAAGTGCATCTGGTTCAGGCATTTTCATCATTTTGCTTTCAATGATAAATTCATTTGAAAGACCATTATCCTGAAGATATTTGTATTGAAGTAAAACAGTTTCAAAACTTTCTTTAATAACAATACTATCATCAATAACTGAGAACGCACCAAGAGACAATATAACATCTCTATCCGGATTTAACCCTGATGTTTCTGTTGATAGAACAACAAACTTATTAGGTTTAGTTTCGAATTTAGTTAAATAATCTTTCCAGAATTCTGGATAGTCTTTATTAATATTTTTCAGCCAGTCTAGCATATTTTATGAGAATTGTGTCAATTGAAATTTACTCTTAATCAGTTCCTCCAGGTCTTTCATTGGGGTTAAAGCATTTTTTAATTTCTCTTTGTCAGTTTTTGACATTTCTCTTAAATTAATATATTGGCCAGAGTCGTCATTTTTTAATCCTTCAACAGTTCTAAATTTCGAAAGGGTTAAGAAAGCATCTGCACAGCTTAAATAAATTTCTGCATTTTTAGAATCTGTTATCGCTAATTGTTTGAATCTTAAGTAAGTATTTTGAATTCCTTTAATATTAGCATTTAATATCAATAAACGCGCACCATCAATTAATGGCATTAAAGCACGTGTTTTTATATCAAATTTACCTTTATGCGGACCTTCTTCTTCAACAATAAATTTCTTAAAGAAGCTTAAAGGAGAATTTCTTTTTAAGGCATCATTTCCTAAAAAGTCAAAAAACAAAGTATTGTTGACAGCATTTTTGAAAATGACATTTTCAATAGCTTCTTCAATTTTTGGTTCACCAAAAACAATTTCATAATCAAAGAAAATACTGCTCAAATCATTACTGTTTTCACCTGGAGTATTCATCCAGCTGTTGTACTGTTTTGTCCAGTCACTCAATGACTTACACCAAAGCATATTGCTTCCCATATGTCCATTAGGGCAATATTCGTAACCCACTTTTTCAAGTATAGAAGTTGTTCTTTTTGCTAATCTCAAGAAATAATCTTTTACTTCTCTATATTTTTCAGGTGTAACATCTTCAAAAATTAAAATACTGTCTTGATCGGTAAGCAAAAGCTGCTCTTTACGTCCTTGACTTCCAATACTTAACCATGCAAAACGTGCAGGAGGGGAGCCTAAATCTAAAATTGACAGCTCAACAGCGCGTTTGATGATAGCCAAGTTTATTTCACTTGCAATATTACTCACATGCGAAATTGGAATATTTTTTTGAATTGAATTTTGAATCAAATCTGATAAACGATCACGTATTTGTTTTAAATCTTTCGGAAGCTGCGAACGTTTAATTTCTTTAATTAAAACACCAGGGTTACTGGCTTGAGCCACAATTAGATCATGTTCAGAAATAATTCCTTTTACAACAGATTTGCTTGTTCCGTCTTTGGTAACACATAGGTGTGTCACATTATGTTTCAGCATTAACAATTGCGCCTCTGCCAATGAAACATTTTCTAAAACTGTAACAACTGGCGAAGACATAATTTTGTCAATAGTTTCAGTAATAGGATAACGGCCAGTAGCAATCTTTGAAGATAAATCCGCATTGGTAACAATACCAATAGGGTGATTTTTTTCGCAGATTATAATATTATCGACCATCGAATCGGTCATTAAGATCGCAACATCTTTAATGATATGATTAGATTGCGTTGTTAATGGCGAATTATTGTAGTTAAGTGACTGAATATATTGCATTTCCGATTGCTGATCTAAGAAATCAGTATCAGAAATCAGTTTACCGTTTGAGCTGACGCTGTCTTTTGTATGTCTTGAATTTACAGCAAAACTTTCTAATAAAAAGTTTAAAACGTCTGAATTGTTAGCTACAAAAGGTCTAAACACAGCGATAGGAATAGCATAGATAATGCTTTCTTCACGGGCTTTAGCAGTCATCATGTAGTTATTTTTGGCAAAAAACGGACGTAAACCAAAAATATCTCCTTCGTGACATTTATTTATAATTGTTTCTTCAGCGTCTGCAATAGTCGTAAGATTAATGACACCAGAAGCTACAACATAAAAACTATCATGAAGCGGATCGTTATTTTGAAACAAAACCGCATGTTTTTCTAAATTAATGACACGAATATTCGTAGCAATATCTGATAATTCCTGAAAAGTTAAATTATCAAATGGTTTGTATTCTTTTAAAAAATCTGCAATATGCTCAGCGACTGTATTCATATGTTTGATAATTTATTTTTAAAGTATCGAATGTAAAAATAATAAAATAAAGTCTTACAATGAAAGCATCTTGATGAGAATATAAGGAATATTAAGAAAATGTTAAACATTACTGATTTAAAGGCTTAAAAATGGTTTTTTAAAGTTAAGATTTGGCTATTTATTTTTTTAAAGAGTTTAAATTTATCAGTTTGCGTTTAAACTAAATTTAAAAATAAATATTTTCAGAGGAGTACCCAGAGACGTTTGTAAACGGTTATATAAAAAAGATTAAAGTAGCATGAGCAGCGGTTTTTAAAATATTCTATTTTACATAATATAAATTATAGTTCAAATTAAAATAACTCTGAGAGAAGAACTATTCATATAATTTATTCAAAACAACGTCTTTAGGAACCAAATCTCCGCCACCACGTTTTGTGAATTGTAAAACTCCTTCATTTGTAATTAAAACTGCGCTCGCAGAAATTCCGTCTTTATCTTTAAGTTTGATTTGAGCTCTGTCGCCAAGAGGATAAACATATCCGGAAACTTCTAAAACTCCAGAATTTAATTCTTTATGTTCACTGGTAACTTCTGCAGTTCCAAAAATCGCATAATTAGATTGTGCGATTGTAATTGTGAAAATATATTCTTTTTTACAGTTTTTACAATTTTCATTGCTCCAGGTTCCAGAAAATCTATTATGCTGTGAATATGACTTTAGAGAAATTAAAATTGCCAGAAAAAGAAATTTTTTCATTGTAGATTGTGTATAAAAATTTGAACCAAATATAAAACAAAAAAAGCATCATGAATCATGATGCTTTTTCTAAGTTTAATAAAAACTATAATTTTTTCAAATAAACTGATTTTCCATTTAATGAAACGTCAATTTGATTTGTTTTTTCATTGAAAGTTGTTCTCAAAGCATTTCCGTTAAAAATTGTAACATCGCCGTATACATGGCCAGCTTCATTTGAAACATAATCAAAAACTACTTTTTTATTACCAGGCTCAATTCCTAATTTGTAGCTTGAAAATTTTGTGCCTCTCAAGTCAAAATCCTGCTGTGTATCAATAACATTTCCATCTGCATAAAAATTTGTTACAGATTTACTTAAAGTTATATCAGGATAATACTGATTTACTTTTTTTAAGAGTTCGTACTGGGCAACACTGGCTTCTTCTTGTTTTGATGTGATAGTTTGAGCAAAAGAAAGAGATGTAAATAAAATGGTTAATAGTAAAATGTACTTTTTCATATTTTTTAAATTAATGATTAATAAATAGTTACGCCAAAATATTTGGCAATAACTGTAATTTATTGTTATAAACTTCTTGAAGTTATACTACAAGGTATGAAATCTTTACCTTTGCACGAAATTAAAAGCCTTTTTTTAAGAAAATGACAACAAAAAAATATATTCAGCTGATCCTCATTTTAGGTTCACTTACAGCCTTAGGTCCCTTTTCTATTGATATGTATCTGCCTGGTTTCTCTGGAATTGCAAAAGATTTAAATACAACTGTAGCAAAAGTTTCGATGAGTTTATCGAGTTATTTCATCGGTATTTCCGCTGGACAATTGCTTTATGGACCATTATTGGATCGTTTTGGACGAAAAAAACCGCTCTTCATCGGTCTACTTGTTTACATTTTGGCTTCTTTAGGCTGTATTTATGTTGCTGATATTGATTCTTTTATCTTACTTCGTTTTGTACAGGCAATTGGAAGTTGTGCTGCAACTGTAGCTTCTGTTGCAATGGTTCGAGATTTGTTTCCTGTAAAGGATATTCCAAAAGTATTTTCACTTTTAATGCTTGTTGTCGGGCTTTCGCCAATGCTGGCGCCTACAATTGGCGGTTACGTTACAGAAGATTTAGGCTGGCACGCCGTATTCTTTATATTAATGTGTATGGGAATTGTAATTTTAGCGGCGTCTCAAATTGGGCTTCCAAACACTTATAAACCAGACACTTCAATTTCATTAAAACCAAAACCGATTATTACTAATTTCTTAGCCGTTTTAAAAGAACCTCAATTTTATACGTATGCTTTCACTGGAGCAATAGCTTTCTCAGGATTATTTTCTTATGTAGCAGCATCTCCTATCGTATTTATGGATATTTATAAGGTTGACGCCAAAACTTACGGTTGGATTTTTGCTTTAATGTCTGTCAGTTTTATTGGTTCTAGTCAATTGAATTCTATGTTGTTAAAAAGATTTTCTAGTGAACAAATGATTTTTGGAGCACTAATTTCGCAATCAGTAATTAGTATTATATTCTTGATTTTAGCTTTAAATGACCTGTTAGGATTATACCAAACTATCGGAATGTTATTTTTATTTTTGGCTTGTTTGGGAATTTCAAATCCGAATACAGCTGGATTAACGCTTGCTCCTTTTGCTAAAAATACAGGAAGTGCATCTGCTTTAATGGGAGCTATTCAGTTGGGATTAGGTGCGTTAGCATCATTTGCAATTGGTGTTTTCGTAAAAGATTCTGTAGCTCCAATGGTTGCCATTATGGCAACTACAACTATAACAGCATTTATTATTTTAAATATCGGGAAACGATTTATAAAAAATAAAGTAGAACTTTCGGATAGCGATGATGTTATGATTGCTCATTAAAACTTTTAAATTTTCAATTTTTTAAATTCCAAATCCAACTTATAAAAAAAGCAGAATCTATATTTAGATTCTGCTTTTTTTATAAGTTGGATTTGGAATTTAAATTTTTGGAATTTAAAAACTCTAACTTTGCTGTCTTTTTTCTGGTCGAATAATCATTCTAAGAGATTGATCTTTTGCGAAATAAGCAACCATCCAATTCCAGAATGTATTTAATCTGTTTCGGTAAGTAATCAAAGAAATCAAGTGAATAAACAGCCAGATAACCCAAGCAAAAAATCCTTTAAAATGCCATTTTGGACTTGGTAAATCTACTACAGCTTTGTTTTTTCCAATGATTGCCATTGAACCTTTGTCTTTATACATAAATGGAGTCAAAGGTTTATTTTTAACCATAGCTTTAAAGTTTTTAGCTAGATTAAGTCCTTGTTGAATAGCAACTTGCGCAACCTGTGGGTGTCCGTCAGGGAAATTTTTATCTCCAGCAGTAATTGCTGTATCACCAATCGCATAGACATTTTCTAATCCGTTTACTTTATTGTATTGGTCAGTCGCCATACGTCTTCCGCGGCCATAACTTTCTTTCGGAATTCCTTCGAAAATTTTAGCAGAAACTCCAGCGGCCCAGATTAAGTTTTTAGTTTTAATCGTTTCTCCACCTTCAAAAAATACAGTATCATCTACATAATCAACAACTTTAGTGTTTAGTTTTACCACAACTCCTAATTTTGTCAACGCCTCTAAAGTATCTTTTTGAGATTCTTTACTCATTGGAGACAGTAAAGCATCTCCTCCATCAACTAAATAAACATTACTTGCAGATGTATCTAATTCTGGATATTCTTTTAAAAGTATATTTTTTCGCATTTCTGCAAACATTCCAGAAACCTCCACTCCTGTTGGTCCTCCTCCGGCAACTACGATGGTCAATAATTTGCGTCTTTTACGCATATCTTTACAGATAGCAGCCTTTTCTAGGTTTTTAAGCAATGCGTTACGCATTTCGATGGCATCATTTAATGTCTTCATCGGAATGGCATTTTTCATTACGTTTTCCATGCCAAAGTAGCTGGTTTCGGCTCCAGTTGCAAAAACCAAATGATCGTATGTCAATTCTCCATTGTTCAGCACGATTTTCTTTTCTGCTGGGACAACAGATAATAATTCACCTAAACGAAACTGCAGGTTTTTTTTACCTGCAAAAAACTTTCTAAAAGGATAACTGATGCTTGATGGCTCCAAAAAAGCCGTAGCAACTTGATATATAAGTGGTGGGAAAAAGTTATAATTATTCTTGTCTACAAGTGTTACTTGTATTTGAGGATGGTCTACAAGTTCTTTTGCCAGATTGATTCCTGCAAATCCACCTCCAATAATGACTATTTTCATATATGTTGTTAATTTAAGTAGGATTATAAAATTATTCCTTATAAATGTACAACTTTAATATACAATGACAAAAGTCATAATTATTACTTTTTGAATTTTTTAACAGGTTTTTCAACTATATCGATTTTGTTCTGCAAAATATAATTAGCCATCAATTTCTCGATTAGTTCTTCTTTTGTTAAATGATGAAAAACCGTCTTTACTTTTGTTTTTAATTCAGCAGCAATCTCATGATTTGGTTTTGTTTTGAAGATTTGTTTTGCCCACAAAAGCATATTGTTTTCTTCCAAACTTGCTGCAGATGGTTTTTTAAATTCTAAAAATTTAATGCCCAATTCTCTTTCAAAATCGGCAATTTCAGCAGTTTCTTCTTGTTGTAAAACTGTTAGAGAAAGTCCCTTTGCTCCTGCCCTTGCTGTTCTTCCACTTCTGTGAACATAATTTTCGTATGTATCAGGAAGGTGATAATTAACCACATAAGAGATTTCTTTTACGTCTATTCCTCTAGCAGCCAAATCGGTAGCGACTAAAATATTGATATGTCCTTCACGAAATTGCTCCATAATCCTGTCACGGATTCCCTGGCTCAAACTTCCATGAAGTGCTCCAGATGAGAACTTATTTATAGCCAGATTTTTAGCCAGTTTATTAACTGCAGCTTTTGTTTTACAGAAAATAATACCACGTTCCCCATCTTTTGAATTCAAGAAATGCATTAAAACTTCCAGTTTTTCGATCGGATCAACAACAATATATTCGTGATCAATTCCTTCGTTTCCAACAGTTTCCATACTCGCACTTACTTGAACTACATTTTTGTTCAAATAATTCTGAATCAGTTGTTTAATTGTTCCCGGAAGCGTTGCAGAAAATAATAATGTGCGATGTTTTTTGGGTAATTCAGCGACGATTTCGTCTAGACTTTCTTTCAGTATAGCAACCATTTCATCGGCTTCATCCAAAACTAAATATTCTGTCTGCTTTAGATCAATTGCTTTACGCTGAATCAAATCGATAAGACGTCCTGGAGTTGCTACAACAATTTGTGCGCCTTCTTTAAGTCTTTCAATTTGTGGTTTTATCGGAGTTCCTCCGCAGATTGAAGCAATAGATATATTAGGAATATATTTTGAAAATCCTTCTAAGTTTCTAAAAATCTGCTGTCCAAGTTCTCTAGTAGGAACTAAAATAACAGCTTGAACTACAGTTGATTCTGAATTGACCAATTGTAATATTGGTAAACCAAAAGCAGCAGTTTTTCCTGTTCCAGTTTTTGCTAAACCCACAACGTCATGGATTTCAGACAGTAAAAGCGGAATTGTTTTTTGTTGAATTTCAGTAGGTTCAACAATGGTTAATTCGCCTAAAGCTTTTAAAATTGGCGCTGAAAGTCCTAATGTTGAGAATTGTTTAGACATAGTTATTTAGTTTTTGTTTCAAGTTTCATGTTTCAAGTTACACAGAAACTTATTAAGTTGTAAAGGAGAAATCACATTTGCTCTGAAATGCTATTTCTCCTTTTGTAAATATATTAATGTTTTAGATTCCAACAACTTGAAACATGAAACCTGAAACTTTTCAACTAAAATTTATCAATCCGGTTCGTTCATGATTTTCTCACGATATTTTTTACCGATTAATAAAGTTAATCTTTGTTTGTAATCGTCTACAAGCCATTCACGGTAGTTTTTACTGCACTGGCTCAAACATTTAGAATAACGCTTAATACGATCTTCTATATCGTCATCAAGTTCTTTTGCTAATGATTTTGCTTCCTGTAATGTTTCTGTATTGTCTACACACATTGCAGCATGCTGATCAAGCGATTTATCTAAAACTACTTTTGAACGAAGATTTTGTTTGATAATTAATTTATGTTCTTCATCAACATCAAAGGTAACATCGGCAGTTTTACTAAATTTAGCTCGCAATTCTGGCGGCATGCTATATTTGAAAAACAACTCAATTTCATGGTCATCACGCAGATTTTCCAAATAAAACTCTGGCGATTTAAATATGTGCTGCCAATTTACAGGGTCACTCCATAAACCAAAACGTGCAGCATTATTACCTAAATCAATAACTGTAAATTCATCTTTTCCAGGCAATTTACGAGAACCACGGCCAATCATCTGAAAATAAAGCGTCAGGGATTTGGTTGCTCTGTTCAAAATAATAGTTTCTACAGTCGGCTCATCAAAACCAGTTGTCAAAATTCCCACAGAGGTCAAAATAGCATCCGGAGTCTTTTTAAACCATTGCAAAATATCTTTACGTTCTTCAGAACTACTTGTATTATCAAGGTGTCTAATATCGTAACCTGCTTCTCTAAAGGTTTCATACACATATAAAGAGGTATGGATACCGTTATTGAAAATTAGGGTTTTCTTACCTAAAGAACGTTCTGTATACGCATGAAGCAGTTTTTCCTGCATCAAAGTATTGGTATACAAATCATCAGATGATTTTACTGTATAATCACCATTGATACCTACTTTTAATGACGTTAAACCAACATCATAACTATAAGTAGTTGCTCTAGCCAAAAATCCTTTGTCAATCAATGACCCAATTGTATCACCAACAATAAGTTCGTGGTAGCTTTTGTGCATTGGTAATTTTATATTGGAACTCAAAGGCGTTGCTGTTACTCCAAGAATAAAAGCATTTTTGAATGAGTTTAATAATTTACGAAATGAATTGTAATGTGCCTCATCAATAATAACCAAACCAATATTATCCAGATGAAGTTTTTCATCATTAATACGGTTTTTTAAAGTTTCAACCATCGCCACAAAACATGAAAAATCGTTTTGGTCAGGAAGTTCTTTTACCTTACTATTGATAATTTTGTTTGTAACACCAAAACCTGTCAACATCTTTGAAGTTTGTTTACAAAGTTCGATACGGTGCGTTAAAACAACCACTTTTTTATCATTATTTGATAAATAGCGGCGAACGATTTCAGAAAATATTACTGTTTTTCCTCCTCCTGTTGGAAGCTGGTACAGTAAATGGTGTCTTGGAGGAGCATTGTCTAAACGGTCAAAAATTGCATCAATATCACCTTTTTGATATGCATACAGTTCTTTTTTCTCTTCTCTTTCTATTTCTAAAGTGTTTTGAGACATTGTTTATTTTTGGATTTTTGCAAAAATACACCGAAAAAACAGTTATTCATCTTATTTTAACCTAAAATAAATGTTTTTTTTAAACTAAGATTTTTTATGAGAGAGGCATTTAGTAGTCGATTTTCTCCAAAATGGCTTCAAAATCGTACTTATTTTTCCATTTTTGGTTTAAAGTTTCTTGCTGAATTGCATTAATTCGCAATTTATATTCGTTAAAAATGCCATTTGAAACAATAAAATTAACGGCCTGCTCAAAAGAATTAAATATGCTTTTGTAAAATAATTCTTGTTTTATGAAATTTTGAGAAGAATAAGTCTGGGCAATTTCAATATTATACAACATTATATCTGCAATCACGAAAGCATCAACTCCAAGCATAATAAAATGTTTTATAAGCTTTTGAGCGACAGATCTACGCATTTTGGCTCTTGGGCGCCATTTTGCTCCTGGCTTTTTAATCGGAAAATATTCGTGCGAGATTTTAACTTTGGCATCCTGGAGTAATTTGTCTTCTTTCGGATTAAAAACAAAGTCGTAATATACTTTTACTGGACTGAATTTTTCATACAATTCGATCAATTGTTCTTCCAGTTGTTCCTTATTTAATTCGGATAAATATTTTTTTAAATCGCGTTTGCTCATTATCAAAGTTTAAGAATACAAAAGTAAATTACTTTCTTGATACATAACTTAAAAACCAACCATAATACTTAATTTTGCTGCTATAATTTAAAAAAATAGTATCAATGCTCAAGATTTTTAAAGTTACAGCCATCCTAGAAGGAATTTCTTACTTAGTGTTATTCGCTAATATGCTTATTATCAAAACGAATAATCCTGAACTTTATCATACCTTATTACGTCCGTTAGGAATGACACATGGTGTTTTATTTATCGGATATATTATTTTGGCTTTTTTATTGAAAAAATCTCAAAATTGGGATCTAAAAACTTTCGGAATCATCTTAATAGCTTCACTTATTCCGTTTGGAACTTTCTATATTGAGAAAAAATACTTAGAAAATGCATAAGCTTTTGGATAAAGTATTCAATTTTTTATATCCTGTTTTTAGAGATTGGGGTATGAGCCGCAACTTTGCGTCTTATATCAGCTTGATCTTTAATATTATTATTTTAATAGCATTAGCATACGTTATTTACTATGCTGCCAAATTTATTTTAGTGACCCTCACTGCAGTTTTTGCACAGCGTACTAAAACAAAATTTGACGATTATTTAATCCAAAACAAAACCACAAGATATACTGCTTATTTAATTCCATTTTTCTTTATTTATAAAGCAGTTCCAATTATTTTAGATAAGTACGATTATTGGGAATTATTGTTCGGAAAAATAGTTGGTATTTATATTGTATTACTTGGTTTATGGATCGTTAGAACCGTTTTTAATTCGTTACGCGATTATTTAAAACAAAAACCAGAATACAGCGATAAACCGATCGATAGTTTCGTTCAGGTAATTATGATTGTGCTTTGGATTTTTGGAGTGGCACTTATTATTTCAACTTTATTCGGAATCAAAAAAGGCGAACTTTTAACCATTCTAGGAACGCTTTCAGCAATTATTATCTTGATTTTTAGGGATACCATTCTTGGATTTGTTTCCAGTGTTCAGGTTGCAATCAACGATATGGTTCGTATCGGCGACTGGATTACAATGGATAAATTTGGTGCTGATGGAGATGTTATTGAAATCAATTTGACGACAGTAAAAGTTCGAAACTTTGATAATACCATTACCACAATTCCGACTTATGCTTTAAGTTCAGATTCTTTTCAGAACTGGCGCGGCATGCAGAAATCAGAAGGAAGACGTATTAAAAGACATGTTCTAATAAAAAGCAGTACGATTCGTTTTTTGAATAATGAAGATCTCGCTCAAATGCGAAAAATTCAGCTTATTACAGCTTATATTGATAGCAGACAAGCCGAGATTGAAAAATACAACGATTTGAGAGGCGTTGACAAAACGCTTTCGCTAAATGGACGTAATATGACCAATTTAGGTTTGTTCCGAAAATACATCATGCAGTATTTGATGGATCATCCAGGATTGAATAAAAACATGCATATTATGTGCAGACAATTGCAGTCAACAGCCCACGGAGTTCCGTTAGAAATTTATGTGTTTTCAAGTGATAAACGCTGGGCAAACTACGAATATATTATGGCAGATATTTTCGACCACGTTATGGCTTCTGTAGGTTATTTTGATTTGGAAATATTTGAACTTCCTTCTCAGATTGGAAAAATAGAATAGTTTTTTTTGTTTCAAGTTTCAGGTTTCAAGTTATGGCAAAGAACCTGAAACCTGAAACCTGAAACCTGAAACCTGAGACCTGAAACCTGAAACCTGAAACCTGAAACCTGAAACCTGAAACCTGAAACCTGAAACAAATCCCCTACTCCTCTATTCTCTCAAAAATAAACTCTGAGTTATTGTACTCTATTGGAACTCCAGGTACAAAACAGGGAAGATTGAAGTAAGTTCCGATAACACCTTTTCCTAAGTAAAGTTTGTTATCCTTCTTTAAAAGTGCTAGTGGAACTCTTTTCCAGCTTCCGCCAAAAGAAATATAATGATAATCGCCTCGAAGTGTATCGCCTTTAAGATCACCTCTTACGTCACCAGAATCTTTTCCATATCCGTAACGCGAAATTTCATATCGGCCATAGAAACGTTTGTCATTCATATGAATATCTAAAACTGCGGTATCTTTATTGTTTATAGCACGATAAAAGGCATGATTGTATTTATATTTATCTTTATCTTCTTTTGAATTGCAGGAAACTAGCAATAAGCTCAGAAATAGAAATAATCGCATATTTTTATTTTATAAAAAACAAAAATAGGTTTTTACTGTGGGATTATTTATTTAACTTTAAAGAAAAAACATGGCAGATAGAGACACTTTTTTAAAAGAATTCAGAGGCGAAACTTTAGGAACTGTAAGTGCTCAATCTTCTCCAGATGAGATCTTTCAAAATCAAACCATTCGACCTATTTTAAAGCTTCAAAACGACTTGTTTGTAGCGGTTTTTATAAATTATGTGAATAAAAACAAACCCGATTTTTATTCGTATTCCGTCGAAAAGAAATTACAGGCAATTGAAAATTCAATTCAAAAAGATATTAAGTTCAGAAATTCGTTAAAAGGAATTGTAATGGCGCTTTTTACCATTCAAGAGTATGATACTTACATTCAGAACTCTTCAAGTTTAAACAAACGAATGATGAATTTGTTAATTGATCGATTGAAAAATCAGGTGCAGTTGTTTGAGGTGGAAGCTAAATAAAGACACTAAGGATATAAGATGCTAAGATTCTAAGTTTTTTTAACTCAGAATCTTAGTTTCTCACTATTTTAATATCTTAAAAGCTCAAGTAAAACTTCCTCAAATCTGTTTCTCGGTAAAAATTGATCTTCTAAAGCTTTTGTAAACGGAATTGGCGAATCCAAACTAGCAACTCTTTTTACTGGAGCATCCAAATATTCGAAACAATTTTCCATAATCAAAGCCGAAATATCACTTGCGATTCCACCAAACATAGTATCTTCTTGATAAATAATAGCTTTTCCTGTCTTTTTTACAGAAGTAAAAATTGTTTCAGTATCTAAAGGCTGTAAAGTTCTTAAATCAATTAAATCGGCATCAATTTCTGGATGTTGCGCTAAAGTATCTAAAGCCCAGTGTACCGGCGCACCAAAAGTGATTATCGTAACTGCGTTTCCTTCTTTTAACACAGCAGCTTTTCCAAACGGAATCGTGTAGTAATCTTTAGGAACATCTTGATAAATACTTCGGTACAATAATTTATGTTCAAAAAACAAGACCGGATTTGGATCGTTAATAGCAGTGTTTAAAAGTCCTTTTGCATCGTATGGAAATGCTGGATAAACCACTTTCAAACCAGGAGTTTTGGTAAACCAAGCTTCATTGGTCTGCGAATGGAATGGCCCTGCCTGCGTTCCGCCTCCGCAAGGCATACGAACGACAACATCTGCTTTTTCACCCCAGCGGTAATGTGATTTTGCCAATAAATTCACAATCGGATTAAATCCTGTCGAAACAAAATCCGCAAACTGCATTTCTACAATTGCTTTGTAACCGTTTATAGAAAGTCCCATTCCTGTCGAAACAACAGCACTTTCACAAATAGGTGTATTGCGAACCCTGTCTTTTCCAAAAACGTCAACAAAATTATCTGTAATTTTAAAAGCCCCTCCATATTCAGCGATATCCTGTCCCATAATGACAAGGTTTTTATGGCGCCACATAGATTGCTCTAAACTATTTCGAATAGCATCTATAAAACGAATATTTTCCGATTCAGAATTATGGCTATACTCTTCATATTCATATGGTTTGTAAACATCATCTAATTCTCCGCTATAAGTTGCTTCAATTTCAGGTTCGGCATTTGCCATTGCCCAATTTTCGTCAATTTCTTGTTTGATTTCGGCGTGAAATTGCTCGTCTAATTCTGAAGTTAGAATACCATTTTCAGTCAAATATTTTCTGTAGTTGGTAACTGGGTCTCTTTGTTCCCACTGATCCATTAAATCTTGAGGAACATATTTAGTGCCGCTCGCCTCTTCATGGCCGCGCATCCTGAACGTTTTAAATTCCAATAAAACGGGACGCGGATTTTCCTGCATTTCTTTTTTAAGCTGAGACAATTTATTATAAACTTCTACAATATTATTTCCGTCAATAATCCAGCTTTCAATTCCGTAGCCAATTCCTTTATCAGCAAGGTTTTCGCAGGCATATTGTTCATTGGTCGGCGTTGAAAGTCCGTAGCCGTTATTTTCAATAATAAACATTACTGGGAGCTTCCAAACTGCAGCAATATTCAATGCTTCATGAAAATCTCCCTCGCTTGTTGCGCCTTCGCCCGTAAAAACGGCAGTAATTTTTTTATTGTTTTGAAGTTTATCCGCTAAAGCTATTCCGTCAGCAATTCCTAACTGCGGACCGAGATGCGAAATCATTCCAATAATATTATATTCTTGTGTTCCAAAGTGAAAACTTCTATCACGGCCTTTTGTAAAACCGTTTGCTTTTCCCTGCCATTGCGAAAATAAACGATGAAGCGGAATTTCTCTTGTAGTAAAAACACCTAAATTTCGGTGCATTGGAAGTATGTATTCAGATGAGTCTAAAACAGCTGTAACACCAACAGCAATAGCTTCTTGCCCGATTCCGGAGAACCATTTAGAAACTTTTCCCTGTCGAATCAAGATCAGCATCTTTTCTTCGATTAATCGGGGTTTTAATATCTTTTTATAGAGGTCTAATAATTGAGCGTCAGTAAGGTTTTGTCGGTAAAAAATCATTTACTTTTTTGTTTTTTAGTGTTTCAAATATAACAATTTGCGTTAATTTTATTCAATTCTGAAATATTTTTTTAATCAGAAATCTGCTTTTAATGTCTGAGCTTAAGATTATTTTCTAAAATATTCTATACCTTTGTTAGCGAAAGGTGCTTATGACACCTTTTGTTCTTAAATATAAAATGTAAAGTATGCAAAACATTCCTAGTGTAGACTTACGTGATTTCCTTTCGGACGACCCGAAACGTAAACAAAAATTTGTAAATGAAATCGGCAGTGCATTTGAAAACATTGGCTTCGTAGCCTTAAAAGGTCATTTTCTTGATGATCAATTGGTAAACGAACTTTATGGTGAAATTAGAAACTTTTTCGCCTTGCCAATAGAAACTAAGCATAAATATGAAATTCCTGGAATCGGCGGACAAAGAGGTTATGTTTCTTTTGGAAAAGAACATGCTAAAGGACGTAAAGAAGGAGATTTAAAAGAATTTTGGCATTTTGGTCAATACGTTGACAAAGATTCAAGATGGGCTTCAGAATACCCAGATAATGTGGAAGTTACTGAATTACCTCGATTTAATGCGGTTGGTAAAGAAGCGTATCAAAAATTAGAAAAAACAGGTGTTTATGTTTTAAGAGCTTTGGCTTTGCACTTAGGTCTTGACGAATTCTATTTTGATAACTATGCAAAAGAAGGAAACTCAATTTTAAGACCTATCCACTACCCTCCAATTACATCTGAGCCAGAAAACGCTATTCGTGCAGCGGCTCACGGTGATATCAACCTTATTACTTTATTAATGGGAGCTCAAGGTAAAGGGTTACAAGTTCAAAATCATAATGGTGAATGGATTGATGCCATTGCTGAAGATGACGAATTGGTAATTAACGTTGGTGATATGTTGTCAAGACATACAAACAATAAATTAAAATCTACAATTCACCAAGTGGTAAATCCGCCGAGAGAATTATGGGGAACTTCACGTTATTCAATTCCGTTTTTTATGCATCCGGTAAGCGATATGCGTTTGGATTGTCTTGAAAACTGTATTGATGAAGAAAACCCAAAGAAATTCGAAGATATTTCTGCGGGAGAGTTTTTACACGAACGTTTAGTAGAATTAGGTTTAATTAAAAAATAAACTTAAATAAATTCTAATATAAAATTCCAAATTCCAATCTTTTGTTGGAGTTTGGAATTTAATTTTTATGAACTATATTTATTGGGATTTATTTATAGAATAAAAAAGTTATGGACTTTAAAGATCAATTAAAGAATTTATTTCCAGATCATGTAGAATCAAATGAACCAGAACAAGTTGAAGAACAAGAACATGTTCTCTATGTTCAAAAAGAATCTATGATCTGCAAATTTGAGAAAAGAAAAGGAAAACCAACAACCATTATTGAAGGTTATGAAGGCTCTGACGAAGATTTTAAAATCTTAGCCAAAGAAATCAAAACCAAACTCAGCGTTGGCGGAACCTTTAAAGATGATTCTATTATTATCCAAGGCGATTATCGTGATAAAATTATGGCAATCTTAAAAGAAAAAGGATTTAAAACCAAACGTGTAGGGGGCTAAAAAGTTTCAAGTTTCAGGTTCCAAGTTCTTCAAGGCAACCTGAAACCTGAAACTTGAAACAAAAAATAAAAGCCTTAGTACCTCAGAACCTTAGCAACTTAAAGAAAAATGATCCAATCATCAGAATTAATACTAAATCCAGACGGAAGTGTTTATCATTTAAACCTTCGTCCTGAACATATTGCACACGACATTATTTTTGTTGGTGACCAAAATAGAGTTGAAAAAATTACTCAGTTTTTCGATTCAATCGAATATTCAACTCAAAAAAGAGAATTTAAAACCCAAACAGGAATTTACAAAGGAAAAAGAATCTCTGTAATTTCTACTGGAATCGGCCCAGACAATATCGATATCGTCTTAAATGAATTAGATGCACTAGTTAATATCGATTTAAAGACGCGTGAGCCAAAAGAAACCTTAACTTCACTAAATATTATCCGAATTGGAACTTCTGGTTCTCTTCAGGCAGATATTCCTGTAGACAGCTTCGTGATGTCAAAATTTGGTTTAGGTTTAGATAATATGCTCCGCTCCTATTTAATTGACGACGTGTCGATTACCGAAATAGAAGATGCTTTTGTAAAACATACCGATTGGGATCCTAGAAAAGGGAAACCTTATGTAACAAAATGTTCTGAAAAATTAGAAAAATTAATCGAATCTAGTAGAATATTTAAAGGAATTACGGCAACTGCAGGAGGTTTTTACGGTCCGCAGGGAAGAGTTTTGCGTTTGAATATTCAAGATGCTGAATTGAATAATAAAATGGATAATTTTAGTTTTAATGAAACTAAAATCACTAATTTAGAGATGGAAACAGCAGCAATCTACGGACTTTCTGCGCTTCTTGGGCACAGTGCTTTGTCGCTTAATGCTATTATCGCCAATCGTGCTTCGGGAACTTTTAGTGCAGATCCATATAAAGCTGTAGATGAATTAATTGGTTATACATTGAATAAGCTGGCTGGTAATTAATTGGATAATTTGTTAAATTAGGAAATGAGATAATTATAAAAATACTGAATTATGTTTTTGAGAGTGGCAAGACATACCAATAATCTAGAAAAAATAGAAGATTTTTATGTAAATATTCTAGGTTTCGAGCGATTAGGCGGTTTTGAAAAACATAATAAGTACGATGGAATTTTTATAGGAAAGCCAGGTTTAGACTGGCATTTTGAGTTTACAAAGTCTGAAATAGAAGCTAAACATACCTTTGATGAAGATGATATAATCGTACTTTATCCAAAAACAATTTCAAATTACAACGATTTAATACATAAACTTACACGCAATAATATTGAAATGATACCAGCGATTAATCCGTATTGGAATGAAAATGGCAAAATGATTCAGGATCCAGACGGTTATCGCATAGTAATATCCTCATTAAAAGCCATAATAAACGAAATAGAATAATGTCTGAAACCCATAAAAAAATACTATTTAAATACTATAGCGATTATCTGGACGAAGTAGTTTCTGAAACCATGTGGGCAGAAATTATAGATCTGGAAAAAGGTCTTTTTAAACTGGATAATATTCCATTTTTTGGTCCATTAATTGCAACAGACGATATATTTTATGCAGAATTCGATGAAACCGAAGAACGTTTTATGCATAGAAAAACAATACAAAATTCAGGAAACTCGATTGTACAGATCGCTATTTTAGAAAAAGGTTTTGATAAGGAAATCATCCGCGAAAAATTAAAGGCAATAAATTGTTTGTCGGAAGGATTGAACGAAACTTTTTTTGCAGCAGAAATTGCGAAAGATGTTGATTATACATTGGTAAGAAGCCTATTGAACGAATACGAGTCGCAGGAAATTATCGAATTTGCAGAACCTTGTCTTTCAGAAAAACACAGAGCAGATTTATTAAAAAACTAAACAAACAAACTTTAGAATACGCATACCAAGCAAGCAACTTAACTTAAACTTAAAATAAATGAAAACTGTCAAAATTGCGGGTGTTCCGGAACACTTCAATTTGCCATGGCATCTATGTATAGAAAATGGTGAATTTGAAGAAGAGAACATCGATTTACAATGGACAAATGTACCCGAAGGAACTGGGAAGATGTGTCAAATGCTTCGTGATGGAGAAACAGATTTAGCTGTTATTTTGACCGAAGGAATTCTAAAAGATATCGCAGCTGGAAACCCAAGTAAGATTGTTCAGATTTATGTGCAGTCGCCTTTAATTTGGGGAATTCACGTTGCTGCAAAATCAGATTATCAAACCCTAAAAGATCTTAAAAATAAAAAAGCCGCTATCTCAAGACTTGGTTCTGGATCGCAGTTAATGGCATATGTAAATGCCAATGAGCAAGGCTGGGAAATGGATGATTTAGAATTTGAAATTGTAAATACCATTGACGGCGCCGTTGATGCTCTGACCAACAAAAAAGCAGACTACTTTATGTGGGAACGTTTTATGACAAAACCTCTTGTAGATCAAGGAATTTTTAGACGCATTGACGACTGCCCTACTCCTTGGCCTTCATTTGTAATTGCGGTACGCGATGAATTCTTGAAAAAGAACCCAAAGATCGTAGAGAAAATTCTTGAAATCATCAACAAAACAACGGTTGATTTTAAAGAAATTCCAGAAATAGACGAAAAATTATCTAAACTTTTTCACCAAAAAGCTGAAGATATCAAAGAGTGGCTGAAACTAACACAATGGTCACAGAAAAACCTAACAGAAAAGACCTTTAATAAAATTCAAAATCAATTATTTGATCTGGGAATTATTGATAAAAAAAGTATTTTTGTAGAAACCGTAAAAGCACTGTAATACTGCTTTTTTGATTCGTATGATGAAATTCCCTAAAATTGACTTTCCGCAGTTAAAATCCAAGCTACAGGTGAAATCACCCTGGGATAGGATTATTATTTCGATTTTGAGTCTTTTAATTACGATTCCGATTTTCATCATACTGCATCAAAATTTAATCGATTTAGAATGGTCATTCAATCTCGATCGTGTATTTATCTTTATTTTTCTTTTTACAGCAATATTTTTTCTGCTGATGTATCTCAGAACTATTATTATTCTGTGCATTGCGGTTTATTTATTGGTTTTGTTTTACGGAACTGTTATTGGGAATTATGGTTTCAGCGAAATCTCAGAAGATTATAATTCTATGATTTATACCATGTCTGATAATCCGTATCCGCAGGACATCATTGTAGCGAAACTGCTTCCTTTTCCGAATAAAACAAAAATTATCAATGCAATAGAATACCAAAACCCTAAAGTGCGAAATTTTGCTATAATGGCGACAACCAAGCATTTTAAAGGAATTAGAGGTTATTCAGATTATCGAACTATTATTCAATGTTTTGCAGTTTTCAAAGAGATAAACGGCAGATGGAATTATGTTAACGATCCAAAAGAAGGTGATTATATTGCTACCGCTAGCGAATCTTTAGATTATTTTTCTGGCGACTGCGATGATCATTCTATTTTGATGGCGGCGGCGATTCGATCTATTGGCGGAACTCCCCGACTTATTCATACAAAAGGACATATTTATCCAGAGATTTTGATTGGTTCTACGATTGATTTGGAGAAAGTGAATTACTTGATTAAAAACGTTCTTTTTCCAAAAGAAAGCTACGGCAAGAAACTGCATTACCATATAGACGAACGCGGTCAAGTTTGGATGAATCTTGACTACACTGCAACTTATCCCGGCGGTCCATTCATGTATGAAGAAATTTTAGGGGCTTTAACTCTTAATTAAAGTTTCTCTGGAAAAGGCCTTGCGTAATGGCAGGTAAAAAAAAATCTTTATAAATATTTGATTACGAATAATTTAATGTCATTTTTTTTTGTAACTTTTTCCTGTTTAACTTTTAACCTCATAATCATGAAAAACTCTAAATTATTTACCCTCGTAATTGCAATTGCTGTTGTATTAATGGTTTCATGTCATAGTAAAAGAAATAAACTAGTGAATTCATGGAAAGTTAGTGCTGTCGAAGCCAAAATTCCGATGACTGATTCTGCTAAAAATGTAATTCTAACCAATGGGGAACTTACTTTTACAGAAGATGGTCATGTTACTGGATTTTTACTTCGAGAAATAACAGACGGAACTTATGCATTAACAAAAAAAGGAACTAGTCTGGTTATTAAAGATGAAGTTGGTACGCCTTATCCTTGTGTAAGCACAATTACCGACGATAAATTAATTTTAGAAGCTAAAGAAGCTAAGTTAACATTCAATAAAATTTAAATTAAGCATTTCAGTTTATATCAATACAAAAAGCCATTCTTTTTATCTGAGAATGGCTTTTTGATTTTTTGCTTTAAAATAAATATCTTTGCATCTCTTTAAATAAGTACAACGTATGTGAAAAATAATTTCTTTCGAAAAGTTTAGTAAGTAACCGCATTTTGTGGTCACCTAATTTATTTATCTATAAAAGAAAGGAATTATGCTTATTCTTCAAAATATCTCATATCAGCATGAGAATAAAGACATGCTGTTTCAAAACATTAGTTTTGCTATAAACAATCATGATAAAACGGCTTTAATAGGAAATAATGGCGTTGGAAAATCTACGTTATTAAAAATTATTGCTGGACATCTTCACCCCTTTTCAGGGCAAATTAATCAAAATTCTAAACCTTATTTTGTTCCACAATTATTTGGACAATTCAATGATTTGACAATTGCGGAAGCGTTAAACATAAAGGATAAAATAACTTCACTTAAAGAAATACTTGAAGGTATTGTAACCGACGAAAACTTAGAGTTGTTAAATGATGACTGGACAATTGAAGAACGCTGTAATGAGGCTTTAATGTATTGGCAGCTTCAAGATTTAGACCTTGACCAGAAAATGGAAACTTTGAGCGGCGGACAGAAAACAAAAGTTTTTTTGGCTGGAATTATGATACACGAACCAGATTTGGTTTTACTAGACGAACCCAGCAATCATTTGGATTTTGCTAGTAGAAACTTACTGTATGATTTTATAAGATCTACTTCTATCACTTTACTCGTTGTAAGTCATGACAGAACATTGCTGAATATTCTAAATAAAACTTTAGAAATGAGTAAAAATGGGATTTCTGTTTATGGCGGGAATTATGACTTTTACGACGAACAGAAAAAGATTGAAAATAACGCTTTAGAACAAGATGTCCAGAGCAAAGAAAAAGCACTCAAAAAAGCCAAGGAAAAAGAACGGGAAACTATTGAACGCCAAAACAAATTAGATTCTAGGGGCAAAAAGAAACAAGAAAAATCGGGAGTTGCGAGGATTATGATGAATACGCTTCGTAACAAGGCTGAAAACAGCAGTTCGAAATTAAAAGATGTTCATGCAGAAAAAATTGATAATATTTCTAATGACTTGCGTGAGCTTCGATCATCACTTTCGGCTATAGATCAAATGAAATTTGGTTTTAACACTGCTGCTTTTCATAAAGGGAAAACACTTTTTAAAGCCGATGAAATCAATTACAGCTATGAAAATCAATTACTTTGGAAAGAAAATCTAAATTTTGAAATACTTTCTGGAGAGCGATTGGTACTAAAAGGTTCAAATGGCTCTGGAAAAACTACTTTAATCAAAATTATTCTTGGAGAGCTGCGCCCGAAGCTGGGAAATGTTACTTCCTTAAGTAAAAAAGCAATTTACATCGATCAGGATTATTCTCTGCTTGACAGCAATTTAAATATTTACCAGCAAGCACAGCTTTTTAATGATTCTGGATTAGAAGAGCATGAAATTAAGATGAGATTAAATCGTTTTTTGTTCTCTCAAAATGATTGGAATAAACCATGCAGTGCTTTAAGCGGTGGCGAAAGAATGCGTCTTATGCTATGTTGTTTAACGATAAGCAATGAATCTCCTGAAATTATTATTTTGGATGAACCCACAAATAATTTAGATATTCAAAATATCGAAATTTTAACAACAGCAATTAATGAATATCAGGGAACTTTGATTGTTGTTTCACACGATCAGTTGTTTTTAAAACAAATAAATATCGAAAAAGAAATTTGGCTTTAAATAAGCAGCATTACAAATATTTTGGCGCTGCTCATTGTTTATTGAATCAATTAGTGATAACTGTCTTTTGTTATCACTAAAACTTTTGCTTTTATATTTGTCTGATAAACAAAACATTATTTAAAATTCGTAAATTGCATCGAAAGATTTTCTTTACAGAAATAGTTTTGGCTATCAAGCAATTTATATATAAATCAAGTTTAATTGAATGGTAAAAAATTATGAAATCAAGAAACAGAATTTTGGCGCTTTTACTTACTTTTTGTTTTATAAGTGAAACTGTACTTCCTTGTACAAGAGTTGTATACGAAGGCATAAATGGTACAATAATAACTGCAAGATCAATGGACTGGAAAGGAGAAATTCCAGCAAATTTGTGGATTTTCCCACGTGGTATTGACCGATCTGGAGAAGCCGGCACTAGTTCGGTAAAATGGAAATCTAAGTATGGAAGTGTAATTACGAGCTCTTGGGATATTGCATCTTCAGACGGAATGAACGAAAAAGGACTTGTGGGCAATCTTTTATGGCTGGTTGAATCTCAATATCCTAAGTTTGAAAAAAACGGAAAAGTAAAAGGTCTGGCCGTTTCTTTGTGGCTGCAATATGTTTTGGATAATTTCTCGACCGTTTCTGAGGCTGTAAATGCATTAGCAAAAAATGAATTCGTAATAGTGTCATCGCATATTCCCGGAACAGACATTTTTGCTACAGTTCATTTATCTATTTCTGATGCTACCGGTGATAATGCTATTTTCGAATATATAAATGGAAAATTGGTAATTCATCATGATAGAAAATATGTTACAATGACTAATTCTCCAATTTTTGACGAACAGCTGGCTATAAATACTTATTGGAAAAGTATTCCCGGAACAGTTATGCTTCCAGGAACGAATAGAGCTGCCGATCGTTTTGTGAGAGCTTCATATTATATTGATGCAATTCCGAAAACGGATGACACCAGAAGAGCTTTGGCAAGTGTATTCGGTGTGATTCGAAATTGTTCTGTTCCTTTAGGAATTGCTTCAGAAACAGAGCCTAATATCTCCTCTACTCGCTGGAGAACTGTTGCAGATCAAAAAAATCTCGTTTATTATTTTGATAATGTTTTAAACCCGAATGTAATTTGGGTTGAATTCAATAAAATAGATTTTAGCGAAAAGGGAAAGATTAAAAAACTCAGCTTAGCCAATAATGAAAACTATTCTGGTGAATCTTTATTGAATTTTAAAGAAACGAAACCGTTTCAATTTGCGGGATTGGATTAGATAAAATTAAAAAATTGAATGGTTTTGGTGTTTTTTTTAGGTTTTATAATTAAAATCATACAAAATTGTTATATTTGATTAACTAATCCTAAACAAATTCCTAAAACCATGAAACAATTTTACAGTAAAGTATTGTTGAGTATTTTTTCCGTCATATTTCTTTTTAGCTGCCAGAACGATGATGCAGATTCTCCTGTTCAGCAGGCAAAGGTTTTATTTTCAGTAAATTATGGAAGTTCTCATACCGGAGACATAAAGGGATACCTTGCCGCATATACTCCAGAAGGTGAGCTATTAAATTATGGCAGTTTGGGAGATTCTTTAAAATGGGATTTGAAAGCAAAATACAATGGTGACAAAATAGATATTTTATATTTTGAAGTGGTGAATGGAATGCAAGTTCAGCATATCAAAAATATTAGTGTTGGACAAACTTTTACCAATTTGCGAAATATTTTCGTTTATCAGGAAACAGATCGTAAAACCTTTAAATTTAAAGTTGAAGATTTTGGTAAAAGAGAAGGAAATGGTAATGTAGAAAACGGATTTTCGAGCACAGCATATTTAATTCATAGCGGTTATGCAACTTTTAATCCTTTAACTTGGAGTAAAATTGAAAACGGATATACTTATGCTGATATCACTTTTACTAAAGGGAATGATATAGAAGAAAAGGAATATGGAGCTGAGCTGCTTCTTTTTGAAAAAAACACTAATAAACCTTACGTCAAATATTTAGATTTAAAAATGCTTACTCAAAACTACACAAGCAATGATGTAATTACGTTAAATAAAAGTGATTTTAGTCCGGCGGAAATTAAGACTGTACAGGTAGACGCTAACAACGTTCCGTATGAGAATATGTTTTTGTATACGTACAATATACAAGCAGACAGAAGAAATATTATAAGATCATTTAATCATATAATTGAGGGTAATAAAATTTGGTATGTGAGCAGTAATGACGAAATACCAATTAATTACTGGCGATTAGTATATTCTGCTAAAACTGGAAACACTTCTTACGTTGCAGAAAGTAATAAAAAAGAAGTACCGTCACTTGTAAACGTAAAAGAACTTTCTGGGCATAGTATAACCAAAAATGGAGATAAATTTTCTTTTAAACATGGCGCTGTTTTTCTAGATAAAAAACTTTTAAGGACTTTCGTTTCCTTTTATAAATATAGATATTCAGCGAATAGTATAACTTATATTTGGAATTTTGACAGTACAGAAAGTACAGGAACTTTAAATTTAAAACCTTTTAAATTTCCAGCTGGCTTATTAGATAAATTTCCAAATATCAAACAAACGGATCAAAGAGAATGGGAAACTGGAGATTATGGCCAAGTCTACGATACAAGATCTTCTACCAATGTAATGTTAAACTATTTAAATGATATTTTGTTGTGGAAAACAAATGTATATACTGTAAGTGATTATACATTTGAAACATATTCGATTAAGCTTTAAGTTATTACAAAACATACAGTAAAACCTTCAAATTATATAGTTTGAAGGTTTTTTTATTTAAAAAAAGTAAAAAAATATTGCGCAGTCAAATGACTTCACTATATTTGCAGTCAAATAACTGCATAATGGAAATTAGAAGAGATGTTTTTCAAGCAATAGCCGATCCTACCCGAAGAGCTATTTTAGGTTTAGTAGCCATTCAAGCAATGACGCCTGGCGCAATAGCAGATAACTTTGATTCGTCTAGACAGACTATTTCTAAGCATATCAAGATATTGAATGAATGTGAATTACTGCATCAAGTACAGAACGGACGAGAAATTTATTATCATTTAAATCCTCAAAAAATGAAAGAAATTGACAACTTCATCGAGCCGTTCAGACAAATGTGGGATGATCGTTTCAATAAATTAGAATCAATCATGAAAAATCATAAAAAATAAAAACATGGAAAGAAAGACAAAAATAACGGCAGAAGATGGTAAACAAGATCTCATTATCACTAGAGAATTTGATCTGCCATTAGAATTATTGTTTAAAGCGCATGTTGATCCAGAAATTGTTTCGCAATGGATGGGAACAAAAGTTTTAAAATTGGAAAGCAAAAAACACGGAGGATGGCATTTTGAAACTAGCGATCCCAGCGGAAATGTGGTGTTTAGCGCCAATGGCGTAATTCATGATTTTGTTCTAAATGAGAGAATTACAAGAACTTTTGAAATGGATAATGCAAATTTTGCGCCTCAATTAGAGTTTCTTGAATTTGAAAAACTAACAGATCAAACTAGTAAATTAACGATGCTGATTATTTACAAATCTATTAAGCATAGAGAACAGCAATTAAAATTACCTTTTGCGCAAGGTTTAAATATGGCACATAATAGATTAGAAGAAATTGTAACGAAACTAAAATAAGTATTATGACTAAAAGAAATAAAATTATTTACTGGATTGCTACGCTTTGGCTGGCACTAGGAATGGCTTCGACTGGAATTGTACAATTAATCCAGAATAAAGAAGAAACAGAAATGATGAAACATTTAGGTTATCCGCTTTATTTTTTAACGCTTTTAGGAGTTTGGAAATTATTGGGCGTTATTGCTATAGTTATTCCTAGATTTGGTTTATTAAAAGAATGGGCTTATGCGGGTTTTTTCTTTGCTATGTCAGGAGCAGTAGTTTCTCATTTAGCTTGTGGAGATGGTGCAAAAGAACTTTTTGGACCATTACTATTAATTGTTTTGACTATTTTTTCGTGGTATTACAGACCAGCGGAAAGAAAGTGTTTTAGTGAATTAAAAAGTTAATCAAATGAAAAAAGTATTGACAACCAACGAACAGGATGAGATTTTAAGTACGCTTGAAAAACGTTTTGAGCAAAATAAAAACCGTCATAAAGATTTAGATTGGACAAAAATTGAATCCAAATTAAAAGCTAATCCTGAAAAATTATGGTCGCTTGAAGAAATGGAAAAAACGGAAGGCGAACCAGATGTTATTGGTTATGATAGAATAACAGACCAATACCTTTTTGCCGACTGCTCTACAGAAAGTCCAAAAGGACGAAGAAGTGTCTGCTACGATCATGAAGCACTTGAAAAAAGAAAAGAACACAAACCTGCTGACAGCGCTATAAATATGGCCAAAGAAATGGGAATTGAAATTCTGAACGAAGAACAATATAAGGAATTACAAAAGCTGGGAAAGTTTGACACCAAAACATCAAGCTGGATTTTGACTCCGCCTGAAATAAGAAAATTAGGCGGTGCAATTTTCTCTGATTTTAGATACAATACCGTTTTTGTATATCATAACGGTGCAGAATCTTATTATGCTGCAAGAGGTTTTCGCGGTTTACTAAGAGTTTAGAAAGATTAAAACCTTCAAATAATTCATTTGGAGGTTTTGTTTTTTTACTCTCTTAAAATCTTTTCCATCTTTTTTCCTTTTGCCAATTCGTCTATTAATTTATCTAAATAACGAACTTTCTGCATCAGCGGATCTTCGATTTCTTCCACACGATAACCACATATTAAACCAGTAATTTTGGAGACATTTGGATTCAATTTTGGAGCTTCTGCAAAGAAGGTCTCAAAATCTGCCTTCTTCTCAATTTGTGCTTTAAGTTGTTCGTTGCTATATCCTGTTAACCATTTTGTTATTGTATCTACTTCTTCTTTAGTTCTTCCTTTTTTTTCTGCCTTTTGAATATATAAAGGATAAACGCTTGAAAATAGTAATTTATAAACTCTTTCGTTTTTCATTTCACGCTTTTTAGATTAATTTAGGTTTTAATGTAAAGATAATTCAAAACTAAAAAACTCCAATACAAGAATTATTTATACCTTAGATTTGTTTTAATAAAGTCAATTTTTGCAAACTAAAAAACTATTTATATGGAAAACCAAAACCATTCAAACGACAACACGCCAAAAGTGACAGGAATTGGCGGTATTTTCTTTTTTCTAGACAATCCAAAGGAAACTAAAGATTGGTACGCCAAAAATTTAGGATTAGAGATTAATGATTGGGGTTCAGCAAGTTTTGAATCGAGAAATCTTGATAATCCAGAGCAAATCGAATCGACTCAATGGTGTCCTTTTAAGAAAGGAGATGAATACTTTTCTCCGTCTAAAAAAGACTTTATGGTTAATTACCGTGTTCAAAATATCGAAGGTCTTTTAGAAAAACTCAAACAAAATGGAGTAACAATCTTAGATGATATCGAAACTTACGATTATGGAAAATTTGTACATATAATGGATACTGAAGGCAATAAAATTGAGCTTTGGGAACCGATTTAATTTTTAATGGTTGATGGTTAATGGTTAATGGTTAATGGTTAATGGTTAATGGTTGATGGTTGATGGTTGATGGTTGATTGTTGATTGTTGATCTTGAGATATAAAAAAAAAAACTTCACTATTTCTAATGGAGTTTTTTAGTTTTATGTTTGGGTTAATTCCAGATTTCATTCATTTCGGTTAAAATGATTGGTTTGCCTTCTGTTACTACAATTGTATGTTCATGTTGTGCCATAAAACCGCCTTTATTTCCTACCATTGTCCAGCCGTCTTGCAAAGTCTCCGCATAAGTTGACGTTGTTGAAATAAACGTTTCTATGGCAACTACAGAATTCTTTTTAAATCTCGTGACATTAAAACGATCTCTATAATTGGCTATTTCGTGCGGTGCTTCGTGAAGGCTTCGCCCTACTCCATGCCCAGTAAGGTTTTTTATAACTTTGTATCCTCTTTTTTTAGCTTCAGTTTCTATTAAAAAACCAATATCAGAAATACGAACGCCGCCTTTTATATTATGAATGGCTTTGTGCAAGATTTGTCTCGAAGCTTCAACCAATTTTTGATGTTCGTTTACATCAGAACCAATTACAAAAGAGCCGCCGTTGTCTGACCAGAAACCATCTAATTCTGCGGAAACATCAATATTAATTAAATCTCCCTCTTTCAAAATTCTAGTTTCAGATGGGATGCCATGACAAAACTCATTATCAACACTAATGCAAGTCCATCCAGGAAAACCGTAAGTCAAATAAGGTGCAGATTTAGCGCCGAGATCATTTAGAATTTTTCCGCCATAATCATCCAATTCTTTGGTTGACATGCCTGGTTTGGCAAACTTTCTCATTTCTTTTAGAGTGAATGCAACTGCTTCACTTGCTTTTTTCATTCCTGCTAATTCTGCTTCTGTGGTAATTGACATAATTTGTTTTCTTTAGAATTGAATCTGACCCCAAAATTACCACTTTTTATTTTTTGAAAGATGATTATAAAATTAAAAACCTCCAAAATCAAAGACTTTAGAGGTTTTAATATAGTTTTTATTACCAAGGACTTTCTTCGCTTTCATCTTCAATATCATTACTAAAGAATTTTCCAGTTGGTCCGTTTTCATCGGTTAGAGTATGTTTTATAATAAAACTAGCCGCACTTTCTACACTTCCAGGTCCGCTGTGATGATTAAAATCTGTAGCAGTATAGCCTGGATCAATTGAATTTACTTTAAAATCTAAATCTTTTAATTCATAAGCCAAAGTAACTGTAAAGGCATTTAAAGCCGTTTTTGATGAAACGTATGAAACTGCTTTTATTGCATAATATTTCCAAGCTGGATCGCTGTGTAAAGTAAGCGAACCCAAACCAGAAGTAATATTACTAATTCTAGGATTTTTTGATTTTTTAAGCAATTCTAAAAAAGTCTGAGTAACTCTGATAACACCAAAAAAGTTAGTGTCAAATGTCTGTTGGATTTTTTCGACAGAAGTAGTTGAAGAATCTTGCGGTACATCTCCTAAAACTCCAGCATTATTAATTAGAACATCTAATTTTCCCTGCTCGTTTTCTATAATTTCTTTCGCACTTAAAACACTATCAGCGTTTGTTACATCAATCTGAATTGCTTTAATATTATTAAAACCTTCCTGAGTTAGTTTGTTCACTACTTCCTCTCCTTTTTGAAGATCGCGGCTTCCTAAATAAACAAACAATCCTTTTTGTGAAAGTTGTTTTGCCGTTTCTAAACCAATGCTTCTATTTGCGCCTGTAATTAATACTGAATCCATTTTTTTATCTTTTTAAATTATTGATTACAAAGTTGCGTTGATAAAAAACAAAAACATTTGCCATTTGGCAAAAAGCAACTTTAACGGATATTTTTTCTAATTCTGCTCAAAGAAGATTGCGTGATACCTAAATAAGAAGCCAAATAAGAAAGCGGGACGCGATTAATTACTTTTGGAAACATTTCCATAAAAGATAAATAACGTGTTGTAGCATCTTCTGAAACCAGCGGACTTCTTCTAGCCACTTTCTGAATCAAAGCTTTATTGATAATTTTATGAACTATTTTGTCCCAGCCAATAATTGTATTTAATAGTTCTTCCCAATCTTTTTTAGAAAAAACAATCATTTTACAATCGGTAACAGCTTGAACGTAGGCAGAAGAACAAATACTGTTTTCGAAACTTTCTAAATCGACTACAAGATTATTTTCATCTATAAAATATTTAGTAATTTCTTCGCCTTTATTATTGTAGTAACAGACTCTCATGATTCCGTCGATAATGAAACCAACTTCTACGGAAATTTTACCAGCTTCAGAAAAATAATTGTCTTTGCTAATATCTTTTACTTGGGCTTTGCTTAAAATTAAATCAATCTGGTGCTGATTTAAACTGCCAAATTGCAATATATATTCTACTAATTCTTTCATGCACGAAAGTTAGTTATAAGTTTTTAATCGAAATTTGTCATATGGCAAAAAAAGAATTGAATAAAATTTATTAGGCGCCCCTTTATTCTTACTTTGCGTTAGAAATCTTTTTGTGCATAGAAATGAAAATAATAAAAAGCAGTTTTTTCAGTCCAAGGAAATGTGAGTATGGTAATTTTGAAATAATACCAGATGCCGGTTGGGAATTTTCGCAGACATTCATTGATTATGAATCCAAACTCTTAATAGTATCTCTAAGCATTAAAGACGAAACCAAATGGGAAAATCATGGTTATAATGGTACTATTATTCCAACTAAGCAGTATAAAGTCGACTTAGAAACCTTACGTATTTTAGAATTCGAAGATTGGAAGCTTTATTTCAATTACAATAAAATTGAAATAATAAGCGAAGATGGAAAATACAAATTGATTACTCAAAGAGTTTTTAAACCTGAAAACAGTAATGATTCAATCATTGAAGAATTGTATGATAACATTTCTGGCAATTTAATAAGTTCGAGCCGTTCAATCGCTTTTCGTGAAGATAAAAATGAAAATTTATTAGAAAGTAAATACCGTTCTGAGAGAGAATTAGAAGATCGAATAAGAATATATAATGCTAAACCAAATTTAGCTGAATTCTATACGATTCAGATTAATCAGTTAAAAGATCAGCATGTTATAATGTACTACTATGATGCTTTTGACACATTCAAACTTACTTTCGTAAATGATGAATTTGTTTTGTCTAAAGGAGAAATATTTCCTTCAAAACAAGAAGATTGGCAGTCATTACAATATGATGAAATCGCTGTTTATTATAATATAGATGAATTTTGGAACGATTTTATCAAAGACGAAAAATGGTATTTAAAATATAATATACATTATGGTTTTGAGCATAAAATATTGGTTTTGGCAAAACATATAACAGAGTATTTGAATGAATTGCGCAGGGAACAAAAATCTTCATTTAAAGAATATGAAAAAATTAATGAGTGGCAGGGAAGCGTTTGGAGTGATGAGTATAAAAAGAAAGAAATAAAACAATGGTGTGCCAATTGTTCTGAGTCAGTGAGTTATTATGGACGTTATCCAAAATATATTTGTCAAGAATGTGCTGCTAAAGACACATACGATACTAATGGAAATATACTTGAATTTTCTAACCTCGGAATCTCAGGCGGTTTTAAAGCAACTACAAAAAATAAGGATGGAAAAATTATCAAAGAAAATGATACCGACCAATTTTGTGATTGTATAATTGATGGAAAATTATTTTTTGCACAAGAGGCAAGATTTGGAGGAATTGTAATTCAGCTCAAAGAGTAATTATAGCTCTAAAAAACTACATTCCAGGCCAATACAGAAAATTAAATTTATGTCCGTCAGGATCAGCAAATCCGAAAGTGTACCCCTCTTGAAAATTTTCTGGTTCTGAGAATATAGTTCCGCCGATTTCTTTGACTTTATCATACCAAAGGTCTACTTCTTCCCTGCTTGCTGCCGATAAAGAAAATATAATTTCATTATCGTTTTTTGTATTGGTAAGTTTTCCTTTTACAGCATTTTCAAGCCTTTTTTCAATAAAAAAGTTGATTATAAAATTATTGTCGCCGAAAGCAAAACTAACTAATTCGTCAGTTTCTTTTCCATTTTGTTTGAAACTTAAATCAGTGTAAAACTGAATTGTTTTTTGCAAATCATGCGAAACTAAGTTTGCCCAGATCATTTTCGTTTTCATAATTAATTTTCATTAGATTGAATTATACAATTATACTAAGTTAATCAATTTCTAATTAGTTTTTTTATCTTAGCTCATATAGATATTATTAGACTTTTTCATTTATAGAAGTAGAACAAGATTATAGAAACCATTTTGAAATAACTTATAAAAAAACAACCTCCAAAGGGAATTCTTTGGAGGTTGTTTTTTGTTGACTGAAATTAATTGGAGGTACTTAGAAAACGATAATACTCTTTAATTTTAATTTTTAATCGTCTTGCTAAATATTCATTTCCATCTTTCAGTTCATTGTGAATAATTTCAGCTTCTTCAATGTATTTCAACTTTTTTTCGTCATTCCAATAATATGGAGGCTCATACAAATTTGATATTCTGTCGGCCATTTTAACTGCCCAAACTTCTATAGGCTGCTGTTTAATTCGGTTAAGACTATCCAACATTTTTTCCAATGAATCAGTTATTTGATCATTTTTGGTTAAAGCCAGAACTCCAGATGCAACTTGGCTTCCAAATAAATCATTAACTTTTTCATAATCAAACGTCGTATCTTCTATTGTGTCATGGAGCATTGCACATTTAACAGCCAAATCAGAATTCATATTTTCTGTGGATCGAATGGCGTTTAAAACTTCAAAAACAACACTTCCTATATGATTGATATACTCTACCCTTTCGCCCTCGCTTACACCACCATATTTTTGTCCGTCATGTAGTTTTGAAACCAATTGCCAAACATTCTGAATTTCGTCTATTGACCAGTCCTTTTGTTGTTCCATATTCTATAATGAATTTTTAGATTTTATTTAATTTATTGCTTTTTTTGAATATCTGCAACAATTTTACTTTAAGCTTTTTCACTTTATAGAATTTAAGACGGCTTTTATTATCGAATTATTTTGAGATATGCGGTGTAGATATTATCCAGAAGAGAAGTTCTCATATAATATACATTTTCGTCTTTTTCTCTCAAATCAAATTGAATTAAACCAGCATCACAATAATAATACAACAGGTTGTCATCATTTGGAAATTCAATGTTTGAAACAGGCAGAGTTGTTAATTTAGTTTCGAATGCTATTTCGCCATTAGTTAAGTCTAATTCGAAAAGTTTTGCTTTTTTGGTGTAACCCCAAATATTCTCATTTTCTTTGATAATGTATTCAATATTATCGTCTTTAAAATCAGTTTTCCATAGCTGAGTTCCAGTTTTTGAATCAACAGCATAAAGAGAAGAAATATTGGTCCCTTGTGCTCCAAAATAAAGTTTATTGTCTTTACAAATTATACGTTCTTTAATATTGTATTGATTTTCAGCTAATTTAAACTGCCAAACAACATCTAATTTGTCAGGACTTAGAGCGAAAAGAACATCTTTATCATTTGCAATAAATATATTTTGACCATCTGTTACAGGCTTTCCGCTCATAGTTCCCTCAAAGTTTTTCTGGTTGAGAACTTTTCCTGTATTTGCATCAAAACTATAAATATTTGAACCGCTTTGGGTAAAAATTTTGTTATCAAAAAAAAGTACTGGAATATCGTTGCTTGCCGAATCCAGTTTATAATTCCATGCTAAACTACCGTCTTTTATATCAAGAGCATATAAATTACTGCCTTGATTTTGGTTTTGGGCGGTTATATAAAGTTTTCCGTTATGTATAACTGGAGTCTGGTCTTTTAAAACAATCTGATCTGTAATATTACCTAATCTTGATTTCCAAAAAATAGCGCCTGTTTCATTATCTATTGCGAAAATCTCACCATTAATAAACGGAACATAAACAACTCCATCAGCTATTGTTACTTTATTGGCACACATTTCTGCGTGCGAATCCGCAGCTTTTACAGTCCAGCCAATTGTTTCAGTTTCTAAGTCATATGAAAAAAGAGAACCATCGTAATCGTAAATTAAGATTGATGCTTCGTCTAATGCAACTTTTTTAAGTGGTTTCATGGCTTTATTCGTCACAATTTCACTTTCGCTTAAACCTTTATTAGAATAATTAGTTTTATTGGCGGGAGCTTGCCCAAATATATTTATCGCAGTAAAGACAAATAAAAGAGTTATTAATTTTTTTTTCATTTTAAGATTTGGGTTTGATGAATCGATTTCTGTTTAGCAATAAAGCTGCTAAACAAAACAATCTCTGCCAAATGTAATAAAAAAAATATTATAGGATTTTGATGATGTAGCTTCCATATCTCAATAATAAAAAGAAAAAATAAAAGCATAAAAAAACTCCAAAATCTAATGACTTTGGAGAATTAATATTTTTTATTCATTCTTATTTTTATCAATAAGTTTTGCCATATTAGAATTGAATGATGATAGATTTTCGTCTAACGAAGCAAAGAAATCAAGGTCGGCATTTTCCACTTCAATAAGTCCCTTTTGTAAAACAGTTTCTCCTATTTCCGTTAGCCGAATTGTTTTTGCTCTTGTATCAGTTTCATGTTCTTGCCTTGTAATAAAACCTTTTTCTTCTAACGTTCGCAATACTTTTGATACCATCATTCTATCAGCATTACTTTGGTTCGCAATGTCTACTTGTGTTACAGAATTGCTTTTTTTTGAAAGCCAGCCTAAAGCCGCCAACAAAACAAATTGTGTCTGAGTTAAGTCTAACGGATCTAAAACTTTTTTTAGTTTCCTCTGCCAGAGCATAGTTAATTGTCCCAGCAAATAACCAGGGCTATCTTTTGGACTTTTAAAATGAAAATTAATTTCTTTAGCCATAATGATATTGAAGCGTTTTTGTCGATATTAAATCGTCTTTATTAATTCCAAAGATAATCATAAGCTTGGATAATGAAAATTGGTTCTAAAAAGTAAATAACTTACTTTTATTTTGTTTCCAAGAAAGTAAGTTTATAACCATCGAGATCTTTGACGTGAAAAGCTCTGCCAAAAGGTGTATCTATAATTGGACCACAGTTTGTAAGTCCATTTTCTATGAATTGCTCTTTCAATTCATCTACATTTTTGTCAACGGCAAACCAAAGAGCGACTCCAATTCCTAATTCTCTTTCTTCAAGAGGTTCAAGAGGCGTACGAATTGCAAAACTTGCCTGCCCTTCATTATACTTAAAAATACAGGCTTGGGGATTGGTGTTTCCAATATCAAATCCTAATTTTTTCTCATAGAAGTCTTTTGATGCTTCTAGATTTTTTACTTGTAACGATGCAAATGTTAGTTCTCTCATATTTATTAAAATTAAATTGTAGTCGCAAATATAATATACATGACAACAATAAACAAGTGTTTTTAGCTATTTCTTTTTAAGAGCGAAAATTATAGATTATTGTTTTCTAGAATTCTAAATGCGGGACAGACATTTTGACTATTTAAGCAATTAATAAATAATACTTAATTTAATCTGTAGTTTAGGTCGAATCTTAGGCTATGATAGAATATGATAGGATTTCTATCTGTTTAGGACTTATATATTTCTTTTAAAAATATAGGCATAAAAAAAATCCTTAATTTCTTAAGGAGTTTCTTAGTGGGCGATGAGGGGTTCGAACCCCCGACCCCCTCGGTGTAAACGAGGTGCTCTGAACCAGCTGAGCTAATCGCCCTATTTTACTAGGCTGCTATCGTTTGTGATTGCGAGTGCAAATATACAGCTAGATTTTGTATTTGCAAGCATAATTAGAAAAAAAATGAAATTATTTTTCATCTTTTTCTTTAGCAATCTATTTTTCAGCTCCTTAAAAAACAAAGAAATTTTTCTATTTTCTTATAATTAAGTTAAAAAACGAAATCTGGATCTGTAATTCTTAATATTGCTTTGTATTCATTTGCTATAGTCATACATTTGCATACCTAAAAATAGTATATTCTAATGGCACGATTTAAAGAAAATGATTTACCTAAATCAAAAATAACTGCTACTTCACTTACCAAAGCAAAAACAATATTTACATACGCAGGAAATCACAAATGGAAATTCTTCATTGGATTGATTTTTCTGCTTTTAACAGGAGCCACTGCCCTAGCCTTTCCTAAATTAATGGGAATGCTGGTAGATTGTGTAAAAAATAAGGACAATGACGAAGCAAATAATATTGCTTTAGGATTAATTGCAATCTTATTTTTACAATCATTTTTCTCATTCTTCAGATTATCATTATTTGTAAATTTTACCGAAAATACATTGGCAAATCTGCGTTTGGCTTTATATACTAATTTGGTAAAACTGCCAATGACTTTCTTTTCTCAAAAAAGAGTCGGCGAATTAAACAGCCGTATCAGTGCCGATATTACTCAGATTCAAGATACTTTAACTACCACAATAGCAGAATTTTTACGTCAGTTTATATTGATTATTGGAGGTGTAATTTTACTGGCAACCGAAAGTTTAAAATTGACCTTACTAATGCTTTCAGTTGTTCCGTTAGTTGCAATTGCTGCAGTAGTTTTTGGAAGATTTATTAGAAAATATTCTAAAAAAGTACAAGATCAGGTTGCTGAAAGCCAGGTAATTGTTGAAGAAACCATGCAGGGAATCAGCATTGTGAAGGCTTTTGCAAACGAATGGTATGAAATTGCACGATATAAAGGTAAAATTAGTGATGTTGTAAAATTGGCCATTAAAGGTGGTAAATACCGCGGTTATTTTGCTTCATTTATAATATTCTGTTTATTCGGTGCTATTGTAGCTGTAGTTTGGTTTGGTGTTCGTTTGAGTATAGCGGGAGAAATGAGCGTAGGACAATTAATATCTTTTGTTTTATACTCTACTTTCGTTGGAGCTTCATTTGGCGGAATTGCTGAGTTATATGCACAGATCCAAAAAGCAATTGGTGCGACAGAAAGAGTTTTTGAATTATTAGACGAAAATCCAGAAAAAATCAATTCTGATTCAAATAAAAGCAAAGAAAAAATAAAAGGAAACGTAACTTTCAACAACGTAGCTTTTAGTTATCCAACACGTCAGGAAATTCAGGTATTGAAAGACGTAAATTTCAAAGCCGAATTTGGACAGAAAATTGCAATTGTAGGACCAAGCGGTGCTGGGAAATCGACTATTTCTTCGCTTCTTTTACGATTTTATGATATTACTTCTGGGGAAATTACTGTTGATGGAAAAAACATCTATGATTATGATTTGGAAGATCTTCGTGGTAATATGAGTATTGTTCCGCAAGATGTTATTCTTTTTGGAGGAACAATTAGAGAGAATATTGCCTATGGAAAACCAGACGCAACAGATGAAGAAATTATTCAAGCAGCAAAACAAGCAAATGCATTCAATTTTGTTGAAGGTTTTCCAGAGAAATTTGAAACTTTAGTTGGAGAACGCGGTGTTAAATTATCCGGCGGACAACGTCAGCGTATTGCAATTGCGAGAGCACTGCTTAAAAACCCGAGTATTTTAATATTAGATGAAGCAACTTCATCTCTAGACAGCGAAAGCGAAAAACTAGTTCAGGAAGCTCTAGAAGTTTTAATGGAAGGGAGAACAAGTATTATTATCGCGCATCGTCTTTCGACTATTAGAAACGCAGATAAAATTCTAGTTTTAGATAATGGAAAAATTTCCGAAGAAGGAACTCACCAAGAATTAATAAACTTAGAAAACGGAATATATAAGAATTTAAGCAATTTACAGTTTAGTAATTCTTAAGTAAAATTTCATTTAGAAATTCTAAATTCCAAACATAAAAAAAGCTCCAATATTAATTGGAGCTTTTTTTATGTAAATACTGTAAACTGTGACTGAAAACTGAGAACTATTTCCCTTTTCTACGTTTACGTTCCGCTTTAATCATAGATAATTCACGGCTCGTTTGCCCAGCAACAGAAGTATTTTCTTCTGCACGACGAATTAAGTATGGCATAACATCTTTAACAGGTCCAAAAGGCAGGTATTTTGCTACGTTATAACCGTTTTCAGCTAAGTTGTAACTAATATTATCACTCATTCCGTATAATTGCCCAAACCAGATTCTATTATCGTTTTTCGCAATTCCTTTTTGAGCCATCATTTCCATTAACTTGTATGAACTCAATTCATTATGTGTTCCTGCAAAAATAGCCATAGTATCTAGGTGATCTAACATGTAATTTACAGCAGCATCATAATTATCATCTGTAGCTTGTTTAGAAACACAAATTGGCGAAACATATCCTTTTTCTTCAGCACGTTTGTTTTCTTTTTCCATGTACGCGCCGCGAACTAACTTCATTCCGATATAGAATCCTTCAACTTTAGCAATATCATGAAGCTTTTTCAAGTAATCCAAACGATCCCAACGGTACATTTGTAAAGTATTAAATACAATAGCTTTTTCTTTATTGTATTTACGCATCATATCAGTAACTAAATCATCTGCAGCATCCTGCATCCAGCTTTCTTCACCATCAATCAATAGCGCTACATCTTTTTTATGAGCTTCGCTGCAAACTTGGTCAAAACGAGAAACTACTCTATTCCACTCCTCTTGTTCTGCTGGAGTTAAAGTTTGTTTTTCGCCTAATTTCTCATACAATTCAAAACGTCCTAAACCAGTTGGTTTAAATACTGCAAACGGAATCGCTAAACGTTCTTTTGCAAATTCAATAGTTTTTAAGGTCATTTCCAAAGCTGCATCAAACTGCTCTTCTTCTTCTTTTCCTTCAACTGAATAATCTAGTACAGAAGAAACACCTTTGGTAAACATCTTATCAACTACGGTTAAGCAGTCATTTTCGTTTACACCGCCACAAAAATGATCAAAAACAGTTGCACGAATCAGTCCTTCAACAGGAAGATGTGCTTTGATTGCAAAATTAGTAACAGCCGTTCCTATACGTACTAAAGGCTCGCTGTCAATCATTTTAAAAAGAAAATAAGCCCTATCAAGTTCGGTATCACTTTTAAGTGAAAAAGCAACTTGAGTGTTATCGAATATTTTTTCCATTAAGTTTAGTTTTTGTGCAAAGATATAGAGTGTTTTGAATATTATTTACTAAATGCAATCATATTTTTTCAAATTGTTAATGAGATCATTATATAAGATAAATTAGAAAGTAAAATTTTAATGTGTCGTGTTGCTTTCTATTAAAAAGAAAATATGTGCCTCTCTCCGTTAATTAGAATGATTCGTTTTAAAACAAATTAGCAGTAAAGTTTGAATATTATTTCCTTAAAAATGCCTTATTTTGCGGTTTCAATTAACTAAAGAATTATGCAATCTATTCAAGCCAATAATTATTTCGTTCATTTTAACCAAAATGCATACGAAGCTTTAAATAAACATTTAAGAGAAAATAAATACTCTAATATATTTATAATTGTTGATGATCAAACCAATGAACATTGTCTGCATAAATTTATTCCCCTTCTTGAAACAGATTTAACAATCGAAATAATCGAATTTGAAGCGGGTGAAGCCAATAAAAATATAGAAACTTGTATTGAAATCTGGAATATTTTAACCGAACTTGGAGGTGATAGAAAATCACTTGTAATTAATCTAGGAGGTGGTGTTGTAACAGATTTAGGCGGCTTTGTTGCGTCTACTTTCAAAAGAGGCGTAGATTTTATAAATATCCCTACTACTTTATTATCTATGGTTGATGCTTCTGTTGGAGGAAAAACAGGTGTTGACTTAGGAAATCTTAAAAATCAAATTGGTGTAATTAATGTACCGCAGATGGTTTTAATTGATACACAATACCTTGAAACTTTGCCACAAAGCGAAATGCGTTCTGGTTTGGCTGAAATGCTAAAACACGGTTTGATTTTCGATGCACCTTATTGGAGACAGTTCTCAGACTTAAAATCAATTATTTTTGATGATCTGGACGAATTAATTTACCGTTCAGTAGAAATCAAAAATGAAATCGTAATTCAGGATCCAACAGAGAAAAACATTCGTAAAGCCTTAAATTTTGGACATACTTTAGGACACGCAATAGAAAGCTATTTTTTAGAAAGCGATACTAAAACTACTTTACTGCACGGAGAAGCTATAGCTGTTGGAATGATCTTAGAAAGTTATATTTCACTGCATAAAAATTTAATTTCAGAAGAAGAGTACAGAGAAATCAAAACGGTAATTAAAGGCATTTATGATGATGTAATTTTTGAAGAAAATGACATTGATCCGATCTTAGAATTACTGATTCATGACAAAAAAAATGAATACGGCGCAATTCAATTTGCATTGATTGAAGGAATAGGAAAAATAAAAATTAACCAATCCGTTGAAAATAAATTAATTCTAGACGCGTTTCAAGATTATAAATCTTAAACTTTTTTTAATCAAAAGCATTGCGTTAGGTATATATTATTTTTTACATTTGCCACGATGAAAACAAACAGTAAACAAAGACAATTCAGTTCTTATAGAAACCGTCTCAACAGTTCTTTACTTAGAATGTTGAACCGTTTTTATAATAGTAAAAGCCCGCTTTGTTTTGATGTTTTCCAATGTTCAAAAGCCGAGCACGAAAAACTGCCTATCATATTTGCCAATATTAGAGTTTGAATTTAAGATTTAGTTCTAAAAACATCTAAATTAAAAACAAAATTTCACTCTCTAAAATATTGACATATAAATGAATACAAAATATTCTGATCTAATAAATCAAACATACTATTTTCCACAAGAGGAATTTAAACTAAACAAAGACAACCTTTTATTTCACAATATCGATTTGATGAAATTGGTTGAACAATATGGTACGCCATTAAAGTTTACTTACCTTCCTCAAATTTCTGAAAATATCAATAAGGCAAAAGCCTGGTTCAGAAAGTCGATGGAAAAAAATAAGTACGAAGCAAAATATTACTATTGTTATTGTACAAAAAGCTCTCATTTTGAATACATTATGAATGAAGCTTTCAAGAATAACATTCACATCGAGACATCGTCTGCATTTGATGTAAATATTGTTGAGAATTTATTAGAAAACGGAAAAATCAACAAAAGTACTTATGTAATTTGTAATGGTTTTAAGAGAGACGAATACATTTCTAATATTGCTAGATTAATCAATAACGGACATAAAAATACTATTCCAATTATTGATAATTATGAGGAATTAGATTTGCTTCAGACAGAAATTAAAGGGAAATTCAAAATTGGAATCCGTATTGCTGCTGAGGAAGAACCTAAGTTCGAGTTTTATACTTCAAGACTAGGAATTGGTTACAAAAACATAGTTTCGTTTTATAAAAAACAAATTCAGGAGAATGATAAATTAGAGCTTAAAATGCTTCACTTTTTTATCAATACTGGAATTAACGATACATCATATTATTGGAATGAGCTTGTAAAATGTATTAAAGTATACATTGCTCTTAAAAAGGAATGCCCTACTCTAGATGGATTAAACATCGGCGGTGGTTTCCCAATTAAGAATTCGCTTGCTTTTGAATATGATTATCAATATATGATTGATGAAATTATCAATCAAATTAAAATTGCTTGTGATGAAGCTGAAGTTGATGTTCCAAATATTTTTACGGAATTTGGATCATTTACTGTAGGCGAAAGCGGTGGTGCAATCTATCAGATTTTGTATCAAAAACAACAAAATGATAGAGAAAAATGGAATATGATCGACTCATCTTTCATTACCACTTTACCAGATACTTGGGCTATAAACAAACGTTTTATCATGCTGGCGGTAAACCGCTGGAATGATACTTACGAGCGGGTTCTGTTAGGAGGTCTGACTTGTGATAGTGACGACTATTACAATTCTGAACAAAACATGAACGCAATTTATCTTCCTAAGTACAATAAAGAAAAACCATTATATATTGGTTTCTTTAATACTGGCGCTTATCAAGAAACAATTGGAGGATATGGTGGTCTTCACCACTGTTTGATTCCGCAGCCGAAACATATTTTGATAGATCGTGATGAAAACGGTATTCTGGCAACAGAAGTTTTTTCAGAACAACAGACTTCAGACGATGTATTGAAGATTTTAGGCTACAAAAAAAAGTTATAAAAAACGTCAAATTAAGTAAGATTAGTATTTAGAAAATTCTTAATTTGCATTAACATCCAAAAAGGTTAAACTTTTTAATTCAAAAAAAAAACAAAAAAAATGAAAGGACCAATCAGTCAGTTTATTGAAAAACATTATTTGCATTTTAATTCTGCTTCATTAGTAGATGCTGCAAAAGCATACGAGCAGCAATTAGCAGATGGTGCAAAGATGCTTGTGAGTATGGCTGGCGCAATGAGTACAGCAGAAATTGGTAAAATTTTTGCAGAAGTAATCAGACAAGACAAAGTACATATCATTTCATGTACCGGTGCAAATCTAGAAGAAGATATCATGAATTTAGTTGCTCATTCTCATTATGAAAGAGTACCAAATTACCGTGATCTTACACCAGAAGACGAATGGGCTTTGCTAGAAAGAGGATTAAATCGTGTTACAGACACTTGTATTCCTGAGCATGAAGCTTTCCGTCGTTTACAAAAACACATTTACAAAATTTGGAAAGATGCAGATGATAAAGGAGAACGTTATTTTCCGCATGAATTCATGTATAAAATGTTGTTATCTGGCGTTTTAGAAGAATATTACGAAATTGATTTAAAAGATAGCTGGATGTATGCAGCTGCAGAGAAAAACTTACCTATTATCGTACCAGGATGGGAAGATAGTACTATGGGTAACATCTTTGCTTCATACGTAATTAAAGGAGATTTGAAAGCATCTACCATGAAATCTGGAATCGAATACATGACTTTCTTAGCAGATTGGTATTCTAAAAACAGCTCTAACGGAATCGGATTCTTCCAAATTGGTGGTGGTATTGCTGGTGACTTCCCTATTTGTGTGGTGCCAATGCTTTATCAAGATATGGAAATGCATGATGTTCCATTCTGGAGCTATTTCTGCCAGATTTCAGATTCAACAACTAGTTATGGTTCTTATTCTGGAGCGGTTCCAAATGAAAAAATCACTTGGGGTAAGTTAGATATCAAAACCCCTAAATTTATTATTGAATCGGATGCTACAATTGTTGCTCCGTTAATTTTCGCATATTTATTAGATTTATAAAATAATTTATGAAAAGAGTTATAGTAGACTACGCTAAACTTACCAATGAAATTTTGAACCTTTTGGTTGAAAAATTTCCTGATGGTTATGATGATTCGGATGTAATCCGTTTTAGAAATGCTAAAAACGAATTGGTTGAAGCTGTTGAAGTTCGAACAGAAGACACCATTTATTTAGTAAAAATTAGTACTAAACTTGCTGATAGAATTGAAAACTACGATGAAGATGATGATATTGATGTTGATGTAGATACAATCGTTCCAGTTAAAGGAATGGATCTTGATGATGATATTGACGATGATGACGAAGATGATAATCAAGACAAACCTGATGTAGACGGCGGGGACGACGACGATGAAGATGATGATGACAAAGCAGATACTGATTATGACGAAGAGGATGAAGAAGATGAAGATTAATTCATTTCTTTAAAATAAATAAGAGGAACTCTATATGAGTTCCTTTTTTTATAAGTACAATTAACACGATTAGACGAAATTTATATTTTTGATTTTTGTAAGATTATTTTTATTTTTAATCTTTTATTATAAAAGATTATACACCCTATGACTTCAGAAATATTACATACTGCATTAAAAGAGAATTTTGGTTTTGAAAAATTCAGACCCAATCAAGAAACTATTATAAATACCATTTTATCTGGACAAGATGCTTTGGCTATTATGCCTACAGGAGGCGGTAAATCAATATGTTTTCAGCTTCCTGCCTTAATTTTACCAGGAATTACAATTGTAATTTCTCCTCTAATTGCATTAATGAAAGATCAAGTTGATAGTTTGAAAACAAACGGAATTTCAGCTTGTTACATAAACAGTTCACAATCTGCACAAGAACAGCAATATTATATAGACAATTTAAAATCTAATACTTTTAAATTAGTTTATATTGCTCCCGAAAGTCTCTCTTATTTAGAAGTTGCTTTCAATGAGTTAAATATTAGCTTAATAGCTATTGATGAAGCACATTGTATTTCCTCTTGGGGTCATGATTTTAGACCGGCTTATACAAATTTAGGATATTTAAAAAGCCGCTTCCCTTCTACTCCTGTTTTAGCACTGACTGCTACAGCAGATAAAGCAACTCGTACAGATATTACAAAGCAGTTAAATTTAGTAAAGCCAAAAACTTTTATAGCTTCTTTTGATCGTAAAAATTTGAGTTTAGAAGTACGTCCAGCATTAGATCGTGTCAAGCAAATTATCGATTTTATTGAAAATAAACCCAACGAATCTGGAATTATCTATTGCTTAAGCCGCAAGACCACAGAAGAATTAGCAGAAAAATTAAAGAAAAGCGGTATTACGGCAAAAGCATATCATGCTGGTTTGGATAATGAAACGAGAGCCAAAACACAGGATCAGTTTATAAACGACGATTGTCAGGTAGTGTGTGCGACTATTGCATTCGGGATGGGAATTGATAAATCGAATGTCCGCTGGGTAATTCATTACAATCTGCCAAAAAACATTGAAGGTTATTATCAGGAAATTGGGCGTGCGGGCCGCGATGGTCTTCCGGCAGAAACTGTTTTATTCGAAAGTTATGCAGATGTAATTCAACTTCAAAAATTTGCTTCAGATGGACTAAATGCTGATATCCAGCTGGCTAAATTAGACCGTATGAAACAATATGCTGATGCTGTAAGCTGCCGCAGAAAAATTCTCCTTTCTTATTTTGGTGAATTGGTAACTGAAAATTGCGGCAATTGCGATATCTGTAAAAATCCGCCAACTTTCTTTGATGGAACCGTTTTAGCACAAAAAGCTCTATCTGCAATTACCCGTTTAAAGGAATCTGAGCCTTTGGCAGTGATTGTAGATTTTTTACGAGGCTCGAGAAACGCGTATATCTACGAAAAAAATTATCAAACGCTAAAAACGTACGGAATTGGCGATGACATTTCTTGGTACGACTGGAATCAGTATTTAATTCAGCTTATTAATTTAGGATATTGCGAAATTGCTTTTCATCAACACAATAAAATACTCCTTACTCCTTTTGCAAAGAAAGTTTTGTTTGAAGGCGAAAAAGTAAAATTGACAACTGTTGTTAAAAAAGTTATCGATAAATCTGAAATTAAAGAAACGAAAACAAAGATTGCTAAGAATTCTCTTTTTGAAACACTTCGAAAATTACGCTATGAAATTGCAAAGGAAGAAGAAGTTCCTGCATATGTAATCTTTAGTGATGCTTCTTTAAGACAAATGGAAATTTTAAGACCAATGACAGACGAAGATTTTCTTGCTGTTGAAGGTGTCGGTAAAGCTAAACTTGAAAAGTATGGTTCAGAATTTATTAAGGCGATCATTGAATTTTACAAGAATAAATCTGTTGTCAAAAAAGATAAAAAAGAAAGTACTTATGCCAAAACATTAGAACTATTTCAAAAAGGACTTTCTGTCGAAGAAATTGCCGGGCAACGGAATTTAGGAGAAACAACTATAATTTCTCATTTAGCTAAATTATATGTTGATGGAAATGATTTAGATTTGAGTCAATTTGTTTCAGAAGACGAAATCTTAAAAATTGAAAAAGCTCAAATAGAACTAGAAAAACCTGAGGCATTGAGACCGTACTACGAATATTTTGAAGAAAAAATGTCTTATGATAAAATTCGTTTTGGATTGGCTTTTTTAGAAAGGAAAAATCAAATCGTATAAAAAAAATCCTGTGAAATATTTCACAGGATTTTTTATTTTGGAAGGTTTACAAATATCTTTCTTCAAAAACTTTTTGATGATGTTTTTGATGTCCAATCATAACAAAACCTAAAGCCCGAACTGAAATTTGATTGCCAGAAGCTATCCCAATTCTTTTAAGTTGTTCTTCAGATAAGCTTTTGTAAAACAATAAATTTGAATGTCTTAGAGCTGAAAATTCTGTCAATAAATCTTGTATGCTTCGACTATTTGAATTGGTGTTATTGGCATAATCATCTTCTTCAAAACTAGGAAGAGGTGTTTTATCATTTCTTGAAAATCGCAATGCACGATAAGCAAAAATACGCTCAGTATCCATAACATGCTGAATAATATCTTTAATCGTCCATTTGCCTGGAGCATAACGATAATCAAATTTATCCATCGGAATATTTTGAACAAACCTGATAAATTCGTGAAGAGAAATTTCTAACTCTTCTATCAATATTCCATCGCCGGCTTGTTTGATATAAGTACCAAAATGTCCTGCATACTCATTTTCTAATATATCGCTTACTTTCATTTTTTAAAATTATATTAGAAACTCAGTTTTAAGCCGAGTTTCTACTTGCATTAGTGTTCCCGAAAAGAGATCTAGTTACCACTTTTTCGTAAACTTTGATCAACTCTTCATTTGGTGACTCTTCTTTATTTAACTCATTGATTCTAAGCAAAGCATATTGTTGGATTGTTAATAATGGCAATACAATACGCTCTCTTATTTGAATCGAAGCTATACCGTCAGGATAATTTTCCATTAACGTTTTATGATCAGCAATTTTCAATAAAAGTCTTTTTGTTTCTGAGAATTCATCATAGATAATCTGCCAGAATTCACCAAACTCAGGATCTTTTCTCATATAGGCTGTTAATGGTAAAAATGATTTTGCCAATGACATCATACTGTTTTCAAGTAAAGTTTTGAAAAATAATGAATTATGATACAAATCACTCACTTTATCCCATTGTCCGCTCTCTTCAAAATGTTTTAAAGCTGAACCAACTCCAAAGAATCCAGGAACGTTTTGTTTCAATTGACTCCAAGATCCAACAAATGGAATTGCTCTTAGATCAGCAAAATCTAACGATTCTGATTTACTTCTTTTAGATGGGCGGCTGCCAATATTAGTTTTAGAATAGTATTTCAACGTACTCATTTTTTCCAAATATGGAATAAACTTTGGATGATTCTTAAAACTTAAATATTTATCATAACCCAAATTAGCCAACTGGGTCAGAATTTCAGTTTCTTCAGCTGTAAGCTCATTTTTTCCTTTACTGAAAACCTGATTTGTAACGCCGGCACTTAATAAATTCTCAATATTATAACGACAAGAATCAAGAGTTCCGAAATTAGAACTAATTGTTTGACCTTGAACTGTAATTTGAATTTCGTTATTTTCAATCTTTGGACCTAGAGAAGCATAGAATTTATGAGTTTTTCCACCACCACGCGCTGGAGGCCCGCCGCGTCCATCAAAGAAAATAACTTTAATGCCGTATTTTCTAGAAATTTCAGTCAAGGCAATTTTAGCTTGATAAATACTCCAGTTAGCCATTAAATAACCGCCATCTTTCGTTCCGTCAGAGAAACCAAGCATTATAGTTTGTTTATTTCCTCTAGATTTTAAATGTTTAGAATATTCAGCATTTGTATATAACTGCTCCATTATTGAATGAGCGTTTTGCAAATCATCAACAGATTCAAAAAGCGGAATAATATCAACCGTAGGATTTTCCCAATTGTTCAAGCGAATCATTGCGAAAGTTTCCATTACGTTCAATGCACTTTCATTATTACTAATAATGTAACGATTAGCACCTTCTTCACCATTGTTGGCTTGAATAGTTTTAATTGCCTGAACAGATTCTAAAGTAGATCTGGTGATTTCATCTTCAAAATCACTCGGATTTAAATTGCCTTTGATTTTAGATAAAACATCAATTTTTTGCTCCTCAGTTAATTCAAAATAATTATTTGGAAAAATAGTAGAACCAGAATTCAAGTAATAATTCACGACATCCTTAAATACTGCGTTATGAATTTTACTATTTTGACGAATATCTAAAGTTGCAAAATGGAAACCAAACAAATTGATTTTAACTAAAAACGCTTCTAATTCATCTAAATATAGTGACTGATGTTTTTCAATAATTATAGTTCTAATAGTATTTAACTGCGTCAATAATTCTTCTAAAGTGATAAAAATTTCACCTTTAGAATAAAAAACAGAACGATAAAGCTTATGTTCAAGTTCTGCGACCAAAGTGTCTACACCAGAGAAAGTTAACTTACGTTTTAAATTTCTCATTTCAACATAATAACACTTTAAAATTGAAGTACGTAAACGATCTGCAACTTTAAGTGTAATCTCTGTAGTTACAAAAGGATTTCCGTCACGGTCACCTCCTGGCCAGAAACCAAGTTTTATTAATTGGTTATGAATTGGCTCGCCTTCTTTAATATTTTTTTGTAGATAATGTACAATTTCACCAGCTGTGGCATAAAACACATTTTCTAAATACCAGATCAAACTTACCGCTTCATCATACGGATTTGGTTTTTCGTTTTGAATAAATGGTGTTTTTCCTAATTGAGCTAATAATTGTTTGATCTGTAACAAGTCGTTTTGACGAATTGCTTCTGTCAAATCATTTATAATTCCTAAAACTGGTCCAGGATAAAATTGAGTTGGATGCGCTGTTAAAACAGTACGAACATTAAAGCTTTCTAAAAATTCAATTAGTTCGTCATCTTTTTCCTTTGCATCTGATTTTTCTTTAATATCACGCAAAGATCCGCGTCCCTCCATATTGTTAACCTCAGGAAAAGCTGCATCTTCAATAGCATCAAATAATACAATTTGACGCTCTATGTATTGGATAAATCGAAACATTAAATCGATTTTCTCAGTTTCTGAAGCGTTGTTCAGAAATTTACTAGAGAAAAAATCAAAAATTTCTTTTGGTGTTTCCTGTTTTTTAAAACCCGTTTCGCAAGTCTCTGTAAATAAAGGAAGTAAAACTCCCGTATTATCTATAGAATCAAATGGTAATGTTATAAAAACACTATTATAGATGTGGTATTTTGAGAGAACGTCTTGATTAAAACGTTCAATTTTTGGCAACGTATACATAATCGTGTTATAGTTGGTTGGTTAATTAGTCATAAAAAAACCCCAAGAATAAACTTGAGGTTATATTTTAATATAGCATTCAAGAAAAGTTCTTACATATTTTTGAAAATAGTATGCATCAAACGCTTCTTATCGTTTATACTTTCCTCTAGTGAAATCATTGTTTCTGTTCTGTAAACACCGTCAATATCGTCAATCATAAAGATAACTTCTTTCGCGTGTTTAGTATCTTTTGCTCTAATTTTGCAAAAAATATTAAATTTCCCAGTTGTTACAGAAGCTACAGTAACGAATGGAATTTGATTAATTCGCTCTAATACAAATTTTGTTTGAGAGGTATTATTCAGAAATACACCTACATAAGCAATAAATGAATACCCTAATTTATCGTAATCTAAGGCTAAAGAAGAACCCATTATTATACCTGCGTCTTCCATCTTTTTTACTCTAACATGTACTGTTCCAGCAGATATCAATAATTTTTTTGCAATGTCAGTAAACGGAACTCTCGTATTGTCTATTAACATATCTAAAATCTGGTGATCTACTTCATCTAAACGAAATTTACTCATAATTGTTTAATTAATATTACTAATTGCTATTACAAAGTATAAAATTATATATAAAAAACAACAAATTCACATAAAAATTAACTTTTTATTAATCCGTTAACAAATTTAACATTTTTATTTAAATAAAAATTTGCTTCCTGACCCGTTTTTGGAAAATTTGTGAAATCATCCGAATATTCCTGCCCTTTTGCATCGTATTCATAATGTCCAAAATAATTTTCCAATTCACCTACTTCAACTATGTAAGCGTTAAAATGAATCTTATTTTCGATTAATTCTTCTTTGTATTGTGCGACAAAATTCGTAATAATTTCGATACCATCATAATTTATTTTGACATTTTTATACATAAAATCATAAAAAACCACATTATTTTGTGAAATATTCAAATATTCACCAAATCGATTATCAACTAAATCGTTTTCGGAAATTAATTTAAAGCTCAAAATTAACGAGAAAAATATGTATTTACGAGTAATTTCCCTCTCATAATCGCCTGGGTAATGCCCTGCCTCAAATAAGATAGTAGGAACTCCTAAAAATTGAAAAGTGTCTCCAATACAATTAATATTAAAGGAATCATCAAAGCGACCTACCTGCCCTGGTATATATTTCTGAAGCTCTTTATTGATTCCTGCAATGATATTTATTGCTTTTAATCTATTTTCATTAACTTCTCTCTCTTCATTATAAGATGGTGCTAAAAAAGAAACGGTAGCCGGCTTTCCTGTTGTTCCAGCTCCAAAAATAGTTCGCTGATCATGAAGGTTAAAACAATAATGAGGTTTAAAGCTTTCGAAAACTTCTCTCAGAACATTGCTTTCTGGCTGTGTTAGATTTTGCGAATCACGATTAAGGTCAATATCATTAGCATTTGCACGTGTATACAATCTCGCACCATCTGGATTCAAAATAGGAATGCAGTAAAAAGTAAAAGTATTTAGCATTCTCTTTGCAAAATCAGTTTCATCATTTAGCAGATTAATGAAATCAAATAAAGCTTTTGTTGTGGTGCTTTCGTTTCCGTGCATTTGCGACCATAAATAAACACGGGTTGGTCCAGTACCAATTTGATAACTATATATAGATTCTTCTAAAACAGATTTTCCAATAATTTGTACTTGATTGTTTGTATTTAGTTTATCCAAAAGTGGTTTAATATGATCTAAAGTCAAATATCTTCCAGATATAGATTCTTCTTTGTATTGGGTAAAAAGTGCTTCTAAATTCATTGTGTTTTGATTAGTTTACAAAAGTAAACATCTTTATTTTTACAATTGTAAACTATTAAAAAGAAAGAAAATTTATAAATGTAAACATATTTCAGAGTTATTTAATCCACACTTGTAGGCAATCGGCTTACAAATGTTACAACTTTAAACAATTAAACCTAAATAACTGTTTATTAATTAAATAACAAGCTTTATATAATGTAAGAAGTTAATATATTTCAAGCCTTGTATAATATTTACAAGTGTAAAATTGTGATAGTTATTCTTTTTGTTTACATTTGTAAATATGCAAATTTAAAATAATAATTTACAATGGTAAACATAGATGATTTCGTAAAAAGGCTTGAGATTATATTAGATTATTATGGTTTAAATGCCTCTGCATTTGCAGATAAGATTGGTGTACAAAGATCTAGCATGTCGCATCTTTTGTCTGGCAGAAACAAACCTAGTTTGGATTTTGTGATGAAAATTTTAGAAGTTTTTCCAGATGTAGATTTATATTGGATTTTGATAGGAAGAGGAAATTTTCCAAAAAATGATGAAGTAGTAATTTCTGAAACTAAAACTCCCTCACCTATTTCAAATGAAAATTCTAGTCATGATTTGTTCTCAGAAATAAAATTTAGTAAAAATGAGAAAACAGAAACAAAAGTTTTAGCAGAATCAAAAATGCCAAATTTTAACTCGGAAGATAATGAAATTGAAAAAATTGTCTTTTTCTATAAAAACGGAACTTTTAAAACCTATTCGCCGTAATTCAAAAATTATCGCATATTTGAACATTTGTACAAATAATTTTTATTTACGCGATTCTCACGCGTTTGAAAAAATTACTAAAATTTAGAGTTGAACACCATTTTCAGGAATTTTACCCAAAACACCTTTGTAATGTTTTTTCAAAATTTCAAAATCAGTTTCGTAATTTTCAGTTGGAAAAAACGGTTTTCCAAAACTCACTTCTTTTTTACCCCAGTTAAAAGCTACTGGAACAATTGGCACATTAGCTTTAAGCGCAATATAATAAAAACCGGTTTTAATTTCGTTTACTCCTTTTCGTGTTCCTTCTGGTGCAACTGCCAAACGAAAAACGTCTTTTCTGTCAAAAATTGCAGCAATAGAATCTACTTTATTTAATCCGCCGGTGCGGTCTAAGGGTTCTCCTCCAACATTTTTAAAATAATATCCAAACGGAAATTTAAATAATTCCTTTTTTCCTACCCAATTCATCTGTAGTCCAGATATACCACGAGTAAAAATTCCTATATAAAAATCATGATTGCTGGTATGCGGCATTACCATTAATACACATTTTTTCACTTCGGCATTTTCCATTCCCACTATTTTCCAGCCCATTAGCCTAAAAAATATGAATTTGTACAAGAGTTTTTTCATTAAAGATCTAATATTTGGTGCAAAATAAAAGATTTAATACTAAATTTGAGTAAAAGCATTCAAAATGATTCGAAAATTTTTTAGTTACTTACTTCCCATAAAAATTTATAAAAAGAAATCTGCCAGAAGTAAAATTATTGAAGTTACCTGGGCAAATGGAGAGTTAGTACTAGATTCTGAAAACACTAATTATTCTTATGGAAGCCTGCAGCGTATATTGCGATATGGACTTCGAAATATTGGTTATGATACGATTCTAAAAATGGATCACATTTTACTATTAGGAGTTGCCGGCGGAAGTGTAGTAAAAACATTAGTAGACGAAATTGAATATAAAGACCGAATAACTGGAGTTGAAATAGATCCAGATATGATTCAAGTTGCAAATGAGTATTTTAACCTGAATCAAATTAAACAATTGGAACTCGTTATTGATGATGCTTTTGAGTTTGTTTTAAAAACCAAAGACAAATACGATCTTATAATTATAGACATTTTTGAAGATACTCACATGCCGAACTTTTTGTTTGAGAAGTTTTTTGTAGATAGAATTTGTACTCTTTTAAAAGATGACGGCTACGTTTTGTTTAATACTATGATTCTTGACGAAGCACACAATGTTCGAAACAGAAAATATATCTCAGAAGTAAATCCAAAATTGTTTATGACCAAGATGCTGCCTCGCATTGAAGTACACAATGAATTAATAATTATAAAAAAAGTTGCTTAATTTTATGAAACCCCTTGCCTCCATTTTAAACGCCTTACCACCTACTAAAGTAATTGACGAATCAATCAAGATTTCAGAATATACGCCATTGAATTTGTCGGTTTTCAATAAAGAATTAGTCGAAGCAAAACTTGATACATCAGAAGATTTTGAAAAATACATTTCAAATTATCTACGAGAAAATAACGCTAAAGTTGCATTTGGAGGTTATATTGAGGGACGTTTTTTATACCAGCGAAGCTCAATTTTTTTGAATGATTCTAAACCAGAACGCAATATACATATTGGCCTAGATTTGTGGGCAGAAGCAGGAACCGTTGTTCTTGCAGCTCTAAACGGTAAAGTTCATAGTTTTAAAAACAATATTGGCTTGGGTGATTACGGGCCTACTATAATATTAGAACATGAAGTAGAAAATCAAAAATTTTATACTTTATACGGACATTTGTCGTTAGAAAGTATAGAAAACTTAAATATCGGAGACTATTTTAAAAAGGGTGAAAAGATTGCCACTTTAGGAAATGCCTCAGTAAATGGTGATTATGCGCCGCATGTCCATTTTCAAATCATTCATAATATTGAAGATTACTGGGGAGATTATCCAGGTGTCTGCAACACAAAAGACCTTAACTTTTATATAGAAAATTGTCCCGATCCTAACTTATTATTAAAAATTACTTAAATAGTTATGAAGAAAGCAGGATTGATTATATGTTTGTTATTATTAATTGGATGTAAATCTAAAACAGGAACAGTAAGCAGAGATACAGAAGATTTAAAAATTAAAAAAGTTTCTGGAGCAGAAGTAAACGCCAATCAGCAGCAAAAAGCTTATGATTTAGGAAAAAGAGTTTTAGAAACTTGTAATACTTCAAAATTTAAACCTTTTAATGAAACTGAAGTAACTAAATCGGTTATGGAAAATACAACGGAAGAGCGTTTAACCAAAACCTGTCAAAGATTTAGACAATATTACGGAAGCTTTATTGATTTAAAATTAGACGGAGTTTACAAAACCAAAGATGAAGTCATTTACCGTTACCATGCTTTGTACAGTAAAAAAGTTGCAAATAAAGAATTACGAGTATTTGTAAACGACGAGAATCTTATTTCAGCTATAAAATCAATGGATTGGGATGAAAAATTTGACGCTAAATTAGCCAATCAATAAACATATAAATTATGAATTTTAAATTACCGCTTCTCTTATTATTATTTGTTTCAACTTTTGCCGCAGCACAGCAAAGTATAAGTGTAAAAGGCTCTGCTCCTTTTCCTGCAACGCAAGAATACACTTTTATATGTGAAAAATATGCTTACACCGGGCAAGTAAATATTCAAATAGCAAAAACAGATAAAGGCGGTGTTTTAAAAATCACAGTTGCAACAGCAAACGACAAAGCTAGAATTGCCGGTGGACTTTATGTAGATTTAGCCAATGCCGATGTTATTGCCTGTACAGACAAAAATGTAAAAGAATCTACAGACGGTAAGACAACTTCTTATTATTACTTTACGCCTGCTGAATGGCTTAAGCTTAAAAAGAATGATATTTATGCAGTTAGGTTTATAATTGCTGGCGGTCCAACAACTTTTGGCAATCAAACTGGTTATTTTACAGCTTATAATAAAATGAACTACTTTTCGACAGCATTCGATAAATCCAAAAAAACATTTGATACAGCAAAAGAAATTAGTGTTCTATAATGATTTTTTAATCTAATAAATCTTATATTTAACATTAAATATTTTCTTATGAACGCAAACGAAGCCTTAATTACAAAATTCTATACCGCTTTTGCAAATGCAGATGCCAAAACCATGAGCGAATGCTACCATCCGAAGGTACATTTTATTGATCCGGCATTTGGTTTATTAAAAGAAGATCAGGTTTCAAAAATGTGGGAAATGTTACTTTTAAAAAGTAAAGGAAATTTAAAAATTGAATTTTCGAACGTTAAAGCTGACGATGCAACAGGTTCTGCCAATTGGACTGCTACATACAATTTTAGTAAAACAAACAGAAAGGTTATTAATAAAATTTATGCCGAATTTATCTTTCAAGACGGCTTAATCATTAAACATACTGATAATTTTGATGTCTGGAAATGGTCCAAACAAGCTTTTGGCCCAACTGGATATTTATTAGGATGGACAGGATTTTTTCAGAAAAAAGTTCAAAAACAGGCTCTATTATCATTACAAAAATTTCAAGAAGCAAAATAGTTTTCCTAATTTAGAATTCAACACCAGTCTTCTTGCCTGATTATAATTTATTGTTACTCATTGTTTTTTACTAAAAGTGTTAATCTCAAATACTGATGAAAGAAATCGTACACAAAAAATTAAATCAATTACAGGCAACTGCAATCTGCGGTAACGATATTAGCTCTTCTTGTCTTTATGTATCTGCTTTAACCATTTTATATGCAGGTCAATACGCTTGGATTTCACTTTTAATCGTTGGCGTTGTATTATTTCTTTTCAGAAAAATTTACGGAGAAGTTGTTGGGGCGATTCCATTAAATGGAGGTGCTTACAATGTTCTGCTAAATACTTCTACCAAAAGACTGGCATCTTTGGCTGCAACTTTAACCGTTTTGTCGTATATGGCAACGGCTGTAATTTCAGCTTCAGAAGGAATGCATTACTTACACGGAATCTTTGAAGGCTTAAATGTTACGATTGCTACCGTTGTCGTTTTAATTTTATTTACCGGATTAGCTATTTTAGGAATCGGAGAATCTGCATTTGTGGCAGTTATCATTTTCCTTACCCATATTGGAACTTTAACTTTATTAGTTCTTGCATCGATTTGGTTTGTTCTCACAAACGGATTAGAAACTTTTCATATCAATTGGCAAACTCCTATTGCTTATGAAAATATTAAAACTGCGCTATTTCTAGGTTTTTCGGCAGCTATGCTCGGAATTTCAGGTTTCGAAAGTTCTGCCAATTTTGTTGAAGAACAAGAACATGGTGTTTTTCCAAAAACACTCAGAAATATGTGGGCAATCGTTAGTTTCTTCAATCCCGTTATTGCGATATTATTAATAAGTGTTATTCCGTTAACAGAAGTCGGCGAAAACAAAGAGTCTCTTTTAGCACATTTAGGACAGACAACAGGCGGATCATGGCTGGCTTGGCTTATTTCTATAGATGCAGTTATGGTCCTCTGCGGAGCTGTCTTAACTTCTTTCGTTGGAGTTTCTGGACTTTTAAACCGAATGACATTAGATAGAATTCTTCCCAATTATTTCTTGAAACAAAATAGCAGAGGATCACATTACAGAATTGTAATTAGCTTTTTAATTCTTTGTATTTCAGTACTTTTTGCAACTAGCGGACATCTAGAATCTCTGGCCGGAGTTTATACTTTTTCGTTCTTGGCGGTAATGGCTTTATTCGGAATTGGTAATTTACTTTTAAAATACAAACGAAGAAAACTTCCTAGACCAGAACGTGCCCGAGGCATCGCAGTACTTGCCGCGGTAACTTTTGTTATAGCTGCTTTTCTAGGAAATATGCGCCTCAATATCAATTCGTTTTATACATTTCTGCAATATATGATTCCTTCATTGATCTTTGTAGGAATCATGCTCAATCGCGTTATTTTAATTCGTTTACTAATCGAGGCTTTAGAATATTTTTATCAGCCGCTGCGTAGAATGGTTATTGTGAGTAACCGCTATCTGCAAAATTTGAGCACACAAATCAATTCGCAGGAATTTGTGTTTTTCACCAAAGGCGATGACATCACGATTCTCAATAAAGTTTTGCAATACGTGGAAGACAATGAAACAACCAAAAAACTCAAGATCGTCCACGTTAAAAATGGCTCTACAAACAATGAAGCTTTAAAAAAAGATCTAGAAGTTTTAGACCGCGCTTACGACGGACTTGATATTGAATATCTGGAAATAGAAGGAGTTTTCGGTCCAGAAATAATTGATGAACTTTCTCAAAAATGGAAAATTCCCAAAAATTTCATGTTTATTGGCTCACCTGGAAATAAATTTTCATACCGTGTTTCAGATCTTGGCGGTGTAAGGCTGATTATGTAATTATATACAGAAGCAGAAATTTTCGTTTTTTCAAGACCTGAAGTCCCGCTATCCGTTACAATCTTTTGTACTGGTCCCGAATCCTCGGGCAGTACAAAAGGATTTCCACTTCTATCGGGGCTAAATCACAAATATCATTTTCATAAGAAACAAGAAACCCGACGAATTTTAAAAACTTGTCGGGTTTACTTTTATATAAACTTTTTTTAAACTTTATGATTTGAACCAGCTTGCTACCAATTCATCTTCAAAAGAAGTTGCATTTTTATGGATAAACTCATTTCTGTTTTTATCATAAGAATAATCCAAAGCCCAAGTTTTATGGTTTGCGGCCATTTCTTTTATACTTTGGCATACATAAGCAATTTCCTCATCTGTTGTCGTTGGGTGAATAGACATTCTAATCCATCCTGGCTTTTTGATCAAATCGCCAATTGTAATTTCGTTTACCAATTTATTAGAAGTTTCTTGATCAACGTGAAGTAAATAGTGACCGTACGTTCCCGCACAACTGCAACCTCCTCTAGTTTGAATTCCAAAACGATCATTCAGAAGTTTAACTCCTAAATTAAAATGAAGATCATCAATAAAAAATGAAATGACACCAAGACGTTCTTTATGTTGTCCTGCTAAGATTTTAATATTTGAAACTGGTTCCAATTCACTAAAAACATAATCAACAATTTCGTGTTCACGCTGCATAATGTTTTCAATTCCCATTTCTTCTTTTAACTCAATGGCAAGAGCAGTTTTTATAACTTGAAGAAAACCAGGTGTTCCGCCATCTTCACGATCTTCGATATTATCAATATATTGATGTTCGCCCCAAGGATTAGTCCAGCTTACCGTTCCTCCTCCAGGACAATCTGGAATCATGTTTTTGTATAATTTTTTGTTGAAAATTAAAACACCAGAAGTTCCAGGTCCGCCCAAAAATTTGTGAGGTGACATAAATACAGCGTCCAAATAAGCTTCTGGATCAGCTGGATGCATATCAACTTCAACATAAGGGCCTGAACAAGCAAAATCAACAAAGCATACACCATTATATTGGTGCATTAATTTTGCAGCTTCATGAAAAGGAGTTCTTAATCCCGTAACGTTCGAGCATGCTGTTATAGAAGCAATTTTTATGGTTCTATCGTTATATTTTTGCAATAAAGCTTCTAGATTTTCTAAATTGAAAAGTCCTTTTTCGCAAGAAGGAATAATTTCCACATCAGCAATAGTTTCCAGCCAAGAAGTTTGATTAGAGTGATGTTCCATATGCGAAATAAAAACAATAGGTTTCTTTTCTTCTGGAATATTCGTGAAACTTTTCAAATTTTCTGGAATTTTCAAACCTAAAATACGCTGGAATTTATTGATAACTCCTGTCATTCCAGTTCCATCTGTGATTAAAACATCATCATTACTTGCATTCGCATGACGTTTAATAATATGTCTTGCATGATGATACGCTTTTGTCATGGCAGTACCAGAGACAGTAGTTTCTGTATGTGTATTGGCCACAAATGGTCCAAACTCATTTAAAAGTTTTTCTTCGATAGGGCGATACAATCTTCCGCTGGCAGTCCAGTCAGTATAAATGATTGATTTTCTGCCATAAGGTGACGTAAATTCTTGATTTATTCCGACAATGTTTTGTCTAAATTCCTGAAAATAAGTTTCTAGAGTGATGGTACTATTTTTGCTATTCATTAGTTGTGCCTTGTGTTTGACTGCAAATATATCGCTTTTTTATAATATTGCGAATTTATCAATAGTAAACTTCAAACATTACATTCCTGTTGGGTATCTTTAGTTAAAAGATCTTTTTTTTAATAAATTATCATAATATCCTATCGAATTAATAGGCATTAAACTAATAGAAAGTATTATTTATGGGAAATTTATCAGTAGCTACCTTTGGTGGCGGTTGTTTTTGGTGTGTCGAAGCTGTAATTCAGCGTTTAAAAGGTGTTGAATCAATAAAATCTGGTTATTCAGATGGCTTTATAAAAAATCCAGCGTATCGCGAAGTTTGTACTGGCAGAACTGGACATGCAGAAGTTATTCAAGTTACCTTTAATCCTGACATAATTTCATATCATGACTTAATTTTCATTTTTATGACAAGTCATGATCCAACAACTTTGAATCGTCAAGGTGGTGACAGCGGAACGCAATACCGCTCGATCATTTTATATCATAATGACGAGCAGAAAGAAATAGCAGAAAAAGTTTTTGAAGAAGTACAGCCTGCTTATGCTGACCCGATTGTTACTCAATTGAAACCTTTTGAAGTTTTTTTCGAAGCTGAGGATTATCATCAAAATTATTACAATGAAAATCAGGAAGCTGGATATTGCCAAGTGGTTATTGATCCAAAAATTCAAAAACTTAAAAAAATGTACGCCGATAAATTAATTGGCTAATTTTAAGTTAAGCCACAGATTATATTTTTTGAAATATTTTTAATTAAAACAATCTTTTGAAATCGTTAATCTGTGGCAATAAAAGAAAAGAAATAAAATGAAAAATCTCAAAATAAATAATCGATTTACAGCCGAACTGCCAGCAGATCCAGATTTGACAAACGAAATTCGTCAAGTAAAGAATACGCTCTTTTCATATGTAAATCCGACAAAACCCTCACATCCAGAATTAATTCATGCATCTGAAGAAGTTGCTGCATTAGTTGGAATTTCTAAGGATGAAATACAATCAGAAGAATTTTTAAATGCTTTCTCTGGCAAAGATATTCTTCCTGGCACGCAGCCGTATGCGATGTGTTATGCCGGACATCAATTTGGAAATTGGGCAGGACAATTAGGAGACGGACGTGCGATTAATTTAACTGAAATTGAAAACAACAATCAATTTTATACACTTCAGTTAAAAGGTGCTGGAAAAACGCCTTATTCTAGAACCGCAGATGGTTTAGCCGTTTTACGTTCGTCTATAAGAGAATATTTATGCGCCGAAGCGATGCATTATTTAGGAGTTCCCACTACTCGATCACTTTCTCTGATTCTTTCAGGCGATCAGGTTTTGAGAGATATTTTATACAATGGAAATCCAGCTTATGAAAAAGGTGCTGTTGTCTGCCGTGTGGCGCCGTCATTTATTCGTTTTGGAAGTTTTGAAATGCTGACTGCTCGAAATGAGCTCAAAAATCTAAAAGAATTTGTAGAATTCACAATCAAACATTATTTTCCAGAAATTACTGGTGAGCCTAAAGAACAATATTTACAATTCTTTAAAAAAGTGGCAGATACTACTCGAGAAATGATTCTCCACTGGCAGCGCGTCGGATTTGTTCATGGTGTAATGAATACGGATAACATGTCTATTCATGGAATTACGATTGATTATGGACCTTATGGATGGTTGGAAAACTACGATCCAAATTGGACTCCAAATACTACAGACAGCCAAAATAGAAGATATCGTTTTGGAAATCAGCCTCAAGTTGCCCAGTGGAATTTATACCAATTAGCAAATGCTCTTTATCCTTTAATTAATGAGGCAGAGCCTTTAGAAAAAATCTTAGATTCATTTATTAATGATTACGAAGAGGGTTATAAAAATATGTTTTTAAGTAAATTAGGATTTTTCACTTCAAGTGAAACTGATGATAAAATTATTCAAGGAATTGAAGAAATTTTACAATTATCAGAAACTGATATGACTATCTTTTTTAGAAACCTAAGCCAGATTAAAAAGAGTGATGTTGTAGAGCAGGCATTTGAAAAAATTGAATATGCATTCTATTTACCAGAAGAAATAAAAGGTGAAATTCTAGATGCATGGCAAAAATGGCTTTCTGTTTATCTCAGAAGATTAAAGGTAGAAACACTTTCTGACGAAGAACGTACTGCGAAAATGAACCTCATAAATCCAAAATATGTACTGCGAAATTATATGGCACAACTGGCTATTGATGAAGCAGACAAAGGCGATTATTCTTTAGTGGATGAATTATTTCAGCTATTAAAAAATCCATATGACGAGCAGCCAGAATCTGAAAAATGGTTTACAAAACGTCCAGATTGGGCTAGATCTAAAGTAGGCTGTTCGATGCTTTCTTGTAGCTCTTAATTTATTTTTGCCACAGATTAAAGATTAATCATTTAAATCATTTAAATCATTTAATCTGTGGCAAACCTTTTTATTTCGAAGTTATATAATCCAAAATCATTGTGGCATGTACTCTTGAGTTTTCTATAAACCATTTATGCGTCTGCATTCCACCGCAGACAACGCCTGCAAGAAATAATCCGTCAATATTAGTTTCCATCGTTTCAGGATTATATACAGGAATTTTTAATTCATCGTTTGAAAGCTGAATTCCCATTCTTTCCAGAAAGCTTAAATCTGGTTTATATCCCGTTAAAGCCAGAACAAAGTCGTTTTCAATTGTAACTCTGCCGTTTGGTGTTTCAATTTCAACTTCGTTTTCTCTGATTTCTGTAATATTAGATTCAAAATAAGCTTTTATACTTCCTTCCGCGATTCGATTTTCGATATCCGGCTTCACCCAATATTTTACTCGATTATTAATTTCGTTTTTACGAATAACCATTGTTACATCAGCACCTTTTCGCCAGCATTCCAAAGCTGCGTCAACTGACGAATTATTGGCTCCAACGACCAAAACTTTCCTAAAAGCGTATTCGTGCGCTTCTTTATAATAATGACGAACTTTCGGCAGATTTTCTCCAGGAATATTCATCTCAATCGGAATGTCATAAAAACCTGTAGCGATCACAACATTTTGAGCTTCGTAATTTTGTTTATCGGTATTAATCTTAAATATCCCGCTGCTTTCTTTTCGAACTTCATTTACTTTTTCAAATAAATTAATATTGAATTTAAAATAACGATGAATGTTTCTGTAATATTCTAAAGCTTCCTGACGCCCAGGTTTTGGCGCTAAGCAATTAAAAGGAATGTCGCCAATTTCTAATCTTTCTGCTGTAGAAAAAAAAGTCATGTAAAGCGGATAATTGAAAATACTATTTACAATTGCACCTTTTTCTATAATTAAATATTTTAATTTTTTCTTTTCAGCTTCTATTGCGCAGGCAAGACCAATTGGCCCTCCGCCTACTATAACAAGGTCATATATGGATTCTGTCATTTTATTTTTCCCAGTCTTTATAAGGATTTTTACTCAAATAAGCATTATAATATCTTTCATCATTTGTGACTTCTTCGCCAAGCCAATCTGGTTTTTCAAAAGCTTCAGTTTCAGAATTTAGTTCAATTTCTGCCATAACCAATCCTTCGTTTTCACCATAAAACTCATCTACTTCATACACATGTATTCCAGATTTTATTTCGTACCGGGTCTTTTCGATTTTACCTTTCTCACATAATTTTAAAAGTTCTATCGCTTCATCCAGCGGAATTTCATTCTCCCATTCAAACCTAGACATACCGCTGCTATGACTTATACCTTTTATGGTTATAAAGCCTTTATTTCCTTTAACTCTTACTCTAACAGTTCTTTCCGGGACAGAACTCAAGTAACCTTGTGCAATTTTATTTTGAGTAAAAGCTTGTTTCTTGAAGTCGTCAGATTTTACAAGAAATTTTCTTTCTATTTCGACCATTTTAAATGTGCATTATTTTTTATGCAAATTACTCATTTTAATCAAGCTCTTAAAAGTTTAAAAAGGTAAAAACGTATTAAACTACTTTTTAAAGCACAAATTTAAAACATTAAAATAACTGATTATTAACGTGTTATGTATTATTTTTTTCGTTAAATTTGATAGAATCTAAACTTTATCATCTATGTCTAAAAAAGCACTTTATCTATTAGGCATTGCAATAACCATCATTTTAGGTACTTTTTTATATCTTAAATTTTGCTGCAATTGCTCTGAGAAAACAATAACGGATGATACTCCTAAAACAGTTTCAACACCTGTCGTGGAGCCTAATTTTGTTCCGTTTGTATTGAATGGTTCTGGAATTGAATATCATACGAATGATAATCTCAAGTTCCTCAAAAACAGCGCAGCATTAATAATGCCTGTTGGTGATTCTGTCTTAACTGGTATAGCTAAATTAAAGACATTCTTAGTTTCAAATCCAAAACAGAAAATAACGATAACGGGTTACGCTACATCTGATGAAGCAAATTCTACTTCTTTTGAAAATCTAGGTCTCGCAAGGGCAAATGAGGTCAAAAATTATTTTATTACTGAGGGGTTGTCTGAAAAGCAATTTATTACTAAAGGAGAAATTATAGAAAAATGGAAAATGAGTGCAGACACGCTTCTAGGACCTGCTGATTATTCATTTGAAACCATTGATTCTACTGCAGCTGCAACGCCAAATGATGAATGGAGCGTTTTGAAAGATAAAATAAATGCAGATCCGTTGATTCTTCATTTTAATACGAATCAATCACGCCAAACTTTAAGCAGTCTTGAGAAACAAAAAGTTGCTGATATTATTAAATATACTGAGCACGTTAAAGATGCTGTTATTCTAGCAGTTGGCCATTCTGATAATGTTGGAAACCGTGATGCTAATATTGCTCTTGGACAAAAAAGAGCAGAATTCTCTAAAAATTATCTTTCTAAAAATGGCATTGACCAAACTAGGATCGAAACTCAGTCTAAAGGACCTGATGAACCAATTGGCGATAATAATACTTCAGAAGGAAAGGCATCAAATAGAAGAACAGTAATTACAATTAAATAACTAATCAAAACATATGATCATGAATATACCTTGTATCTTAATACCTGTGCTAGTGGGATTAATCTGTGGAATTTTAGGTTACTTACTAGGAAAAATGAACTCGAAAAATGATGATTCTCTGGCACTATCACTTCAAGCAGATTTGGATGCCTGTAAAGCGAACACTAAAAATTTAAATGCCCGAATTTCAACACTAGAAGCCGATCTGGCTGCTAAATCTAAAATAACAACACAATCGTTTACAGCAACGGCTCCCTCTTCAATTGCTTTTGACAGTGCTGGAGCAGCAAATTACCTTGGCAAGAAAATAAAAGAGAACGACTTAAAAATTGTAGAAGGAATTGGTCCTAAAATTGAGGCTTTATTGAACAATGCGGGAATAAATTCTTGGTATGATCTTGCTGAAGCATCAACAGAAAAATTACAATCTATTTTAGATGCCGGTGGAGAAAATTATGCCATACACAATCCGAGTACTTGGCCAAAACAGGCGTTATTGGCTTACCAAGGAAAATGGCAGGAATTAAAAGACTGGCAGCAAAATCTTTTAGGCGGGAAAGAGTGAAATTAGGTTCAGAGGTTCAGAGTTACAAAGGTGCAAAGGTTTATTTCTTTGCGCCTTTTAACTTTTTTCTATAAAGGAAGAATGAAATTAGGTTCAGAGTTGCAAAGATACAAAGATACAAAGGTACAAAGGTTTTATCATCTGTACCTTTGTAACTCTGAACCTTTGAACCTTTCTAAAAATTTTCTATAAAAGAAGATTCCCATATTTTGGTTGTATTGTACCACAACTGGCCATTTTTAACTTCAAGCGGACAATCTATATTATTAGTATATAATGCTCCAGTTCCTAAACCTTGCGGCATTTTAGAATTTTGCAAAAATGTCCATTGTGCAATTGCATTAAGCCCAATATTGCTTTCTAAAGCAGAAGTAATCCACCAGCCTATATTATATTTATCTGCTAATGAAATCCATTCTTGTGTGCCTTTAAAACCTCCAATAAAACTTGGTTTTAAAATAATATACTGAGGTTTGATTTCTTGCAGTAATTTTTCTTTTTCTTCGAACGAAAATATACCAATAAGTTCTTCATCTAAAGCTATTGGAAAAGGCGTTTCTTTGCACAACTCAGCCATTTCTGAAGTATTGCCTTTTTTGATTGGTTGCTCAATACTATGAAGCTGAAAATGTTTTAATTGATTCAATTTATCTAAAGCTTCTATTGAAGAAAAAGCTCCGTTGGCATCAACGCGGATTTCAATTTCTTCTGGAGAAAAATGACTTCTAATAAATTGCAATAACTCTAATTCTTTTTGAAAATCTATTGCTCCTATTTTAAGTTTAATGCAATTAAAACCATCGGCTAATTTCTCTTCGATCTGTTGTTTCATGAAAGAAGATTCCCCCATCCATACTAAACCGTTTATTGTAATAGAACTTTTGTTTCGGGTGAAATCTGATGGAAACAAAACAAATGGATTTTCACTTTTTAAGGATTGGAAAGCCATTTCTATTCCGAATTGGATAGATGGAAATTCTAGTAATTCTTCCCAAAGTTTATTTTCTCCTAAATGAATATTTTCGCAGGCCCATCGAAGTTTTTCTTCATAATCATCACGATCATCAGCGCTTAAACCTCGAAGAATTCCACACTCACCTATTCCAATTTTTCCATTTTCTTCTAGAACAATAAACCAGGTTTCCTTTTCGGTCATAATACCTCTTGAGGTTCCAGAAGGTCTTTTAAAATCTAATAAATATTTATGGTAAGAAGCTTTCAAATGAATTGTTTTAAATCTTAATTGTACAATTTAAGCACTTTTTCAAAATCTTTAGAAGGCAAGCCGGCTTTTTCAAAAGCATCAAAATCCAGCTTAGTTTTGGCAACCCAGCTTAAACTATCTGTAACATTTTGAGTTTGGTATTTCTTATAAATAGCTTTTGCCTCACTGTAATCATTAGTGATTAAATAAGTATGTGCTAAATTTAATTTTACCATTAGTTCTGTATCATCCAGTTTTTCACCTTCTTGCAGTGCTTTTAAAGCTTTTGCATATTGTTTGGTCAAAATATAGCAGTAACCTAAAGAACTGTAATCTAATGCAGTTGCTTTTCCTTCGCTAATTATTGTGTTTAGTTTCGGAATTGCCTCGTTATATTTTTGTAGTTTTATTAATGAAGATGCTTGTGTTCTTAAATCGTTAAAGACATTTTTAGAAATATCTGCATCTTTATAACAGGCATTTCCAAAATCTTTGTACACTTTTGTTTTTTCAACCGCTAATAATTTTTGAAATTCATCATAGCGATATTGTTTCATAATTTTGTTCAAGATACAAACACAAAAATCATCTGAATTAGCCATTTTTTGTGCCATTGTAGAAGTTTTGCACAAACTAATAATTTCATTTTTATTGTCTTGATTCCAGCCTCGGTTTAATTTAGTGTCAACCCAAGGCACAACTTCTAGAACTACTTTTTGACTTAACAGCCAATTTTTACTTTCGAAACCAAACCAAATTGTGCCAGTATTTTGTTTTAAACAAGAAGATTTGTCTAAAGAAAGTCTTTTGGCATCTTTGCTAACTGGTTCAGCTTGAGAGTAACACGCTTTGTCTATCTTACCATCGGCAACATATTTTTTTGCGTTTTCATTTGATGTAAAAATAGAATAAGTACATTCATCATCTCCTGAAATTTTCGACATCAAAAAAACTGCTCCTGCAGAACCCTGGCTTACTCCTGTGGGATCTGGAATAGCTTTTAGCAATGAAACTAAGCTATTGGCCATTTCTTGATTTTTGTCTAAAAGTGTAATTCGGTAAACGATTTCTGTGGTTCCAACTGGTAAATCTTCTGTTGCAATAGAAATTCTATCGCGCGCAGGAACCATAATTTCTTTTGTAGTTGCTCGCTCTTTGTCCCAATAGCCTTCTTTCTGAGCGAAAGAATTAAAGGAAACTATAATAAAAAGCGATAGAATTATTTTTTTTAAAGTTGTATTTCGTGATGATGCTTTAATTGCCACAGATTTCACAGATTAAAATGATTTTTACTTTTAAAAAACTTCACAATATAAATAACATAGATTATGCCAAATAACTTTCTTATGGAAATGAGTGGCTTAGCCCTGAGGGTAGAACTATTTTTTGAGGGTGCCAATAATTACCGGAACCCTCAAAACTTTAGTGTATAATTATAATTCTATTGATTCACCAATTTGTAAAAGCATTAAATCCTTGCCTTTATCAAAAAACTTGCGAATAGATTCTTCGTGATTGATTTCGATATAACCAAAAGTATCAAAATGATAACCTAAAATTTTATCGCATTCTAAAAAGTCTGAAGCAATAATCGCATCTTCTACATCCATTGTAAAATTGTTCCCGATTGGAAGAATTGCTAAATCTAATTTTGTACGAAGTGGGATTAATTTCATATCATACGTCAATGCAGTGTCTCCAGCAATGTAGATGTTTTTATGTTCGCCTTCGATAACGAATCCTCCAGGATTTCCTCCGTAAGAACCGTCAGGAAAACTGCTGGAGTGAATAGCGTTTACATATTTCACTTTTCCAAAATCGAATTTCCAGCTTCCGCCATGATTCATCGGGTGCGAATTGAAACCTTTTTTGGCATAATAGCTTGTAATTTCAGCATTTGAAACAATTACTGCATTTGTGTTTTTTGCAATAGCTTCTACATCTAAAACGTGGTCGCCATGTGCGTGAGTCAGCAAGATATAATCTGCTTTAAGCGTTTTGATATCAATTGCTGCTGCTTGCGGATTTCCTGTTATAAATGGATCCACAATAATATGTTTTCCTCCCACTTCTATTCCTAAAGAAGCGTGTCCGTAAAATGTAATTTTCATTTTTGTTAAGTTTAAAGTTTAACGTAGTTCTATCTTCCTCCTAAAAATAAGTTTACAATAATGTCTGAAATCAACGAAATCATACAAACTGTGAGCAAAATAGAAAGCAAGAATGTGCTTAATGCCAGTTTTTTCAATTCTGGATCTAATAATTTAGGATCTTGATTTTTATAAACTGTAATTAAATGTTTAGTTAATGGAATATATGCCAATAAAAATAAATATTGATCAAAATTATAGCCGCTCAAAATAGCAAAAACAACTACCGCAAGCATCGCTGTAATAATCAAAGTATAGTGATAAACCTTTGCTTTCGCAGGACCCATTTGCACTACAATTGTATTTTTACCCACTTTCTTGTCTGATTCTTGATCACGCATGTTATTAAGGTTTAAAACCCCAACGCTCAATAATCCAATTGCAACAGCAGGAAGAATTAAAAGCGGATCAACTTCTTTTGCATATAAAAAGTTTACGCCTAAAGTACTTACCAATCCGAAGAAGATAAATACAAATAGATCTCCAAATCCTCTATATCCGTAAGCAGAATTACCTACTGTATAACGAATCGCAGAAACTATTGCTGCTATTCCCAATAACAGAAAAAAGATCGAATACCCGAAATTGTCACTTCCAAAAGCAAAATAAATCAATATTATTGCTGATAATAAAGTCAATAAAGATGTAATTATAATGGCTTTTTTCATGGCCTGAGGTGTAATAACGCCACTCTGAATAGCACGCTTGGGTCCTATTCTATCTGCATTATCAGTGCCTTTTACCCCATCACCATAATCATTTGCAAAATTGGATAAAACTTGTAATCCTAATGTTGTCAAAAGTGCAAAACCAAAAATTTTCCAACTGAATACTTCTGTTGGTGTATTAATAGTTTCTGTTGGATTTGATAAAGCATAAATACTTCCAACTATAATTCCAGAAACTGATAAAGGCAATGTGCGCAGTCTTGCGGCTTCAATCCAATGTTTCATTTATTCTTTTAGTTTTATTTTGTTTCAAGTTTGAAGTTTCAAGTTATCCACAGAACGTGTAACATGAAACTTGAAACTATTTATTAATTTTATGGTAACCACTTATTTTCACCAAAATTTGGTTTTCTTTTTTCTAAGAAAGCATTTCTTCCTTCTTTAGCTTCTTCGGTCATGTAAGCTAAACGAGTTGCTTCTCCTGCAAAAACTTGTTGTCCAACCATTCCGTCATCTGTTAAGTTCATTGCAAATTTCAGCATTTTAATAGAAGTTGGCGATTTTTGAAGAATTTCCTGAGCCCATTCGTATGCAGTAGCTTCAAGTTCGTCATGCGGAATTACGGCATTAACCATTCCCATTTCAAAAGCTTCCTGAGCAGAATAATTTCTACCTAAAAAGAAAATTTCACGAGCTTTTTTCTGACCGACCATTTTAGCCAAATATGCTGATCCGTAACCACCGTCAAAGCTTGTTACGTCTGCGTCTGTTTGTTTAAAAATCGCATGCTCTTTACTCGCAAGAGTCATGTCGCATACTACGTGCAAACTATGCCCGCCGCCTACAGCCCAGCCTGGAACAACTGCTATAACAACTTTTGGCATAAAACGAATTAAACGCTGTACTTCAAGAATATTTAAACGATGCTGACCGTCTTCGCCAACATATCCTTGGTGTCCGCGCGCGTTTTGGTCACCTCCGCTGCAGAAAGAATAAACTCCGTCTTTTGTCGATGGTCCTTCAGCAGAAAGTAAAACTACTCCAATCGAAGTGTCTTCTTGTGCATCATAAAAAGCCTGGTATAATTCTGAAGTAGTTTTTGGACGGAATGCATTTCTAACATTTGGTCTGTTAAAAGCAATTCTCGCTACTCCATTACATTTTTTATAGGTTATATCTTCAAATTCTCTGGCTGTAATCCAATCCATTTTGATTTATTTTATTTAAACAATTATAGGGTAAAAATAAGGCATTTTTACATTTTTACCTACTCAATTCTGTTTAAGTCTGTAATGAAAATTACTCTTAATGTTAACAATTGTCTTAAGGTTCCAAAAAATAACATTTTTTAACATTAGTTTAGAAAAATAATAATTAATTTTACACCCTAGAAATCAATGAGATACATTTTCTTTCATTGATTTCAGATTGATTTTCTTTCACTGATTTATTAACCTAAAAAATGATTTTTTTGAGAAAATTTAAAAAATTTGTCGCTCATTTTTTTACGGTTTTTATTAACAGACCTCAAATTAATGAGCAAATGATTTATGTGTTTGTCGAAACTTCAAAAAGAAAAAAGTAACACCTAAGGTTAAATGTTAGAATTGTATCTATAGTTAGTATATGAATGATAACGAAAAAGAAGAAAAAAGTACTAATTCACACTTTCTAAAAGTTATTTATAAACCAATGGATTAAGCCGTGAAATTCTTTTTTTGCTTTTAAGATATGTGCATTGATTGTTTAAAAGACATACCATCAATGGGGTAATTTCTAAAATACGTAAAGCTATTATTCTGAGATGGATTCGAATTATTTTATTTCTGTTTTTTTTTAATTACAATTTTTTTTAAAACTAGAATAAAAAGCGAAAGGCTGCTTGTAATGAGCAGCCTTTCGTGTTATAATAACTTTACTTTCGTAAATTTCAAAAATAAAAAAATCCAAATTCCAACTAATAGATAGATTGGAATTTGGATTTTTAGAATATTGTTTTTTTTTAATAAACTTTAATTTATTAGATAAATCCCGTCTTCTTTAATTTCGATTAATTTCTCTTTGTACAAAGAGCCAATGGCTTTTTTGAATGATTTTTTACTCATTTTCAAAACCGTTTTAATATCTTCTGGATGAGAATTATCGTTTAAACGGAGGAAACCTCTGCTGGCTCTTAATTCGCTTAAAACCTTCTCTGCATTTGGTTCAATACTCTCAACTCCTTGCACTTGCAGCGCAACATCGATTTTATTGTCAGGACGAATATTTTTAATATATCCACGCATTCTGTCGCCTGTTCTTATCGAGTCGTCGTATACTTCATCTTTATACAAAAGACCTTTATGTTGTTCGTTAATGATTACATTAATTCCCATATCGGTAATATGAGAAACAATTAAATCCACTTCTTCTCCTTTTTCAACCGTTAATTGGTCATTATTCAAGAATTGATTGGTTTTACTAGACGCAACCAAACGATTGGTTTGTTTGTCCATGTATAAATAAACCAAATAACGTTTTCCTTTTTCCATTGGACGGGCTTGTTCTTTAAATGGCACAAGAATATCTTTCTCCATTCCACAATCCATAAAAGCACCGACATTATTGATATAATTCACTCTTAAAAGTGCAAATTCATTCAACAAAATATAAGGAACTAGAGTTGTTGCGACAGGTCGCTGTTCGTGATCTAAATAAACGAAAACGATTAATTCTTCCCCAATTTCAAATTCTTTGGGAACATATTTATTTGGAAGTAAAACGTTGTGAATTCCTTCTGGATCATTTTCAGGATCTCCTAAAAACAACCCAACTTTGGTATCACGTAATATAGTTAGTGTATTGTATTTTCCTATTTCAAGCATTTTTTTAACGTTCTAAGTTGATTTGCAACTAAGTTTATGAGCTGCAAAGGTACGAAGTTTGAAAATGGTAAATCGAAAAATGTTTTGGATTAATATTAAAAATAAAAAGCGCCATAATTATGACGCTTTATTTTATCTCCAGAAGACTATTTATAAACACTTTCTTTTTTAAAGTGTACCGTTAATAGATAATAAACAACCACTCTGTATTTGTGTTTGTTAGACTTACCATATTTTTCTAATACAGCATGAATTGCTTCCATTAATTCTGGTGCCTCTTTTAACCCTAATTTTTTAATTAAAAAGTTGTTTTTTACGGTATCCAATTCAGATTGCTGGCTTCCTGCTACTGTAGATGCATCATCATTATAAATAGATGGTCCGCAGCCAATAGTTACTTTTGTTAGTAAATCCATGTTTGGAGTAACTCCGCATTTGTCTTTTAAATCTGAAGCATACTTCACAATTAGTTCTTCTCTCTTGCTCATAATATTTTATATTGGTTATTATTTCTAAAACCAAAACTAAATATTATAATGAAAAAAAACTAATTTTTAACAAATATTAACTTACAAATTTATTAGATAAGCTTTTTAAAGTATTGTTTTAAAATAATATCATTTTCTGTTGTCGGCGTAAAAATCTCGAGAATTCCAGGCGCATCATTTGCATTGTAGAGTATTTCTAAACTGCTATTTAATGATTCTAAATCATTCGCTTTAAAATAGTTGCAGTTATACATTTTAGCTAAATGTTCTGCTGTTAAGCCATGAGAAGTTTCAAAATAGGTATTAAAAACAGGTTTTTCCTCGTGTCCAGGCAGAATTCTGAAAATTCCTCCTCCTCCATTGTTTACCAATATTATCTTGAAATTTTTCGGAATATAAGAGTTCCATAACGCATTGCTGTCGTATAAGAAACTGATATCGCCTGTAATAAATACTGTCTGTTTATCATTTCCAACTGAAGCTCCAACTGCAGTTGATGTACTTCCGTCAATTCCACTAGTTCCGCGATTACAGAAAACTTCTATAGACTCGTCAATATCAATTAATTGCGCATAACGAATTGCCGAACTATTACTAATTTGAAGAATACTATTTTTAGGAAGCGTTTCAATAACTTTCTCGAAAACTTTAAAGTCTGAAAAACCAATTTGATTAAGATATTCTTGTCTTTTAATTAGTCGGGTTTTATAAACATCTTGGATATCTTTAAAGTAATCACTTTCTACAAAAGATGTTTTTGAGAGTAAGTCTTTAAAAAAATCATTTGGCTGCATTTCAAAATGTTTGGTCAATGCTCCAAATGTATCGTATGCACGTAACGTATCGATGTGCCAGTGATGCTCGGGTTTGTATTTTCTTAAAAAACCTTTGATTCTTTTGGAAACTACCATTCCGCCAAAAGTTACTAAAACTTCTGGGTTAAATTCTTTAAAATCAGAATCATCAAAAGGTGTAATTAAAGTATCAATACTATTAATAAAACTTGCATGATGAAGATTCGAAGTCGTTTCTGTAAGTACAACGATTGAAGGATCTGAAGCTAAGTTTTCAATTATTTCTTGATCAATAACATTCGCTTCATTTACTCCGACTAAGATTAATTTTCGTTTCGCATTATTCCAAACAGAAACAAATTCATCACTATTTTCTATAGTTTTTGGAGCAATGTCAGACTGCAGATTTGTAATTTTTGGTTGCACTAAAAGTTCTTCTGTAGTTTCATATAAAGGCTCTTCAAAAGGCGCATTGATGTGCACTGGCCCTTTTTGCTGAATTGCCGTTTCTACTGCAAGATTGATTTTTAAATCATTTTCTTCTGACGCATCTTCGGTTAAATTTGCATTGAAAACAGAATGATTTAGAAAGACATTTTCCTGACGAATAGTTTGTCCGTCTCCAATATCAATTTTACTCTGAGGACGATCTGCAGAAATTACGATTAACGGAATCTGGCTGTAAAATGCTTCCGCAAAAGCCGGATAATAGTTTAATAAGGCCGATCCAGATGTACAAACTACTGCTGTAGGCTGTTTGGTTTGCTGTGCAATTCCTAAAGCAAAAAAAGCAGCACAGCGCTCGTCTGCAATACTATAACATTTAAAATTAGGGTTTTGAGCAAATCCAATGGTTAATGGCGCATTTCTAGATCCTGGAGAAATAATAATATTAATGATGCCTTTGGCAGATAAAATTTCGATAATGCTTTGTGCAAGCGCTATTTTGGGGTAAATCATTCTGATCGCGTATTACTTTTTTTAAAGAAAATCTTTGATTTGACTTTCTTAATCTTGCTTACAAAGTTACAAACTTCGCACTTGATTTAAATTATAATTAGGAATATATTAAGTCTCTTTCTCGAAAAAGGAAATATATTTGTAAAATCGAATTATAAATAAAAGCCAGACCTGCTATGCGTTTTCTATATGTACTTTTTTTAGCTGTAACTTTTCAAACTGTAATTGCTCAAAATAAATTTGTTCCTGTTGATACGCCTTATAAAACAGCGCTGGAAAATGCTAAAAAAGAAGGAAAACCTCTTTTTGTAATGCTGTATGCTGACTGGTGTCCGCATTGTAATTTAATGAAAAGTGAAGTTTTAAGCGACCCAGCTGTTATGGATTTTTTGAATAAAAATTTTGTTTGTACGTATAAAAACATCGAAAAAGAGGAAGGAATTGCACTAAAAAACAAATTCAATACAAAATCTCTTCCTACTTTTTTATTTTTGGATGCTAATGAAACATTGATTTATGCTTTAAAAGGCGAAATGAAAAAAGCTGAATTTTTAAATGAACTGCATTATGCTTTAAATCCGAAAATGCAATTGCCTTATTTAGAAAAGGAATTTCTGGCAGATCCGAGTAATTCAGATAAATATTTCACTTATTTAAATACTTTAAAAAAAGGAAAAGACAGAACAGAATTATCTCCAGCAACACATATGTATCTAAATACACAATCTGATGCGCAATTAATTAGTGAATTGAATTGGAGAGTTATTGCAAACGGTGTTACAGATATTAAATCGAGAGAATTTCAATATGTTTTAAAACATCAAAAAGAATTTGCTGCTGTAGCTTCTCAAAATAGAGTTGACCGTAAAATTGAAAGTATTGTAAATGAATTGCTTCGCCAGCTGGTTGACAATTTAGACACTGTAAACTATTATAAACAAAGAGAAGTTGCTAAATCTATTCGTCTTCAAAAAACAGATTCTTTGGTTTTTAAATATGATTTATCTTTAGCTGAAAGAACAGAAAAATGGGATTTCTATAAAAAAGTTACTCTTGAAGACACACAAAAATTGGCCTGGAATGATGCTAGTTTTTTAAAAGATATTGGAAATACTTATTTAAAACATATTAACGATACTGAAAGTTTGAAAAAAGCCATTTTCTGGGTAAATCATTCTTTAGAATTAAATGATTCGTACGATGGTAATTTATTAGAAGCCAGACTTTATAATAAAGTAAAAGATAAAAAAAAGGCTTTAGAATATGCTAAAGAAGCCAAAGCCATTGCAAAAGAAATGGGTTGGAATTCTAAAGATGTAGATGTTTTACTAGCAGAATTAAACACAAAATAATCGCAAAAATTAATATGAATATTGTTTTAAGACCAGCAACATCAAATGATTTACAAAAGATTTTAGAAATCGTAAATCATTCGATTTTACATACAACGGCTAATTACAGCTATGAAATTCAAACTCTAGAAGTTCAAAAAAAGTGGTTTGAAGATAAAACAGCCAAAAATCTACCGGTTGTTGTAGCCGATTTAGATGGCGAGGTCGTTGGTTTTGGAAGTTACGGACAGTTTCGCGAAAAAATTGGATATCAATTTACGGTTGAACATTCTGTTTATGTAGTCGATCATGTAATCGGAAAAGGAATTGGATCTAAACTGTTGGCAGAATTAATTCGCTTGGCAAAAGAACAAGGTTATCACGTAATGATTGGCGCAATTGATGCTGACAATGCAGGTAGTATCGCTTTTCACGAAAGATTTGGTTTCGTAGCAACGGGTACAATTCGCGAAGTGGGCTACAAGTTTGATCATTGGCTCGATTTGGTTTTCATGCAGTTGATTTTAAAATAACTATATTTTTGTCAGACTGAGCGAAGTCGAAGTTAAGCAAAGTGATTCAGCAAAACAGGACTTCGACTTCGCTCAGTCTGACAAACAAAAAAAAAATCCGTAAATCTCAAAATTTCAGATTTACGGATTTTTTTTTAATTACTTTACTTATTAACTTTTTATCCAATTAATAACTTCTGGATCTGTTGGTAAAGTTCTTGGTTTAATTACTTTTACCAATTCTCCTTTTTCATTAATTAAGTATTTTTGGAAATTCCACTCTACTTCAGAATCTTGTAAGCCATTTTTAGATTTCTGAGTCAGGAATTTGTAAATATCAGCCATATCATTTCCTTTTACTGAAATTTTGTTCATCATAGGGAAAGTTACGCCATAATTCTGCTGGCAGAAAGATTCAATTTCCTTCGCTGTTCCAGGTTCCTGCGAAGCAAAGTTATTTGCTGGAAAACCTACAATTACAAAACCTTTGTCTTTATATTCTTTGTAAATAGCCTCTAAATCTTTGTACTGAGGTGTCAAACCACATTTTGATGCTGTATTGACAATCATGATTTTTTTACCTTTTAAAGATGCAAAGTCAAAAGTATCTCCTGATAAATCTTCAACTTTAAATTGATAAATGTTCTCTTTTGCCATAATTTCTGTTTTAGGTTTATGGCTCGTTTGAGCCTGAACTTGCGATGCTATCATAAATAATGCACTGCAAACTAAAATTGCTATATTTTTCATCGTATAATTTTTTATAAAATTAGCTAAAATCCGCTTTACTAAAACTCTTTTCTTTCTTTAAATTTTATTAATCAAAAGTTAAATAAAAAAATGAAGCCTAACGTTAATCAGACGTTAGGCTTCCCCCCATACAAACAAATCAAACCATGAATTAATTATTATGCAATCTTTTTATAAATAAAATAATCTATATGTTATCGAATTATAGTTGATGACTCGGTTATAGTGAAAATCTTCTTAACACCCAATGTCAAAACGAACTTTTCAAAATATTTTCAAATGGCTTGTATTGATGTAACTTTTAAATGGTGTAATTCACTCTAACAATTAAAAAAATCTTCGGTTTGGAAGTCCGAGTGCATCAACTATACTATATTTAGTTTCCAACTTTTTCAAAATTTAAAGAACAAATAGCCTTAAAAATTCATAACGTTTCTCATTTAGAGCTCTTAATCAACATCTCTTTTCTAAAATCAACTTTATTAAAAACAGTCAATGCTAAAACAGTTGTCAATCCTACGATTAATATTTTAATTGCATTTCTCTTATTCATAATATCAGTTTTTAGAATCGCTTTTCATTTTTAATATATTCTTTTTCCTACTTCTAAATTTATTTACGAAATTTGATTGTTTTTGGTTTTAAAAAAAAGTAAAAAAAATCATATTTTTTTTTAAACCCCTTTATTTTCCTAGGGTTTAGACTACAAAAAAAATAAAAAAAAATCCGAAAAAAATAAATTATCTTTATAACTGGTTATCACCAGCTGTCTAACTTTTTATGTTTAAACTTAAAATCCAAATCTATGAGTCAAGAAGAATTGTTAGTTTTAATTTACAAAAAGGACGAAAAAGCTTTTACACATTTATATGATATGTATTCTAAAAGCTTATTTTCTGTCATTCATGTCTTAATCAAAAATCGAGAAGAAGCAGAAGATGTTTTACAAGACGTCTTTGTAAAAATCTGGAAAAACATCGATTCTTATAATGAAAGTAAAGGACGATTTTACACTTGGATTCTTAATATCGCTCGAAACACTTCGATTGATAAACTTCGTTCTAAAAACTTTAATAACAGCCAAAAAAACCTTTCCTCTGATAATTTCGTAAATCTGTTAGATGACAGTAATAAATTAGCTAATAAACTTGATGCAATTGGAATTCAGGAATTCGTAAAGAAACTTAAACCAAAATGTATTGAAATCATCAATTTGTTATTCTTTAAAGGATATACCCAGCAAGAAGCTTCGGAAGAATTAGCCATTCCACTGGGCACGATCAAGACACAAAACAGAAACTGTATTAACGATTTACGTAATTATTTAAAAATATAATGGAAGCACAAGAATATATAGAATCAGGAATTCTAGAGTTATATGTATATGGCTTACTAAGCGAAAAAGAAAACCTAGAAATAGCTGAACTGGCAAAAAACAATCCTGAAGTTGATCAGGAAATTATTTCGATCGAAAAGGCTATAATTGCTTTATCTTCGAGCTTCTCTCCTTTCCATTCTGTGGAGAATTTTGAGAAAATAAAAGCCCGTCTGGAACTTAAACATGGCCAAGTAGTCGATATGAAACCAGCTTCAAACTGGTCTCAATATGTGGGCTGGGCCGCGGCAGTATTATTATTGCTTGGTTTAGGCTATCAAACTTTAGAATTAACAAAAACTAAAGAAGCAATTTCAAATGTTGGAAATGAAAAAAATAAAATCCAAAGAGAGTATGCTTATTTAGATCAGCAGAATAAACAAACAGAGAAAAACTTGAGTATTGTTAGAGATATCAAAAATACTGGTGTAACTCTTGGCGGTCAGGCTGTTTCTCCTACATCTTTTGCAAAAGTGTATTGGAATAAACAAACTAAAACAACTTATATTGATGCCGCTGGTCTGCCAACGCCTCCAAAAGGAATGGTTTATCAAGTTTGGTCTTTAAAATTAAGTCCAGTTCTTACGCCTACAAGTATTGGTTTACTGGATAATTTCGAAGGAAATAGACAAAAAATCTTTGCTGTAAGCCAGACCGATTCGGCAGAAGCGTTCGGTATCACGCTGGAACCTGCAGGAGGAAGTTTAACTCCAACAATGGAACAATTGTATACTTTAGGAAAAGTTTAAAAACTTAAATATTTATAAATGCAAAGCGTATATTAATTACTTTTAATATGCGCTTTTTTGTTTTTACAAAATAAACTCTATCAAAAGATCTATGAATGGAACTTTACTTTTAAGAATTGCAACTGCAATCATTTTATTAACTCATTCTGTTTTCGGAATGTTTAATAACGGAATAAATGATTTCGGAAATTTATTTTTAAATCAAATTGGCTTTGCTCCTTTTGGTGTTTTTCTGGCTTGGTCAATTAAATTGTCGCATATTGCAGCGGCTATATTACTGCTTTTAAACAAATATGTAAAACCTGCAGGATTCATAACTATTTTTATTTTGCTTATGGGAATTATTCTGGTTCATTTTCAGGATGGATGGTTTGTCGTTGGCGGTGGAAGAAATGGTATAGAATATAATTTTTTATTAATTTGTGTTTTATTAGCGATTATGTACCCAAATGGATTTAAATTAAATTATAAAGATTAGTTATGATGAAAATAACTTGTAAAAACTGTCATCAAGTTTATACTGGTAATTACTGCAATAATTGCGGCCAAAGCACAGAAACACACAAAATTAACGGTCATTTTTTATGGCACGACATACAGCATGGCTTATTCCATTTTGATCAGGGAATTCTCTTTTCTTTAAAGGAACTATTTACAAGGCCTGGAGATACTGTTCGCGAATTTATTGAAGGAAAACGTGTAAGACATTTCAAACCTTTATCTTTGGTTGTTCTGTTAGCAACTTTTTATGGTTTTTTATTCCATTATTTTAATATTCATTATTTAGCAAATGATTCAAATGATGCATTAGATTATGAAAATCTAAATGAATGGATTACAACACATTTCTCTTGGGTAACAATTGCTACAATACCGTTATATACAATTGGTACTTATATTGTTTTTAGAAATCAGGGATATAACTTTTTTGAATTTTTTGTTCTCAATACTTTTAAAGCTTCACAGCGGCTTTTTGTCCAGATTTTGACATTTCCAATATTATTTTATTTCAACAGTACGCATCATTTACAGCAGTTTTCGTTTGTAACCTATCTAATAGGTATTGTATTAATATTTTGGACCAACATTCAATTTTTCGATAAAATATCAAAAACACGAGCATTCTTTTTATCGATACTTAGTCATATCATATTTTTAATCTGCTTTACAATTGTTTTTGCAGTAATACTTTTAATTACAGGTAACTTTTAAAAAACAAAAAGGTTCAACATTAAGTTGAACCTTTTTTTGAATTAATAATTCCTTTGAATTATTTATTTCTTTACTTTTTTACTTTTATAGTACTTTCTATATTTTGGATAGGTAACAGCTCCAATAACACTAATGGAAATCAAAGTGTAATAAACCCAACTTAATGAATGCGCTTCTCCGCTTGCGTAAGAATGCAAACCAACCAAATGGAAATTTACTCCATAATAAGTAAACAGAATTGAAACAAATGCAAACATACTCATTAAGTTGAAGAACCATTTTCCTCTTAAAGCAGGAACAAAACGAGCGTGAATTACAAATGCATAAATCATAATCGAGATTAAAGCCCAAGTTTCTTTTGGATCCCATCCCCAGTAACGTCCCCAGCTTTCGTTTGCCCATTGTCCGCCTAAGAAGTTTCCAATAGTAAGCATGATCAAACCAATAGTTAAAGCCATTTCGTTGATATATGTAATCTCTTTTAAATTAAGTTCCATTTTCGCTTTATTTTTCTCAGTTGTAAAGAAAATCAAGAGCAATGCAACAAAGCCTAAAATAAATCCTAATGCAGTTGGACCATAACTACCTACAATAACTGCCACGTGAATCATTAACCAATACGAGTTAAGAACCGGTTGTAAGTTTGCAATTTCAGGGTCAATCCAGTTCATGTAAGCTGCCATTAAAATCATAGCAGTAACAAAGGCAGATGATGCTACTGTTAATTTTGATTTTCTATCAAAAGCCAATCCGAAGAACATTGTGGACCAAGCTACATAAACGATTGATTCGTAAGCATTACTCCATGGCGCGTGACCAGAAATATACCAGCGTGCAATTAATCCTAATGTATGAATTGCAAATAACAATCCGACTAAAACATGGAAACCATCTATTGTAATACGAAGCCATTTTTTCTCAAAGAAAATGTTCACGATAATAAAAATGAACATAACGCTTGCTACTGTAATATACCAATACGGTAATTTTTGAAAAACGTCGTATTTATTATAAGCTATCTCAGCATCGATTTTGTCTTCACTTGGTCGTACTTTGCTACCAAATTTCTTTTGAAAACCATTAATGCTTTCAACTAAATTGTCTGCTGTGTCAAAGTTTTTAGCAATTGAACCGTTGTTTAGGGCACTAAAATATAAAGGCAGAATTTGGTTAACGTAAGTTGAATCCATTCCTTTAAAGCCATTATTATTGCGCTCTAAATAAGAAACCCATTTATGATTTGGATCGTTTGGAACCGGGAATATTCTCAAAATGCTTCCGCTTAAAGCAGATTCCATTAAGTTTACTTTTTTATCTGTTTCAACAAAATCTTTCTCAAAATTATTTGGATTTGCAGCTTTGTAAGCCTCATCTAAATAAGGAGATAATTTATAATTTCCCTGCTCATCAAAGAATTTTACAAACGGAGCATACTGATCTTTTGAATCAATTCCGATAATTTTACGAATACTATCATTTCCAGATTTAATATAAATCAAAGGAATCTGAATCCAAACCTGAGCATACTGCGTCATCGATAAGAAAACCTGATCAGAATTCATTCCATTGTAAGTATCCTTATGGCTTACTTTTCGAAGTAACTCAGACGAAAACGTATTAATAGGTTTCATTCTTCCGCCGGCATCTTGGATAATCAATCGTCCAAATTTTGCTGCGTGCGATTCTGGTGCTTTATAAATAGTCAATAATGAATCTAATTGTTTTTGACTTGGCGGCGCTGTAACATGATTAGCATGATCATTAGGATCTGCGGTATGCGCGTGATCGTGATCATGAGAATGAACATGTGGAGTCTGCTGTGCAAAACCACTTAAGCTTATCATTAAAACTAAAATAGTAATTAGCTTTTCTTTTTTCTTTTTAACCCCTTCTAGTTTACGTTTCAAATCACCAAAACGAGAATGTTTTGTAAACATAATTGCCATAAGTCCTATATAAAGTAAAAAATAACCCAAATAAGTAATGTTAGTTCCCCAAAAATCATGGTTTACAGATAAAACAGTTCCTTTTTCATCTGGATCAAATGAAGACTGGAAGAAACGATATCCTTTATGATCTAAAACGTGATTCATAAAAATATCATAATCAAAAGTTTCTGTAGAATCCTGGACAGTAACTTTACTTTTATATGAAGAATAACTTTTTTCGGTACCAGGATATTTTTCTGCTATAAAATCGTTCAATTTTATTTTAAAAGGTAAAATGTATGCTTTACTTCCATAAAATAAAGAATATTCAATATTACCAATTTTAACCGTTTTAGCCTCTCCAATCTGGCCTTTAGAGCCCATCAGCATTACTTCTTTTTCTTGTCCTTCAGCTTTAACTTTTACGACCAAAGCGTCTGTATGAGATTTAGCTTTAAAATCATTATTTGATTCATATTCCACTTTTCCCTTCATTGGCGGATCTGGAAATACAATTCTAATATCTCCAATGCTATACAACGAACGCATCATTAAAGGCTGTACATTATTTTTAGTGACTTTTCCTTTAAACTGATCTGCCATTCGCATAAACTCCCCTTCAAAAGGAGTCTGAATGGTGTATTCTTTACCAGTTGTATTAATGTTAATTGCTCCATCAGTTGGTTTATTTAAAGCAAATAAAACATTGTGAATATTTTGAACCTCACCTTCTTTAAGATAATGTTCTTCACGTCCGCCGGCACCAGCTTCTACTAATTTAAGATATAAAGTTCCGTTTGGATCTGGTTTAACCACTTCCTTCGCTCCCATTATATAATTAGAGTATGTAACTTCAAAAGGTGTTTCATCAAATTTTCCAGAAACACTGAAATCATTATTAGTAACAGGAGATAATAACAGATTTTTTTCAAAAACCCTTCTTTTCATCTCCCCTTTATATTCACCATCCACAAAAATGGTTAAGAAAGTTTTATCGGAGTAAATTTGATTTTCTGCAGCGCCTTCGCGAATAGGCATCATTCCTTCATAACTAATGTAACGGGTAATAAAAGCTCCTAAAATGATGAAAATAAAAGAAATATGCAGTAAGAATGTTGCCCACTTTTCTTTTTTAAGCAGTTGATAACGTTTAATGTTTCCGAAGAAATTGATCACAAAAACAAGCATTATCGCCTCAAACCACCAAGTATTGTAAATAAGTATTCTGGCTGTATCGGTATTGTATTTACTTTCGATAAAAGTTCCAACACCCATTGCAATTGCGAATGTTAAAAAAAGAACGGCCATTAATCGTGTAGAAAACAAAAAAGAGAATATTTTTTTATCCATTTTTAAGGAATTACATTGTATAAAAGTGGCACAAAAGTACTTAAAAATGTTGATTTTAGGTATGTGATATTTGTTAATAAAAACCAAATATATAGCAAGAAATATGATTAAATTCTCAGAAAAGTAAACTTATTTTTACAAAAACAAACATTTACAATATAGCTGTCTTGATTGTTTTCTTATAAATTAAAATAGATTATCATACTTTAATCTTGGCAATTAGAATAATGTCTGAAAATAAAAATCATATTAGTACCCTGCAATCTGTCGCAAAAGTTTTCGTTACAAATTATCTTTATAAAAAATAATACTAATTTTGCTTTTATGATTCAGATAACAATAATCGGTTCCGGCAACGTCGCACAGCATTTAATAAAAGCTTTTGATACAAGCAAAACTGTAGAAATTAAACAGGTTTTTTCAAGAAACAAGGAAGCTGTGGCTCATTTGGTTGATTATGAAAAAATTATTTCTGACTACAGTGAATTACAGACTGTTGATCTACATATAATTGCAGTTTCAGACAATGCAATTACCGAAGTTTCAGAACAACTTCCATTTAATAATCAGTTTGTAGTTCATACTTCTGGAACATCACCAATAGATGTTTTAGATGAAAAAAATCGCAGGGGCGTTTTTTATCCGCTCCAGACTTTTTCTAAAAATAAAAATATAGATTTTTCTATAATTCCTTTTTGTTTAGAGGCTGAAAATACTGCTGATTTTAAACTTTTAGAATCTGTAGCTAAAAGTGTTTCTACTGCTGTTTATTCTATCAATTCAGAGCAGCGAAAAGCACTTCATGTCGCTGCAGTTTTTGTGAATAATTTTACCAATCACCTTTATCAAATTGGACAAGAAATTTGTGAAGAAAATCAAGTTCCTTTTTCAATACTAAGACCTTTAATTCAGGAGACGGCGGATAAAATTAATACGCTTGATCCAACTGAGGCGCAGACAGGTCCTGCAAAACGTGAAGATTCCAAAACAATCAATGCACATTTGGATTTTTTACAAAATGAAAACAAAAAAAATATCTATAAAATCCTAACACAATCTATACAAGATAATGGCAAAAAGTTATAAAGAAATAATGAATGACATCACAACGTTTGTTTTTGATGTAGACGGCGTACTTACAGACAGTTCTGTTTTTGTAACCAACGAAGGCGAAATGTTAAGAACAATGAATATTCGTGATGGTTATGCTTTAAAAGCAGCAATCGAAAGCGGTTTCAAAGTATGCGTTATTTCTGGCGGAAGCAATGAAGGTGTCCGCATTCGTCTTCGTAATCTGGGTGTTACTGACATTCATTTAGGAACTCCAAATAAAGTAAAAACTTTTAAAGAATACACCGAAACTTATAATATTAAGCCTGAAAATGTGTTGTATATGGGAGATGATATTCCTGATTTTCATGTAATGAAATTAGTTGGACTTCCAGCCTGTCCACAAGATGCAAGTCCAGAAATTAAAAATATCTGTCGTTACATTTCACACGTAAAAGGCGGAAGAGGCGCTGCAAGAGACGTCATCGAACAAGTTATGAAGGTGCAAGGGAAATGGATGGAGTATTTTGATGGAAAACACGATTAATTAATTGTGAATTATCAATTATAAATTGTTAATGAACGTAACATTTATATTTTTACAAGCCATAAACATAAAAATCTTAGAACCTTAGCAACTTAGCCACTCAGAACCTCAAAAATGAAATACCTAAAACTTATTCGTTATAAAAACTTATTAATGCTTGCTTTTATGCAGCTTCTTTTTCGTTATGCATTTTTAAAACAGCAGGATATTCCGTTAGCATTGTCAGACTGGCAATATGGATTATTGGTTTTGAGTACTGTTTTGCTAGCCGCAGCGGGTTATGTCATTAATAATATTTATGATGTTGCAACCGACAGTATTAATAAACCTAACGACGTTGTTGTTGGTAAAGGAATAACAGAAACGGCGGCTTATAATATTTATATTGGTTTGAATATTTCTGGAGTTGCCATTGGTTTTATTCTGTCGAATATTATTCTGAGACCAACTTTTGCTTCGCTTTTTATCTTGATTGCTTCTTTATTATATTTTTACGCAACAACCTTAAAGCAAATTATGATTTTGGGCAATTTTGTTGTTGCATTGCTTCTTGCTGTGAGCGTTTTAATTATTGGAGTTTTTGATCTTTTTCCAGCAACAACTGCTGAAAATCAAGCGCAGATGGCAAGTCTTTTTTCAATTCTAATAGATTATGCCTTGTTTGCTTTTATGATTAATTTTATTCGTGAAATAGTTAAAGATATTGAAGATGTAAATGGAGATTACAATCAAGGAATGAATACATTACCCATTGCTATTGGAATTAATAGAGCGGCCAAAATTGCTTTAGGCTTTGCCGTTATTGCTTTTATATTATCTGCGCTTTACAGCAATATTTATTTTATGGAGAACAAGCTTTATATTGCTGTCCTTTATTCGTTTGTTACAGTTTTAGCCCCATTATTATATTTCATAGTCAAAATATTTACTGCAAAATCTCAAAAAGATTTTCATCATTTAAGTACTATTTTAAAACTTGTTTTATTCTTCGGAATTTTATCAATCTTGGTTATCGCCTTAAATATCAAATACAATGCTTAAAGAAAAACTAAAAAAATATAAAATCATTTTAGCTTCTGGTTCGCCAAGAAGACAGCAGTTTTTTAAGGATTTAGATCTTGATTTTGAAATTCGCTTAAAAGATATTGAAGAGATTTATCCGCCAGAATTAAAAGCTGTAGAAATAACTGATTATCTGGCTGAACTAAAAGCCAAAGCTTTTGAAGGCGAGTTACAAGAAAATGAAATTTTAGTAACCAGCGACACTATTGTCTGGCACCAAAATAAGGCATTGGGAAAACCTAAAAACGCCGAAGAAGCTTTTGAAATGATCAAATCAATGTCTAACGCTACTCATGAAGTAATTACTTCTGTATGCTTTAAAACTGCTGACTCTTCTACCCTATTGCATGATATTACAAAAGTTACTTTCAATGATTTATCTGATGAAGCAATTTTGTACTACATAGAAAATTATAAACCTTACGACAAAGCTGGCGCTTATGGTATTCAGGAATGGTTTGGTTTTATGGCAGTTGCAAAAGTTGAAGGCTCTTATACCAATGTTATGGGACTTCCAACAGCAAAAGTTTACGAATTTTTAAGTACATTAGTGTAAAAATTTATTTATGTTTTCTTTTAAAGAGTATAGCCGCGAAATCTTAGCTACCATAATTCTCATTCTCATATTGATTGTTCTTAGAATGGTTATTGCAAAATTGATAAGACGTTTTGCCTCTACTAGTCATTTGTTTGAACATCGAACCAATTTAGTAATCAAGTATATTAATATTTTAATGAATATATTGGTTACAACCAGTTTAATTGTGGTTTGGGGCGTTGAAACGCAAGATATTTTCATTACTATTTCTTCGATTGCGACTGTAATTGGAGTTGCTATGTTTGCGCAATGGTCGATTTTAAGCAATATTACTTCTGGAATGATTTTATTCTTTTCTTTTCCTTTTAGAATTGGGGACACGATAAAAATACATGATAAAGATTTTCCTATCGAAGCGGAAATTGAAGACATCAATACCTTCCATGTGAGCTTAAAAACAAAAGAAGGCGAGAAAATTATTTTTCCAAACAATTTATTACTGCAAAAAGGAATCTCTATTATTCCCGCCAAATATGAAGAAAGAGAGTTTTTTGATTAAATGTTAATGGGAATTCTATAACGCCGCGAAGAAAAGCTAGAACAGAAAAGAGCAAATAAAGTGTAATATTTGTTTTATAAAACCAGCTTAAATCTTCAAATAATGACTCGGCCCATAACTTTACCTTTTTATGCAAAGCTTTGCTTTATACTTGTTACTTTAATTTGTTTTGCTTTTATTTTTTGTACTGGAAAAGATATTCTGACTCCAGTTTTAATGGCATTTTTATTTGCTGTTCTACTACTTCCCATTTTTACCTTTTTAAATACAAAATTTAAATTCCCAAGGCATTTAGCCGCAATAGTTTGTCTTTTAATTTTTCTATCCTTCATTGTCGGTATTTTGGTTTTCATTTCCTATCAGGTTACTTATATGGCGAATGATTTTGATACCATAAAGAAAAATGCAAATACTTTTATCATTGAAATTCATAAATTTATTAGAGAAAATTTTCAAGTAAGCATTGGAGAACAAAAAAAATATCTGGATACAGTAACAAAAGATTCAGTTAAAAACGGCCAGGCTACAATAGTATCTTCTATAATATCTATAAGCGATGTTCTTTTGGATAGTACGATTATCGTAATTTATACGTTTTTGTTTTTAATATATAAAGAGCATTTTAAATTGTTTTTAGCTAAATTAATAAGCCAAGAAAATCATCCGGTTTTAAAAGACATTCTTTCGCAGATAAAAGTTTCTGTAAACAATTATATTGTTAGTTTAATTATTGAAATGATTGTTGTTTCTATATTAACCAGTTTAGGATTGTGGATTATTGGCATTAAATATTTTATATTATTAGGACTTATAACTGGAATTTTAAACCTAATTCCTTATATCGGAATTTTAATTGCCGGAATCATTACCGTACTAGCATCATTAACTGGATCTGCAGATACTTCTGTTATTCTTGGAATCCTGATAGTAAATATAATTGTTCAACTTATTGATAATAATCTGCTTGTGCCATTAATTATTAATTCTAAAGTTGAAATCAATGCGTTTGTTTCTATTATGGGAATTATTGTTGGCGGCGCTGCGGCAGGAATAGCCGGAATGTTCTTGGCCATTCCGCTTTTAGCAATTCTAAAAATTATATTTGATAGAATAGAATCACTTTCACCTTGGGGATATCTCATGGGCAATCACGTACCTAGGAAATTTAAATGGAGAATAAGAAGGACTTCTGTTGAGCATTAAAAAACTTATTTTTTAAACCTATTATTTATTCCTATATTCATAAACAATAAAATTATTAGAAGTAAAATTACCGAATGTCTTTAAACAATAAAATAGTATTTTTTATTCTGTTATGCTTTTGCTTGCAAGGTGTATATGGACAAGTAGATCAAACTAAAAAAGAGCCAAAACCTCAAAAAGACAGTACTGAAATCTATAACAAAATCCGAAATTATTCTAAAAGAAATAAGTTTACGCAAACTATGCATAAACTATTTTTTAGATCGAGGAAACCAAAGAAAAAAGAAGAACTTTTGGTAAAAATAGACTCTACAAATTATGAAGGCAAAATTATTCGAAATATAAATATTATTACATTAGATCCGTTTGGTCATTCTGTTGCAGACACTACACAAGTACCCAAAAACTGGGGAGAACGAACAGGAAACAAGCTTCATTTAAAAACAAAAAAAATAGCGATTTATAATTTATTGTTATTCAAACGAAATACACCTTATAATACCTATAAAGTTTTAGAATCTGAGCGTTTGATTCGTTCCCAGCGTTATGTGACCGCCGTTCGAATCTCCAATCAATCTGTAGGAAAGGCATCTGATTCTGTAGATGTTACAATTAGAGTTTTAGATTCCTGGAGTACAATTCCGAGATTTTCTATTTCGAGCAATCAAGTTTCGATTGGTTTTAAAGAAAAAGATTTTTTTGGCTCTGGACAGCAGCTGGAATACCGTTTTACGAATCGATTTGATGATGGACGAAATGCTAATGAAGCAACCTATACCGTTCCGAATATCAAAAACACTTATATCAGTACCATTCTTCACTACAAAATGGATTTAGATAATAACTATATCAAAAGCATTGATGTAGAACGTGATTTCTACTCTCCTTTAACCAAATGGGCGGGCGGAGTTTATGTTGATGAATATTACAGACGAGATACGCTTCAAGCTCCAGATCTTTCTTATGCCTATCAGCCGATGAAATATACATCACAGGATGTTTGGGCTGGACGAGCTTTTAAAATGTTTAAAGACGATCATGATGCAATAACCAATCTTATTACAACTGCGAGATTTTTAAATGTCAATTACAGCGAATCGCCAACAGAAGTCTATGATCCAGATCATTTTTATTCAAGTGAGAAACTGATTCTAAGCGGTATCGGATTAAATACTCGAAAGTTTATCAAAGACAGTTATATCTTTAGAAATGGACAAACGGAAGACGTTCCTATAGGCAGAATATATGGAATAACATTTGGCTATCAATACAAAAACACATTTTGGAGGCCTTATGTCGGCGCACAATTTTCATTTGGAAATTACTATCGATTAGGATTTCTGAGTATGAATTTTGAGGCTGGAACTTTCTTTCATCAATCTAAAACCTACCGTACTGCTTTTTTATTTGAATCGAATTATTTTACAAAATTGTACAGTATTGGGAACTGGAAATTAAGACAATTCGTAAATCCAAAATTTGTTTTTGGTATAAACCGTGACAATGTGATTGGTGACGAACTTAATATAAATGAACAAAATGGTTTAGCAGGATTTAATACTGCATTGTATGGGACTAGTAAAGCTGTTTTATCACTCCAAACCCAAACCTATTCTCCGCATGCATTATGGGGGTTTCGTTTAAATCCATTTTTTAATTACTCCATTGCCGTTTTAGGAAGTCCAGAAGTCGCAATGACTAAAAGCAAACCGTATTCTAAACTCACCCTAGGATTGTTGGTTAGTAATGACTATTTGGTTTTTAGTTCATTTCAGCTTTCAATTTCATATTATCCAAGTATTCCGCTTCAGGGCGATAATGTTTTCAAAACAAATACTTTTGAAACTACAGATTATGGACTGCAAAGCTTCGAACTTGCAAAACCAAGAGTTGTTGATTATAAATAATTTTATTTTTTTTCTAAATTTTCAAAAAAGTGTAAAGCAATTTATAATCAATAATTTAGCATAAAAATTTTCTAAAAACGACTCGTCGAAATGCATTTTTATCCGATAAAATACATTTGCTTTATTTTTTTGGCACAGTATATGAATATCTTTGAACAAGATTAACATTTAAAAAAATAAACAAAATGAAAACGATAAAATTAGCAATCGCCGGATTATTTCTAATGGTTGCAAATGCCACGCAAGCCCAAGTATCGATAAACGTTAACATAGGAAATCCTCCAGCTTGGGGTCCTGCAGGATACAGCGAAATGGAATATTATTATCTTCCAGATATTGAAGCTTACTATGATGTTCGTGCTGCCCAATTTATATATTTTGGAGGAGGAAGATGGGTTAGAACAACTTACCTGCCAAGACAATATAGAAACTATGATTTATATGGTGGTTATAAAGTAGTTTTAACCGATTATCATGGTAGAACTCCTTATACTTATTTTGATCGTCATAGAGTAAAATATTATAAAGGATATCATGGTGCTCCACAAAGACCATACAAACCAAGACCAGTTTATGGTTACAATGATCGTCGTCATGACCACAGAGATTACAAACATTATGACAAACACGATAAGCATCATGATAAACATGACAGACATGATGATCGTCACGACGACCATGATCACGGACGTGGAAGAAGATAATACTAAATCACTAGTTTTCAATACAAGAGAGTATCAAATAATATGATACTCTCTTTTTTTTGCGAATTTAACTTTGAACTTTTGTTAAATCTTTGTAATTTACATATAAATCACTGAAAAACAGTTAGTTTTAAAAAATTAACCATTGTTTAATGAGATTCTGACTTATATTTGCACCGAATTTTAAAAATCCAAAAAAGAAATTTATGAAAAAGAATGTTTATTTGCTTTCATTTTTAACAATGTCACTATTAATAGGCTGTGACAATAATGATGATAACAAAAACGATAACCAATCGTTGAATAACATTACTATTACTTCAGATCAAAATGCTTTAAATCAAAGGCTTGATTATACCAATTCTGGAGTAATTTCTATTGAAAACGGTTCTCTAACAGGAAAATCTGCTGACAACACTATTACAACTTTCCCTTTAGTTCAAATTGCTGAAGTAAAACCGCCAGTTGATGCTAACGGAAAAACATTACAAGCAAGTCACGTTACAGTGAACGGAAACTATGCTTATGTTTCTTATATCACAAGGGGCGATGTATATTCTGGAGCGATCGATGTAATTGATGTTTCAGATCCATATAAACCAAAATTAGTTACATCAGCTTTAATTCCAAATACTGATATTACATCTCTTACCTACTCTAATGGAAACTTAATTATTGGAGCAGCAAAAGATGTAGATAAAGACCCTTTGCTTGCAAACAATCCTGCAATAGTTTTTAATATGCCTTTAAGCTCTGGATTACTTACTGATAAAGTAACGACTAATTATTTAGAAAGCAGAGTTACAACAGATGTAGCAGCTAATTCTTCTAATTATTTTGCTGTAACTGGAGATAACGGAAGCTTGTTTAAAATGAGTACTTCTACTAAAGCAATTACTGGTAAAACTGCAATGTCAGATCTACGTTCTATTGCATTAACTTCTGATAAAGTCGTGACTTTGAGTGGAAATAAAGGAGTTAACATCTATAATCAATCGACACTTGCTTTGCAAAAAAGCTTTACAACTTCTACAGATATAAGCGGTGCAAAAAGAACAATGGATATTGATGGAACAAAACTTTTGGTTTCTGAAGGTCCAAATGGTCTTGGCGTTTACGACATCAACAGCGGTTCTAAGTTACAAACAATTGGAATTACTACTGCTGGTGAAGATAATGTTACAAATGCTGTTTCTGTAAACGACGGATATGCATTTCTTGCAAATGGTGCTTTAGGCCTTAATGTTTATCAATCAGGAACTCAATTAAGTTTATTAGGTTCTGTAGGAATTGCAGGTTCTTCAAACTACGTAAAATCAAGCGGAAACTATATTTACGTTGCCAGCGGAACAGGTGGTTTGAAAATCATTAAGATGGAAAAACCAAACACTACATTTGCCAGTTGTTCTTCATACGGAATCTATAATCAAGGAAGAGATTTGATTTTAAACTCCAATGAAATTAAATCTTACCAAGGTGCAACAGCTATCAATTCGGCAATTGTAAATTCTGGTGCAGTTTTAACACATTGCGGCGCTATAACTGTTTTAAGTAACCTAACTTTAAATAGCAATGGTACTTTTAATATGAGAGGAAGTTTGTCTCAAGGTAAATATCTACAGTCAACAGAGCTTATCATAAATAATAATGCAGTATTACAAATTGAAGGTTCGGTTGTAATTTGGGGAGATTTAAGATTAAACAGCGGTGCTAAAATTAATTTCATCGGAAACGATTCTTCTATTACAATCTACGGGAAAGTTACAAAAGGAAGTAATGTTACGATTACAGGAACTTACAAAGACACAGAAAACAAGTTGAAATAAACAATAGTTAAATTTCAAAACCTAAATATTTTGAAAGCTGCCAGAATTAATCTGGCAGCTTTTTTTATTTTAACTGCTTTAATTAAGGTACAATTATTGTGCGTTAACAATTCATTTAAATAATCTTCCATAAAATAATTAGTATTTTTGGGACAATTTCAGAAAACAACTAACTCTTTACCATGCGAAAAATACAGATCCAAATCTTTCTTTTATTTTTTATAGGTTTTCAAACTTCATTTGCACAACAACCGCAAAAACCAAATTCGGTTGAAATTTACAATCAAATCAAAAAATTGAACTTTTTAGGCTCTGTATTATATGTTGCTGCACATCCTGATGACGAAAATACTCGAATGATTTCGTATTTGGCAAATGAGATGAATGCCAGAACTGGTTACTTATCGTTAACCCGCGGTGATGGAGGACAAAACTTAATTGGACCACAATTACGTGAATTATTAGGTGTTATAAGAACGCAAGAACTAATTGAAGCCAGAAAAATTGATGGCGGAGAACAGTTTTTCTCCCGTGCAAATGACTTTGGTTTTTCTAAAAATCCAGATGAGACTCTAGATATTTGGGACAAAGACAAAGTCTTAGCAGATGTGGTTTGGACAATCAGAAAATTTCAGCCGGATGTTATTATCAATAGATTCGATCACCGTTCGCCAGGAACAACGCACGGTCATCATACATCCTCAGCAATGTTGAGTGTTGAAAGTTTTAAATTAACCAATGATCCAAAAATTTACCCAGAACAATTGCAATATGTAACGCCGTGGCAGGTTAAAAGACAATTTTTTAATCCGTCTTGGTGGTTTTACGGAAGTCAGGAAAAATTTGATGCTGCTAATAAATCTAAATTTACCAAATTAGAAACTGGGGTTTATTATACTGGAATTGGGAAATCCAACCAAGAAATTGCAGCTTTAAGCAGAAGCCGCCACCAATCTCAAGGTTTTGGAAGCACAGGAGTTCGTGGCGAAGAAACCGAATATTTAGAACTTATTAACGGCGAAAACCCAAAAGAAAGAGATAATTTATTTGACGGAATTGACACAACTTGGAACCGAGTTAAAAACGGAAAACCAGTTGGTGAACTAATTACTTCGATTATTTCGAAATATGATTTTAGTAATCCATCAGCAAGTATTCCAGATTTAGTAAAAGCTTATTCTATGATCGAGGGTTTGGAAGATACACATTGGAAAACTATTAAATCTGCTGCTATTAAAAATATCATTGCATCTTGTTCAGGATTATATCTTGAAGCAGTTTCAAATGAGCAGGAAGCAACTCCAGGAAGCGCAATTAGATTGAGTCTTGAAGCTATTAACAGATGCAGTGTTGATATGCAATTGGCAAGTGTAACAACATTGCCGGACAATAAAACTACAGTTCAAAATAGTGTTTTGAAGAATAATAACGATCAGAGAATCAATCTTCAATTACAACTTCCGAACACTATTGAGTATACACAGCCTTATTGGCTAAAAGAAAAAGCAACTGTTGGAATGTACACAGTTTCCAATCAGGAAAATATTGGTATTCCAGACATCATCAGAAATGTAAAAGTTGTTTTTAATGTAAAAATAAACGGTGTAGAAATTCCGTTTGAACGAACTGTCGTTTACAAATATAATGACGGTGTAAAAGGAGAAATGTATAATTTCCTAGATATAGTACCAGACGTTACAACCTCAATTTTAGAAAAAGTTTTGATTTTTAGAGATACTAAAAGCAAAATGATTCCTGTAAAAGTACGTGCAGGAAAAGACGATGTAAAAGGAAATTTAGAATTAGAATTGCCAAAAAGCTGGAATGTTTCTCCAAAAGAAATTCCATTTGTACTAGATAAAAAAGGAACGGAACAAATATTTTATTTTGAAGTAACTCCTCCCGTTAACCCAGAAGAAGTTATACTAAAAAGTATTGCAGTTGTAGACAACAAACGTTTTGATAAAGATCAAACGATTATAGATTTTAGCCATATTACAAAACAAATGGTATTAAAACCAGCAGAATCTAAATGCATTCGAATCGATTTAAAAACTTCTGGAGATGCAATTGCTTACATTATGGGGGCAGGCGACGAAGTTCCAGAAAGTTTAACTCAAATGGGATACAAAGTTTCTATTTTAAAACCAGAAGAAATTACACCAGAAAAGTTAGATTCATTTAGCACCGTTATTACAGGAATTCGTGCCTACAATACAGTAAGTGCATTGGCTAACAAACAAAATATCCTTTTTAATTTTGTAAAAAGCGGTAAAAACATGATTGTTCAATACAATACTAACGGAAAATTAGTAACCGATAAAATCGCTCCTTATCCGTTAAAATTATCTAATGACCGCGTGACCGAAGAAAATGCAAAAATTACTTTTCTTGCACCAAATCATCCAGTTTTAAATACGCCAAATAAAATTTCTTCAAAAGATTTTGAAGGCTGGACACAAGAACAAGGTTTGTATTATCCAAATGAATATGATCCTGCCTTTACTCCTATTATTTCGTCGCATGATAAAGGAGAATCTGCTAAAGATGGAGCTTTATTAGTAGCTCCGTACGGAAAAGGATATTATATTTACACAGGTTTGAGTTTCTTTAGGGAATTACCAGAAGGTGTTTCTGGAGCGTATCGATTATTATCGAATATTATTTCTCTAAAACAGCCAATTGAAGCTCCTAAACAAGACATAAAGCAATAATTATGGAAGCGAAAAAACAAAAAAAATGGAAAAAAAGCTACACCTATGTTTTGGTCGCTAATGCAATTTATATTGCTATTTTTTTCTTAATCATGCAATTATACTCATAACCTATGCAGCTATTTGACTGGATCGTACTTATTGTAACCTTATTATTTATTGTTGGATATGGTTCGTGGAAAACCAAAGGCAGTAAAAATGTTGAGGATTTTATTTTAGGAAATAATGAAACGCCTTGGTATACTGTTGGACTTTCTGTTATGGCAACCCAGGCCAGCGCCATTACTTTTTTATCTACCCCTGGACAAGCTTATCATGACGGAATGGGCTTTGTGCAATTCTATTTTGGTCTGCCAATTGCCATGATTGTGATTTGTGTAACGTTTATTCCGCTATATCATAAAACCAAAGTTTATACCGCTTACGAATTTTTAGAAAGAAGATTTGACGTAAAAACTCGTTCTCTTGCAGCTATTTTATTCTTGGTTCAAAGAGGTTTAGGAACTGGTTTAACAATTTATGCACCGGCAATTATTTTGTCAGCGCTTTTAGGATGGAATTTAACCATAATGAACATTATAATTGGAGTTTTGGTTATTATCTATACTTTTTCTGGTGGAACAAAAGCCGTAAACGTGACACAGAAACAACAGATGTTTGTAATCATGTCTGGAATGTTTATCACTTTTTTCCTGATTCTGCATTACCTTCCAAACGATATGACTTTTAACAGTGCGCTTCATATTGCAGGAGCAAATGACAAAATGAATATTGTTAATTTCTCCTTTGATCCCGAAGAAAAATATACTTTTTGGAGCGGTATTACTGGCGGTTTCTTTTTAGCACTCGCCTATTTTGGAACAGACCAATCACAGGTTGGACGCTATCTATCAGGAAAATCGGTACGTGAAAGCCAGATGGGATTAATCATGAACGGACTTTTAAAAGTTCCGATGCAATTTTTTATTCTTCTAACAGGAGTAATGGTTTTTGTATTTTTCCAATTTAATCCAGTACCATTAAATTTTAATCCGAATAATAAAATTGCTATTGAAAAATCTGCATATAAAGGAGAATATCAGGCTTTAGAAAAAAAACTAGAAAAACTTTCTGAAGACAAAAAAGTAATTAACTTATTGTATATCGATCAGTTGAATCAAGATTATGATAATCCAATTTTACGTAAAGAATTAGTTGCTTTATCCAATAAAGAAAAAGACCTTCGCGATAAAGCCAAAGAAATTATTTCAAGAGCCGACAGTAATTCTGAAACCAACGATAAAGATTATGTATTCTTTCACTTTATCCTTCATTATTTACCAAAAGGTCTTATCGGATTGCTATTGGCCGTTATACTTTCCGCAGCAATGTCATCAACGGCTTCTGGACTAACAGCTTTGGCCTCTACAACCGCAATTGATATCTATAAGCGAAACGTCAGTGAGAAATCAGAAAAGCATTATTTGAATGCTACAAAGTTTTTTACACTTTTCTGGGGAGTTGTTGCCATACTTTTTGCCTGCGTTGGAACTTTGTTTGAAAATTTAATTCAGCTCGTAAATATTATCGGATCTATATTTTACGGAACGGTTTTAGGTATATTCTTAGTTGGTTTCTATTTACGAAAAGTTCAAGCAAAACCAATGTTTATCAGTGCGATTATCAGCCAGCTTACGATCTTTGTAATTTATTATTTTATGATTTACAGTCAGGAAAAACTAGGTTATTTATGGCTTAACTTTATTGGAGCAATTTTGACAATTGTATTAGCGTTCTTATTGCAGTTTTTATTTTTTAAAGGGAAAAATGAAAATGATGAATTAATTTTAGAATAAGGAATGACTCAGAAACTATTGTATATATTTTTAGTATTTATTTGCTTTAATGCCAACAGCCAAAATATTGACAATATTCAAATAGTTGAAGAAAATTCACTATCAACTCAACTTTACGTAAAATGTTTCGAAAATCTAAATCAAGGATCTGAAATATTCGAAAAATATCCGTCACTTAAAAGCATAAAATTTTGCACATTACTAGATTGTATGTTTTTGTATTCTTATAAAGAAGATGACATACAGTTAGCAGCTGAAAAAAGATTAATTGGTATTACCACTCAGTTGTATAACGAAGGAACGCCAGTTTATCTAACAATGGGGTTAGACAGTTATTTATATGCTCAAGAAAAGAATAAGAATTTAGAAGATGATAACCATATCGTTTATATTAGTTATGGAGAATGTACAAATCCTGATTTTTTGATAAAAGCTGCAAAAATTGTAAATAAGCAAACTAATTTACTAATTAAACAATCTGCCTCTAAATAATCCTATTACCCTAGCCCTGATGGAAGCGGTATCCTTTTACTTTTTCATTAAAAAGCAAAAGATAAAGCGGACAGCAAGAAACAGCTTCAAAAATTATACTTCAATATTAAAAAATTGTAAGTAAAAGTGCTATTTTAGTTCTTCCAAATAATCTTCAACAGATTAACCAAAAACAACCATAAACCAAAGAACTATAAATGAAAATTTCTGACGATTTAGAAAAACTACTGCCATTCGGTTACCTTTTCCTAATTTTAATGGGAATACTAAAAGACAGTATTTATTATTATCAATTTGGAATCAATATTTTAAGATACTCCACAATTATGGATGTGTTAATTAGTCCAATTGCTGAGTTTACTTCAAATCCAATTATTCTAGCTACGATTATTCTAATGTTTATAGCACATTTTTATCTGCCTGCATATTTAGCTAAGAATAAAGACAAAGCATTTATAAAAAAAACTTTTGAGTTAAAATCGACAGATGAACTATCTGCAGAAGAAACTAAAAGCTATTACAACGGTATTGCTATAAAATCTCTAGCAATAATCTTATTGTCATTCTTTTTAGGTTACGGACTTGCAGGTGGTTATTTTGGTAAAGAAAAGCTGAAAAACAACAAATTAGAATATAGTTATCAATTGGATTTTAATGAAGGTGAATCTAAAAATGTATCTTTAATTGGTAATAACAGTTTGTACTATTTTTATTTTGTCAAAGGAGATAAAACTATAAAAATCACACCTTTGTCATCAATAAAAAACATACAACTGATTCAAAACAAAATGATTAATTAAAAATTCTTCTTTTTTAATTTCTCCAAAAAACATCATTTATGAAAGATCTAAAAAAATACAGCAATAAAATGAAGGCTGCTTTTATTCTATTAGTAGTGATGTTAATCATTTTATTAGGAAACTTTAATACGCTTCGAAACTCTAAAAACGTAAATGATAATATCAATGCGATTTATAAAGATCGACTGGTTGTTGCACATTATATTTTTCAATATTCTAAAGAACTTCACTTTATAAAAGCTGAAGCTGAAAAACTAAATTTAAGCGACACTATAAAGAAGAGAGAAATCAATCACACTTTAGACATTATTCATAACATAGATGATTTGTATGCTAAAACGGTTTTGACCAATAAAGAAAAAGAGCATTTTGATATGTTTTTGCAGTCTTGCAAAGAAATAAACAAACAAGTAGAAAATAAAAATTGGAACGAAATTGCCAATTCTAGTGCAAAAGCACTAAAAACATTAGAATCATTATCGCAGATTCAAATTGAAGAAGGAAAAGCTAAACTGGCTGCAGCTAATGCGATGTACAGTAAAAACAATAGTCTTGGCCAGCTTCAAATTGCGCTTCTAATTATTCTGGGTGGAATTACTTTTTATCTTTTGATCAAGAAAATAAAGAAAACCATTAAAATTCCTGAACCACCGAGTTTGAATTAAATTTTAAATTCCAATTTTTATCCCGAAACTTCGGCACCAAATTCCAAAAGAATGAGGTCTTATAGCGCAATCATTATAGTTAACCGCAAAGTTCGCAAGGTTTTTTGGCACACAAAGTTCGCTAGAAAAGAAATGTTCGTAAAGCTGTGAATAAACTTTGTGTAAATCTTTGCGTGCTTTGTGGTTAAAAAACAAATAAAAAAAATTCCAAAACCCGAAAGCTTTGGAATTTGGAATTTTATATTTGAGATTTATAATTTGCAAAAATTATTATCTGCTCCACTCAGCGATACTGTCTTTATTCAATTTTACGTAATCGGCATTATTTGCTGCTTCTGCAGATGCCAATGAAGCTTTTGCAGTTTCAATTGCTCCTTTTTTATCTCCTTGTTTTGCTTGAATCTGTGATTTTAGTCTCGTTACATAGTATGGTTTGTCTGTACTCATATCAAGAGCTTTATCTACATAAGTTCTTGCAGTTTCAATGTTTCCATTTGATTGAAATAAATATTGAGATGCTGCATAATAATCATTCCAAGTTGGACCTGCTAAAGTTTTTTCAATACTTGCCACAGCAGTTTTAGCGGTTGGAACTTCAAATTTTAAAGCAACATGAGAGTTTTCCCAAGACATTTCTAAATAACCAAAATTTGGATCTAAACCATTAATTCCAATTGTAAATGTCTCAACTGGTGTCGGTAATGCATCTTCTTTTACAGTAGTTTTTAAAGCAACATAAGCATCACTCCAGTTTTCTGGTAATCCCCAGTTATCTGTAGAAAGGTAAAAAATAACGTCCCAGCTTTCAATTCTTGGAACTGTATAAATTGCATATTTCCCTTTCTTTAAAGTTTTTCCATCAATTACCACATCGTCACTGAAGTTGATGATCGTATTTTCATTAGCTCCAGTTCTCCATAGTTTCCCAAACGGAACTAAATTCCCGAAAACCGCTCTTCCTCTTGCTCCTGGTCTTGAATAAGTGACTTCAACATCAGTTAAACCAACAGTTTGTTTGATATATCCTTTTGGACTTGCTTGTGGAGTTTTTACTTGTGCTTCTGATGCTAATGGTGCTAAGATCAGGGCTAATGCAATAAGTAGTTTTTTCATTCTTATGATTTTTTTGTTTTGTTCAAATTTACAAATTCAATAAGGGAACAAATGTTAAATTTTATATAATTCAAGACTTTAACTGTGATATTTTTTCGGCATTTAATTCGTTAAAATGATCTATAACTAAATCTGCTTCTTTTAAATCCTGCAGGTTAGAATGCTCACTTTTATATCCCACACAAAATATTCCAGCTGCTTTCGCCGCTTTTACTCCGTTTGTGCTGTCTTCAATTATAATACAATCTTCTTTTGGTGCAATAGAAAGAGAAGCAGCGTGAAGAAATATCGCCGGATTTGGCTTTGACTGCGGAAAATCTTCACCACTCACAATATGTGTAAAATACTGATGCAGATTGAATCTCGTAAAAACACGATCGATGGTTACTTTTGATGCAGAAGAAGCTAAAATTAATTGTATTCCGTTATTGTACAAATCTTTAATTAAATCTTCAACACCATCCAAAAGATAGAGATCTTCTTTAGTATCAAATGCGTCATTAAAAATATTACGTTTTCTCTGAATCAAATCTTCCACTTCCTGCTCGACAGATGGGAAATAACTCTTCAAAGTTTGAAATGTATTTCTAGTAGAGAATCCTGTAAAAGAAGTGTACATCTCTTCTGGCACTTCTATATTTAATTCCGAAAATTGTAGATAATAAGCATAACGGTGAACTGGCTCTGTATCTACAATTACGCCATCCATGTCGAAAATTACTGTTTTAATCATTTTTTTTAAGATTCTGAGGTTCTAAGGGGCTAAGGTTTTTTTTACTGAAAACTGCGACTGAGACTGATTACTTTTTCAGAAGATGTCTAATTACTGTTTCAGCAGCGTGCAAACCAAATAATCCTGGCATATAACTGTTTGTTCCGTAAAATGACTTTTTAAAGTTTTTTCCGTCGGTTAATTTTAAACTTTTTTCGTCTTGAATTTCAGAAGAGAAAACCACTTTTAATTTATTGATTTTTGCTTCTTTCAAACGCTTACGAATTGTTTTAGAAAAGTAGCAGTTTATTGTTTTAGAAATATCGGTTACTTTTACTTTAGAAGCCAGCATTTTACCGCCAGCACCCATACTGCTTATTATTTTTACTCTTTTTCTCTTCGCAGCAATAATCAAATTCAATTTTGGAGTAATACTGTCAATACAATCTAAAACATAATCAAATTCTGGAGAAACAATTTCAAAAGCACGCTCTGGAGAAAGAAATTCCTGTACACGCGTCAAATTTAATTCTGGGTTTATATCCATCAATCGATCCCCTACAATTTTAATTTTTGGCTGACCAACTGTAGAATGTAACGCTGGTAACTGACGATTTATATTGGTAATATCCACAACATCTCCATCTACAATTGTCATATTTCCTACTCCCGCTCTTGCTAAAAACTCAGCTGCAAAAGATCCAACTCCTCCTAATCCAACTACTAATACATTTGAATTCTGTAAATTACTTAATCCTTCTTTTGTAAATAAAAGCTCAGCTCTTTCTGTCCACTCTGCCATATACTCTATTATTGTTTTTTTATGTTTGTTTATTTATTTTGTTTCAAGTTTCAAGTTTCAAGTTTCAGGTTTCAGGTTTCAGGTTTCAAATATGTCATGCGGAGCGAAGTCGAAGCCCGATTTCTTATTGTTATAACTTAAACTTTACTCAGTGTGAAAAATCACATTCAACTTTTCACATTCAACTTCTCACATTTAACTTTTCACATTTAACTTTTCACATTTCTCTATTCCTTATCCAAAAACACTTTTATAATTACTTGAAATAATACTTTTTAATTCTTTTAATTCTAGTTTTTTATATTCTGATGCTAATTGATAAACTTGCTGAATTGTTTCCTCCATCGTATCGGTTTCCAAAAAGAATCTGTCGTTTGGAACGCTTTGAAAAACAGCTTTTAAATCTGGATTTTTCAATAAATATTTTCCAAAAGAAAGATAAAATCCTGCTGCAATTAATTGTTCGGCAACCTGTTTATTTTTAGAAAATCCATGAATAATCATCGGGACTGTAATTTTAAATCTTTTCCTAATTTCAATTACTTCTTGAAAAGCTGCGACACAATGTATTACAACTGGTTTTTTGAATTTTTCTGCTAATGCTAATTGTTGTTCAAAAACTGAAATTTGTAACTCTAGCGGAATATCAATTCTTTTATCTAAACCGCACTCTCCTATTGCCAGACAATTTTCGGTTTGCAATTTTTCTTCTATAATTTTCAAATCTACATCAATGCGATTTTCTTCAATATACCACGGATGAATTCCCATCGAATAAAATGCAATTGAAGCATCAAACTCTTTCGGATATTGGTTAACCAATTCTAAAACATCTGCCTGATTGGTAAATTGATGGGTATGAAAATTAAAATATTCCATTAATGAAAGGTTTTAACACCCGCTTTAATTTCAACTTTCAAATCATTTTCCTGCGGAACCAGTGGACAAGAATACTCGTAGTTATAAGCACAATACGGATTATAAGCTTTATTGAAATCGACTGCGATTGTATTCCCTTTCGGAATTTGAAGATCTATGTAACGGCCACCGATATAACTCTGTTTTCCAGAGGTTAAATCTGAAAAAGGTAAAAACAAATGATTTTTGTATTTCTCCTGTACTATAAGTTCTAAATTTTGGTAAACGTTCAATTTGAAATCTTTACCTTTTATTTTAAAATATAAAGTACCGTATTTAATATATTTTGAAGTATATTTTCCCGACTCTTTCATTTCAAAAACTTTTCCTCCTTTAGCTTTTACTAGAGTAGCATTCACAAAAAAAGTCTCGTTTACCGGATAAAATTCTAAGCTTTTAAAAGTTTTTAAATCTTTAGTCATTAACGGACTAGTCTTAGGATCAGCAAATTCTGAGTTCAATTTCTTTTGAAATTTTTCTACTTCACTTTTACTAAACTTTTTTTGGCCATAGCCAAAAGTAAAAACCAACAATAAAACTAGGGCGTTTAATGTTTTCATCTTAGAAATTTTCTGCAAAAATAGTTCAAAAGTAACAAAACAACAACCACTTAACGCGACAAAGTTTCCTAACTTTGTGACGATAATCTATCAAACAAAATGCTTAAAACCGCTTTTACCCATTACATCAACAATTTTAGAGGATTTACAAGAGAAATTTGGATTCTTGCCATCATCACATTTATCAATCGTGCCGGAACAATGGTACTTCCTTTTTTATCCAAATATTTAAAAGAAGATCTTCATTTCAGTTATAATCAAGTCGGATGGATTATGGTTGCGTTTGGCTTTGGTTCTATGCTGGGTTCATGGCTTGGAGGTAAACTTTCAGATAAAATAGGCTTCTATAAAATCATGATATTCAGTTTGTTTACAAGCGGTGTTTCTTTATTCTTTGTTCAATATATCACAACTTTTTGGGCTCTTTGCGTTGCCATGTTTTTATTAATGACAATTGCCGATATGTTCAGGCCGGCGATGTTTGTTTCTTTGGGAGCTTATGCCAAACCAGAAAATAGAACACGTGCCCTAACGCTTGTGCGTCTTGCTGTAAATTTAGGTTTTGCTGCAGGACCTGCTCTTGGAGGTCTAATTATTATGGGAATGGGATATTCTGGTCTTTTCTGGGTTGACGGGGCTTCTTGTATTATTTCGATTTCGATTTTTGCTTTATTAGTAAAAGAAAAGAAAAAAGTAGTTCACGATGATAAGACCGAAAGCGTTGTTGAAACTAAATCTGTTTTTCATGATAAAATTTTCTGGGTTTTCTTATTTGTGAGTTTTATCACTGCAATGATATTCTTTCAGCTTTTTACCACTTTACCTTTATATCATAATGAAAAATTTGGCTTAAGCGAATTTCAAACTGGATTATTAATGACACTCAACGGACTTTTGATTTTCTCTTTAGAAATGCCTACGGTTGGATTTTTAGAACGAAAAGCTTTTCCTAAAATCAGAATTATCATTGTTGGTTCTTTTATAATGGCTCTGAGTTTCTTTATACTTCTTATCAATTTCTGGGCAGGCATATTAGTAGTCAGTATGGTCTGTATTTCTATTGGAGAAGTTTTAACTTTTCCTTTTTCGAATGCCTTCGCTTTGAGCAGAGCACCACGCGGACAAGAAGGTCGCTACATGGCTCTATATACTATGAGTTTTAGTCTTGCTCATATTATTAGTTCAAAAGTCGGGTTTGAAATTATCACAAGATTAGGATACCAAATCAACTGGCTATTTATGGCTTGTATTGGCGTAATCGCAACCGGATGTTGTATCTGGATTAAAAATGCTCTTGTTACAGAAAAAGTGACACAATAAACTTTTAACTTATTAATCCCTTTAAATTCAATTAATTACCATTAAATTTGAATCATGTTTCTGTGCTCAAAACCGAATTCAACTTAATTTTTAGTTAAATAACTATTTTTATAGTTGTGTAACTAAAAAAATAGTTGTAGGTTTGAATTAAAATTAGAGATGATGCAGAAGTTAACAAACAAAGAAGAAGAAATTATGATGATTTTATGGAAGCTGAAAAAAGCTTTTGTAAAAGAAATCCAAGCAGAAATTACTGAAGACCAGCCGCACTACAATACGTTATCTACTATTGTACGCAATTTGGAAGAGAAAGGATATGTTGGGCACAATGCCTTTGGAAATACGCATCAATACTTTCCTATGGTTGCAATTGAAGATTACAGAAAAGGATTTATGAAAACGGCAATTGATAATTACTTTAATAGTTCTTATAAAAGCATGGTTTCCTTTTTTGCTAAAGAAGAAAAAATTTCAGCCGATGAATTGCGAGAAATTTTATCAATGATTGAAAATAAAAACGAAGAAAAATAATCTTGCTTATGGAAGCACTTCTTATTTATATCGCCAAATCAAGCAGTTTAATACTTTTTTTCTATTGCGTTTATTATTTTTTGCTGCGCAAAGAAACATTCTTTAACAGCAACAGATGGTTTTTATTGTCTGGTTTAATAATTGGAGCGATTTTGCCATTATTAAGTTATACAAAAGTGATATGGATTGAGGCTGCTCCATCTTTAGGTACTACCATTCAATCATCATTAATTGAAATTCCCGAAAGAGAAGCTTCTAATTTTAATTGGAGTTATATTATCATGTCTTTATATGGAATTGGCTTTTTAGTTTTTATAATAAAATTTGCAATTGATTTTTATAGTCTCAATTCTATTATCAAAGGAAAAAAAATACAACAGCAAGCTGATTTTAAATTCATTGATGTTAATGAAAATATAGCGCCTTTCTCCTATTTTGAATATATTGTATACAACTCATCACTGTACACCACTTCTGAATTGGAGAATATCATCGAGCATGAAAAAGTACACAGCGACCAAAATCATACTGTAGATGTATTAATTTCTAGATTATTCAGTATTATTTTTTGGTTTAATCCAATTGTCTGGCTTTATAAGAAAGCGATCACGCAAAACCTTGAATTTATTGCTGACAGCGAGGCTGCTAAAAAATTACAAGACAAAAAATCTTACCAATACACGCTTTTAAAAATAATAACACACGAAAATTGTGTTGCAATCACCAATCATTTTTATCAATCATTAATCAAAAAACGAATTGTCATGTTAAACAAAAATCAATCAAAAAAGAAGAATTCCTGGAAGTATTACATAGTAATTCCAGCTCTTGCGGCATTTGTTTTATTATTTCAAATTGAAGTAATTGCAAAAGAAAAACCTCAGGCAAAAAAAGAAATTTCGGAAACAACCAAGTCTGTAGACGTGTATAAAATTAAAAGAAACTCTACAGATGCGGAATTAAAAGAAATTAAGGCGAAATTAAAATCAATTCATAATATTGATTTTGAAGTTTCAGAAATAAAAAGAGATTCTAAAAACAATCTAACTTCAATAAAAGTAAATGTTACAAGAGGCGAACAGCAAGCTCAATCAATTCAAATAGGAGATCAAATTATAAAAGATTTTGGAGTACTTGTTATAACAGACAAAGATGGAAACAAAACAATTGGTATTCAAACCTTTGATGATCCAAAAGATTCCAAAACTGCTAAAGAACCTAAAGTTGGAGTTAGCAAAAGTATAAGCACCATAACTTCTGATAACTCAGATGATTCTAAAACAAATTCAGTAATTACAATTAACAAAAACCAAAATACTAAATCAGATAACAATGTTAACACTTATTCTTTTACTAGTACAAAAACTAATACTGATACTAACACAAATATTAACAGTGTTGTAACTATAAATAATGACAAAAATGTTGTCACTAAAGTAATTACTAACGGGGGCTCAACAATTGCTATTTCAAATTCTGCTAAAAGTGCTACTAAACTAGATGGCCAACTCGTAATTGTTGATGGAGAAGAAATGCCAAGTAATTTTGATATTGATTCTATAAAAGCTAAAGATATCGAATCTGTAAGTATTTATAAAGGATCACAAGCTGTAGCTAAATACGGTAATCGTGCTGCAAATGGGGTTATTGAAATTGAAACTAAAAAATAAAAAACTTTTATAAAAAAGAAAATGCAAAAACTAACCAATAAAGAAGAAGAAATCATGCATATTTTATGGAAGCTGAAAAAGGCTTTTGTAAAAGAAATTCAAGCAGAGATTTTAGAAGATCAGCCGCATTACAATACTTTGTCTACTATTGTTCGTAATCTGGAAGAGAAAGGTTATGTTGCGCACAATGCTTTTGGAAACACGCATCAATATTTTCCAATTGTAAGTATCGAAGATTACCGAAAAGGTTTTATGAGTACTGCTATTGACAATTATTTTAATAGTTCGTACAAAAGCATGGTTTCATTTTTTGCTAAGGAAGAAAAAATTTCTGCAGCCGAATTACGAGAAATATTAGATATGATCGAAAATCCAAAAGAAGGTAAATAATCAAAATACTATGGAAGCACTTTTCATTTTTATCCTGAAATCGAGCGGATTGTTGGCAATGTTTTACTTTGCTTACATCTTTTTACTTCGCAAAGAAACTTTTTTCAATAGCAGCCGCTGGTTTTTAATAGCGGGATTAATTACTTCTGTAATTCTGCCTTTTGTAGTTTATACCAAAGTTATCTGGATCGAAAAACCAGCTGTGCAAATTATCAACAAAAGAGTGGTTGAGAATTTTTCTACTGCTAATACTTATAGCGCTAGTACTGCTTCTTACGAACCCCAATACAACCCTGCAGCCTTGGTTGAAGAAGAGCCGATTGAAATTAATTGGGATTTAGTCTTAATAGCAATTTATAGTTTAGGATTAACTGCTTTCTTGTTCAAATTTGGGTTTGACATTTATAGTTTGAACTCAGTTTTAAAAGGAAAAAAAATACAACAGCAGGAAGATTTTAAATTTATTGACGTAAATGAAAACATAGCTCCTTTCTCCTATTTCGATTATATTGTGTATAACTCATCACTATACACTCCGACAGAATTAGAAAGTATTTTGGAACACGAAAAAGTGCACAGCGACCAAAATCATACTATTGATGTTTTGATATCTAGAATCTTCTGCATCTTATTTTGGTTTAATCCAATTGTGTGGCTTTATAAAAAAGCTATTTTACAAAATCTTGAATTCATTGCCGACAGAGAGGCTTCTAAAAAAATAAACGACAAAAAAGCTTATCAATACACGCTTTTAAAAATCACAACGCATGAAACCTGCGTTGCAATCACCAATCATTTTTATCAATCATTAATCAAAAAACGAATTGTCATGTTAAACAAAAATCAATCAAGCAAAAAGAATTACTGGAAATATTATGCTGTAATTCCCGCTCTTGGAGCTTTTGTCCTTTTATTTCAAATAGAAACAATCGCACAGGAAAAGAAACAAAACGGATTGCCTACTATTTCAAAAGACACTATTAAATCAAGCGATGAAACTTTTAAAATCACAAAAAACACAACTGATCAGGAATTAAAGGATTTGCCAGGGAAATTAAAAGCAAATCATAATATTGATATTGAAATTTCAGACGTTAAAAGAAATACCAAAAAGGAATTAACTGCTATTCAAATTAAAGTAAAATCAGAATCGGGCAAGAAACAAACTATTGTAATCGACGGTGATGAAGCTATAAAAGACTGTGAATTTGCAATTGGAACTGACGAAGATGGCACAAAATCTATAGTTATTAATACAGACGAAAACTTCTCTGTTCCTGTTATGATGAGAAATGAAAAAGTTATCGTTCGTCACTACGGAGATTCAGACATTACACCTCCTACACCACCAACACCGCCAGTTTTTCCTTCAGGACCAATGCCAGTTGCACCTGCATTAGATATGTCTAAAATGCCAAAACCTCCAGTTGCTCCAAAAAACATGAACGATAAAGTTGCTGTAAGTAAGTTTGAAAAACAAATGGAAGCTTTTGAAAAACAAATGGAAGTTATTGAGCCTCAATTGGAAGCGTATGAAAAACAAGTTGAAGCATTAATGTCTCAAAGAGAAGCGATTTACGAAAAAGAAATGGCTAAGTACGAGGTAGCAATGGAAAAGTTCCACGCAAACATGGAAAAATTTAATTACGACTTTAAGTTTAAATTTGAAAATGATGCAGAATATGGCAATACAAAACAATATGAGCAAGACATGAAACAGTTGGAGCTTGATATGAAACAGCATGAAAAAGACATGAAACAACATGCGAAAGATATGAAGCAGCATGAAAAAAACATGAAACAGCACGAAAAAGATATGAAAGCTATGGAAAAAGAAAATAAAAAAGCTTAATATACTTTGTTCATCTAAAAAAACCAGTGCTAAAACACTGGTTTTTCTATTTCTAATATTAAATATTGCAAAATGAAAAAAAATCTTCTAACTCTTTTGTTGCTTTTTAGTCGTTCTACTATTGGTCAGCAAAATTTAGCCGATAAAGCCATTTTTAAAGCTATGGATAAGACAGCATCAATATTATTAGAAAAATCAAAAACTAATTCAATCTCAATTGGTGTTGTCAATAATGGGAAATTTTTTACCAGACATTATGGAGAAATTGATAAAAACAAAGAAAACAAAGCTGATAATAACACTGTTTTTGAAATTGCATCGATCACTAAATTATTTACCGGTTTACTTACAGCTCAAGCTGTATTAGAGGGAAAACTAAATCTCAACGACGACATTAGAAAATATCTAACTGGGATTTATCCAAATTTAGAATATAACGGTACTCCAATTACGATTAAAGATTTAGTTTCTTTTAGAACTGGTTTTAACAAAGATCTTCCAGATACGGATGAATTAAGAAAAAATCGAAACGACAGCAGTTACTTGGCTTTTAAAAAGCTGGACGAATCTTACAGTCGTGAAAAGTTCTTTGAAGATCTTAAAACCATTAAATTAGACACATTGCCAGGAACTAAATTTAAATACAGTAACGGAAGTCTAAATTTGACAGCTCATATTTTAGAAAACGTCTATCACAAAGATTATGAAACACTTCTTAAAGAGAATATATTTTCAAAATTGGACATGAAATCAACTGGAATTAATTTAGATTCAGACATAGTTATTGCAAATGGTTACAATCTAAAAGGAGTATTAATGCCGAGAATTTCAGATAATCTTTGGGGCGCTGCTGGAAGGTTAAAAACTACTTTAGGTGACTTAACTAAATTTATTGCTTACGAACTAAATACAAAAAATAAAATTGTTCAGGAATCGCAGCGAAATCTCTTAAACAATATCACAACTTGGAACGGCTATTTTTGGGATTATATTCAGGTAGATGAAAATGGTCAAAACTGCTGGAAACACGGTGGTGCATTTGGTACTCAAAACATGTTGATTGTTTATCCAGAAAGGAAACTTGGATTATCGATCATTGTAAATATAAGCGATGAAAATACAGCAAATGCATTAGGAGAAGTCATCATACGATTGTCAAATGATTTACTTAGTGCATACAAAAAACAAACTGGTATTTATGGATATAAAATAATTAATAACAATGTTGTTTTTAGTTATGAACATGATAAAAATTTAAACTCAAATCTTATTAAAAGTATATCGATTGCAGGTTCATTCAATAATTGGAACCCCAATGATAAAAACTATCAATTGATTCAAAAAAGCAAAAACACCTTTGAGTTATCGATTCCAAAAGCTAATTTTGAGAAAGACAAGACACACTTTTTTAAATTTGTAATTAATAAATCTGGCTGGATTGAAGCTCCTCAAAATGTAATAAACAGAGAAGCAGATGGCGATAAAAACTTAATTCTTAAAATTTAAAATTACATAATTTACACCTTAAAGACTTTGGTTTAAACCCAAAGTCTTTTTTTTATATCTTTGAAGAAACAATCTACTATGTATAAATTCTTAGCCAAACTAAATAAAATCTTACTGCCAAGTTTTACCAAACAAGGTTTAGATATTTCAAAAGCAAAAAAATGGCAAATGGCTATTATTGGTTATCGTGCATACGTAACAAAGCGTGCACTAGATAATTAGCTATTAGATCGTTTTGTTTATCACACAGAAAAGAATCTTTTTCTGTATCATCATCTATGAAAAATAAAGAAATAAACCTCCCTCCTGTTCCGGCAGTATTATTAGCAATTATTAGTGTACAGTGTGGTGCTGCAATTGCAAAAACACTTTTTCCTGCAATTGGAGCTGCGGGAACAGCATCGATACGTATTGGTGTTTCAGCATTAATTTTATTATTAGCTTACCGTCCCAATTTAAAAGCAATTACGGCAGATCAATGGAAAATTGTGATTCCTTATGGTTTATCTTTAGGCGCGATGAACCTTATTTTTTATTTTGCTATTGAAAGAATTCCCATCGGATTAGCTGTTACTTTAGAATTTGTTGGACCGCTTCTGCTTGCTATAGCAGGCTCAAAACGTTGGGTAGATTATTGCTGGGTTTTGCTTGCTGCAATAGGTATCTTATTAATTGCGCCTTGGACAAATGATCGTCTAGATCCTTTAGGTATTTTATGCGCGCTTTTGGCTGGAGCATTTTGGACTGCTTATATTGTATTAGGAGGAAAAATTTCAAAAATAATGAACGGCGGACAAGCCGTTTCTACAGGGATGCTATTTGCTGCAATTTTAATTTTACCATTCGGTTTTATAGAAAACGGATTGGCAAATCTAACTCCAAAACTCTTCGGAATGGGAGTTGCGCTTGCACTTTTATCTAGTGCTATTCCTTTTACTTTAGAAATGAAAGCCTTAGGTCAGCTTCCGCCGCGTACATTTAGTATTTTAATGAGTTTAGAACCTGCAGCAGCTTCTATTTGCGCTTTTATTTTTCTTCAGGAAAGTTTAAGTTTTTATGAAATTTTAGCGGTTGTTTGTGTTGTAATCGCATCTGCAGGAAGCACCTTGACTGCTAAAAAGTAATTTAAAAAATCTCAAAAATTAAAATTCCAAATCCCAATTTAAAACTTGGAATTTGGAATTTAGGATTTTGAAATTTACTTTATGTATTAATTTTTTGGAAGTAATACAGCATCTACAACATGAATTACACCATTTGATTGATTCACATCTGCAATTGTTACTTTAGCTTTATTTCCGTTTTCATCTGTAATATATAGATCTTTACCTTTCATCCAAGCAGTAAGAGTTTCACCGCTAACAGTTTTAATAGCTGCTTTTCCTTTTCCATCTTTAATTGCTTTTGCAATATCTGCCGAATTCCATTTCCCAGAAGCAACATGATAGGTCAAGATAGTTTGTAGTTTCTTTTTGTTTTCTGGTTTCAATAAAGTTTCAACAGTTCCTTTTGGTAATTTATTAAAAGCTTCGTTTGTTGGAGCAAAAACAGTAAATGGACCTTTGCCTTGTAAAGTCTCAACTAAATCAGCAGCTTTTACTGCTGCTACCAATGTCGTATGATCTTTTGAATTAACGGCATTTTCAATAATATTTTTATTTGGGTACATTGCTGCTCCACCTACCATTACTGTTTTTTGAGCAAAAGATGTAAATCCGAATGCTAAAGCAAAAACTGCTGAAGCTAAAAATTTTCTAGTTTTCATAATTATTTTTTTAAGTTATAATGACATTTACGGGGATATATTTCTTTTGGTTTTATGAAAAATGAAAATAATTTAAAATAATATTAGAATATTCTCAAAACACATTGTAAAACAGCTTATTAATGATAAAAAAAAAATTTTACTTTTTTATTATTTACAGAATAACGAATCCTTTTTATTATTAAATTTAGATTCAAAACCTCTTTATTATGAAAAATCTACCTCAAAAAGTAAGAAGTAAAAAACTAAGTTCTAGAGTCGATTTAACTGCAATGGTCAGCGTTTCTTTTTTGCTGATTATATTTTTTATGTTGGTTGGTGAATTATCAAAGCCAAAAGTATTGGATTTAGCAAAAGGAAATGACTGCTGCGACTGCCCAGTTCCAGATCTTGTAGAAAATAGAACATTTACAATTATACTAGGTCCAGATAACAAATTGATTTTTTATGCAGGACTTTTAGAAACTCCAATAATAGAACCACAATTAACAAACTATGGCAAAGATGGTATTCGTAAAAAAATAACAACTTATAATAATTCAGCATTAAAATACTCTGAACAAATAGGAAAACCAGGCAGAGGAATTTCTGTTATTATAAAACCAACAAAGAAATCTAATTATGGAAATCTTATAGATATTCTTGACGAATTAGAAATAGCAAACATAAATTCGTATGCTATTGTTCCTGAATTTACGCCAGAAGAAACCAAATTATTAGCATCAAAATAAATAATCAACTTCATTCATATTTAATTTCTCAATGTCACATTGAGCAAAGTAGACGTGCATCAAGATATTCGCTTAAAACAGCAAAAGAAACATGACATGAAACTTGAAACCTAAAACAAAATAACAAAAAAAGTCCCACATTGCTGTGGGACTTTCTATTTAGAGGAAACTAAGAATTATTTTTTCTCAGTTTTTTCCATTTTAGCTTTTAAAGCAGCTAATACATCATTGTTATCTCCTAAAGTTGCAGCTGGTGCATTAGTAGTAGAGTTAGATGAAGTATTTTCAGTTGCAGCTTTCACATTTTTCTCTTCTTCTTCACGGAAGATAGCAGTGTGAGAAGCAACTACTCTTTTGAATTCTTTGTTGAATTCAATTACTTTGAAATCAGCAGTATCACCTTTTTTCAATTTCTTTCCGTCTTCTTTTTCAAGGTGACGAGTAGGAATGAAAGCAACGATATCATCTCCGAATTCTACAGTAGCTCCTTTGTCAACGATTTCAGAAATTTCACCATTGTGGATAGTTCCTACAGCGAAAGAATCTTCGTATTGATCCCAAGGATTAGCAGTAGTTTGTTTGTGACCTAAAGATAATTTACGTCCTTCAACATCTAATTCTAATACAACTACATCAAGTTTTTCACCAACATTTACAAATTCAGATGGGTGTTTGATTTTCTTAGTCCAAGAAAGGTCAGAAATGTAGATTAATCCATCAATTCCTTCTTCTAATTCTACGAAAATACCAAAGTTTGTAAAGTTTCTAACGATACCTGTATGTTTAGAACCTACTGGGTATTTAGAAGTGATATCAGTCCATGGATCTTGAGTCAATTGTTTGATACCTAATGACATTTTACGATCATCTCTATCTAAAGTTAAAATAACAGCTTCAACAACATCTCCAACTTTTACGAAATCTTGAGCAGAACGTAAATGAGTTGACCATGACATTTCAGAAACGTGGATTAAACCTTCAACACCTTCAGCAACTTCGATGAAAGCACCGTAATCAGCGATTACAACTACTTTACCTTTAACTTTATCACCAACAGTTAAGTTAGCATCTAAAGCGTCCCATGGGTGAGCGTTTAATTGTTTCAATCCTAATTGAATTCTTGTTTTCTCATCATCGAAATCAAGGATTACAACGTTTAATTTTTGGTCTAATTCAAGAACTTCACTTGGGTGGTTGATTCTACTCCAAGAAAGGTCAGTAATGTGAATTAATCCGTCAACACCACCTAAGTCAATGAAAACACCATAAGAAGTAATGTTTTTAACAACACCTTCTAATACTTGTCCTTTTTGTAATTGACCGATGATTTCTTTTTTCTGTACTTCAATATCAGCCTCGATAAGAGCTTTATGAGATACAACAACGTTTTTGAATTCGTGGTTGATTTTTACCACTTTGAATTCCATCATTTTGTTTACATATACATCGTAGTCTCTAATTGGCTTAACGTCAATTTGAGATCCTGGTAAGAACGCCTCGATACCGAATACGTCAACAATCATACCTCCTTTAGTTCTACATTTAACAAAACCGTTAACGATTTCTCCAGTTTCATTAGCTGCAATAACTCTATCCCAAGATTTGATAGTACGTGCTTTTCTGTGAGATAATACTAATTGACCTGTTTTATCCTCACGGATGTCAATTAATACTTCTACTTTGTCACCTACTTTTAAATTTGGGTTGTAACGAAATTCGTTTAAAGAAATAACACCTTCAGATTTAGCATTGATATCAACGATAACGTCTCTATCTGTAATTCTAACAACAACTCCTTCAACTACTTCTTCTTGATCTGTAGCGATGAAAGTTTTTGATACTAGTTCTTCAAACTCTTGTAAGTTTTTCTCATCTACTGCATCAATTCCTTCTTGGAAGTTATGCCAGTTAAAATTTGCTAAAAACTCTTCTTGTGATTTTGTTTGTTCAGACATGCTGATAAAAAAATTTGTATTCTGTTTTTCTCGAGTTTCTCTATGCGATAGAAAATACAGAAGTTGTTTTACATAAATGGTTGATTCCTAATGGAAACTCTTCTCTGCCAAAAGGTTTGCAAAATTACTACAAATATTTGGACTTACAAAATAAATCCAATTGATTATTAAGCAATTATTCAGAAGCAGAAGATTTCCGGTTTTTTCAAGACGTGATGTCCCGCTTTCGCTCTTATCTTTTCCTCGCTAAAGAAGCAAGAAAAAGGATAACCGCTCAATCGGGGCTATATTAGTTCTTTTCATATTTTAAGAACTTTTGTAAGGAGAAATTAAATCGAATGCGTATTATTAAAACTGGCTTCCAATTCGCTCAGCCTGAAAATACTTTAAAAAAAAACGTTGTACTGATGATGCAGCTCAAAAAAGCTTTTCAACATAATTTAGCAAACGATGCGCATATATCTTTGCTCTTTCTGTGACTTCATCTTTTGTAAAACCATCAACTGAGGATGTTCCGTGAAAAAAAATCGGATCTAAAAAAGTCATTTGAGCAAAATAGGCTGTCTGCTCGATATTTTTAAAAAATTCAGCAATTCTAAAATTATGTTTTCCAAAAGTTCTGTATTCCTGCTCCAACGAACCAACTGTCACACTCACTAAAACTTTTTTGCCTTTGAGCTTATCTCCTTTTGAACCATAAGCAAATTGATGTTCGAAAACCACATCAAACCAATGTTTTAAAATCGCCGGCATATTATACCAATATAAAGGATATTGAAAAATTATAACTTCATGACGAAGTAAAGCTTCTTGCTCTTCTTTTATATCAATCTTAAAATCAGGATATAATTCAGCCAGATTTCTAATTTCTATTTCTGGATTCGTTATCTGAATTTCTTCGATAATTGCCTTATTTGAGACTGATTCTTTTATTTGTGGATGCCCTAAAATTATTAATGCCATTTTTTAATTATTTATACTATCATTTTTATAGTTACAAAATTATTTATAGTTTTACAATCCCACAATAACTATCCAATTGGATAGGTCAAACAAGCAGTATGAAAAAGATAGAATGCGAACCTGATTTAATTAAACTCGACGGAAAAACTTATCCGTGCACTGTCAGTCTAGTAATGGATTTAATGGGAGGAAAATGGAAAGCGGTAATTCTGTATCATTTAAAAGACAATCCAAAAAGATACAATGAACTCCGAAAAGAAATGCCTACAGTGACAGAAAGGACATTAAGCTTACAACTCAAACAGTTGGAAGAAGATGGGTTAATTTTTAGAAATGTAGATGGAAAAAAGCCTCCAATAAAGGTAACCTACGGTTTAACGGACTTTGGAAAATCTTTTAAAACTGTTTTAGAATCAATTACCCAATTGGGAAATACAATTGCTTCTGAAAGAGGAGAATTTGTTGTAGCTTAAACTATTCTCAATTAAACCTTCCTAAATATTTATAGGGCACTTTACTTTCCCACAAAATCAAGACATTAGACGAAATAAAACTTAAAATAGAAACTTTTCACAAAAATGGGCAAGTAATCAATGCCGTTTATTGGCTTTTAAAAAAGTATAATCTTAAAAATTCAAATCTTAAAGGATTTGAATTTAGAGAAAAAGCCAAGCCAGATTTTATTCTAATGACTACCGAAGGCGATTTTGGAGAACGTCAAATTATCAGGATTCCAAAAAACACATTCGAATTTCCATTAGAACTAATGCTGATTCTCATCGTACACGAAATGGTTCATGTAAAACAAAAAACAATAAAACCTTATATTTTAGATAAAAACGAACGAGAATGGCAGGCATATTACGAAATGAACTTTCATAATTTATTTCCGCAAGTTCCAGAAATTTCCAATTTTCATAAAAAATTCTTCGCTCAAAAGGGTTTAGAATATTACAACCGAATGGGTGTAGGCTCTGAACTTCAAAAGAAATACGGCGAACAAAAAAAACAAGTCGACGATCTGATTATCTCACTACAGTAAGATTTATGACTAGAGCTATTTTCTCATTCTACAATAAAATAGCACAAAAGCGCAAAGATTAGAATACACAATAATCCTCCTATAATTTCGACCTTCAAACGCTGCTTCTTATCAATTGTAAAAGTTTTTGGATTTATATAATGATCGGTATAAATGATAGGATCAATGGTAATATCTGGTCGGTAGTGCTTTATTCCTAATAAAAAAGTCCGAATCAATTCTGCTCGATTAGCATACAGCATCACAAAAAAATGCCTTCCTAGAAAAGCATCATTATGAGCTATAACTTTTCCATCTATCATAACAGGCCAATAAAACTGATCATAAAAAGATTTCGAAGGTCTAATTGATGTAACATCATATTTTGGAGGTTCAAAATAATGCTTGAGTTTTTCTCTTTTTGCAAAGCTGTTCCAAGGTATTTTTTTTACAATTCTCCCATTAAATTTGTTGAAATAGTGAATTCCTTTTTCATCAATTATTGTAGTTGTGAACATTTTATTTTTTGAGTAAATAAGCAATATTGCGATTCCTAACAATATAATTGAAAATACCAAAGACATTACTATGGTTCCTGCTTCATCTAGTCCAGTTTCATTAAGAGAACTTGTCAATAAAAAAATAAATCCTGCTAAGAGAAAAAGCGTCAAACATACCCAAAAAGACCCCAAGATAAGATTTAGAAACCGCATGGGTTTTGAGCTATTAGATCTAAAAGGAGGTAATGATTCTTGTGGTGAATTTTGCATAGAAACAAGAGATGAATATCAAATATAAGCATAAATTAAAAAAGAAAAGCCCATTTTCTGTTTGAAAAATGGGCTTTAAAATATGTTGTAAAGTCAATTAATGACTCAAGTTCTCAATTTCTTTTGGATCATGTTTATGTTTAAATAAAACAGCAAAAGCAATTGCAATTACCAAAGCGTAAATAGCAAATGACAACCAGATTGTATGCCAGTCTTTCATTAAAACCGCATTTGTAAAAGCTCCGTCTGCAGAAATAGAATTTCCCTGACTTTTTACAAATTCTACCATTTTTTCATTAGCTGGATCTGTTTGTAAAAATCCCGCTAATTCTGTTGTGGTAGTAAACGATTTTGTAAAGAAACGATCGATCGCCCAGCCAGAAGTTAAACTTCCTAAAACAGCTCCTACTCCATTGGTCATCATCATAAATAATCCTTGTGCAGACGAACGAATTTTAGAATCTGTATTACTTTCTACGAATAAAGAACCTGAAATATTAAAGAAATCAAACGCCATTCCGTAAACGATACACGAAAGAATAATCATCCACAAACCATTTACTGGATCTCCAAAAGCAAACAATCCAAAACGTAAAACCCATGCAAGCATACTAATAAGCATAACTTGTTTGATTCCGAAACGTCTTAAGAAAAATGGAATTGCTAAAATAAATAGCGTCTCAGAAACTTGAGAAATCGACATAATAATTGTAGAGTACTGGATTACAAATGAATCTGCATATTTTGGGAAATGTTTAAATTCATCTAAAAATACATCTCCATAAGCATTTGTCAATTGAAGAGCCCCTCCTAAAAACATAGAAAAAACAAAAAATAAAGCCATTTTGTAGTTTCCAAATAATTTAAAAGATTCTAAACCAAAAGTTTCAATCCAAGTTGCATTTTCTTTAATTAAACGCTGTGGTTCACATTTTGGAAGTGTAAAAGCGTAAACTCCTAGAATTAAAGCTCCAATTCCAGCAATATAAAATTGATATTCTGTTGCTTTACTTCCGCTCAAATTGGTAATCCACATCGCTACAATAAAACCAATTGTTCCCCAAACTCGAATAGGCGGAAAATCTTTTACTATATTTTTGTTATTTAATTTTAACGAAGTGTATGAAATAGAATTACTTAAAGCAATTGTAGGCATATAACAACACATTGCTAAAAGCATAACTGCAATAAAAGTATCTGGAGTACTTACCTGTGCAATTGCAAATAAAACAACAGCGTAAAGAATATGCAGAACACCGTATAATTTTTCTGCATTTACCCACCTGTCAGCAATAATACCCGTAAGTGTAGGCATAAAAAGAGATGCAATTCCCATGGTTCCAAAAACGAGTCCGAATTGAGTTCCTTCCCAGTTTTTTGTGCCAAACCAATAATTTCCAATTGTTATAAGCCAGGCTCCCCAAACAAAAAATTGAAGAAAGCTCATTAAAATCAATCTGTTTTTAATCCCCATATATTTAAAATTGTCTTTAGTAAAAATGAAGCGGTAAAACTACCATTAAAAATAATATCTGCAAAAAATTATGGTGTTTTAACAACATCATTTACCAATTCTAAAACGGCTGCAAATTGTTCTTCTTTATTTAAGTAAGAATTATCTATTTCTATTGCATCTTCAGCAATAACTAAAGGCGAATCTTCTCGGTGTGTATCCATATGATCTCTTTCGACAACATTTTTAAGAACTTCTTCATAAGAAACATTATCTCCTTTTTGCTGTAATTCGTCAAAACGTCTTTGAGCGCGGGTTTCAGCACTTGCAGTCATAAATATTTTAAGTTCGGCATCTGGAAAAACAACTGTTCCTATATCTCTCCCATCCATTACAATAGCTTTATTTTTTCCCATTTCCTGTTGTTGTTCTACTAATTTAGCACGAACTTCAGAAACGGTGGCAACTTTACTAACGAAATTAGAAACTTCAATAGTTCTAATTTGCTTTTCAACATTTTCACCATTCAAAAACATTTCAGCAAAACCTAAATCTGCATTAAATTTAAATTCCAATTGAATATTAGGCAAAGCGTTAATCAAGGCGTCTTTATCAAAAAAGTCAGCTCCAATAATATTCTGCTGCATAGCAAAAAAAGCAACTGCACGATACATAGCGCCTGTATCTACATATACATATTCAAGTTCTTTTGCCAATTGTTTTGCTAAGGTACTTTTACCTGTTGATGAAAATCCATCGATAGCGATAGTAATTTTTTTCAATTTTCTATTTTTAAATTTTTATTCTATTAAAAGCTGAATTAGTAGTAAATACTCATCAAAATATCCGATTCAGAACTATCAATTATCTTGGATATTCTCTCAAAATACTTTTCATTCACCATTGGACAGCCATAACTATTGCAAATGTAGCCATCTTTCTCTTTATATGGAACATCATAATAGTAATGAAAAACAATATCTCTTTTAAAAGCATTACTATTAGTGGTATCTAGTCCATACAACCTATAGGCTTTTCCAAACTTCCCTACATATTTATTTCCTATGGAATACCTTCCTAACGAGGTACTTAATGAATTGGGAACGTTACTAAATCTAAGTTTTCCTTTTACTCCAGTTTCAGAACCAGAACCATGAGCGACCAATCCTTTATCGATAACTTTATTTGTTTTTAAATCATAAACAAAAAAACGATTTTTACCAGAAGGAATTTTCATATCAATAAAAAAGGCAACATTTTTATTATATCGAGAACTTGTATCTATAAGCTTTTTAACTTTAAGGACTTCACATTCTATTCTTTTGGCATCCGCAGCAGATAAATCCTCATTTCTTTTGTTCGATATTAAGTAGAAAGATACAAAAGCTAAAAAAATAAAAACGCAAATTAGAATTATTTTCTTCATAATAAATCTGCAAAAAAAAACTTTCTATTATCGAAAATCAAACCGATTTCGACAATAAAAAGCTATATTTTAAATTAGTTAAAAGTTCTAATTAATAGTAAATATCCATTAAAATATTTGACTTAGAACCATCAATTAGTTTTTCTATTCGTTTAAAGAATTGCTCGTTAACCATTGGACATCCGTGGCTGTTGCTAATGTAATAATCTTGCTCTTCTAAAGGAACTGCAGAATAAGAATGTAGGACAATTGCTCTTTTTAAAGCATTGTTATTGCTTTCTTCTAAACCGGCCAAGCGATATGCTTTCCCAAAAATGCCTTTATACGTTTTTCCTACAGCGTATCTTCCAAGTGCAGTGCAATTAGAATTTGGCATATTGCTAAACTTAAGCATTCCTTTTATTCCTGTTTCAGATCCAGAACCGTGAGCCACTAAACCTTGGTCTATAATTACGTTTTTTTCTAAATCATAAACAAAAAAGCGGTTTTTCCCAGAAGGAACTTTCATGTCGATTAAAAAAGCAATTTTTTGATTGTACTTATGATCAATGTTAATCATATTTTTTAAATCAATAATTCTGCTGTTAATTCTTTCCATTTCTATAGTAGAAATAGCATCATCTTCTTTAAAAGAGAGTTTCGAACCCGTTAAAAACCCTACAGTTACGAACAAAAACAAATAGAATATTTTCATATAACTACTGAAAATTTAAAATTAGACCAAAAAGACTTGTGTTAGCTGCCAATGTATATCTAGAATACGAATAATTAAATTTTAGCTTGTTTATTTTTAAACCAAAGCCCAAGGAAACTCCTGAAAAATTACGTTGTTCATCTACTCTCAACTCTTCTCCTCTTCTGAAATTATATCCTAAACGTAAATTAAATGCTCTTTTCGGAAAAAGCTCTACACCAAATGTTACGTGCCTTAAAGCATTATTAAAAAACGAAACTTTTTCCTCACTTGTTGATCCGTCAATATTAGTTTCTCCCCTGTTAGGATTTGAAAAAGAAATATTCCACTGCTGTAAATTCTCTAAAGTAAGATGCCAGCGAATGGGCACGTGTTCTAATTCCTGTGAAACTCCTGCAACGATTTCAAAAGGCAGATTTTCTTTTATTCCTGAATATGTGGTAAACTGCGTTCCCAGGTTGCGAAATACTAAGGCAAAATTCAGATCATTTTTTTCGTCTAAATATAAAAGCCCCAAATCAATCGCACCACCTATAGAATTATAACTTTCCAGAGAAGAAGTTATTAGTTTCGCATTTGTACCAACATAAAAATTAGTGTAAGGTACGTTGTACGAATATCCCACGGTAAGCGCTCCTTCACTTCCTGTAAAATTTGATGTTGCCTGACCATTCTCATCATAACCTTCAAATGATCCGTAGTTTACATAACTCACGCCAGCATAAAAAGTCTGCAAATGCCTGTCATAAGTATAAGCATATGAAGCAGTTCCATAAGAGGCTTCTCCATAATAACTTCCGTAATTCATTGCTAGGTGATTGTCCATATCAGCGTTTATAAGTGCAGGATTAGACATGGCTTGATTAACATCTTCATCATATATGGTAATAATATCTCCTCCTAACGCTGCCTGCCTTGGTGAAGTAGTTAAGTTTAAAAACTGATAAGTGTAACGCCCTCCAACTTGTCCGAACGAAGCCGAGCAAATCAGTAATATCAGAAATAAAACGATCTGTTTTAACATGTTTTTGGAACGTTCCTATATGGGAATAACGTAAATACAAAGATAAAATTATATAACTTAAAAAATAATTTTTATAAGTACCTGTTTTTTCAATAATTATAGCGTAATTTCAACTTCATACGGTTGAAAAAATTATAAAAAAAACACAGATTCCAATTAAAAAAGAATTCCAAAATTCAATTAAAAGAACTTTCACTGAATTGAATAAAAAAATCCAAATCCCAATCTTTAAGTAAAGTTGGAATTTGGATTTTAATATATTGAAATTTAATTGACTTTTATTTTAAGGTCTTAGCATTTTTCACATTTTGATCTGTCAAAGCTAAAGATAATACTTCACTCATTTCTTTTACATAATGAAAAGTAAGTCCTTCTAAATATTCAGCTTTTATTTCGTCAATATCACTTTTATTTTCGTGACACAGAATAATCTCTTTAATACCCGCTCTTTTTGCAGCTAAGATTTTTTCTTTAATTCCGCCAACAGGCAAAACTTTCCCTCGTAAAGTAATTTCTCCTGTCATGGCAAGGCTTTTCTTTACCTTCTTTTGCGTTAATAAAGAGACCAAAGAAGTTAACATTGCAATACCCGCACTAGGCCCGTCTTTTGGTGTCGCTCCTTCTGGAACGTGTAAGTGAATATTGTATTTTTGAAACAACTCGCTTGCTAAACCAAGTTTCTTTGCATTTGCCTTAATATATTCTAAAGCAATAGTTGCAGATTCTTTCATTACATTTCCTAAATTTCCTGTAATGGTCAAAGCCCCTTTTCCTTCAGAAATCAATGATTCTATAAATAAAATATCACCGCCTACACTTGTCCAAGCTAAACCTGTAACTACTCCTGCAACGTCATTATTTTCATATTTATCACGCTCTAATCTAGGTACTCCTAAAATAGAAATAATATCTTCGTCAGTAACTTTTTTGTTGTATTCCTCTTCCATTGCTACAGATTTTGCAGCATTTCTAATAACTTGGGCAATCTTAGTTTCTAAATTACGAACACCAGATTCTCTTGTATATCCTTCAACAATTTTTTCTAATTGCTTTTTACCAATAGTTAAATCTTTTGCCGTTAAACCGTGTGCTTCTAATTGCTTTGGGAAAAGATGTCTTTTTGCTATTTCTACTTTTTCTTCAATAGTATAACCAGACATTTTTATAACTTCCATCCTGTCGCGCAATGCTGGCTGAATCGCTGCCATATTGTTTGATGTCGCGATGAACATTACTTTCGATAAATCATAACCCATTTCTAGGAAATTATCATAAAAAGCACTGTTTTGCTCGGGATCAAGTACTTCTAATAAAGCAGAAGAAGGATCGCCGCTGTTGCCGCTTGATAATTTATCAATTTCATCCAGAATAAAAACAGGATTAGAGGTTCCAGCTTTTTTCAAGCTTTGAATAATTCTTCCCGGCATTGCACCAATATAGGTTTTTCTGTGTCCGCGAATTTCTGCTTCATCGCGTAAACCGCCCAATGAAATACGTACATACTCACGGCCTAAAGCTTCTGCAACCGAACGACCAATTGAAGTTTTACCAACTCCTGGAGGCCCTGTTAAACATATAATTGGAGATTTCATGTCATTTCGCAATTTTAAAACTGCCAAATGTTCAATCATTCTTTTCTTAACTTCTTCCAATCCAAAATGATCTTTATCTAAAACTTTTTGGGCAAATTTCAAATCGAATTTATCTTTAGAATATTCGCCCCAAGGCAGTTCTAGAAATAATTCTAGATAATTTCTTTGGATTCCAAAATCTGGAGACTGCGGATTCATGCGGCGCATTTTAGACAATTCTTTTTCGAAATGTTTCTGCGTTTTTTCGTCCCATTTTTTGGTTTTAGCCTTCAGCCCCATTTCGTCCATTTCTTCTTCCTGCGAAACGCCTCCCAATTCTTCTTGAATGGTTTTCATTTGCTGATGAAGGAAATATTCTCTTTGCTGCTGATCTAAATCAAAACGAACTTTTGACTGAATGTCATTCTTCAATTCTAATTTTTGAAGCTCAACATTCATATAACGCAATGTTTCTAAAGCACGTTCTTTCAATCCATTTATCGATAAAAGACCTTGTTTTTCTTTTACAGATAAGTTCATATTAGAAGAAACAAAATTGATTAAAAACGACTGGCTTTCAATGTTTTTAATGGCAAATGTAGCTTCAGAAGGAATGTTTGGACTTTCCTTTATAATTTGAATTGCCAATTCCTTTACAGAATCTAAAATGGCTGTAAACTCAGAATCATTTTCTTCAGGACGTTCTTCAGCAACTTCTTTTATTGTTGCTGTCATGTACGGTTCTTCTAAAACAACTTCGTCAATTTCGAAACGTTTTTTACCTTGAAGAATAACGGTTACGTTTCCGTCAGGCATTTTTAAAACACGTAAAATACGTGCTACAGTTCCTATTTTGTGAATATCGTCTTTTGACGGATCCTCGTCTTCTTCATTAATTTGAGATACAACTCCAATGATTTTTCCGCCTGCATTGGCATCATTAATCAATTTAATAGATTTATCTCTTCCAGCAGAAATCGGAATTACAACTCCTGGAAACAAAACTGTATTTCGTAAAGGTAAAATTGGCAGAGAAACAGGCAGTTCCTCATTGTTCATTTCCTCTTCGTCCTCTGGAGTTAATAATGGAATTAATTCTGCTTCTGAATCGAATTCCTGAAGTGACAGATTGTCAATAGTAAGTATTTTATGATTTGACATAATAATATATAAGTCGTTTTGTCATTAAAAGTTTAAATCTATCTGTAAATCGTTCCTTAAAAAGTATTGTTTTTGATAAGGGCTTAGTTTACAAGACAGGCCATAAAAATAGACAATCATTATGCCAAATGCAAAATAAGTCAGTTTTAAAATCAGATTTTGATTTATAACTTTCTGCTGATTGAAAAAAAATAAAATTAATTTTATCAAAAGTGTAACAAACCAAAAAAAGTACAGTCCCTATTAAAAACCAAAAGCCACGACTTGAGTCAAAACAACCAAAATATCGAGGAATTAATTGCGCTTTGTAAAAGCAATAATCAAAAAGCGCAGTTTGAAATTTACAACCGCTATTGCAAGGCGATGTATAATGTGGCTTACCGCATTGTAAAAGACGAACATTTTGCACAAGACGTCATGCAGGAAGGTTTTTTAAAGGCTTTTACAAAAATTAACGACTACAAACAAGAAGTGGCTTTTGGTGCGTGGTTAAAAAGAATAATCATTAATTATAGTATCGATTTTTATAAAAAAAATAATGCTTTTCAAGTAGAAGATATAAGCAAACAATTATACAAAGTCGAAGAAAATGATAGAATAATTTCTGAAAATATTGACTTAGAAAATCTTAAAGTAAAACAGGTTCTAGATGCTATTTTACATCTGAAGGATAATTACCGAATGGTTTTAACACTGTTTTACATTGAAGGTTACGATCAGGAGGAAATCTGCGAAATTTTGAATATTACCTATGCAAACTGCAGAACGACCTTGAGCAGAGCCAAAGATAGTCTAAGAAAAAAATTGGAAGAAATATAAAATGGATTGGAATATGAAAAATGAAAAAGACAGTTTAGACAAATTATTCAGCAGATTGGAAAACCAATGGGATGTTCAGGAACTAAACTCCGATCATCAAGTTGATTTTATGCAAAAATTAAATAAAAAAGAACCGAAGAAAAAATACTGGTTTATGACAGCTATTGCCGCTTCGATTGTATTAATGCTCGGAATTTCTATTTTTTATAAAAATGAAAAACCACAAGAATTCAAATTTGCCTCCAAAGAAACTAAACGAACCGATTCTATTTTCAATATTCTGATCGATAATGAACTGGTTAAATTAAAAGAAAAGAGTTCGCCAGAAAATGAGCAGATTATAAATGATGCATTAAAACAAATGAAAACCTTTGATGCTGATTATCAAAAAATCATTAACGAACTGCAAAAAAATGGCGAAAACAAACAAATTATTTATGCAATGATTAGTAATCTCCAAACCAGAATTTCTTTTTTGCAAACCGTTTTAAAAAGAATTGAAGACAACGAAAAATTTAAAAACACCTCTAATGAAAAAACACTATAACGTATTAATCTTATTTATTTTGATTCCTTTTTTAGGATTTTCAAATGATGACACTTTTATTACTAAACAAAAAAACATTAAAAAAACATACATCGTCAATTCAAACGCTGGAATTGATATTGATAATAAATACGGAAATATTACTGTCTCAACATGGAATGAAGACAAAATAGATCTTGATATCACGATCAAAGTGAATGGACCAAATGAAAACTGGGTTAACGAACGTTTAAACAGTATTGACGTAGAAATTTCTGCTCTTAAAAGTTTGGTTTCAGCTGTAACTAATCTTGGAAATTCTTCTCTTAAAAGTAAAGGAAGCAATAATAGTTTTGAGATCAATTACGTAATTAAAATTCCTAAAAATGGTTCTGTCAAATTGGTAAACAAATATGGTAATATTTCTGCTTTGAGCTTAGAAGCAAATACTGATATTAATTGTAAATACGGCAAAGTTACCTTAGATAAACTAAATGGATCCAACAATCAAATTGAAATTGCATACTGTCAAAATTCAAGTATAGATTATATCAAAACAGGATCTATTAACGCCAGATATTCTGGTCTAAAAATTAATGATTCTGGTAATTTAAATCTAAATGCAAATTATACCGATGTTAATCTTAACGAGGCTCAAAATATAAAATACCAATGCAATTATGGTACATTTAAGTTCCAAAAAATCAATTCGTTAAATGGTTCAGGAAATTATTTAACGCTTATTATTGGAGAGGTTTCAAGCAACTTTAGTTTTGATACAAACTACAGCAAAATCAATATTGGAACTCTGAATGAAAAAGCTGGAAATGTAAACATAAATTCTGGATACACAGATATTGCTATTGGATACGCGCCTAATTATGCATTCGATTTTGATGTTTCTGCCCGATATTCTAATATCAAACATGATAATTCTTTAGATATTTCGGTTTCAGAAACAAAAAGCAACAGCAAAAGAATAAGCGGTTTCTACAGAAAAAAAGGACAAAATAAGATTAATATTAATTCGAACTATGGGAACATTTCATTAATAAAAAATTAATCATCTAAAAATCAAAACAATGAAAAAATCACTTTTACTTTTACTTTTAGCAGTTTTTCTAGTGAACGGCAGTGCTAAAGCACAATGGTCTAATAATAAAGTAAATGGAAACGGTAAGATCGTGACCCAAACAAGAACAACTGGCGATTATGACGGAATAAAAATTGCAGGATCTTTTGATGTTGATTTGGTTGCCGGAAAAGAAGGAAAAATTACAATTAAAGGAGAAGAAAATCTACTCGCCGTAATTAAGGTTGAAATTGAAGAAAATGAGTTAAAAATTTATGTTGAAAAAGGAACTCAAATTCGCACAAGTATAGGGAAGAAAATTGAAGTTATAGTTCCTTTTGAGAAAATTTCTGCTGTTACTTTATCTGGTTCAGGAGATATTAGAACAAAAAATAAAATTACAAGCGATAACTTATCTGCCAAATTATCAGGATCTGGAAATTTTAATTTAGAAATTGACGCAAAAAATCTTGATTTAGCCTTAAGCGGTTCTGGTGATGTGGTTTTAAAAGGCAGAGCTGATTCTTTTACCAGCAAAATATCTGGCTCGGGAAATGTAAATGCCTCTAATTTAAAATCTAAAAATGTAGAAGCTAATGTTTCTGGATCTGGAAACAGCACTGTAAACTGCGAATCAAGCCTAACTGGAAAAGTTTCCGGTTCAGGAAATATTAAATATTTAGGAAATCCTGAGAAAAGAGATGTAAAAGTTTCGGGTTCAGTAAGTATTTCAAAAGGTTAATTATTAAAAAATATCACGAATTACAAAAACTATCATCAATCAATAATTACTGCAATTCGTGATATAATATATTAAAGACGTTTCATTAATTTGAAACGTCTTTTTTATGTACTCTTCTTAAAAGAAATATGGCTGTAACGAAAAAGATTGCTAAAATTACAATCGCCGCACGCGGACTTCCTGTAATTTGATCTATAATTCCGTAAACGCACATTCCTATTACAATTCCGATCTTCTCAGCAACATCATAAAAGCTAAAAAACGAAGCGGTATCTTCTGTTTCTGGTAATAATTTGGAATACGTTGATCGGGACAGCGCTTGGATTCCTCCCATTACAAAACCAGCAACTGTTGCCATAACATAAAAATGTATTGGTAATATTATAAAAAAGGCAAGCGCACAAAATACGGCCCAAATGATATTAATCACAATTAAAGTTGGAATATTTCCAAACTTGGCAGAAGCTCTTGAAGTTAAAACAGCACCAACAACGGCTACCAACTGAATTATTAAAATACAAATGATAAGTCCAATAGTGCTTTCTTCTTTAGACGACCATTGAATTTCCTGCGCTCCAAAATAAGTAGCTACAAGCATAACCGTTTGTACAGCCATACTCGAAACAAAGAAACCTCCTAAATAACGTTTTAAAGGAATGTTTTCCTGTAATAATGCCCAAACTTTCTTTAATTCTTTAAATCCGTTAAACACTACAGATCTAGTTAATTTTTGCCCTGTATCTTTACTTCCTTTTGGCAAATAATAATAGGTATATTGACTGAATAAAATCCACCAAACTCCTACCATTATAAACGAATAGCGCATTGCTTTCATTGCAGCTTCTCCATCTGTACCAGTAATTCCGAATAACTTTGGTTTCATAATCATTGCTAAATTGACAATCAGCAAAATAACGCTTCCTACGTATCCTAATGAATATCCTTTGGCGCTAATTCTATCCTGCTGTTCTTCAAAAGCAATATCTGGAAGATAAGAATTATAAAAAACTAAACTTCCCCAGTATCCTAATAATCCTAGGAAATAAAATAATAATCCAATGTAAATATTGTCCAGATCAAACCAATACAATCCCATACAAGATAATGCTCCTAAATAGCAGAAAAACTTCATAAAGGATTTTTTATTTCCCACATAATCTGCAATCCCAGATAATAATGGGGAAATAAACGAAACAACCAAAAATGCGGCAGCAGTAATAAAACTTATTAAAGCAGAGTTTTTTAAATGAAGTCCAAAAACATCTATATAATGATCTCTGTCACTAAATAATGCTTCGTAAAAAATTGGAAATACTGCAGATGCAATAGTCAATGTATAAACCGAATTGGCCCAATCATAAAATGCCCAGGCGTTTAACAGCTTCTTATCTCCTTTTTGTAGGTTTTTCATATATATGGTTTTGATAACAGCCTACGAATTTATCCAATTTTTATTATAATCAAATATTAATTATTCAATTCGTGCATTATTAAATTATCAACTGTACTAAAAACAAAAAAGCTATTCAAAAAATGAATAGCTTTTAAAATTATATCCTTAAGAATATAAACTTATTTTATAGTTCCAACTTTAAGCGCAATAGCTTTAGCTTCTGGAATTAAAGATTTTATATTTGCAATCCTTGTAGCATCAGAAGGGTGCGTACTCATAAATTCTGGTGTTCCAGCTCCTCCAGATTTTGAAGACATTCTAGTCCAGAATGCAATAGCATCATCTGGGTTATAACCTGCAATTGCCATAAGAGTCAGACCAATTTTATCGGCTTCGCTCTCGTTGCTTCTGCTAAATGGTAGCATAACTCCCACTTCAGAACCAAGTCCGTAAGCCTGCGAAAATATTTGTCTTGTAGACTCAGATTTACCACTTGTGGCTGCATCTAGCGCTACACCTCCAATTTGCTGTAACTGTGCCGCAGACATTCTTTGCGCTCCGTGATTAGCAAGTGCATGTGAAACTTCGTGTCCCATTACTGTTGCTAAACCAGCTTCATTTTGAGTTATGGGTAAAATACCAGAATAAACAACAATTTTCCCACCTGGCATGCACCATGCGTTAACCTCTTTGTTGTCTACTAATTTGTATTCCCAACGGTAGTCTTTTAAATACTGAGATTGTCCCAAATACGTTAAATATTTTTCTGCTGCAAGCTTAATTTTATAGCCGACAGTTTCAACAAGTTTGGCATCTGCAGTTCCAGTGATCACTTTATTTTCAGATAAAAACTGACTATATTGCTGAAATGAAGATGGAAATAACTCACTATTAGAAACAAAATTCAAATTTTGCTTACCTGTGATTGGATTTGTTGCACAAGCCATTGCAAGTGCTCCAAAAATTCCTAAAAAGAAATATTTTTTCATAATTCTAGCTAATTTTCTTCCAAAAATACAATTAAAAAAAATATTTTATTTTATACAATTAAGTGAAAAAATATCAGAATTTAACTATTCACCTACGATGTGTAATTCATTAAACTCTTTTTCAACAATTAAGAAATTATTTTGTTCGAAATTAATTTTATCAAATTCAATTTTTTCATTATCTATTTCTATTTCAGAAACTTTAAACGGCAAACCGATTAAATTAATTTTGTATTTGCTATAAGGAGTATCGTATTTACCTTCTTTATGAAGCTGAATAATTAGTTCTTTTTCTTTTCCTATAGATCTAAAAGATAAAAAGCTGTAACGTCCCTTTTTATAATCGTAACCATCTTGTGCATCTTCATATACAACAGATTTTTCTTTCCGTTTTTAAAGTAAACATCAAGCGTCAATTCATCAAATTCTAATTCTCCCACATACTGCTGTACTGGATATTTTGGGATAATGGCTCCTGCTTTTACAAAAACTGGAATTTCATCAAATTTAGTGTCAATCCAGATCTCTCTTCCTCCAATGAAAAGTTCATTTGTCCAGTAGTTATACCACTCACCTCTTGGAATATACATACGACGACCTACAGCATTAGGTTCAAGGATTGGACATACTAAAATTTGATTTCCAAAGATAAATTCATCATTACGATAATGTGTTTGTGTATCGTCTTGATCGTAGTAAACCAAAGGTTTCAGCATTGGAAGTCCTTCTTCAATATACTGCCAGAACATGGTATATAAATAAGGTAATAATTGATAACGAAGACTTACAAATTTTCTGGTAATATTAATCACTTCTTCATCAAACGCCCAAGGCTCCTGATTTCCATGATCTCCAGAAGAGTGCGTTCTGCAAAACGGATGAAAAACGCCTAGCTGAATCCATCGTGCATATAATTCGCCCGTTGGCTGTTCCGCAAATCCTCCAATATCTGACCCTGTGAATCCCATTCCAGAAATTGACATTCTTTGCACTTGGATGTTAGCAATCCATAAATGTTCCCAAGTTGCCACATTATCTCCTGTCCAAGAAGAAGTATAGCGCTGCGCACCAGAATATGCAGATCTTGTAATAACAAAAGGACGTTTTGGATAAGTAAATCGTTTTACACCATGATAAGTTGCCCTTGCCATCTGCGTTCCATAAATATTATGGGCCTTTCTATGGCTGCACGGATTTCCATCATAAAAATGACGAACATCCATTGGAAAAGTCTTATTTGGAACCTCCATCACTGCAGGTTCATTCATATCATTCCAAACTCCTTTCACTCCTATTTCTGAAACTAATTCTTTAAATAATCCAGCCCACCATTCTCTAACTGCGGGATTTGTGTAATCTGGAAAATTACATTCACCAGGCCAAACTTTTCCTTTCATATATGGTCCATCGGCTCTTTTACAGAAATAATCTTTTTCTAAAGCTTCTTGATACACCCAATAATCTTTATCGATTTTGATTCCGGGATCTATTATAACAACCGTTTTAAAACCATCTTCTGCTAATTCAGCAACCATTTTTTTCGGATCTGGAAAATAGTTTTTATTCCAAGTAAAACAGCGAAATCCTTCCATATAATCAATATCTAGATAAATGGCATCACAAGGAATTTGAAGTTCCCTAAATTTTGAAGTAATTTCTTTTACTTTACTTTCTGGATAATAACTCCATTTACATTGATGGTATCCCAAAACCCATAAAGGAGGTAATTCTGGCTTACCGGTCAGGTCGGTATAAGTTGTCACAACATCCTGCATTTGCGGACCATAAAAGAAATAATAATTCATTTCTCCACCCTCGGCCCAGAAACTCGTAACATTTCTTCTTTCTTGACAAAAATCAAAAAAAGTTCTAAAAGTATTGTCAAAGAAAATACCATAAGATTGTTTGTTATGAAGTCCTATATAAAATGGAACTACCTTATATAAAGGCTCTTGATCTTTTTGATAAGCATATTGGTCTGTGGCAAAATTTTCGACCCTTTTGCCTTTAAGGTTCATTTGAGTTGCCTTATCGCCAAGGCCATAATAACATTCGCCATCTTTAGAAAACTTACTCATTTTTACGATATTTCCACCGTATTCGTAGCTTTCTTCCCAATGAAAACCAAGTTCATCTTCAAGAATTAAAAAGTCATTTAGGTCGTAAATAGCTAGACGAAGATCAGCTTTCTGAATTTTACATTTTACTTTGCTGGTTCTAATCTGAAAGAAAGTTTCTTCCTCTGTAAGTTCCAAGAAATTGTAACCATGAAGTTGTGTTTTATCAATCGCATATGAAAAGTCATTACTAAAATAACCTTTTGTAGTGAAGCGAAATCGAATCAAACTGTCTCTAAGAATAGTGACTTTTAAAATAACTTTATTATCCGTATTGAAAAAAATCGAATCTCCTTCCTGCTCGTACGAAACAATTTTTGATGGATATAAATCGCCTTTGTATTCTAATGATGTGTTTGTAATCATATCGCTAATGAATTAATTATAAAACGCTAATCTCTATTTCAAACATACAAAAAAAGTTAGTAAAGCCCTATGAATAAAAGGTTTATTCACGAAAACGTTTTTTCTGATCGAGAATTAAATTACTGCTCAAAAAATCGAAAAATCGATAATTTAAGAACAATAAAATGACAAAACAGCACTTATGGAAATGAATGTAAGATTTTTTTTAAACGAAAGAATACACGGTTACACTTAAAGGCGGTAAAATTAATTCAACAGAAAAATCCCTTCCGTCATAAGATATTGAATCAATTTTCAGTGTTTTTCCATTTCCAACACCACCACCGCCATAAATCAATGCATCGCTATTAAAAATTTCTTGTAATTTACCTTTTTTCGGAATTCCTATTCTGTAATTTTCTCTTATTACTTCTGTAAAATTACAGACTACAATTACATTTTCATCGGGATTATTTCCTTTTCGGATATAAGATAAAACCGCATTTTGATGATCGGAGTAATTTATCCATTCAAAACCATCTACTGTAAATTGCTTTTCATACAATGCAGGATGTGATTTATAAAGCTGATTTAAATCTGTAATCAATCTTTTTATTCCCGAATGAAAATCATATTGCAGTAAATGCCAGTCTAAACTTTGCTCAAAATTCCATTCGCTTGTCTGACCAAATTCAGCTCCCATAAACAATAATTTGGTTCCTGGATGAGTGAACATATAACCGTATAACAATCTCAAATTGGCAAATCGCTGCCATTCATCACCCGGCATTTTATAATTAAGCGATTTCTTCCCGTAAACTACTTCGTCATGAGAAAACGGAAGCATAAAGTTTTCGGTAAATGCATAAGTCATCGAGAAAGTCAAATCATTTTGATGGTATTTTCTATAAACTGTTTCTTTTTGGAAATATTTTAAAGTATCGTGCATCCATCCCATCATCCACTTCATTCCAAAACCCAATCCGCCAGTAAATGTTGGCCTTGAAACCATCGGAAACGAAGTACTTTCTTCTGCAATAGTTTGAACTCCATCAAAATTAGCATAAATTACTTCATTAAATTCTTTAAGAAAACTTATACTGTCTAAATTTTCTCTTCCTCCAAAAATATTAGCTTCCCACTCGCCTTCTTTTCTAGAATAATCAAGATATAACATCGAAGCAACGGCATCAACTCTTAATCCGTCAACATGATAATTCTGAAGCCAAAAAACAGCGTTACTGATTAAAAAAGCGCGGACTTCATTTCTTCCATAATTAAAAACCAGACTTTTCCAATCTGGATGATATCCTTTTCTTCGATCTGGATGTTCATATAAATGTGATCCGTCAAAATAACCCAAACCGTGTGCGTCATCAGGAAAATGCGATGGAACCCAGTCTAAAATTACACCAATTCCTTCCTCATGCAATCTATCAACTAAAACCATAAAATCTTGAGGCTTCCCGAAACGTGAAGTTGGCGCGAAATATCCTGTTAGCTGATAACCCCAAGAAGGATCATAAGGATATTCCATAATCGGCATAAATTCTACATGCGTGAAACCCGTTTCTTTTACATATTTAACTAAATCATCGGCAAGCTCTAAATAACTTAAAAAGCGATTGTGCTCAGCTCTTTTCCAAGAACCTAAATGAACTTCATAAACAGAATAAGGTTTGTCTAAAGCATTAAATTGCTGACGATTCTGCATCCAGTTTTCATCTTTCCAGCTATAATCTAAATCCCAGACTACAGATGCAGTATGAGGTGGTTTTTCGCAATACAAAGCAAAAGGATCTGCTTTTTCGGTTACAATTCCTCCAATATTCGATTGGATTTTATATTTATAAAGAGCTCCTTTTGAAATATCAGGAATAAATCCTTCCCAAATTCCAGAAGAATCCCAGCGAACATTTAAATTATGTTCGCCTTGAGTCCAATAATTAAAATCGCCTACAACTGAAACAGAATGTGCTGTAGGTGCCCAAACGGCAAAGTAAACACCTTTAACTCCATTAACTTCAATTAAATGCGCTCCTAATTTTTCATATAATTTGAAGTGTTTACCAGCTTTGAATAAATCAATATCAAAATCTGTAAATAGAGAATGTGTGATTACTTTAGTCATATTTAGTTTTTAAGGCAACGATTAAAATTGGAATTTTGAGTTTAATTATTGGAATTCTAAATTTTATTCAATTCTAAAGTTGTCAGATAACGTAACCCCTTTTTTAATCACAACAATTCCGTCTTTTATACTGTATAATTCATTAGTAAAATTATCCAAATGTTTTCCGCCGTTAATGTGAACATTATTTCCTATTCGTACATTTTTATCGACTAACGCATTTTTAATAAAACAATTTTCACCAATACCTACATGAATTTTATTAATCCCGCTCTCAAAATTTAGTTCATCCAGATCTTGATAGAAATCATTACCCATTACATAACAGTTCTCTAAAACGGTGCCTTCTCCAATTCTGGAACGGATACCAATAACAGAACTTTTTATTTCTTTGGCATTAATAATACAGCCTTCAGAAATTAAAGATTGGTTAATAATAGAATTTCTAAATTTTGAAGGCGGCAATAATCTTGGTCTGGTAAAAATTTTATTCTCATTGTCGAATAAATTAAACTCTGGTATATCTGCTGTTAAACCAATATTGGCTTCAAAAAACGATTCAATATTTCCAATATCTGTCCAATAGCCTTCGTATTGATAACTTAATATTTTATGTTTTCCAACGGCCTGCGGAATAATCTCTTTCCCGAAATCTTTTGTTTCCTGATCTCCCATTAATTCCACTAACAATGGTTTATTAAAAATATAAATCCCCATCGAAGCTAAATATTTTTTACCTTTTTCCTGCATATGTTCACTCACTTCAGATTCCCATTCAGGCAGCAATGAAGCGTGCGGTTTTTCTATAAAGGCATGAATATTATTCTCATGATCAGTTTTAAGAATCCCAAATTCTGGTGCATCTTTTGCATTTACTGGTAAAGTGGCAATAGAAATTTCAGCATCGGCAGCAATATGTGCTTCAAGCATTTCATTAAAATCCATTTGATATAACTGGTCACCAGAAAGTATCAAAGCATGATCGAAATCGTGTTTTAAAAAATGTGACATACATTGTCTCACAGCATCTGCAGTTCCCTGAAACCAAGTTGGATTATCTGGAGTTTGTTCTGCCGCCAAAATATCTACAAAAGACTGACTGAAAATACTAAAATTAAAAGTGTTTTTAATATGTGCGTTTAAAGATGCAGAGTTAAACTGTGTCAAAACAAATATTTTAAAAATATCTGAATTGATACAATTAGAAATTGGAATATCCACCAAACGATATTTTCCTCCAATCGGAACGGCTGGTTTTGATCTTGTTTCCGTTAATGGAAACAAACGTGATCCCTGTCCTCCTCCTAAAATAATAGCAACTACATTTTTCTTTTTAAATTTCATTTTTCTCAATTATTAGGTTGTATATCTCGATATAATCTTGGCAAACACTTTCCCAGGAATGGTCAGCTGCCATTCCTCTTTTTAAAACTTTATTGAAACTTATTTTATCATCGTATAATTTAACAGCTCGATTTATGGAATAACAGATATCTCCAACCGAAGCCTGATCATGGCAGATTCCATTGCCTTCATCACCAAAATCAATAACCGTATCTCTTAATCCTCCCGTTCTCCTAACAATCGGAATTGTTCCGTAGCGCATGGCGTACATTTGGTTTAAACCGCAAGGCTCAACTCTCGAAGGCATTAAAATATAATCTGAACCTGCATAAATCAAATGAGCTAATTCTTCATTATAACCAATAAAAACATTGTAATTTCCTTTATAATCATTACGCAATTGTGTTAACTGCGATTCAATTTCTGAATTTCCTGAACCTAGAATTAGGATATTGATATTTTCAAAATTTTCAGATAATGCTAATGCAGAAGCCTGAGGTAGTAAATCGCCTCCTTTTTCTTCAAACAAACGTCCTATAAAACTAAATAAAGGTTTTGACGGATCAAGCTCGAATTGTTCACACAATTTTTCCTTATTTTTTTGTTTGCCAATTTCAAAATTCTCTATCGAATAATTCTCTGCAATCATTTTATCTTTTAAAGGATTCCAGACTTCAATATCAATTCCATTTAAAATTCCTTTTGATTTATTTCTAACAGAATTAAATAAATTTTCTAAACCGTTTGCTGCGTAGTTAATTTCATTTAAATAACTCGGAGAAACTGTAGTAACAGCCTGAGCGCATTTTACTGCAACAGCTAGTGAGTTTATTGAATTGTTCCACTCTAAAAATCCAACGTGCTTCAAATCAAATTCTGGCAGATAGTGCAGTTTATCAAAACCAAACCATCCTTGATACAAACCATTATGAATGGTTATGACTGTTTTTAGATCTTTTAATTTTTCATATTTATAAGCAAATTGAGTTAAAAATGGAATTAACCCAGTATGGTGATCATGGCAGTTAATTACATCTGGAACTTCATTTCGAGCAATTATCCAATCTAAGGTCGCAATCTGAAATGATAAAAACCGCTCTATATCGTCCTCATAACCATATACATTTGGACGATCGAATAATTCATTTATTTCTATAAGATATAGCTCATAACCTAATACATCTGTGCTTTCTTTAAGAACGCTAAAAGGAAAATTAAAACTTCCGAGTTTAACAGATCCCCAATGAACACATTCGAATTGATTTTCTTTTTTAAATTTTGTGTCATAAGCAGGAACAACAACTCGTACACTATGGCCTGCATTAGTTTGATATTTAGGAAGCGCTCCAACCACATCGGCCAAACCACCAACTTTTGCCATTGGATAACATTCTGCACTAATATGAAATATTTCCATTTAGAAATTAATTTGCAATTATTATTTAAGAACAATCAGTAATATGTTACTTTTATGTTTTCTAAATTTAGCAAAAAATAAGCAAAGTTCCGCTTCCAAAAAAGTTTTATTGAAATGGCAAAAAAGGCAATCAATCCCACTAAATCATTAAAAATTCCTCAGATAATTATAATATCTGCCAAAATTTGCGCTTTTATTTCTAAAAAATTAGTTACAAAATTTGCTGCAAGAATATTTACAACACCAGTAAAACATAAAGTTCCAAAACGAGAATTTGAAATGGATCGTAAAAGCATTCAAAAAACAATTAATGTTCCTGCAATCGATAAGAGCGTTGTGACTTATGAATATGGCAAAAGTGAGCATAAAATATTATTAGTTCATGGCTGGTCTGGCCGCGGAACACAGTTATTTAAAATCGCAGATGAGCTTTTACAAAATGGCTATTCAACTATTAGTTTTGATGCTCCCGCACATGGAAAATCAGAAGGCAAAACCACAATAATGTCTGAATTTATAGCTTCTATTCTTGAAATTGAAAAGGAATTTGGTCCTTTTGAAATTGCAATTGGACATTCACTTGGCGGAATGTCTGTTTTAAATGCGATTAAAGACGGTTTAAAAGTAAATAAAGCTGTAATAATCGGAAGCGGTGATATTGTACAAGATATTTTGAATGAGTTTATTTTTAAATTAGGATTAAAAAAGGAAATTGGTGATAATTTAAAAGATTTATTTGAAGAAAAATATAAAGTCAAAATGGATGACTTTTCAGCATATCGAGCAGCTCAGAAAATAAAAATTCCAGTTTTAGTAATACATGATAATGATGATCCCGAAGTTCCGGTTAAAGCAGGAATTCACATTCATCAAAATCTTGAACAAGGAAGACTTTATTTAACAGACGGACTTGGACACAGAAAAATATTAGGCAATCATAATGTTATTAAAAAAACTTTAGAATTCATTAAAATAAATTAACTTTATATAAGTAACTACTTCTATATCAATTTTAAAAAAATATCACAAATGGATTTATTTGGAGAATCATTAAATTGGGAAACTAAATTAAAACCCATTTTAAAGAAATATAAGGATAAGAAGCATCCTTTAGAATACAAAAATACGTACCAGCTTTTGGTAATGGTTGTTCTGTCTGCGCAAGATTCTGATGCCAATATCAATAATATTGCTCCAGCTTTATTCGAAAAATTCCCAACATTAAATAGTTTATCAAAAACTGATTTGGATACTTTTTTACCTTATATAACTAAAGTTCGAAACCACGGAACAAAAGCAAATTGGCTTTTGGAAATTGTGAAAACAATTAAAAACGATAAAGATATTCCATTAACAATGTCAGGCTTAACCGCTTTAAAAGGTGTTGGAAGAAAATCGGCCAATGTTATTTTAAGAGAAACGCATCAACCAGCAGAAGGCATTATTGCTGATTTACACGTAATCCGAGTTGCGCCCAGAATTGGAATTGTAAAAGAATCTAAAGACGGAAATAAAATAGAAAAAGACCTGATGCAGGTTTTACCAAAAAATGTCTGGTCAGAAATTGGAATGGCAATTTCCTTTTTAGGAAGAGAAATATGCAGGCCTAAACCAAAATGCGAAGAATGTTTACTAACAGATATCTGTTTGTATTATAATACCAAAGTACTTCATAATTAACTACTTTCTTCTAGTATCAATCAAATAAATGATTTTCCAAATATCTTTTTCTTTAAATAAAGTAAAAGTATTTACACCTGTGTGGCTTAATTTATCATTGATGTAAAACTCATAAGGAGCCCAAACATGAGCCATGGTACCGTCAATTTGGATATTATAACTTAAAATTTTCTCTTGAAATTTTATATTCAAAGGAATAGAAGCGATAGATTTGTAAAATTCCTTAGTGCTTTCATCAGATAATTTATTTCCTTTTGAAGAACTTTCACTAATCGATTGTAGAATCATTTTATCTGCACAAACCGATTTTATCTTCATTGAATCTCTTTGATGAAAACCGTCAAAGAATACATCGATACTCTTTTGAACTTCTTGCTTTTGTGCATTTGAATAAATACAGAGTAAAAGAAAAAATAGAATAAAATAAGTCTTCATATAAAATAGATTAAATTAAACCTTTATCGTGTAAAATGATGTTTTAAATATCTAACAAACATATTATTCCTCTTCAATAAAAAAGTAAAAATATAAAAAATATTCAGTTTGACTGAATTTATAATTTCGCTTTAAAGCAAAAAAAAACTTCAATTAGCAAAGCCAATTGAAGTTTTTAGTACTCAGAGCGGGACTTGAACCCGCACGAACATTGCTGTTCACTGGATTTTAAGTCCAGCGTGTCTACCAATTTCACCATCCGAGCATTATGTGGTACCTCCAGGGATCGAACCAGGGACACATGGATTTTCAGTCCATTGCTCTACCATCTGAGCTAAGGTACCGTATTTACTTAAAGTAAATTTGGAATAAAAAACCTCGTTCGTAGAACGAGGTTTTCAAAAAAAGGCGGCGACATACTCTCCCACAAATATGCAGTACCATCTGCGCAGGCGGGCTTAACTACTCTGTTCGGGATGGGAAGAGGTGAGCCCCGCCGCAATAACCACCTTAAGGTTTTTAG